>Ga0214472_10000034_pt1 | contig 195148 bp, 175 predicted proteins | sample RVTome_6_FD_207662 | JGI IMG/M metagenome (GOLD analysis project Ga0214472, IMG submission 207662) | Soil microbial communities from uranium-contaminated site in the Upper Colorado River Basin, Wyoming, United States - RVT140D175 | ecosystem: Environmental > Terrestrial > Soil > Contaminated... | reverse complement strand
GGGGTCCGCAGATGGTGTCAGGCACCACCCGCGAGTTCATGGCCCTCCATGCCTTGGCGATGCATGTGGGCCGGCCCGGCACCCCAACCGACCAGGCCCTCATCGAATCGTTCTTCGGTCACATCAAGGGTGAGTGGCCCCACCTCGAACGCATCCGCGACAAGGAGCTGCTCGTCGTCGAGCTGGAACGAGTCAGAGTCGAGTACAACACGGTGCGGCTCCACGCCGGCATCGGATATGTCACCCCCGACGATGAACACGAACAGAGAGGAGAAGCAATCCGCAAACAACGACAAGAAGGCCTCCGAGCGGCACGCGCCGCCAGGATCGCCTACCGTCAAAACAACAAGACAGACACGACATGACCCTGGTTGGGTAATTCCACGCCAAAACCCGTCATTAACTCAGAAGCACCTCACACCAGACGAAACGGACCGATCCAAACACGGAAACCAAGACATTTGAACACCCATTTCCGGCCCCGACGGGACCACCACCCACCGTCCCACAACGACCACCCACCGTCCACCAAACCAGCGACGGATTACCCACATATCCTCACTAATGCGTCGGCATCGCTCGCTGCTTGTCGGCTAGACGGAACAGGTCGAGCAGCTCCCGAGCACGGTCACGCGCTCTCCTGGAGCTGATGCCGAAGTACCGGCTCCGGAACTCGAGGTTCTCGACGACGGTCAGATGCTGGCCAGGGTGTTGTTCTGGGACACCATCCCGATTTGACGTTTGACCTCGACCGGGTGGTAAGCATGCCGATGGTGGTCGACTTGCCCGCCCCTTTGGGACCCAACAGACCGAAGAACTCTCCGTCCGGGATCGCCAGGTCGATACCTCGCACCGCCGGTATTTCACCGTCGATCGACATGAAGGTCTTGCTCAGTCCAACTGGTTGGACGACACACACGGTCACGTCAGACATCTCCCAGCTCCGTCATCGGCCGGCCCGCGACGATGGTCCTCGGGATCGGCCACCGCCGACAGCCGCGGATCCGGCCCGGGTGCCGGCACGGGTGCTCGGTCGCCGGCCCCGCCGTCCACGACAACCGAGACGGTGCAGCGCCTTTGGATCCGCGCATGGGGTGGCGGCTCTTGGCCGACGACCCGCAACGCGTCGGGCAACTCGGCCGACCAACCAGGCGAACCCGACGAAACCACGACCCGAAGGCGGGCCCGTGCCGCTTCCCGGCGGGCGTCGCACAGACTCCGGCCGATCAGGAGGGGCGTCTCCACATTGCGGCGAGATACCCGCATCACTCTTCCTCGATCCATGCCTCGACCGCCTTCCGGCTGATCCCCGATCCGAGGAGAACCCGAGCGCCCAGTGACTTCTCGTCGCGGAGGATCCCGAGGAGGATGTGCCCGGTTCCGATACGACGATCACCGCTACGGATCGTCTCCCGCAATGCCAGCTCCAGCACCTTCTTGGAATCAGCCGAGAACGGAATATGACGACCAGCGCCGGCAGAGCCCTCGTCCGAATCCGTCTCTGGCTGGACCGCAGACCTGATCGCGTCCACGGAACCGAGAGCCGTGATCGCCCGCCAAGCAACACTCTCCTGGTCGTCTAGGAGCCCAAGCACCAGGTGCTCGGTACCCACATGCGTACTCCCCGCCTCTCGGGCATGGATCACGGCCCTCTGCACCACAAACCGTGCCTCCTCGGCGAGTCGGGTAAAGAAGAAACCCCCACGACGTTGTCTTCCTTTCGGGGTGAACCGTTTCTGTGCGGCCTGTTTGCTCACCCCCATGCATTCCCCGATCTCCTCCCAGGTCGCACCCGACGAACGGGCCCGCGCCACAAAATGGCCGACCAGGCCGTCACCCAACTCGGTGATTCGACCCGACAGGACAACCGCCTCGGTGAGCTGCTGCAGCGGATCAGCCTCCAGGGTTGTCTTCCCGACCAGACGGATCAGCTCATCGTGTGTGGGCAGAGACTCCATCATGCCGTCAACTCTAAGTTGACCAACCTACCCTGTCAACCCTGAGTTGACCAAAGTCGAACGCCGTGGGCGACCTTGTCAGGAGGACTCAGGAACCACATCGACGGCCGAAGATTGCCCACCAGCTGTCGTTCGTAGCGGGCACGGGTTGCGAACCTACGACCTTCGGGTTATGAGCCCGATTATGGGGGCTACCTGACCGGGGAAAACGCCCGGAACGCCGGTCCTGACTGGGTTTTCGCCTCTCAACGTTTCGCGTTGTTGCCCCTTCCATCCCACCCTCTCGCGGTATGGGCGCGGTATGGGCGGTGCATTCGGAGGTTGTTCATGGAAGTGAAGACCGGCAATCAGGCCTTCAGTACCTGGCCTCTCAGCATCTTCTTAGATGGTCGAGGTTGGGTTCACTCGATCGGCTGTCGTGCGAGGGTCGCTGGTTCCCGTCCGGCCAGGAGCCACCCGGCGGCGGTGGCGACAAGGGGTAGGCCGATGACGATGACGATCAGGTGCAGTAGAGGAACAGGGAGCAGTGTCGCCAGGTGGCTGGCGTAACCGGCTGCGAAGCCTAGATAAGCACCGGTGGCACCGAGGACTGCACCGAGCAGGGCGAGGGAGCCGGCGGTGGCGGCGGTGAGGGTGCGCCGGATGCCGCTTGTGGCTCCGGTCGCGGTGAGGGTGCGGAGATCGCCGTCCGCTTCGCTGCGAACGAGCCCGACGGTCATGGCCAGGATTCCGAAAGCGACGAGGATTCCCACGGCGGTGGCACCGGTGCGTAGCGCCACCAGGTTCGCTTGATCGCTGCGAGCCTCGACGGTTATTCCGGCGCTCGCCGCCATCTCGCGTGCTTCGGTGAAGTGATCCTCGGTGATGGGGGTGGTTGTCTCTACCAGCCAGGCGGCTGGTGCCGATTCCCAGCCCCGCTGGCGTAGGGCTGAGGGTGTGATGAAAGAGCCGGGCAGGGAGGTGTAGGCGGGGATGAGCTGTTCGGAGTTTTCGACGAGTTCTGGGCGCATCGGCTCGAACCAGAGCTCACCGGTTTCGACCGTCAAAACCTCGGTCTCGGGGCGGATCGTCTCGAGTTCGACCTCGTAGTGTCCGAGGATCTCCGGGCTGGCCAGATAGAGGAAGGTCAGGATTCTGTTGCTGCCCGGTTCGATCTCTTTGGTCAACACCACCGCAGGTAGGCCTCCGAAGCCTTCGAAGTCTGGGGCGACAGCCACCTCAATAGGTGTGACCGTGGCCTGGTCCAGAACGTCGGCGATATCGTCGACGACGGTGTCGAGCCGCGCCACTTCGGCCGGAGTTCGATCCGGGATTGGGGCGATGTCGCCCTGGGCGGGGATCTCGCCGATCCTGATCAGAAGCTGGGTGTCCGCCAGGTTGCCTTCGGCGGCGGTGGCGTATAGGGCGCCGCTGGTGGCGATAACGATGGCGGCCGCGATTCCGAGGGCGAGGCTGATGGCGGCCAGGGCAGCTGCGGATCGGGCCTGGTAGCGGGCAAGATCCCGTATTGCCAGACGAACGGCTACTGAGGATCGCCCCGCGATCCCAGCCAGTGCCCGGATCGCCAGCGGACCGACCAAGACCACTCCGAGGATCAGCGCGACCGTGCCGGCGAGGATGAGGAGCACGTTGTTCCACCCATCGAGAGGGTCGTCGGCCAGGACGAGAAGGCCGATCCCCATGACTAGAAGGGGTCCGGCAACGGTGGCGGAGCGGCGTGCTGGTTGCGGGCGGGGCGGCCTGCCCGACAATGCCGAGACGATCGGGATGCGGGCCACCGCTCGGGCAGGCCACCAGGCAGCAGCGGTGGCGGTCACCACCGCAAGCCCCATGCTGGTTCCGATCAGCCACCACGGAACATCGAACCGATCGATCCGATGCCCGACCGCTTCTTCCAGGGACGGGACGACCAAGATCCAGCCCAGAAGGGCGAGACTGGTCCCGATGATGGCGGCGATTGCCCCGACCACGACGCCGTTGGCCACCATGACGAGACGCAGGTGCTTCTCGGTGGCCCCGATGGCCGCCAGCATTCCCAACTGGCGTAGACGGCGCTGCGCAATGACCACGAATCCGGCCGCGGCGACCAGGGAGACAAGCAACAGCACCACGCTGGCGACGGTGAGCGCCCCTACCGCGGCCAACACGTCCTCGTTCCCGGGGCGTGCGACGGCTAATACCGAGGCTCCGCTCGGCGCCCGGAATGACTGAAGTTGGTCCTGGCTTCCGCCGACCAGGATCGTGACCGACTCCGGCGTTCTGGCCTGGGAAGATTCGACCAGGGCGAACTCGTCGTTGAGATCGCTGGGATTCTCGACCAGGCCCACCACTGTCAAGGCGTCGGCGTCGATGTGCAGGGTGGCGCCGATGCCGACCTCGAAGATGTCTGCTACGGCGTCGGTCACGGCCACCTCGCCGGCCGAGGTCGGGTAGCGGCCTTCTAGCAGAGCAAGCATCGGGGAGCTGAACGGCCCGTTTGGATTCTGGGCCCGTAGCTCGACGGGTTCGAACAGCCCCGGAACCGTTTGGAACCGCCGGCTGATCACGTCGATTGTTTCGAACCACTCTTCGGCGGCGGCTACATCGGCCGCCAGGGATTGGATGTCGGGTTCCTCGAACTCGAGCGCATGGTTGGCGGAACCAAACTGGGCGTTGCCCGCCGCCGGAGCCAGGTTGTACGCCGCAGCGGCACCGCCGACCGCGGCAGCGACAGCAAGCGTGAGCAGTGCCAACACCAGCGCCTGGCCCCGCCACTGGCGCCGAAACAGTCGCCAAGCCCAACGAATCACCGCACGACGGGCGGGAGCTCCTCCGTCGTCTGCCACGTCCGAGGACGGTGGTGCCTCTCTGACTGAGGTCAATGTCCCGGACCGGACAGCAGAGACCCGGGATCGGGTGGCGGTGCCGTGTGGTCGACCATCCGGCCATCCCGCAAGAAGACCACCCGATTCGCCCAGGCAGCCAGCTGGGCGTCATGGGTCACCACCACCCCGGCCATCCCCGTTCGACAGGCGTCCCGAAGAAGACGTATCACCGCCTCGCCGTTGACAGAGTCCAAGGCACCCGACGGTTCATCAGCCAGCAGGAGGCGACGATTGCCGACCACTGCCCGGGCGATCGCCACCCGCTGCCGTTCACCTCCGGACATGTCGTCAGGAAAGTGGGCCGCTCGGTCTGCCAGACCTAGAGTCCGAAGCGCCTCGAGCCCGGTCGCACGGGCAGTGCTCGCGTCGAACCCGTCGAGTTCGAGCGGCAAGGCGACGTTCTCGGCGGCTGTGAGCCCGGCCAGCAGGTTGAAGTCCTGGAAGACATACCCGATCGAGCGGCGTCGGAGCCTCGCCCGGTCATTCGGAGACATCCCCGACAACTCGGAACCATCCACCAGCACTTCGCCGGTTGTCGCCTCCTCCAAGCTGCCTGCGATCGTCAACAGGGTGCTCTTGCCCGATCCACTCGGTCCCATGATCGCCACCATCTCTCCCCGGTCGACCGACAACTCGATGTCCCGGAGGGCGTTCACCTCAGTCGGACCCGAACCGTATACCTTGGAAACGCCGCGCAACTCGAGCATTGCTGTCATCGCCGACCCGAGACCCTGTGCTGCGAATCCAAGACGTCTGCGGGTGCCCAACCGGGGATGGCATCTGCCTGACCGAGACGGGCATCGGCGGCGTCGAGCCATCGGACGACTCCCTCCAACCGGAACAGCTCGGCGTCGACAACAAGCGCCAATCCCAGATCGTGTTCGGCTGCTTCGGCCTTGACATGGGTGTAGCGCTGCATCATCTCGACGAGATGGCGCCGATGGGCCTGTATCACCTGATGCACTTCAACGCCCGGTACCAGCAGGGCCACCAGCACCTTGATCACTAGCTCGTCTCGTGGTGGTATGTCGGAATCCGGTGGAGTATGCAGCCACTCCGTAAGTTCTCGGTGACCCTCCGAAGTGATCCTGAAATCCTTCTGAGGACCGTCGCCGCCTTCAACGTCCGACTCCACCAGCCCATCGCGTTCGAGTCGCTGCAGGGTGGTGTACACCTGGCCCACATTCAGCGGCCACACCTCCCCGGTTCTGGACTCGAACTCCTGTTGCAGCCTCAGGCCAAACTTGGGGCCCTCCGCCAACAACGCCAACAACGCGTGCCGGACACTCACAACCGAACCATTCGAATCATCATACCGAGTAGTATACTCGGTATGATAGCCTCGTCAACAACAAGCTCCGGCGTCTTCACGGAGCCAATCCTGAACACCATCGGAGAGAACCCTTCTCGTCAAATCGCCTCATCCAGCCCGTGGTGACCATGTAATTATGAGTTATGACTCAGGGTCCGGTCGGCACCGCCGGGGTGCTTTCTGGGTCCGGAGGCTGGGTCACCCTCCACCTGGTAATCGTGGTGGGGATCTTCCTCATGCTGCTCGGCCTATTCGCCCTCTCTCGCTCCATCACCGGGCATAGCCGAGTTGTCCCGGTCGCGGAGATCGTCGTCTTCTTAGCTCGTCACGAACCAAGCCCGTCTCGCTCCGCCCCTGCCTGCCGGCGACGCGGCGTCGGCGAGTGACGTGTCCACGAGGGATGGGAGTCATGGATCGAGGAACCCCGGCTCCAGCGGATAGGTGGACAGCAGCTCGGCACCACGATCGGTGAGGAGCACCTGCTGTTCCAGCTTGACGCCGTCGGGACCACCGCGGTCCCCGACATAGCTCTCCAAGCACAGAGTCATCCCCGGCTCGAACACGCCGTCGTAGGCGAAAGCGGCATCCTCGGGGTAGTAGATGGCCGGATACTCGTCGCACAGCCCCACTCCGTGGAGCACCACCGAGTAGCGGTTGGCTCGGTATGCGTGGGGGAGGGCGAAGGCTCGTTCGGCGAACTCCAGGAACCCCAAGCCGGGCCGGAGAAGAGCCAGGTTGTGCTCGACCTGCTCGACGGCCAACCGGTACATCGTCCGCTGACGATCGGTGGGCGGGACGTCGCCGGCCATCCAGGTCCGCGAGATGTCGGCGCAGTAGCCATACGGCCCGATCATGTCGGTGTCGAAGGCCACTATGTCCCCGGCTTGTACTACTCGCGAGGAACATTCCTGGAACCAGGGATTGGTGCGTGGGCCAGACGACAGCAGGCGGGTCTCGATCCACTCGCCACCCCGACGGATGCTTTCGGCATGAAGGTGTGACCACAGCTCCTGCTCGCTTATGCCGGGACGGAGCGCCGCTCGCATGGCCGCCATCGCCTGCTCGGCGGTGTGGACGGCGCAGCGGATAGCAGCGATCTCTTCGGGTGACTTGATGACCCGGGCCATCTCGCACACCTGCTGGCCATCGCCCAGGGTGATGCCCGCCGCCGTCAGCGCCTCGGTCCCCACCGGGTCGAGCGTATCTATGGCAAGTCGGCGCTCGCCTCGACCGTGCTCGGCTACCAGCGACGCCACCTCGACGGCCCAGGCGCGGGCGGCTTCGAATCGGCGGGTCCCGGTGTCGAGGAAGGACCACGACCGGCCGTGGCGCACCTCGTCGACCAACTCGAGATGAGCGGAAAGATGATCGGAGCCGTGGAAGTCGAACAGCACCAGCGGCCCCTCAGTAGCCACGAAGACGAAGCGGACGAGGTTGTGCATCGTCCACAACTGCATATTGGTGCTATCGGTGGCGTAGCGCACGTTGATGGGATCAGCCAACAGCGCACCCGAATAACCCAGCCGCCGGAGCTCCCCCCGCAACCGCTCCAACCGGTAGCGGCGCATGGCGGGGACGTCGGGAAGCTTGAGGCCTGCCTGACGCCACTCGGCCACAACCGATGGCCCCGGTCCCAGGTCGCCGAAGGAGCCCAGCCCGCCCTCAGTCGGGCGCCGGACAGCGCGCCGGGTGAGCGCGTGGGCGATCCGAGACCTGTACGACATCGTCACATGGTATGGACCGCCCTCATCATTCCTTGCGCAAGAACGTATTGCTTCCCGCGGTCGCCGACTGACCATTCAATGGACCACTCGGATCGGCAGAAGGGTGCTATCGCTCCAGATCGGATCCAGGAGCGAATCGAGATCGTACGAGGAGGCCCAAGGTTCCACCCCGGTGCGCCATTCCGCCAATGCGCTACGCCCCGGCACGCCGCCACACACGATACGGGCCAGGTGGCTGGCGGAAACGCCGACTAGGAGGTAGCGCTTTCCCGCTACCGAGAACTCGTTCAAACCATGGAGCATTGTCAGGACCTAGGACGCGGACCAGAGAACCGGATCACGAGTCCAGGAATCTGACCTGGATCAGATGTCTGAGAGACTCCACCCGATCCCGTTTGTCAAGTCGGTCCTCATTAGAGACTCGACCAAGCCAGCCGAGGAAGCCGGGCTGGCCGAGGAAGTCATTACTCGATTCATCGACAACGTATGGGAGAAGGAAAGGCTCGACGACCTGTTCGAACTTCAGATAGTCGATCTACCGGATGTTGTTCAGGTGCAGTTCGCGATAGAGACGGGCGAATACAAGGACCTAGAGAGACTTGCACACGGTCAGAAGTGCACAGTCGTCCTCATGATTGCTCTCGCCGAAGGAGACTTCCCCCTTCTCGTTGACCAGCCGGAGGACGCTCTGCACGCACCTTGGATCGAGAACTACATCGCGACAACACTGAGGACCCGGCGTGGAGTAAGGCAGTGTGTCTTCGCGACACGCAATGCCAACGTCCTCGTCTCAGCAGACGCGGAACAGGTCATATCCATGAAAGCCGACGCGCAACATTCCGTGATAGACAAGACAGGGGCCCTGGACCGGTTCGAGACAAGAGACCTCGTCCTCTACCACGTGGAAGGTGGCGAACAGCCCCTCAGACGCAGACTGCAGAAGTACGGCCTTGACATCGTGCATTAGCAGAGAACAAGGAGCAAGAAGTGCGCTACTACGTCAACAAGAACGCGCAAGCCAACGGAGACCACGAGGTGCATACGGTGACCTGTTCGTTCTTGCCTAACGAAGACAACCGGATCTATCTCGGCGACCACTCGAGTTGCGGCCCAGCTGTGCGAGAAGCGCGCAAGCATTATGCGCAGTGCAACGGCTGCTACTACTGCTCACGAGACTGCCACACAGGGTGACGCGTCTACTCCTCCGCAGCAGCGTCAACGCTGCCACGGCAGTCCCGAGGGGTTTCATCGCTAGCTGATCTCGAGCTCTTCTCTGGCCGCTCGCTCGAACGCAGTCCGTTTCTCGACGAAACCGTTGGTGAGGCGTTCCTTTGTCTTCGCATCTATTGGTTGGGTTTTCATCAGTCCCGCTTGGGACATCCTGCTCGCTCCTTCGTCGATAGCCTCCATAACTGCCGACAGGAGATTGTCGGCCGCGACCTTGACGTCGTCTCCGGCCAGCAGATTGACCGGGGCGATGGCCGAGGTAGCCCGATCTCGGAGTTCCTTGAGCTCGGCAATGTTGGACAGCAGCCTCAGACCGGATTCCGACATGATCCACCATGAGAAGATGACGTGGATTTCTGAGAGGAATTCGGCATAGACTGCTCGCCGCTGGTCATGCCAACGCACCTTTTGAGCTCGGCGCCACCTGACGTTCTCAAGGGCGAGGCTTACAAGCCCACCTGCGATGGCACCGCCGAGTACCGCAAGAAGGTTGTCCATCATTCACCTGATTGAAGGTAGCCGGCGCGACGTAAGCGTCGTGAAGTCTCCCGGATGACTCGGTCGACGTCCGGTGGGTCTGACATGTATTGCGATAACTCTTGGGTCCACCTTTGGCGATACTCGGCTAATCGTTTTTCGTATCGCGGCGGGAAGTCATCGGGGTCGAAGTCTCGGTGGCGGGTCTTGGCCTCGAAGTCGGCTTTGATCTCGCTTGGGTCGACGCCTGCATGCTCGAGGAGGTACCACGCGTCATATAGGTCGCGACATTGGAGTCGTTGCATCGTTGCACGCAGCTTCTCGGCGGTGGTTTCCGCCAAGGAGTAGACCCGCAGTGGTGGCGCGTCCGGCTGATCCTCATACCTGGTGAGAATGGCCGATCGATTGTCGTGATCGATGACTAGCTCGTCTCCCGTGATGTCCAATTTGATGACACGCGGTCTCTTAGTTTCCTTGGGTCCGATGAACTCAATCGCGGGTGCCGCGTCATCCTTCAGTCGAAGATGCGAAAGGCCGACACGATCCCGCGTCGCAGCCAAGACTTCTTCCAGGAGCTGTCGTACCTGCTCATCGGAGGCGCAGGGGTCACGGTTGAGGTCGATGTCGGCTGAGTACCGGTAGTCGGCGAAGTGGCACAGGCGGAGTGCGGTTCCTCCCTTGAACTGGACGAGTGTGTTGTCCGGGTGCAGTGCCAAGGAGACGATCAAATGTGTCAGGACGTAGTCCCGCTCGACAACATCGGCGTCGACGTTGTCTTCGTCCGCTCTTTGAGTGATCCGATCGAGCGTGAGCATGGAACTATGACCGACGGACCGTGTCCAGGTCGGTGCTCGACCAGATCACACGCGCCGCCGAGTCGGTCCATTTCGACGGGTTCTTGACCGCCGGGTCGGCACGCAAAGGCCGAAACCCAGCCGCAAGATCCGCAAGCAGGTCATCAGCCAACTGACCGATCTGCAGAACGCGCGCTATGGAACTGAGCCGCCGACGAGCAGATGGCTCGTTCAGTTGCGCTGAGTAGTCCATGACGACATCCACCTTGAGGCCTGATGCCGCCGTTTCGAGGGCTTCGGCCAGCACGTCGAGTCCACCTACGAGCTCGACCCGCCGAGCTCCGTCGATCAGTGCTCGTTCAATATCCGATACTCGTGCGCCGTGACCGGCGTCCACCGCCCCGATGTCGACGAACTCACGGCTCTCCTGGATGACCTGGAGTGGTCGGCCTGAAAGTTCTGGAACTCGCACTAGCTCCGGACACGCAACTTGGATTCTTCGAGTGGGGTGAATGGTCAGTCCGTGGAAGGCAAGGGCTGATCTGTATCCGATCCGGTGGGGTCTCTTGGAGAACATCGCTGCTACAGCCAGTGCCGTCTCTTCTGCAGCGGCGGAAGTCCCCAGTCGTCCAAGCGGCCGGATGACGTAGTGACCCCGGGCCACTCGATCAACCAGACCTTGATTGACCAACCTTGTTAGGAGGTTGCTGGCGCCTTGTTGTGACAGGTCCAGGATCTCCGCGACTTCGGAACTCGTGAACGTTTCCCTGCCTGACGCCACAATGCGGTCCAGTAGCTCAAGCGCCGACTGTCTGACCATACTTCCACCTAACTTTTCGTGAATACACGCTTAGCGTGTATTCACGCGCACTCAACTACAATCAGCGATTCTAGTACATCACTACTACACGCAAAACGTGTACCAGTGATAAGCGAGTTACAGACACAACAATGTCACGGTGGCGGCCCGGCGATGGCCGGTAGGCGCACTCGGTAGACGCGGAATCAGCCGACGAACAAGCAGAGGCCCGGAATCCAATGTTTCCGGGCCTCTTCGGTGGTAGCGGGGGCGGGATTTGAACCCGCGACCTTCGGGTTATGAGCCCGATTGTGGAGGTCCTGCTGACCGAGGGAAACTCGTGAAGCGCCTGTCCTGACTGGCTTTTCGCCTCTCAACGTTTCGCGTTGTTTCGCCTTCCATCCCACCCTCTCGCGGTATGGACGCGGTATGGAGGGGAATCTGATGGTGGGCACCGCGGAGCCTCGCCCGGCTCCTCGACATGGCAAATCACACGCTTGTAAGGTACCCATTATGTCCAGGACGACGCTTCTCGGAGTCGTATGGGATCGCCAACAGGTCAGCACCGGCGACTTGGAAATGGCCGTGCGCGGGGGAGTCTTCAGACGCGGATCCCAAACCGAGCCCGCCGCCGACACCTCCGCCGACGCCTTCTCCGGATCCGGTCACGAAGGTGCGAGGAGAGTGGCGAGAAAGCCCGCGGTGCACGGATCGATCTCGCATTCCTCCACCAGCCTCACACCGATCACCTCGACGACGCCGTGCGATGTCCGCTGCAAGGCCCTCTTCGACGACCGCTGGTCGCTTCCACCGGCGGTTGACCCGGTCGATCTCACCGTTCACTGTCGCATCGAGGGTTTTCTGGCTGAGCAGCATCCATCAAGTCAACCACGCCCACTAGCTAATCTCAGAGGAAGGCGCCTATGAAACTGACCTGCTTCGATTGCGGCGATGAAGTATTCGGGGACGATCTCGATGCTTTCGGTGACGCGTTTGTCGACCATGCCCGCAGCAAACACGAGTGGCCGTACAGTGACCAGGGCATCCGCAACTACGCTCACGCCACCCAGCGACTCACCGGCTCCGCCGAGAGGCTGGAAGCCATCGGTGAGATCACCGTTCACAGGGTCACGGAAGATCGGATCGATGACTGGCTCGACTTCTTCGACCATCACGCGTTTGTCGGGATACCGGAATCGGCGGCGTGTTACTGCATGGAGCCCCACGCTCGAGACCCGGACCCCTCCAGTGAAGGCGACATCCCCGACTGGCGGGCGAACCGGGAGGCGATGATTGCCAGGTTCCGCGACGGCGAAACGTTCGGGTATCTGGCTTACGTCGCCGGACGGCCGGCGGGCTGGGTCAACGCATCGACCCGGGACAAATACGCGTATTTTCGGACCGTCGACCCGGACGGCCCTGAGCCCGAAGACGTGATCGGCGTTTCCTGTTTCATAGTTTCACCTCCATATCGCCAACACGGAGTGGCAGATGCCTTGCTCGACCGGGTGATGGCCGGCGCCGCCGAGCGTGGCGCCGTGTGGGTCGAGGCCTACCCGTTCAACGATATGGGGGACGATGCCAGTAGGAACTTCCGGGGCCCCCGGCCGATGTTCGACAAGCGACGGTTTGAACCGGTCGAGATCCGCGGCCGCGACACTGTCCTCCGGCGGCCGATCTGACCACCTCCGATCACGGCAGAAGGGACCGCTGCCGAAGCGGCCGCCTTCCCTGATGCCGTGTGTTTGCGTACGATCAGCCCCCCGGCAGGGGAAGATCGGCGCTGTGATCAGCTGCTCCACGTTACGGAAGTCTGGAGTGATTCGTCAGCTTCGACGAGTCCCGAAAACAATGGCGAAGCCCACTCCACCGACCAGCCTCCCAGTCGAACCGACGGCTCCTGACACGGGCCACCCGCTCGCGGGCGCGGCGTTACCAAACACGACTATCCTCCAACGGAGAGCAGACGAATTCCACGCGGACCTCCCCAACCCAACGCCCCAGGTCAGACCCCTGAAAGCGCCGGTCTGAAAAAAACCGGGGGCCGACGGTTTGACGCCGTCCCTGAACACAAGTGGAATCGATGATGGCTATAGAGGTTTTCTGAACACCACGCCTTCGGCTCGATTGGTTCGTGCAGACCGCTGACTGCAGCCTGAATCGTCCCGACCGATGCCTCGGGCTGCGATACGCGATCCCCGATCGACACCGAGAACAATGCGGGATTGCCGTCACTCTCGACCGTTGAGGTGGTGCTGGGCGATGAGGTAGTTGGCGTGGGACCAGAGCAGGGGTTGAGCCACAGTTCCCCATCGGTCCACCCACTCCTGCTGTCGATCGGGTTTGTTGAGGCTGTGCGACACCTGTTCGGGGAGGTTGCCCTCGGCATCGGCTTGGTCTTCGATCCAATTTTGGAGCTGTTGAGCGGCCGCCCGTTTGCGGGTACGGGCGTAGTGCCACGCCAGCCATCCGGCGAGTACCGCCCACTCGCCACCGCCGTAGCAGGTATCGGTGGGGTCCACCGCCGCTCTTTCGTAGGTCGGTTTCGACCTTCTCGAGTGTGCGGGTGAACATCGGGTCCTCAGCGTCAACGACGTCTCCGACTTCTCGTGGTGAGTAAAGTCGAGATCCTCAACAAGCACTACATTACGGAGCCACACAAACGTCCTCTGCCAGCTTCGGACGGGACTGCGAGGATGCTTTGACCTCTGTCATCGGATCCATGACGGTATGGCCACCCATCCAGGGCTTCCCGGACCGTCAATACGCAGCCGAGGCCCCAAAGCCCTTCTCGCCGATGTTTACGGAGGCAAAAGTCGGGAGAGGATCTACGCGACCCGAGCGTCCTCACTCGATAGGGAAGACCGAGCAGCGTGTGCCCTCTCAGATGGGCCTTTCGATCGGGTGGTATGTCGCGATCACCACGCCTGTTGTGGTTATGACCGAGTCGACGAGTGACAGCCTGAGCGACGTTCCCTCGTCGCCGAATAGACGCATCCCGGTGCCAAGAACGACGGGATGGATCATAAGTAGCCACTCGTCGATGAGGTCTCTGGCCCTGAGGCTTTGGATCAGCGTCCGGCTGCCCATGATCCCGAAGCCGGTGTCGGGCTGATCTCGCTTCAGCGAGGCGACCGCGTCTGCGGCGTCACCCTGGAGCAGTGTCGAGTTCGGCCATGACAGCGGCTCGGCTAGCGTCCGCGAGGCCACGTACTTGGGGGTTTTGTTCAGATGGGGGGTGAATGGGCTGTCCGGCTGGGTGTTCCAGAACGAGAGGACGTCCTCGTAGGTGCGTCTCCCGAAGAGGAGAGCACCTCCTCCTCGAGCCATCCGCTCACTCATGAACCGACCCATTACCTCGTCGTTGCCGGCCTCGGCCCAGCCTCCGTGCGGGAAACCACCTCGAGTGTCCTCATCTGCACGCCCGGGACTTTGCATGACTCCATCGAGAGTCACATGGTTCATAACAGTGATCGACATCTTCCCTCCATTCCGTACTAGACGGTACCGTACTCTACACGGAACTGTACGGTCTAGTAACATGACCTGCACGGTGAATCATGACAGCAGATAGGCTCACTTCCGAGTCGGGCGAGGAACACGACTCCCGGGGCCAGCGAAGACGTCGAGCCATCCTCGAGGCGGCAGCGGAGGTGTTCCTGCGAGATGGCTATGTGGGCACCAGTATGGATGAGATCGCCGCGGTGGCGTCTTCCTCGAAACAGACCGTGTACCGGATGTTTTCTGACAAGGAAGCGCTTTTCAACGAGATAGTGATCACCACGGTCAGGGAAGCCAGCGACCCGGTGCACGACGAGGTTGTTGACCTTCGAGACACCGGGGATATCGAAGCGGACCTGCGCGACCTGGCGCGTCGTCAGCTCGCCAAAGTCATGACACCTGAGATTATGTCGCTACGGCGGTTGGTAATCGGAGAGGCAAGCCGGTTCCCCAACCTCAGTCGGGTCTTCTACGAGCTTGGACCGCAGCGCATCATCGCCGCCTTGGCGGAGTCGTTTGAACGTCTCGTTCAGCGAGGGCTGTTGCATCTCGACGATCCTCTACTCGCAGCCGAGCATTTCAACTGGCTGATCATGTCGATACCGCTCAACCGTGCCATGTTTCTCGGTGACGAGGCCACCGGAGATGTAGAGGTCGAGCAGTACGCCGACGCCGGAGTACGTGTGTTCTTGAAGGCCTACGGCAGTCATGGTCTGCCAGAGAGTTGAGTAGGGCGATGTCGGATCTGGCACGCGAAGTGTGACCGTTACGATGCCGGCCGACTTCGACGGGTCACATCTACCCCCTGGTATCGACATGTCGAAACCGCATCAGTGAGGAGCGCAACGCGGGACAGATTGCTCCCCAACGTTGCCCGAAGGACTGGCGCAGCCTCTCCAGCTCTTCCGATAGCGTCGGGCGCCCGGGTCGCCGTCGGGCCGGGGCGGGCAGGTCGACGCGCGAACGCTGTGCCGGTCTAAGCCCAGGGCTATCCGACCGGGAGGGCGCCTCGGGGCAGGGTCATGAACCTACGACGGTTTGCCCGCGACGAGGTTGAGCGCACTCACCCCGCTCGTAGGGGTACCAGTTTCCACACCTGACCCTCCCAGGTGCCCAGATACAGCTCGCCCGCGCCGTCGGTGCCGAACGTGTTGAGCTGGCCAACGTCGAGTTCGGGCCAGTCCCGCTCATCTGTGACCGCACCGTCGACGTATCTGAACGAGCGCACCCAACCCTGGCACCAGTCGCCATAGAAGTACGTTCCGTCCAACTCGGGGATGGCGGGACCCCGGTACACAACCCCACCTGTGATCGAGCAGCCTTCCGTATGGTCGTACTCGACAACCGGCGGTGTCGTGGGCACCTCCCGGCACTCCGGGGCGCTGAAACAAAGTGTGCCTTCGAGATATGCCCAACCGAAGTTTGCGCCGGGCTCGTCGAGGCCGACCACATCAACCTCCTCCCGGTCCTGCTGGCCGACATCACCGATGTACATCAACCCGGTCGGGTCGTCGATGGCGAACCGCCACGGGTTGCGCAGGCCGTATGCCCACACCTCGGGAGCGCCACCTCCCTCGACAAACGGGTTATCGCCCGGCACCGCGTACGGGTCCCCCGAGTCAACGTCGATGCGCAGGATCGTCCCAAACAGCGTGTCGCTCTTCTGGCCGTTGTGCCCACCGTCACCTCCATCACCCACCGCCACGTATAGATAGCCGTCGGGCCCGAACTCGAGCGCTCCGGCGTTGTGCCGGTCCGTCGGCTCGTCCAGGAAGAGGACCTCCCGCTCCCCGGCGCGGTCGGCACGCGCCGCGGCGGGATCCGCCGTCAGCTCGGCGAGCACGGCGTCGTCGTTGGCATCGGTGTAGTAGACGAAGAACCGACCGTTGTCGGTGTATCCAGGGTGGAAGGCGATCCCGAGGAGACCCTGCTCGATCCCATTGGACCTCACCACGTCGGTCAGATCGACAAACGGCTCGTCGCGAACCTCACCCGACTCATCTACGACAACCACGACACCGTCACGCCGGCCGACGTACAGACGGGTGTCGCCCGCCGGTGCCGTGATCACCAGCGGCGCAGCGGGCAGTTCGGCGACCAGTTCCAGCTCGACCCCCAGCAACTCGGGAAGCGGCATCGTCGTTGTGGTTGCCGCCGAAGTGGCGGTCGAAGTGCTGGTCGCCGGTGGCGTCGTCGTGGTTGACTCAGCGGTGGTCGTTGCCGGCGGGGCCAAGGTGGTCGTTCGTACGGTCGCGGCGGCCGTCGTCGACGACGAAACTGTCGTGCGATCAACCCCGTCGGCGTCGGAGCAGGCCGTGGTGACAACAACAAAGGCCGCAATGGCAATGAGCACTCGCATCGCGTCGACATTACCCCGCAAGAGACAAATCTCCCTCCCTTCAGGAGTGGTGGCGTCACCTGCGGTGAAGTTGGCCCAGCCATCGGGCACGGGTCTATTCGGCTTCTAATCGGTTGGCCCAGAACCCCCACCATGTGGTCTGAATTTCCATGCCACCGGTCGCGCGAAGTCAGACACACCTCAGCTCGGCTTCGGTTGCTGCGGTCCGCTCTCGACGGGCGAGGTAGACGGAGCAGAGGTTCCAAACAAGGTAGTGAGCAAAGTTGGAATCAAGGCGGAACTTCTGCGGTGGGGGTAGTTTTTCCGCATTGAATCTAAGTGTTTCATGACTTTTCAGGCGGACTGAAGGTTTCGCCTGAGACACCGAACGGCATCTACGGGAAAGCTGGCAACGACCTTCTGTGCGGGCGCCGTAGGAGAAGTACCCGAGCGCAGCGAAGGGGGATGAGGGCCTTGTGAACTCAAGCTGGATCTAAAGAACCCCTCACCTGCCTCGCTGGCGCTCGGCTGTCCTCTCCCGAAGGGAGAGGAATGTGTCGTGGCCCACCTGCCTCGCCAACGTATCGGCTTCCGACACGCCTCGCCTGTCCTCTCCCAAAGGGAGAGGAATGTTGTGGCACACCTGCCTCGCCAACGTATCGGCTTCCGACACGCCTCGCCTGTCCTCTCCCAAAGGGAGAGGAATGTGTCGTGGCCCACCTGCCTCGCCAACGTATCGGCTTCCGACACGCCTCGCCTGTCCTCTCCCAAAGGGAGAGGAATGTGTCGTGGCACACCTGCCTCGCGCTGCCGTATCGGCTTCCGACACGCCTCGCCTGTCCTATCCCAAAGGGAGAGGACATGCTTTGGCGCTCATGACCGTTCAACGAGTACTTCGACTCGTCCGATAGCAGCGTCTAGTCGATTATCCCCTGTTCGTACACTTCCATCGGCGGGCATGCGCAAACAACATGGCGGTCACCGTAGGCACCGTCGATACGGCCGACCGGTGGCCAGTACTTGTCGTTGCGAAGACCGGCGAGCGGGAATGCAGCAAGCTCACGCCCGTAACCGTGGCTCCAATCGTCGGCGACGACGTCGTCGGCCGTATGTGGTGCGTTGTGCAGCGGGCTGTCCTCTAGCGGCATCCGCCCTGCGACTATCTCGTCCACCTCGGCCTTGATCGCAATCATTGCTGCGATGAACCGGTCCAGCTCTTCGAGGCTTTCCGACTCGGTTGGCTCGACCATCAGCGTCCCGGCGACCGGGAACGACATCGTCGGGGCATGAAAGCCGTAGTCGATGAGCCGTTTGGCGTAGTCGTCTGCGGTGACCCCGGACTCCTGACGGATGTCCCGCAGGTCGAGGATGCACTCGTGGGCGACCAAGCCGTTAGCCCCGGTGTAGAGAACCGGGTAGTGGCCTGCGAGCCTGGCTGCGACATAGTTGGCCGAGAGAATCGCCACCTCGGTTGCCTTCTCCAGACCGGCGGCACCCATCAAGGCGATGTATGCCCATGAGATCGGCAGCACCCCCGCAGACCCCCACGGCGCCGCCGCCACCGCACCGATACCGTCACGAAAGCCAACCTGGTCGGCGACCAACGGATGGCCGGGCAGAAACGGCTCGAGATGCGCCTTCACCCCGATCGGCCCGATGCCGGGGCCTCCGCCGCCGTGGGGGATGGCGAAGGTCTTGTGCAGATTCAGATGTGAGACATCACCACCGAACTCGCCCGGCTTGGCCAGCCCGAGCAGGGCATTGAGATTGGCACCGTCTATATACACTTGGCCGCCGTGCTCGTGGACGACATCACACACCTCACGTACCGACTCCTCGAAGACACCGTGTGTCGACGGGTAGGTGATCATCAGCGCCGCCAGGTTCCCGGAGTTGGAGTCGGCCTTCTCCCGCAGGTCGCCTAGATCGACATTGCCATCGTGGTCGGTGGCCACCACCACCACCTTGAACCCGGCCATTGCAGCGCTCGCCGGGTTGGTGCCGTGGGCCGAAGCCGGGATCAGACAGATGTTGCGGTGTCCCTCACCACGGCTGGCGTGGTAGGCGCGAATAGCCAGCAGACCCGAGTATTCACCTTGGGAGCCGGCGTTGGGCTGGAGCGAAACGGCGTCGTAGCCGGTGATCTCGGCCAGCCATCTCTCGAGGTCACCAATCATCTCGAGATACCCGGCCGCCTGGTCGAGCGGAGCAAACGGGTGGATGTCGGCGAACTCCGGCCAGGTGACCGCCGCCATCTCGGTCGCCGCGTTCAGCTTCATCGTGCACGACCCGAGCGGGATCATCGATCGATCGAGTGCGATATCGCGGCCCTGCAGTTTGCGCAGGTAGCGCATCATCTCGGTCTCGCTGCGGTAGCGGTGGAACACCTCGTGGGTGAGGAACGTCGACGTGCGGCGGAGGTTGTCGGGAATACCGGTGACGGGCTCGACCTCCACATCCGAGACGAAGAACGACTCGACGAGGGCGGCGACGATCCCCTCTGTCGAAGTCTCATCTAGTGACACGCCGACGTGGTCTCGATCGACGAGACGGAGATTGATCTTTCGGTCCTCGGCGGCGGCAACCACAGCCTCTGCCTGGTCGGGGACCTCGACGGTGAGTGTGTCGAACCAGGTGTCGTTAACCAGCTTCAGCCCACCGGCAACAAGCTGCGCCGCCAACTCGGATGTCAGCCGGTGCACCTCGGTGGCGATCGCGGTCAAGCCCTCGGGGCCGTGCCAAACGCCGTATAGCCCCGCCATCACCGCCAGCAGAGCTTGAGCTGTGCAGATGTTCGAGGTGGCCTTCTCACGCCGAATGTGCTGCTCGCGGGTGGTCAGGGCAAGCCGTAGCGCCATCCGGTTCTTTGTGTCCTTTGACACCCCGACCAGCCGGCCCGGCAACGATCTCTTGTACTCGTCCCGGGTGGCGATGAACGCGGCATGGGGGCCACCAAACATCATCGGAACACCAAAACGCTGGGTCGAGCCGACGGCCACGTCTGCGCCGATCTCCCCCGGAGGTGTCAGCAACGTCAGTGCCAGCAGGTCGGTGGCAACGCCCACCATTGCACCGGCCCCCTCGAGGTCGGCGATCAGGTCGCGAAAGTCACGCACCACACCCGATGTGCCCGGGTACTGAAGCACTACCCCGTAAACCTTCTCGGGGTCGACCGATGAGGGATCACCGACGATGACCTCGATTCCCAGTGGCTCCGCCCTCGTGTGCACGACCTGGATCACCTGGGGATGACAGTCGGCATCGACAAAGAAAGCCGTGGCTTTGCTCTTGGAGAGGCGACGCAACATCGTCATCACCTCGGCGACCGCGGTTGCCTCGTCCAGGAGTGAGGCGTTGGCGATGTCGAGACCGGTGAGATCCGAGACCATGGTCTGGAAGTTGAGCATCGCCTCGAGCCGGCCTTGAGATATCTCGGGCTGGTACGGCGTGTACGAGGTGTACCAACCAGGGTTCTCCAGGACGTTACGCAGGATCACAGACGGGGTGTGCGTTCCGTAGTACCCCATCCCGATGAGCGATGTGTAAACGGCGTTGGACGCCCCCAATCGCTTCAACCGGGCAAGGACGTTCGCCTCGGTGTCTGCGTCGGGTAGATCGAGCCCGTCCGGGAGCAGGATCGACTTGGGCACGGCAGACCCGGTCAGGTCTTCCAGCGAGCCGACGCCGATCGCCGATAGCATCGTTGCGATATCCGCATCGCCGGGCCCGATATGCCGGTCGACGAACTCGGCAACTCCAGTCGCTACTTTGCCCATCTGTCGGTACCTCCTGAATTGCGCATGCGGGGATCGAGCTCTTGTCGATCCCCACCCCGCTCTGTCGTCGGTACCTGAGAGATTCACCGGTCTCCCGGTTTTCCCCTTCGGCGGAGTGCAAACATGGTCTCGACCCGTCCGCAACTCGCTCTCCAGAGGCGCCTGATCCGTGCGGTTCACGGGCCTGAGAGTTTCCCGGGGTGGTTGCTCCTTCGGCGCCGGCTCGCCCCCAAATCGGGGACGACCGGTCTCTCCCGCACGGCTTCAGCGGCTGCCACATGACTGTACACCAGTCGAGCAGGCTGGGTCGGGGCGCCGACATCTGGTGTTTCCTTCGGATCGGCTATGGGTAGGGTGGTACACAGCGACCATGGGAGGACCGTGTGGCTGCGATTGATGCCAACGAGCGCGGCGAGTTTCTCATCGAGAACCCAGGCTGGTCCCTCGATGGAGAGATAATCCGAAAGACGTTCGAGTTCTCGAACTTCAACGAGGCAATGGGATTTGTCACCCGTGTGGCCCTGCTTGCCGAACCGGTGGATCACCATCCCGATATCGACATCCGGTGGAACAAGGTGACCATTGCCCTCAGCACCCACAGCGAGGGGGCACTGACCGACAAAGACACCAACCTTGCCCGCAAGATAGAGGCCGTGGGAGGGTGACGATGTCAACCGGCGGCTGACCAGCCGGTCCAGCGGGTAACGGAGACCACTATCACCGGCCCGTCTGGAGGGCGGTCCCGGTACTGCGGGTACTTGTGCTGAAGCAGCTCTATCGCCGATCCCGCCTCGGTGACGCCGACCACGGCTGCCTCACCGTCGGCACGCACCCACCACAGCCGGTGCCAGTCCTCTTCGTACCGGTCGGCGAGCAACGACACCATCGGGTTGCGTTCGATGTTGCGAAGACGCTGCAGGTTCCTCGTGCGTTTTGGCTTGTGGTCCACCGCTGTGTAGATGACGTCACCGTCGACCACAAAGACAACAGGTACGAGATGGGGGCGGTCAAGCCCACTTGTGGCAAGCACGGCCACCGGGGAGTGGGTGAAACGGCGCACTGCCTCTTCGTGATCCATCGCCTGAACTTAACATCGGCAGTGGCGTAACACTTGCGTTACGTAACAGATGTGTTACATTCGAGAACTTATGGACACGTTCGAGGCGATTGCCGACCCGACACGGCGGCGGATAATCGAGCTCTTGGGCAGCGAAAGCCGCAATGCAGGCTCTATCGCAGCCGAGTTCTCGGTGAGCCGCCCGGCGATCTCGCGCCACCTGCGGGTATTGCGGGAATGCGGAGTCGTGGCGGTCGAAGAACAAGCTCAGCAGCGCATCTATCACCTCAACCCGGACCGGCTCAGCGAAGTGGCGGCGTGGATCGCTCGCTATACGGCGTTCTGGCACGACCCGCTCAGCCGGCTGGCCGACTATGTCGAATCGGAGGAACAATGACACCTGGCACCGTAACCAACTTCGATGACAGCGCCACCGTCCGATTCGAACGAGTCATCGATGCCGCTATCGACCGGGTGTGGCAGGCGCTCACCGAACAAGACGACATGAGCCGCTGGCTGGCGCCCACCCAATTCGAGGCACGTTCTGGCGGGGCGGTTTCGATCGACTTCGGTGAGGGTGGGAAGGTCGTCGGGACCGTGACCGCTATGGAGGCACCCAACACCCTCGAATACACCTGGGACTTCACCGGCGAGGGAGAGTCAATCCTGCGTTTTGAGCTCACCGCGAACGGGCCGCAGACCAAGCTCGTGCTCGAACACCGGCTGCTGCCCCACGACCAGGGCGTCGGGTACGGGGCGGGATGGCACGCCCACCTCGATGTCCTCGAGGCTCACCTCGGCGGTCGGGAGCCGGTCGACTGGGATGAGCGATTCAGCCGGGTCATCGGCCACTACACGTCGAGTGACGCCGGTGGCTGAGACGACGATCAGGCGGGCTCGTTGTACTCCTTCTGGTGCTCCTCAGCCGCGCCGGCTATCCAATCGTCACGCTCGATCCTGCCTTTGAACGCACCTATGGCTGTAGACACGATGACGATGTCGTCGGGCTCGAAGTTGGCCACCTGCCGGAAACTCGTGATCCCGAGCCCCTTGAGCGTCTGCTCCAGCTTGGGGCCGATACCGTGGATTCGCTTGAGGTCGTCGTCACGGACCGGGGTGTCGCCACGGGTCCGAGCCGCTATTTCCGCCATACCGGCAATCGCCTCGTCCCTGGTCGGCGGCGGCTTCGGGATAGCGGCCAGCTCCACCTCGAGTTGGTCGGCCCGAGCCTGCGCCGTTTCCAGGTCCCCCTCGAGACCGGCAACCGCCTTCAGCAGGTCTTTGCGCTCGGCGATCGCCTCGTCCAGCTCGGCACGTAACGAGGGCACAACCGCCGCGACCTCCTGTGCGGCGCCAAGGTCGGCTTCGAGGCTCCTGACCCGCGCCCTACCAAACTCGACTTCGCTCTCGAACTCACCAAGACGCTCCGACATGCGAAGGTACTCGGCATTCCTGCGCTCCAGGTCTGTTTGGAGCTCGGGTATCACACTCGCTCGGCGCTCCGCGGCCACCAGCCGACCCTCGAGATCGACGGCGGATCGCTCTGCGGCGGAGAGCCGTGTCTGGAGATGGTCCAGGGTGAACTCGCGCTCCTCGATTGTCGAGGCATGGTGAGCGAGTCTGCCTCGTAGTTCTGCAATCTCTGCGCGGGCTTCGTCACGGGCGGCTTGCATCTGGGAGAACGCCTCATCAGAGCCGCCGGCCGCTGCCAACGCCGCGTCGAGGTCGGCAATGGCTTCCTCGGCGACACGAAGCTGTGATTCGAGCTCTCCCACCTTCTCCGATTCGTTACGTAGTTGGTACTGGAGCTTGTCGAGGGTGTTGTTGCTTTCGATCAGCCGGTGCTCGGCCTTGCGCGCCAACTCCTCCTGTGCCACGAGCTCTGCTTCGTAGGCAGCGGCTATCGCCGACCGTTGCAGCCATCGCCCAAAGATCCATCCGATGGCGAGGCCGACGAGGCTGGCGAGGATCATGAACCAGACGATTTCGCCGGCCGCCCACCCAACTCCGTCGAACATCAGCCGTCTCCTTCCAGCACGAACTCGATCCTGCGGTTCTGCGCACGGCCTTCCTCCGTGACGTTGTCCGCAATCGGGCGGGATTCACCGTAGCCGACCGCAGAGAGGCGGCCGGTATCTATCCCCCCGGCCACGAGGTAGGCCACAACGGCCTCAGCTTGCAGCTGTGACAGCGTCAGGTTGTCGTCCTCGGAGCCCAAGTCGTCGGTGTGAGCCTCAACGACGAGGCCGGCCAGCGGGCTGGCTTGGAGAACCTCGATAGCCTGGTCGAGCAGTTGCCTGCCCTCGGCGGAGAGGATCGCGTCGCCGTTCTCGAACATGCCGGCTCCGGCTAAAAGCTGGGTCAGTTCAACGGCGGCAGCCGCCGGATTGACCTGGATGTCGGTGGTGACGGTCAGCTGACCGGCAACCACCTGCTCAGCCAACACAGAGATGGCGGCCAACGAGTCCTCATCCAGGGTGAGACCCGTGATGGTCAGCACCCCGTCGGCGATGTCCACGGTCCATGGATCGAGCCGTGTCACGACATCGAGAATCCCGCCGATCGACTCCAACCAGGTAGGGCCGGCGACCTCAGCCACACGGACGTTGTTGACGATGGTCGCGCCCTGGTGAAGGCGGCGAGCCGCATCGACGATATGCGTCGCCGTCTCCTGATCGGGCACGGTGCCTTGGAGCGTGATCACACCACCCGACGACTGGGCATTGAACACCGGTGTCGGTAAGACGGCGATCTCGAGGTTCGACATGATTGGCAGCGTCCCGTCAAAGACAAGCTCGGCGTCTTGCTCGATCCGACTTCGGATCGACTCCGATCTGACATCACCGTTGAGAGTGAAAGCGCCGTCATCGGCCACAAACCCGCCGGAACGTAGCTCGCCTAGATATTGAAAGATGTTTCCCACCCTGCCAAGCCATGGCCGCGTCTCGACGTTGTCACCGACGACAATGGCATCGACAACACGGTCTTCACCGTACTGCTCGATTGCGGCCGCTAACAGCGCCTCCGAGACTGCCTCTTCCGGCACGAGCCCGCGTATCGAAACCGCGTCACCGATGATCCGCATCGAGACCATCGGGGGAACCAGCTCCGGTGTTTCGGGCTCGACAATGGTCAGCGCGCTCCTCACTCCGCGAACGCCCGGTATTGCATCAACCGAGGCACCGAGAGCGAGCTCCTCCTCCTCGGAAGACACGACCCCAAACAAAGTGACGTCACGACCGGAGACATCGAAGCCCAGATCGCGCTCCGATTGGGCAAGAGTGGACCTGGTCGCGACACGCAGCTGCGACTCGGCATTCTCTATGCCCCAAACCAATGCCGCCAGAACGAGAACAACCCAGATGGCCAGCAGCCAGAAGATCGTAACCGGGATCCCTGATCGGCCGGTGGCGTCCTCCAAATTCATCTCCTCACTATCTGGGTCCCGCAGGGTGTTGATCAATCACCGTAGGTTCCCGACCCACGTCACCTTGCGTCGTGGGCCAACCGGGTCTGCCGACACACGGAGTCGTATCGAGCTTCCGTCTGCTTCACCCGGACATACGCTGAGCTTCCGGAAAATAGCCGCAATGCGGCCTATCCGCCACCGTCCGTTGTCGCCCGTCACAAATCTGATGAAATATGATACGCCTAGACTCAGGTTATACATTGCGTCTATACTCAACCACACAGCACTTCAACTTCACTGACCAAACCAAGAAGGAGACACACAAATGGCTAGAGCGGTAGGCATCGACCTTGGCACCACCAACTCCGTGGTAGCTGTACTCGACGGCAACGATCCGCAGGTCATTGCCAACGCAGAGGGACACAGAACCACCCCCTCTGTGGTGGCGTTTGCCAAGAACGGCGACGTGCTCGTCGGCGAACAGGCCAAGCGGCAAGCAATTACCAACCCGGACCGTACCGTGCGATCCGTCAAGCGGCACATGGGTGAGGATTGGTCCGTCGAGGTCGACGGAAAGAAGTACACGTCACAGGAGATCTCGGCCAGGATCTTGATGAAGCTCAAGCGGGACGCCGAGCAGTTCCTCGGCGAGCCGGTGACCGAAGCCGTAATCACCGTCCCCGCCTACTTCGGAGACGCCCAGCGGCAGGCCACCAAGGAGGCGGGCCAGATCGCGGGCCTCGAAGTGCTACGTATCGTCAACGAACCGACCGCTGCATCGCTCGCCTACGGGATGGACAAGAGCGAAGACCATCTCATCTTGGTCTATGACCTCGGTGGCGGCACTTTTGACGTGTCGGTGCTGGAGATCGGCGAGGGTGTCTTCGAGGTCAAGTCGACCAGCGGCGACACCACTTTGGGTGGGGACGACTGGGACCAGCGTGTGATGGACTGGCTCGTCAAGGAGTTCCAGAACGACCACGGTGTGGACCTCTCCCAGGATCCGATGGCGCTTACCCGTCTCAAGGAGGCCGCCGAAAAGGCGAAGATCGAGCTGTCGTCGGTATCGGAGACAGAGGTGAACCTGCCGTTCATCACCGCAACCGCCGACGGCCCGCTCCACTTGCTGAAGACTCTGAGCAGGTCCGAGTTCCGCAAGCTCACCGACGACCTCGTCGAGCGAACCCGGGCTCCGTTCCAGAAGGCGGTCAAGGACGCAGGGGTTTCGGTCAATGAGATCAGCCACGTCATCCTCGTGGGCGGTTCCACGCGGATGCCCGCCGTCCAGGAGTTGGTCAAGGAGCTGGCGGAAAAGGACCCGCACCAGGGTGTCAACCCCGACGAGGTAGTGGCTCTCGGCGCCGCCGTCCAGGCGGGGGTTCTCAAGGGCGACGTCAGTGGAATCCTCCTCCTCGATGTGACCCCGCTCACTCTGGGCGTCGAGACCGAGGGCGGTGTCTTCACAAAGATGATCGAGCGCAACACAACCATCCCGACGCGACGCAGCGAGATTTTCACCACGGCAGCAGACAGCCAACCCGAGGTGGAGATCCACGTGTTGCAGGGTGAGCGAGCGATGGCCGTGGACAACAACTCGCTTGGTCGCTTCAAGCTGCCCGGCATCGCCCCTGCACCGCGGGGTGTGCCCCAGATCGAGGTCACCTTTGACATCGACGCCAACGGGATCGTGTCGGTGTCCGCCAAGGACCTCGGTACCGGCAAGACTCAGCAGGTCACGATCACCGGCGGCACCGCCCTCGCCCAGGACGACATCGACAGGATGGTCAAAGACGCCGAGGCTCACGCCAACGACGACATCGAGCGACGAGAGCTTGCCGAAGCCCGCAATCAGGCCGACCACGTCGCCTACCAGACAGACAAGTTGCTCGAAGAGCACGGTGACAAGCTCACAGACGACGAGAAGACACCGATCACCGACAAGGTGGCGGAGCTCCGTAAGCTTCTCGAGGAGCAAGCGTCGCCTGAGGATCTCAACCGGGTGCGGGAGGAGCTGATGAAGGCGTCCCAGGTGCTCGGCCAGAAGATCTACGAGGCTTCTGCTGCTGATGCGGCTGCGGCAGGCGACGAGCCTGCAGGGGCACAGGGCGACGACGACGTGGTCGAGGCCGAGATCGTCGACGAAGGCGATGAGTCCTAGTGACTGGAGATCCGTTTCCCGATCAAGACACCCGGCAGGATCTGACGACCCCGGAACTGCTCGCCGGAGACGGTGGGGACCCCGAGCTGGAGCCGTCGAACGTCGAAGCACACGTCATTGATGGCGAGGTCGTCGAGGCAGAGGTCGTGTACGGAGACGGCGCACCACCTGTCGACATCGAGCTGCCCGACGATCCCGCCGAGGCAAAGCCGATCCTCCTGGACTTGCTCAACGAGAGCAGATCTGAAGCCGCGTCATACCTCGATGCGATGCAGCGGATCGCTGCCGAGTTCGAGAACTTCCGCAAGCGAACGGCTCGGGAACGTGACGAGATCATCGACCGGGCTTCGCTCCGGCTCATCGAGCGGTTGCTGCCGGCACTCGACAGCTTTGATGCCGCGCTCGGTTGTGAAACCCAGACAGAGGGCGAGGCTCGTCTCATCGCAGGAATGGCCGACACCCATCGCCAGCTCATGGAAGCGCTGGCGATTGACGGCTTCGAACCGATCGCCGCCGACGACGTCCCATTCGACCCTGCGGTCCACGAGGCAGTCACCGGCCCAGGCGAGGAGGGTGATGGCGAGCTTGTTGTAACCGAGCTACGTCGTGGCTACATGCTGCGTGGACGGGTCGTCCGGGCGGCATTGGTCGCAGTGAGGCATGCTTGAAAACTATGCGTAAGGAGTGGCTCGACACGGATTATTACGCCGTCTTAGGCGTCAAATCCGACGCGTCCGACAAGGAGATAAAGCAGGCCTACCGCAAGATGGCTCAGCAGTATCACCCCGACAAGAACCCGAACGACGCCACAGCAGAAGCACGCTTCAAACAGGCCAACGAGGCCTACGACGTCCTAGGGGACGCCGAGCAGCGCAAGGAGTACGACCACACCCGGGAGATGGGGTACTTCGTCGGCGGTCCGGGTGGAGCCCAGCAGTACGTGAGGGTCGAGGACCTCATGGGCGGGCGGGGAGGCGGTTCCCCGTTCGACCTGTTCGGCGGGCTCGGAGATCTCTTTGGTCGTCAATCTGCCCGCCCGCGAGCCGGCGAAGATCTCAGTGCCGAGATGCAGCTCACCTTCCACGACTCGGTATCGGGCACGACCAAGAAGCTCAGGGTCAACGGCCACACCGTCACCGTCAAGATCCCACGAGGTGTCAACGATGGCACGCGTATCCGGGTCCGTGGCAAGGGCGCACCCGGCCGCAACGGTGGACCGTCGGGAGACCTGTACGTCACGGTGCGGGTAGCCGAGCATCCGATCTTCGGGCGCAGCGGCAAGAATCTGACCATTGAGGTGCCCATCACCTTCATCGAGGCAACCCTCGGCGCTGAGATCGACGTGCCGACACTCGATGGCAAGGTGAGACTGCGGATCCCACCCGGCACCCAGACCGGGAAGACATTCCGGGTGCGGGAGCACGGCATCGAGGATGCGAAAGGGACGAAAGGCGACCTACTCGTGACGGTCTCGGTGACCGTCCCGGAGAGTCTGACCGAAGAAGGCAAGGAGCTCCTCCAGCAGTTCCGTTTGAAGAACCCACACGATAACCCACGATCGCACCTGGGGGTGTGACCCATGCGCAACAGAAACGACAGCAACAGAAACGATGCCGTCTACATCATCTCGGTTGCAGCCGAGTTGGCGGGGGTGCATCCACAGACGCTTCGCATCTACGAGCGCAAGGGGCTGATCGAGCCGTTCCGGACACCGGGTGGCACCCGCCGCTACTCAGACGAGGATCTCGAACGGTTGGGCCTGATCCAGGAGCTCACCGCCGACGGCATCAACCTCGAGGGTGTCCGCAGGATTCTCGAGCTCCAGTCGGAGAACACCCGGCTACGTGGACAGATCGATCGCCTGCGCCGGCTGCTTGGTGAGGCACAGTCTCGCACCGGAGCCGATCTCCCTGCGAGTGGCCGCGCTTTCACGGTCAATGTGACCCGTCGCCGCAACCTCCCGGACATCGTGCGCAAGACACCGTTTGGCGAGTAGCGCTGGCGAGTAGCGCTGGCGAGTAGTACTGGCGAGTAAACGCAACGGCCACCCGGAGCGAGTATCTCCCTTATCATCGAGGTATGGCCTGGCTGTCGCGCCCTTTGCTGAGACGCCCGCTGATGTTCCTTCTCGGGCTGGGGCTCACAGCCGCCGCCGGTCTCCTGTTCCAGCCACACTGGGTCGAGATCTGCACACGCGTCAACCGCCGGGAGTACACGGGCTGGAGTGGCCAGGCCGTCGTGGGTAACGAGTGCGCCTGGGTGAGCCCGACGACGATGGCGGGCACCTTCCTCATCGGCTTCGGCACGTTCATGCTGATCATCGGGCCGATCATCTTCTCCATCGCCCACGTCCTACGTCACGGGTACAACTACGAGTACTCCCGTGTCGAGACGGCTGTCTCCAACCTGCCGATGCTGTCTGGAATCCTCTACATCGTCGCAGGAGCAAGCCTCGCCTTCCTCGGCTAGAGGTCCGTTCTGACGCCGGAAGCGAGTGGGGGTCCCTTTCTTGATTTGGGCGCGGTTTCGGGACCAAAGCCTCTACAGAAACGCGGGCGAACGGGTTCATTGTTTGAAGTGGGAAACGACAAAGCCGCGAAAAGCTGAGTCGTAGAACCGAGTCGGGAAACAGCTGATTGGGAAATAGGACGGTCCGGGTCACCGTCATGGTGGCACGAGCCCAACACCCGTTGCGTATCACACGAGGAGAAGGTGTATGGCAACTGAGGTAATGGTCCGTAGCGAGTCCGACAGAGACGTCGAGTTCGCAGCCTGGTTCACAGGTCTGGTCGGGGAGCAGAAGCTCCGGGCGTGCATTCACTGTGGCTTGTGCAGCGGCAGCTGCCCACTTGCCCGCCACATGGACTTCGGTCCTCGCAAGCTCATGTACTTGGCCAGGGAAGGCTTTGCCGACGACGTCCTCGGCTCGGACACGATCTGGCTGTGCACCAGCTGCTACGCCTGCACCGTCTCTTGCCCGCAACAGATCCCGGTGACCGACGTGATGTATGCGCTGAAGCGCAAGGCTATCGAGTCGGGTAAGGCCCCAAAGCACCACCCCGTCCCTGTGATGGCCAAGAGCTTTGCGAAGATGGTTCGCAGGCGCGGCCGGATGACCGAGGTCTTCCTGATCGCCGGTCTGGCTTTGCGATCGGGGATCCACCGATACCTCGGCATGACCGGTATGGGATTGAACGCACTCCGCACCGGACGTGTGTCACTCCGACGCGATTCGATCAAACGACACGACGAGTTGACACGGCTGCTCGATGCCGTGGCCGCGCACCGAGAGAAGGTCACCAGGCCATGAGGGAATACGACTACTACCCGGGCTGCTCGCTCAAGGGCACCGGCAAACCCTACGAGGAATCGTTGCTCGCCGTATTTGACGCTCTGGGAGCCCGGGTCGACGAGCTGGAGGACTGGAACTGCTGCGGAGCAACCGCGTATATGGCGGTGGACGAGCTCGAGGCGGTGGCGCTGGCAACACGCAACCTCGCCCTGGCCGAACAGTCGGGGCGGGACCTGCTGACGCCGTGCAATGCGTGCTGGCTCGTCCTCAACAAGACTGCCGGCCGTCTCAGCAACGACACCGGTCTCCACAACCTGGTGTGCACCGCCCTCGAATCGACCTGCACCGTCCCTCGTGGCGAAGAAGCGGCACCGCTCACGTACACCGGCTCGGTGTCGGTTCGTCATCCGCTCGACGTGCTGATCAACGACATAGGAGTCGACGCGATCACAGCGAAAGTCACCAACCCGTTGCAGGGGATCACGGTCGCCCCGTATTACGGATGTCAAATAGTGCGGCCGTTGTCACCATTCGACAACCAGGACAACCCGGTCACGATGGACTCCTTGCTCGGGGCGACGGGATGCACCGTTCTCGAGGACTACCCGTTCAAGACACGCTGCTGTGGGGCCAGCCAGATGATGACGATGCCCGATGTTGGCCTCGACCTGGTGTCGATGCTGCTGGCAGATGCCGCAGCCAGAGGTGCAGACATCGTCGCCGTCGCCTGCCCGCTGTGCCAGTTCAACCTGGAGGCCTACCAGGGCAGGCTCTCCGGGGGGAACGGAGAGCCGGTAGAGATGCCGATCCTCTACTTCACCCAACTGATCGGCCTCGCCCTGGGAATCGACAAGAAGACCCTCGGTCTCGGCCGCAGCTTTGTCAACCCAGAGCGCGCGCTCGCAGGGAGGTCCCTAGATGAGTGAGCTCTCCGCCGGCAACGGCACACCCCGAGTCGGCGTGTACGTGTGTCATTGTGGAACGAACATCTCGGCGACCATCGACGTCGTCGCCGCTCAGCAGGCTGCCGAGACGCTACCGGGAGTCGTCATCTCCCGTGAGTACAAGTACATGTGCTCGGATCCCGGTCAGGAGATCATCAAGAAGGATATCCACGACCTCGACCTCAACAGGGTGGTCGTAGCGTCCTGCTCGCCGTGTCTGCACGAAGAGACCTTCCGGAAGGCCGTCGCCGACGGTGGGCTCAACCCGTACTACTTCCAGATGGTCAACATCCGGGAGCACGCCGCATGGGTGCACAAGGACATGGCGGCCGCAACCGCCAAGGCCAACGACCTGATCCGTGCTGCAGTGCGCCGGGTGCGTCTCCATCAGCCGCTGGAGGCCCGCCGGGTCCCCGTCGATCCGAACGTGATGGTGGTCGGTGGAGGCATCGCCGGCATCCATGCCGCGCTGACCATGGCCGACGCAGGCAAGCACGTCTACCTGGTCGAGCGCGAGCCGAGCATCGGTGGCCATATGGCCATGTTCGACAAGACCTTCCCCACCCTCGACTGTGCCGCGTGCATCCTCACCCCGAAGATGACCCGGGTCCGGGCCCATCCCAACATCGAGACGATGACGATGTCGGAGGTGACCGCGGTCGACGGCTTTGTCGGCAACTACACGGTCACGGTGAGGCACAACCCACGGTTCATCATCGAGGACGCTTGTGTCGGCTGTCTCGAATGTATCGACGCTTGTGTCTTCCGCAACGGGAAGACACAAGATGAGTTCAACCTGGGCCTGTCGAAACGAAAGCCGATCTACATCCCGTTCCCACAAGCGGTGCCACAGGTGGTGCTGATCGATCCCGCGGGGTGCATCGAATTCAGGACCGGCAAGTGCAAGAAGACCTGTGTCGAGGTCTGTGCCGAGCGGAATGCGATTGACTTCCAGCAGGAAGCCACCACCGAGGACATAACCGTCGGAGCGGTGATAGTCGCCACCGGCTTCGAGACCTTCGACGCGACCCGGCTACCCCGCTACGGGTACGGGAACCTCGACGGTGTGTACACCGCACTCGAGGTTGAGCGCCTGGTCAACGCATCCGGCCCTACCGACGGCGAGATCGTGCTCAGGAACGGTCGCAAACCCGAGGCAATCGGAGTCATCCACTGCATAGGGAGCCGGGACAAGAACACCAACGAGTACTGCTCCCGGGTGTGCTGCATGTACTCGCTCAAGCTCTCCCACCTGCTCAAGGAGAAGACCGACGCCGAGATCTACGAGTTCTACATCGACATGCGGACGGCGGGAAAAGGCTTTGAGGAGTTCTACAACCGGGTGGCGGAGGAGGGCATCCATTTCATCCGGGGCAAGGTCGCCGATGTCTACCCCGAGGCGGGCAATCCCGACAAGCTGGTGCTCCAGGCCGAGGACACCCTGGCCGGCATGGTCCGGCAGATCCCGGTCGACATGGTGGTGCTGGCAACCGGGCTCGAGCCACGGCAGGATGCAGAGGACGTGCGGCGCACGTTCAACATCACTTGCTCCGGCGGCGGTTTCTTCATGGAGCGCCACCCAAAGCTGGCGCCCGTCAGCACCTTCACCGACGGTGTGTTCCTCGCCGGGGCGTGCCAGGGACCAAAGGACATCCCCGACACCGTTGCCCAGGCAGGAGCGGCGGCAGCCGAAGCGCTGGCACTCATCGACGCCGGATTCATCGAGTTGGAGCCAAACACCGCCTTTGTGGTCGAGGAGAACTGCTCGGGCTGCAAGACATGTGTCGGGCTCTGCCCCTTCAACTCCATCAGCTACGCGGACGGCAAGGCGCAGATCAACGAAGTGCTGTGCAAGGGCTGTGGCACTTGTGTCGCCGCGTGTCCCTCCGGGGCGATCCGGCAAAACCTGTTCGACGACGACGAGATCTTCGAGGAGATCGCGGGAGTGCTGACCAATGCTTGAAGTAACCGAAGACCGGGGTGCCGCACCTGAGGAGTTCGAACCCACCATCGCAGCGTTCTTCTGCAACTGGTGCACCTATCTGGCCGCCGACCTAGCGGGCACATCCCGGATGAAATACGCCCCGAACGCACGTGTCATCCGGGTGATGTGCTCGGGACGGATCGACCCCCAGTTCGTCTTCGATGCATTCGCCAAGGGTGCCGACGGCGTCCTCATCGGTGGCTGCCATCCCGGGGACTGTCACTACCAGGAGGGGAACTACAAGGCGCTGCGCCGCTACCGGCTAACCAAACGTGTGCTCGATGCCTTGGGCGTAGAGCCGGAACGGTTCCGGCTCGAGTGGATCTCGGCGGCGGAGGCCGACAGGCTGCGCGACGTGATGAACGAGATGGCAGCTCAGATCAAGGCCCTCGGCCCGGCGGATTTCAGCGTCCCGGATGAGACGTTCCCAGGGACGGATCCGGGGCTCGACGCAACCGCAGAGGAGGCAGTTGTCTCATGACCGACAAACCGAAGGTTGCCTTCTACTGGTGCGCTTCTTGCGGAGGCTGCGAGGAGGCAGTCGTCGATCTCGCCGAGAAGCTGCTCGACGTGGTTGAGGCGATCGACATCGTGTTCTGGCCGGTGGCTCTCGACACCAAGCGAGCCGACGTGGAAGCGATGGAAGACGGATCCATCCTCGCCACTTTCGTCAACGGAGCAGTGCGCACCACCGAGCAGGAGGAGATGGTTCACATGCTCCGCCGCAAGTCGCAGCTGTTGCTGGCTTTCGGCGCGTGCGCCCATCTGGGTGGTATTCCGGGTCTGGCGAACCAGTCAGACCGCGACACCATCTTTGACGTTGTCTACCGCAGGAGCCCGTCGACGGTGAACCCCGACGGAGTCGTCCCGCAGACTCAGACGACGGTGAACGGCTACAAGCTTCCTTTGCCTGGATTCTACGACACCGTGCGGACCGTCGGACAGGTCACCGACATCGACTACGTGGTCCCAGGGTGCCCGCCAACTCCCGGGATCATCGCCGGTGCGGTGAACACGCTGCTCGGAGGCGACCTTCCTCCCCGCGGGACGGTGCTCGCACCGGATGTCGCGCTCTGTGACGAGTGTGATCGCAAGACAACCAAGCCGGAGACCGTGTCGCTGACCGAATGGAAGCGACCGCACCTCGTCGATGTCGATGAGGAACTGTGTCTGCTCGCCCAGGGTCTGGTGTGCTTGGGCCCTGCAACCAGGGCCGGGTGTGGCGCACAATGCGTCGGGGCGAACATGCCGTGCACCGGGTGCTTCGGGCCGACGAGCCGCGTCCGTGACGGAGGTGGCAAGGCCCTCGCCGCGATCGCATCGCTGGTCGGCAGCGACGAGCCGGACGAGATCGACCACATCCTCGACGGTATTCCCGATCCGGTCGGGACCTTCTTCCGCTACAGCCTGCCGGCATCGTTGCTGCGGCGGGCGCCGATCGGCAGCCGCAACAACACCCCGACAGCGACAACAGAGAGAAGTGAATGATGGGCGACACCGAAACGAGGGACCTGCTGCGTGCGGGTGCGGACCGGGCAAACGCCGGCTATATGCAACAGCGAAGAGTGGTGATCGACCCGATCACCCGTCTCGAAGGCCACGGCAAGATCGATATCTTCCTGAACGACGACGGCGACGTCGACCGTGCATTCTTCCAGGTGCCCGAGCTTCGCGGCTTCGAGCAGTTCGTCGTCGGCCGTCCCGTCGAGGACATGCCACAAATCACGTCCCGGATCTGTGGCGTTTGCCCCACCGCACACCACATGGCTGCCGTCAAGGCGCTCGATGCGCTGTACGACACGGAGCCAACCGAAACCGGAAGGCTCATCCGCGAGCTGGTCTATGCCGCGTTCATGGCCGAGGACCATGCCCTGCATTTCTACTTCCTCGGGGGACCGGATTTCGTCATGGGCCCCGACGCACCGGCAGCAGACCGGAACGTTCTCGGCGTAATCGCCAAGGTGGGCCGTGAGGTCGGTCTCAGAGTGATTGCGATGCGGCGCCGGCTACGCGAGATCACGGCGCTCGCCGGCGGCAAGGCGATCCACCCGGTGCTTGGCCTGCCCGGCGGGGTGTCCCGCCGGATCAAACCGGACGAGGCCGAGCAGATGAGGCAGGTCGCCGACGACGCGGTCGAGTTCGCCCAGTTCTCGCTCCAGCTGTTCCGCGATGTCGTACTGGCGAACCCTGACTATGTCGACATGATCACATCCGACACCTACAGCCATCAGACCTACTACATGGGACTGGTCGACGGCAACAACAACGTCAACTTCTACGACGGAACGGTGCGGGTCGTTGCCCCAACCGGTGGAGAATGGGAACGCTTTGCGGCGAAGGACTACCTCAGCTACGTAGCCGAGCATGTCGAGCCGTGGTCGTATACCAAGTTCACCTATCTCAAGCAGATCGGCTGGAAGGGGTTCGTCGACGGCGGCGAGAGCGGGGTCTACTCGGTAGCCCCGCTCGCCCGCCTCAACGTAGCCGACGGGATGGCCACTCCCCTGGCGCAGGCAGCGTATGAAGAGTATGTCGCGACCCTCGGCATGCCGGTACATCACACGCTGGCAAACCACTGGGCTCGCCTGGTGGAGCTCCTCTACGCCGCTGAGCGGCTTCAGGAGCTGGCCAATCACCCCGACCTGACCGGCGACACCTACCGTCGAATCCCGACGGCGACACCCACCGAAGGTGTCGGGGTCATCGAGGCACCCCGTGGCACGCTGTTCCACCACTACCGAACCGACGAGCGCGGCATTGTTGAACAGGCCAACCTGATCGTTGCCACCCAGAACAACTCGGCGCGGATAGCGATGAGCGTCGAGAAGGCGGCAAAGGGCGCCATCTCGGGGGGTCACGTCGACGACGAGATCCTCAACAGGATCGAGATGGCGTTCCGGGCCTATGACCCGTGTCATGCGTGCGCCACACACACGCTGCCGGGGAGCATGCCGCTGCTTGTCACAGTGCACGACAGCGCAGGTGTCGCGACACTCGAGGTGCGGCGAGATGCAGATGGAGGGATACACCGCCGTGACTGACGAGTCTCGCCGGGTGCGGGTGCTCTGTCTAGGCAACGACCTCGTCGCAGACGACGGTGTAGGGATCATGGCGGCGGGAGAGATCCGCCGCCGCCTGCCCCGAATCGACGTGGTCGAGGCGGCGACCAGCGGGCTATACCTCATCGACGACGTCGTCGAGACCGACCGTCTCATCGTCGTCGACGCAGTCGCGACCGGGGACGCGCCGGCGGGCTCGGTGCATGTGCTCGCCGAAGGTGACGTCACCGTGGTACCCGGCGTCTCACCCCACTACGTGGGGCTCTTTGAGACACTCGCCCTGGTGAGAGAGCTCGGGCTCGACACGCCTACCGAGGTGACGCTCGTTTGTGTCGAGGTCGACGACATGGTCACCATCGGCGGCGACATCACCGACCCCGTGCGCCGGGCGATCCCTGAGGTCGTCGACATCGTGGCCCACCTCATCGGTTCTGGCGTCAAATCTCGCCACATGTGGCCAGATTTGACGCCAGACCGGGCTTAGGGGACGAAGGTCTCGCCGTCGGGTTGCTGGACCACGATCGAACCCAGAAGGGCTAGCCCCGGTGGCCAGGATTCGAGGGCAGATCGGGTCTGGGCGTTGGCGGCTCCCGCCCTGACGGACCAGTCGATGCCTGGTGGGGCATCCACGTAGATGCCCAGGTCGGAGCGGACCTCCAGCCTCGATCCTCTGCGCTCGTAACATTCCATCTCGATCACAGCGAGACCCAGCTCTTCACAGCGCCCGACCAGCTCGAGTGCAGTCTCCCCGTCAAAGAAGCCGGCACCGTCGTCGGCCCGGAACACCACCCTGTCGTCGAACTCCGAGGTCAGCAGCCGCGTAGCCTCCAGCTCCTCGTCCCACTCCCCTTCCGGAGAATCGGGGTAGCCGTCCCGGTAGTCGCCCTCGTCCTCGGCGAGCTGATCGACGGGTGTCACGATCCGCATCGCTACGTCGAGAACCCGGAAGAGATCACCGACTTCGAGGTCGTAGACGTCACCGTCGCCGTCGGGGTAGATCTGAACCAGGACGTCCTCGCCGTCCCAGAAGACCATGCCGACAAAGTCGTCCTCCCTCCACAGCTCGACTACCGGCTCATCGAACTCGGGGCGGTCGGTCTCGACGATTCGCAATGGGAGCATGATGAGACGTTACCCGATTCGATCGGCACTCTGTTCGGGTGGAGAGGGTGCCGCGAACCGTAGGCCGGCGGCCTTCGACAGGTGGACGAGCAAAATCCCGGCAAGAACCAGCACCGAGCCGACGATCCGACCGGTTGTGAGCGACTCGCCGAGGAAGATAAACGCCAGCACCGGTACCTCGACCACCTGGGCCGAGGCGATTACGCCGGCGTGGAGAGCGTTCAGCGTTCTCATTGCCATATGCCAGAGCGTGAAGGCGAGCGCAGTGTTTATTACGCCGAGGGCGAGAATCAGCAGGATCTGCTCGCGTCCCAGCTCGGGGAATGGCTCGACGAGCCGGGCAACGAGAAAGAGCCCAACGCTTCCCATGAGCATCGGGACAACTGCGGCATCGAGCGCACCGATGCTCCCACCACGCATCACCTTGCGCTGGAGAGCGTTGGAGCCTCCGACACCTGCGGCTGCGACAACGGCGAGCATTATCCCGACGGCTTGGTCGCCGGTCGGTACCGTCGGGTAGAATAAAAAGACACCACCGATGACGACCGCAACCCCGAACCACTCCCACCGCGACGTCGCCTCCTTCAGCACCACGCCGGCCAACAGAGCGGTGATCAGCGGGATCCCTGCCTGAAACACGAGGTTGAATGTCACGGCCTCGACTATGTCGAGCGATATGAACTGTGCGGCGGGAACAACACCGTAGAGCAGCACACCGAGACCGATCAGCCAGGGCAACAGCGACCGTTCGACCCGTGGGATGAGAGTGCCCGTCTTGACCGAGCGCCACACAACCAGCGCCACCGCCCCCACCAGGTACCGGAGCGACGCAAACGTCAGTCTCGGGATGTCTTCGAGCCCGAGCTTGACAAGGACAATCGCTGCCGCCCACAAGATCGACGTAGCAACGGCGTAGGCAACTGCCTGTCTCAGCGACGGTCTGGCGCCCGTTCTCATCCAGAGAGGACGAGGGAGTTCGTCAACAGGCCATCCACACGGCGGACTACGTTGGCGGCATGCTCCGGCTTGTTGACATAGTCCAGTTCGGATGTGTCGAGACGCAACACTGGTATCGGCTTTGTTGTGTATGACCAATGCTCGTATCGGTCGTACACCCGGCGCAGGAAGCCCACATCGAGATCGTCTTCGCCTGCACGGTCACGTTGCCGGATCCGGTCGAGCGTCACGTCAAACGGTGCCGTCAGGTACAACAGCGCATCGGGCATGGGCGCATTCTCGATCAGCCCCCGGTACAACGTCATTAGAGTCTCGAGGTCGTTGTCGTCGATCGCACCGATGTCACGCATGACGTAGTTGAACACCTCGGCGTCCTCGGACAGACATCGTTCCTGGACGACGGCACCGGTAATGGTCCTTGCGGTGTTGTGGAGCAGGGCACGTTGTCCCAGGTAGAAGGCCTGGTTGCGGAACGCGTAGTCCGACAGGTTGGCGTACACGTCGGAGAGATAGGGATTCTCCATGACCGGCTCGGGCAGGGCGGTCCACATGCCGGTTCCGGTCAGCAGTTCGATCAACGATGTCTTGCCAACGCCAAGCGGCCCCGAGACTACGACATAGGAGCGGTCGAGCGGTCTCAGGTCGATGATCACGTCGTCACCACGACCTCTGACATCCACCGCGGCGCGATGAGCACGAGGTCGACGTTCACCTCTCATGTTCTATTCCTTCCGGGCCCGCACGCCCATGTGGCCAGGAGAGTAGACAGATACGCTGAGCTAGAAAGTGGGAGATCGGCCCGAATCTTGCTGCCGATTGGCCCCGGTGACAGGATTATGGTGTGGCGATGCCGATCGAGATACTGCTGCTGCTGGCACTCCCCGCATCGGGCAAGTCCGAGGTGCGTCGGTACTTGGAGTCTCTCGACCCCGAGACTGCGCTCAACGACCTTCGTCTTCGCCCAACCGTACAGCTCGACGACTACGACTACGTGCACATGATGCGCCGTATCAGCGAGGAAACTCGCACGGCGGGTGACGAGCCACCGTTCTTTCGTTCCGGCGACGAACCGTTCCTCGACCCCCGCGATTGGCTGACGCTCGTTCACCTGCTCAACTTCGACTACGCAGACCTCACCGAGCGGGGACCCGACCTCGGCGCCGGGAACGCGGCCCGGTGGCTCTTCGATCGTATCGATCGAGCCCGTCGGGAAGTCGGCTTGCCCGAGGTGCTCGGCAGTCTCGCCCCGCTCACGAGGGAGCGACTGGAGTCGGCGCTCGAGGTCGAGGCGCAGCGTGTGTTCGATGAGCGGCAGGTGACAGCCACAGGCAGTCTCGAGGACAGGACCGTGATCATCGAACTCGCCCGCGGTGGCCCGGAGGGATCCTCCTACCCCCTACCGTCGCCATACGGCTATCAACATTCCCTCCAACACCTAGCCACCGAGATCCTCGAGAAGGCCCGGATCATGTACATATGGGTCGAGCCCGACGAGAGTCGACGAAAGAACCTCGAGCGGGCGGTACCTGGACGTGAGGGTGATGCCTCCATCCTCAACCACGGTGTCCCAGAAGCTGTCATGCGTCGTGAGTACGGAACCGATGACCTCATGTGGCTGCTCGCCGCGGGTGGTGGGAGCTACGTCTTTGCCGACAAGGATGGCCGGCAATACGGCCTGCCGACGGGAGTGTTCGACAACCGGAGTGACATGACATCGTTCCTCCGCGCAGACCCGGAAGAGTGGTCACAGTTCAAGGTGAGGCGGTTGCACGAGGAACTGGTAAACGCCACGGCCGGATTCAGGGTATGACAGAGGCCCCCGGATGAGTTCCGGGGGCCTCACGAGGAGATCGGATCGCTACTTCTTCAACGCCTCGAGGATGTCACGCAACAGGACTGTCGTCTCATCAGGCTCGACGGCGGCGTCCTCCGGCTCGTCGGCCTTCCTGCGGTCCCGATACGCCTTGTAAGGCTTGACGATGAAGAAGAACACACCAAGAGCGATCGCCAAAAACCTCACGGCTGCCGTGATGAACGACCCGTAGAGGATCACCGAGTTGTTGATTGTAAAGGTCAGGCTGTGGAAGCTGGGCTCGCCGAAGATGATGCCGACGATGGGCATGACGACGGTTTCGACGAGTGCACCGACCACTGTCACAAATGCTGTCGCCATTACAAAGGCAACTGCAAGCGCAACTATGTCACCGCTGAAGGCGAATTCTTTGAATTCCTCGTAGAGCTTCTTCAATTCCCACTCCTTATGTCCGTACTGGATGTCCGTACCGGCTTGTTCCGTACCGGCGGAATGTACTCCCGGGTTAGACCCCGGCGGAAATCAAAGGTTTCAGAGGATCCAGGGGAGCACCCGGTAGCGGACCGTGCGGCGGTACTCCGCATACTCGGGGAAGCGGGCGACGAGCAATCTCTCCTCGACTGAGGTCTTGGCATAGAAGAAGGGGATGAGACCAAGCGCAAGCCCGATGGCTACCAGATTGCCACCCTTCACAGCCAGACCGGCGAAGCCAAGGATCAACCCGCTGTAGATGGGGTGCCGGACGATCGTGTAAGGCCCGTGCTGTCTCAAGACCGCTTTGTCTAGTGGCGCCGGCATGGCGGTGAGCGTGTCCCGGATCACCCACAGACCGGCACCGGTCAGCAGCGCACCGGCACCGGCGAGGAGCCATCCGGTCGCCTGCCATACGGTTGCCTGCCATACGGTGGCCGCATCCTGGTTGCGTGTCATCGCAAGCAGGATCAGCCCAAAGAGGGCAAACTGGGTCACCACCCACCAGCCGCCCCTTTCCGAGAAACTCTCAAACTTGATAGCCATAGACTTAGATTTTCTGATTCCTCGTGCTAGGATAAGAGACGCTGGTAACTACAACACACCAGGCGCGATCCTTCTTCCATGGATCAACCACAAGATGAACCGCACTGACATGAATCACACTGAGATGAACCACACTGAGATGAACCACACTGAGATGAACCACACTGAGATGAACCACACTGAGATGACGCACTACGGATAGAACACAATGGACATAAACACATTCACCCAGAAATCCCAACAGGCAATCCTCACCGCAAAGCAGCGCGCCGAGAGCAGGCACCACCAGACGGTCCAGCCGTTCCACCTCCTCGACGGTCTACTAGGCCAGACCGACACCATCCTCTACCCGCTGCTCGGTCACCTCGACATCAACCCGGCGACCCTCCGCAACTCCACCGATGAGGGTCTGGCTGCAATACCCCAGGTTTACGGGGATGCCGGTGAGAGCGGGTTCAGCCCCGCGACACTGGCGATCCTCGAAGCCGCCGACTCGATCAAGACGGAGATGGGCGACCAGTACGTGTCCATCGAGCACCTGCTGATTGCCCTTGCAACCGCCACCGATCCGGTCGGCGACGTTGTACGCGCGGCCGGGCTCACCAGAGACACAATCATCGCCGCGCTCGATACCGTTCGGGGTGCACAACGAGTGACGAGCCGGACCCCCGAGGACACCCTGGAGCCGCTCGACAAGTTTGGGCGCGACCTCGTGCGTCAGGCAGCCGACGGCAAACTCGACCCGGTGATCGGCCGTGACGAGGAGATCCGGCGTGTTATCCAGGTGCTGTCACGTAGGACGAAGAACAACCCCGTGCTCATCGGAGAGCCCGGCGTCGGCAAGACGGCCATCGCCGAAGGTCTTGCCCAGCGCATCGTCGACGGCGACGTGCCCGAGGGGTTGAAGGACAAGAGGCTGATCGCTCTCGACCTCGGCGCCATGGTTGCGGGCGCCAAGTACCGGGGCGAGTTCGAGGAGCGGCTCAAGGCAACGCTCGACGAGATCAAGGCTGCAGAAGGCCGCATCATCACCTTCATCGACGAGATGCACACAATCGTGGGAACCGGCGCCGCCGAGGGCTCGATGGATGCCTCGAACATGCTCAAGCCGATGCTGGCGCGAGGTGAGCTTCATATGATCGGGGCCACGACCCTCGACGAGTACCGCAAATACGTCGAGAAGGACCAGGCTCTGGAGCGGCGCTTTGCTCCCGTGATGATCGAACCACCGTCTGCCGAGGACACCATTGGAATCCTGCGCGGGCTCAAAGAACGCTATGAGGTTCATCACGGTGTCAGGATCACCGATTCTGCCATCGTTGCCGCCGCGGTGCTGTCGGATCGCTACATCACCGCCCGCCATCTCCCCGACAAGGCCATCGACCTGATCGATGAGGCCGCATCGCGGCTGCGGATCGAGATCGACTCGATGCCAGAGGAGATCGACGAGCTGGAACGGCGCCGCCGGCAGCTCGAGATCGAGCGGAACGCCCTCACCAAGGAAGAGGACGACGCGTCGCGCCAACGGCTCGCCGGCATCGATGAGGAGCTGGCAACTCTCGGTGAGGAACTCGACCGTCTCGTCGCCCACTGGCAGCTCGAGAAGGACAACATACAGGCAATCCAGGCGATCAAGCAGGAGGTCGAGGAGGCACGTGCCCGAGCTGAGCGGAGCGAGCGCGCCGGCGACCTCCAGACGGCCGCCGAGCTCCGCTATGGACGGCTCCCCGAGCTGCAGAGGACTCTCGAAGCCCGGCAGGAGGAGCTGGCCAAGCTCCAGTCGAACCTGCGAATGCTCAAGGAAGAGGTCGACGAGGAAGACGTAGCCGAGGTGGTCAGCCGCTGGACGGGGGTACCGGTCAGCCGGCTGATGGAAGGTGAGGTCGAGAAGCTGATCCGGCTCGAGGACCACCTGCATCAGCGGGTCGTCGGTCAAGATGAGGCGGTCAACGTGGTCGCCAACGCCATCCGGCGGAGCCGGGCCGGCCTCGCCGATCCTCACCGGCCAATCGGCTCGTTCATATTCCTAGGCCCGACCGGAGTCGGCAAGACGGAGCTCGCCCGGGCTCTGGCCGACTTCTTGTTCGACGACGAGCGAGCCATGGTCCGCATTGACATGTCCGAGTACATGGAGAAGCACTCGGTGTCCCGGCTCATCGGCGCCCCTCCCGGCTATGTCGGCTACGACGAGGGTGGCCAGCTAACCGAAGCGGTCCGGCGCCGCCCTTATGCCGTGATCCTTCTCGACGAGATCGAGAAAGCCCACCCGGATGTCTTCAACACGCTCCTCCAACTGATGGACGATGGTCGACTCACCGACGGGCACGGCCGCACCGTCGACTTCACCAACGCGGTGCTGATTATGACTTCGAACCTCGGCTCCGAGGTGATCAACCCGGAGTTGCCGGACGAGATCGTCGCCAACAGGGTGAAAGACGTCGTGCGCAACCACTTCCGGCCCGAGTTCCTCAACCGGGTCGACGACACGGTTGTCTTCTCACGGCTGTCCAAGGAGGATTTGCGCCAGATCGTCGACATCCAGTTCCACATCCTGAGCCGGCGTCTAGTGTCCCGGCGCATCGAGCTCCACCTGAGCGACGACGCGGCCGATTGGCTGGCCGAACACGGCTACGACCCGAGCTTTGGCGCCCGCCCCCTCAAGAGGCTCATGCAGAGCCAGATCGCCGACAAGCTTGCGCTACAGCTTCTCGAGGGCCAGTTTGCCGACGGCGACACCGTCGAGGTGACGGTCGAAAACGAGGGTCTCGGCTTCCACAAGGCGGTATGACTCACGGGCTGTATCCTGCGCCGATGCCGGATAGCTCATCATTGACCTTGTTCGTACTCGCCGCCCTGGCACTCCTGCTGGTGCCGGGGCCTGCCGTGCTCTACATCGTTGCCCGCAGCGTCGACCAGGGTCGGAAAGCCGGGCTCGCCTCGGTCATCGGCGTAGGTTTCGGCTCGATGGTTCACGTGGCCGCCGCCGCGGTCGGCCTCTCGGCGTTGCTCATGCGTTCGGCGTTCGCGTTCCAGAGCGTCAAGTACGCCGGTGCCGTCTATCTCATCTATATGGGAATCCGGCGTCTGTCCGGCAAGGATGACATCACAGCCGAGTCGGGCGCACAGCAGCGCTCTCTGCGACGCGTGTTCATCCAGGGCATCGTGGTCAACATCCTCAATCCCAAGGCGGCGCTTTTCTTCTTCGCGTTCTTACCCCAGTTCGTCAACGTGGACGGCGCCCCGATTGGGCTCCAGATCCTGTTTCTGGGGGCTCTGTTCGTGACGATGGGCGTCATCACGGACGGGTTGTACGCGTTCGCCGCGGGCACCATCGGGGGCCGGCTGAAGAACCGAACACGGGTTGTGACCGGACACCGGTACCTGGCCGGGGGCACATTCATCTCGCTCGGTCTGGCAACGGCCTTTGCCGGCAGCAAGGACTAACTATCAGCTAAGCGTCGGAGGTCTCGAAGACCACCTCGGTGTAGCCGACACCCCTGAGGAAGTTCGAGATAGTCACTTTGGCGTTCTCCTCGGCCCGAGCCATGATCCCGTGTTCGAGAGCGGCATTCACGAGGACCTCCTCGGCAACCTGACGTGCGTCGGACTCCAGCTGGGCGTCGCCCCTGGTGAATAGCCCGGTATCACGGTCATAGACCTGCGTCGCCTCGCTGTCGACCTCGACAAAGATTATCTCCGGAACCGGCAGCGACACCGTAACCCGGCCGCTGTCCCCGTCGACCTCGAAGTTGTCGGTGCTCACTGCGTCCATATCCACCCCGGCACCAATACGGGCAACTGCGAAAAGGAAGATGCGATCGCCCCGTGCCCAGTTCAGCCACCCGAAGTCGTTCCCCTTCTCGACCGTGGTGTATTCGACCATCTCCACCGTTGTCAGCTTGGCAACGTCGCGAACGCTCTGGACCACGGTCGGGCCCACCTGTGTAAACGACTCTCCTTTGAACGGAGCCCAGTTGAACAGGTTTGCCACGACAAAGACGAGCCCGGCGATGAGGACCGCGGCGATAGCGATTGAGCTTGCTCGTTTCGATGATTCGGCCATGAGTCTCTCGTTTCTCGGTCCGGCGAGTTCTCCAGTGTTAGGAGTATGACCCTCCCGGAGTCACAAAGGTTCCGTTTCCTATTGAATTACCCTGCTTTCCATGGTAGTATGCAACGCAAGGTACCCTGGTAGGCAGGGTAATATGTACAGCAAGATAGTCAGCGATCCGGAGGACCCGAGTGGGGCACAGCTCGCAGCTGCTCAAGGGTGTTCTCGACATGTGCCTGCTGGCACTGATAGATCAGGAGCCCAGCTATGGCTACGAGATGGTCAACAAGCTGCAACAAAACGGCCTCGAGCTGGTCAGCGAAGGCACCATCTACCCTCTACTGAGCAGACTACAGAAGCAGGGCTTCATCGAGGGCTACTTCGTAGAGTCAACGGGCGGGCCTCCCCGCAAGTACTACCGCATCGCTGAGAAAGGCAGAGAGCAACTCACCGACTGGAAGGCCGAGTGGCACAGATTGTCGGACGGGGTGAAAGAGGTGTTGAATGGAGACTCGAGTGAGTGAACGCCTGAGCATCAATCAGATCCTTGCGGACTGCGAACGGTTTTGGCTCGAAACACGGGTCCCCCGTTCCATCTCCGATGCGATGAAGCTCGAGCTCGAATCCCACCTCTACGAGGCCGGCACCGCCGGTAAGAGCCCGGCAAGCGTCGTCGGCGAGGACCTCGCCCAATTCGCGGAGAGCTGGGCAGCAGAGTTCCGCTCCCCCGCCGCTGCCGAGTCCTGGCAACGCGTTCAGCGGCGACAGAGCCGCCTCCGAGGCCGTCTCTTCGCAGTAGGGCTGACCGCCACCGGGCTCCTGACTATCGCGATTGGTTTGATGACAAAGGAGGAAGCTGTGGAAGACATACAGTTTTGGCTGTGGCTATGGGTAGGTGCCGCTGTCGTGTTGGGTATTGGCGAGATGATTACTGCCGGGTTCTTCCTGCTTCCATTCGCCATCGCCGCCGTCGTGTCGGCCATGCTGGCCCTACTAAACGTGCACCCACTCATCCAGCTCATCGCATTCGCAGTATTCAGCGTCCTGTCGCTGGTCGCCATCCGTCGCTTCGCGAAGAAGGAAGAGGACATCATGCACCCGGTGGGTGCCAAGCGATACGTCGACGCCCGCGGCACCGTCACCGAAACCGTCGATCCGTTCACGGGCGAAGGCAGGATCCGGGTGGAGACAGAGGAGTGGCGAGCAACAACCGATCTCGATCAGGTCATCGAGATTGGCACGCCGGTCATCGTCCTCGAGGTTCGCGGCTCACGCATGGTCATTGAGCCGGCACAGATTCACTAGAGAACAGACAACCGAAAGGAGCAGCAAATGCAAGCAATCGGCTTCATAGTCATCGCAATCATTGCGTTGATCATCGCCTACGTATCGCTCGGCTTGAAGATCGTGCGCCAGTACGAACAGGGGCTGGTAGAGCGCTTTGGCAAGTATCGCGAGACGCTCGATCCTGGACTGCAATTGATCGTGCCGTTCATCGAGAGGATCCGCCGGGTAGACATGCGTGAGATCGTGGTTGATGTACCGCCACAGGAGGTCATCACCAAGGACAACGTCGTCGTGACAGTGGACGCCGTCGTCTACTACCAAGCGACCGATCCGGTGAAACTGGTGTATAACGTCCAGAACTTCGTTCTGGCCGCCACCAAGCTGGCACAGACCAACTTGCGTAACGTGGTCGGCGATCTCGACCTCGACGACGCCCTCACCTCACGCGAGCGGATCAACGCCCAATTGCGGGAGATCCTCGACGAGGCCACGGATGTCTGGGGCACCAAGGTCGTACGTGTCGAGATCCAGCGGATCGATCCGCCGGCGGACGTCACCCAGGCCATGCACCGTCAGATGAAGGCAGAGCGTGACCGTCGCGCCATCGTCACCGAGGCCGAAGGTGACAAGCGGTCGAAGATCCTCCAGGCCGAGGGCGTCAAGCAGTCACGGATCCTCGAGGCAGAGGGTCAGGCAGAGGCCATCAAACAGGTCGCCGAGGCTGAGAAGTTTCAGAAGCTCACCGTTGCCGAAGGTGAAGGCCAGGCCATCGAGAGGGTATTCCAGGCAATCCACAACGGTGACCCGACGGACGACCTGATCGCCATCCGCTATCTGGAAGCGCTCCAGGGTGTCGCCAACGGCACTGCCACGAAGATCTTCCTGCCCATGGAGATGAGCGGGATCCTCGGCTCCATCGGCGCCATCGGCGAGATGTTCAAGGACACCGGCGACGGCTCCACGCCGCGTACGTAGCAATCACCCATCCCGATCAGTCATCTCAATGTGGGGCGGCGCTCCGGCGCCGCCTCTCTGTCTACTGACCTTCGAGCGATACGGAGTCATCCTCCGTGTCATCATCCCCCGTGTCGTCATCCCCCGTGTGCTCAGCCTGCGCGTCGCTCTGCTCGTAGCCGACGCCCCTCCGCTGAGCGACAAACAAAAGAACCGAGCCTGCCAGGATCGCCCCGACCGAAATCCATCCATTTCGGGAAAGCCCCAAGAGACGGAAGGTGGTATCGGTGCGGATGAGCTCGGTGAGGAACCGGATGGTCCCGTATGTGATCATGTAGATGGGGAACCGGGTACCTCTCGCCAGCTCGAGCCGGCGCTCTAGAACCAGTATCACCGGTACGGTGATGAGGAGGTTCCACAGAGACTCGTATAGGAACGTCGGGTGGAATGTCGGGGAGTCGAGGAACTCGCCGGGCCGGTGCGCCGCATCGATCTCAACCGCCCATGGGAGTGTCGAAGGCGTCCCAAATAGCTCCTGGTTGAAGTAGTTGCCGAACCTGCCGATCGCCTGTGCCAGGGGCAAGCCGACGGCGATGGCGTCGGTGAACATCACAAAGTCGCCCTGGTGTTTGCGCAGCGTGTAGATGGCGGCGAGAGCACCGGCGGTGAGCCCGCCGTACAGGGCGAGACCCCCTTCCCAGATGAACAAGACCTTGTACCACTCCCCCTCGTAGCGGGAACTGTGGGTGATGATGTAGCCGGTGCGGGCTCCGAGGAACCCGATGATCACGGTCCACAGGATCACCGGGTCGAGGATTGACGGGTCTCCCCCGAACCTCTGATAGCGCCGGGTCGTGACAATGGCCGCGATGACGACACCGATGCCGATGAGGATCCCGTAGAAATGGATCTCCAGGGGGCCGATCTCGATGACGTTGGTGGATGGCGAGGGTATTGAAGCTAAGTATCTCATGAGGTCTACTCGGACTAAGACTAGGGACAACTAGATTCAACCGTCGACCCCGTCGTCACAATACGCGGCGGCTAGTGGCCACCCGGCCGGGAAACCACTCATTGCTCAAAGGCAGCCGTAGATAGTCCGATAGTCTGGTTGGAAACATCTCTCGGGAGCATCGAACCTCCATGACTCCTGCTCACAGCGCAGCTCAATCGGGCGGCACGTGGCGACTCACGGCCTACCCGGTGGCAGTCATCGTCGCAATTGCACTGGCGGTCATCCTCGGTGCCGTCGATGCCGCTGATTCGGACGCACCCGGGGAGGAAATCGGCGGCGACTACCCCGCCTTCTACGGCGCCGGGCGAATCGCAGCCACCGGCGATCTGGACGAACTTCACACTGTAGAGCGGCAGGTGGAAGCCCAGACCGGGCTCTACGAGGGTGAGGTCACCCGGTTCTTCCCCTACCCCGCTCAGTTCGCCGTCGTCTACCAGCCCCTCTCCCAGCTCGACTACGTCTGGTCCTACCTGGCCCACACCTCGATCATGGCGCTTCTGCTGTGGCTGTCGATACTGGTGGCCAGACCGATGCTGCCGTGGCTGTACGGCCGGGTTGCGCTGGCCTATGCGACGTCGCTGGTGTTCTGGCCGATGTTCAGGACCATTACGGGCGGATCCAACACGGGATTGAGTCTCTTCCTCATCACCGCCGGCTTTCGTCTCGTTTACGACGGTCACCACTTGGCAGCGGGGGTGACGATTGCAGCCATGCTGTACAAGCCTCAATTCGCGATCCCGCTCCTTGGGCTGTTCTTGCTAGGTCGCTATTGGAGGGTTGTGACCGGTGCGATAGTTGCGGCGACCGCGTACTACGCATGGGGAGTGGCTCTACTGGGCTGGAGTTGGGCGATCGATTGGGTCTCGATGGCGCGCGACTTCGGAGCCAGGGAAGCTGAGATCAACGGCCATTCCAGCATCTCTTTCATCGGGTTTGCGGAGAACCTCTTCGGGGTCGGCTTCAATGTGCCGGTTGTGCTCGCCTGGACGTGCGCCGTCGCCACGGCGTTGCTTCTCGGGTGGACTTGGTGGAGGGGCGACGTCCCCGATCTCGGTCGACGCCTCGCCGTCACCGTCCCCGGGATCCTGCTACTCGCCCCACATGTAATGAGCCACGACGGTGCGCTCATCGTCCTGCCCGTAGCGGTCGGCGTCCAGGCATGGGACCGGTACCGGTGGATCCCGTGGGTCACGATCCTGTGGGTGCTCGGGGCGACTCAATCGCTGATCAGGCAACTCGGCTTCTCTCCCGGGTTCCTCATGCTGCTCATCGCACTCGGCTGGGCATGGCAGTTCCGACGAGAACACAGTGTTGAGGTCGGCAACAGGCCGGCACCCGTCTCTGTCTAGAAGGCTGGTGTGAATGCAGCCGTGGCAGCTCGCCCCACCAATGAATCCGAGCTTACGAGCGCGCGAGCGGGCCGGAACAGCCGATTCATACCAGCCTTCTACGAGGAGATGAGAGCGGAGTCGTTTGAGAACTCCTCGTAGGCGTCCCATGCCCGGGACGCGTATATCGAGGCGGGGCCTCCACCCATCTGGATCGCCACGCCGATGGCCTCCGCCGTCTCCTCGGCGGTCGCACCCTTGCGAACGGCGCTGCGCACGTGCGATGCGATACACCCGTCGCAGCCCTCCTTGACGGCGATGCTCACTGCCATGAGCTCCTTCACCTTGCCAGAGAGTGCCCCGTCGGCGTACACGGACCGGTACACCGTGGCAAAGCCCTCGTAGACACCGGGGATCTTGGCCCGAACCCCGGCGGTCCCAGCGTTGAGGGACTTCAATATGTCTTTGTGCTTGCCCATTGCTTCTCCTTTGAATTCACGTTTGCGCATACACAGATCTGCATATGTTACGGGTGATTAGCCTGGGAGGGAATTTCGACACTGGAGGGTCTGACGTGGATCTCAAACAGACGGCGGCCGAGCGGTTTGACGCGGTGGAAGCCGAACTGCGGGATATATCTCACTGGATGTATCACAACCCGGAGATAGCGTTCGAGGAGTTCGACACCTCGGCCCGTCTCGTCGAGTTCCTCCGCAACAACGGTTTCGATGTGGAATACCCGTCGTTCGGGCTCGACACCGCGTTTGCAGCCCGGGCCGGCAACGATGGGCCCGAGGTCGTCATCTGCGCCGAATACGATGCACTCCCCGAGGTTGGCCACGCCTGTGGTCACAACATCATCGCCACCGCCGCTCTCGGTGCCGGTGTCGCCTTGTTCGACGCCGCCGCCGAGCTCGGGTTCCGGGTGAGGGTGCAGGGAACACCGGCCGAGGAGGCATACGGTGGCAAGGTCGACCTCATCAACAACGGCGCCTTCGTTGGCGCAGCCTTGTCGATGATGATCCACCCGTCGCCGTCGGACGTGGTCGACCCCAACTTCCTGGGCGTTGCTCACATCGACGTCGAGTTCACCGGCAAGGAGTCACATGCGGCGTTTGCCCCGCAGCTCGGCACCAACGCCCTCGATGCCGCGGTGCAGGCATATGTGAACATATCGATGTTGCGCCAGGCGCTGTACCCCACCGACAAGGTGCACGGGGTCATCGAGTACGGCGGCGGCGCACCCAACGTCATCCCGGCGTTCACCAAGATGTCGTGGTATGTGCGTGCCGCCACCACAGAAAGGCTCGACGAGCTGCACGACCGGGTCGTCGCTTGTTTCGCCGCTGCGGCGGGGGCCACCGGGTGCAGCTACGAGGTCAAGCCGCGCGGTCACACCTACACGGACTTGATCTCCGACCCGTTGCTTGCCGGGCTGTATGCCAGCAACTCAAAGGCGCTCGGGCGCCCAATGGGTCGCGGCGCCGACCGCGACCCAGGAGCAGCAGGCTCAACCGACATGGGGAACGTGAGTCACGAGGTGCCGGCGATCCATCCGATGATCGGGATCGACTGTGCCCCATGGGTCAACCACCAAAAGGAGTTCGCCGATGCCACAATTCTCGCCCCGGGTGACAAGGCGATTCGTGACGGTGCCCTGGCGATGGCCCACACGGTGATCGATGTCGCCGCCGGCAACCGCTGGGACGACCTCCGCAAGCCTCCGGTTCGGGCGTAGCTCGCGGGAGATCGTGTCGTGGCCAAGAGCAACGCGGTGCGGGTGCTGGAGCTGGCGGGGATCAACCATGACGTGCGCGAGTACTCGCTGTCGATGGACGAGTTCACCGCCGAGCGGGTCGCCGAGCTGGTCGGGTTGCCGCCGGATCAAGTGTTCAAGACGCTCGTCGCCGTCGGGGACACAAACGGGCCGTGCTTTGCGGTGATCCCGGCCAACACCGAGCTCGACCTGAAAGCGCTGGCGGCAGCGCACGGGGAACGCAAGATCCGGCTGGCGTCGCTGAAAGAGGTGCTGCCGCTCACCGGCTACGAACGGGGGGCGGTAACTGCGATCGCCTCCAAGAAGCCCTTCCCGGTCTACCTGGATGAGGTCGCCGAGTTGTTCGACGAGATCGCGGTCTCTGCGGGAGCCAGAGGGCAGCAGGTGTTGCTGGCGACAGCCGACTACCAAGAACTCACCCGGGCGACTATCGCCGGGATCGGGGCATAGCCTGACAATCGTCCGCCCGAGCTGCAGCTCTTGGATGATGCACCCTCGGTCCCGATACAAGAGGACTATATGCACTATCGGTTATCGACACTGTGTCTGAAAATGAGGCTCAGGTGGTGTCTCACGACGCCAAGCAGCTACACAAGGAGGAAACAGCCAGCACCAGTTGCCACGCGTGCGGGCGGCTGTGTTTGCCGTGCTCTTGCCGTGTCGCAGCCAACGCAGCAGCCACGAAACATGAAGGAACAAGGATGAGATCAACAACTAGCCGGATGGCGGTACTGATGGTAACCGTCGCACTGGTCGCGACAGCATCTCCTACCATGGCCGCCGCAACCGACCAAGAATATCCGAACTCGATCCGAATCGCGGGTAGCACGATCGAGCTAGCAGGCTACGATCTAGCATCATACGAAGGGGTGGAGCTCCTCCTCCTTGAGATCGGCAAGGTACAAGGGTCAGACGATATCTCGTTTCTTGACAACGACGACTTCCCGGCGACAGTCGGGACACGAATCGTCGAGACGTTGACCCGCGAATCGGAGCCGATGGTTAAGGAGAGCGACGGGGTCTACTCGCCTATTGCTGGCCGTGCACTCGCAGCTGATCTGCTACTCGAAGGGCCAGACGGAAGGCTTCCATCTGAGTCTGTTTTGGCAAGCTACACGTGCGGCTGGGGCTACAAGAAAGTCCAATATCGCCCAGGGATACTCACCTACTACTGGTTCGAACTCAAGACTAGTTTCTGCTGGAACGGCACCCGCATTCAGTCCAGCCCCGTACAAGCTGTCAACGGCGACGGATCTTGGGGCTGGGCGTATGAAGGATGCTCGATCTGCACAGTGACTGGGATTCCGTCCCCAACCAAGTACGAGTCCTACGCCAAGGGCAAGATGAACATCGGTGTAGGTCCGACCAGCCATACTCGCTGGCCGTGGATCAAACATGTCGTCAACCATCAGGGTACCGTCTGGACATCGTCCCACGATTGAGCCTCAGGGTGAGATCGGCCAGCATGATGTCTAGCGCGAACGTTAACGGTAGAGTTGTGACGAGACATCGGAGCAACATGGCTTCTCAACGACCACTACGAACCCTCGTAATCGCCATCGCGGCAGTGGGCGCGGGTGCGGGTTTCTACGGTGTCGCCGGAGCGCTGTTCGCAGCGGGTCTAGCGCTTGCCTACCTAATCACGCGCCGTGCAGCCAAATGGTTTGCTCCTGACATCGATCCGGAGCACCAGCGAGTGATCGACAACAACTCCTCGAACTGAGGAAGGGCCCCGTGTTTAGGGGCCTCTTCCCAGTTTCCCGTATCACGATCCGGTGCGAGCATTCCCGAGACACTGCGAGCGCCGCAAAGCTCAGGTCCCCTGGGGTCTCGATCCGAGGCTCCATGATGTCTTCTGCGAGGCCCCTCAACCGCCGAGCATCCAATCTTCGGGCGGCGTTGAACAGATCGCGAACCATTGGGCGCATTGGGAGAACGCCCTAGATCGGTACTTATGTGGGTAATCGTGTCAAACGATTTCGTGATATGTGGACAATCGGGGGCCATGGTGCGGCCTCGTGGTTGCGGTCGATTGGGGTCAGCCCAACACAACACCATCAGAGGATCTGGCTGAGGAAGAGCTTGGTGCGGTCGTGTTGGGGGTTCGTGAAGAAGTGCTCCGGGGTTCCTTCCTCGACGATGATGCCGTAGTCGAAGAACAGAACCCGGTCCGCGACCTCCCGGGCAAAGCCCATCTCGTGGGTGACGACGATCATCGTCATGCCGGACTGGGCGAGTTCCTGCATGACGTCGAGGACTTCTTTGATCATCTCAGGATCGAGGGCGGAGGTCGGCTCGTCGAACAGCATCACCCGAGGGTTCATCGCCAGGGCCCTGGCGATGGCAACACGTTGCTGCTGACCACCGGAGAGCTGACCCGGGTACTTGTCGGCCTGCTCGGGAATGCCGACACGTTCCAGCAACTCTCTCGCTGTCTTCTCAGCCTCACCGCGTGGATACTTGCGAACCCACATCGGGGCGAGCGTGATGTTGTCCGTCACGGTCAGGTGCGGGAACAGGTTGAACTGCTGGAACACCATGCCAACTTCGGAACGAATCTTCTCGATGTTGCGAAGGTCGTTGGTCAGCTCGATACCGTCGACGATGATCGAGCCTTCTTGATGCGCCTCCAGGCGGTTGATGCAGCGGATGAACGTCGACTTGCCGGAGCCGGACGGACCGATGATGACGACCACCTCACGCTCCTTGACCGTGGTGGTCACGCCCTTGAGTGCCTGGAAGTCACCAAACCACTTCTTGACTCCGTCACAGACGATGATGTCGTTTCCGTTGCTCTGCATCAGCTCTCCTTCAGATCTCAGCGTGATCCCACGCCCAACCGCTGCTCGAGACGCAGGCTCACGCGGGAGAAGGTGAATGTGAAGATCCAGTAGATGACGGCCGCGGCCAGCAGCGACTCCCTGATCGAGCCAATGAAGTTGAAGGGCCGGGTCTGATTGGGGATGACATTGTTGGCGATACGCAGTATGTCGAACAGACCGACGATCGCCACCAACGAAGTGTCCTTGAAAATGGCAATCACCTGCCCGACCAGAGCCGGGATGACTGCCCGCAAGGCCTGTGGCAGAGTGATAAAGACGGTGCGCTGGAGGGTGGTCATGCCAAGCGCGTTCGCCGCCTCGGCCTGGCCTTTCGAGATCGCCTGAAGACCCCCACGCACGTTCTCTGCGAGATAGGCAGCCGAGAACAGCGCGATAAACAGAGTCACCTTCACCGGGTCGGTAAATCCCACATTCAGAGGGAACAGAATGGGAAAAACGACGATCGAGATGAGCAGCCATGTGATCAGCGGCACTGCCCGGACAACCTCGATGTAGAACGTAGACAGGATCCGGAAGATCGGCATCGTCGAGGTTCTGCCCAACGCGAGAATGATGCCGAAGGGGGAGGAGAGGGCGATTCCCGCAATGGCAAGGACCCACGTGAGATAGAACCCGCCGTACACCGTCTCGTTTTGTGTTTGGACAACACTCTCGCCGACGGCGAGCAGCATCAGATACACGGTGACGGCCACCACACCGAGCCACACTCCGAGATAGCGCGTCCTGGTTTGCCGTGCAGCACCGGCGAAGGTGGGACCACCGAGAGCGAACAACGCCAGCACCAACATCAGCAACCGTGTCACGATCAGTTCCATGCCAAAGGATGGGGGCAGCACCCAGGCGGCTACCGCCACCACCAGAATCAGACCAGCGAGACCACGTCCAACCTCGCCACGGGCAGGATCGGCTAGGAACCAGATGATGGCGGCGCCGACCACCGCAAACCCTGCACCGATTGTCAAGTATTCACCGACATGCTGGAAGGCCACACCCCGGGTGAGGTGCAACACGATCACCGGGAACGACAACGCCCAGAAGAGGATCAAGACGCGCCGACCAGAGCGATTGGGCACCAGCCTCCGCAGCAGGACACCGACGAAATAGGCAACGACCATCGCCACCCAGATGAGCGTCCATGGTCCGGTCGTCGTAGTTGCCAACCCCTGCAATACCGTCTCGCCCTGGCCCGCGTCGAGATCGGGAACGGGCACCCGGATCACCCACAGCGACGCCACGACCATCCCGGAGAGGACGGCACCGATGAGCAGGGCGGGAATGGTCGCCTCCTTGGCACGATCGCCCAGGGCTCGATTGCCGCCGAGACCGGCTGCCACCAGGACTGCACCAACCAGCACACCAGTCACTGCGATACGCACAGGGAACGAGGCAACGACGACTACGAAGATCATCAACCCGCCGACGGACGCCACCGACCGGAGGACCTTGCGGGGCTCGACTTTGCCCGAGAGCCGCCAGAACGCAAAGGACATACCGAGCAGCACGGCTATCGTGCCGAGCGCAATCCAGATTCGCCAGGACTCAGATTGCGGGTACGCCTGGACCATGAGGAGGCGCATGTTGGTCGTGATCGCCTCCCACTTCCGCTCATCCTTCAGGATGAACCCGAACATCCCGAATACGAACAGAATCGCGATAGCGCCGCCGATGAAAGTGAGAACGGTGCTGAAGGTCGAATAGAACAGATTGTCCTTCATCCACACCAATGGGCCCTTTGGCGGGGGCTCTGGCGCAATTTCGTCTACGTCTGGGAGGACGATCTTGTATTCGGCCATTTATCGCTCCACCAGTTCCAGCCTGCGGTTGAAGTAGTTGACGATGTACGAGAGGGTCAAGCTGCCGCTCAGGAAAAAGACCATCCATAACAACACGATGGGGAAGGTCTGCCCGGTCTGGTTGTAGAGCGTCTGGCCGACCTGAACGATGTCGGGGAATGCGACCGCGATGCCCAGTGAGGTGTTCTTGAAGAGGTTCAGGTATTGGTTGCCGATCGGCGGCAGAACAATGCGGAACGCCTGTGGCAGCACGACGAACCGCAGCAGCCGAGCCCGGCTCAGACCCAAGGCCAGACCCGCTTCGGATTGGCCCTTGGCTACCGCCAGTATCCCGCCACGCACGATTTCGGCTATGAACGAAGCGGTATAGAGCGTGACACCGATCCAAAGTGCGAGAAAGCCGGGCGTGACCACGAGCCCGTCGGCCGACAACTGGGCGAACCCGCCAGTTCCGCGCACCTCGACGGCCGGCTTGGCAAACCGCAAAGGACTACCCGTTCTGACCGAGTCGAACTTGTCGGAGAGGAAGTTGAAGAACCCCTCGAGCAGCTTGAGGCTCGTCTCTGAGACTGCCGGCACCAGCATGAACAGGGCAACACCGGCGAGACCGGCGAGACCGGCGAAGATCATACGGAACCAGTGGTCGTCGGTCAGCTTGGCAAGACCGGCGGGTGTTCGCATGCTGTCGAGGAACCGCCGGATCCATAGCACTGCTGCGCCAACGGCCACGACCGCCAGCAGAGCCTGGAGGAGTACCTCAGGGATCGCGCCGAACAAGTTGGCGATTCCCGACCAGATCGGCCCGAAGAACGCCATGATCGGATGGATGAACCACCCGACTGCCGCGATGACGACAAACGCAAGCAGCGGCCACAAAAACGCGTGGGTCTCCCCACCTCGCTCTTCCTTCAACCTCGCCAGCCGTCGGTGAATGAGGGAAGCCGCCACACCGGCAATCACGAGAAACACGAGCCACTGATAGAAGCCGTCTGCAGGGAAGAACCAGGGCATCGAAAGACCCTTCACCGAGGCGATGAACCACGATTCGCCCACCATGTCCTCGGTCACCTCAGGGAAGGTTTGCACAACCGCCAGCCAAAAGCCGATCTGGAGCAGAAGCGGTACGTTTCGAATCGTCTCGATGTAGACCGTGGCGAGCTTGTTGACGATCCAGTTCTGCGAAAGCCTGGCAATCCCGATCGTCGTGCCGATGATGGTGGCCGCGATGATTCCCGAAATCGAGATCCGTAGCGTGTTGACGATGCCAACGTACAACGCCCGACCACCGCTACCCGGCTGGAGGTCGATGCCCTCCCGGATGGAGATGAGTGGTGGATCGCTGAACCACTTCGTCCCGAAGGTGATTCCACGATCCTGGAGATTCAACGCCGTTTGGGCCCGAAGCCCGAGAACGACTATGACGATGAACGCCACCAACAGAAGCTGCGCCGCCCATTTGAGTACGGTCGCGTTTCTCCAGAACGGAGGCCGTTCATGGTGTGAAACGGTGACACTCACCGTGCTGTCTCCCTCATCCGCACGCTGTGGCGACTCTAGCTAGACGAGCCTGTCGATTCCCAGCAGCGCTCTCCCAGAGACGGAAGAGGGGGGCGCCTGACGGCACCCCCCTCGTCGCTGTCATACGATGGTCGCACTCTCTCTATCGGGCAGGCGGGGCGTAGATCATGCCGCCCTCGTTGAATCGTGCGTTCAAGCTGCCTTCACGGAAGATGTCAAGCGGGTTCAGGTTGGCGGCGAATATCTCGTCGTAGTTGCCCACCTGCTTTATCACCTGATAGAACGCATCGGCTTGGAGACCCATGGCCGTTTGTACTTCTCCCTCGCCACCGAACAGACGGGTGGCCTCGGGATCGACATCCATGGTGTCGTCGATGTTTGCGGACGTGACGCCCTTCTCATCAGCGATGATCGTCGCAAAGACGACCCAGGTGATGATGTCTCCCCACTCCGAGTCGTTCTGCCGGAATGCCGGGCCCAACGGCTCCTTCGATATGGGTGCAGTCGGGAAGACGACCCAGTCGCCCTCTGCGATATTGCCGTCGCGCTCTTCGGTGACCTTGTTGGCAACAAGACCGGAACCGTCCGTCGTAACCAGATCACACTGACCGGCCTTGAACTTCTCGATGGCCTCAGGGAACTCGGCAACCGTCTCGAGTTGGATGGTGGCTCCGCCGATGTTTGCCCACTCGGTGATGTTCTTCTCGGTGGTGGTACCGGCGTTGGTGCACAGAATGGCCCCGTCAACATCCGCAGGACCGGACTCGGCCGTGAAGCGTGATGACAGACCCATCAGCTGCTGGCCGTCGTAGTAGGTCGTCGGCGCAAAGTCGACATTGACGCCACCTTCGCCGGAGGCGTCACGGCTCTGGGTCCATGTCGTATTCCGGATGAGCACGTCGATCTCGCCAGCCTTGAGCACGTCAAAGCGCTCGGCCGCCGTAAGCGGCGTGTATTCGACGGCATCGGCGTCACCCAAGACCGCGGCGGCTACTGCACGGCAGTAATCGACGTCAAACCCGATGGCAGAGCCATCCGGTTGGGTCTCGGAGAATCCGGGCAGCGAACCGCTGATCCCGCACTTCAGGACGCCACGCGTCTGAACCGCGGCCAGTGTCTCGCCACCGGCATCCTGGCCGACATCACCGCCGGTAGTGTCATCGGTAGGCGCTGTGGTTTCGGTCGTATCGTCGCCTGCGGTGGTCGTGGTTTCGTCACTCTCGGACTCACCGCCACACGCAGCAGCAACGAGCGCAAGCACTGCAAACAGCACTGCTAGTCGCTTGATCATGAGGTTCTCCCCTCCCTCTTATTCCATCTCTCTAACGTCCGCACAACACGGATTGCGTAAAGTGCGTGCTAGCGAATGTAGCCGCAGCGATCCTGCCGCGCCACCGCCCCACTGGCAGTTGATGGAACGTTGCAGGCTCAGACGCCCTGGGCGTGGAAGAAGACCCGCCGGTCGCGTGCCTGGTCGAGCTCTGCGAACAGCACTCGCTGCCACTGGCCGAGCAGCACCTCACCGTCGACCACGGGGATGGTCACCGACGGTTGCCCCGTCAACAGCTGCCGGCAGTGAGCGTGACCGTTGATGAACTCGTCCTCCTGGAGATTCTCGGTACGGACCGAGTGGTCGTCATGCTCGTAATAGGCATCCTCGGGGACGATCTGGCCGATCAGCCGGCGGAAATCGTTGAGAAAACCGGTCTCTGACTCGTTGATCACGACCGTGGTCGTGGTGTGCGGGCTGTAGATCGTCACCTGGCCGTGGCGAACCCCTGAGCGCGCGACAACGTCACGGGTCAGGTCGGTGACGTCCCAGAACTCGTTCGGTTCGGTTGAGGTGAAATGCAGAACCTCGGTCCTGATGGCCGGATCCTTCGATTCGGCGAGCACCGTCATAGACCCGGTCGGCTTGCGCGTGGCTTGGCGTAGTGGGCGTTGTTCCTTCAAAGGCGATCCGCTCCCAGATTATGAGCGACAGAACCATACTCGGCGTGCGAGGTTAACGGACGCAGACTACTCGAAGGTTGGTGTGAATCGCCTGTTCTGGCTCACTTGCCCCCTCGTAAGCGCCCGATTGTCGGTGGGGCGAGCCACCACGGCTGCTTCACACCAGCCTCCTCCTAGTGTCCCGTCCGGCAGATCGTGCTCGTATTTCGACGGCCGTTTTCGCCCTGGCGGCGTCCTCGTCCTCGACATATTTCCCCAATGTGCCTTCGTCCTGCGTCCTTGCCATGAACGAAGACTGCTCGCCGAAATATCAAGCGAATCCACCGGACAGGACACTAGTCACACACTCCAAGACCACGCCGGAGGAACCCCGTACGTGAAGCGATTACGACCTCTGCATCCTGCTTGCCCCGCTCCGACAGTTCATCGATGCCGCCGATGACATGGTCGCCGATCGTGACCCCCAGCGACTCCGGGTCTGCATCGGCCACTCGACCGCTATCGACCAGGTCTTTGCACAGGGTCAAGATCTCATTCCTAATCGGCTGAAGAACCGACCAGACGGCGTCACGCTCCGGTTTTGCCAGCTCGCGGCTGACCTTGAACAACAATGCCGTCTCGATCGGGTACTCGTAGAAGCCTGAGAGGGCCCGCCGCATGATCTCGATCAACGTGTTCACGGCGTCGTCTTCCGGCAGACCGTCGAGTACCCGTTCGATGACCGGTGGCAGCCGTTCGTAGATCAAATCGGCAAGCACCGCTTCCTTGTTGGGGAAATACTCGTATACGGTGGTCCTGGCGATACCGGCCCTATCAGCGAGGGCACCAAAAGACGTGCCGGCGAGACCGAGGCTCACAAACGAGGCGGCACCCGCCTCGAGGAGGGCGGTACGTGTCTGTTCCTTGTGCTCGTCGATCGTGGCCGCATTGATTTTTGGCATAGTGTCCGGGGATTCTATTGCCGAGAACCACACCCAGTTTCTGCATGGCCCGTGGTCGATCAGGGTACTCAAACGCTTGGGTCGGCCGGCCCGGTACAATCCGCCCGACCGGTCAACGCTTCCTTGGAGGGATCCGTGCCTACTACCGTTTTGATTGGCGCCCAGTGGGGCGACGAGGGCAAGGGAAAGGTAACCGACCACCTCTCTGAAACCGCCGACGTCGTAGTCCGGTATCAGGGGGGCAACAACGCCGGGCACACGATCGTTGTCGGCGAAGAACGCTTTGCGCTCACGCTCATCCCAAGCGGTGTTCTCTATCCGCAGGTGACCCCTGTGATCGGCAACGGGTGTGTCGTCGACCCCAAGGTCCTGGTGGCCGAGATGGCTGAGCTCGACTCCCGCGGCATCGACCCCACCCGGCTCCGCATCTCGGGCAACGCCCACCTGATCATGCCGTATCACCGCAAACTCGACGCAGTCATGGAACGGTTCCTCGGCCAGCAGCAGATCGGCACTACCAAGCGGGGCATCGGTCCGGCTTACATGGACAAGTTCTCCCGACACGGAATCCGGGTTCAGGATCTGTTCGACCCGAAGATCTTCCGGCAGAAGCTCGAAGTGGCTCTCAAGGACAAGAACAAGATCCTCACAAAGGTGTACAACTCGCTCCCGATGGATCTGGAGCCGATCGCCGAGGAGTATCTCGGATACGCAGAAAGCCTGGGCGAATACGTCTGTGACACCTCATTGCTTTTGTGGAGGGCCCAGCAGGCGGGAAAGAACATCATATTCGAGGGCGCCCAGGGCACGCTGCTCGATATCGACCACGGCACATACCCGTTTGTCACGTCGTCGAACCCGACGGCCGGCGGAGCGACGACCGGTAGCGGCATCGGCCCGACGGCGATCGACCGAGTCGTCGGTGTCACCAAGGCCTACATAACCCGGGTCGGGACCGGCCCTTTCCCAACCGAGCTGCACGATGAGGCCGGCGCTCGGATGGTCGAGCTTGGCGGTGAGTTCGGCACCGTCACCGGGCGGCGCCGCCGTTGCGGGTGGCTCGACCTGGTGGCGTTGAAATATGCGGTGCGGGTCAACGGGCTGACCGAGCTGGCGATGACCAAGCTCGACATACTGTCCCACTTCGAGTCTCTGAAGGTCGGGGTAGCCTACGATTCCCTGGGCGAGCGCTACACCGACTTCCCGCGCCAGCAGCGAATCCTCTACAACTGTCACCCCGTCTACGAGGAGCTCCCCGGTTGGAACACCGACATCACCGACGTGCGCAGTTTCGAAGACCTGCCAAAAGAGGCACAGCAGTACGTTGAGTATGTCGAAGAGGCCGTCGGGGCTCCGGTGACGATGATCGGCGTAGGACCGGGCCGTGCAGCAACCCTGATGAGAGCGCTGTGAGGGTTCTGCTTGTCGGGGGAGGCGGCCGGGAGCACGCCCTCGGCTGGAAGCTGGCACAGAGCGACATCATCACGGATCTGATCGCGGTGCCGGGCAACCCGGGTTTTGCGCAGCTCGGTGCCTGTGTACCGGGCATCGACATCCTCGACCCACAGGCGATAGTGGATCTGGCACTGGCCAATGCCATCGATCTGGTGGTTATCGGCCCCGAGGCTCCACTGGCAGCCGGTGTGGTGGATGCGCTGACCGCAGCGGGGATTCGCGCTTTCGGGCCTACAAGGGCGGCAGCCCAGCTCGAGTCGTCCAAAGCCTTCGCCAAGACCATCATGAAGCGCGCCGGGGTACCCACCGCCGACTGGCGAGCCTTCACCGACGTGGACGAGGCCATAGCGTACCTGGAGACGATCGACGGGCCCTATGTTGTCAAGGCGGATGGCCTCGCCTATGGAAAGGGTGTTCTGGTCACAGAGGACCTGATCGCCGCACAGGGCTGGGCCAGGCTGTGTATTGCCGGTGAGTTTGGCGAAGCCGGATCGACCGTCGTGATCGAGCGCTTCCTCCCTGGGCGCGAGGTTTCCGTCTTTGCGATCTGCGACGGCACCCGGGCGGTGGCCCTGGAGCCGGCCCGGGACTACAAACGGCACCGTGACGGCGGCCGTGGTCCCAACACAGGTGGCATGGGATGCTATTCACCTGTCGACGACCTGCCGGAGGACCTGGTGGACCGGACCATCGACGAGATCTTTCACCCGGTGCTGGGCGAGATGTCGAAGGACGGTATCGAGTACCGCGGCTTCCTCTATGCCGGCCTAGTCCTGACCGACGACGGTCCGAAGGTGCTCGAGTTCAATTGCCGGCTCGGGGACCCGGAGACCCAGGTGCTGCTCACCCGTCTCAACGAGGACTTCCTTGAATTGCTGGCTTCTGCCGCCGAGGGATACCTGCCCGACGGCCCTCTCAACTGGCACGAGGAGGCGGTGGTCGACGTCGTGCTCACGGCAGCCGGCTACCCGGACAACGCCGAGATCGGCAGGGCAATCAGTGGTGTCAACGAGGTCAACAGCCTCCCCAACGTCAAGGTGTTCCACGCCAACACGAGACGGACACCCGATGGGCTGGTCACCGCGGGCGGCCGTGTGCTCAACATCGTCGCCTCGGGACCGACGCTTGCCGATGCCCGCAGGCTCGCTTACGACGCAGCGTCGCACATCCACTTCGGTGGGATCCACTACCGCCGGGACGTGGCCCAAGCATGATTCCTCGCTACACCCTCCCGGAGATGGAGCACATCTGGAGCGAGCAACACAAGCTCGAAGTGTGGAAGGAGATGGAGTCCCTCGTTGTCGAGGCCTGGGTCGAGCAGGGAGTCGCCCCGGCTGAGGCGGCAGCGGCAGTGCGCTCCGCACCCGAGGTCGATGCGGATGTGTGGAGAGAACGTGAGAAGGTGACCAACCACGACGTTGCCGCGTTCGTCGACGTGCTTGCCGAATCGATTGGTCGGGGCGGGGAATGGGTGCACTACGGGCTCACGTCGTCCGACATGCTCGACACCGCACAGGGGTACATCCTCAAGGAGGCGGCAGGTTTGCTGCGACGGCGGCTGGACGATCTCTTCGATGTCGTCAAGACAAAGGCTCTAGAGCACCGTGACACGATAATGATCGGGCGGACCCACGGAATATGGGCGGAACCGACGACCTTTGGTCTGAAACTGGCGACATGGGCGTTCGAGATCGACCGGGACCGCAAACGTCTCACCGCTGCAGCAGAGACGGTGGCCGTCGGCAAGATCTCCGGTGCGGTCGGCACCTATGCCCACACCCCGCCTGCGGTTGAGGACTACGTGTGCAGCCGGATGGGACTGGGCATCGAGCCCGCTTCCTCACAGATCACACACCGGGACCGGCACGCCGAGTACCTTTCGGTGCTTGCGCTCGTCGGGTCTTCGCTGGAGCGCTTCGCCACAGAGATCCGGCACCTCCAGCGCTCCGAGGTAGGCGAGGCGCGGGAGTCGTTTGGCGGGGGCCAGAAGGGCTCGTCTGCGATGCCTCACAAACGCAACCCCATCGCATCGGAAAACGTCACCGGTCTGGCGCGGCTGTTGCGCGGCTACGCATCGGTGGGTTTCGAGAACGTTGCACTGTGGCACGAGCGTGACATCTCTCACTCGTCGGCCGAACGGGTGGCGCTGCCGGACGCATCGACTGTCCTCGATTTTAGCCTGGTGAGGATGACCAGGCTGATCGCCGATCTTGTGGTCGACAACGAGCGGATGCTGGAGAACCTGGAGTCCACCCGTGGGCTCGTCTTCTCCCAGGCGGTGTTACTGGCGCTGATAGAGGAGCAGGGGCTGAGCAGGGATGAGGCATACCGAATTGTCCAACGCAACGCAATGCGCGCATGGGACGAGGGACTCCCCCTCCGTCACCTACTAGGCGAGGACGTGGAGGCGGCGCTACATCCGGACACCCTCGATCGCTGCTTCAGCACCGAATACTTCCTGCGGAACACCGGAGTCGTCTTCGACCGTCTCGAAAAAACCTAGAGGCGACTGGTGTCCCCAAGGGCGCGTCAGTAGTCGACGAGGATCAGCACTTCCATCTCGAAGGCGTCGTCCGACCGCTCGCCTCCGTAGCCGATACCGCGAAGTGGTGCGAACACTGCCGCTTCGTCCTGGGTGAGCGGGACGATGTCGACTATGCCGCTGATGTTGACGTAACCCACAAGCCCGTTGCCTATCACAAGACCATCGAGCTCCGTGTACAGATCGGACGCCGTCAAACCGCCATCCTCTCCGGACACAAGCCCGTCGACAAGCCCGGCGCCGGTGCCGACAACGACCATTTCGTCGCCGGCCGAGTAGCTGACGATCTCCTGACCTCGGTCATAGACCGTCGTCACCCCGCCGCTCTGGTCGAACTCGAGTCCTGACCCGGAGAATGACTGCTCGATCATCTCGATCAGATCGTTGATCGGATCGGGGTCGTTGAGGCCGAAGGCCGCAACCACACCAACCGGCACCTCGGCCTGGTTGGCGATCACCCCTTCGCGAGTCTCGGCGACGGCAAAGGTCACATCCCCCGACAGCGACTCCAGCAACGCGCCGATGTCGATTCCTGTCTGATACGACAGCTCGTCTATGGCAGTCCCCATCTGATCGAGCAGTTGCTCGGTATACAGATCCGTGTCCGAACCGCCATCCGCCACAGAGAAGAACCCGAGCGTCCCGTCGGGGAGTCCGGCAAGGACGTCGTGATCCGGCTCGAGGGGCGTCTCTGTGAGCTGGCCACCCATCGTGACCGAGTTGAAGCGAACTCCCTCGTCGACAAGAGCCACCGAAGCGCCGGCGGCGCCAAACAGGTCCTCGTCGATGGCTGCCGACTCACCAAACATTGCGGCCATCTCATAGACCGAGTCGAGCGCACTCGGAGACATGTAAAAGGAGACCATCCGTTCGTCGGGCAGACGGCTCATGGTGTCGATGAACGTTGCGTCATCGGCGATGGACAGCCCGGCATCACGTGCGGCAATCGCGTCGGCAACATCGCCTTCAACGCCTGCGAGGAGCGCGTCGTCGGTGACCACCAGCCCCACCGCTACATCCCCGTCGGCCTCCTGCCACACCCACCCGGGTGCCCCACCGATGGTGGTCGCGGTGACCTCGACGTCGTTAGAAGCCATCTCGGCGAGTACCTTCTCGACGAAGGCGTCGGCGGCCGCACGATCTCTCACGTCGGCGCTCAGAAGAAACGAGAGCTCCTCCATCTCAAATGTGTCCGGGTTCACCTCGGGGACCGAGAACGCAAGTGACACCGAACGCCCGATCCACGGGAGAATGTCACCCGTGAGGGTGAAGTCGGACTCCTCTGCCATGGCCTCGTCGATGGCGGCGACCAGGTCGTCGGGGTAATCGTCGATCATCTCCGCCTCGACCATCGGGACGGCGAACGCGTCGACAAACGCCTGCAGCCGCTCGCTGTCGCTGAGTGCAAGGGCATCGAAGGTGACAACAAAACCCATGTCGGCCGGCACCGAACGGGCCGAGGCGAAAGGGTCGCCGGTGCGGCTGCGCCACAGGACGGTGCCGACGATGGCCGCACCAATCACAGCTATCAAAATGACCGCAGCCATGACGGAGGAACGGATCGTGCGACCGGTCGGCTCGATCGGATCCATCGAACCCTCGTTGCCGTCGGTTACCGGTCGAACCCAGCCCTGGTCTTCGTACGTGCTCATCTAGCCCCCTAGGTGATTTTGGCCACCGGTAGTGTCTCATACGACAGACCATCCGCACATCGGGCCGATCGGCCCTGAGTCAGGTTCCACCCCGCAAAGCCTCGACCGGCTCGAGCGTGCTGGCACGCCACGACGGGTAGAGGCCTGCAACGAGACCGACAAGCGCACCGGCGAGCGGAGCAAGCAGAGGCACCTGCGCATCGAGCACGGGGGTCCATTGTTTGTTGGCCGACACAGCGACGATGACCAACACACCCGCCGACGCACCGATGATGCCCCCCACAAACCCCATCGCTGCGGACTCGACGAGGAACTGTGATGCGATGTGACGCCGGGCGGCACCGACGGCCCGACGCAGACCTATCTCCCCTACTCGCTCGAGCACCGACACAAGGGTCACATTGGCTATCCCGATTGCACCCACCAGCAGCGATACACCGCCGAGAACGAGAAACAGGGTGTTGACGTCGGATTCGACACCGGACCGCACTGCGCGCGGCTCCGGCGGCACCTGCACACGCAGTTGCGACGGATCGTTCGGGTTGAGGGCGATCGGTGCCTGCTCGCCGATCAGATAGGCGGCCCCGATCTCGGTCCTGATGTGCACCTCCGCCGGGGCACCCGTACCGAACAGGCTACGGGCGGTGCCGTTGGGAATGATGATCGCCTCGAGCAGACCCGGCTCGAGGGCGACGTCATCGAGAATGCCGATAACGGCCAGCGTCGTATCGCCGATGAAGATCGCCGGCTGCTGATCGACCCGGTTGATGTTGAGCCGGGCGGCCGCGCCCGGGCCAAGGATCGCCACCGGTTCCTGTCTGAGGTCGTGACCCGTGTCGAAGAATCGCCCCGTGCGCAGCTCGGCGATGACTGCGTCGAACAAGCCGGGTGACACGGCAAGCACATCCATGGCGAACTCACTCTGCCCAAGAGGATCGTTGATGGGCACCGAACTCACCAGCTCTCCCCCGGTGTCCACCAGGGTGAGCGACCCGGCGGCTACCACACCGTTGAGTCGTGTCAGCCTCGCCTCGGCGTCCCACGGGATCACCGACACGTCGTCCAGGCTCGGCGACCGGAAAAAGCCATCGGAACGGTTGCTGACCGATACCGAGGTAGCCGCGAGCGCGTCGAACCGTGTGACGATCTGGTTGCCGGCCGTCTTGGCCAGTCCCAGCGTCGCAACGAGCGCGGCGACACCGAGCACGGTTCCGAGGATGGTGAGCAACGTGCGGCCCGGCCGCGCCAGCATCCCGGCTACCGCCTCCGCGATGAGATCCCACAACGACAGGCGGGACCTGACTATGCGATGCTCTCGCTCGACCTCGATCATGCCGACGCCTCCACCAGCACTCCGTCTGTTATCTCGATTCGCCGCTCACCCCGCAAGCTGACTCTCTCCTCGTGGGTGATGATCATGAGTGTCAGCCCGTCGGTGCGTAGCTCATCGAAGAGGTCGAGGATGGATCTGGTCGTCTTGCTGTCCAGATTCCCCGTTGGCTCGTCACATAGAAGGAGGCTGGGGTTGGGCGCTATCGCCCTGGCGATCGCCACCCGCTGGCGTTCTCCTCCTGAGAGCTGCCGTGGGGTGAAGTCCAAACGGTGACCTAGACCAACCCGCTCCAGGGCCTCAATCGCCCGTTCCCGTCGGACCCTGCGCGGGGTCCGGTTGTAGACAAGACCGGTCATCACGTTCTCGACGACGCTGCGGTATGCAAGCAGATGAAACGCCTGGAACACGAAACCGATCTCCGAGCCGCGCAGCGAAGTCCGTTGCCCGTCGCTCAGGTCCCCGACATCAAAGCCAAGGAGGCGGTACTTGCCCGAGGTGGGGGTATCGAGACAGCCGAGGATGTGCAACAGAGTCGACTTGCCCGACCCCGATGGCCCGGCAATGGTGACATAGTCGCCATCGGCCACCGCGAGATCGGCACCGCGCACCGCCTCGACGGGAGGCGACCCGGGAAAGGTCCGGCTCACACCCTCCAGCTCGACGAGGTTGCTCATCCTTCCTCAGGTGCGGTTGTCGTCGAGGTGGTGCCCTGCTGGACGCCGACAACTACTTGGTCGCCCTCACCCAATTCCCCGTCGACCGGTGTCACCTCAACCATGCCCCCGGGGGCAGACAGACCGGGCAATACCGTGACAACCCGGGTCGAACCATCATCTAGTGAAACAGTCACGATCGTATCGCCGGTGCCCGTCGCCGAAAGAGCGGCAGCCGGCACCGCAAGTACTTCGCCTCCGGACGATCGGGTCGCCACCGGGATTGTGATCTTCACGTTGGTGTTGTTCAGGTCGGCGCGCACCTCGTCGGGAAGGATCTCTATGTAGTACTCGTCGGGCTGCACACCGTTGGTGCCTGCCCGCTCGGCAATAGAGGCAATGGTGCCGCCCAGCTCGATGTTGAGCCTGCTCAGCTCGATGACGACCTGATCGCCCTCCTCGATCAGCTCTACCTCGTCGACCGAGACCGTGGCGTCTATAGCGAGCCGGGATCCCGACACCTGCATGATCTCGCTGCCGGCGACGTCACCCCGGGCAACTGCGACGGTGTCGACACGGATCGGGAACACCTTGAAGAAGAGAAACTCCCCGTCGGGCACCGGCGAGCCCACCTGCGCTTGCGCCTCCGCCAGATCGGCCACCGCCTGGTCCACCGCTTCTCGAGCTTCGCCTGTGTCGGGAGCGGGACCGGCGATCTCTGCCTCGGTGACGGCGGTCTGGTACGCCTCCTCGCTCGTCTGGACCCAACCCGCGGCCGCGGTCACCGCGCCTTCGAGTGCCGCCATCTCCTCTTGGGTCGGTGGCTGCCCGGTGTCCGGGTGGGTCCCGCCCTCTGCCTCTGCCAGACGCTGCTCCGTAGTGGCCAGCTCCGCCTGGGCATCCTTCAGGTCTGCAGCTGCATTCGTTACGGCCTTCTGGGCCGCCTCGACGGCGGCACGTTGTTCGACAACCGCGTTGTAGGCGTCCCGGGCGGCGTCCACTGCCTCTTGCAGCGATTCGACCTGATCGACCAGAGTCTCGTCGGGTGCGATCGGCTCGTAACCATGAGATTCGTAGAACGATCGCACCGCAGCCTCGGTCTCCGGTCCGTATACACCGTCTATCACCCCCGGTGAGAACCCGAGCCGGCTGAGCGCGCTCTGGAGCTGCTCGATGTCCTCACCCTCGTCTCCCGGCAGCGCCGTTCGGAAGAGCGGCAGATCACCCTGGAGGGCGAAGGTCGGACGTCCCGCCAGCTCGAAAAGAACAGACCCCTCCGGCAACTCCTCCCCGACGCCTGGGACCCAAGTCACCACCGGGGAGACACCCTGCTGGGCGAGCTGCGGGGCGGCCACCGCCTCGGGCTCGTCGAATCGCACCGTTCCACGGGTGACGACGTCGTTGGCGATCTCCATACGGGCGACCGGCACAGCGATCAGCGACGCCTCAGGGGGCTCGGCTTCTGCAGCTACCTGAGCCGGGGACTTGATCCGTGTCCCCGCCACCCAGCCGACGGCCGCGGCTGCGACAACAGCGACCAGCACTAGAGAGAGAACGACCCTTCGCCTCAATTATTGGCTTCCTTGAACGCAACAAGCCGATCGAGGTTCTCGTCGATGAATCTCTGCTCGTATTCCTGGTAGACCTCCTCGAAGACCTCCCGCATGAACTGGGAGCACTCGTAGTCGGCGGTGGCGATGGCGATCTCTTCGTCGATGAGAGGTTGCAGCTCCTCGATGTCGTACTCCGGGCCCTGGTACTCGAACTCCTCACCCCCACCTTCACCTTCGACTGTCACCCCGATAGTCGTGGCAACGCCAACGGACCCGCTTGCCGCGCCTTCTTCGCCTTCGATGAATTCGCCCTCTGGGTAATCGGGCCAGATGATCAACTCGTTGACACGCTGCTGGAACTCGCCCTCTACCCAGGTACCGCCCGACTCGGTGCCCCAGAAGTAGGCATACATCTCTTCCTGGTTTGCGTAGTCGTAGCCCTTCTCACCCATGCAGGCGGACCACTTCGCCTGGGCATCGAGGATGCGCGGATCTGACTCGGCCCGGGTGTAGACGTCCTCGTAGTCCTCGCCGAACTCCTCCCAGAACGCGTTCTGCGACTCGCCACCCCCGTAAGCGGCCTCGCTGGCCTCGTTGTAACAGCCATTGGGGACCCAGTTCTCATAGGCCTCGTTGTAGAACTGCTCCTGCTCCTCGGGGGTCATGGCCTCGATCTCCTCGTAAGGTGTGTTCTCGATGATCTCGGGCTCGCCACCCCAAAGAATCCGGTAGTACTCCTCACGCTCGAACTCGTCCATGGCGTCGACGATCTCCACGTTGGGATCGTCGGCATACGGGTCCTCGAACTCACCGCCCTCCTGGAACTGCTCCTCTTGGAGCACCCATGTGGATACACCGAATCCGTAGGTCTTGACGTACTCTTCTTCGTCAAACTCCTCGGGGCCAAACCCACCGCCCACATCGGACGGGACGAACGGGATGTACTCGAAACCCTCTTCGGCCATACACGCCGCCACCTGCTGCTGGATCTCTAGCTCTTGTGCCCGCCAGTCGGTGTTCTCGTCGAACACGACCGCTCCGGGGATGAAGTCGTTAATGGTCAACTCGCCGTCATCGCCCGGGTCTAGAGGATCAGTCTCGGACCCCTCATCGGGAGTGTCGGTAGTACTCGAAGCCTGATCCTGTGTCTGCGTCTCACTTGCGGCTCCGGAAGCCGTCGTCTCGGTTGTCGTTCCCCCACACGCAGCCAACAGCACCGCCAGGGAGGTCAACACAATCGGAAATCGTTTCACCACTCACCTCCGCTATATGTATCACCAGGTTACCGCGCCGCGGGTCTATCGAATGCTGGCGCGCGTCACCGCCCGTCGCCCCTTAGACGTCTGACGCCGGGCTTTGGTTCCCGGTGTTCAGCTTTCCGGCTTCGATATCTCCGACCGCCGCTCTGCCCGGCTCTCCACACAGGGACTCGAGTTGGAACTTCTCCGCGGCGTACCCACCCACCGCAGCTTCAAGAGCCCCGGCAGCGAGCGTCCGGTAGAGGGCCTTCCCGGGACAGCTGGTCGCCGCATGGTCACGATGACCGGTGATTGCCCGCGGATCGATGCCGAACTCGGCGCACGCCCAGGCAAGCACTCGCACCAAAGCGTCGTATTGGTGCTGCGGGATCTCTTGCTCGTCGAAGTTGCCTTCGCAGCAGACGAGAAGATGGCCGGCAGGGTCGTATTCGGTGGCGGTGTCGCCCTTGGCCGTCACCGGACGCCCTTCGTACACATTGCCTGCTGCGTCGACTACGTAGTGGTAGGCAAGGTCCGGCCAGCCCAATCCCTGGTGGTACTCCTGGTGTTGGCGCAGCCGAGCGGGCGCAGCCGAGTTGGCTTCGAGCAACCTGGCAGTGTGGTGGATCGTTATCCGCGTGACCTGATGCTCGACGTAGTCGCCTGTGCTCGGCTGCGCCCCCCATGCATCCCGACAGATCACCGGAATCACCACCGCCGCGACTGGTGTGGTCGTGGTGATCGTTGCTGTGGTGGTTGTGGTCGCCTGAGCCGTTGTGGTCGTGGTCGAGAGAGCGGTGATAGCTGCCGGTTTGGTGCCGGTAGGTGGCGGTGGGCCGTCGCCGCGACGGTTGAACCAGGTGGCGGCTGCTCCAGCTGCACCCATCCCGATTCCGGTGACCAACCCCACCAGAAAGCGCCTTCTGGACAGACCGGTCACGGGTTCTCGATGGCGCCGATCGTCGGACCTATCGACGATCGAGCCGACCCGAGGAAGTCCACAACGACGTCGGCGAGCACTTCGGCTGCACCTAATGCCGGGCTCGACGGCTGAGGCGTATAGCGTGCCGCGGCGTCGTTGAGGCTCGTGAGCCCGGCGACGGTCGGGGTCACCACCACTCCCGTACCCGAGCCGGCAACGACGTCACCGGGTTGTGGGAACGTCGGGATGCCCGCCGTTCCGCTCCCCGAGTTGTGGAACACGCCCGCCCAAAGCTGGGGCCCGAACGTAATCGTCGTATCCCCGGCGTCGTTCCTCGCATACTGCGGGTCGCCACCGGTGCCGATGACGAGGTTGCTCGAGATATGGACGTTGTCATTGCCGCTCGCCCCACCCGTCGCGTTGTTACCGCCTTGGAGACGGAAAATCGCAAAACTCGTCTGGGCGACAATGGTGTTGTTGTAAACGTAGGCTCCGTCGACCCCTCTGATCTCGACCGCAGAGTCGTCGAAGTCGGCGATCAGGTTGTTGCGGGCGATCTGGTTGACACCCTCCCAATCCGGATAGCCCGGATCCCAGAACGAAGCGCCGGTGTTGCCGCCGAGTTGTAGCGCGGCGTTGCCACGTATGCCACGCACGACGTTCCCTTCGATGACGATGTCGGACGACCCACCCTTGAAGAAGATGCCGTGGCTTCCGGTGTCGTTGTCGTGGATATCGTTGCCGGTGATGACGGCGCCGGCGACACCAACACCGTCGATGACCGCGTTGTCGATGGCCTCGCTGACGTCGTTGTTCTCGATGCAGATGGTGCCGACCGCCGCATCCGCCGGATTGTTCCTGTTCACCTTGATGGCCGCTCCGGGTCCCCAGGCCAGATCGTGGATGATCGTGCCGGCAACGTGAACGTGGTGGACATCCTCGGTGCCGGGGGCGATGTGCAGGTTGTTGCCGCCCCCGTTGCGGATGTCGACACCCTGGAGGGACACGTACGACCCCGAGATGCGGAACTCCCCGGCACCGTTGAGGTCGATCACGGGCGTTGCCCCGGTTGCGGCGACGATCTCGATCCACTCGCCTGCGGTACCGGAGGTGTCGATCACGAGATTGCCGGTCTGGACATGGGTGCCGGCGGAGACGACGATCCGGTCGCCCGGCTGGGCGTCGGCGAACACAGCGGCAAGACTGTCGCCTGGGCCAACGACGATCTCTCGAACCGGTATCGAGCCGTCGGGTGGACGGACACACGCCGCGCCGACGGGTGGGGGCAGCTCCCCGTCGAGGTCGAGCGCCCGGGCGAGAAACGATGCCATTTCGTCACGCCGAAGTTCCCGGGTCGGGCAGAACTGGTCGTTGGCGGGCGGGTTGCACCCCTGGGTGATCCCGGTCTCGCGAACCTGGTTGATGTTCGCCTCGAACACCGAGGTCTCATCGTCGGTGAAGTAGTCGGTACCGGCCTCCGGTAGACCAAGCGCACGCACCAGAAACGCCGCCATCTGACCCCTCGTCACCAAATCGTCCGGGCAAAAACGATCATTGACCGGAGGGTTGCATCCCTTGGTGACACCGGCCGCAGCCAGCGCGTCGATGTCGTCGGCGAACACGGAGGTCTCATCGTCGGTGAAGTAGTCGGTACCGGCCTCCGGTAGACCAAGCGCACGCACCAGAAACGCCGCCAACTGACCCCTCGTCACCAAATCGTCCGGGCAAAAACGATCGTTCACAGGCGGGTTGCATCCTTTGGTGATACCAGCCGCGGCGATCGCTTCGATGTTTGCTTCGTGGATGTTGCCGTTGTCGTCTATGAACGTGCCGCCCGGTGGCAGCTCGGCCCCGGCAGCGGCGAGACCCGAGGCAAGAAACAACAGCGTGCCGACGAAGAGGGCCAAGCGCTTCATGGGAGGAGTATCGCAAGTGTCGGGGACTATCCTGTGTCGCGGTTGCGCATGTGATCGGCGAGCTCGCCGAGACGGACCTCGAGGAAGCTTCGCAACGGCTCGGTGACCCCGGTATCGGTGAGTGCTGCTCTCATGCAGCTCATCCACTCGGCCGCCTCCCGCCGGCCGATGGCAAACGGGAGGTGTCTCATCCGCAACTGCGGATGGCCCTTTCGCTCGGCATACAGGTTCGGACCGCCCATCCACCCGCTCAAATACTCGAAGAGATTGCGCCGTGAGTTGCTGTCATCGGCCGGGTGCATGGACCGGACGGTCGGCGCGTCGGTGTCGATGTGGTCGTAGAAGTGGTTGACGAGACTGCGAAGCGGTTTCTCACCACCGAGCTCCTCATAGGGTGTCGGGGCCTCTCCCCACGGGTGGGCCGTTGCCGGGTGCGGGCGGGGATTGATTCTCATCCACGCAACTCGTCGAGGTCGGGCGCAAGCAGATCCCGCTCCGAAGCCTCGCGCACCTCGGCGAGCAGCTCGAACGCGGCGTCGAGATGCTCGTTCTTCAGCTCCCGGTTGCCGGCAAGTCCCGCGGCCCGAGCGAGTGCTTCGTGGGCGTAGGCGGTGTAGAACGGGCCGAGACCTGCGCTCACCGCGACGTCGAGCGATCTCCGCCCGTACTCGGCAGCCAGATCGGCAAAACCCAGTACCGCGGCAACCCGCGACACCTGCCAGTCGCTGATGCTGAAATTCCTGGGCTCGCCGACCTGTAACCAGTGATACCGTGACGTGAAGGCGGCGGTGAGCATCTCGGCGTTCTCTGCGTACGAACGGCTCTCCTGATCGAGCAGCTCCCAGGTCCGGTTGAACAACACAACGGCGAGCGCACGATGGTCGAGCGGCTCTGACTCTGCGGGCACGAGTTCTCTCCTGTCGGATTCAGTCCGAATCTAATGGATGAGCCACCGGCCAATCGGCGCTTATGGAATTCTCAGAGCCATGGGTTAGGTTGGGCGAACACATGAGTGACCCGACGACAAGTCCGACGTGCTACCGGCATCCTGACCGCGAAACTTATCTGTCGTGCAGCGAGTGTGGCCGGCCGATCTGCCCGGACTGCTCGCACGATGCGCCGGTCGGTCAGAAGTGCCCGGAGTGTGTGCGGGCCGCCGGCCGTCAGAAGATCGTTCACGGACGGACGCTCATCGCGGGACCGACCTTCCAAACCAGCCCCGTGGCGTTCTCGCTGATCGCCATCAATGTGCTCATCTTCATAATCGGGATGTCCTCGCGCGAGTTGTTCAGCGAGCTGGTTAGCGACTTCAGCTCTCTGCGTCTGTTTCCCCCCGGTGGCGGCATCGGGGCAATCGGGATCGAGGCCGGGGAGTGGTGGCGAGCGCTGACCTCCGCGTTCCTGCATGACGGGTTTATGCACGTCGTCTTCAACATGTATTTCCTATACATTTTTGGGCCACGCCTCGAGCAGCAGGTGAAGTCGGGAGCGTTCGCCGGAATCTATCTCGCAAGCGCCGCCGGTGGCAGCCTGGCTTCGTATCTGTTCGGACCTGCGAGCGTGCCGAGCATCGGAGCGTCCGGCGCTCTGTTCGGTCTGTTCGGGGCGTGGTTGTACGCGGCGTACCGCCAGCGCGGCTCCGCCGCCGGCAAGGCAATGTTCAACCAGCTCGGGGCCATCCTGCTGATCAACCTGGCATTGCCACTGTTCATCCCGAGAATCGACTGGCGAGGGCATATGGGTGGGCTCGTCACCGGGATCGTGGTGGCGTTCTTGTGGGAGAGGCTTGTAACGAGACGTTTCAATGCGCGGGTGATGAGGACGGCCGTCGCATTCGCCGTGCTGGCCGCCATTTTGGCAACCCTCATCGTTTTGTGACCTTGCGCGCCCTCCAAGGTCGGCACTGACGTTTAAGCGCGACAGTTTGCTGCCGATAATCCTTGTGATGAATGCGCTCGATCCTTCGGATCCTCAGGTCAACGCGGCTGCAATGCGCGCCGAGGCTGTTGCACAGCTGAAGTCGGCGCGAGAGCTTGCCAAAAAGGTCCGTGCTGAGGCGGTCAAGGAGCTCGAAGATGCTCGGACCCGTGTTCGCAAGATCGCCGCGCGCGAGGAGGAGATGGCCGAGAGATGGGCGAAGCTGCTCGAGGCGGAGAATCAAATGGCGATGGCCATGGTTGTGCCGAGTCGATCGAGCAATCCCGACGCTCTCATCGACGCTGCTCAGCAGGAGGCACGCGGCATCATCGCCCGTGCCGAGGCCGAGGCTCGCAACATCCGCGAGGAGGCGATGCATCTGCTTGCGGTCGCCGAAGGCGAGAAGGCCGATTCACACGAGAAGGCTCAGTCGGAAACCGAGCGGGCAATGCTCGAGGCACAACGGATGCGGGCAGCAGCGGAACGGGAGGCCGAGTCGCTGCGCACGGACGCCAAACTAGTCGCCGGCGGTGAGTCGAGCATCTACTCGCGGGGGCGGAAGCTGCCCCGGATCGGCGAGGGCGCCAACTCACTTCTCTCGGAAATGTCAGGCCTCCGCTCCAGGATGACCGAAGACGAAGACCGCAAGGTCGTCTGACCCCCTGCAAAGCGAGCCACGCATTCTTCTCCCTCCGGGAGAAGTGCCCGAGCGCAGCGAAGGGGGATGAAACACCCTTTCTTCTCCCTCCGGGAGAAGTACCCGAGCGCAACGAAGGGGGATGAGGGCCTTATAGATTCAAGGTTGGATTCAAAGAAGCCCTCACCTGCCTCGCTGACGCTCGGCTGTCCTCTCCCAAAGCAAAGGGAGAGGAATGCCGTGGCACACCTGGCTCGCCAACGTATCGGCTTCCGACACACCTCGCCTGTCCTCTCCCAAAGGGACAGGAAGGAAGTGGCGTCACCTGCGATGACGTTGCGCAGCAAAGGGGGATGAGCCAGGGCATTCTTCTCCCTCCGGGAGAAGTACCCGAGCGCAGCGAAGGGGGATGAGGGCGCCTTATGAACTCAAGCCGGATAACAGAAGCCCTCACCTGCCTCGCTGACGCTCGGCTGTCCTCTCCCAAAGGGAGAGGAATGCCGTGGCACACCTGGCTCGCCAACGTATCGGCTTCCGATACGCCTCGCCTGTCATCTGCCAAAGGGAGAGGAATGCCATGGCTACCCCTCCGTCGCTGCGCTCCTCGTCCCCCTGCAAAGGGTGACAAAGGGTTGGCTCCCTAGTTCTGTGGTGGGGAAACCACGAGGGTGAACATCATGGCTGGGGGTGAATCGGCGATACGGACGACTCTCATCTCGATCCCGAACCATTTCACTCCGCTCTTTGTTTGGCTGTTCAGCCACTGGAGTGCCTGGAGTTGCTCGGGGCCGAACCTGGCTGAGACGAGGGCGACCGTTGCCGCCCCGGATGAGGCTGCCATCCCGAGGGCGCGGCCAAGATCGGAGTCATCGGCCTCGGCCTGTTGCGAAGCGACGACGACTACCTGCTCACCATGGTCGTCCCGGCCGAGAACACCGGTGGCGCTCTTCGTTGTGTACTGACGCGTATCGGAGAGACCGGCCTCCAGCCCGAGGACGTCGCCGAGTTGCTTGGAATTGGCGAGGAACCAGGGTGCGAAGTCTTCGGCACCCTCTGCCCATACGCTGGCCGGGTCGACCAATTCGAGAGTCCCAAAGTCCATCATTACCTCCGCGTCGGATTCCGGTCGTTCTTCGGGTTGTTCGTTGTCGTCTGCGTTCTCGACGGGCGCCGGTTGTTCCGCTGCAGCCCGGACTTCGCTTGCCGTTTCAACAACGCCGGAGCCCTCGAGCGATACGGCAGCCGACCGATCCGCCATCGCTCCGGCAGCAAGAGGCTCGCCCGCAGACAACACCGGTTCACCCGGATCGGCGGGCAAGGTGGGGATCGCCCATCCGTGCAGCTGCGCTGCTGCCTCCTCGGCGATCGCGGCGATGTTGGCCTGTGCTTCGCCCCATGATCGCTCGGCACCCGGAAGAGCGCCCTCGGCCAAACCCTCGGTAGAGCCGTTGTACGCGTCCCATGGGCTGGGTGGAACCTCGATCGGATGTCCGGCAACTTCTACAGACCAGGTGGATGTCGCTTCCAGATCAGACACGACCGGAGTGGCGGGTACCACGGGCTCATCGAGCCCCTGAGTCTGAGGTCCGAGCTGAGTCTGAGGATCAAGCTGTGTCTGAAGTTCAAGTGGTGGTGTGGGCATCTCCGGTTCCTCCGGGGTATCGGCACCAGGCGGCTCAGCGACTTTTTGTTCGTACGGTGCAGGCTCAGGGAACGCCGGCAAATACTCGAGGAAGGGCGGGGTGTCAACCGTTGGCTCAGACGGGACCGACAGGCCTCGACCAGAGGTGGCTTCGCCGGATCGCCGGCCGTCGATCGCCTCGATTCGTGCCACCGACTGCTCCTTCTCCATCAATCTTGCCCTCTCGAGGATGTCGCCACTTGTGATGCGACCACGTTCACCCGATCCGGCGACGGTCGAGACGTCGATCACGCCGCTCTCCACAAGACGCTTGGCCCGCGGTGACAGGTCCTCGAGCCGGAGATCCGGCCCAGGATCACCCGGCTGATCCGGGTATGAGCCCTTACGTCGTCGGGAGCGTCTCCGCACCACAGTCACGCCACCTCCCTTGTCCTGGTGACTAATTACTACTAGTCACAGATCGGAACGCGAGGTAGCCGCCTTGAGCGGCTTTCGGTTGATCCGATCGTTCACCAGGTCCGGCTCATGCCGAGGGGAGTGCGAGACATACAGGGCCGTTGACCGGTCTGCCTGTACCTGGTGACCTGATCCTTGTGGATCAAGCGGCAGCGGAGACGTCCCGCCCTGCGCATACCTGGCACGCCGGGTCAGGGCATCGGTCGACAACGGCGAAGTCGATGCCGGCGTCGGCGAGCAACTGCTCGATGTCACCGGTTTCAGATTGTGTCGTGTCCATGATCAGCTCCATGACCCGAACATACCCGGAGGGTGTGACACAAAACGCGACGCTCAACGCTTGGTGAGATCTCGGGCATACAAGTAGCGCTCCACCATGGGCACGAGGTTGGGAATCAGGTCGTCGACATCTACATCGGCGAGCACCGGCAGACCGAGGATGGAGCGGGCCATCACCACTCCGATCAGATGGCTGCCGATGAGGCCGATGCGCAACCGGGCGTCGGGAAACTCAATCAGCCTCGGAGCAGTCTCCAGCAGGATGGAGACGATGAACTCCCTCATCATCTTGGCCGCGGCATCGTTGGTCGCGGCCGCCCGGACCAGAGACAGCACCGGCGAGCCGGGTGCACCGAGGACGGTGAGGTAGACGCGGACTACGGCTTCCGCCCTCTGCTCCCTGGGCAATTCCGCTATCTGACGGAACAGGTTGGCGGGGCTGAATGGCAGCTCATGGGCGGCGGCGAAGAGCTCCTCCTTCGTGCCAAAGTGATGATGGACTAGCGCGGGATCAACCGCCGCACGAAAGGCGATCTCTCGGATCGTGGCCCTGTCGTAGCCGGATTCACCAAAGGCGTCTCGGGCTGCGCTGAGTATGGCTCTCTTGGTGACCTCCGGATCGCCGGGTCGCCGGCCGGGACCTCGCTTACTGCTCATGGTCCAACAAGACCATGGCCTCATCGAGCGTGGCAGGTACCGTTGCCAGCTCCGCCTCGACACTTCCAGCCCGGAGCACTCCGGCGACCGTGTCTTCAGAGTCACCAAGTACCCGGACGGTTGTGCCCGCCAGGCTGAGCAGACGCCCCCTCGTGTCGAGAGCCGCAAATGCGTGTTCCCACCGGTCGGCGTCAACCGACACCACTGTGAGATCACCGACGATCTCATCGAGCGAACCGGCTGCCACCACTCTCCCTTGCGACATCAGTACCAGCCGATCGGCCTGCTCGGCCTCGTCCATATAGTGGGTCGAGACGAGCACCGCGGCACCGGCCTCTGCGCGCTCCCGGATCATGTTCCACAGCCTGGTTCTCGACAGCGGTGACACACCGGAGGTCGGCTCGTCGAGGACGAGCAGCTCCGGGTTGTGTTGGGTGGCTGCCGCAAACGCGGTCCGTCGCTGCGTCCCGAGGGACATGTCGCCGACGAGTCCTTCCATGCCTCCGGCATCACTAACCCGCCCCGAGCCGAAGGCGTCGGCACGGAACTCGAGGTTCTCGGCCCCGGTGAGATCCCGGTACAGGCCGAGGTTCTGCGGGACATATCCGATGCGGCGTCGTTGGTCTCGAGCCGGTGGCCTCCCGAACAGACGCACCGAGCCTTCGCTGGGTTCGAGCAGGCCGAGAATCATACGGATCAGGGTCGTCTTCCCGGCGCCGTTGGCACCCACCAGCCCTACTACCTCGCCTGACGTTATCTCGAAGTCGACGCCGTCGACGGCGGTGAAGTCGCCGAACCTCCTGGTGATGCCGAGGGCAGACACCGGCTTCATCGCCCACCTCCACCGGTCTGAAGCTCGGCGACGATGGCAATGTCCTCGAGAGTCGGCCGCCCGCTCGGAGCCCCGCCCGGATCCCACTGCCGCCAGCGACGCCCGCGCCGCCAGGCGAGTTCCGGTTCCTCCGGCTCGGCCCGGTCCGATACCGACCCCTTCATCGCCGCCCTGACCTCCTCTGGTGTCCCCGCCGCCAGGGTGGCGCCGTCGTGGAGCAACAGGACCTTGCCGGCCCGTTCCGCTTCGTCGAGGTAGCTGGTCGCAACCAACACGGCAGCACCCGCGGCTGCGGCACCCGCGATCAGCCGCCACAGGTCCAGGCGGCTGACCGGATCCACACCAGTGGTCACCTCATCGAGCACCAGCAGGTCCGGTGCGGGGAGGAGCGCCATCGACCCGGCAAGCTTGCGGCGTTGGCCTCCGGAGAGACGACCGGCGAGCCGATCGCCGAACCGGGCGATCGACGAGTGGTCGAGCAACTCGGCTGCCCTGGTCTGCCAACCACGGAGCCGGTACGCATTGGCGACAAACTCCATGTTCTCGTCCACCGACAGATCGCCGAACACGCCACCGGCCGGTGGGACATAGCCCGTGCGGCCCGGACCGGGCAAGCGCAACTCCCCGTCGTGATCCAACCCGACGCCGGCAATGACCTTGAGTAGCGTCGTCTTGCCTGAGCCGTCGCCGCCGACGACCGTATGGACAACGCCCGGGTCGAGAGCCAATGACACGCGGTCAAGGGCGATCGTCTTGCCGAAGCGCACGGTGAGGTCGCGAGCACCCCAGCTCATGCCGCCGCCTCCCCGACCAGCGCCGGCGCCTTTGACACATGCTTTGGGGCCAGATCACGCCGGAACCGCAGTATCGCCAGGGCGAAGATCACGACCGCCATAAGCGTCAGTAACAGCAGGGGTACGGCGAGCGCGCTCGCCGAGGAAGCCTTCAGGAATACACCCCGCATCCCTATCACGAAGTACGTCAGCGGCAGCAGGTAGCCAATCCACCTCACTCCGGCCGCCATCGAGGCGAGCGGGAAGATCATCCCGGACAGCATCACCTGCGGGAGAAGCACCATTATCGCCAGCTGGATCGCTTCGCCCTGGCTCTTCGATACGGTAGAGATGAGCACACCGAGCCCCAGCACGACGAAAAGGTAGACAAAGGCAAAAGCCGCAAACATCAGGAAAGAGCCACGGAACGGCACGTCGAATAGATAGATACCGACAATGGTGATCATCACCATGTCGAAAACGGCCACAAGGAAGTAGGGGGCGATCTTGCCAACGATCACGTCGACCGGGCGCAGCGGTGTGACGGCAAGCTGTTCGAGCGTCCCTTGCTCACGCTCCCGTACCACCCCGAGGCTGGTGATGACCGTCCCGATGAACAGAAGGATCAGCCCGATCAGCGAAGGCACCATGACCGCCGATGTGCTCAACTCCGGGTTGAACAGCACCTCGACCTGCGTGTTGTCGGGAAGGCTGGTGGCGCGCCTCATCGCCGATTGAGCGATAAACAGCTCCGTCCCGTCCACGTAAACCACCGGCTCGGGACCGGCGACGATGGCGACGGCTGCCTCCGAATCAGCCAGCAGCTCCCGCGCCATGTCGGAGTCGCCCGAGCTGTCGGTGACCACCACTTCGAAGGCGTCGTCGAGCATGCCTTCGACCAGCTCCGCCCCCGGTCCTAGGGCGGCCGTCCTGATCTCGGTCACATCGAATCGGGCGGCATAGCCAAAGATGGTCAGCAGCAGCACGGGCATACCTACCATCAACGCCACCGTGCGCCGGTCCCTGCGCATCTGGCGGAACTCTTTGAGGATCATTGCTTTCATACGATCGCTCCCATTTCAACGCTCGTTTAATTCCATAACTCTACACCCGTTGAATTGTGTAGACAAGAGGGATTCAGTGCGCTACTACGAGATGAACACGGAGCCTTCAGCCGGTCCGGTTGAGTGATCCGCTGAGGCTGCCCCAAACGGCACCAAGGAGCGCATCGAGGGTCTCACCCTCCGCGGTCGTTTCGTCGAGCCATTGCTGCCGGGCAGCTATCCCCACAGGCATCTCGGACGGATCGAACAGACCCTGATCGACCATCAGGAGCAGCGCAAGATCCTCCGTGGCTCCCCCGAAAGCGGACTCGTCGTCAACCCTCCACGTGACGGCAAAGGCAACAGCCAACTCAGACCCGATGTCGACTTGATCGATCGGGTCGGCACCGCCGTTCCGGTAATCAGAGGCGAGCGTGGCCGTCAGCTCTTCGAGACGATCGAGCCCGGCGGCGACATCTCCTGCCAGCGACACGGTACCGCCCGCGCCGATGGACGCAGGGTCGCGGAACGGATCGAACATGGCGGCCTCGAGTACAAGGACCGTCCGCCACTCGGTCTCGTGATCGGCATCGATGAGCGAACGCCGGAATCCGCCACTGGTCGAGAGGGTGTCGCAGCCCAGTGCGCCGGCACGATTAGATACCACGGCCATGTCGGTGCGGAGATCTCCGAGCAATGCGACATAACCGTCGCCTGAGGTCTCATCTGAAGCGTTGCCGAGAGCCCCCACCTGTGCCACCGCGACATCGATCAGATCCTCGCAATTGGCTGCTTCGTTCGGGTCTGTTGGCGTGCTGCTGCAACCCGCCGCCAAGACGGCAACGCCGGCGCCGACACCAACCAGCCGCACCAACCTACTCCTCACTGCGCTCTTGCTCTGGGTCATTTCGCTCTCGTCATCGGCCAATAACTGGTGCTTCTCCGGGAGAGGCATCTTATCTAGATCGGGACCCGTTGCACGATCGCTCCCGAGACGACCGATGTCGATGCAGGAACCATCACACTTGGAAACCGGCATCCCGCATATTACGGTACTTTACATTGTCTAATTGTCAACAGTGAACGGAAAGGTATGGTTGCACACGGGTATCGGGGAATTGACGTCGACCGCATCGGTGAAATGGCGTCTCTGCTCGACTCCCGGGCAGGGGAGCTGCACAACCGCGGGCGCATGGTTGCTGGGTTGCTCGAGGGTCGGGGCGAGCAAGCAGCAGCAACCGACGTCGCCACCGCTCTCGGCCGGGTGGCCCAATGGGCGTCGGAGACGAGCGGCGAGCTGTTGTGGCGGCGTGATGTGATCGCACGAGGGCAGAACGCCGGGCCGGCCGCCAGTTACAGCCTCCGCTCACTTGACCCGTCGCTTCTTGCCACATTCGCTGCAACCGTCCCCTACGAGCCATCGGCGCGGGATCGGGCTTATCACGACTGGCTGGCACAGACCCACCCGGGCATCGCCGCTGCAGAGCTCTGCGATATTCAGGAGCGGATCGATAGCTGGCAGGGTACGGACAACGACGCGATTCTCGACGATCTCATCCGGCAGGCGAGGACATGGCGGGACACACTTGGAATCACGAACGCGACAATGCTCGACATCGCGGCGGCCATCGAGCAGGGGCTGACACCGCAAGAGGCGGGTCTGCCGCACTACCTGTTCCCGCCTGAGTACCTATCGGCTCTACGCACCTACGCCCGTACGATGGCGCGTCTCGAGGAACTCGAGGCCGAATACCGGACTCTGGTCGAAGACGGAGGAAACTACCTCTCGGCAGGCCTGTATATGGAGTACAACGCCACGCTCGACATCCGGGTGGCGCTCGACGCAGAGTTAGACGTAGTGAGCGCAGACCTTGTCGAGCCGACTTGGACCGTCCGGGGCATCCACGCCTTCCTGATGGGAACCCCGTTCCTCGGCAGCGTCGAGCAACAGCAAGTGGCCGGGATCTACCTCGCCGCTGAGATGGAGGAGAACCAGGACTCCCTGTCCGCCATGGGCACGATCGCCGGGCTGCTCGCGGCCGGCAGCAGGATCGAGGCTCAGGCATTCTTCGACACGCTCGGCCCCGGGACGACCGCAGCCCTACCGGCGATGATCGCCAGCAGCAACCTCGCCACCGAACCGGGAGGCCCGGCATACGAAGCGCTGCGGGCGTTCTCGATTGCGCTTGGCAATGCCAGCAAGCAGGGTCTGAGCTTCAGCGGCTCGCAGCTGCTCCCTCCCAACTCGTACGAGACCTTCCCGCCCTACCCGGCGCAGGTGAACCCCGCCGTGCTCTTCGTGTACGGCAACTTCGACGACGAATTCGTGATCGACGCCACCATGTCGGTGTTCGAGAACGAGGACTATCTCAGCAGGCTCACGACCCAGTTCGGCTCGCTCGTGCAGATGATGGGCGCGGACGCGATGGGTCTCGTCGACTCCTGGGACGACGTCGGCGACGGGCAGTGGGTCGACTACCGCATAATCCTTCTCGATCGTGTCAGTGAGCTCGGGCCCGAGACGGCGGCCAGGTTCATCACCGCGGCCAAAGACCGCGGCGTGCTCGACGAGTTCCTGCGTCCCATTCAGGCATACAACGATGAAGGCACATCGGCCGGCTCGATTCTGGCCCAACTCACCCAGCAGACGGCAGCAGCCGACACGGTCATCAACGAGATAGCCCACAGCGGAAAGCTCCAGTTGGGGATCGCAGTCGGCGCCGAGCTGATGTTCCTGCCCAATCTGACCTCACTCATCCAGACCAATCACGCGGCGGGACTGGTCACGCCTATCAGCCCGCTCAGCGCCATCGATCCTTTGGTACTCGATCTGTTCCTGTACACCCTGTTCGCGTCGGGAGCGGGCCAGGATTTGCGGGACGGCGTCACCAACCTCATCCTGCTCGAGGCGGGGCTCAAGGCGGCAACCATGGGTGGTGACGCGGCGCAGCAAGCGATAAGGGACTTCAACGAGGCGCTGGGCGAGATGGCGATTCGGATCGAGGATCAGTTCGATCTCGCAGGTGTCGACGCGGCCAAGAGCGCCGACGAAGCCGCAGCCGCCAAAGCGACAATCGTCGGGATGGCGGGCGAGGCGATAGGCGCTCTTCTCCTCCCCGAGCTCGTCGTATGGCAGGAGCTGGCGGCAGGGGCGGGAGCCGGCCTCGGCATGGGATGGCTGACCGACAGGGTGTTCCCCCAGGAAGAGCTGTCCTTGTTCTACGAGGGTCGGTACGAGGAGCTCAGGGAGCGTTCGACGAGGACCGAAGCCCTCACGATCAATCTGCTACACGAACTCGGTCTCATCGACGGTGCGCAGCGCCCAGTCGACCCGGCCGACTACCAGGAGTGGCTCGACAACACTATGGCGGGAGGGCGATCGATCGATAGCTGGATCGACACGGTTCTCGGTATCTACAACAAGGCCGACAGCGTGAGGTCGAGAGTCGACGCCGGTTAGGTACCCCGCCCTCAGACCTGGATCAGCGGAATCCGTTGCCCGCGGCGGGTGGGGAGGCTGATTCCTCAGCGTTTGTGACTCATAGCGGCTGCACCTTCTCTGTGAAGCGAGGGCAAGCAGGCCAACCACCCCAGAAGTACACAAGACAAGGGTGACCTCAGAGAGCCACACATTCTTCTCCCTCTGGGAGAAGTACCCGAGCGAAGCGAAGGGGGATGAGGGCCTTGTGAATTCACGGGCTGTGATGAAGAACCCCTCACCTGCCTCGCCAACGTATCGGCTTCCGATACGCCTCGGCCTGTCCTCTCCCAAAGCAAAGGGAGAGGAATGTCGTGGCACACCTGCCTCGCCAACGCATCGGCTTCCGATACGCCTCGGCCCGTCCACTCCCGAAGGGAGAGGAATGTGTGTGCGCAGCAACCGTGGATTCAGGTCAGACGACGTCGATGGCACGCAGGAACCGCTGGGTGCGGTTGTGGACGGGGTTCACCAGGACCTGCGACGGGGAGCCCTCCTCGACGATCACACCCGCATCCATGAAGATCACCCGGTCGGCCACATGCTGAGCGAATCCCATCTCGTGAGTGACCACGACCATCGTCATCCCTTCGCTTGCGAGCTCCCGCATCACATCGAGGACCTCACCAATCAGCTCGGGATCTAGCGCGCTGGTCGGCTCATCGAAGAGCATCATATCCGGGTTCATACACAGAGCGCGGGCGATCGCCACTCGCTGCTGCTGACCACCCGAGAGTCGTGACGGGTGCTCCTCGATCTTGTCGCTCAACCCGACCCGTTCCAGCATTTCCTTGGCGACTCGCTGTGCCTCTTTGACATCGCGGCCGAGCACCTTCCGTTGTGCAATTGTGAGATTGCGAAGCACGGTGAGGTGCGGGAACAGGTTGAACTGCTGAAACACCATTCCGATCCTCGTTCTCACTGCATCGACATCGGTCTCAGGGTCTGTGATATCGATACCCTCGATGTGTATGGTGCCGGCGGTTGGCTCCTCGAGCCCGTTGACGCAGCGCAGCAACGTCGATTTGCCGGAGCCGGATGGCCCGATAAGAACAACCACCTCACCGAATCGCACGTCGAAGTCGATGCCCTTCAACACTTCGAGGTCGCCGAACGACTTGTGCAGATCCCTGATCTGGATGGGTGGTGCGCCGCCGACGCTGTGATCCATCATCTGGCGGCCGCCGTCTTCTTCTCGAGCCTCGCCACCGTGTATGTGAGCGGCAACGTAATCGCCAGGTAGACGAGGGCTATGACAACAAGCGGTGTGCCGTTGAACCTCTGGCCCATCAGGTCGCGGCCGAACTTCGTGAGCTCCTTGCTCACCGGGGTTGTCCCCAGCACGAAGAACAACGACGTGTCCTTGATCAAGAGCACCAACTCGTTGGTGAGGGGCGGGATGATGATCCGGAACGCCTGGGGAAGCACGATGTAGGTCATTGCCTTGGCCCAGCTCATTCCGAGCGAACGCGCCGCTTCCATCTGACCGCGCGGAACCGCTTCGACACCGGCGCGTATCGTCTCCGCCATATAGGCACCCGCAACTATGCCGAGTCCGATTGATCCCTGACCGAGGGTCCCCCCAGGTATCTGCCACCCCAGAGCGATCGGCAGCGCATAGCCGACAAAGATGAGCGTAACGAGAGCCGGGAGCCCTCGGAAGAGCTCGATGTAGGCGATTGCCATCCATCGGTAAGGACCGATCGTCGACATCTTCATGAGGGCGAGCACCAAGGCCAATACCAACCCAAGTGCAAACGCAAGCAGCGTGTATACCGCTGTGTTGCGGGCAGCGATTGTCAGCACCTTGGGGAACATGTCGGCTGCGATCTGCACGTTGAAGAATGCACTGCCGAGCTTGCCCCAATCGGCAAAGACGACAACCGCACCGAACACGGCCACCAGCACACCGTACATCGAGAACCGGATCAGTTTCTTGCGTGTGGTCCGCTTCACCAAACCCGCCGAGAATTGGATAGGGGGGACCCTACTGGGTCCCCCCTATGGATTGCATGCGATTACGGAAGGCTCGCTCAGGACCCAAACCACTTTGCAAAGATATCGTCGTACTCGCCGTTGTCGTGGAGCGTCGCCAGAGCCGTGTTAACCGCAGCCAGCAGCTCGTCCTTGCCGGTCTCGGCAAGAGCAAACCCGTACTGCTCGCCCGTCGGGTACGTCGCGACGACGGCGACGCTGTCGTCCTGGGTGCTCCGGTAGCCGTTGACCGGCAAATCTTGGAGTATGCCGGAAATGTTGCCGGCTTCGAGTGCCACGAATAGGTCGGCGCCGGCGTCGTATGACACGAGCTCAACACCCTCGGGGGCATTCTCCTGAGCGTATGCCTCACCGGTGGTCGTCGACTGGACACCGAGCTGGCTTCCAACGAGGTCATCGAGCGAGGACAGCCCAGAGTCGGTCTTGACCAACAATGACTGGTCGGCATCGAAATACGGGTCGGTGAAGTTAACGCTCTCCTCGCGATCCTCGGTGATGGTGATCGCCGACGCGGCGATGTCGCATTGGTTGGCAGCAAAAACGCTGCCGCTGGTAATGGCGTCAAAGCCGGTCGCGATGAACTCGTATTCGAGTCCCAACTCGTCGGCAATCGCGGCGATCATTTCGACGTCGAAGCCCGTGTAGGTGCCGTCGTCGGCCTCCATCTCGAACGGATCGTACGGAATCTCCGAGCATGCGGTGAGCGTTCCGGCATTAACGAGATTGAACTCGCCGGCCTCCACGTCGTCGTCACCGCCACACGCGGTAGCGATGAGCGCAAGTGCGAGTACAAGCACAGACAGATGAATGGTTCTCTTCATCCCCAGTCCTCCTTCGGAACCGGTCGGAATTGCCGGCCGGTTTAGTGAGCTTAGGCATGAAACAGAATGGGTTACCTATTGAGCGGGATCTCGGCGGCAAGAGCGGCAGTGGCCCGGCAACGAACGGCAAGATCCGACCAGTAGCGGGAGGTTCCCGGGTACTGCTCGGCGAGCCGCTCCCACCGAACGGCGGCAACCTCGTACCAATCGGCCAGAGCTCCGTCCAGCTCCGGATCGCGAGGCAATCGTGTCCTCCGGGTCACATGTGGGTTACCTGTGAGCGACCGAAGCGAGCGATCGAAGACAACCATGCCACCCCACAGAGATTCGATCCTGTCATGGAGTTCGAGCGGTTGATCCGCGGGACCGTACCCGTCGTGGCCGGGAAGGACTATGCCCTCGTGGCCGGTGAGCGCTGGGGCGTAACGTCGCCTCTCGCCCAAGGCGAGCAGCTTCCCCAGGTCACGGGATGCTGTCACCCGTGTCTCCGGGAAACATCGACCTACCGCTTGGAACCACGGCACCAACCACGGAAGGATGCGGTCGGCGACCAGAAACCTGCGCTCCTCAAAGGCCCTGGTCGCCAGCGGCCGGTCGCCGTCTAGCCACGCCTCGGCCTCGGTTGTGGCCAGTGCCGCCGCAAACCGGCTGAGATCGCCGAGATCCGCGTCGGTGACCTGGTAACCCCAGCGCCGGCCGCGCCCGGCCAGGTCTTCTCCCGGATCAAATCCGGGCATGACCAGAACCTCCACCGGTGCCAGCTCGGCCCATATCTCGGGATGGCGCGCCCTTGTCCATTGCCGGTGGATCTCGGCCCACATCACCGATTCCTGGACGGCGGTTGAGGCGGCTCCCGGCTCAGTCGTCAAATCGATAGGCATCATCGACCGGCTTGACGGGCCGGTGGATCCATAGCGGCCGGCGAAGATTGCCGGGCCCCGGGGCGGGCTTGGTCATCGCCAGCCACTCCTTGTACACCTCATGTGACTTGCCGGTATCGACAAAGATGTCCCCGTAGCGGTCACCCGGCTCAGCTTTGGTGAGGTGCACCCGCTGGTGCCAGGCATGCATCCCGGACACCGGATCCGGGTGCACCGGGAAGGCCAGGTTCTGATTGACCCCTGCGTCCTGCCACCAAATCCGCTGGCTGTCCGGGTCGTCCGACTCGAAGGGCCCGATGCCTCTCTCCTGCCGCATCATCCACCCGCCATCCTTCCGGGAGATGTCCACCAGGGCGGACGACCACCGCTCGTTGCCCTTGTCGCCGTCGAGGCGCCACCGACCCAGATGATGTGACGCGGCAACCACACCGGGGCGGATGCCCTCGGTCCGCCAGACCCGCATCACAAAATATCCGATATCGGTGCTGATCCGGATCATCTCCCCCGTTTCGAAGCCGAGAGAGTCGGCATCGGTCGGGTTCATCCAGAGTGGGTGGCCATGACTGATCTCGTAGAGGTACTTGGCGTTGCCGGATCGGGTGTGGATGAGCGTGGGCAGCCGGAAGATGGGGAGCAGGATCCGTTCGTTGCCCGCCATATCCATGTCTCGCCAGTACACGTGGGTCTTCAAGTAGGTCGGCACGTCGGCGTCGGCCCAGCCCCAGTCGTGGAGCGTCGGCGAGTACCACTCGAGCTTGCCGCTCTCGGTTGGCCAGCCCGTCTTGCCCTCACCGTCGATCTCGACGGCTCCCGGTCGTTCGTGCACGTTGTACACGTTGTCGTCGATCTCGAAGGCGCCGTACTTGCGCATGTATTTGAGCGGAGTGAGACCCTCCTCTGCCGCTGCCTCCGGCAAGCCCGGCACCGAGTTCTCAAACATCCATCCGTAGTACTCGTCCACCGACACGACGCGGTTCGGGTCCTCCGGTGACTCGAACCACTGCCTGATCCCGAGCGAACCGTCCGGGTCGATCCGCCAGGACAGGTCGAACCAGAACTCGGTCTCCTCCCACACCTGCCCCGGATTTGCGTCGTAGGTGCGCTCGTACGTCTTACCCTGCTTCTCACCGGCCACCCGCAGCACCGGTTGGCGGAAGCCGAGCCACCGGCCCGCATACGTCGCATAGGAATGGGTGTCATGCCGCTCGGAGGACACACCCATCGGCAGCACGTAGTCGGCATACCAGGCAGTTTCCGACCAGGTCGGGGTCAGCGCCACATGCAGCCCAACCAGATCCTCGTCGGTGAGCACCTCGAGCCAGGAGAACCCGTCCGGATTGGTCCAGATGGGGTTGTAGACCCGGGAGAAGTAGACGTCGAGCTTGCCCCTTCCCTCCTTGATCAGATGTGGAAGGAGGATCGACATCTCGTGATGCGCCAGCGGGTACTCCTTGGGCCACAGCATCTCGTTCCACCGGCTGTGCGGCGGGGGCATGTTCCAATGCTTTGGCTTGAACTTGTCCCAGGTGTTCGGCGACGTGCCGCCCTTGGTGCCGACCGAGCCGGTGAGCACATGAAGAAACCACAGACAGCGGGCACCCTGCCAGCCACCGAGGTTGCCGGAGCCGACCGATCGCCATGTGTGAGACGAGAAGGCGTGCCCGGCTGCCGCTATGCCCTCGGCGATCTCAACGATGCTCTCCGGTTTGACCCCGGCCTCGTCCGCCGCGTACTCAGGGGTGTACCGGGCGTAGGTTGTCTTCAGCAACTCAACGAATGTGTCATAGGTCTGAGGACGGTGGGGTACCTTGGCGGCTACCGCATCCCGCCAGTTGACCCAGCGTTCCATGAACCCGTGGTCGACGGCGTCCCAATCGAGCAGCAACCTCGCCACCGCAAGGAGAATCGCCGCTTCCGTTCCCGGGTAGGGGGACAGCCAGATGTTCGACATCGATGCAGTGTTTGACAGCCGCGGGTCGACGGTCGCCAGCTTTGCCCCCGATTGCATCCCCTCCATGATCCGTTGCGCATGCGGGTTGAAGTAGTGGCCGGTCTCCAGATGCGACGAGAGAAGAAGGATGAACTTGGCGTTGGCGAAGTCGGCAGACGGCCGGTCATGACCCATCCACATCGCATATCCGGTGCGGGCACCCGACGAGCAGATGTTCGTGTGGCTGTTGTGACCGTCCATGCCCCAGGCCTTCAAGGTCCTGTCCATGAAGCCGTCCTCGCCGGGGCGACCGACGTGATACATGATCTCATCCCGCCGGTCTTCATTGATCGCCTTGCGGATCCGCCCGGCGATGTCTTCGAGCGCCTCCTCCCACGAGACCTCTATCCAGCCACCCCCGCCACGCCCACCGACTCGCTTCAGCGGGTAGAGAATCCTCTCCGGATCGTGAACCTGGTTGATCGTCGCAGGACCCTTGGCGCAGTTACGACCCCGGGACCCGGGGTGGGCAGGGTTGCCGACGAACTTGGTGACATCGCCGGTGTCCTTGTCCACATAGGCGAGCAGACCACATGCCGACTCGCAGTTGAAGCACGTGGTGGGAACGAGTTGGTAGCGATGCTTCACCTTCTCCGGCCAAGCCTTGGCGTCGTATTCTTCCCAGTCGTCCCAGCGGTCGGCAGGTGGATAGCTGAGCAGTTCCCCTCCAGGGACGAGGCGCGGTATGTCCGTCATCACAATCCTCCTATGCGAGCGGGACGCTCTGGCCGGCCTTCACAAATGCGTCGTCTGCAAACCAGATCCCGGCGCAGGCTGCAACGCCTCCGAGCGCACCGACCCAGTTGCCGGCGCCACCAAGAAACACAACGCCGAGGGCCACCGGGGCGACGACCCCGCTGAGCTGGCCACCCAACCACCACTCGGTAGCAAAGGCGCCACGGGTCATGTGGTGCACGGCCTCTGCGATGTTGCGGTTTGGGTGTCTTGTGACGAGTTCGGCAAAAGCGAACAGCCCGAGCACTGCCGCCCCGAAGACCATCGACCAGCCGAAAGCACGCTCCGTGGTCTCCCCAACCTCGATCACGAGCGACACAACCAAACCGAACCCACCGCCGGCGGCAAAGGCGCCGGCCACCATGTGCCACAGGAGCATCGGCGACTGCCATAGGTCGCGACCCTCCGCCTGAGCGAACAAGAACGCGGTGTACCCGGCAACCCCGATACCGAGCACGGCTCCTGTCCAGATCACCACCTCGGTGACACCCCCGGACCCGGCGATCCCGAGCAGGAACCACACTGCGAGCACGGCGCCGTAGCCGGAAAGGATCCATGCACCCCTCACCAACCATGAGCCGGGGTTGCCACGGGTCAACAGGTAGTAGAAGCGATCAGGGCGCTTCAGGTCCGCCACCAGGAGAGCGCCCGTGAGGGCGAGGAACACACCGGCGACAAGCGGGGTACCCCAGCGTGCCCAGCCTGTGGTGTTGTCCTCGCCAAGCAGGAGTGCCAGTGCAAGGGCGATTACCAAGCCCGCAGAGATCCCCTTCGTCAGAAAGTAGCTCGACACTCTCCAGCCCCACGGCGCCGGTGTCTGTTTGCCGTAGACGATCCGGGGCGGCGCCGCACCCTCGTACACGACGCGGTTCTTGGGTTTGGTAGGTGTGACCGACGCCGAGGTGGCCGTAACCGTCGGGGGGGTGAGATCGATGTTCAACCAGGAGCTCGCCGGGTCAAGCCAGATCCCGCCGTCGCCCGGATCGGTTGCGGCCAGCGGGTCGAGGTTGCTCGACTCGACCGACTTGTACCAGAGCTTGGGGTTGGTGCCCTGCTCGACGGCGCGCTGCGACAGCTTCTCACTGCGGACCATCTTGGAGATCTTGGTGTCCGGGTCGTCGAGATCGCCCGCCACGATTGCCTGCTCGGGGCAGACCACCACACACGCCGGTTGTAGCCCGACATCGACGCGGTGGGCGCAGTAGTTGCATTTCTGGGCGGTGTGATCCTGTGGGTCGATGTACAGCGCGTCATACGGGCAAGCCTGCATACAGCTCTTGCATCCGATACAGCTGCTCGTGTCGAAGTCGACGATCCCATCTTCCCGGGTGTACAACGCCGAGGTGGGACAGATCGACACACACGGCGCATCCTCACAATGGTTGCACCGCATCACCGAGAAGAACCGCTTGGTGTCCGGCCACGACCCCTTCTCGACGTACTTGACCCAGGTGCGGTCTACGCCAAGAGGGACGTCGTGCTCGGTCTTGCAGGCAACCGTGCAGGCGTGACAGCCAATGCAGCTCGACTGGTCGATGACGAATCCGTACTTCAGCGCCCACTCCTCTCAACCATATGGTGCGCTACCGATTCTCGCGCCTACCCCTTCTCGACGACAAAGTGGAAGTCGCTGTCTTCCTGGAACTGCTCCTTGAGAGTGTGTCCCATGTCCCCGGCCCAGGCAGGGATGTCGGAGAGGGCTCCCTTGTCGGTTGCTATCACCTCGACGGTCTGGCCTGTGCTCAGCGGCTTGATTGCCTGGCTCACCTTGATCACGGGCATCGGGCACTGAAGACCGCGTGCATCGACGGTTACGTCTGCCATTCTGGTTCTCCTCCTGATCGTTGCTCAGATGAACAGGCTTATCGAAGCTTCCTTCATCAATGAGATCGCCGACCCTGCACCGGCCGGCTTGTCCAAACCCTCGATGAGATCATCATCGGTCAAGCCCATCAAGTCCATCGTCATCTGGCACGGCCACAGCTTGACGCCCATGTCCTGAGCAAGATCCAGCAGCTCGCCCACCGATGCGACGTTCTTGTCCTTGGCGAGACCCTTCATCATCCACGGTCCCATCCCGGCGAAGTTCATGGTCGACAGACCGAGCCGGCTGGGTGATCCCTTGCGAAAGACTCCGAGCATCTTCTGTCGCCAGTCCTCACCGGTTATCCCCGAGTCGCGACGTTTGAGGATCTCCAGCCCCCAGAAGGTGAAAAAGACGGTGACGTCCATGCCGTAAGCGGCACCGGTGGTTGCCAGGATCATCACCGGCCACGCCTTGTCCAGGTCGCCGGATGCGGCGATGATGACCATCTTCTCCGCTGCCGGCTGCTCCGATTCCTCGGCACGAGCCGGGTCCGTCGCGGTGTGCTGCGCTGTCAAACGGGCTCCCCTCCATATTGCGCTTGGCGAATATATGTCACTCTGAATCTACCCTTGCTACCTCCTGTCTTGTCAACAGGTTTCTCGAGAGGTTTCTCGAGAACTTGCGCTAAGCCGCCGCACATCGCAATATGTGCTCATGAGTTCCGTCAAGAACGAGATGACGCGCCTACATGCGCACATCTGCAAAGGCCTCGCCGACCCGAAGCGTCTGATGATCATCGACCTGCTGCGTGACGGCGAAGTCACCGTCACCGACCTCGTCGACGCTCTCGAGATCCCGCAGGCAAACGTCTCGCAGCATCTCGCCGTGCTCCGGGACAAAGGCCTCGTGGCTTCCCGCCGCGACGGGCAATGGGCCTACTACTCGCTGACCTCGCCCAAGACCGTCCAGGCGGTCGATCTGCTCCGCGAGGTGATGCACGAGCAGTTTGGGGCAATCGTCGACTGACGATCCCCTTCCACTGCTCTCGATGAGGCTGGTGTGAAAGCAACCGTGGCAGCTCGCCGGACCAATTGGTCCGGCGTGCACGACCGCGCATGCGAGCCAGCACCGGCGATTCGCACCAGCCCCTCAGCTAAGAAACCTCTTGCCCTGAGGCTCGGCCTCGATCTAGTGTATGCGTTGTCACGCATGTGCCTTGAGATGCATGTATGAAGGAGGAGGCAGCGATGAGTGGTCCCATCAGCACCGATGAGCTTGCCGAGATCATCGAGGACACCACGGCCGCCCCATTCATTCTCGACGTCCGTTCCCCGGATCAGTTCGAACGCTGGCAGATCGAGGGGAAGGTCGAACTCGAAACCGTCAACATTCCGTACTGGACGGCGCTCGAGGAGGAAGACCGGATTCGCTCCATGGTCCCTGAAGACCGCCAGGTCGTTGTCGTGTGCGCTCATGGCGGTTCGTCGGACATGGTGGTCGAGGTCGTCGGCAAGCAGAACATGCGCAATCTGTCGGGCGGCATGGACGCATGGGCGGTGACGCTCGTCCCTCGTACAGTGCTCGACGACGGCAGCCATTTTGTGATCCAGCTTGATCGGATGGCGAAGGCGTGTCTTTCGTACGTGGTCGGCGCTCGCGGCAAGGAGATGGCCGTGGTTGACCCTGCCGGCGATGCCAAGGCCTACGTGAACCTCGCGGATCGCATGGGATGCACGATCACCGAAATCTTCGACACACACCTCCACGCAGACCACATCTCGCTCGCCAACGAGTTACGCGTACTGACCGGTGCGACCTACCACATCTCCGAGGGCGATGCGCTCGGGGCGGCATTCGAGTACGAGAAGCTCGTCGACGGGGAGACCTTCACGTTTGGTGAAATGGACGTGGTCATCCGCTCTGTCGCCACGCCGGGGCACACTCCCGGATCGACCTCGCTCGAAGTCGACGGCAAGTTCCTGCTCACCGGCGATGCGGTATTCGTATCTGGTGTCGGACGCCCCGACCTCGGCGGTGAGACCGAGCCATGGGCGCGCGACCTGTTCAACACGATCCGCAACAAGCTGACCCCGCTCGACCCCGACCTCGAGGTGCTGCCGGCTCACTACACCAGCCGGCTCGAGTCACAGCCAGACGGCACGCTGCGCCGGCGTCTCGGCGACCTCCTCGAGAACGACCCGGTCGTCTCCATCGCCGACGAGGAGCAGTTTGTCTCATACGTCGTCGACCACCTGGGCACGCCACCCACCGAATACGGCACCATCCGTCTGGTCAACCTGGGCCGGAAGCAGGCGACCGCCGACGAGGTCTCGGAACTCGAAGTAGGTCGCAACGAGTGCGCCCTCAGCAAAGACTGAGCCGAACGCATCGGAGACCAAGGCCGTACCGTTTGCCTGCGGCAACGGTAGCTGTCCCTCAAATGCCTTGCTTCTGATCGCCGATGATTAGCGCCGAGCAGCGGATGACAACTTCGTCAGCGGTCAGCGCAGCCGAAACGTCTCTGCCGGTCGAAGGACCGCCGCTGATGCGGTGATCCGTGCACACGGAAACGGAGCCCGTCACTCAAATGCACGGTCGTTGAATTCGTCATGTCTGGCGGCATCGAGAACATGATCGCGACGCTCTTCTGAGTCCAGGCGTTGTGAGATCGGGCGAGAGCCGACGGTGCGGAGGATGGCCGCGATGCGTCGGGCTCTCGCCCTATCTCTAGGTTGGCCGTCGCACCCAGTTTGGTTCTTGCGATCTGGACACTATGGCTGACGGCAGCTGCTGTGCTGAGGTGTATGGCGTCGCTTTCGAGAAGGCGCCAACGCCGTTCAAGACGCGGTTGCCCCGATGGGCGTGTGCCGACGCGTGGGCGTATCAGGGCGATGAATCACAGGAGATCATCATCACGACAACCGGGACACTCTCATCACAAAGCGTGACGTGTATGCCTGCCCGGCCACAACCGCGCCGGCAAGTAGCCACGCTGAGATTCAAATCGACAGCCGAGCGTGAGGGGAGGACACTCCGCCTCCGCTTACGGATCCACAACCATCACATGTCGCCCGCTCGAGAATCGGACCGGGGGGCTCAGGTCACAGGGCCGTCGGGGGTGCTGTTGACTGCGTCGACCGCGGCTTTCTTGCGGCGGCGCGACAGGGCAATGCCGCCCCCCACCAGGGCCGCGGCCGCGGCGGCAGCACCGCCGATGAGCAGCGCCGAACTGCCTCCTGCAGTGCTCGAGACGGCTTCGAGTGCTCCGCGCTCGTCCGCGATCGAGATGTTCCAGACCAATGTGTTTCCGTTGACCGTGTCCGCGTTGTGCTCCTTGATGGAGCCGGGCAACGTGAGGCTGAAGCTCACCTGGAAGATATCGGCCATTTGTTCGGCACCAAAGCCGGAGAGAAGGTCGTCACCACCGGTTTCGCTCAGAGCGTCCGTCAATCCCTCGTCAACACCGGCCAGGTCGGCACGGAACCGGAATTCGTCATCGTCGTGGGTCAGCCCAAAATTGCTCACGATATCTGTCCCGAGTGCTTCGGCTTCGTCGCCACCCGCGCCCTCTAGCTGGGAGTTGAGCTCGTCGAAAGAGTCGAACGTGGCCGACAACCGAACACCCTCAAACCCGTCTTCGGCGAACTCCTCGACCTCGAAGCCTTCGGGTACCTCACCTGCGATGTCCTCGGTGAGGTCCAAGTCCTCACCACCAAACTGAGTCGCCAACTCTCTGATCTCTTCATCAAGACCGATAGATACGGTGAACGAGCCCGACTCGTCCTCGTTTACCTCGACTCCAATGTCCAAACGGATTGTGCATGCGGACAGCCCAAGCGCCACCAGTATCAGAAGGGCAAAGCGTTTCACTTCCATGACTCCCATGTCGTTACGGCCATTATCGACACCAGGCGCCAAACCTTGAAACGTCCCTCACCTCGGACATCCGGCGCGCAAGCCGATAGCCTGTGGCTCGATGAACGACACGATGGGTGTGGTCCTGGCGGGTGGCAAGGCGAGTCGCATGGGCAGGGACAAGGCGTTGGTCCCCTTCCTGGGCAAGACGATGATCAAACGGGTTGCCGGCGCGCTCGCGGCCGCAGGGCTCGACGTGATAGTCGTTGGGCGGCGGAACACAACCGACGGGTTCGCTGCGATACCCGACGAGGGCACTCCAGGCCGTGGCCCACTGGCAGGTATGGTCACCGGGCTGCGTCACTCCGGCGATCGCAACGTATTCCTGGTCGCAGTTGACCAGCCGCTACTCCGGCCGGAGACGATTTCAGCCATGCTTCAGATCCCTGGGGACGCCGTTGTGCCCGTGGCAGGAGGACATCCTCAGGTCACCTGTGCCGTCTACCGGCGTGCCTGTCTCGAACCTGCGAAACGGGCGCTCGAATCGGGCCAGATGAAACTGCGGCGCATGCTCGAAGAGATCGAGACCACCTATGTCGAGGAAGAGACGTGGTCGACTTGGGGGGAAGACGGGCGGTCCTGGCTGAGCCTTGACACACCCCAGGCTGTGAGCGATGCAGAACTTCTAGGCTGACGGGAATGAGCCAGAACTCCATTCCGGAATCCACTCCAGAGTCAGATGTGATCTCGATCGAGATCGACGCCCACATCGCCACCGTGTGGCTCGATCGACCCGACAACCGCAACGCCATGGCTCCGGATTTCTGGACAGACTTCCCGGCGATCATGGGCGCGCTTGGCGACGACCCGCGCGTGCGGGTCATCGTGATCGCCGCCCACGGCAGGTCGTTCACCGTTGGGCTCGACCTCGTGGCCTTCGGTCCTGCGGTGATGACCGGCGACATCGGTGCGATCACCGGTATCGAGTCCGAGTCCGAGGTTGCCAAGCGGCTCAACACATACAGGCAGATCAAGACGATGCAGCACACGTTCACATCGATCGCCGACAACCCGAAACCCGTCATCGCCGCCATACACGGCCACTGCATCGGCGCCGGGGTCGACCTCGTCACCGCCTGTGACATCAGACTCGCCGCCGCCGATGCGGTCTTCTCGGTCCGTGAGACGAAGATCGCGATGGTCGCCGACGTAGGGACCCTGCAACGCCTGCCCTCGATCATCGACCCCGGCCGGGTTGCCGAACTCGTATACACAGGACGTGATTGGGACGCCAGCGAGGCGCTTGAGATGGGGTTCGTTTCGGCGGTCTACGACGACGCCACCACGGTCCAGCAAGCGGCGGGCGCGACAGCGGCGCTGATCGCGGCCAACTCGCCACTGGCAGTTCAGGGCAGCAAGGCGATTCTCAATGCGTCTAAAAAGCACCGGGTGCAAGCCGACCTCGACACCGTTGCTCTGTGGAACGCGGCGTTCCTCTACTCCGACGATCTGGGCGAGGCAATCAGAGCCTTCATCGAGAAGCGCCCCCCGGAATACCACGGCCGGTAATGCCGCGGCTGTCGGAGTGTTGCGGGCATAATCCCCGGGGTTTGTCGCTGCAATCGGCTCGAAGGGTGGTGGGGTGTCAGTGTCCAGAATCAATCTCCTCCTGGCTGTGACCCTCGCCGTGATGGTCTCATCCCCCACCGCTGCATCGGCAGACGAACTCCCCGTGTTCACCGGCGACGAGTTCAACGACCTGTTCACCGGGGCAACCCTCGAGAACCTGGCGCCGATCGGGTCTCCGCCGTCGATCACAGCGAGCAGCTCGACCGACAGTCGAATCCGGGCGATCGCCGAGTCACGCGGATACGTCCGCAGACCGCTGCCCGCCGGAGCACTCCAGTGGGTGAGCGGGCACCAGATGCAGCCATCGGCCATCGGCGCCTGGGTCGCGCTGCGGGACGCCGCCCGGGCGGCGGGCCATACCCTGACGCTGACCTCGGCCTATCGCAGCCACGCCGACCAGCGGGCGGTGTTTCTGAGCAAGTTGTACTCGTACTCCGACGCCGCCATCGACACCCGTCTTCGGACCGCTGCCGCACCCGGATATTCGAAGCACCACACCGGGTACGCCATCGATATCACCCAGGCCGGATACGCCTTCACCAGCTTCAAGTACTCCCCGGCCTACCAGTGGCTATCCGCCGACAACTATGCGAACGCCAAGCGCTTTGGCTGGATCCCTAGCTATCCACCCGACGCCGCGTCGCAGGGACCGGTGCCCGAGGCGTGGGAGTTCACTTTTGTCGGTTTGGACAACATCTACTGCTACGGCTTCGACGCAGACGCCGGAGACACGTTCTGCGACGACTGGGATTCGATCTTCCAACCCGATATCGAGTGGCTAGTCGCCACAGGGATCACGTCGGGATGCAATGGGCCGGGGGATCGGTTCTGCCCGGGAGACCCGGTGACGAGAGGTCAGCTTGCGGCCTTCCTTCACCGTGCCCTCGGCGACAGCCTCGCCACGTCACAAGAGCCCATCTCCTTTACAGATACGACAGAGTCGGTATTCGCCGCCGACATCGCATGGCTGTCGGCGACCGGAGTCACCAAGGGTTGCGGCCCCGAGACGTTCTGCCCCGACGACCCGGTCACTCGGGGTCAGCTCGCCGCTTTCTTTGTGAGGGCCTTTGGGTATGCGGACGGCCTCGGCAGTGACGTGTTCAGCGACGACGATCACTCGGTATTCACGGCCCAGATCGACGCGCTTGCCACTGCTGGAGTCACCCGCGGGTGCAACCCGCCGGGCAACGACCGCTTCTGCCCCGAGGACCTCGTGAACAGGGAGCAGATGGCTGCATTCCTGCACCGCGCAGTCGGCTGATAGACCCCAAATCCGGACCCCAGCCCGGCATTGTCCATGCACACACTCACGGTGGGCTACCAACACCGCACGACTGCGCATTGTGGCGGTGCCCCTACTTTCTGTCCTACTACCCTGTGGAAAAAGACGGGTTTCCGTGGGCCGCACACGCTCGTGCGGCGACGGGTCCCGGTGGGCTGTATCGGGGGCTGGCGTGGCCGACGCAAGGGCCGGCAAGCGAAGTGTGAGTAGCGGCATGGCAGTCGCCGTCGCCATAGGCGCCGTCGTTCGCTTCGTCGATATCGGGGCCCAGAGCTACTCGATGGACGAGCTGTGGGAGTTCACCATCGTCCGTCTCCCCGCAGGTGAGATCGTAGGCATCGGAGACGGTTTCCCACCGCTGTTCCACCTCATCTTTCGCTCCATGTTCGTAGGGGGGCTCGGAGACTTCTCCGCCAGGGTCCTTTCGGGCGTCCTCGGTGTCCTAACCGTGTGGCTCGCCGGCCGGCTCGGGCGGCGCATCGATCCGCGCCTCGGTACTGGTGCCGCGTTCGCTGTTGCCGTTGCTCCTTTGCTCGTGCTGCTATCAAAAGAGGCGAGGGCCTACGGGCTGTTCATCCTGCTCGCCACCCTGCTGCTGGTTGCTACGTGGGACGTCATTGATACCGGCGACAAACGAAGCTGGGCCGGCTTCATCGCCGTCTCGGCACTCGGCATGTATACCCACTACATGTTCGCTCTCGCCATTGCATCAGCAGAGTTGGTGGTGCTCTGGAACCTGCGCCGGGACCGCACCCGGCTGACACAGTGGTTGTTTGCCCACGGGATCCTGGCGGTGTTGCTCGTACCACTCGTGATGGTGGCCTTCGCCGATTTCGAGCTCGATGCGGCTAACGACTACTCGAGAACGGTTGACCTTTCCGCAATCGGATATGCAGGTCTGTCGCTCTTTACGGGAATGACGCTCGGGCCCTCCACCCGAGCGCTGCACACGATGGGGACGATGGAAGCGATCCGCAGCTCACTGCCGTGGATGATCATCATCGGCGTGCCCGCCGCCTACCTCCTGGTAGCCGGCTGGAGAGCGCTCTCCACACAATGGCGTCTCCGACTTGGCATCCCCCTGGTCGTCCCCATCGTCCTGCTCACGGTGTTCTCAGCCGTCGTTGGCACCGCCTTCCGGGTGCGGTATCTGTCGTGGCTGACGATCCCGCTGGTGATATGGCTCGTCGCCGGATACGTCAATTCCGGTGGACGTTTGCGGCATTTCGCAGCCGCGACACTCGTCCTCATGGCGTTCACCGCCATGATCACCCGTGTCACGATTGACGACTACCGCGTCGAAGACGCGAGAGGTGCCGCCGGCTACATTGCTGATCACCCAACCACACCGGCGGTTGCGATGGCCTGGTATATGACGAGACCCATCGAGTACTACATGGACCTCGATAGTGCCACGTACCTCCCGGAAGACGAAGGCTGGGGGCGGTTCGACTACCACGAGCAGCTCGAGAGCCGCATCGTCCCCATCCCGTCTCTGGATGTTGCCGACCCGACGCTGACCGAACAAAGTTTGGTCTTCGATGCCGCAGTATCGCTGGGCGAGGAATACCTCTTCGTGCGCAGCCGCGAATTCCACGCCGACGAAAACGGCAGGTACTTCGAGCAGCGGGCCGCCGTCGATGGTTTGGAGCCGGTCGCGGATTTTGCGGGCATCACCATCTACAAGGGAGTGAGGGGCAGGTAGTGACCAAGCAAGCGAGGAGCGGCCATGATCGCCGATGACGCACGCGTCGAACCCGGAGTGACCGTCGGTAACGGCACGCATGTCTGGCATAGAGCACAGATCCGCACTGGTGCGGTCGTAGGCGAGGAATGTGTCGTCGGGAGCGGGGCGTTCATCGACACGGGCGTTGTGATCGGTGACAGATGCAAGATCCAAAACGCGGCTCAGATCTTTGCGCCGGCGCGTCTCGGTGACGGTGTGTTCATCGGCCCGGGGGCGATCCTCACCAACGACAAGGCGCCTCGCGCGGTCAACGAGGCCGGGGAGCCAAAGTCGGCCACCGATTGGAACGCCGAAGCGGTCATCGTAGAAGAGGGAGCCAGCATCGGGGCAGGAGCCGTCGTTGTCGCCGGGATCACGATTGGGCGATGGGCAATGGTGGCCGCCGGCGCGGTTATCACCCGTGACGTCCTGGACCACGAGTTGGTCGGCGGGGTGCCCGCCACCAACATGGGGTGGGTCGCCCGCAATGGTGATCGAATGCAACGCCACGGTGAGACGTGGCGCTCCCCCGACGGGCGTCTCTATGTGACCCAGGTGACCGGTCTCGTCGAGGTCGACGAATGATCCACCTTGCCTCGCCATCGATCGGAGATGAAGAGATTGCAGCGGTCGTAGCGGTGCTGCAATCCGGAATGCTGGCTCAGGGACCCGAGGTCGCCGCATTCGAAGAGGAGTTCGCCGCCGCCTTCGCCACAGGGCACGCGGCCGCAGTCAGCAACGGCACGATGGCGCTTGTTGTGGCACTCCAAGCAACCGGTGTCAAACCCGGCGACGAGGTCATCGTCCCGTCGTTCACGTTTGCGGCGACGGCAAACGCGGTAGCACTCGTCGGAGCCACCCCGGTCTTCGCAGACATCGACCCGGCAACCTTCTGCATCGACACCCGACACGTAGCGGCACTCATCAACGGCCGCACCCGGGCGATCATCGCGGTCCACCTGTACGGGCACATGGCCCCGATGCACCAACTGGCCGAGCTCGCCGAGGACCACAACCGGGCATTGCTCGAGGACGCCGCCCAGGCGCACGGTGCGATGCGGGATGGTCTCGGTGTCGGGGCACTCGGAGACCTCGCCACATACAGCTTCTACCCCACCAAGAACATGACTACGGGCGAAGGCGGAATGGTGACCGGCCGTGATGCGGAGTTGATCGGAAAGGTGAAACTGCTCCGAAACCACGGCATGGAACAGCGCTACCACCACGACCTGATCGGCACCAACGCCAGGATGACCGACATCGGCGCCGCCATCGGAAGGGCGCAGCTCCGCAAGCTGTCCGGCTGGAACGACCGGCGCCGCGAGATAGCCGCCATCTACGACACACATCTCAGTGGGATGGTGACGACTCCGTCCGTCGCCACCGCAACAATCCACGTGTATCACCAGTACACGATTCGCAGCGAGCGTCGGGACGACATCATCGCCCGCTGCCGGGACCACGGTGTCGGCTACGGGATCTACTACCCGATCCCGTGCCATCGCCAGAAGGCGTTCCGCAACGGGGTTGTACCCGATCTGCCGGAAACCGACCGGGCCGCCGACGAAGTGCTGTCGCTGCCGATACGACCGGACATGACCGAGAGCGAGATCGAACGCGTTATCGACGCAGTGACCAAAGGGGCCAAATCATGACACTCAGAGTGGGGGTACTGGGAGTGGGGGCGATGGGACGTCACCACGCCCGCATCTGGCGACAGATGGAAGGGGTCGAGCTGGTGGGAGTAGCCGATCCGGCAGGCGACCCAAACCGGGCGGCGGTTGGGATACCTGTTGTCGGCACATGTGAGGAACTGCTCGATCTGGGCATCGACGCGGCATCTGTGGTCGTCCCGTCGAACCGGCACGGAGAAATCGGGATGAAGCTTGCGGCCGCGGGTGTCCATGCACTCATCGAGAAGCCGGTCGCAAACAGTGTCGACGACGCACGGCTGCTCGCCAAAGAATTCGACAGCGCCGGCCTGATCGCCGTCGTTGGCCATGTTGAGCGCTTCAACCCGGCAATCGTCGAGATGAGACGCCGGCTTCAGGCAGGCGAGCTGGGTCAGATCTACTCGTTGTCGACACGCCGGGTTGGCCCATTCCCGGTCCGGATCAGCGATGTGGGGGTCGTCTTCGACCTGGCGACACACGACATTGACCTGATCCGATGGCTTGGCGGGTCGTTCGCCACGATGCACTCGATCTCACAATCGGTAGTGGCAGGACCCGGTGAGGACATCCTCGAAGTCATCGGTGTCCTCGAGTCGGGAGTAATCGCAACGATGAGCGTCAACTGGGTGAGCCCGGTGAAGGAACGAAGGGTTACCGTCACCGGAACGCGGGGGGCGTTCGTTGCCGACCTCCTCTCCGCCGACCTCACGCTGCACGAGAACGGCGAGGTGCGGACGGAATGGGACGACATCAGCCGGCTGCGTGGTGTGACCGAGGGCAACAGGACGACGTTTGCGTTCCAGAAGAAGGAGCCGCTCGTGTCCGAGCTGGAAGCATTCCGCGACGCAGTGCTTGGGGACATAGACGCCCCGGTCGTCACGCTCAGTGACGGGGTCGGTGTGCTCGAGATGGCTGAAGCGTTGCTCGGCAAAGCAAAGAACGCCCGACCCCCGTATTCGGTATGTTATTGAGAACACTCACCGTCGTCGGGGCGAGACCCGAGTTCGTGCAGACGGCGCCTCTGGCACGTGAAATCGAGCGCCGGAGCGGGATCAGTGGTGGTCTGATCCACACCGGCCAGCACTACGACTACGAGATGTCTGAGCTGTTCTTCTCGCAGCTCGCGCTGCCCGAGCCCCTATATCACCTCGGGGTGGGCTCCGGGTCCCACGGTGTTCAGACCGGGGCGATGCTGGCCGAGCTCGACAGGGTCTTTTTCGCAGAACAACCCGACATCGTGATAACACACGGTGACACCAACTCGACCCTCGCCGCGGCCCTGTCGGCAGCCAAGCTCGGCATCACGGTGGCTCATGTCGAGGCGGGATTGCGGTCATGGAACCGGGCGATGCCAGAGGAGCTGAACCGCGTCGCCACCGACCATCTCTCCGACCTCCTGTTCTGTCCGGGTGAAGCTGCCGCGGTGAATCTCCGACGTGAGGGGATCACAAGGGGTGTGCACATCGTCGGTGACTTGATGCAGGATTCACTCGCCTGGACGATGAGGAACGTCGATGCCTCCACAACACTCGATCGGCACGGCCTGGCTTCGAAGGAATACTTCTTTGCGACTATCCACCGTGCCGAGAACACAGACGACCCCACCCGTCTCCAGGCGATTCTGCACGGCCTGGAACGGGTCTCACGGGACCATCCAGTCGTGCTACCGGCACACCCTCGCACCCGCCCACGCATTCGTGACATCGGGGTGCCGGCCGGGATTCGCCTGATCGACCCGGTGGGTCACGCCGAGGCGATGGCGCTCGTTCAACACGCCGCTTGTGTGCTCACGGATTCCGGAGGTCTTCAAAAGGAGGTCTATTGGCTCGAGACACCGTGTGTCACGCTGCGGACCGAGACCGAGTGGGTCGAGACAGTGGAGGCCGGTTGGAACCGGCTCGCCGACGCCGACCCGATCGCCATCGAGCTTGCGGTGAAGTCGGCACTCACCGAAACCCCGCCGCACAAGAAGCTCTACGGAGACGGCTATTCGGCGCGGTACATAGTTGATCACCTCCTTGCTCTCCGGGATGGCAACGAGGACGCACCGGAGGAGTCATGGTGAACGGACCTACCCGCTGGGGGATCGTCGGCGGCGGCGTGCTCGGCATGGAACTGGCCCGGCGCCTTGTGGCGGCCGGAGGCGAGGCGACGATCTTCGAAACAGCCCCGGAGCCGGGCGGGCTGGCCATGACCTGGGACATCGCCGGCACCCGATGGGACAAGCATTATCACGTGATCTTGCCCACCGATGCTCGGCTGGTCTCACTACTCGATGAGCTGGGTTTGGGCGATGAAGTGCTATGGCAGAAGTCATCGACCGGGCTGTACGCCGGGGACAAGCTGTACTCGGTGTCGAGCACCAGGGAGTTCCTCCGCTTGCCGTCGCTGCGGCTCATCGACAAGTTCCGTATGGGGGTGACCATGCTGTATGCCTCGCGGGTTGACAACTGGCAGCGGCTCGAGAGAATCTCGGCCGAGCAATGGCTGGCGCGCTGGTCTGGTCGACGCACGTACCGCGAGTTCTGGCGTCCTCTGCTGCGCTCGAAACTCGGTGGAAATGCCGAGAAGGCATCCGCGGCGTTCATCTGGGCGATCATGAAACGGCTGTACAGGGCACGAACCTCCGGGGCCAAGACCGAGAAGCTCGGTTTCGCCCGTCGCGGCTATGCCCAGATCCTCGACGCATTGGTTGCCGCCGTTGAGGATGCCGGGGTCGACCTCCACACGGGCGCACCCGTCGAGCTGGTCAAGCCCAACAGCGACGGCGGTGTAACCGTGACCGTAACCAACGGCACACAACACGACTTCGACAAGGTCATTGTGACTACCACGGCGCCGGTGATCAGCCGGGTCGTCGAGGGTCTGAGCGCAACCGAACATGCCCAGCTCGACGAGATCGTATACCAGGGAATCGTGTGCGCCTCACTGGTGCTCGACCGCCCGCTTGGTGGCTTCTATGTGACCAACATCACCGACGACGGGTTCCCTTTTACAGGCGTGATCGAGATGACCGCGCTCACCGGCACGGGGATCGTCGGCGGGAACCACCTCGTCTACCTGCCCCGGTACACGACATCGGACGACGCCGCGTGGGCGTGGAGCGACAAGGAAACGATCGACCGATTCGTCACCGGCCTACAGCGCATGTATCCGGGGTTCTCGGCCGGCAACATCCTTGAAGCGAAGGTATCGCGGGTGCGCAACGTCCTTGCCGTCTCCACCATCAACCATTCTGCGTCGATCCCACCCGTCTGGACGTCGGTTCCGGGGGTTGCGATCGTCAGCTCGGCGCAGATCCTGCACGGAACCCTGAACGTCGATGAAACCCTCGGTGTCATCGAGGCGGCACTACCCGAGCTCCTCGCCGCTGAGGAGAGCACACAATGAGCAGAAGGCCGGCTCCGCTATCGCTCGACCTCGACAACAAGTGGTCGTATCTCAAGACACATGGCAACGACTCGTGGCAGACGTTCCCCAGCTATCTGGACACGATCGTGCCCAGGGCGCTCGAGGTGCTCGATGCGCGAGGGTGGAGGATCACCTGGTTCCTGGTTGGCAAGGATGCAGAGACCCCGGCGAACCATGACGTGCTGCGGTCAATCGCAGACGCCGGCCACGAGATCGGCAACCACAGCTATCTACACGAGCCGTGGCTTCACCAGTACAGCCGGACGGATCTCATCGACGACCTGGGGCGTGCCCACGACGCGATCGCAAAGGCCACCGGGAGCATACCGATCGGCTTCCGTGGCCCCGGCTTCAGCCTCTCCGAGGCCACGCTCGAGGTACTGCGATCACTCGGATACCGGTACGACGCAACCACGTTCCCCAACATCCTGAACCCGATCGGGCGGCTGTACTACCTCCGCACCAGCAACCTGTCCGATGAGGAGAAGGAGCGCCGAAAAGCCCTGTTTGGGACCACGAAAGATGCGTTCCGCACCAACCGCCCTTACCGGTGGAAGCTCGAGGGTGGCGAAACGATCGCCGAGGTGCCGGTGACAACGATGCCGCTATTCAGGGTCCCCATCCACTTCAGCTATGTGATCTGGCTGGGTGGCAAGTCGATGGCGCTCGCCAGGACGTACTGGAGGCTTGCGCTCACGATGTGCAGGCTCTCCGGGACGGTCCCGTCGCTGCTGTTGCATCCACTCGACTTCCTGGGATGCGACGACGAGCCCGAACTGGGGTTCTTCCCCGGCATGGACATCCCCGCCGGCAAGAAGGCGGAGATGATCCATGAGCTGCTCGACATGTGGAATCGTCAATACGAGACGCTGCCCATCGGCGACTACGTAGACGGTCTGAGCGACCTCAAACAGCGTAAGCCGGACCTGCTGAGGGGCTAAGAAGTCAGCTAGTGACGGTGATTGCCACAGGCTCGGACAGGTGTGTGACGAGGCCGAAGCGCACATCGTATGTTCCCGCGGGTAAGACATCTGGAGCGTCCGGACCGCAGGGAGTCGTGCCACCGAGGAGAGGCAGACTCGCCTCTCCATGTGCAGGCACTGCCAGGGCCAAACCGGGCAATTCGGCGTAGGTCAGCGTGGGAACGGCAACAATCACGTCCGCGCCAGGCTCGTACAGCCAGGCGTAAACGGTGCCGGTGTGGGGGAAATCGACGGTTTCGGCGCCGTCATTGGTGAACACCGCTGTGCCTTCGAAGTTTGACCCCGCCGGCACCGTATCTATCTCCAGGGCAACAGTCGCCTCCAACCGCGGGCCCGAGTCGTCGAAGCTGATGACTGGGCACCGGTCGAATGGCTCCGAGCTTGCGGTACCCCCTATCGTCTCCGAGCCCATGGTGCCGGTTTGATCGCAACTCGCCAGGACAACGAGAACCAGACACATGCTCAGTGCAGACCTCAGTCGGGAAGGAACATGTGGCACGGTTCGAGCTTCTCCCTTGCGGGATGGCATCTCGGCCCAAGTCGGGCCATCCCCGGTCGGCGCGTACGATTTTGACACGGCCCCGCACCAATAACCAGCCGGATCATCGTTTGAGGTCCCAACCAAAACGTCGGTACCGCAGCAGAAATGCATTCTTCACGCAAAACCGTGTATTGAACGGCTGGTGCACGGTGCACGGCTTTCGCAGCGCGTAGTGGGGAGTGCTCGGTTCAGGGACGATTCTCGATGTGGTCGCGGCGCCCGACGCTCATTAGTTCACGGTCTGTTCGGCATGAGCGCGCAGAGGGTCGTCCGACGACCGGGCGGGTTGAGTCGGTGGCTGCGGGGGCAAGTCGCGCGTACGGCTGAGGATGGTGGTTCCAAGGTGGAATAGCTCCTCGAAGTAGCGCTTCTGCTGGGCCGAGATGATGCCCAGGTTCACCAGCTGGATCGACACCAACAAAGCGATGCCACCGACGATGAAGCTGTGCGGCGAGAAGTCGTAAGCGCGGGCAATGGCTGCAGAAATCGACGCCTCTGCACCGGGTGGCACGTGTAGCAACTCGTGGGCGGTGTGGTAGGCCGACCACCCGAGCGAGTAGACAGCCGCTACCGCCACCAGCAGACCGGGGACGATGAAGTAGAAGAACGGCCGGAACAGGAAGCTGGAGAATCCCTGACCGAGTACGCCGCGGAGGATCCGGATGCTCGAGCCGCGCTCGGGCACCTCGAGCTGGCCGCTCCAATCCAGGTGGGCCGGGATCTCAGCAATGAGCGCCCGCAGCACCTGGGCCTTGTAAATGATCTCGGTGTTGATCTCGAAGTCCCATGCCTTGAGATTGAGCTTGCGCAGGAACACGGTGTCGTAGGCGCGGACCATGCCGGTCAGCGTCGAGATGTTGCCCTTTGCGCTCATCGACAGCAGCTTGTTTGCCCAGCGGCTCAACTTCTCCCGGAACCAGGGAACCGCCGTCACCCTCCCGCCCTTGATGTACGGCGAGGCGATGACGACCTTGGCTCTCGTCTCGACAATGGCGTCGGCGAGCCTGCCGATGTGATCCGGGCCATAGCTCAGGTCGGAATCGAGCACGATCGTGTAGTCGCCTCTCGCGTTGGAGAACGCATAGCGGAGCGCTTGGCCGAGGTTGAAGTTGGTGTGATGGTGCAGCGCCCGGACCCGCTGGTCACGCGCCGCGTACTCATCGAGGATCTCTCCTGTCCGGTCACGGCTCCCGTCGTTGATGGCGAGGATCTCCCATGTATACCGATCTTCGATGCTGCCCAGATAGGCAAGGACCTTGTCGAGCGTGTCCCCGATCAGTGCTTCCTCGTTGTACGCGGGCAACACAACAGTCAGGGCGGGGAATCTCCCGGCGCTTTCATCCATACCCAGCCAATCGGCCCCTTGAGGCCCCGGCTTCACCGACTTTTCGGAGTCCCCATCTTCGGAGGGTCGGCTTTGTGTCAAAATAGAGCCATGCGGACGCACCGGCCACTTGAACGACGACGCCACCTCTTTGCGGCTCCCTGACCAACGCCGCCCAAGTTTCGTCCCCCGATCCGCCGAAGGAGCCCCGAATGTCCGAACTGGTATCCCGCCAAAACGAAGTAATCGCCCCCCTATTTGCGTTCGAGACCGATGACGAAGTTGTCGGGTCTGAAGGTTCGTGGGTGTTCACCCGCGATGGGCGCAAGCTGCTCGACTTCACATGTGGCATCGCGGTGAGCAACCTCGGGCACCAGCCGGCACATGTGAAGAACGCAATCATCCAGCAGGTCAACGAGGTCTGGCATTCCGGATCCACGTTCCGGTACCGCTCGCTTGTCGAGTGGGCGGAGAACCTACGTCAGGTCACACCCGACGGCATCGACTCATTCATGCCGATGAACTCGGGCGCCGAGTCGGTTGAGGGGGCGGTGAAGCTGGCCAGAAAGACGAGCGGCCGGCAGGGCGTCATCGCTTTCCGTGGTGGTTTCCACGGCCGGACGATGGGTTCGGTTTCTTACACCACCTCGAAGGCGAAGTACCGGCAGGGGTATCACCCGCTGGTCGGCTCGGTGTTCATCTCCCCTTACCCATGGCCGTTCCGATGGAGAATGGACCAGGAGGCCGCTTCGGCAAGGGCGCTCGAGGAGCTCGACTACCTGCTGAAGCACGAGGTCACACCGGGTGAAGTTGCCGCATTCCTGGTCGAGCCGATACAGGGTGAGGGTGGCTACTACCCGGGCGGCAACACGTTCCTCCAAGGCCTCCGCGACCGGGCGGACGAGCACGGCATCCTTCTCATCTTCGACGAAGTCCAGAGCGGATTTGGCCGTACCGGGGAGTGGTTCGCCTCCCACGTCTACGACATCCGCCCCGATATCCTGGTGATGGGTAAAGGGATCGCCAACGGGCTGCCACTGTCGGCGTTTGGTGCATCCAAGGAGCTGATGGCTGCCTGGCCGGCAGGTTCACATGGGACCACGTACGGTGGCAACCCGATCGCGTGTGCTGCATCGGCGGCGACGATCGAGGCGCTCCGAGATGTCGTGCCCAACGTGGGCAAGCTCTCGGATCACGCATTCGACCGGTGGGACGAGCTCAAGGACGACCACAGCACGATCGGCGATGTCCGCGGCCTCGGCCTGATGATCGGGATCGAGCTGGTCAAGCGGGACGGCCACACACCGGACCCCGATGCATTCCCGGCGATCGGCACGTACGCACGCGAGCACGACATGTTGATCCTGCCCTGCGGCCCCGACGTCAACATCATCAGGTTCATCCCGCCGCTCAACGTATCAACCGAAGAGCTCGACATGGGCATCGACACCCTCGCCGACGCCATCGCTGCTTACGAGACGTCGAGCTAGCGCGAACTAGCGTTTGGCGTGCAATCTATTCGTGCCGATCGACGTCAAGTCGTCACATCGTGTGATGCCCTCCAACGCCAAAGGTATCGAGGCGTTCGTAGCCGAGTATCCGGACCTCACCGACGCCGGGCTCATTCTCATTGGTGGGGCGAGCCGCCACGACCTGAGCACACGCCTCGAGTTCTGTGTACCTGAGCGAAGCTCACGCCAGAACTCCAACCTCACGCCGAGTGTGAGCCGCCTTCGGCCCGCTGTTTCATCCCTGCGAGGACGGCATCCATGTTGGTACGCCACTCCTGCAACCGGGCGGCGACGATCTCCTCTTCACGCTCGGGGTATTTGTGGATGAAGTAGGTGACACCTGAGCGTCCCGGACCCATCTGGGCCCACATCCTTATCCGGACTCCGCCTTCCGGCTGTGGTTCGAGATCGTAACGCCAGCGCGCAGCAGGTAGGTCGGGGTCGTTGACCAGATATCCGAAGGAACGAAGCGGCTCGAAGACCTCGACGGTGCACGTCGTCTCCCACTCCCCCGTCCCGGGATGGCTGTTGCGGCCGACAAAGCGCGCCCCGAGTGAGATGGAGTCATCGAGCCACTCTGCGCCCCGGAACTCCTTCGAGAAGAGTGAGGGGAAGTTGATGTCGGTGACGAGTTCCCAGATCCGCTCTACGGGAGCGTCGGCGATGACGCTCGTCTCCGCGGTCGGCAAGTCGGCGAAGCGAGCCATCCGGGTAGCCTACTGCTCATGCCGACAGCCGCATGCCTCGTTCGGGGCGGCCCGGGCCGGGAGTGAAGATGGCGGCCGCGGCACCCGCCAGCGCTACCACGACCATCCAGTTGCCGATGCGTGTGTACAGCGTCGGACCGGCCACCCGAAACTGAACCTCCCCATAGATCACCGTCTCTTCGAGAGGCTCCGTCTTCTCGTCGATATCACCCTCTGCGGTGATGAACGTCGACTTGCCCGTAATCGCCGCCAGAATCAGGTCCTGGCCCACCGCCGCCGCATTGACCCTGGCCATCTCGATCAGCTGATCCGATGCCGCGGCATCGGGGCCATAGCTGCTCTCATTGGTAGCGACGACCAGCAGCTGCGACCCCGCTTGGGCTTCCGCCCGGATATGGCGGATAAACGCGCCCTCGAACGAGATCACCGAGCCGAGCACGCCGTTGTCCTCCCCGAAGCGAAGCGGGAAAACCACCGATTCGGTGCCGGGAATCATGTCCCGTGGCACCTGATCCAGTTGCGGGATGAAGTCGAACAGATCACGCAGCGGGACAAACTCGCCGAACGGGACCGGGTGCTGCTTGTCGTATCGCCCCACCTCGGTGGCAATCGGCGAGTAGACAATGTTGACATTGACAAAGGACTCTGTGTCCACCCTGTTTGTTCCGCTTACGAGCATGTACGCTCCGAGACGCTGCGCCTCCACCTTGAGGTCCCGATCGATTTCCGGACTGCCGATCGGATCGAACGGCGACCCGAAGGAGTTCTCCGGCCACACCGTCAGGTCGACAATGTCCCTCGGGATCGTGCGCGACAGCTCCATGTGACGCTCGTAGATACGCTGGTTCTCGTTCTGGCAGTGTGTCTGCGGACACGGCGACCCACCCTGAACGATGGCGGCATTGACGATCCGACCATCCGCATGTGGCGGGAAGAGCAAACCACCAAGCACGAGCAGCAGTACGACGACGGCAGGGTCGACCAGCAACCGCCACTGCTCGGTGTCTTCGATAACGAGCACGATCCCGGCGGCGACACCGGCGGCGAGCGCCGTCCATCCGCTGGGCCCGATCCATTGGACCGACCCGATGAACCCCGGGTTGCCGGCGGCGGCATAACCGAGGGATCCCCACGGGAAGCCACCCCACGGCACATATGCCTTGATCAGTTCCCAAAGCACCCAGCCACCAACGGCGATCAACCACCAACGTGCCGGTGGCCATGTGCGGAATGACCAGACCAACAGCCCATACGCACCGGAGAGCGCCCCCAACCACAGCGTGAGTGGAATCCAGGCCACCATCCCGAGAACGGAAACCCAGGAGAGCAGGAGGCCGAAGAACACGGCACCGTAGACAAACCCGACCGCTATGGCCCCGGAGGCCGACTCGGCGCGACGCACGCCCCAGAGGAACGGCACCGGGGCAAAGAATGCGAGCATCCCGATGTCGAATGGGGGGAAAGCCAGCCACATGAGGATGGCCCCGGCGAGAGCAGCGGTATAGGGAATCATCGGATGTGGCAGAGTAGCCATGGTTATTGCATGTGCGGCGGGAAGGAGACCGACCCTCGGTGCCCGAGCCTAGGCTGCGGCCCATGGACGACCTGGAACTGGCACTGGCCGCCGCCGCCGAGGGGGCAACAGTCGTCCGCGCCGGTTTTGGCGGCCACGCGATGACCGAGCAGAAGGGCAGGCTGGATCCAGTCACCGACGTCGACAGGGCTTCTGAAGCCGCGATCGTCGGGCTCATCACAACACACCGGCCCGACGATGGCGTACTCGGTGAAGAAGGAAGCTTCCGAGTGTCTGTGGGGCGGCGGTGGATCATCGACCCTCTCGACGGGACGGTCAATTTCATCCACGGCATCCCTCACGTTGGCGTGTCGGTAGCGCTCTGGGATGGCGACGAACCCGTTGCCGGTGTCGTGGTCGATGTGGCTCGCGACGAGGTCTTCGCCGCGGCTCGGGGCTCCGGGGCGACACATCAGGGTGAACCAATCCACGTCTCGACAGTCACCGAGCTACATAGATCCGTGATCGTCACCGGCTTTCCCTACGACCATGACAAACATGCCGATGCGTACGTCAAGCCCGTCGCTGCTGTGCTGGCGGAGGTGAACGGGATTCGTCGTACAGGGAGTGCGGCGCTCGACTTCTGCTGGGTTGCCGCAGGCCGATTCGACGGGTATTGGGAGTATTCGATCCGCCCCTGGGACGCAGCCGCCGGGGTGTTGATCGCCGCAGAGGCGGGGGCGATGGTAACCGACGTTTGGGGAAACGACGCGGGCCCCGAGATGAACAGCGTGCTGGCCGCCAACCCGTCACTGCACCTACAGATCATGGACCTCATCTCCCCGCTGATTCCCGCCCACATCGAGGCATCAAGGGGCGATGCATAGTGACATCACAAGTGCTGACTGCACGAATGGTATGCACGCCGGACGGGGTCGTCGGGGATGCGGTGCTCGTTGTCGACGGCGTGGTCGCCGCGGTTGGTGACCGTCGCAGCCTCAGCGGCGACGAACCTGAGCGCAGCTTTGGCGACGCATTCCTGCTTCCCGGCTTGCGTGATGCCCACCTGCATCCAATCGGCTATGCAGCAGCCCTACGCGGCACCACACTGGCAACGGCCGCAGACTTCGACGAGGTGGCAGCGAGGGTCCGTGTCGCGGCTCTTGCGGGATCCGGCTCACCGGTGATGGGGATGCGTCTCAACGAGCAAGGGCTTGCCGAGCGACGGCTCCCAACCCGAGAACTGCTCGATAGCGCCTGCGACGACCGTCCAGTGCTGGTTCATCGCTACTGCGGGCATGTGGCGATCGTCAACACCGCCGCATTACGGTTCGCGGGAATCGACGCCGACACCCCCGACCCCGCCGGAGGCACCATCGATCGGGACACGAAGGGCGAGCCAACGGGTGTATTGCGCGAAACTGCGATCGGTTTGGTAACGGACCATCTAGGCCCGGGGAACGAGGTGACAACCGACGAGTTGCTCGGCGCTCTTTCCCGGTTGGCGGCCGTCGGAATTACCTCGGTCGGAGCAATCCTGAGAACCTCTCCGGGCATCTTTGGCGGCGAGATCGACATAGCCATCGCCGCCGCGGAGCGGTCACCCATCAAGATCGGCGCCTTGACGATCGACGAGGACCCGGCCGCGGTAGCCGGGACCAAGGAGCGGATCGACGATGCCCCCGAGCGGATCCGCTGGCTCGGCATAAAGAGGTTTGGTGATGGCAGTTTTGGCGGTCACACAGCGGCGATGCTCGACCCTTATTCTGACGTCGAGGGGACCGGCACGCTTCGCCTGGACCGAGTTGACAAGCAGATCGCCAAAGCCGCCGTCGGTCTCGGTGCCGCCGCCGCCATCCACGCAATCGGGGACCGGGCCTGTGAGGCGGTGATCGACCTCTTCGGCCAGCTCATAGTCACAGGAACCGACGCGAGCAGGCTGCGGATAGAGCATGCTTCCGTGCTCACACCCCGAGATGTCGGCAGGCTGTCGAGATACGGGATCTCTGCGGTGGTGCAGCCCCCGTTCCTCGGCTCGGAGGCTGATTGGCTCGTGGATCGCATCGGCCCGGATCGGCTGGAGCGCACCTACCCGTTCCGGACGATGGACGAGGCCGGGATAACACTCGCCGGCAGCTCGGACAGCCCGGTGGAGTCACCCGATCCGTGGGCGGGAATGGCGCTCGCCCGGGACCGGGCCGGTCTGGTGCCTGCCGAGAGCCTCACGGCCGACCGCGCTCTCGCCATGTACACAACGGGAGCAGCGTCTGTCCTCGGCGAACCGGGTCCGCTGGAGGTGGGAAGCCCTGCGGACCTGATCGTGGTCGACCACGACCCCTTGTCGGTGAGTGCCGACGACTTACGCCAGACCCAGGTACTCGCCACGTTCGTTGACGGTGCCGAAGTGGAGGTTGATCGATCTCTCCCGCTCTGGCTGGACTAGCAGACGTCTACTTCGAGACGATCGATAGCACCGAGGCGCATGCAGAGCAGACAAAGCCGTCGTTGGTGAAACGGGCGTCGGAGTCGGCACGGTTACCACAGAAGCCGCACACCATCACGACGAAGTCATCCGCGATGCCGGTGAATGGGCCGTCGCCACGAAACAGATCGGTGACGAGGACCGCTGTGCTGGTCCCGTTGTTCATGAGACCGACCAGATTACTGATGCGTTCATGACTATCGGAAAGCGAATCGGTCATCACGCCCCTTGACCGTGGACGTCGCTCGGGTTGGAATCGGTGTGGATGGTACGGCGCACACCTGCGCGCCGGCCCGGAATCGGAATGTGGGCCGGATCGTCTATGAAGACCGCTCCCTCCTCGATGTGCATCAGTGCCTGCCCATACGCTTCGGTGAGGTTTGCCCCGGTCAGCACCTCGGCGGGGATACCGGCAGCCACCACCCTCCCCGAGAGCAACACGACATAGTCGGCGACCATTGCCTCCGAGAGGTCGTGGGTCGTCATGATCACTGTGCAACCGCGACTGCGTTCGTCATGAATGACCTCGTCGATGGCTTGGGCGGTGGGAAGGTCGATGCCGGTCAGCGGTTCGTCCAGCAACAACACCTGATGGTCCTGTGCCAGACCCTGGGCGACGAATACCCGCTGTCGCTGGCCACCGGACAGCTCGAGGAGATGCCGGCCGCCCAGCGAATCGATCCCCGTCCTTTGCATCGCATCGGCGATTGCGTTGCGATCGGCCCCGGTGAACCGCCGGTGAAAACGATGCCCGGGATACCGTCCCATGGCCACGACCTCGCGCACCGTGATCGGTAGCGCATCGTTGACCTTCGTCAACTGGAGAACGTAGGAGATGTGTCGTGCCCCGTTGGTGCGATCTGGAACATCGAGCGAGCCCGACACAGGTTCGATGAGCCCGGCGATTGCATTCAGCAATGTCGATTTGCCGGAACCGTTCGGGCCGATCACCGCGGTAACAGAACCGCTCGGTATCACAAACGTGCTGGCATCGAGAGCAACCTTGCCGGGATAGCCGAGCACTACCCGATCGGCGCTCACGGCGACACGTGTCACCGGCATCGCCGGCACCGCCCCTCGATCTCGAGGACGTGGCTGGTCGGGTTGAATGAAGCCATACCCGAGATCTCCTCTACGAGAGCGTCGACCTTGTGTTCGATCTCCTCCGACACGTCGATGTCTTCGACCGCGCCGCATTCGATACATACATAGTGGTGATGATGCCCGGTGATCCACTCGGCAAGCTCGTATCTGGTGAGACCACGGGCCCCAAAGTGCGGGGAAATGATGTTTGCCTCTTCGAGCACGGTCAGAGTGCGATACAGCGACGAGAGCGGCACGTCGGAGCCCATGTCCTGATGGAGCTCTGCTGCTGATCTGGGCCCGGCGGCCGTGGCGAGGGCTTGGACAACCGCACGTCGACCACGGGTGTAACGGACGTCATCTCGTCGCAAACGCTGCTCCACGTCACGATCCAGGCTGGGGATAGGCATCGAACTACCTCTGATTATGATTATCAATACTGATGGTAGTACCTCCAACCGACTGGACACCGAGATGGACTGGTTGACCGCACCGTTCGAGCTGGCGTTGCAGCAGCGGGCATTGATCGGCGGGTCGCTGGCGGCCGTCGCACTGGCCGTGGTCGGGACGTGGGTGGTCATCAGAGGCATGACGTTTCTCGGGGACGCTCTCGTTCACGGTGTGATCCCCGGCATTGCGCTGGCGATCCTGCTGGACTTCAACGTGTTGATCGGCGCATTGCTTGCGGCGATCGTGATGATCCTCGGCATCAACCTGGTCCACCATCAGACCACTTTCTCAGAGGACACAGGAATCGGGCTGCTGTTCGTGGGGATGCTCGGTGTCGGCGTGATCCTCATCTCACGTACCGCGTCGTACACCGGGAGCCTCACCGGGATTCTGTTCGGCGATGCGCTCGGAGTCACTACAGGCGACGTGTGGATGCTCGGTGTGATTGCCATAGTCGCCGTGGCCGCCACGATTGTGCTGTACCGGCCGTTTCTGGTGTTGTCGTTCAACGATCGCAAGGCGAAGCTGCTCGGGATGAAGCCGCGTATCGCCCACGGCGCGCTGCTCGGGCTGATCATGCTGACCATCGTCGGGTCGTTCCAGACCGTGGGTACGCTGCTCGTCTTCGGGCTCCTGGTTGGCCCTCCCGCTACAGCCGCGCTGGTGGTGCGCCGGGTCCCCTACATCATGGCGACCGCGGCAGTCATCGGTGTCCTATCCGTCGGCTCGGGTCTGATCATCAGCTACCACGCCAACACGTCGGGCTCAGCAACAATGGCCGTTGTGCCCATCATCTTGTTCTTCATCGTCCTGGTCGTGCGTTCCGCCCGACGCACCTTCCCAAATCATCTCTCCCCTTTGGGTGAGGACGGTCGACTCGTGTCACCTTCGGCGGCAAAAGCGGAAGCTGGGGGTATCGACCACTAGGAGGTTGGTGTGAAAGCAGCCGTGGCGGCCGCCCCCCAATAAGTCTGGGCCCACGACGTCGCGAGCGAGCCAGAACAGGCGATTCACGCCAGTCACTTAGCGTCACTCTGCCGGCTCTCCACCCTCACCGTGCTGGTCCTCGCGCGTAACGGCGATCGTGCACTCGGTCACCAGGGCTGCGACGGCGCCGATTGCTGCTGCGACCGGGGCGATGAGGGCCCCTACGACTCCAATCGTGAGCGGGATCTCGAGCAGTGTCTTACCCTCGGAGTTCTTGATGGTCACCCGTCGAACGTTGCCTTCGGCAATCAGTTCCTTGACGCGGCCAAGCAGATCGTCACCCCTCACATCGAACTCCTCCGGGTTCTCCACGGTGTTCTCCACGGTGTTCTCAGCTGTGCTGTCCACGTTGTCTCCTCGATCGGCGATTGAAGACAGCATCGCGCACCGAAGCCCGCACTTCTACCGGCAATGCCGGTACTAGTTTCGTCCAGCACGACCCGACCCAAGGAGAGTCCATGCCTGCGAACATCCCCGACGATGTGAGAGCGTTGCTCACCGAACAGATCTTCTTCCACGCAGCCACTATCAACGCTGATGGCTCACCCCAGGTGTCGGCGATCTGGGCCGACTTGGACGGGGACCTGGTTCGCTTCAGCACCGCAGAGGGAAGAGCTAAGACCACCAATCTGCGCCGTGACCCGCGCATCGCCATCTCGTTCACGGTGCCCGACAATCCCTACCGCAACATCGTCCTCAACGGACGTGCTGTCGAGATCGAGAACCGGGGAATGGACCTGATCGACCATATGGCCAGGAAGTACACAGGCAGCGCCCGGTACGAGTGGGCGCGGCCCGGTGAGGTCCGTGTCGACGTAGCGGTGGAGATCGACCGGATCACCGGCTGATGCCGGTTGGTGTCAACCACCTTCGAGACGGTATCGTCGGAGCATGACGAGATACGCGGCCATCGAAGCAGGCGGCACCAAGTTCCGGGTTGCGATCTCAGAGGATCGCGAGATCGTCGCCGACACCACAATCCCAACGACGACCCCGGACGAGACGCTGTCTGCCGGCATCGAGTTCATCCAATCGAATGGGCCGGTGGCGTCGGTGGGCATTGCATGCTTTGGTCCGCTCGACCTCCAGCCGGGATCGGCAACATACGGGTCGATAACCGCCACCCCAAAGCCACAATGGAGCCACACACCGGTGCTCGAGAGCACGCGAGATGCGCTCGGAGTGCCGGTCGCAATCGACGTCGACGTCGGCGGTGCAGTACTCGGCGAGTGGAAGTGGGGTGCGGCGAAGGGTCTGTCGCATGTCGTGTACCTGACCATCGGGACCGGGATCGGCGGCGGCGTCCTGCTCGACGGCAAGGTCCACCACGGTATGGGTCATCCTGAGATGGGCCACGTCACTCTGGAGCCCGTCCCCGGCGACGACTACGCCGGCCATTGCCCATTCCACGGCACCTGTTTCGAGGGCATGGCGTCGGGGCCTGCGATCGAGGACCGGTGGCAGGCACGGGGAACCGATCTTGCAGAACGTGACGACGTGTGGGAACTCGAGGCGACGTACCTGGCGCAGGCACTACGAACGTTCACCTACGTGGTCGCCCCGGAGCGAATCGTGATCGGTGGCGGTGTCATGCAGGTCCCCGGGCTCATCGAACGGCTGCGACGGAAACTCGCCGGGCAGATCGCCGGTTACGCCACGTCGGCCATCCGCGACGGCAACCTCGACCGGTATGTAGTCTATCCCGAACTCGGACAGGACGCCGGCCTTTACGGCGCCGTCGCACTTGCCATGCAAGCCCACGCGGGCTGACCTCCCCGACGTGGACGCAAGGGCGGATCACTCGTCGGTGACACAGCCCTCTGAAGCCGACTTGACCGTCTTGATGTAGCGATGGAGCGTGCCACGGGTGGCCTTCAACGGCGGTGCCGTCCACGCCGCCCGCCGGCGGCCCAGTTCCTCGTCGTCGACCTCGACTGTGATCGAACGCGTCGTGGCATCGATTGTGATCGTGTCACCGTTCTCCACGAGTGCGATCGGGCCACCCTCCTGAGCCTCAGGCGTCACATGACCGATTATGAAGCCGTGCGACCCTCCCGAAAAACGTCCATCGGTCATCAAGGCAACGTCGTTACCGAGACCGGCACCGACGATCGCTGATGTAGGGGTGAGCATCTCCGGCATTCCCGGCCCACCCTTGGGGCCCTCATAGCGGATGACCACCACATCGCCCGGGCCGATCTCGCCACGCTGTAGAGCAGGCAGCATGTCCTCTTCACTATCGAACGTCTTGGCCGTGCCGCTGAAGCGGAGCCCTTCCTTCCCGGTGATCTTGGCAACGGCACCCTCCGGGGCGAGATTCCCCCGCAGGATCTGGATATGACCGGTCTCCTTGATGGGGGCATCCCAGGGCTGGACGACACGCTGACCGCCTGTGAGGTTGGGAAGATCGGCCAGGTTCTCGGCGAGTGTCTTGCCCGTGACGGTGATACAGCCTCCGTCGACGGCAGCGTGCTCTACAAGCAGCTTTAAAACTGCGGGGGTGCCCCCGACCGCATGAAGATCCTCCATCACGTACTTGCCGCTCGGTTTGAGGTCGGCGAGAAACGGCACCCGGTCGCTGACGGTCTGGAAGTCGTCGATGGTGAGCTCAACACCGGCCGCCCTCGCCATAGCGATGAGATGCAGCACCGCGTTGGTTGAGCCCCCGGTGGCCATGACCAGGGCCATGGCGTTTTCGAACGCCGCCCTCGTCATGATGTCGCGTGGTGTGATGTTCTGCTCGAGCAGGTTGCGGACCGCGGCCCCGGCGTCGAAGCACTCCTGAAGCTTCGCCGGGTCGTTGGCCGGTGTGGACGACGAGTACGGCAGGCTCATTCCCAGCGCTTCGATGGCCGACGCCATGGTGTTCGCTGTGTACATGCCGCCGCAAGCGCCCTCACCGGGGCAGGCGTTGCGAACCACGGATTGCCGGTCCGCGTCGCTGACACGGCCTGCGATCCACTCGCCGTACGACTGGAACGCCGAGACGATATCGAGTGGGGTGCCGTCGTCGAGGTGACCGGCCCTGATGGTGCCGCCGTAGATCATGATCGACGGCAAGTTGAGCCGTGCCATCGCCATGACCGAGCCGGGCATGTTCTTGTCGCACCCGGGAATCGATATGTTGGCGTCATACCACTGGGCTCGCATAACGGTCTCGATAGAGTCGGCGATCAGATCGCGGGACTGGAGCGAGTAGCTCATCCCTTCGGTGCCCATCGAGATACCGTCGGAGACCCCGATCGTGTTGAACCGCATCGCCACCAGACCCGCAGCCACGACCCCTTCCCGGACTCGGGCGGCGAGATCGCCCAGGTGCATGTTGCAGGAGTTGCCCTCGTACCACATTGAAGCGATACCCACCTGCGCCTTGTTCATGTCTTCTTCGGTCAGACCGGTTGCAAAGAGCATGGCCTGGGACCCACCCTGGGAGGGCTCCTGGGTGATTCGACGGCTGACGCGGTTCAGATTCTCATTGGCTTGGAGCTCACTCATTGGAGCATGGTACCGCGCCGAGTTGTCGACAGCCCTGCCGGTCAGATCGCATAGTCCTGTGGTTCTGTACACTTCCTCGTTGCAGCCCCACCCCTACCCGCCTGCGAGGCTCACTTGACCACCGAAACCCCAATTCCTTCGCCTGCGCCGCGGCCAGGTTTGACTACCCCGAGGAAGATCCTGCTCGGACTGTTGGTATTTGCCGTCGTCGCCGTCTTCGGCGCGGTCGGGTTCATCTACTTCATTGACTCGAAGATCGAGAAGATCCCCGACGAAGCACTCCCTTCGCTGGCGGAGGAGATAGCAGAGGATGGGGTACGGAACATCCTGATCGTCGGCTCCGACAGCCGCGAGGGTCTCGACGACCTGACCAACTTTGGCGACTACGGCGGATCTCGCACTGATGTCATCATGGTCGCCCATCTGGTTCCCGGGGGCGGGGCACAACTGCTGAGCCTGCCACGTGATCTGAAGATGCAAATCCCCGGTGAGGGCACCAACCGCATCAACGCCGCGTTTGTCTTCGGCGGGCCCGACCTCCTGGTGCAGACCATTCAGACCAACCTCGGCATCCCCATCCACCACTACGTAGAGATCGATTTCTCAGGGTTCGCCAACGTTGTCGATGCGCTCGGTGGGGTAACGAAGACGTTCGACCACCCCGCCCGTGACCTCAAGTCCGGCCTCGACGTCGATGCCGGAACCATCAACATGGACGGGATGACCGCCCTCTCGTACGCCCGCTCCCGCTACTACGAAGAGCAGATCAGCGGCTCGTGGCAGACGGTGGACGGGAGTGACATCGGGCGCACCCACCGCCAGCAGGAGGTGCTGCTGTTGATGTTCGACCAGGCGACATCAAAGTCCGCGGCCTTCAACCTCCCCGGCTTTGCCTCCAAACTTGCCGAGCAGATCAAGGCCGATGAGGGATTCTCCGTGCAGGTGATGGTCGACCTGGGTCGGGCGGGCTTGAACCTGTCGTCGAGCGCGATCGAGACGCGCACGCTCCCCGTCCGGAACGCCAACGAGGGCGGTGTCGCCTACGTCGTCCCGATCGAGCCTGACGCGACCGCCGTAATCGACGCCTTCATAGCCGGCGTCGCCTTCCCACCGGAAGCCTGACGGACACATCTCCGAGTCGGTCGTTTACCGTATGGGGGATGCACATCGCCGCCGAAACCCTCATTGATGCGCTCCGGTCCCAAGGTCTGCGGATCACCGCCGCAAGGCGCGCGGTTTGCGCCGTCGTCGCCGAACTCCACTCCGATCACCTCACCGCAGCCTCGATCCTCGATGAGGTGCGGGCCCGTGAGAACGCACGCGCCGACCAGTCGACGGTGTATCGCACACTCGACGCCCTGGAGGAAGCAAACCTGCTGGTACACAGCCATCTCGGTCATGGGCCCGCCGTCTACCACTTGGCCTCGGAAGCGGCCCATCAGCATGTTGTCTGTCGCCGCTGTGGGGCCACCGCGTCGGTGCCGACGTCAGGCATCAGCGAATGGCTCGTCGACCTCGAGCGGGCGACCGGATTCGTCGTCGACCCCACCCACTTCGCAGTAACCGGTCTGTGTGCCTCGTGTGCGGAACAAGACCGGGGTTGACAAGCCCCTACCACTAGCGTCTGTCGCAGGCGAGTGCTCGGAGGTACGAGCTGTGCAATTGTTGTGGGGACTAATCGTCGTCGGCCTGTCGCTGCTCGCATGGGGCAGCCAGTTCATCACCTGGGTGGCCCCCCGCACCGGCGCACGCTTCGAGCTCACCGGGTCGGACGATGCCGGCGAGCCTGCCTACTGGATCGACTTCCGTGGCGAGGCACCCTTTGCGGCGGTCACGCTATGGACCATGGTCGTCGCCGGCATTCTGATGATTCTCGACATCGATGCGTGGGCATATTTCGGTCTTGTCGGAGGGGGCATGTACATCTACTTCGCAGGGCGCGCGATATTCATGCGGATTGCGGCCCGGCGCGAGGGCTTACCGGTAGGAACTCTGAAGAACCACAGGTTCCGCTACACCATGTTGGTGGTGTGGGCGCTCATGGGTCTGATTACGATCGCGGCGGCGGTGGTATCACTCCAGACCGGTTGATCGCGAGGCTGATCCGGCATGGGTTGGACCGCTGTCGCAACCGGTATCACGTGCGACTGATTCGGCGGAGGGGCTGTCTACCGGCAGCGGCGCGGCAGCAACCGCCAATATCACCAATCACCACTCGTTGGTCAGCGTGTCGACCAGATGAGGAGCAAATAGAGCCGGTTCGAGAAGGAACGAGTCGTGGCCTTTCTCCGAGTGGACCGTGATCCGGCGGTGCGGAACGTCGGCGTCCTTCAACAGCAAGGCCAGCTCAGCCTGCTCCTCGGGGTAGTAGCAGACGTCCGAGTCGATCGAGAACAACATGTAACGCTGGTTCTTGCATCGAAGGAACACCTCACCCAGATCCTCGGCATCGGCCTCGGCAACGAGGTCGAAGTGTTGCCACGCCTCGGTGATCCGCAAATAGCTGTTGGCATCGAACCTCGCGACGAACTTCGACCCCTGATGCCACATGTATGACTCCATGGGGTTGGCGATGCTGTAGGTACCCGGTCCTTCGGTGCGGTCGATCGTCTCCCCACGGGCCCGCTCCTGCATAGCCTCAAGCGAAACGAATGTCTTGTGACCGATCATCCTGGCGAGCATCAGGCCGGCATTCGGAGGTTCGGCGTCGTAGTAGTCACCGCGCCGGAAGTTGGGGTCGTTCTCGATGGCGGTGATCTGTTCGAAGTTGTGCAGCGTCTGGAGTGCCGTGACCCGCACTCCGGATGCGATCGGGATGACGATGTCGACCATCTCCGGGTAGCGAGTAGCCATGCTCATGGTCAGCAAACCGCCGGTCGACGCCCCGATGACGGCATGCAGCTTCTCGATGGCGAGGTGTCTCAACAACTTCCGCTGAGAATCGGCGATATCGGCGAACGTGACGCGAGGGAAGCTGGACCCGTAAGGCCTACCGGTTGCCGGATTGATGGACGAAGGCCCGGTGGACCCGTAGCAACCGCCGAGGTAGTTGGCCGCGATGATGAAGAAACGACCGGTATCGAGCGCCTTGCCGGGACCGATGAAGCCATCCCACCATCCTGCCTGACATTCCTCGGTCCATCGCGACCCGACACCGGGGACGGTGGGGTTGAAGCCGGCGGCGTGCTGGCTACCGGTGAGAGCGTGGAAGACGAGCACCGCGTTGGAGCGATCGTCGTTCAGCGTCCCGTACGTCTCAAACGCAATGGTCACCTGGTCGAGACGTGCCCCTGAGTGCATCACAAACGGGTCCTCAGGACTGCCAAATGTGTAGAACTGGGTTTCGGTGGTTCCGACGCTGAATCGGGTCATACGCTCTCCGACGGCGGGGGGAAACCGTACTACGTTCCCTGCGGAGACGATGCGTCCCGTCGGGACATGGCATCGGCTCTCCGCCCCAGCGCGGCAAGGACGAACACGACAACAAACAGCCCGGGGACAACGGCGAAGGCAGATCGCAGCCCTGCTTGATCGGCGATGGCCCCCAGCAGCAAGGGTCCCACCAGTATCGAAGCTCCCGACGAGATCGAGATCCTGGCCGAAGCAGTGTCGACACGTTGGGGTGCGGTCCCAATGGCGAGCGATAGCAGCATCGGAAACTGCATGGAGATGCCCAACCCAGCGACTAGCAAGCCGCCGACCACCACGACCACCGACTCCGATGCCCAGAACAAGAGGAACCCGCCAAGCCCCACGGCACTCGTGCCCGCGAGCAGGAGCATCGGGCCGATGACCCTGGCCAATCCACCACCGATGAATCGGCCGACCAGCATCGCCCCGAAGAAGGCGGCCATCAGAAACGATGCCGCCCCTTCGCTCGTACCGGCCACGTCGACCAGATACCCCGCTCCCCATGCGCCAAGGGACCACTCCGCCGCAACGGACGGGACGAATGCCGCCCAGAAGAACCAGTAGGCGCCGGGTAGCTCGCCGGTGATTCTCGCCGGCCCGGTCGCCACCAACGGTGGGAAGATCTCGGCCCGGTACACCAAACGGTGCAGAACGAGGATCAGTAGCGGAAGAACCAACGGTGGCCGCCAGCCGGCACCGATCGCCAGCGACCCACCAACCAGGAGTGCGGGAATCACGCTACCGACGCTGATCGCAATGTTGACTTCTGTGAGCGCGACCGGGCGATGGACGGGGTGACGGTCGGCCAGCGCCGCCTCGCTCGAGGTGACCAGCGAGATTCCGGCGAATCCGACCACGATCGCACCGCACATCGTAACCACCGGATGCCAGCCGAGCCCGATGAGCAGTGTCCCCAGGGCCACTCCGGTCCCGCCCAGCCAGAACACATTGCGCCTCCCCCAAGTCGCACTGAAGCGATCAACAAGAAAACCGGCGACGATGGCTCCCACGGCCAGAGCCGTGAAGTGAAGACCACCGATGGTGCGGCTCAACCCGAGGTCCTCTCTCATCGCAGGCATGGCCGGTCCCATCACCGACACACCAAATCCGAACGAGATCGCCATCCCGTAGGCCAGGAGCGTGAGCCGGTCCCGGGTGAACTTCGCGCCGTCTTCGAGAGGGTTGTCGGAAGTCACTTAGCCTGAATCCACGCTCGCCTCCACCGACGACTTTCGCTCACAGACCTCTTCCTTGTCTCGGTGGAACAGCCAAAGCCCAGAGGTGTTGGACAACTTCGGTCGCCGTTCGTCCTCCCCCCTCGCCCATCGCCCAGGAGGCGCCGTTCGATCCCCCCGAAATGGGGGGATAGCTTGCTGGACAACAGCAGTCGCCGCACGTCCTCCCATCTAGCGTTCCTCCTCCCCGAGCCAATGACCCAGGCCTAGCCGGTCGAGACTACTCGGACTATGAGTGTCCTCGGGAACCGTCTTCCGCTGCGGACTGGCTACGGGGTATTCCGGTTGATCATTCCGGCGACGATTTTGGCGCGCTCGCCAACTGTGGCCTCGGGAATCACGACAAGGTCGTAACCAAGCCTTTGGTAAACGGCCATGAGGTTGTTGTGGAAGTCGAGAGTCATCGCGAAGTCCATGCGGCGCATGTCGTCTACCGAGTAGATCGCCTCCCACGGCGGCAGCACGAGGATCGGCTCGTCGTATCGCCGGCGCCGTGCGGCCTCCAATGCCGGCTCCGGGTCGATCCCGAACGCAATTGCATAAGCGGCACAGTCAGGAATGCCCCGGTCGTAGATGTAGATCGAGTCCTGGGACGCCACCCGATACTTCTCGACCGAGCGCTCGACAAGCCGGGCGACGAACTGCTCCGGACGACCGTCGAGCGACTGCTCCCCGGTGGCCTCCCGATGCTCGGCTATGAGCTCCCGAGCCGGTTCGCCGACGCACGTTCCCAGATGAGTCAACTCGGTGGGCAGGGTGGTCTTGCCGGTCCCGGGGGCGCCGGTGAGCACATGGCGCCGCACTCTGTCTCGAGTCGGACCGACGCCGCCTGCTCGATTGTGAGCGTCTGCTGGATTGTTCACACGTAACGCCTTTCTACATCCGTCCTACCGAGAACTCGTCCCGCCGCATAGACCCATCGCTACGCTGGGTGCAGTCGCATAGAAGGGCCTGGGATCACTGGTGAGTGTCGGGAGCATGGTCACGCTCGCCACCGAGCGCATCGTTAGGCCGGTCGAGGGGATGCATCTGGCAATTGCGGCACCGTGGTTCGCGGCGCTGGGCGCCGCCGGCAAACCGGTGCGTGTTGTCCATGACGTGATCTCTCGGGTCGTCTACGGATCGATCCGCATCGGTGCTGAGGTTGTGGGTGTTGGGCTGGACACTCGTGTGGCCGCTGATTCGTCGTCCGCCGACTCTGCGCTGGCGTTCGTCAACGGACTGTGGGGCGACGCCCTTGGGCGACACGAGCCCCGCCTTGGTAGTTCGATGAGTGTCCGCGATGCGCGGGGTGCCCTAATACCGCTCGGCCCGGAGATCACTGAGGCGTTCTCCGAGGCAACGGGTCGTCTAGTTGTGTTCGTACACGGGCTCATCAACACAGAGCGCTCCTGGACCGGTACCGGCGCCGGACCCGGTCTAATCGATTCAGTTGAGGATCATCCTGACCTCACGCCGGTTGCGATCCGGTACAACACCGGGCGTGCCGTGGCGACCAATGGGGCACAACTTGCCTCGCTCCTCGAAGTGGTCCACGCCGCCTGGCCGCAACCTGTGCAATCCATCGCGCTCGTCGGTCACTCGATGGGTGGTCTAGTTATCCGCAGCGCCTGTGCAGCCGCTCTCCATGCCGGGCACCGCTGGATCGGAGATGTGAGTGACGTTGTCACCATCGGGTCGCCTCACGGGGGGGCACCACTCGAGAGGTTCGTCAACGCTGCCGCGTTTGGCCTCAGCGCAGCGCCACAGACGCGGCCCCTCGCTGAATTCCTCAACACGCGTAGCCGGGGGATCAAGGACCTCCGCGCCGGGAGCATCGGGTACACCTCGGACGATGATCCGAGTAACACAACCCAGCTAGGAGGTTGGTGTGAAAGCAGCCGTGGCGGCTCGCCCCACCGACAATCCGGCGCTTACGGCGGCGCAAGCGAGCCGGAACAGGCGATTCACACCAGCCTCCTAGGGCATATCCGGCATCGCTTCGTTGGAGGGGTCATCACCTCAAATCCGACTCATCCCATCGGTGGTGTTGTCGGGGATCTGATGGTGCGGCCGGCGAGCAGCACGAGGGTACCAAGGGTTCAGCCCGCCGATGTCGTGGTCGTTGGGGGTGTCAACCACTTCAGCCTGCTCCGTAAGCCGGCCGTGGTCAACCAGGTGATGGTCTGGCTCGCACCTCCCCCATAGCGGCGACTCGCCCGGGCTGTCCCCACACGACTCCCAACACCGTTTCTCAGCACGAGAAATGATCAGGCTTCCGGGCGCCGTCTCGAGCGTGCGCCAGCGGCTCACACCGAGCTATCCTTATTGCGAACGATTCGCAATAAGGGGAGCAGGCTGGTGCACATACCGGATGGGTTTATCAACGGTGCGACCTCAGCCGGGTTTGGCGTTGCCGCCGCCGGGGGACTTGGTGCCGCCATCAAACAGACCGGCCGTTATCTGAGCGATCGACAGATCCCACTCGCCGGGCTGGTCGCCGCATTTGTGTTTGCAGCCCAGATGGTCAACTTCCCGGTAACTGCGGGAGTGAGCGGCCACCTACTCGGTGGTGTGCTCGCCGCCATCCTCGTAGGGCCATGGGCCGGCTTTGTCGTGCTCTCTGTTGTCGTGATCGTCCAGGGCTTCCTGTTTGCCGATGGTGGGCTCACCGCGCTCGGGTTGAATATCACCAATATGGCCCTGATCGGTGCCGTCGGAGGATACGCAATCTACCGGGTGCTGCTGCGAGCGCTCCCACGGGACAGCCGTGGTGTGATCATCAGCGCCGGGATCGCCGCCGGCGTCTCGGTGCCTTTGGCTGCAATGGGGTTTTTCGTCCAGTACGTCATCGGGGGCACCGCCAGCATCTCACTTGGCACCGTGCTCACCGCTCTGTTGACCACCCAAGTCCTCATCGGTATCGGTGAAGGGATCATCACCGCCCTCGTAATCGCCACTGTGGTGCGAAGCCGGGCCGACCTCGTCTACGGCGCACCCCAATTCACCGGCGAGCGGACGGAAGCCCTCACATGAAGGACAACAAGCGGGTCTTCCTCGTTGGTCTTCTGGTGACGTTGGTCATCGCCGTCGTTGTGGCCCAGTTTGCCTCGTCCTCACCCGATGGGCTCGAACATGTTGCCGAGGACCAGGGCTTTGCCGGCAGCGCCGCCGGCCACGACCTCGCCGACTCGCCGCTCGCCGGCTACGGCGAGAACCTGTCCGATAGCGGAAGCTTGAACACAGCGGTCTCCGGTGTGATCGGGGTCGTCGCCACCCTCGCCCTCGGCTACGGAATCTTCTGGCTGGCGAGAAGGACCAACCGTCCACCACACAGGGAGACATAGTGGCGGGTGGTCACGTCCACGCCCTCTACCGGCACGGCGACACACTCATCCACGGACTCCCGCCGCAGGTGAAGGTCGCAGCGGCGTTCCTCTTCATCTTCGCCGTGGTCGCCACCCCCAAAGAAGCGTGGTGGGCATTCGTCATCTACGCGTCGACCCTCCTATCGCTGGCCACGGCGGCCCGGCTCGGTAGACGATTCGTGGCAACACGTATGCTCATCGAGGTTCCCTTCGTTCTCGCTGCGTTGTTGTTCCCGTTCGTCGGTGGTGGCGCGACAGTGTCCGTCCTTGGCCTGGAACTGTCCCGTAGCGGGCTTTGGGACATGTGGAACGTGCTCGCCAAAGCAACCCTGGGGTTACTCACCTCGGTAGTCCTGGCCGGCACTACAGACATCCCGTCGATGCTGCGTGGTTTCGAGAAGCTTCGAGTCCCAAGGGTTCTCACCGCAATCATGGGGTTCATGATCCGGTACCTGGACGTTGTCCTGGGTGAGTTCCGACGCATGCGTGTCGCCATGCACTCGCGCGGCCACAACCCCCGATCACTAGCGGGGATCGGGCCTTACGCCCGGTCGGCCGGGCTCATCTTCATCCGCTCCTACGAGCGTGGGGAGCGGGTCTACCTGGCAATGGCATCCCGCGGCTACACCGGGCACATGCCGTCAGTCAACGGTGACGATGCCGGTATCTCGCAATGGTCTGCCGGGCTGGCCGTCCCGGCGTTCGCTTGGCTTGTCGCCGCCATGGCGTGGTGGTCGTTGTGAGTGTCCCCACCATCGCCGTGACCGACCTCGCGTTCGACTACCCGGACGGGACCGCGGCGTTGAAGAGTGTCGACCTGCACATCCATCCCGGAGAGACGGTTGCGCTGCTCGGCCCAAACGGTGCCGGCAAAACAACGCTGATCCTGCACCTGAACGGCATCCATATGCCACAGCACGGAACGGTTGCCGTGTCCGGATTGCAGCTCACCAAGGACAACATGCCGGAAATCAGAAGACGGGTCGGTGTCGTGTTCCAGGACCCCGACGACCAGTTGTTCATGCCGACGGTCCGCAGCGACGTTGAGTTCGGCCCCCGCAATCTCGGTCTGGAGGGAGCGGAGCTCGACACGAGGGTCGACTCGGCACTCGATGCGATGGAAGTCGCCGACCTCGCCGACCGGCCCCCAAACCATCTCTCGTTCGGCCAGAAACGACGCGTGGCGATCGCCGGCGTGCTTGCGATGGAGCCTTCGATCATCATTCTCGACGAGCCGACGTCGAACCTCGACCCTGCGAGTCGCCGTGAGCTCGCCATGGCGCTGAAGACGCTCGACACTACCCAGCTGGTTGTCACCCACGACCTGCCGTTCGCATACCAGATGTGCGAGCGGGCGGTCGTGATGGACCATGGAGAGATCGTCGCCAACGGGCCAACGCCCCAGCTCCTCGCCGACGACTCTCTGCTGGCGCAGCACCGCCTCGAACTACCGTATGGATTTGTGATCGGAGCTGGGAGCTGAAGGGTGCCATTTCAGGTCGCGGCACTCATGGCCGCTTCGTCCTGGGCCGTCGGTGGCCTCGTCGCCGCCGAGCCATCACGCTTGCTCGGTGGACCACGGTTTGTGCGCCTCCGGATGGTCTATGTCAGTGTCGCGCTCGTGGCGATCGGCCTGCTGGTCGGTGGCTGGCCGACGATCGAGGGCAACCATTGGCTGCCGCTGGCCATCTCGGGCTTTGTCGGGCTCGCTCTCGGCGACGCCGCCCTCTTCGAGGCGTTCGCCCGGCTCGGGCCCCGGCGCACCGGCATCCTGTTTGCGGCCAACGCGCCGATCACCGCCATCATCAGCGCCGTCATCTACGACGAGCGGTTTGGCGTACTGTCGATCATCGGCACGATCCTGGTGATGGCAGGAGTGAACCTGGCCATCGCCTACGGCACGCGACCGGGCCAGTCTCACGCGTGGGAGGACGTTAGGGGGCCGCTACTCGTCGGTGTCTCCTTCGGGCTGCTAGGAGCGCTCGGCCAGTCGGTGGCGGTGTTGGTGGCAGATCCCGTCTTCAACGAAGGTATCGATCCGTGGGCGGGTGCCGCGGTGCGCGCCGTGGTTGGTACAGCAGGCCTGTTCATGTTGATGCCTTGGTTCGAACGCCGCAACAGCCGAACTCCGGTCGACCTCACCCCACGGCTGTGGTTTCTCGTGATCGTGTCCGGGACGCTCGGCATGGTGATAGGCAAGACGATGATGCTGATCGCCCTCGCCGACGGGCCACCGGGTCTGGTGTCGATCCTGGTGTCTACTGCGCCGGTAATCCAACTACCGATCATCTGGTTGGTAACAAGGGAGCTGCCGTCGGTGGGTGCTTGGTTCGGGGCCGGGCTCGCCGTTGCCGGCACCGCGATGGTGCTCTCCTAGTGTCCTAGGAGGTTGGTGTGAAAGCAGCCGTGGCGGCTCGCCCCACCAATGAGTCCGGGCCCACGACAGCGCGAGCGAGCCAGAACAGGCGATTCACACCAGCCTCCTAGCAAGAGCGGTTCCGGCGTCCAGGACGGCGCGGCCCAATCTCTCGACCCCACTAGATTCCAGGTCATGGCTACAGGTGGCTCAACAAAGGTTGTCGTTGCGGCGTTCTTCGCCAATCTGGGGATAGCAATCGCAAAGTTCATCGGGTTCTTCTTCACCCAGTCGTCTTCGATGCTCGCCGAGTCGATTCACTCGGTGGCCGACACCGGCAACCAGGCGCTGTTGTTTCTCGGCGGCAGGCTGTCGAACCGCGAGCCTGATGATGAGTTTCAATTCGGGTTTGCCAGGGAGCGCTACTTCTGGGCGTTCGTCGTTGCCATGATCCTGTTCTCACTCGGGTCGCTCTTTGCCATCTACGAAGGCATCGAGAAGCTGCGACATCCCCATGAGCTCGAGAATGTCGGCTGGGCGTTCGCCATCCTGACCCTCGGGCTGATCCTCGAGGGGTCGGCCTTTACCACCGCGGTGCGGACGGCGCTCCCGCTCAAAGGAGACCGAAGCTGGTGGTGGTTTATCCGGACCTCCCGGATAGCAGCGCTGACCGTGGTGCTGCTCGAGGATCTTGGTGCCCTGATCGGTCTCGGGATCGCGTTGACCGCCATAACCGTCAGCACAGTCACCGGCGACCCGGTCTGGGACGCCATCGGAACCATATGTATCGGTGTCCTGCTCGGCGCGATCGCCATCCTGCTTGCGATCGAGATGCGGGGTCTGCTCATCGGCGAGTCGGCCCGACCAGCCGACTACGACAAGATCCGCACCACCATCCTCGAGTCGCCGGACGTCGTCGATCTGATCCATCTGCGCACCCAGCACTTCGGCCCCGAGCAGCTCCTGGTGGGCGCCAAGGTCGCCTTCGATGACAACCTCTCGTTCGCACAGCTCGCCGACGCAATCAACGAGGTAGAGCGGCGAGTCCGCGAGGTCGTGCCGATTGCCCGACCCATGTACATCGAGCCGGACATCATCCGCAACGCCGACGAAGCGCCCGCAGAGGAGCAGCATTAGACGATGCGTAACGGGGTACAGCTGATCGTATATGCCGACCGTTTTGGCGGCGATGGCATCGCCCGGGTAGCCGAGCTACTGAACGGACCGCTCGATGGTGTCTTCACCGGGGTGCACATACTGCCGTTCTTCACCCCGTATGACGGCGCCGATGCCGGCTTCGACCCTGCCGACCACACAACCGTCGATCCGCGGCTCGGCACGTGGGACGACGTAGCCGATCTCGCCCGCACCCACGATGTGATGGCCGACCTGATCGTCAACCACGTCTCGGACCAATCACACGAGTTTCAGGACTACCTCGCCAAGGGCGACGGCTCCGAGTACGCCGGGATGTTCCTCACTCGTGAGCGCATCCTTCCTGCCGATGCTCCCGAACGGGAGATCGACGCCGTCTACCGGCCAAGACCCGGCCGGCCGTTTACGACGTTCCGGCTTGGTGACGGAGCCACACGTGAGATGTGGACGACATTTACCAGGCACCAGATCGACATCGACGTCGAGAACAGCCAGGCGTGGGACTACCTGATGAGGATCCTCGATCACTTCGCCACGGCAGGGTTGAAGCAGGTGCGTCTCGACGCAGTGGGCTACGCGATAAAGAGGCGGGGCTCGAGCTGCTTCATGATTCCCGAAACGTACGACTTCATAGAGAGACTCACCGACGAGATCCACCGGCGTTCGATGGAGACACTGGTGGAGATCCATGGCCACTACATCGGCCAGATCGAGATCGCCCGCACCGTCGACCGGGTTTACGACTTCGCACTCCCCCCGCTGATCCTTCACACGCTCCATACCGGATCGGCGGAGGCCCTGACCAGGTGGCTCGAGTTCAGCCCTCGCAACGCAATCACCGTCCTCGACACCCACGACGGGATCGGTATCGTCGACGTAGCCAGCGGTCACCAGAGTCCCGGTCTGCTGGCAGATGAGGCGGTGGACGGGTTGGTCGAGACCATCCACACGGCCACCAACGGTGAGAGCAGGCTGGCCACCGGCACCGCGGCGTCGAACCTCGATCTCTACCAGGTCAACTCGACCTATCTGGCGGCGCTCGGATACGACGAGAACATGTACCTGCTGGCACGAATGATCCAGTTCTTCTGCCCTGGTATCCCACAGGTCTACTACGCCGGGCTGCTGGCGGTTCCCAATGACATGGAGCTACTGGCACAAACCAGGGTCGGTCGCAATATCAACCGGCCGTTCCTTTCGGACGACCAGCTCGAATCAGCTCTCGAGAGACCGGTCGTGAAGCGGCTGTGCCGTCTCGCCCGGCTCCGCAACACCCACCCCGCCTTTGACGGCGAATTCTCGCTGGCGCTGCCGAGTAACGACGTCATCGAACTGATGTGGCTGAACGGTGAGCATCAGGCAAACGCGTCCATCGCAGTCGGCCGGCGAGAATTCTCGCTCACGCTGTCGGGGTCACCGTCGCCTATCACCGGCTGGGACGACCTGCCCGGCAGCCAATAGGGCGGTCACCCGGTATCTTGACACCGGACAGCATCTTGACCTTGGAAGCGAGTGCAATGAGATTCCGCACCAAACAGATCCATGCCGGCGTCACCCCCGACCCGACCACCGGGGCAATCCTGACGCCGATCCACCAGTCGACCACATTCGTGCAACCGTCGGTCGATGAGTACATGGCGACCGGCTACTCGTATTCCCGCAGCGGGAACCCGACTGTGCGGGCGTTCGAGATGAAGGTCGCCGCTCTGGAGGAAGGCGCCGACGCGGCAGCCTTTGCTACCGGGATGGCGGCCACCAACGCCGTCATGCTGGCCATGCTGAACGCCGGCGATCATGTGCTGTTCTCCGACGTCGTCTACGGCGGCACCTACCGGCTCGCGACACAGGTATATCGACGGTTTGGGGTCGAGTGCGAGTTCGTCGACACCTCGAACCCGAACAGTGTCGCCGCGGCGATCCGGGACAACACCCGGCTTGTATTCACCGAGACACCTGCGAACCCGACGCTGAAGCTGACCGACATAGCAGCCATCTCGGCGATCACCTCGTCCCGCGGCATCCCCCATTGTGTCGACAACACGTTCCTCACCCCGTATTACCAGCGCCCGTTCGAGCTGGGAGCCGACCTGATCGTCCACTCCACAACGAAGTATTTCGATGGTCACAACGCAACGGTTGGCGGGGCGGTCGTTTCCAGCACCAATGAGCTCCACGAGCGGATCCAATTCATCCAAAACGCCACCGGCACCACAATGTCACCGCAGGTTGCCTGGCTGACTCTCCAGGGGACCAAGACCCTGTCCGAGCGGCTCGACCGCCAGTCGGACAATGCAATGCAGGTCGCCCGCTTCCTCGAGCGCCATCCCAAGGTGGTTGAAGTCGCCTACCCAGGACTTGAATCGTTCCCCCAGCATGATCTCGCCAAGAGGCAGGCATCGGGATTTGGGGCGATGGCCTGGTTCGAGGTCGAGGGCGGGGTCGAAGCGGGCAAGAAGCTGATGGACCTCGTCGAGCTGTGGACACTCGCCGAGAACCTGGGCTCCGTGGAGTCGCTGATCACCCACCCGGTCACGATGACCCACGCCGCCATCGCCCGCGAGGAGCGGCTCAAAGTCGGTATCACCGACGGGCTGGTGCGGATCTCGGTCGGCATGGAAGACGTCGAGGACCTCATCGAGGACTTGAAGCAGGCCCTGGACCGTATATGACCGACCCGGTTCTCGAGACGATCGACGGGCTCGGCGTCGGATACGAGATAATCTCATGTAACCCCGACCTGGCCGACACCGCCCAGTTCTGCGAGGCGTACGGATACGAGTTGGAGGACTCGGCCAACACCATCTTGGTCGTTGGGAAGGCGGATCCCCGTGTGTATGTCGCCTGCGTCGTCCTGGCGAGCACCCGGCTCGATGTCAACGGCCGGGTAAAGAAGAAGCTCGGGATCAGACGTACGTCGTTTGCTTCCGCCGAGGAGACACTCGAGGTAACCGGGATGACCATTGGCGGGGTCACCCCGTTCGGGTTTCCCGACGATCTCCCGATATGGATCGACGAACGGGTCATGCTGCGGGACAGGATCATCCTCGGCGGCGGCACCCGGGACCGCAAGGTCTTGGCATCGCCTGAGATCCTCACCGCGCTACCAACCGTCGAGGTCGTCGCCGACCTGGCCCTGGGTTGATCCGAGCGACCCAGTCCGAGAAGGGCGCGGAATTCATACCGGTGTCACATTGCCAACACCTCTGCATCAAGTGGCCGCGGTACCTTTCACAGCGATAGGGCACGGGGCCGGAGGTCAAGACCGGCTCCAACGCCCGAGGAGAGACGGGTCAACGATCACCTCGGCAGGACACCGCACAACTTGCCGGGTGAGGGTCGAGGGCCTGGCCTCTGTAGCGGTCGGATCCCGCTACTTGGGCCCATGCTTCAACCCGGTCGGGACTCCCCTCCCGCACCCGGCCGGTTGGCGTGGCACGGCCGGTGACACACCTCACCGTAGGTGAGGCGGGCACCGGCCGCTCCGTTTTCCGTACCTTCACACCGGTACCTTCACACCGGTACCTAGAAGGGCCCGAGGACCCTTCTGTGGGTGAGTGAGAAGACACTTACCGATGTCCCGGCGACCAACTCGACGGCGCCGACAAGCAGCGCCGATTGGGTGGATTGAGTTGGCTGGTTGACGACGGGGGGTGACCCGTCGGCATCCACCGTCTCCTCGCTCCTATCGAGGCCAGTCGATGAGGAGTAGGGAACGGGATCTTGTGTACTTGCCGGAGGCGTGCTGGGTGCACCGGACAGCCACCTGGAGATGAGTGCGGACGTCTCCGTCGCGACGGGAATGCCCCCCTCGCCTGAGCCATGGATGGTGAAAGCCATAGCTTCGGCGAAGTGCTCCGCCGGTGTGGCCGACCAGCCGGCTGCGTAGTCGAACCAGTCGCGGTCCTCCGGCAAACTCTGAGATGCGTAGAACGCCGCCGTGAATCCGTTATCGGCGAACGCACCACAAGCGAGAAACGTGTGGTGGGAGAGCTCGTGGATCACGATGGCTGCGAGCCCGTCGGTGGTGTCGGTCGGGTCGATGACGACCTCCCCCGTCCTGGTGCGGTACTCGCCACGACGGCCGTCGATTTCGGCGTAGGTGACCTTGACGGTCGAAGAACAGCCCTGGCGAACACCGAGAGAGTCGTACCACTCGTCGTATGCGGATGAGACGATCGCCGTGACGTCTTCGGAAACGGGTGGGGAGTCTGCAAGCGCGGAAGCCGAACCGACAACTGGTCCGATCAATATCCCCGTTACCAACAGCGTCATCCATGACCGCATATCAACTCGCCTTCCGTGGCTTCGGTTCGGCCTGTCGGCACGGGCGAGCTATTGATAAGTAGTTATTTCGGAAGAATTCCGAATAGTCAGCCCGGAGTCGTTGATTGATGGATCGACCTGCCGGTCATGGACCGGCGATGTGAGTGGGCTCGGCGAGTGTGCCGGAGCCGATTTCGTCAGGCCGCGGACTCTCCGGCGGCCAATTCGATCGATACCAGCTCGCTGCGAGGGATCGAGCGTGTGCCGGTGTTGCCACGGAGTAGCACGGAGTGCTCACCGTAGAATGCTTCGATACCGAGGTACTCGCCGACGGTTACGCCGGCGGAGGTGATGGCGCGGTAGATCCCGCCGCGCCGCAGGTGGTTGAGGTTCATTCTGGTCATATCGTGTGCCGACATTCGGCACTCCTTTCATCAGTCATCTCATCGTCATGGGTGACGGCTCGGAGGTGTGGCGAGCCCGGCATCCCAACTATCGCTAATCGGCGGCCGGGACGGTTTCTTGAGTGGCGTATCTGCTTGGTTTCGCAAAACGCACGGTGAGGTCACGGCCGCCGACACTACGGCCATGGAGTCCATCGATGGCACGGCGGGCAGCCTGCTGAGGCATGTCGACAAAGCCGAACCCCTTCGAACGGCCCGTGCGCCTGTCGGTGATGACGGTGGAGGCATGTACCTTCCCAAACGGCATGAACAGTTCTTCGAGTTCCCGGGAGTCGTGACTCCACGGCAGGTTTCCGACGTAGATGCTGTCAGACCGGTTCCCCGTACGCTCCCTCCGCCCGTTCACCTTGGCCGTACCGTTGCTCCGCTCCTTGGCCGTACCGTTGCTCCGCTCCTTGGCCGTACCGTTGCTCCGCTCCACCACGGGTACCCGGTCCTCGTTGCCACTGGGCTCGCCAATCCTCGAGCCACCTGATTTGAGCTCATCGGGTCGAGGCGGTGCGATGGGGCCGTCTAGACGGAGCTGTTGCTTGAGCCGCCCGGCATCCCGCTTCTGTTGGTGTGTGATCAGGCTGACAACGATGCCCGTCGAACCGGCTCGCGCGGTCCGCCCGGAACGATGGACATAGTCCTTCTGATCCGCGGGCGGATCGAAATGGATCACCGACTCCACCGCATCGATATGGATGCCCCTCGCCGCGACATCTGTGGCTACCAGTGCTTGCGAACTGTACGACGCAAAGGACCGCATGGCCCGGTTGCGTTGGTTCTGAGACAGACCGCCGTGCATCGCCACCGAGACAACGCCCTCCTTCGAGAGGTTGCGCGCCAGTCGATCGGCACCACGCCTAGTACGTGTGAACACGATCGCACGACCGGTCCTGGCAACGATCTCTGCGGTCTGATGGACACGATCGTGGTGGTCGACCAGCCAGAAATGGTGTCGCGCGTCGATCTCCTCATTCTCGACACCGGCGGCGTCGTGCCGGATTGGGTCGTGCTGGTACGTGCGGGAGAGGGTGGCGATGTCACCGTCGAGCGTTGCCGAGAACAACAGCGTCTGGCGGTCGCGGGCCGTCTGGTCGACGATGCGTTTGACCGCCGGCAGAAACCCCATGTCGGCCATTCGATCTGCCTCGTCGATGACCACGATTCGGGCCGCATCGAGATGCACATCGCCTTGCTGGAGCAGATCCTCGAGCCGGCCCGGCGTCGCCACAAGCACATCGACACCACGTCGTAGTGCCTGACGTTGAGGGCCGTATCCGACACCGCCATAGATGGCGAAGACGAAGCGCTTGACTGCCTTGGCCGGGCCGGTCAGCTCGTTCTTGATCTGCTCGGCCAACTCTCTCGTTGGTGCCAACACGAGCGCCGTTGGCCGACCGGGCTTCGCCTTGCCGGTGCGGGCCAGCAGTGGCAAACCGAACGCAAGCGTCTTGCCCGACCCGGTTGGTGCCTTGCCGGAGACGTCCTTTCCGGCCAGGACATCAGGGATCGTTGCAGCCTGGACGGGAAATGGTTCTGTGATCTTCATCTTGTCGAGGGCGCGCACGAGCGGGTCGGACAGGCCCAGTTGGGCAAAGGTGGTCATTATGAGGTCTCCTGCCCCGCGTAATCGGGGGTAGTTGGATATGTTCGGTCTCGCTGAACGTGCGGCGACCCGCAGGTAGTTCAAGCTTCGGCCGAAGAGGCGTTCCAACCGGGTGAGAAAAGGCTGCCGTGGTCATCGGGGAAGCGACGATGCGCTGGCCTCCACCCGGTGCGGCAGCCGGAACAGTAACAGCAACCACGAAAAAGGCAACATTTGCATGACGAGGGTTGGATCCCCTCTGCTACAAGCCCTTGACTCCGGGACGGCCCATTACCTTGGCCAGCGGCAGCAGGGACATCCAAGACTGCTCTCTTGGACGCTGTAGGTCGGGTTCGATCAGGGTTGGGAAGTCCTCGAGCGGCGTGAACCTGATTCTCCCTTGCTGTAGACCCATGAACGCACTCTCCGGCGAATCGCTCATTGCCTGCTCGATTAGATACTCCAGTGACTTCGAGGCAAAACGGGTCGCCTGAATCCGGTCAAAGGGCGACGGGTCGCCACCTTGCTGGACGTGGCCGAGGATCGACTGGCGCACACTGAACATCCCTTCGCTCTCCCGCTCGAACAGAGCCTTTATGAAGCCGCTCTCGTACACGGGATCAGCCCCCTCACTGGTGATGACGAGCCCAAGCCGCTTCCCCTGTTTGAAGCCGTCCTTCAGCGAAAGCACATCGATCTCGAGATCATGCAGTGAGATACCCTCCTCGGGGAGGTAGGTACGCTCGGCGCCGGTCGCAAGACCACTCATCAACGCCAGGTAGCCGCAGTCCCGGCCCATCACCTCGACGACGAAACATCGACCGGATGCAACGGCTGACTGCTTGATCTTGTCGACGTCGGCCACGATGTTGTTGAGCGCCGTGTCGGCACCTATGGCGACTTCGGAGCCGGGCAGGTCATTGTTGATGGTGGCCGGGAGACAGACGATCGGCAGGTTGAGCACCGGGTAGTCGGAGGCGTGAGACCGCATCTCGTGCGCAACCACGTAGCCGGCCCAACCGCCAATCATCAGCAGGCCGTCGATCTGGTACTTCTCCAGGTTGGCGGCGATCACCTGGAATTGCTCGTCACGTGGTTTGTGCCTGCTGGTGCCCAACTCGGCGCCGCCACGGGACGCCCAGCCGTTGACGCTCATCCAGTCCATCTCCTCCATCAAGCCCGACTCGAGACCACGGAACCCGTTGCGGATCCCGAACATCATGTGGCCATTGTCGATGCCGACACGTACGGCGACCCGCACCGCCGGGTTCATGCCCGGTGCGGGACCGCCGGCGTGGAGGATTCCGAGCCGGAGCCGGCGCTGGCCGGGGTCGGGTGCATGTGGCTTCGCCCTGACCATGGTCTTGATCATCTCGAATGAGTCGTGGAAGCTCCCGCCTCGCATGTCCATCGCTGTGTCGTAGTCGTGCTCGAGGATCCGCTCGGCGACGGCGCGAGTCTGCTCGACACATTCCATGAGCGGAGAACTGATGATCTGGTGCTCTTTGAGACCTATCAGTTGAGCCTCGTCCCCAGGCGATGTGACAACCTGTTCAACGGCTGCATACCCGAGCACCGTGCTCAGGTAACGATCGAAGGCGCTTGGGGCACCGCCACGCTGGACGTGGCCGAGACTGGTGATTCGGGTGTCCTCACCGAGCCGCTCCGAGAGCACGTCCTTGACGTAGTCGGCTTTGATTGGGTTGCCGAACTTGTCCTGAGCCCCTTCGGCAACAATGACGATGTTGAGCCGGCGTCCGACCTCACGGCCTGCCCGCAGCGCGCTCATCATCGACTCTTCCCAATCGTCATCGCTGGGTGGGCTCTCGGGAATCAGCACCCAGTTGGCTCCTGCCGCGACGGCACTCATCAACGCCAGGTAGCCGCAATTGCGCCCCATCACCTCGATGACGAACGCCCGTTGGTGGCTGGATGCGGTGCTGTGGATCGCATCGATCGCTTCGGTGATCCGGTGCAAGGCAGTGTCGGCGCCGATGGTCATATCGGTGCCGAACATGTCGTTGTCGATGGAACCGACCATCCCGACGAGGGTCAGCCGGCGGTGGGCTTCGGCCATGTCCTTTGGGATATCACCCGACTCGACGAGGTCGTCCAGATGCTCACGCCACTCGCCTTTGAAGACGTTGGCGCCGGTGAGGCTGCCGTCGCCTCCGATGACGACGAGCGCATCGACCCCGAGCTCGACCAGGTTGTGTGCAGCCCGGCGACGCCCTTCCCTGGTACGGAACTCGACAGACCGTGCAGTACCGAGCACGGTGCCACCCTGATGCAGGATGCCACCGACCGACTCGGACGTTGCTCGTTTGATCTTGTTACCACCCTCGACGAGCCCCTGAAAGCCCTCGAATACGGTGTAGACGGCCAGATTGGCGTCCAGCCCGGCCCGGACGACCGCCCTTACGGCTGCGTTCATACCGGCGGCATCTCCGCCACTCGTCAACACGGCGAGGCTGGTGGGACGCTGTGGTGTTCTCAGCATGTCTGTCTCCTGGGGAAGTCTGGGGAGGAATGGGGTTGCTCACGCCGGGCTAAAGGCTATCAAGGACACTAGGAGGTTGGTGTGCAAGCAGCCGTGGCGGCCCGCCCCACCCGACAAATCCGGCGCTTACGACGGCGAGAGCGAGCCAGAACAGGCCATTCACACCAGCCTCCTACGTCGGCATTGTGGGAATGCCCACATCGTCGGCGTTTGTTGTCCGTATCGCAACTTTGAGAAGTCCTTCACAAAAACGCTTTACCCATACGGGACCGTATGGTATGTTATTGGCGTGAACCAGGCAGAATCCACGAGAAGGGGCAGACCCCGAGATCCGTCCGTCGATCGGGCAATCCTCGACGCGGCCCGTTCCGTGGTTGCCGAAAAGGGATTCAACGGGTCATCGATGGATGAGATCGCACGTCGTGCCGGGGTCGGCAAGGACACGCTGTACCGGCGTTGGAAGTGCAAAGAGGATCTCGTGATGCATCTCCTCACCAGGATGTCCGAGGAAAACGTCCCGGCTCCACAACTAGAGGATCCACGCTATGGCTTGTTCGTATTTCTCCAAAACATCAGAAAGGTCAACCGGGATACCGATGCCGGGGCAATCATCGCCGGCATCGTCAGCGCCTCGGCCCGCAACAAACGGCTCGCCCACGTGTTCCAAGAGTTCTGGAGAGAGCGACGTCGCGTGGCGGCCGCACCGATCCGGGAAATCGTTCCCTCGAACACGACCGACGACGACATCGAATTGATCCTCGACCACATCCTCGGTCCGATCTACTACCGGCTTCTCTTCACCGGGGACCCGGTGGACGACGAATACCTCTGGGAGCTGATCGGAACCATCCCTTGGTCGCCAGAGGAACAACTCAACCAAGCTTGAAACCAACTGCACACTCAACAACACATTGAGACGTTGAAAGGCCAGAAATGAAAGAACACACTCTCGCAGTGGTAGAACCAAGTGTCGATGACGACACGACCGTCGACATCGCAAGGGAAACCGTGGCGCGTGGCGGAGAGGCCACCATCATCGTTTTGCTCGGGCGCAAGACTGCGGCCAATATCGCGGCGTTCGCCGATTCCGAGAACCTTGGTATCGCAGACGGGCGGGAGATCTATCTCGACCGTCTTGCCGCCTCCTACACGAGCCTGTTCGGCAACCGGGTCCGGTTTGTCGAGGACGGGCCTCGCGCCGAGCGAGTCGTATTCGACGAAGCCGCCCGTGGCCATGCCACGTCGGTCGTGATGCCGCAAAGACTCGTAGGCCATCGCAACTGGAAGTCTGCCGTCAGCAAGTCACAGGTGCCGGTGCTGCTCGCCCCTCGCAAGGCCGCTTAGTACCGGAAGACTCGGCTCATCCTCCTCCTGAGCCGTGAAAGACAGAGCCGCCGGATTCCCGCCCGGCGGCTCTGTCGCGTTCTCTCCCGATCAGGGTCCGAAGTAGTCGACGACAACCGCGGCGATCTCGTCGTGTGCGTTTAGAAAGATGCTCACTCCGGACCATTGGAGACAGGATTCGATGCCGATCGGCTCTACGTTGATCTGACGCCACTGCCCAAACTCCGCCGGCCATTGCAGCGGCGGGCCGGCGCAGTGCGGAATCGAACCGGCGGAGACACGTACGAAGTCGTGGTGTGCCAGAGCATCGAGGGCGCTGAGACGTCCGGTGATTCCGTCGAACTCCTCCACGTTGATGTCCCACGCTCCGTGCTCGGTCAGCTCGGCCGAGTTGCGGACTCGGAATTCGACGACATTCAGGCCCAGGGTCACCTCGCCGGCGAGCCGCACCGTGGAACTCGGTGCTTCTCCCCTGGCGAAGGCAACCAGCGACCGAACAATCGTCTGATCGCTCTCCGTTGCGACGGCCCATGAGTCGACGAGCCAATCCGGCATCCCACTGAGATCGTGCTCGTCGAGGGACATCGGCCAGCGGAGAGGCTGCCAGGTGTCGCCACCGCCGCCGGCATCGAGGAACAGGGTGTATTCACCGGCGGCCAAACGTTCTGCCCTGATCGCAAAAGGCTGCCACGCCGGATACCGGTCGGGGATCTCAACGACGTACTTGCTGGTCTCGACTGTGCCGACAACCAGCGACCCGGAGTAGACGGCCGGGACCAACTCCCCGGAAGAATCAGCGATCCGGACCCCCAGCTGACCCTCGTGCGGTCTGGCGATTCCGCTGGCCGCGACAGCCCCCGAACCGGCAATGGGTTCGGAGGTCAGAACGACGTCTCCGGCACTTGGCATAGTTGGCTGCGCCTCATTGAGGAGCAGATCAACCACGACGATCCCGCGGTCGGGGACAGCCTGAAGCGTCGCACGCTGCACCCAGTGCAAAGCCCACAGCTCGAGTGCATCGCCGGAGGCGACAATGTATGCATTATCACTGGTCTCGGTCGCTCCCACCCAAACCGAGTCGATATCACCAAGGGGGAAGCTGAAGCCGCTCTGGTACACCTGCGGTATCGAGTCGGCCGGCGCAATGTCCGTCGGGGTATCCCAGCTGAACGGTATCTCGCCCGACCCGAAAGTGAGGACAATCCGGAGGCAGCGCTCAGACAGGAACGCGCTCTCCAACGCGTAGACACCGCTGATCGGACGGTTCCCGGTGCTTGCAGCGATATCGGACAGCTCATCGACGCACGCGGGCACCTCATCCGTGGTCACAGGTAGCCCGTCGGGCAAGTGCTCGAGGAATGCGGAGTTGACCCAACCTACCGGGCTGCGACCCTCGAGTGGCTCTGGCGTGGTCGTTGCGATCGGATCCAACAGCGTCACCTGATACCAGAGAGCACCATCGTCGGTTGGCTCTTCCTCTCCCGTCCACCTGAGCCCGGTGTACGTAGCAGGGAGTTTCGCCAGAAGCTCATGGGAGACACCAGGTCCCCATCGCACGTTGAGGTACGGATCGGAGGCGTCTGCCTCAACCATGGCGGTGTTGACGCGATACCGATCGATGGCGACGGCATCGGGAGGCGGCGGCTCGGGAGCTGCCCCCCAGACGGCTGCAACCAGCCAGCCATCAGGTGTGTCGACAACGTATCGCTCCCCAGTATCGATATCGATCGCCAACGCGGCTTCACCAAACACTGCGATCAGCTGCCCGTCTACCAGGTCCACCGAGGTGACGCCCATGTCCTCGACCCGGAGGTCCACGGAGCCCTTGGGGGACCCGTCGATCCCATAGAGCTGTCCCGGTTCGGTGCCGAACATGACCACGACGTTGTCACCCGATACCGTCGCCAGCGTTGGAGTTGGGGGATCGCCGGCAGGAACCGCTGCCGCCAGCTCGACAATGTCCCCGGTCGACAACGTGACCAGATACACAGAGCGCGACCCGTCCGTCGCGACTACAAGTACTGCAAGATCGCCGTCGACATCGATATCGACCACGTCGCCGCCGATCCCGTCGAAGAGGTACCGGAGCTCGCCCCCGCCCCGGTCATAGCCGATCAGCTTCTGCCCGATCAACACCAACACCTCGGGCTCTTCAGCTACGTATCGCAGCCCCACCAGGTTCACCGAAATGCCCGGCTGCTCGATCACTTTGGCGACGGCGGAAGGCTCGCTCAGCCACCACACCTGCTCTTCCGTGACTGAGACGATGCCGCCCCGACCGTCGGGCACTGCTGCTTTGGTACCGGCGGGTAGCGGGGTCGGTTCGAGCAACGGCGAGTTCCAGCCTGCGGCTACATTGCCTCCGGCATCCCAGCTCTCGATCAGAGCAAACACGTCCGATCCGGAGCGATCGTCGAAACGGGCGACCGCAAGCTGTGAGGCGACCGTCGTAGACGGATCCGTGGACGCAGCGGTCGAGGCGATCGGAGCCGACGCCGTAGGGTCATCGCTGGGGATGGTCGAGGATGACGGCTCGGTGTCAGATGTGGAACATGCGGCGAGAAGTAGAGCAAATGCAGTGACCCAGATGCGGTGCAGCGTCCGCCCCATACCAGTATGACGTCACCGCCGTCCAAAGAGTTCCAGACCCCCATCTCGTTGTCGCGTCCAATCTGGCCACTTGTTGCGCGCATCGACGCTGGAAACCGGTTGAAGGGGAAGACTCTGGACCCACATAGATGGGTCATAAGCTACGGTGCCAGCATGAAGACGACGGTTGAGATCGCCGACAAGCTGTTGAAGGCGGCGAAAAGCACCGCGGCTGCCCGTGGCACGACGCTGCGTGACCTGATCGAGCGGGGGCTCCGGCATGAGATCGACGCGGATCGTGTCACTCCTTTCGCGCTTACGGATGCTTCCTTCGCCGGATCCGGTACACATCAAGGAGTCGACGAAGGAGACTGGAGCACCATCAGAGAGATGATCTACAAGGGTCGTGGCGGATGATCGCCGTCGACACCAACAAATCTGGTGTATGCCCACCGGCGTGATTCGAGATACACGTCGCCGCGGGCACGACCGTGCGCTCGTTGGCCGAGGGGCGATGCTCGTGGGCGATCCCCTGGCCATGCATCCACGAGTTTCTGGCCATCGTCACTCACGCCAGGATCTTCGACCCGCCAACGCCGGTTGAGTCGGCGATCACCCAGATCGAAGCATGGCTCGACTCGCCGTCGCTGGTGCTGATCTCCGAGTCACCGGATCACTGGGACCAGCTAAAGGCAATGCTGATTGCAGGCGCAGCCGGCCCACGAATCCACGACGCCCGGATCGCCGCACTCTGTGCCGGATCCGGCGTCACCGAGCTGTGGTCGGCCGATCGTGACTTCACCCGCTTCCCGATCACCACCAGGAACCCCTTGCTCGATACGTAGCCAGGCGGTTGCCGGGCTGCATATCCCACGTCACCGGTACCATCCACCGGGACACGCACCTGGGGGCGGAATGAGACGTTGGATACTGGTGGGAGCTGTTTGCCTCCTGATAGCAGGCTGTAGCGACGGTGAGATTCAACCGGCCGACCCAACCGCAAGCACCCGGCCCACGTCGGTGACCACGACAACACCGACCGAGACGACGACAACGATCGTGGCCGCCGAGCCCATCACTGTATCGGGGACACGAGACCAGGGCTTCGAGGAGGTCGAGTCCGCCCTCGCCGACGCGAAGCACCTATGGCAGCTCGCAGAGGTGGAGAGCTACGCCTACCTGCTCGAGGTCGTTTGCGATTGTCCCGAAGCTGAGAGCACGTGGGTGAGGCGCTTTGGTGATTGGGACGAGTACGGCCACCCGATTGACGATCTGTTCGACCGGATTTCACTCCGCATTGCCGACAACCCGGAATCCATAGAAGTGTCGTTTGCGGCAAGCGACGGCCACCCCATTGCGTTGACGAGCAGCGATCAGAGCTCGTACTCGTTGTTGGTGAATCACTACCACCGCATCGACGGGCAAGCGACCGAATACGACGGATCGTGGCGCTTTCTCGAAGGGACGATCAAAGGCGAGGCGTTCGCAAACCCACCCGAGTGGACTTACCTGAACCTCGAAACGGGCCGGATCACGTTCCCACCCGACGGGTGCAACGAAGCAAGCGGGTGGGTCGACATCTACAACGGTGGGTTCGCACTCGGCCCCATCGGGCAGACCCTCATCGGCTGTGAGACGCCAGCTGAGTCGACGATGTTCAACGAGGCCATGTACCGCGTCGACCACGCCGGCGTGGACGGGGCGCACCTGGTTCTGACCGGGCCCGACGTCGAGCTGCACTTCACCACCGCACCCGAGACTCCGTCGATTGCCGGGGAATTGCCGCTGACGTTCGCCGGCGACCGGATCACCTTCGACCCTCCGAGCGGTGCCACGGCGATCTACATCGTCACGTCACGGCTGGAGCCGTTCGGCCGCTCGATCAGCTTCTTGCTCACCGCTGAAACCTCCGCCTCGGAACACGACGCAGGCTGGACCCGGTGGACCGGGCAGCCGGCCGAAGCTGCCGTCGCTGCCGATGAGGGCCCACACACGATCGTCATCCCCGATGAGATCCAGGACGGCGACCACTACCTGTGCTCCCCTTACTGGCTGCCCGACCCCTTCTGCTACACGTTGTGGGTGCGACCGCCCAGTGCCCCCTGGTTTGTCACCGCCGGCCTGGGCGGTGTGGTGCTTCACGACGCCAACGGCACCTCAGAGGAGATGAGTGCGGAGCCCGCCGCCATCGCCTTCTACGTAAACGAGCGGCTCGTCGCTCAGTATCTCTACGACATGAGCCAGATTCAGGTCGAGGGCACAGGCCCGATCAAACTGGCCGAGGACGAGCGGCTCGAAGACGTCACGGCAACCGGCGACAGCATTCGTGCGCTCGTGATTGGGCCCGGAAGCTCCACCGTGGTTGATCTGGACACCGGTGAAGGGCTGCCATCCCTCCCACACGCCACCGAAGGCAAGCTCGCGGGTGACCTCGTCGTCCTCCGCACCTCTCCGGACGGGATCGGTGTATTCGAAACGGCAACGGGTGAGCCCGCGTGGGATCGGGTTATCGGTGTAGACACTCTCGTGACGGTCAAGGCCGGGCTGGTGCGGCTGGATACGATGGGCGTCCTACAGACCGAGGCCGGTCCGCCGTACTTCCAGTACGTCGAGACCGAAACGGTCGACCTCGAAACCGGGGAAGCGCTCGAATCGTTCGAATGGGAAGTGGCGATCCCCGACGATGGCCACAACATCGACCAGCCGTGTGGCAGACCGGATTTCGACGGCGATCTGCTCATCTGCCCCCAGCCCGACGGACGCCTCGTCACCCTCGAGGTCGTCGGTGGCGAGAGCCGCACGTTCGCAACCGGTGTCATCACTGCCACATTCGCCAGGGACAATGGATGAAGAGTGCAATTACATCGCATCTGGCGTCGGATACCGGAACATGTTCCGTTTTGTGACGCCGGAGCGGATGGGCCTAGACCCCGTCCCAGCCGGCGAGGCGGGCGGATAGCCACCAGAAGGCCATGCCTTTGCGGCGACAGTTGAACGGGTGACTGTGGGCGCAGCTCGAGCCGAGATCGCCGCAATCGTCGGGATGGGTCGAGCACCAGGTGCTACACCACTCGCACGCGTCGGAGCCGTCGGCGTAGAAGTTGCCGGCCGGGTCGTATTGCTCGATGTCGGCAAAATCGAACAGCACTCCCCCGGTGTCGAGCACGTGCTGGCGAACCTTGTCGTTGTTGGCGTCGAGCGAGGCGCCCCCACCGTCGAGGTGGCCGGTCATATAGACAAACGTCACGTCCGGGTACTCAGCCTCGAGAGCCGTCATCGCATCGATGTAGGCGTCGACATCGGTCGATGCGCTCGACATCTCGCCACACCAGGACCAGGAGAAGGCATTCGCGTCGGGCACATCGTCGAGGATCGACCGCGCCTCGCTGAGATACGCAGAGGCGTTCCATGACCATCCGCTGTCATAGCCCATCCGCAGCTGTGCCGGCACGTCGAGCGCCGGGACCGACCGGTACGACTTCTCGAACGCCAGCCCCAGCCAGTCGTCCAGGTCCTCGGTCCCCGTCCACAGTTGCGTGCCGTGCGATGTGGAGCCGTAGGCCCAGATGACAGTGTCGGCGGCCGCGTCGAGCCACTCAGCGGGGATGTCGTCGATGTCGGTTGCGGTGTGGTCGATGATGATCGCCTCCGGCATCTCGGGCGGTGGCGGGGTGATCGGGTCGAGATCGAGCGCTCTTGCGAAGAACGAGGCCATCTGGTCTCGCTCAACCAGGGCCGTCGGGCAGAACCGATCGTTGCTCGGCGGGTTGCACCCTGCAGTGACCCCTGCGGCGGCCATGGCGTTGATGCTTGCCTCGAAGATCGACGAGCTGTCGTCGCTGAAGTAGTCGGTCGAGGTCGCCGGGTAGCCGAAAGCACGCGCGAGGAAAGCGGCCATCTGCTCTCGGGTCACAGGGTCGTTCGTACAGAAGAGATCGTTGGCGGGCGGGTTGCAGCCCCTGGTGATCCCGGCGGCGGCGACTGCGTTGATGTCTGCCTCGAACACCGAGCCGTTGTCATCGGTGAAGTAGTCGGTGGCTGCGGGAGCGAGGTCGAGCCCCCGGCTGAGGAAGGCCGCCATCTGGCCCCGGGTCACATCGCTCGTCGGGCAGTATCGGTCATTGGTCGGCGGGTTGCATCCCCGCGTGATCCCGGCGCCGGCGATTGCCTCGATGTTGGCCTCGTGGACGTTCCCGTTGTCATCGCTGAACGATCCACCCGGAGGTAGGGCGGCGACGGCAGCCCCCGTCATCATCAAGCTAGCCAGCACCAGGGCCACGGGGCCAACGACTTTCGAACGCATCAGCTCTCCTCGATCGCATTACGGACCCCACTCAATCGGCAGCGCATCACGATAGGTTTAGCCAAAATTGAACAAGTCAAGAGTGTCACACCCATCACGTAATGCTCGGCTGCAACGATCTAGGTGGCTGGTGTGAAAGCAGCCGTGGCGGCTCGCCCCTCCAATGAATCCGGCGTTTCCGCCGGCGCCCGCGAGCCAGAACAGGCGATTCACACCAGTCATCTAGTGTAGGAGGTGTAGAGTTGGTGTATAGTGCCTCCATGGCCCGTACCAACATCGAACTCGACGACGAGCTGCTCGAGGTGATCATGCGCCGCTATGGCGTACACACCAAGACCGGGGCGGTCGATCTGGCACTCCGGCATCTCGCCGGAAAGCCGTTCACAATCGCTGAGGCATTGGAGATGCGAGGAGCCCGCGCCATTACAGAGGTGCCACGGGATACCGGGCCGTGATCCTGGTCGATACGTCCGCTTGGGTGGAGTTCGACAGAGCCACTGGTTCACCGACGGATGCGGCGCTCACGTCGCTGATCGAGGCAGGTGGAGCGTCGATGGCCGTCACCGAACCGGTGCTGATGGAAGTCTTGGCTGGAGCCCGTGACGAGCAACGCCACGATGACTTGCGCAGGTTGCTGACCGGGTTCGGCTGGCTTTCGATCGATCCCGTCGCCGACTTCGAGGGTGCAGCCCGGATCTACCGAGCTTGCCGCACTACAGGAATCACTCCTCGTGGGCTGATCGACTGCATGATCGCCAGTGTCGCCATCCGGACGGGGGCGTCGCTGCTCGCCACCGATCGGGATTACGCCGACATGGCGACGGTTGTGCCGCTCCAACTCGCCACGGTCTGAGCCCTGTTGACCTAGCCATGCCAGGCCCGGCCGCCGAAAGCTCTCACCGCGTAGTAGGCCGGATGACGCCGCCAGGCCGGCACGCCCTCAATCTCCATTACCCGCCGGAAGAGCTGATCCGCCTCGTTTCGGGTGTACACACGCGGCGGCTCGATGGTGCCGACAGCCGGGTTGCCGCCGTTCTTGTAGAGGAAGTCGTGTAGGAGGGGGGCCACGATCGACAGCTCGAACGGAGCGATCAGCCCCCAGAAGATCCGTGGGATCGACGCGAGATCAAACTGGAAACCTGCCGGCACCGTGATCAGGTTTGCACCGTCCTGATAACCGTAGTCTTGCTCCAGACGCCACACGTTTCCCGGGCCGGTAAATGTGACCACCGGTGGCGGCAGGTTCGACTGCACAACCTCGATGGCCGTCTGTTCGTACTGGCGCGCTTCGGGTTTCATCCCGCATCCTCCCCGCATTGGTCGCCCAACCCTATCTGCGGGGAGCAACAGACGCGCCAAATGACAACGCTCGGCAAGTGCCGCCTAGCGGACGACGGCCAACTCGCTCTTCACCAGCGTGGAGTTGCTGTCGCGTAGCTCGCGAGTCTGCACATACGTGACGATCGCCCTTGTTTCGAGCCCGCTCACAGGATCCAGCAACAACACCAGGGTGTCACCCGCCACGTGGCCGCCAAAGACGTCGCCCTCTGCGTGCCACAGCATGAGCGTGATCTCGCCCGAGGTCTTGTCGGCCCAGTCGCCCTCGTCGACGCCCAGCATTCGGTGGAACTCTGCCGCGGCAACGGCGGGTACGGAGGCAAACTCGAAAGTGCCGGTCACTGACGTCGACGGGCCCGCCAGAAACAGCCGAGCGGTCTGCACCACATAGTCACGTGCTGTCGACACATCCACGACATCCGAGTAGCCGATGTGTTCGCTACCCGACGGCTCGAATGCTTCCAAGACTGCCGCCACCGCGGTGTGCTGTGCCCGGTCGCGATCTACGGCTGCTTCGGCGCCACCACTGCCTCGTGTCAACGCAATCGCCAGCATCACCAGCAGCGTCGCAGCAACAACCGCGACCCGGATCATGACCGCTCGCCGCGTCGTCCGATCCATGTCCACTCCTAACAACTCGCACCTGTTACCCCTCTATTCGTCGTAGACGCCGATTCGGTTCCCGGAGGTTCCCGCGATCAGGCTGACTAGTGCGGATCGATATAGACAGTCATCCCGTCATCGGAGAGCGATACCCCATCCGTGTCGGATCCGGACGGGTCGACAACGACCACTACCTCTTGGAATTCGGGACCTGCGAACCCTTCCGCCCAGTCGAGGTCGAGGCGTATCTGCTTGTCGGGGGGACGGATCGCCCGCTCGGGCAGCTGCGGATCGCCCGGCGCTGTCGTCGCATCGAACTCCAGACCCAAATCGAGAGTCTCGGCTACCGGCTTGGGTCCATGCACGATGTCGATCGTGAGCAGCCGGTCGAGGTAGTACACCTCCGTATCCCGCTGCATCTCGGCGACGGCGGCGTCGCTGCGTCTGCGCCATTCCGTGATCGGGTGGTCCCCGCCGAAGGCGACGAGGTTCACCCAGTTGCGCAGCCCGTGCATGGTCTCCAACACCCGGGTCCACCCCGCTTCGGTGACGGAGAACATCACCAGCCGCTGTACCTGTGTCCAATGCTCGCCTCCCTTCTCCCTCTGTGTCTCCCAACGGGCACGAGCATCGTCCAACACTATGCCCCCGTCGATGTGACGCTCCAGCAAACTCCGACTCCAGGAATCGAACGCCGGGCCGGCAACAACCTCGTCCCGGAATCGGCACACCTCGGCGTAGTGCCGGTCGAGAATCTCGTCGTAGTCATGGCTTGCAGCCCGCAGATCCATGTCCCTCACCTCGTTGTTGCGCTGGGCGACATCTACCGCACGCTGCGGCCCACCCGGCAACAGGCTCGGGCTCGATGGGCCCTGGGTGATGACGATGTCGTCCTCGAGGGATGCGAAGAACACGCTCTGACCGGGATCGCCCTGCCGCCCCGCCCGGCCGCGAAGCTGATCATCGATGCGACCGCTGCCATGGCGCTCGGTGCCGATGACACACAGCCCCCCGACACGGGTTACAGCCTCGTACTGCGTCTGGTCGACGCCACCGAGTCTGATGTCGACGCCCCTGCCGGCCATGTTGGTCGCCACCGTGACCGCACCGAGACGTCCCGCTTCGGCGATGATCGCCGCCTCGGCCGCGTGGTGCTTGGCGTTGAGGACACGATGCTCAATACCGTGGTGTAGCAGCCGTGCGCTCAAGTACTCCGAGTGGGCCACCGTGGTCGTACCGATGAGCAGCGGCTGCCCGGTGCGATGCCGAGCGATTACTTCTCGAACGACCGCTTCGTATTTCTCCTCGGCTGTCGCTATGACCCGGTCGGTCAGGTCCTCACGGATCAAGGGACGGTGTGAGGGCAACCCAACGACATCGACTCCGCAGCTGTCACGGAACTCGAGCGCTCCCGCCATCGCGGTACCCGACATACCCACGACGGTGTCGTAGCGGGTCAGGTAGCTGCGGACGGTGCTCTGCGCCAGCGGCCGCGAGTCCTCGCGGACGGCGACGCCCTCCTTGGCCTCTACCGCCTGATGCAGACCGTCGGTCCAACGCCGTCCGGGGAGTATGCGCCCGGTGAACTCGTCGACAATGTGCACCCGGCCGCCGGTGACGACATAGTCCCTATCGCGCTTGACGGTCGCAAGGGCGCGGAGAGCCATATGGATGTTCGCGCCCGCTGCGGAATGGGGATCGGACATCGCTCCGTACCCGATGAGCTGCTCCACGTTCTCGACACCCGGCTCGGTGAGCCATGCGGTGCGCTGTGCGTCGTCGGCTTTGAAGTCGACTTCGGGTTCGAGATCGGCGACGATGGCGGCCGCTCTGGCCAGTCCTGCTGGATCGACGGGTTCACGTTTGGTGAGCACAAACGGGATGCGGGCCTCATCGAGGAGGATGAAGTCGATCTCGTCGACGAGAACGACATGATGTCCACGCTGGGTACGGTTCCCGGGTGTGACGGTGAGCGTGTCCCGCAGATAGTCGAACGCGAGCTCGCGGGCTGTGGCGTAGGTGACGTCAGAGCCGTATGCGGCCCTCTTCTCCGTGCGAGTCATCGTTGGCGTGGTGACCCCGACCGACAGGTCGAGGTACTCGTACAGGGGCCGCATCCACTCTGTATCGCGCTCCGCCAGATAGTCGTTGGCGGTGGCGATGTGCACGGGGCCGTTGACACTCAGCGCATATGCCGCCAATGCCGCAGCCAGTGTCTTGCCCTCCCCGGTGAGCATCTCAATGACATACCCCGACGCCATCGCGACGGCGCCGAGCACCTGCTCGTCGTGAGGTCGCTCACCGAGTGTACGTACCGCGGCGACACGAGCCAGCGCCAAGCGTTCGGCGAGTTCAGTGGTGGGTGGGTGGAGTCGTAGCTGCTCATCGGTGAGCAGGCTCAGACCGGACTCGAGCTCGTTGGCGGTGTGCAGCACCCGGTAGAGGTCACGTTGTGGCGGCCCGTCGAGGGCACGCCGGAAAGACATAGTCAAAGTGTTCTCCTCTGCTCGAGACGTCCCTTCGGGAGCGTCAGGCGTTTCTCGATCGACGAGCGCCGGGAGGTGAAGAGAGTCGTCGTGCCAGCCAGCTGCGCAGCTGCCGGGAGGCCGGGGTGTCGATGACGGCCGCATCGGCAGCTGTGACGCTGGGAGCGATCATCACCCGGGAGGAGTACTCCGCCTCGGCACCGCACAGCACATAGGCCACGGCCCACAGTGCCGAGAGGACGAGGTACACAACGGAGTTCATCACAGGGTCAATTCTAGGGGGAGTCGGTTGTTCCATGCCGAGCCGCTCCCAGGCGCTCGGCGACACGACCGCGCTCCAGACAAGTCTCAGCCAAGGGTCAGCGTAAACCCGCGTAGCCTCACATGCAGCTTCAGAGGGTGCAGGTTGATGAACGTTCGAGGTCCGAAATCGCCGGTCTTCGTGGCACTGACGAGCGCCAGTCGCCTACGAAGAATCGCTGATCCCGTAGCCACAACCCGGGTGGGTTGGTTCAGGCAATCAGGTCGAGCAGCTCCTCCAGCTTTCGGATCTCGTGGGTGATCCGGACGTCGGGGCCCGCCATCTTGCGGTTGGGGTTGTACCAGCATGTGGCGATGCCGTAGTTGGCGCCGCCCCTGATGTCGGAGGAAAGACTGTCGCCCACCATCACAGCGGTCTCCTTCGAGGGGTTGCCAAGTTGCTCGAATACGATGTCGAAGATCTTCGTCCCGGGCTTGGTGGTGCCTACCTCGGATGAGATGACGATCGCATCAAAGAAGTGCTCCACTCCGAGCCGGGCTATGCGGGGCCGCTGCACCTCGCTGAGCCCGTTGCTGACCATGGCCAGCGTCACACGCTCGCTCAGTTGCTCGAGCACCTCCCGAACACCGCCGTAGAGGTCGCCGAACGTTGCGAAGCCGTAGACGAAATCGTCCGCCATCTGCGTGACGTCTCCGGCCATGCCGAGCTCCTCGAGAAGCAGCTCGAAGCGAAGCTCGCGCACATCGCCGGGCCGGATGACGCCACGTTCCGCCCGACGCCACAGGTCGAGGTTGATCTCGCGGTAGGCGTCGTAATGGGGCATCGGGTCGCCGATCCCCTGGTTACGCATTGCCAGCAAGAATGCTTCGAGCTCGGAGGTGTCGGAATCCACGAGCGTGTGGTCGTTGTCGATGAGGACTGTGGTGTATGCCATGCTCAGGAACGTTCGATGGTTGTTTCCGGCCTCGGGTCCGACTCCATCTCCTCCAGCTTCCGGGCTTCTTCGCGGTTCTCTCGTGTCTCGTTGAGAGCTGCGATCGCCACCAGGATGGCGGCGATCGGATCCGCCCACCACCAGCCAACAGCGGCGTTGGCGGCAAGACCGAGAAGCACACCGAAGGCGAGCGCCGCGTCGAGGATCGACATGCGGGCTTCAGCCAACACCGGCTCGCTACCGAGCTGCCTCCCGGCCGTCCGTTTGGCCAGACCAAGCGCCAGCATCACAAACACTGTGATCGCGATGACGACGACACCTATCGGTGATTCATCCGGAGCAGATCGTGTGACGAGTGCCCAGATCGCTCCCGCCGCCACCACAACCGCTAGCACCTCAAACGACGCTGCCACGAGTCGCAACGCCTTTGCGGTGACCCGACCGGTGTCCCTTCCCGCATGCCGCAGATGCCAGACGACGACACCGGAGGCGAATAGCTCCACCATCGTGTCGAGACCGAAGGCCACAAGCGCCAGCGATCTGGAGGCTATGCCGAGGGCGATCGTGATCAACATCTCAAAAACGTTCCAGCCGATGGTGACGTACTCGAGCCGTTCCGCTGTGGTCTCGAGACGCTTCTTCTCGATAGTCATCGCCGTCATTCTGCCATTCAGTCGCGCGTCACCTTCCGGGTGGAGTGGACCACGTAGCCCTCAGCTTCTCTGGTGGCGGGGTGGTGTGTGGTGACGCAAGTGTCGGCTGGGACATGCCGAAATAGGTGGAAGCGACCGCTCTGACCGTGATAAGTCCCAGCGGATTGGTGCGGAAACGTACCGCTATCAACGGCGGGTGAAGATGTAACGAGTCCCAGGCCGCTGGGGGCCCGACGACAGGGAGTCCGGTGCCCGAACTCTGCGGCCTTGCGGCTGCTCAGGTCGGCGTCATTGGTTCATGGTTCCTCGGTGACATCGATCGGGCTCCCCTGAGCATCGTTGACTTCGCGGGCGATCCTCTCGAGTTGTGCGAGCGGAAGGACCATGTTGTCTGTCCCTGGAACAGTTGCTCGGCCCTCGTTCGATGCGATCGCAAAGGCACCCTGCCCGGCTCCAACGATATGGACAACGTTCCCGAGACCACTATCGGTGTGTGCCGAGAGGAACAGCAGCACATCGTAGCCCTCAGCAAGCTCCACACCCGGCGCGACGCTGTCGGTCATCTCTATGGGCTCGGTCGGAAACGACTCCACCTCCTCTTCGCTTTCGCCAAGTTCGCTTCGCTCTGCGGTCGAAGGGTCATCCGGCTCGGGGAAGTACTCCGTTCCCTCACCGTCCACGACTAGTACCCCGAGCGCCCGAGCCTCGTCAGGCTGCAGTATGTAGCTGTATGACCCCCCGGCGACCGTGATCTCGACGACATCACCAACCTCGACATCGGAGAAGAGCGCTGTGCCCGCATCCGACATGATCGGGCGCTCACCGAGCACCTCGGTAATCCGAACGCGGACCGGGGTCACAATGTTGATACCGAAGCGTTGACCGGGCCCCGCCGCCGGGTCAACGGGTGGCCAGTCACCGTCGTCCGTTGTCAGATGCGCAGGCAGCACATCGAGAACTTCGCCGCGAACGGCGACGTCGCTCGCCAGCGGCAGGTCCCCTGGCGATATGGTGACAGGGGAGAATCCGCCACCCATCTCGGGTTGAACCGTGGATACGACTCCGTCATTGTCCGCATCGGCCAGCTCGGTGGCGACCACAGCGGCAACAACCACAGCCGCAACGATGCCCAGCGCCGATAGAACCCGAGTCGGCTTGCGTTCCACGAACCTCACGTCGGCGCCCTCCCCATGAATCAGCCGCATGGCCACAGACGTTGCAGCGTCCGAGCCTATCGTTGGCGTGTACAACCCGCTTCGCGATGGTTCCCGGCGTGGAAGCAGCCCACACAGTCGAACTCGAGGTCGCGGGGTGTCGTGACGACATCAGGTATCCACGCTGACCGGGTGTCCGCTCATTGCGGGCTGCTTCCGATTGCAGACGTACCCGCGTACCCCAGTGCAGAGATGTAGACGACGACAAGCTAGAAGCTGAGCCAGGGTCCGCATGCGTCAGCGGGACGGCCGCTCCTCCACGTTCGTGGTCGCAGCTGACGGGCTCGCAGCTGCCGAATCGCCCCCAGAGGGATACACAACTCTCCCTCAGGCCGCGACAATAGCCCTTGATAGCGTCCAATTATCGCGGGCTATAGTCGGGGCCTGACGAGGATTGGTGCAGGATCCTGAATGGATCGAACGTTGGCCTTGCCGATCCCAGTGTCCTCGGATCGCAGAATCCCCGTGTGGTCACCGCTTTTCAACGCTGGATCGTGTCACAAACAGTACCAGCCGGGTTGTGATACCCAGAGCTGCTCACCCATCGGAAACGACACCATGATGACCACGATCTCAGAACTACCCTTCGGGAACGCCGGGGTGGCCAAAATGACCGTACCCATTGGCCTGTGAGTCTGACCCACCCACGATATCGACGTTGAGACCGGTGCGCCAGCTCAGGATCCTGCATAGTTCCTCGTCACACCCCAGAATGAGACCGTCGGAGGGCGAATTGGTGGCGAGGCAGAACGTGATCCACGAGATTGGTTGGCCAAATCAGATTCCCCGCAGGTCGAATCTCGGCGTGCTTCGAGGAAGTTCGCGAGGTTCTTGAGCGGGAAGGTCTACTCACGTCCGACGCCGCGGTCGATCGTCAGGCAGATCCACACGACCGACACAGCCCGGATGCGCCCAACGCCGCCAATACCCGCTGCGCGGGTTGGTCAGTAGCGGGTCAATCTCCAATCCAGGGAGGGGTCTCGACGTCCCATACCGAGATCGGAAGGTCGTGGGTCCGGTTCAGGTAGTGGCCCTCGAACCCACAGATGTTGAAGACGATGAGGTCGAAGTACCACAGCGCCAGCCGCCACGCATCAAAGCGCACCGCTGTCTCACCCCTCAGGATGACATCAGGCGCTGTTGGGTGGGCAACGCTGTTCCGTAGTCTCGTAATGGCATCTGGCCCGTCGAGGCTGGGCAGAGCATCCCGCAGCGGCACCAGCGTCCCTGGGATCTCATTTGAAGCTCCAATCCCCTCAAGAACCCGTCGAAGACGCCCGTCAGCCTTCAGATCCTCCCTTTCCGAATGTGACAGAGATGTGTGGTGGGTCAACCACTGCCACGAGAGCAATTCCAACGCCGCCTGTGCCACAACGAGACGCGTCTCAACCGGCAGGCCAGAATGGGCATCAACGTACAACTCCATGGCCACGATCAATGCGTCTCTCCAGCGATAGTCGGCCCACAGTTCGGAGAACCCGTGCCATACCATGGCTAGGGATCGACTGTATTGGTTTGTAAACCACGGCAACCCTCCGGTGTAGTTGTGGCGTCGAGGGTCCCCGATGATCGCGAAAGCGCTGCCGCCGCCAGCGCTAATCCCAGTCGGCAGAAGGAAGGCGATTCGCCGACCGAAGGTAAAGCTCGCTAGATGTCGGACACCCTCTACAACTCCGTCCGCGGTGTCATAGGTGAACTCTGCCCCATCCTCCCGCTCCACGATGAGGAGGTGGGTGACGGTTCCGCCACCGCTGAGGCGTACGGACTGAAAGGCATCTCTAGCGCCTTCGACCTCTTCGATCCGGATCACCCACTCGTCCGTGTCAAGTACAAGGATCGAGTGATCGTCGCCCCGGAGGAACACTGGTTCGATGTTGCACAGATGAACAATGAGCCGCGAGATCGACGCTGAGATGTCGCCTCGAATGGCTCTGTCGATCTTGGATACAGACCGGTATCCACCTGAGGCCGATGCGTCGATCGGGAAGTTGCTGGCGGCCTTCAGGGTCGTCATGTTTCCTTGCAGCTCGAGACCCTCGACCTCCACTCTGAGGTCTCGGTAAGCCATTGCGGGTGTCTCTGCCTCGATCACGAGCTGGGTGCCGCTGAACCAGTCAAAGGTTGCGGTAGCGCGCGCCACGATCTCCGCCTTGCCTTCGTCATCGATAACGGTTGCCGGTCCCTCGAAGAGTGTGAGCGGCGCGCGTGGCAGCAGCGGGAACGGTGGGTTCTGATTGAAGATGCGTTCGACGTCTATCACTTCCCCTTCTGTCCATCGGACACGGGACGCAAATGGCCTGCGTGGTTGTCCCAGCCAGCCCAGCGTAGGTAGTGAGGACCATCTGCGCAGTAAGTCACGCTAGGACTTCTGGTGTGTCAGTGGCATCTGGTCCCAGAGCGGGACGTCAACGTGGCGTCTACGAGAGGACGGCTACATAATCATCATTATGCAGCACGACGATCTAGGCTCCCCCCGGTGCAGAACATTGGGCTCATCGAAGCGTTCGAGCGGTTTCAAGCGTCGCTGCGGGCCGCCCAGAAGTCCCCCAACACCGTCGCCGCCTACCACCGCGACCTGAGGATGGTCGCCGAGCTGCTGGTCGGGCCATTGAACCTCGAGGTAGCTGAGATGCGGCTGTCGAACGTCACCGTCCCAGTGCTCCGGGAGGCGTTCGGTCTCCGAGCCGAGACGTCGTCGCCAGCGACGATGGCCCGCACCCATTCGGTGTGGACCCGGTTCTTCCGGTTCGCCCGCTCCGACGGGCTCACCACGGCAACACCGATGGACGACATCGAAAAGGTCCGACAACCCACGCACCGGCCCCGGTCTATCGACTCCCCCGACCTCGCCCGAAGGCTGCTCGCCGCCGCCGCCGAGCCACCCGATGAGTCCCACACCCGCTGGCCGACCCGGGACGTCGCCCTCGTCACACTCCTGGTCGCTACCGGGATCCGACTGGCCGAGCTTGTCGACCTGCATTGCCAGTCGATCACCGGCGAACCGGGTGCGTTCCAGCTCGACGTCGTCGGCAAGGGCTCCAAGTACCGGTCGATCCCACTGCTTGATCAGACCGTCGACCGGATCAACACCTACCAGGCTGAGCGGCGGGACCGGTTTCCTCGCCATCGCCTCGACCGGCGCACTACTCCGCTCTTTGTACACCCCGCCACCGGTGATGCGATCACCCGCCCGCAGGTGCAATACCTGATCGACCGGCTGTACCGGGAAGCGGGCATGCGCGCCCAGGTACCGCCCGGCGCATTGGTGCATGCCCTCCGTCACAGCTTCGCCATGGACCTGCTCGACACCGGTGCCTCCATCGTCGAAGTACAAACCCTGCTCGGTCACGAATCGATCAGCACCACGCGCCGGTACCTCACAGCCCGACCCCACGAACTCCGGGACGCCATCCAGGCCACCGCCGCCAGCCGGTCAGTCATCGCTGGCAGCGCAGGGAAGCCAAGAGAACCAGCGCCGGAGCCACGAACGGCAGAGGAGGCACCGGCGGAGCCGCCAGAGCGCAAGATCCGTTCGACGGCCAAGAAATGGGCGTGCGAACTCGTAACCACGGAAGGCCCGACCCGAGCGGTCGTGTGGTCTGCTCACACCAGCGAGGCGGGTGCCAAGCGAATGATCGCCTCGCTGCAACGCCCGTGGCAGCTCCAAGGCCACGAGCTGCGGCAACGCTGGCAATGGAAGACCGCACCCCTCGCCGCCCGTCAACCTCTCCACACCACGCGACAGCAAGCCCTCGAGTCCATCTCGGGCAAGATCTGTTTCGACCGTCCACCCGACCTTCAAGATCTCGTGGTCGAATCACGCCCGAACCCCCCGGCCAGTCCGCACGCCCCCGCCACGGTCGACATCATCATCCAGCCGACGGGAACGTCACTCGGCCGGCACCTCGGCCGTCAACAAGAGAACTACACGGTCCTCGACATACACGGACAGTCGTCACACGGAGCCTACCTTCAGCCGCTCCTCAACCTGCTCTTCGCACCCCGTACCGAGGCCGTCGCCGTCCCAGCGCTCGGGCAAGTCCGGGATGACATCCACGCCGCGATCAGCCGTGTGGCCGGCGGCCCAGGACAACCATGGACCGTTCCAACAGCGGACCTCCGCCGAGAACTCATCGCAACTGGCCAGTTCATCAATCTCGCGGAACTTGAGACATAGTGGACTCGCCCCCGGCCTGTTGACGTGGGCTCAGTTCAGTGACGTGGTCGAGCGGTCGACTGCATTTCAGAATTCGATGTCTCGTGCCGTGTCGGAAACGTGCTCTTGGTGCGCCGTTCGTTCCGCGTCTCTCCGCTCTTGCTCCACCTGATCACGACGACGTTGTTCGGCGGCCAATTCGTTGACCTTGTCGACGACCAGGCGAAGCGTTTTGGCATGAACCTGGGCCACCTCGTCGATGGTTGTTCCGTCCAGGATGAGCCTGTCGCCGCTCACCCTCGATATACCCGGCCGGTGCATGGTCGACCAGGTCGGTGGTCGATCCCACACTTGGACGAGCAGTCGCGATTCGAGAGCATCCGGCACTCGTGACAGCCGTATCGGGACTGCGTAGAGGGCTGAGCCGGCGGTTCCGTCGTTGCGGGGCGTGCCGACCTCGTCTTCTATGACACCGACAATGTCTAGTGGTTCACTCACGTTGGTCCTCCAATTGGAAGTGTGCTCTTTACCAAACCAGGAGGGTGTGACGGAATCGCCACCGCCCTCGCCGTGGTCCGCCCTATTCGTCATGGTGCGCAACGCCAATCGCCCGGAACATCTCTGTTTGGCTCTCTGGAATAGCGCTCCCCAAGTCCGTGTCCGACCTCGATAGCCGGTGAACCAGGACAGCCGTGGACCGTCCGCGCCGCCGAGCTCCGTCTGAGGCTCATCGGAAGCAACCGCTTCATGAACCTCGCCGACCTCTCCCACCCGTCATGACCTGCCGTACCCGCCCGGATGGTCCTCGGATCTTGCCACGGACTCGGCAAAGACACGAACGTGAAGCCTTCGCTCGAGTGCTTGCAGATTGTCCCAAAGGCGATGTCGTACCTCCGAGGGTTCGACGTACCACATCCTGGCCAAGGTGGCTTCTGCGTGGGCGACGTCGCCAGGAGCAAGCGGCGTCTTGCCCTTCTTGGCGAAGGGAGCGTCGGTCTCAACCAGCACGCGATTCGGCGGCATCGCGGCGACGGCCGTCCGTCCGCGAGTGGAGCTGAGCATCGCCGAGTTGACCGAGAAGTACGCGTCGAGGTCGATAGCTCGTTCCAAATAGGGTGGCGTCCCGAGGAACCAATGCAGTACCGCACCTGGGACGTGGTGCTCACCCAGAGCCACTACGACGTCCTCGGCTGCTGCCACGCTGTGGATGGTCACCAAGCGTCGTTGAGTCTCAGGATCACTGAGGATGGTGTCCAAGGCGTTGCGTTGTGTCGCCCCGTCTGCCGTCGCTCCGCTTGAATAGTCGAGCCCGATCTCGCCGATTGCCCTCGCTGACGGGATGGCGGCGAGGAGATCTGCGACTCGCGTGTCGTCTCGACGCAGAACTCGAGGGTGGAGACCCACGGCCCATGTGACTCGGTCGAGTTGCGGTCGGCGGCCAAGCCGGCGCCATGCGGCGGGATCGTTTGTTACGGCAAGGATGAGGGCATCGGCCGGAACCTGTCCGTAGCCGCCAGCCTCGGCGAGGTGGCAGTGCAGATCCGCTGGTGGTGGTAGGTGATCGTCGAAGAGCGTCATAGCCCGAGTATCCGCTTCACCGGTTCGGTTGAATGGTGCGCCAGCAGCGCCCTGAGTTCTTCGACGCCTCTAAGTCGCATGTCGTGAAGGTCTGTCAGCAGCTCGTATGTGGCGATGGGTGCCGCTGCGAGGATGTCTCCCGGACGCACTGGATCAAGTAGGGATCGTGCAAGTGATCTGATGTCCGATGCTGCGGCGGGGCGGTCGGAGTAGAAGCGGGCATCCGTCATCGGGTCCACTGAGTAGGGAGTGGGGTCGTGTCCGGTCGTGTGGAACCCGGCTCGACGGATGAGACAGGGATAGCAGTAGCCGCAGTTGCGGTACCCCTCCCCGAGCCAACGCCCTATTGGGTGGGCACAGGAGACCGTCTGGCTGAGTAGAGCAGGACTCGCCACTGCCGTGAGCCGCTTGGCGACATCGCCCTTGGTGAGCAGGAGAAACGGGTTGTCGACCACGATGTCGATCCCTGCGCCAACCAGCAGTCCGTTGAATCGGTCCACGAAGTAGGGGTGGGCTGTCCGCGTGGACAGGCTGCCGACGCGTCCACCGTGCAGCGGCACGTTGACCGCGATGAATCCATTCTCTGCCATGCGAATGGTTCCGATATCGAACATACTGGCGATGAGGACGCCCAACGCGAGGAAGAGAAAAGAGCGCGATCTCATCGAGCGGTCGACGAGTCCTGGCCAGCGACCATCAGATTCGTCTGACCCACCGGCTTCGGCGAGACGGAATCGGTAGTTCGGTAGCTCGACTCCATAGCGATCCTCGAGGTTGCCAACGAGGGTGCGCTGCAAGCCTCCGGTGGGGCCGTCGCCGAAGTACGACACGAGCGCGGCGGAAGCGCCATTCGCGACAAGATCGAATGCACCAGCGAGCGAATCGACACCACCGGAGAACAAAGCGACCACGTCCGGGCGCACAAGCGGGCGCTCCCCACCGGTAGTGATCGGAGCCGAGGCGCCGCGCCGGAGCCTCAGTGTCCATCGGTCGCCGGTGAGGAACGAAAGGGTGTCATCGAATGCTGAGTCCGCCCAGCGGCGCGGCTCGCTGACAGGCACCTCGAGGACGATCTCTCGCGTCCAGCCGTCGGCTTGGTCCTCACGAACGATTGAGCGATCGGCGACGTAGGCAGCTACCGCAATTGCCAAGAGGTCAGCGGCCGCAGGTGACGGTTGTGGGAGTGTCGCCCAGTCCGCGGAGGTTTGAAGCATCACAGACGATGTTCTCGAGTCTCCGAACCAGTCGATCGCTACGTGCGGCGAGCTGGCGGGTTGCGTTGGGTCAGTTCTCATTCGCACCCGGACCGGAGAGGACATCAGTCTGCGCTCAGAAGGTCGAGTGCGTCGTGGCGGAGACGGTCGACGAGCTTGGCGCCGTCATCTCCAAACCAGTCGACTCGTTGGAACTGGTTGGCGTCGAGCTCGAGATGAACGAGGGCATCGACGACGCGCCGGATGTCGCGCTCGTGTCGACGGGCTTGGCTTGCTCCGCTGTTCTCCGTCAGTTGCTTCAGGAGCGGGGTCAGAATGGTCCTGGTGAGGTATTCGACGAGGAATTGGCGGAAGAGCTCTGCAGCCTCCGAGACGTCCATCGGCGTGTCGAACACGTCATCGTCGGATTCGAGAAGGGCGCTGAGCACTTGCTCCGCCGCTCGACGAGCTGCCTGATCGTCGAGAGTGGTTGAGTCTGCCGCGACCCAGTCGAGGATCGACAACAAGGCGTCGCCGGGCGGTTTGCCCTCCAAGTCAGCGATTCCTACCCGCTGGAGGGTCTCGCCGAGCCCGTCCGTGCTGGCTCCGGCCAGGAGTCCACCCACTCTCTGCGCCGCAGTTGCCGAACCGCCCGTCCAACCGCCCGCTCCGGTTCCGGCGCCTCCACCCAGGGCTCGAGCTCCGGACCGAACGACGGTGCGGGGTGTCGCGCCAGTCCGACCCCTTGCGAGCCTCGTGGCTGCGCTCTTGGCTGCCGTCCACTCCGAGCTCTTTGGCCCACTTGCTGAACTAGACGTCCCCATTGCCGTCCACTAACGATGTCCGTGCCCGGAGTGCCATTCTCGACAGCTGTGCCGAGGCGTCCTGCCGTTCCCAAGTCGCAAGAAGCTCGACCACCAGTTGCCGCTCCTCTGATCCTGCGAGCCGCCGAGCGACGATCAAAGGAATGTCGGCCGGTACTGCGGGGTAGGCCAGATGACCGAAGGCCGCCAACACCGACGGCACCATGGCCTTGTGGTTCTCGGCGATCTCCAGAAGCGACCGCATCATCGGCTGCTTGTCTTCTAGGCCAGGAAGACGAGCACACGCCGCCTGGACGAGAACGGACACTGACTGTGGCTCCAGAGCAACCACCTCATCGACCGCGGACTCACGCAGTGCCGCAGAGTCTTCCGCGAGTCGGGTCGCCAGCGCTTGGAGGCCCGGCGGGAGCTGATCCGACGTGTCTATGGAGGACCCCAGCCGGTCCCGAGCGAGGAAGAAGTAGGGGGATAGATCGACGCCCTTCAGACTGGGCTCCGTGCGGAGCCAGTCGCAACACCACTCGTCAGCGAGCCATGCTTGAGCTACAACGCCGCCTGACACGGGTGGTTCCTCGTTGGCCAGCGACGCCTCGAGCCCGCTGATCTCGCTCGGGATTCCACCTCCTCGAAGCTGCCACTCGTGGATCTCTCGGAATCGTGCGTCCTTTACGTATTCGAGCACGGTCAGTTTGGCAAGGACGGCTTGGTCGATGTCGATCTGCCGCCGGTCTGCCGTTCGTCGGCGAAGGTTGAAGGAGTTCAAGAAGCGCTTGATCTGGCGCGGGTTGCCGTTGAGGCCAGACGTGAGGGGTCCCACGATTTGTGCAATCAACCCGAAGTCCTTCTCGGCCTCTGCAGGTAGTGGCGCCCCGTCAAGGGCATCGCGCACGATCCCGAGATTGCATGCAACTGTCAGATCACCCGAGCGGCGCAGCCGCTGTGCTGCTGCAAGGACCTTGGCAAACGGATCGGCTTCGAGAGCCCGGTGTGCCACGAGAAGATTGCAGTACGTTTCGGCTGCGGGGGCGGCAAGCGGCGGGATGCGGAGCGGAACATGCACCAGTTTCTCGAGGTAGTCCTTGGCGATATTCGTCTCCGCAGCCGTCGACATCGGATACCGGTGCCTAACTGCGTCTCGTACAACCCGTTCATCTGCGGCAATGACGAATGCGGTGCCCGGAGCGGCGAGAAACAGGCGGATCGCTTCGAGGGTGTCGATCACCTTGTCGGGTAAGCATCGATCGAGATCGTCGATGAGTACAACGACCGAGGAGACCGCCTCCAATCCCCCAACTAGTTCCTCGAACTCCCGATGGAACCCCTTCGACACGTCAGCCGAAGACGCCATCTTCGGATCCGGCGATTCGCCCTTGTCGTCGGCTTTGAGGACGCTCTCGAGCGCACCAAGAGCAACGCCAGCTATCGGCACGACCGCCGAGGCCCCCAACTTGGCGAGCCGCAGCCAGTTGATTCTCCGGCGCAGACTCGTCACTAGAGATGCTGCCCAGTCCTTCGACTCCTCAGCAAAGCTCTGCGCGTCGTCGACGGCGTCGACCACGGCACCAAGAAGGCAGCTCTTGACGTCGTCATAGCCCTCAACGAGCCACGGACTGAACTCGACGACAAGGGCCCCTGCGTCACGAAGCGACGAGGCCGCTAGTCGCAACAGAGTCGACTTGCCGGCACCCCAGTCAGCAAAGGCGCCGATCGTCAACGGCTGAAGGCTCGTGTCGAGGGCGAGGGCCACGACGTCGTCGATGAGATCCTCATAACCGAGGAGATCAATGTCCGACGCGTTGTCAGACCACACGACAGTGGGCCGATCCGGCCTGAGGACTCGAGACCACGAGCACTTGCATATCGAGGATTATCGCCGCGACGGCAGACGAAGAGAAGGACTCGACGCAGGTAGGCGGGTAGTGACGTACCCGTCGAGGATCACGACGACGACGATCTGACACGGGCGACTGTCGCCTGTACATCGCCCCGTCCGAGGGCTGTCGTCACTATCGAGAACCTGAGACTGTCCGGTCCGGACTCACTCGGTTGCCGTTTGCGGCCGAAGGCCTGTGTCGGTGACTCCCGCTCCAAGTTGCTTCTGTGGCTTCCGCCCCGTATCTCTGGCTTGTGATAATGCACGGAATCACAAGTCAGAGCCAGTGACGGGCGTAGCAGCGCCGGACGCCCGGCGGCTAAGCCCTACCAAGCGGTCCATATAGGTGGTCGACGACCGTCGGCTGCTGCTCAGCCACCGGGCGGAATCGTTACGAACCCGGACTCCACAGACCAATCCTCGAAGTCAGCATCTAACATTGGATCGCAGATGGGAAAGACCCCGTGTTCGGTCCGAGCGGCTATCGGCTGATCTGGATCAAAGACGCACATTGACACATTAGGGCAATCCGTCATCGCAGTGGCCCTCGCCTCCCGGAGCGGATCGGATCGCTGGGCCGGGTCGGCTTTGCTGATGTCATCGAGCTGACCATTGATACGGTTCCACGCGTCGCCACCGATAAGACCCATCCTGTGGCAGTCGCCGAGCTGCCCCCTCAATTGATTGAGATCTGCGCTGCTCTCGATCGAGGAGATCTCATTCTCGGACGCGACGTAGATGGCCTCGACGGTGGCGCGGGTACTCTCCATCGCGATTAGCCATGTGACTACTACGCCGAGCACGCCGACCACGATGGTGACGGCAATCCCATAGAGGAACTTCACAGCGTCTCGCCGCTCCACCTCAATGCGTCGCTGGGTCTCGGCATCGAGTGCCGCACGGAGTTCGTCGAGATCGTTGCCGGGGCGCTGTGCGGTACTGTCTCGCCCCCGTAGCCGATCCCAGAATGTGCGCGCCCTCGGTTCCACGATGCCGAAAAGGGTACCTGGCGAACGCCGACACTGTCTACGTGGAGATGGGGACGGGATTGCCGGCGGCCCGTCCGGTCTTGCGTTCCCACACGTCGGCGAACGCTTCGACGGCGGCTTGTTCGTAGAGCGGCTTGTCGGCTTCGACGGGTGCGGGGAAGAGGGGGTGGTCGTGGGCGAGCTGGGCTGCTCTCTGGCCGCTGACGCCGAGCCGGTCGCCGATGGCGGTGAGGTTGAGCAGCGGTGTTCGTACCCAGGTGGCGTCAGCGGCGGTGATAGTGAGACGACCAGCAAGCTGCGACGGATGCTCGAGACCCTCACCGGACTCAGAGACCGAGCCCTGCTGGTGGTCGGCTTTGCCGGAGCGTTCGGTCGTTCCGAACTCGTCGGCATTCAGATCGCCGGCATCGACGAAGACAACGAGTGCAAGGGGCACGTGCTTTCCCTAGTAGGGGCGAACAAACGACGAGCAAACCGGCCCGGGTCGGATCGTCGGGATGCGTTCGCCGATCAACCGCGCCAAGTGCGCCGGTCGGACTTCGCCCAATCGGCGCCTCGGCTCGTTAGTGGAAGCACGTCGGGGATCCGTCTGGCTCCGCCCCGTCGTTGGGGCGGCTGGTCCCACGCTGACACGTGGTCTGACTCACTCTGGGTAACGTCAAGCCACGGCTTGCAGTGGTGTGCCGGCGTTAGGTGAAGCTCAGTGTTCGGTTTCTGCGCGGATGATCGGCAGACCCCCGGTCGGGGCCTCAGTTGTTGGCGCCGCTGGTCACGGCAGCCCCCAGGCTCTGCCGCTCCTCCCGCCCGAGGCCCGTCTCTCTCACAGATGGACAGTGAGGCTGCACACCTCGGTCCAGCGCTATGGGACGGTGTTGGGCACGAATCGCTCCGGGTGCCACAGTTGTTCCCGGCGAACACCTGTTCGGGTATGCTGGGGTCCCGCCAGATTTGGGAATCGCATGATGTGTGCCTTCTGCCTCAGCGACGACAAGTCCACGAAAGAACACCTCCTGTCGAGACCGATCTGCGACGCCCTCGGAGTCGACCGCAGAACACTGGTGGCGTCGCTCGATGGTCGCAATGGACAGCTAGGGGCAGCCTCGACTCTCGACACGCGAGCGGTTCGTCTCCCGTGCGCCACATGCAATTCGGGCTGGATGAGCGAGCTCGAAGGAGACACCGCCCGCACGCTGCGCCGATGGATGTCCCGACCCGACCAGCGATTGACCGCTGCCGGCGTGCGTCATCTGACTCGATGGCTCGTCAAGACAGCGATCGTCTTCGGATTCGCCGAAACTGACGCTCGGCGCTTCATGGACAACCCGACAGAGACGTCCATCCCCGATGTCACCACCGCTCGAGCCCTCGCAGCGGGCGAAACACCACCGGATGTGACCATTGGCGCGGCACGCGTCGCAGCGAGCCGCTACATATGGGGCGCTGGCAATCCAACCGTGGAGCCAACCGGACCCGACCGCATCACCTGCCGCGCTATCAACGTCGTCGCACTGAATCTCGGTGCGCTGCAGCTGTGGGTTGTCATGCCGGTCGTGGCAAGACCCGACGAGCTGCGTCTGCCTCGGGGTGTCACCCGTGTCCACCCACAGCTCAGGTACCGCTCGCTTCGAGGCCGGCACGCAGACGTCGACCCGACGCAGGTAGCCGCTAGGTACTCGGACGGCACGACCGAGGCTGTCTTCGCCGCGCTAGAGAGGGCGCAACAGATCACTCGCTGCCCCGCCGCCTAGTGGCGGTTTGTTCCATGGCAACGTAGCTGAATCCAGCGAGAGGAACGTATCCGTGACATTCGACCAAGAGACATCATTGCGGCTTGTTGGTGAGGCAGTCGGCATGGTCCATCGTCTCAGCGATGCCGACCCGATCACCGTACGCCAGGTCAGCATCGTCGATCAGAGCCTCACGGTTGAGGCTCTCGCAACGTCCGACGATTCGATCCGGCTTCGGAGCCAGGCCGCTGCCATCATGGGAGGATTGTCCGGCCTCGAAGTACCGGACCTCTTCCCAACGCTCAAGTTCACGAGCTTCGCCGTTCGCTTGGTGGATCACCGCGGCGACGAAGTCTTCTGGATCGTCTCTGCGCCTCAGGACGCCAAGTTCGCCGAGACCGGTGCAGTGCGGTGGCTGGCGAACAGCGTCTTCCAAGACAACACCCCCGCCTACCGCCGCTCTCAAGCCGACCGACTCATCGGGCAGCTCGAGACAGGCCTTCGTGACCTGCTGCACCTCCACTGGCAAGCGGCCCACGGCGACGGATACACCTCAGTCGTTCTCACGAGCACACTCCTCAAGGAACTCCGCAGAATGGCTCGGCGTGAAGGCGAGGACGAGCAAGACGATCGAACCCTGCTCAACTACACCCTGCTCCCTCAACTTGCCGCCGCCGCCTCCGGCGAGCCTCTGCTCACTACCCACGGCTGCGTTCTGGACGCAGACCAGCTCAAGCTGGACTTGGCGAAACTGAACAAGATCCGCCGCAAGGTGGCACATCACCGCGATGTCACCGCTCAAGACCTGGAGATTACCCGGACAGTGGTCGCTGCCATCTTTCGACCTCTGGGCGAACGCCACCCTGACCTCACCATGGATTTCCTCGCCGAAAGATGGGACGACGCGGTTCAGACACTCATGAAGGACCTCTCAACGAGCATGCACACCGAGGATCCGCCACAGGCTGGCACCGTACCCGAGACAGAACGACAAGCCATCGCAGCCAAGATGCTGGAACAACAACTCACGGCTGCCAAGCGGGGGCAGTATGCACTTGGGAATCTGGTCGTACCTGCAGCACGGCAGAGCATCCACGACCTGGCCGAGCAGGCTCTTCGCCGCCTCGTCGAAGCGCTTAGCGACACCCTCGAAGTCGCCCGCCAAGAGAGCCTAAATCTGGAAGATGCGCTAGCCGCTCACGATCGTCACGCCAGCGCGATGGACGACATCCGGAGGCTGGGCGTCGAAATCGAGCGGATTCGAGTCATGGAGCACTCGGTCGGATGACCCGGCCCTAGTGACACACGAGGAGCATCGGCGACAGCTCGAGAGCCGCTGGCATGTCTGCCCGGTCATTTGACGGAAGATCGCCAATCTCAATCGGTGTCTCGCAGCACGGCGGCGACGTCTCGCACCGGGATCATGATTGAGCGTACCGAGGGGTCGTTGACGACGGCGAGCAGCCGGCGGCGGATTCGCTGCAACTCGCTGGCGGCGACCCCTGCGGCTTCGAGGAGGTCGGGGTCTGAGGAGGATCGGTGCAGGATCCTGAATGGAGCGGCCGCTACTACTACCTCCTTGGCGACCAGTCCCAGCTCCTGCCACCGCGGACAGTCAGCGATCCGTCGACACGACCGTCTCAAAAGGGGTATCGCCCCCGGTTTTGATACTTTGATTCTGAACACGGGTTTTGATACACGATTTCGGCCGGAAGGCAGGGGCCGACTCTCTGAGCTAGCTCATTCTGGCCAGATCGTCGGCGAAGTCCCCATACTCTGGGCACAAGATGTGAGCAGAATCGTAAGAAAGGGCTGCGCCGAACTCTGTCATCTGAGCATCCCAATCGGTGCCCAGCGCCCTCGCTACGTATTGTCGATAGTCCTCGTCGCCGGCGGGCGGGTAGGCGGAGAAGATCCCCGTCATGACAATCTCAACTCTGCTCTCGCTAAGGTTCTGCAAGGTGGCTGTCGTGTCACTGCCGAGCGTGTCCATTCCGAGTTTCGCCATCGAGTAGGAGTAGCACATTCGCTCTCCTGCGTAAACGAGTTCGACGTCTTCTAACACTTCGAGAGGTGTGCCGGCCGCAACCGACCGCATATCTGTGACGAAGGCGTCATAGTCGGCGAGCTGCTGGGCGTCGATCTGGAGCTTCTTCGGGTTGGACGGGATTGCGTCGCCGCTGTTCTCTACTGCCAATCCGCAGATCTCGTCGAAGCGTTCTGGATTGTCGGCGGCCCATTCGAGGTAGGTCTGATTCCACGACAACTGCTCGTATCCGAACACGTAGAACGTGTAGTCGTCCCCTGATATCCAACGGGTCTCAGTCAGCGGTATCTCGCCCGTTGCTTCATCACGCGCCATGAGTCTCGCACTGGGGGATCGTGGGAGATCCTGTGGCCAACCGTCGGCGCTGTCGAGAGCTGCGGCGAACTCCCAGGGGATGACACCATCCTCGCTCAGACACCATTCCACCTCGGCTTCCGTGACGGATGCTGCGCATCCCACCAGAGCGATGGAGAAGACGATGAGGAGGAGTGAGACCTTCATTCCCCTGGTCATCGACTCATCACACCAACTCCTTAAGTGCGCAGCGGCTGGACGTTGACCGACCTGCTGCGCTCGAGGCGTTCGAGACATCGGCTCGGCTCAGGATCCTGCATCGATCCTCGTCATACCCCGAATGTCTCGGTCAAACCAATGTCTTGCACCCGGGGAAGCCTAGATCCTCATGCTACATAATTGCGGTTATGTAGCACATGCGCCTCGACGAGTTGGTCGATCCTGAGGGAGATCGTTTGGGTGCTTACTGATCGCGAAGGCGGCGTAGCGCCACGCTTGCTCGGGCTGCAGCGTCGGGGTGGCCGCTGTCGATGGCGGCCTGGTAAGCGTCGATCGCTTCCTGTTCCCGACCCGCCTCCTGGTGGGGCAATCCGAGGTTGGGTGCGAGTAGTCGACGAGATGCAGCCGTCTGCTTGCGTCTCTAGCTTGTCGGCGCCGGTTGCCGTCTTCCAGATTCTCCACCAAATTCGGGCGGGCACGCGTAGATTTGGCTAGACGGGAAGGCAGGGAGGGTCCTCGGTGTCCGGGAGCGACGAGGAGAGGGAAGAGCTACGACTGGCGCTGGCGATGCGCGGTGGCGTCAGCCTCGCCGTGTGGATCGGTGGCGCCGTAGCGGAGATCGACCGGTTGCGTCGCGCCTCCCACCGCACGAGTCATGACGGCGAGTCCGACCCTGCTCAGGTTGCCGCGGCCCGTCGTTTCTGGACGCGTCTCTTGGACGCGGCTGGATTCGGGAGGGTCCTAGTCGACGTGATATCGGGCGCGAGCGCCGGAGGCCTCAACGGAGTGCTATATGCCACCGCGCTCCGGTCGGGACGCCCCGTCGATCCACTCCGCGACGTATGGCTGGACAAAGGCTCCATGGTGAAGCTGCTGGGAGCAGAGGCGCCGACAAAGCGGCGGGAGCGGGTGGCGTCGTGGCTGCTGGGTCCGCCCGCCCCAAAGCGAAACAGCGTGCTCGACGGCAACTACTTCTTGGAGGAACTCGGCATCGCGGTGGCCGGTTTGGCGAACAGTGGCGAGGGCTCGATGGTGCAAGAACACCCGATGTCCCTCTTCCTCGCCGCCACGATTCTCGGCGGTGCGTTGCGAACGTCTCACGACGATCCCTGGTCGACGCAGACCGGTACCAGCTCGGATGCGCTGTTCCACTTTCGTCATGCCGGCGAGGGACCCGAGTTGAGCGACTTCGGCCCGGAAGAGTCTCTGACCAGACGCCTCGCCCGTAGCGCTCGCACGACGTCGTCCTTCCCGATTGCGTTCGAACCGGTGCAGTGGACGCCCGCACTTGGTGGGGGTGTCCTGCAGGGCCCGCCCGGCTTTCTCGACGCCAACCCCGATCTCATCGACGGCGGCGTAGTGGACAACATCCCGGTGGCACGCGCCATCGACCAGATCGCTCGCTCACAGGCAGCAACGTCATCTACCCGATGGCTGCTCTACCTTCAGCCCAGCCCGGGTCTACCGGACGCGGCGGCACCCAAGAACAGTCCGGGCCACCTGCCACCCGGCCTGCTGAAGGTGATAGGCAAGCTGACCGGTGTGCTCCGCAGCGAGAGCGTACTCGACGACCTGGACGTGCTCGATCTGCACAACGAGAGGGCCCGTCTGGTCTCGAAGACACGGGAGGCAGCGATTCTCTCGGAAGTGGGCTACGAACCGACCGCTACGACTCCCGATGCCCCTACCGACTCGGCCCATCTATATGCGCTGCTGATCGCTCCCGGTCGAGAGGTGGCGTGGGTACCCATCGGCGGCACGTTGCCGCCTGGACCCCTCCACGACCTTGACCCCGACGCCCGTCGCCAGATCCGACGAACCATCGAAAACAAGGTCGCCGACTGCTACGGGGCCGCACCGACTGCCGGCCGCGTAGGGCCAACGCTGCCGAGCCTAGGCGCTCGCTCTGTCCGCCCCTTCATGGCCGTGATGCGAACCGCCGTGCTGATCGTGGATTGGATGAAGGACGTTGAGGGTCGTCAGGTCAAGATGAAGCCGGCGACGTCGAACGTCATCGCCCAGAGCAAGTCGGAGGCATACGCCGTCTACCGCATCGCCGAACAGCTACAGGCCTTCCTCGACCGAGCAGCGCTGGCAGAGACACCAATGACACCGGGCGACGCGGTCGGTTGGATCAGCGACCTGGAGGATCGATCACTGGCAACCAGATCCAACCCGAGAGTGGTGGAGTTGGCCACAGCTGGTACGGATCCTTGGACTGATGCCGAAGGGAGTTTGGGGAGGACCCTGCGTGCCGTCGCCACCGACACTCTTCCTTGCCTCCAGTCACGCGAGCCAGCAGGCGACGCTCTCACTGCGCTGTGGGATCGACTCGTCGGTGCCGCGGCCGAGGCCGCGGCCGCTCTGAGGGACGACAAGAACCCGGCGGTGTTGAGCTCCGACGCCGCCTGGCCCCGATTCCTTCAGGACGCACCCGATGCGACCGATATGGCGAGGTTGCTCGATCGGATCGACCGAGCAACCCTCGGGCTTCATGCAGGTGGTCCGGGTGAGTCATTGACCGAGATCCGATACGTCCGCGTGTCCGGAGCCAACATCACCCCGCTTGCGCTCGCAAACTGGCCGATCCGAGAGGGCGTGGAGTTCACCGCCCCGTCTCCCAATCTCCTACCAACGGGCGCAAACTGGCTCATCGACGACGCATCGGCCATGGACTCACGGCGCAAGCTCGCCGGAGACGAGGTGGCCAACTTCACCGCCTTCATCTCGAAGCGATGGCGTCGCAACGACTGGATGTGGGGCCAGCTCGATGCGGCGAAGTCGCTCCTCGACGTCGTGCTTGACCCGGAACGGCTCATCCGCGTGACGGTACGCGGCGGCGTCACCGAGGAAGACGCCGCGAAGAAGCTGCTCACCGCGGTCGAAGCGGCCGTCACCCAGGGAGCTGACGCCGACAGCCATGTCAAACGCCTATGGGATGAGAACCTCATGAGCGTACGAGACGAGATCGAAGCACTCTTCAAGGACCGGTACACCGACCCCGACGCCCTCCAACTCACGAAGCTGGTACTCCTTTGCCGGCGCCACTGGGATCTGCTCACCGCCGAGCTACCGGCCGTCCTCGCCACACCGCTGCGCGACGACGTCAAACCGGAGTGCCCGCCCCGGGTCAGGCGACTCGATCAGTCGACGCTCGATGAGTACGCCGCAATGGACAAGGACATCGCGTCGGTCTGGGGACGAAAATGGGTGTCCACCATCGGGATCACCGCCATCGCCCAGCTCCTGGCGAGCGCCACCGGAGGCGTCTCAGAATCGAAGTCCAGAGGAGCGCATTGGATACGTCAAGCCGTCTACTTCCCGATTCGCGCACCCCTGCTCGCTCTCGCGGGGCTGATCCTCGCCCGAATCCGCGGACTGGCAGCACTGTCATTGTTCGTGAACCTCGTGATCATCCCTCGGCTGAGCCCGAGCTGGAGATGGGTGGTCACCGTCGCAACCGGGATCCTCCTCATCGCCGGGTTGAGCGCTTGGGTGGCCAAACGTAGGACGGAGGGAACCGACGTCTCGCGCGAGCAACGCTGGTATCTGGCGGGCGAGCTGGCGAGCGTTGCAGCTACGGTGCTCGGGATCACGTTTGGTGTCGTGATGGCCCTCGACGTGGCACATTGGCGCAGCTCGTCGGTGTATCCCGACGGGCTGCGAGCACTAACTGCCAGCCACAGTGTGCCGCTGCCGTACGCCATGGCCGTAATCGTCGGAGCAGGTGGCGCCCTGTGGCTCCTCTGGGCGTGGGCCACCCATCCACGACGGCTGCTGTGCGGGACACTAGCGGCCGTCGTGATGTATGGATCGGCATGGCTATCGCTCCAGACGTTCACTGATCAGGATCTGGCCGGCTGGGAGAGCGTCGCCAAGGCCGTGGGCTCAATGTGGTGGGGCGTTCTGCTCGTCGCGCTCCTAACGGTCACCTGGGCCGTCGTGCGGCGCCCGGTCAAGATCGCCATTCGAAAGACCGAAAAGCAGGGCGCGAACGACTGCTGACAGGACCAAGGACGTGGCCCTGTGGCCAGTCGTCGGCTGCGTCCAACGGCCACTGGTCACGGCCGACGGAGCGCATATGTCATCATGTCAGATCACTCGGGCACCGACGCACTCGTGATCGGGGTTCGCTGATCAACCGCACCAGATGCGTAGGTCGTACTTCGCCTAATTGGCGCTTCCGCTCGTTAGTGGAAGTACGCCGGGGATCCGTCTGCTCGGGCCCCGTCGCTGGGGCGGCTGGTCCCGCCCTGACGCGTGGTTTGGCTCACTCCTGGTGGCGTCAAACCACGCCTTGTAGTGGTCGGCCGCGCTAGGCGAAGTTCAGTGTTCGGTTTCGGCGCGGATGATCAGCAGACCCCCGGTCGTACGACCCCCTCAAAGGCCGACGGCCCTCGACTTGATAAGCCTCAGAAACTCCCAACACATCCTCGCAGCAACCTCCGGGTGCTAGGAGTAGGAGCAGACTGAGACGGATCCCGCTCGAGCCGGGCGGATCGGTACCGTCCTGGGAGGGCGGGGTCGGTCTCAGAGACTCAGAGTCTGTCGCCTCGGCCGGACTCGTACTTGGACCCACGGTTCTGAAAGGCGGGCCACGTACCCTCTAGGACATCGACCACATGCTGGTTCATGGATTGGTTCTCTATGGCTCCTGCTATATACGAGAACCGATTCCCATCGAACAAGGCCATGATGACTTGGTCGGCATCTGCCACGACTGCCACGTTGGGGTTGTGAGTAACCACCACGACCTGTCGCCTGGCCGACGCTTCCTTTAGCGCTGGAACAAGGAGATTCTTGACCGTCTGGTTATCAAGATTCTCGTCGGGCTGATCAAGGATCAGCGGCCGGCGGCTCGGATCAACGAGCAAATAGAACATCAGCAGCAGCGTCCCTCGATCCCCTGGCGACAGCTGATCGATCGGGGTTCCGCTGTACTGCAGTTGGTAGAAGGGCTCAAGGTAGGCAAGCCCGAAGATCAAGTCATAGAGCGCTACAACCGAATGCCCTGTCCGAATTGCCCGTTCGACCTCAACAGACTCCGGCGGCTCTTGCCGAACATCGACGTGGAGAGCTTTCTCCAATTCCACCGCGAAACTCAGTACAGAGTCGACATCGCCAAAATTGGTCTCCTCAATCATCCTTCTGAGTGACGCGGCACCTTGATCGACCCCCATGAAGCTACCCGCTACGTTTCTCCCGACCATCTCCCAGAACCTGGGCTCGAAGTTCCTTTCTCTGAGCGCCGCCCGAAACTCAAGCTTCGCCTCACTAGCCAGCTCGTGATCAGCGATGAACTCACGCGCTGGTCGATACAGCTCCTCATAGATTCCGACGAGGTCGGCAAGTGCCGAATGGATGTCGCGTACCTTCTCGTTTCGGGCTTCCTTGAAATCGGAGATCTGACCAGGAAGCCGGGCGAACTCGTTCAGAGCTGCTTCAACCTGCTTCAGACCTTGTTCCTCTTCGGTCCCATCCGTGAGCCGGGAGCGAGCCGCCTCCCACTCCGCCACAGTCTTCAGATAGGCTTCGTAGTCACGAGATGGCTGGTCGAGTTGGTTTCGCGCAGCTTCGAGGGCCTTGGCGTTGCTCGCGAGTTGCCCAGCGATGGTCTCAGCTACGGAGGCGTCGAGCTGTGACTCGGCTGCAGCTTTCTTTGCGTTGAGATCCTCGATCAGGTCGGTCAAGGGAACGATATCCACGGCGAGGTGGGCGAGATCTGCGATGTTGAGGCCCAGAGCCGCGGCTCGATCCTCGTATGTCGCTCTGAAGGTGCTTGCTTGGTGTTGGAGCGTCTCGATCGCTGTCTTCAGCTGGGTGGCACCCTGCAGCTGAGCAGCGGCTTGCGTGGCAGTAGTGAGCTGATTCTCTCGCTCACGATCAAGTCGCTCACGTGCAGCCCTGAGATCCTTGAGCGTCTTGCGTGCTGTGGCGAGGCTTGGGTCCTTGTCGATATCCGGGGGGGCACGATCGTCCGGCTTGTCGTCCTCGTGAGCCCGAAGCTTCTCGGCGAGGTGGACCTTTCTTGCCTCAAGGCTTCGCTTGCGGGTGTCACGCAACAGCCGTTCCAGCTCAGAGACCTCTTGGTTGATGGTGGTCAGTTCGCCCCTCAACACAGTAAGCCTGTCTTCGATGGCGAGGCTCCTGACTCGTGTCAGCGACTCGAGATCACCAGTGCCCAGTCGGTCTGCGACCGAAACGTGAGCGAACAGGACCACACCCAGCTCCTGAGCGAATCGCTCTGCTGGCAATCCCGGTTCTGGATCACAAATCCGGTCCATCAGCTGCTGGGGGATGTATGTCACGCGCTCAAGAGCGTCAGAATCGACTCGATCGTTCAACCCGGTCGTCAGAACCTCTCCGTCATGGAAATGCAGCGACGATTCATAGGATTGCGCATAGTTGCCCAGCGGGTTCCTGAACCGAGCCTTGCTCAGGAAACTGAAGTCAGGTTCGTTTGCGCTGTTTCCTGCCAGCCCGATAGCGTCGAGCAGCGCACTCTTGCCACTGCCCTTTCTGCCAATGACAGCTATGAATCCGGGATTGAGTGTGACTTCGCTCTCAAAGAAGTCGTGATCCTCACCTCGAGTGGTTGGACCCTTGCCGATCTTCACGGCCGTCATGTGGTCTGAGGGACGGTTCCTGAGAGCCGCCAACTTCGGAGGTTCAACGCCGGCAAACACTCGGTGATCAAATTCCTGGAGAGCGTGCCTAAGGCCAGCCAAGGTTGGATCGGCGTTTATCCAGGTGAGCGAGTTGCCCAGGCGATCCTTGTCATCGCTGGAAGCAAGCCAGTGAGCGTCGCTGCAATCAAGAAGACGACCATTGACGCCGGCGCTCACAAGACTCGCTCGCGCCGCTTGATACGCGACCGTTGACTCTGCGGATATGAACACCGCGTCCGCTCCGTTGATCACGTCCTTCTTCTGGGCGATGGACTTGTCGTTCCACTGCATCGACGCCCACTCTGCCTTGCCGACGGCCGTGACATAGTTGTCCTTGAAGACCGGGTCCTTGAGGCGTGTCCTGACGTCGCGGACTGAAACCACCAAGTTGTTGAAGCCGAGTTCAAGATCCGATTCGGAGAACTCCGCCTTCTTCTCTTCGGGAATGGACTCTCGGATCGCAGCGCCGAGCGCCTCAAGGCGGTCCTGGGTCGGAAACCCGGACCAGTCCACATCATTCGGTTGGTCGGGATCCAAGTGGAAACTCGCGCTGAGACCGTTGATGAACTGGGCTTCAATGAGTTCTGGATCTGATTGCTCAGGGAAGATCACATGGAGATTGACCTTGCTTAGATGGCTTGCTGTACCGACGAGTTGATCAATCCTGAGTTCGACCACCGGAAAGACTGCTTCCACGTTCGGCAGACGACCGCCCTTGAATTCATCGACGACCCGTCGATACCCATCCACAAACAAGTAGTCGTTGATCCCAAGTACCGACATCGTTTGAGGGAGGTTGGCCAAGCCACTGAGGAACTCGTCCCACGGATCGGCGCCTGGGTATCGGTGGACAATGGAGGCCGGCGTGTGAATATGAAGATCCCACTGTCGCCAGAGTGATCCTCGCTGCCACTGCGATGCTGTCGTGCTCATGTAGAAACCTCAGATTACCTGGGATGACTGCTCACGCGCCCAGCGCCAATCGGCGCGAATCCCGCTGATCCGCTCGACAGTGGCGCTCCCGGCCCTTTGCCTTATTCTGCATAGACGTCCGCGAAGGTCAAGCGCGATTGAGATCTCGACCCGATCGCAGGCGAATCCGTCAGACTGGAATGCCTCCTAGATGGACCTAACATTTGCGCTCGGCTAGGTCAGCTCTCGGAACGCAAGCGCTAACGCAATGATCGCGGCAGCCAACTGGACCGATTGGATCGCGACAGTTGAGCGCCGCACGTGCTCCGCTGCTGCCTGCAGGAGGGAAAGGGCTCGCCAGGATGACGAGCACGTGCCGACGAACTGATCCGCTCATGGTCCTGCGCAAATCCTCCCCAGACCCCGGAATCTAGCTTGAACGGGGTACCCGCAAGCACCCGCCAGACTCAGAAGAGTGGGGTGAGGCAGTTCGACGCACCTTCCCGGTACCACCTAGGGCCAGGAACTGAGGTCTGGATCCATTCCGCTCTCTGGACTCCATTGATAGCGTTGGCCATCGCCCATATAGACCTCCACAACGGCCCATTTCCACCATCCATCACCCCGTATTGAGAAACGCCTATCCATCAAGTCGCCACGAGTGGTTGACAGCTTCAGCGAGGCTCCCGGGTCCAGAGCTAGAGGGAACTCCTCGACACCCTCCACCGACACGCCACGGACATTGATGACATCGATGATCCGCACGTCGTCGATGAATGCTCTAAGCCTTCCGGTGTTGGCCACCGTCAGATCGACTTCGTCGGCTCTCCGATCTGTCGGGTGAGCTGTGTATGTGCCGTCAATTTCGATTCGGCGACCACCCTCCTCCCACTGCCGACGGGACTCGGCAAGGGTTTCGCTCAGCACTCCTATCTCGCGTTCCAGATGTGCGGGCTGCTCGCTTTGCTGTTCCTTCTGGCTGTTGTGGACCTTCCATCCGACGACGGCAGCAGCAATCGTTCCCAGAGCTGATCCACCGCCGATGATGCGAGCAATCCAATCTTCCATTGCTGGACGAGCATACCCGAGCACTAGGACGAACAATCGACCGGAGACCGGGTACGATCGCCATATGACTGTAAGCGACGCGTTCGGAGTTCGTTCGGATACCTGGAGCGCTCTTGCGTCGATGGCAACATTGGGATTGGTGCTGCTCACCGGTTGGTATGCATGGCAGACAAGGAAGACCGCAAGAGCCGCCGAGGCAGCTGCGGGGGAAGCCGCGAAATCTACGAGGGCAGCGACGCAGGCTGCAGATGCTGCAGCGACGACGGCGCATGCAGCACAACGGCAAGCGGACAGTCTCGAACGTGATGAGATCCGCCGGACTATGCCGGTCGTCCACTCGTTTGCTCGGAGTGGGTTTGTGGATAGCGTCAAGCCGCCGGTATTGAATCGTGTTGAGGCAGCAAACCTCGGCTCAGGATCAGCGCTGAATATCACTTTGGCCGTCGTGGTTGGCCAGTTGGCGCCGGGTGAAGTCCATCGGATGCATATTCCCCTTGAACCCGGCGCCAAAGCTCCGGTTGGGAAGCTGAAGGTCCCCATGGATAACCCGCCGGTCGACTCGATTTGGATCGAGACCCGTTACGAGGATGCGATCGGCCGCCAGTATGCGAGCCGGACGAACCTAGTTGGTGAACTCAAGAGGTATTGGGTTGATGGGGACGGGAGGCTCATCCTGCTGACAACCCCCGAACAGCCAGAGCCGATGCTGATCCAAGGACACCGAGGAGGACCGTCGCCCGTAGCCAGGACCGCATCGCGCTGATCGCCCGAGATCAGGTCAGTCGGCGATGACCGTGTTCAGGGTAAGCCGATCTCAACATCTCCCCGCGATAATTAGACGTTACCGCGGGTTATGCTCCCCACAACGATGCGATGGGAACCAGCAACCTTCACCGTGGCTTGGGCTCCGAGCCACTCTCCACGACCAACATCTAGGTGCACGCCGACATGAGCCACCGACAACGCGCCGGCGACAAGACCAACCCCCAACTGGCAGACCCGGGTGCTACCAGCCCCCGACACTCTTCGCGCGTTCCTGGATGCCGTGTGATCATGCCGACCTGGTCAGTCCGCTACCTCAAGCGGCCCGGACTTCGACAACTGAGGTCGGCATAACCACGACCTCCGGCACACCCATGCCGCGTTGCATCGCTCAGGGTGTCCATGTGAAGGTGCTCCAGGATCGGCTCGGCCATGCGTCGATCATGACAACGCTCGACACGTACGGCACCTGATGACTGGGCTCGATGAAGAGGCCGCTGAACGTCTCGACGATCGTCGCCGAGACGCCACCTCTCCGTGAAGTAGCCTCGTTCTATGCAACAGCACCTCAGCGTTCGCGTTCCATGGCACGATTCCGTGTGGAACGGAACTGTTTGTTGCGATCCTCTCGCCAACTCCTATTGCGCCGACTACGAGAACATCCGACGAAAGAAGAACACCCAGGAGGAGGTGACGATCGCCGGAACGGCTTGGCCGGACCTGGGGAGTCTTCCCCCGTGTGCTCGTGAATCGGGCGGCTTTCTCTCTCCCCGCGAATGGTCGGTGACTTTCGATCACCCGTACCGACAGATCAACAAGGTCAGCGCCACCCACGGTCACCTCGAGTCAACCACTCGCCCAGTCGCACCTTTCACAGCTCACGCGGTTCCGTTCAGATGGTTGAACCGCGAAAACGTCGACACCTGGGTGCAGCCGAAGGTGCTTGATACCTTGCCTGAGGAGGAGGATCCACCGGCGGGCTTCCCAACAACCTGGGTGTTCTCTCCCCTCCTCCAAGAGGCGATCCTCAGCGGCTTTTTCGACCAGGTGAGGCCCGGCGAATCCGTCGTCGCGTTTTACACCAAGTCCGATCACCCCGTGTCAGATGACGTCACGCGGCTCATCGTCGGCTTCGCAGACGTTGCAGGCGTTGGGGACCTCCTCCACTACGACCGTCCACAAGGGACCCGTGCATGCCCGGTCTGGGATCGAACGATTGCCCACACCCTCCGCTCGAACGGTTCTGGTGGCTTCCTGATTCCCTATCACCTATACCTGGAGCCGACCGGAGATCACGATGAGGACAAGAGAAGGCGAGACCTGATTCGAGAGATCGTGATCCAACCCGAATCCGAACACGTCCTCGACTTCTCCTACCGGTCCGAGTGGATCGCGCCGGACGCTTTCGTCTCGGTGCTCATACAGTCTCTCGCAGCAGTGGACGCGATCCGCCGGCACGGCATTGCCGATGGCGATTGGTCGGCTACGGAAACATGGTTGAACGACCGTCTGGGTCGCGCCTGGACGCTCCGAGGCCCGTACCCCGGGATCGGCACCACGCTCGAGGCGATGGGGCTGAGACTGGGAGTCTCTCTCGCACATGCTCTCAGCTCGACGGTCCCACTATTCGCCGATGACCCGTGGTCGGTGGTCGAGGCGGTGATTACAGGCGGAACTGCCCCGCCAAACGATCGGTTTGCCCGCGACCTAGCCGACTTCCAACCGATCTGGTCCCACCTCAGCACCAATCCCGACCGAATGGCCCTCGCCAGATCGTTGTCCGGTTTCGCCCTCACGAGCGAACAGGCACAGCGTTGGTGGGACCGAGACAAGCGGAAGAAGGCGACCAGCACCGACATCACTGATGCCGCAATCGTCGACAACCCCTACCTCATCTCCGAACACGACCGAAAAGGAAGTGGAAACGACCGACCCGCGACCTTCACGACCGTCGACCGCGGTGTTCTCGGTCCAGCATCGGATCGGAAGGGCATCGGCCCTAGCGACCGCAAACGGCGCCGCGCCGCCCTGGTCTCGATACTCCGACGGGCCGAGGCACAGGGGGACACGCTCCTCGGTATCACCGAAGCTCGCAGCATGGTTGAGGATATCCCGGTCGGTGAACCAGTCGCCATGCCCGACGGTTGGCTGGAGGCCGAGGCCGAGTACGTGTCTCAACGGGTTGTGGTGCGCCACGAAGATCCGGGACTCGTCCAGCTTGTCGAGAGATCACAGGTGTCAGGCAACCTCAAGAGGAAACTCACCGCTCGAGCCCTCCGCGACGTGGCCGCACCAGCCGAACCGTGGCAAGGTCTGCTCGTTGACACCGTCCGGGCAACGGCCAGCGATTGCGATGCCTTCAATCCAGACGATGAGCGGTCGACGCTCGCCCTCGAGGAGCAGGCCCGAGCTGCCGACGTGGTCCTCTCCCGGAAGCTGACGTGCTTGGTCGGCCGTGCGGGGACTGGTAAGACCACAGTGCTCGGCGCCCTCTCCCGGGCTTCCGCCCTTGCCGGCCAGGTCCTCTTCCTGGCACCCACAGGCAAGGCCCGAGTCCGTCTCGAGAGCAAGCTCGCCGACGGCACAGCGGTGCAGACAGTCGCGCAATTCCTTCACCAGAACGGCCGATACGACGGAAAGCGCCAGGCGCCCCTTATCGGCGAGCCGTGCTACGACGGACATGAGACCGTCGTCATCGACGAGGCGTCCATGTTGACCGAGGACGACCTCGCCGCCGTGCTCTCAACCTTCACACCAAGGGTGAAACGCCTGGTCCTTGTCGGAGATCCTGCGCAGTTGCCGCCTATCGGACCCGGACGACCATTCGCCGACCTGGTGGCACATCTCGACCCAATCACAGACTTCGAAGACGAGGACCCCGATGAAGTGGAACGTAGACTTGGCGCAATCTTCCGCCTCACGAGAGAGGTCCGCAACGTATACGGAGCCACCTCGGACACGCTGCGGCTGGCGAGCTGGTTCACCGGGGACACCATGGAACCTGACGCCGAAGACATCTTCAATCTCCTCGCTGATGGGAGCGAGTTGAATGATCTCGAGGTCCGGTTCTGGCAGGACGAATCCGATCTCCGAGCGCTGATCGCCGAGGCCCTCAAGGTCCACCTTGATGTGGATGGTCTTGCAGATCTCGAAGGGTTCAACAAGTCGTTCCTGATGGAACCGTTCAAGAACGGATGGACAACGGGAGACCCCACTGGTGCCGGGCGATGGCAGCTGTTGTCACCTGTCCGCGCCGGCCCCGCGGGCGTGGAAGACCTGAACCGCTGGATTCAAAGCACTTGGCGTTCGAAGGCTCTCTCGACAAAGCGGGAGTATCGGGGGACGTTCGGACCACAGGAGATCATCAAACACGACAAGGTCATCTTGCTCAAGAACGGCGAGCGCGACGGCTACCGGTACGGACCCGACGGCGGCAAATTCGCCACCTACCTTGCGAACGGTGAGGTTGGGCTCGCCAAGGTTGACAATTCCGTGAAGACGGCTCGCGGCCATTCCTCTGTGATGAACCTCGTTTTCGCCGGTCGCCCAAAGGAGGAGAGCTTCGGGTTCTGGAAGTGGGAGTTTGGAGGCGAAACGGGCGGAGGCCTGGTCGAACTGGCCTATGCCTTAACCGTACACAAGGCGCAGGGCTCAGAGTTCGGTCTCGTGATCGTGGCTCTCCCGAGGAGTCGAATGGCCTTCCGAGAACTCATCTACACGGCGATCACACGCTCGCGGCAGCGGTTGGTGCTCCTCGTTCAGGGGTCCGATCTCTCCGATCTGCTGGAGCTGCGCCGACCCGAGGCCTCCGAGACAATCCGCAGGAACACGAATCTCTTCCGCATCGCCGTTCGTGAGAGCGGCGATCGACCGTATGCTCACCGCCTTGTGCATCGCGCACCTGACGGCACGCTCGTTAGATCGAAGTCCGAACTGGTGATCTATACCCGCTGCCTCGACGCCGGCCTACGCCCTCTTTACGAACAGCGCTATGAGGGTTCCGACGGGCGTTGGAAACTACCCGACTTCACCTTCACCGATGCGGCGGACGAACCGGTCCTCTGGGAGCACCTCGGGATGCTCGATGATCCCCAATACCGATCCTCATGGGGCCGAAAACTCGCCTGGTACCAGAAGGATGGTCTCGTTCCAGGCGTGAACCTGTTCTGGACGGAGGAACGTCGCGGCCTGGATGTGGCCGAGATTGATCGGGCGATAGAGCAAGTCGCGAAGCGTGTTTCCTGAAAGTCATCGCGACTTCACTCCTGCGTCGAAGGACCAAGAGTCGATGAGTCGCTGAGCCCTGTGGTCACCGCGAGCCAACCTCATCCGTGTGCGGCGACGCTCACTAGTATCACGGATCCACCTCAGAGCTCGACCGAATCCTGGCACCGTCGACAATCGCCTCGAGACGTATTGACGGAGCCTGAGTTCCTCGACCCAGATCTCCTTTAGCGCTTCTGCGACAGATGACTCGTCGCGTGTGAGGCCCCAAGCGAACTCGTTCAGCGCTCGGAGAAGACGTCGGGCCACGCGGCGCCAGAATCTCGTCCACGAGGTGATTGCGGCGGTCGCGCCGCTGCTGGGCCATAGGTCCAACCAGAAGCACAGAGACGCCACCACCGCCCAGTAGCCCCGCGATCGCGGCGACCAGCGTGTTGATGTCCAGGTCGGCCAGTCCATAGCCCCGGAGCGTACTTCTTGCTCGGCCCGTGGTGCGTTGCCCGTTGCTTACCCGACGAGGTCCCCGGCGCCGCCGTGGCCCCTCCCGCCGCAGCGAGGGTGGGCCGCCACTCGCATGCCTGGCGGCGGCGCTTCGTAGAGCTCTGGCGACGTCAGCCAGAGGTCGTCGTGGACGGGTGGCGGTATTGTCTGTGTCTGTCGGCGGCTCGGATGAGGGGCACGACGGCAGCGAAGAAGGCGACGTCGAAGACGAAGCAAACGAATTCGCCGCCAACACGCTCATTCCGCCAGCGCGTCAGAGCGAACTAGCAAGCTTGACGACCCCTGCCGACGTCAAAGCGTTCGCTGCTCTCATCGACGTCGCTCCCGACATCGTTGTTGGACGACTCCACCACGAGGGTCACTGGGAATGGAATCGCGGACGACGACTGATCCGGAAGCTCGAGATCATCGATCAGCAGTGGAGCGCCGCAGCGAGACCAAAGGGTCGGAACCGGAGCCCGGTCGTGATCTCGCGGGCAAACCTGCACAACACGACGAGATCCGATGGGTCGCCCCAGACGACATCGACTACTCGAGGTTGGCATACCATTCCTATCCCGAATTGTTCCGGCGAGCGGCGAAGCAGCCCTGAACGGTCGACTTCGTCTTGGAGTCGTGTAGCGCACCACCAGCCAGCCCGACAGCAGTCTCACCACGGGGACCGATCCTCGAAGGTGTCGTCTATGAGCGGGCCGCACCCAGGTTGAATCGGTGGGCCCGAGTCCAGTGGGTCGGATCCGGTGTTCCCTGCATGAGCCACACCTCATCTGCGAGTTGAGCCTTGATCGGAAGGACCTTTCGCGCGGCATCGGCAACGCGTTGCATGGCCTCCCTGTTGCCGCCGTACCCGATCGTGACGTGAGGTACCGGATCCTCAACGTCGCCGCCGTATGGTGCCAGCCTCCACTGCTCCTCGATGGCGTTCGTGAGGTCCATGGACCCGTCTGCGGGTAGCGGCTTGACAAACACCACCTCATCGTCGAACCAGTCAACCCCATCGAGTGAATAGGGGAAGCTGGGTCGTGTGGCGAGGAACGTGCGGATCTCGGCGATCCTCTCTGATCCAACCGCCGGGGGCAGGAACGGATAGAGCAGAGTGACATGAGCGGGAACTCCGACCGGTGGGACGGCATCAACCTTCGGTCGCCAAGTGGCAACGAAGTCCTGGAGACCCGGGATCGGAACAACGAGAGCAGTGTGGGTTGATTTCATCCCCCGGATTATGCACAGCCCACCCGCCCACGGAAACAATAGCTCGAGTGGTCGGGGGAAGGTTCATTCTGGCTTGTGATAATGCACGAAATCGCAAGCCAGGGCGCCACTGTTTCACGCCTCCTTTCGGCGCCGACCCGGCGACCCGGCGACGCTGGCCGCCCCGATGCATCCACCTACCTAGACCCCGAAACCGTCGATCTCTATGACCGCGAGACTCGACGTGGCCGAAGGCACGTCGGTTGAAGATGCGCGGTCCAATAGGGCGCGCCCCCCCGGGGCCACACCCCCGTCATGAGGCGGGATCGATCTCGGTGACCGCGCTATGTGTTCACGATCGGCTCTGGAGCGAGTCCGGATGGATCATTGATCCTGGTCGAGAGAGGACGCCGTAGTCCGGCCGAAGACGGGCTCGGCTCGACGATGCGCAGCCGCCGATTGCGAGCCAGTCCAGTCGTTCGGCGGGTCCTTTGGAGCGTTGGCTATGTTCACCTGGGCCTGGGCCTTGATGGGCGCGCCCACCGCCTTCATGCCCAAGGTGGGTCGGGACACCACCGGAGTTGGTCGCAGAGCGATGGCCCGACGTTGAGCCTCGGTCGGAGCCCGCGCTGTTACGGCTGCCAAGTCGGGTCAGGGATCGGTAGTGGACGCCGACCGATCTCTTACCCCCCAATCGTCATTCTCGCATAGGTACCGCGTGTAGGCGCTTAGGCGGTCGATGTCCCGACCGTCGATGACCGCGATCAGATCACCGTCCACGCAACCGCGGTCGGCGGTAGGGCCTTCCCACATGTAGGTTTCGCCCGGCGGAATGCTGACCACGAACGAACGGGGAGCCGATTCGGCGTCCGCCACCATGTAGATGTCGACGGCCTGGTCGAGTGAGTTCCATATGGTCGCCGGGCGGTCCTCCGGCTCGGTGATGGGAAACTCGCACGCAGACAGAAGCAGTGCAGTCGACAGAAGCATTCCCGCTGCGATCGCAACCGTCCTCGCTGTCAACTTGCACATACTTTCATCCATCCACCTCACTCCATGACGTCAAGCTGATATGTACTGGTTGATCCGTCTTGTCCCTTGATTTCGAGTGTTTCGTGTGATGGTAGCCAGGTTGGTGGGTCGTCACAGTTTGCGGTCACTGGGAATCCGTCGTCTGGGTTCCATTGGAGGTAGAGGTCTTGGCTGCTGCAGTTTGTGAGTTGTACGTAGGCGCCTCCGTCGGTTATGTCGTATAGGTCGATCGATCCGCGTTCTTCGATGTTGCCGGCTCCGGCTGCCGGTACCCCGTCGGAGACGGTGGTGCCTATGGTGACCTCGAAGAGCTGTGGTACCGGCCCGTTACGCAGTGTGAACTGGTAGCCGCCGGGATCTGTGTTGCTGGTGATGATGATTGTGTAGGTGTCGCCTGGTGTCACCGCCATCGGATGACTTTGGCACGGGTCGGTTGTGTCTGGGTAGCTTGTGTCTTCGAGGACGATTTGCCAGGTGAACCCGCTCGGGCAGACTGGTGTCGTCAGTGAGACATAGCCGCTGTCGGGGGCGACGAAGGTGTACCGGTCGGAACCGCCAAGGGCTTCGATGTTCCCCGATCCGGCTCCGGCTGAGCCTGCGGTGACCGTGTCGCCAACGGCGATGGCGAAGTGCTCGGTGGCGCCGGGGTGTTCCAGGTGTACCTGGTAGCTACCGACCGTGTCGGTTGATGCCCATACTGTAAGCGTATTGGTGGTGTTTGAAACAGTCACGGTCCTGGCACCGCACGGGTAGCCGCCATAGTCGCTGGGGTTGGCCGGGACACTACCTGAGGTGATGTCCCAGCGGAGCCCGTCGAAGCATTGGTCAAACACCACGACAACAGGCTCATCGTCTTCGTACCCAAACGAGTAGGCGTCCCGGCTGTAGCGTTGCGTAATGATGCCGGCACCGACTTCGGGTGTGTCCTCGGCGATCACATCACCTATGGCGACGGGGAATATGTCCGGTGGGTCGATCGACTCGATCGTGACCTGATAGGTGCCGGTCGGGATGGGGCTGCTGTACATATCGCCGGTGACTCGTAGCGTGTATTGCCCACCGGTCACCTCGGCGTATTTCGGCTGGTCGCAGCTGGAGCTGCCGGCGGCGTAGTCGCCGTCGCTGTCGCGAAGGGTCCAGGTGAACCCGTCGAAGCAGTCATGGGCCGTAATCACGATCCCATGACCGGCCACCGTATCGATCAGGTATTCGTCGGCGTCGTATGGTCCTTCGATCACTCCCGCGCCGGTGTCGGGGCTCCCAGGCGTGATCACGCTGTCTATCGACGCAGTGAACTGCTGGGTACCGACGCCACTTAGGAGCGTGAACTCGTAGGTGCCGGTCGCATACCCGGAGGAGGAGGACACGACAAGCCGGTACGTGCCACCAGCGTCGGTTTCGAAGGATGCACCTCTGCAGCTGTCAATGAGGAGCGGAACCTCAACACCGTCCTGGTCAAATAGTGCCAGATCGAACCAGTAAAAGCAGTAACCACCTTCTTTGACGATACTGATCGGCACATTGGCGTCGGCCTCGAAGGTGTAGCTGTCTGAGGCTCCCGGCTGTTCAATGTTGCCGGCACCTGATTCGGGCGCACCATCAGTGACTGTGGCACCTACTGCGATGACGAAGTCCTCCTGACTGGCAACAACGGTCTGTGTCGAGAAGCTGTACGTTGCGGGTGACAAAGATGTGCCGGTCACCGTCAGGGTGTAATCAGCCGACTCGGCGAACGTGACCAGCTTGGTGCCGAGACCGCTATTGAAGAGCGATGTTGTGGTGCCCGTCTTGGTCAATAGCCAGTTGACGCTAGAGCCTGTCCCCATAAACAACACCGTATCGCCCTCGTTGGCTGCGAATTGGTAGACGTCTGTGGAGTTGTACGTCTCCAGGTTGCCGGCACCAGGTGGCGTTCCATCGCTGATGGTTTCACCGATGGTCAATTCGAACTCGTCGTCGACAGGTGTCGCACCCGGCTGGAGCGTGAAGGCGTATTCCTCATCAGTAAGAACTCTGGCAGAGGCCTCAACCGTGTGGGTTCCCGTACCGGCAATGGTGACCAGCTCATCGTCGCAGTCGTCCAACCATTTGACGAGCCCGGTCGGTCCGACGAGCTTGAAGTCGACGTCGGAGTTGCAGGTGTCGTGGATGAATAGGATCTCGTCACTGTCGGTGGCGGAGAAGGCGTATCGGTCCGGTCCCGAAACGATGCTGGTCGTTCCGGCACCTTGTTCAGGGACTCCCGGCGAGACGCTTGCACCTACCGCTATCGAGAAGTCGTCACCGGGCGAACCGGCAAGCAATTCGAGTGCGTAGTCGCCGGATGCATCACCGGTCGCTGACACCTTCAACGTATACGTATCTGATTGTGGGATGGTGACGAGGGTCGGCGACCCGTAGGTGTACAGGCTGCCCGACGACACCGTGGTCTGTGACGAATCCAGGAGGGACCACTTCAGAGATGAATCGCCATCGAGGACATGAACGATGACTCGGTCCCCCGCCGTGGCCGACAGCGTGTACTCGTCGCTGGCGCCGGGTGTCTCTATCGATCCTGCCCCTGGCCCAGGATCGTCCCGGGTAATGACAGCACCAATCGCAGTCGCAAACGTGTCGGCTGTAAGGGTCGGCCAGACTGTGAACAGGTAGCTGCCGGTGTGGTGACCGTCGCCGCCGATCGTCAACGTGTACGTACCCTCCTCGTCGAGAGTCACCTCTCGGTCGGAACACATGCTCGCGGAAAACACATAGCCGTTCGGGCCGTCTAGTCGCCAGGTCAAATCGGCAGCGCACAGATCCGAGTCGAACACCATCGCTTCGTCCGGACCGGCGGTGAAAGTGAACATGTGAATCTCGCCCGGCACCGCGATCGAACCTGCACCAGGTACGACACCACCAAGCCCGACCCTTTCACCCAGCGGGAGCGCAAGGCTCAACTCGGGAGGATCGGGGATCAGGTTGAACGCATACGTCCCATAGCCGGAACCGGAACCCCCACTGACGACGTGTAGCCGATAGGTATCCGGCCCGAGCTGGGTGTCGAGGTCGGCACACCCGCCATATGTGACGATCGACTCTGACGAGTCTTTCAAGATCCAGAGGAATCCGGCGAAACAGTCGGTGACATCAGCCACCAGATGTGTACTGTCGGTCACCTCGAATTCGTAGATATCCTCTGCTCCTGGTGTCTCCAACCGGCCTGCTCCGGCAGCGGGGACACCATCAGCGACAGCCGCGTCGATGGCGACATTGAAGACTTGCGGGTCAGGGACAGACCAGATTCTGAACCCGTAGTCGCCGGTGAAGTCGTCTTGTGAACTCACCGTCAACACGTAGTCGGTGCCGGCCGCCAGCTCAGCGGTACGGTCGAAACAGTACGAATCGAACAACTCACCACCGGTCGTATCTTCGAGCCGCCACCACTGGCCGCTGAAACACGACACGTCAAAGAACGCCTCCTGGGTTGCTGCGGCTGTGAAGTAGTACACGTCGCGGCTGCCCGGAACCTCGATGGATCCGGCACCTGCCGGGCTATCGGTGGTGATCTGCTGATCGACTGCGATGTTGAACGTCTCTGGTTCCGGAACCGGGAAGATCTCGAACGCGTAGTCGCCTGTGCTTCCCCCATCGGCGGTAATAGTCAGCTGATAGGTCCCGGTCTCGGTCAGCTCAGCAATACGCGACGTCATCGACCCGTCAAACACATCGGCTTCGCTTGGTGCAGTCAGAGTCCATTGCCCACCGCTCAACCACTGCTGATTGACAAACAGCAAGCTGGTCGGCACTGTGACCTCTAGAGTATAGATATCCTCAGCTCGGGCTACTTCGATCGCACCCGACATTGGCGTACCGATTGTTGCTTCGAACAGGTCGGGTTGGACCAGATCGACGTCAACTGACACGTTGTCCAAACCCCACAATTCGGGTTGTTCCCCGAAGTCGGTCAGGTTTGTCGCTGCAACGTCAAGTACGAGGTCCTCACCCCAATGATCAACCGTGTAGCTAAGCCGATAGACCGCCGAAACCGCATCGAGGGTGTCGATGTCGATCGCACCGGTCTGTCCCGGGTGCGACCCCGGGTAGTCGTCCGGGAACGACTGTGACACACCCGGGTCGTTCGAGAACGTCACATCCGACAGTATCTGGCCATCCACAAACACGTTGACCCGATCAGGGCCCGCCGTCGTACTGTTCCCGTCCCACGGTCCAAACACATACAGATCGGCAGTGATCGTCGCCTGGGTATGGGTCGGCAGACCGGTCAGGCTCAGCGACACCGAGTCGTTGCCGAACGAACCCAAGAACCACTCACCACCGACCTCGCTCAACTCCGAGACAGCCGGTGACCACTCGGCGCCAACGGAACCATCGCCAAACGCAGCAAAGTAGTAACCCTCATTCGCTGCCACAGGCACAGGTGAGGCCAACGCACCATCAGCAAACCCGGCGTCGGCGGTCAATGCCACATCAAGGATGCAGGCATCAAGAAGAATCGGATCGGTGACACCAGCCGACTGGCAGATTGCTGCCGCGGTGTCGCGCTGTTCGGCCGTCAGGTCCGCCACCCGCACGATACTGGTCGGGAAACCCATATCCGTAAACGTCGCAGTCGAGTCGGTTCCCTCGTAGTCAAACAGCGACTCCTCATCGGTGATCCGCCAACTATCCGCATACAACCCATACAAGGTCGTCATACTCGCCGGCTGCTCAATCAGCGCGCCGTCACGCACATGAAAGTCATTCGCATCGTCACCATCGAAGTCACCAAACAGCCCGTGGACCGAGCCCCAATAGTGGCTCGGGATGGTGATCTCGTAATCGAGGTTTGACGATGACGTCGCTCACCGAAATTCCCCAGAGTTGCTCATCCAAATTCCCCACCCTGGGTTTGGGTGAATGCTAGTTGTCGCCTCCTTTTGGTCGCCGTTTCTGTGCTTGGTTTTGGTGTGTGCGTAGCCG
>Ga0214472_10000032_pt1 | contig 199636 bp, 359 predicted proteins | sample RVTome_6_FD_207662 | JGI IMG/M metagenome (GOLD analysis project Ga0214472, IMG submission 207662) | Soil microbial communities from uranium-contaminated site in the Upper Colorado River Basin, Wyoming, United States - RVT140D175 | ecosystem: Environmental > Terrestrial > Soil > Contaminated... | reverse complement strand
TCTTCAAGGAGCTTGATTGTAAGATCTGGCCTTACTAATCTCTTCTTTGCTCGCACATAAAGCACCGTCTTTGGCACATCTATTTTACGAACACGCTTGGAGCGTACAGGGACATGAATGGCATACGCAGCCCGATCCTTAGACCCTACTCCAACCTCGGAGACTTGTAATGACTTCTTCAGATCTCGGTACTCCGAACCTCCAGGAATACCCTCCTGCACCATATTTAGCGCATCCTGTGCCGCAAGATAGCTAACGGTCCTGTGGAGAGATCTGGCTCGTTTACCAAGCTCGCTAGATACTAATCTCCAATTGTTAATATCCTTTGGAGACTTTTTAATATCTACGAATCTTTCATACTTCGGCATTAGCTACGAAAACGTAATACTGGTTTATCAGGAGGGTCATCCTCTCCAATCTCAGTATCGCCATCCCTGGAAAGAAGAACTACATTTGGAGCCTGCTTACCCTCAGGCTTAAGCTTCTTCATTAGATAGATATGATCTACACAGATCCCAACAACACGAGGATGATCACTCGCCCTGACCGCATGAGTCGCCTTGTTGCCACAAACGAAACAGAACTTATCGAACTGCGTCATCGGACCCTTGTACTCATGGAAAGCGTCACCAGCTATCGGGGATCCACACCGATCCATGGATAGACATCTACCCTCTGGAATGCCTCTATCTCTGGCATCCCAGTAGTTATCACAGGTAGCACAGACCACATTCAGCCCATTGCCGACTGCAGCGGCTACCTTCATAGGATCTAAGGGCACTAGCTATACCTGACCTTTTCCCTATGCATATCCCTGTACGTATTCAGAAACATACCCTCTGGATTCACCCCAGCGGTTGCAGCTGCAGCCCGCATGGCGCCAAGTACGTTCTTAACATCGGATAACTTAGATGCTCTCTCCATATCCCTTGCATTTGGATCAGAGAACATCCTCGTCGTCATGACTTCCATGTCCTTACTAGGGACATCTGCGCATGACGTATGCGGAGTCATATAACTCTTCGCCAACTTTGGCCCCTCACTGGGATCTCCACTGGGTCCATAAATTGTCTTACCAAGGTCTGGATATGCATCCTCTACACAGACAGCGACGTCGTCCCCTGCGCTGCGCAACGCCTGGACGGAATATCCAATAAGAACTGGAACAACCCCCTCATCCATGGACAGGCTTGCGAGAAGGTCGAATGACTCCTTCTTGAGAGCCGATGGAATGTCAATTCTGGACTTAGCTCCGCGCCATGCGTGGAAAAAATCTCCAGATCCATTCTGATAGGCAGAAACAAGTGCCTGCGACTCCTCTACTGGAATCATCGCCATGCTTGCCAGCTGACAAACCTCATCCCAGTCCAGCTGCGACAAAGCCTCAATGACAGCCTGGCCGACTAAATCACGAACCTCCAACCTACTGAGAGCATCGGATGGCTCATCAGCTGCACGGTCATCCACTGCACCGTCGAGCACATGCCTCATCTCGGAGAGAAGTTTCCCACTGTGAGAATGATCCTCACCGACACTAGTGCTCCCGGCCGGACCCTTCTCACGATTATTTTCCTTAGCCTTCTCAGAGGTCCTGGCTACGCCAGGTCTGCCAGCCATATATCCCTGTTTAATTGCCCTGCCAAACCCGCCAATAGCTCTGCCAATCTTACTGATTATGCCGTCACCAGATTTGCCACCAGATTTACTGGCAACATTATCAGCAACCCTAGAGGCAGCTCTTACGCCTGCGCCTGCAGCTGACTTTGCCGTAGACCCTGCAGCCCCTGCAGTGGCGCCCGCAGCCCTGGCTGCTCCACTGGCAACCCTACCAATCGTATGAGCAGCACCCTTGGCTAGGCCACCGGCAGCCTTAAGACCAAGCTTAGCAGCAGCGCCGCCAACCTTCTTCATCAGACCAACAGCCTTGGCACCCTTGGCCTTCATAGCTGCGCGACTATCCGATCTCTTCTGCATTTTTGCCGCCATCTGACGCTCCGCAGCACGATGAGGACCAGCCTCTCGCCTTGCCTCTCGCTCGGCAGGACTCATCATCTTCATTGCCCCTACGCCGGACTTTTTGGCAGCAGTCTGCCTTTGTGCCAATGGATCACCAGCACCAATATCCCGATCCTTGGCGTGGCCCTTCATCTGCTTCTTCCATGACACGCCCTTGGCGGCCGTCCTTTTCTTGGCAGTCTTTACCTTCTTCGCCTGAATCCTCTCCTGGCCCTTCCTCAGGGAAGCATCAAATCCTGCCGTAGCTTTCGACCTCTTAGCCTTCTGTCCTTTTCTTATGGCATCATCAATATCAATCTTTTCAATATGATATTGAATATCCTCAGAAAGAATTCGATCTGGAAAGCAAAGCCCCTCAATGACCTGCTCGGCGAGACCGTCTGGACCATTCTCGATAAGGTCACCGAGGTAGGCGAAACCATCTGCGCCAACCCATTCGTAGAACTCAACTACATCCAAGAAATCATGAGGACTCATGACAGATAGATGCTCAAGTACGATGTCGTACTCCTCATCTTCTGACTCCATGTACTCACTAGCGATATATGAGGAAATCACATCTTCTTCATTTAATATCTCCGGTTCATCAAAACGAAATGGAGCTGGATAGCTCTCACTAACCACACCCATAAGCTCTTCGATTAGAGATCCAGACCGGGCGTACAGGGTACTCTCATCGAATGTAGGAGTGATTCCATAGACATTTCGAAGCACCATGGCAACGTCTGGGGCCAACCCAGATGACAGGCCCATGGACTCAAGGTAGCCGATGATCATTCGCTTGGAACAAGTGTCTGATTTTCTCAGACCAGATTCCTTGACTAACATCTTGGCAACTTCATCAGGAATATACCCAGCGCCCGGCGATACCTGGCCGGATGGATTGAACTGACTTACATTTGGGTTCCCAAGAAAGAGTGCCTGCCCAGGCCCGCTCATCATCCAAGTAGACATAATCGTATCTCCTATGGCGGTAAAATTCGCCGTTCCGCTCCGAACTGAGAGCGCCTTTTCAAAGTCAGTATGAACTGCGTAAACGTAGGGGTGTCATTGATATGACCATCGTGCCGCGACTTGATTACATCAAAAAACATACCCTTACCCATAGACCATCGATCATGGTACGGAGTGCGCCACATCTCAATAATATCTGTTTCGGATGGATATGGAAGATTGCGATCATCTAACGACGCTCTACTAATCGTAGCCTCTGCATCCCATTGCCTTCCAAATCCAGATTCTTCAGCCAGTGGCTCATACTCAGGATACTTAACAAAAGCACCAACCCTATGGGGCCCGTCGAAGATCCTCTCGGTGGATTCTCCGTAGAGAGGGTCAACTCTTTTTCTGTTTCTTGTGCTTGTAGAATCTAGGGCATAATAGTTGATCTCAACGCCAGCAAGATCAATCAGATCCTGATTGATACAGTCGAAAAGTTCGACCTCACTATCATCGAGAACCTTGCCCACTACTTATTCCTGGCTGCCACTACATGCTTCTCAAAACTGGAGACCTTAGATTTATGATCGTCAGCCTTGGATTTAGACCCTGATATGCCTCGACCCTTTTTGGTCATCTCAGCGGTACCTTTTTTGATCCTGCCTGACTTCTGAAGACTAGCCCGACAGATAGCATATGCACGACTAAGCCTATTGCTCGGCCCTTTAACCGGTTTACCATCGGGACCCTTTGCAGGCTTACCCATGACATCTGCAATGCATCTCTTTTCTAATTCTGACGTCTCTTCATTTAGAGACATCAGATCGGATACTGATATGAAGCCTTCCCTATAATTCTGTGCTCCGTGGAACTTCTTCTCAAGCTCTCTGGCCCTGGGGGTCGTTGTTAGAAGACGGGGACTACCGTAATTTCGACTGAGTGTCTTCTGAGATCTAATCCTGCTGACCGTAGAAGTATTACTGCTCTTGTCGCTCCTGGATGCAAGTGGATCATCTGACTGCCGGCGAAGTGCATAATCTTGATCGAAACTCGTACGCCGGCTATCTGCCTTCGCTTTCTTAATACGAAGCCTCTTCTCCTTCTTCCGCTGGAAAGTTTCAGGCTGTTTCTTTTCTAGAAAATAAGTCATTGCATTTACTGAGCAAAGAATGGCATTGGCATTGCGCTGTCGTAAATCTCTTCCTCAAGCTTCGCTAGCTCTTTTTCGGCCTGCGCCAATAGTGCCGGACCATTCAACTGCACCTGCCCCTGTGCCGTTGGCCATGAAGAATACTTGCTATAGATATTTCCCAGATCCATCTTCGCATAGGCAAGAGCATACCTCTTGACCAGATCATGGTCACGCTCAGTAAGCTGCTCTATCGTGCTGCATGAACTCTTGTATTCAACAAAAGCTTTTCCACCACCCTTGGGGTTCGGGAGGGCAAGAAGAATGTTTTTATGAGGAAAATACATCCAATTTCGCTCGGAATTGATGATGCGCTTAGCCATGTCCACATACTGAAGCGACTGCACCAGAGAGCTGTACAGACCAGCTGAGCTTGGTGCAGCGAACGCATTATATGGAACCTTCTCATCCGCGATGATATGCGGCGCGAAAATGAGAGAGATATCAAGAGGACTTACCTGAAAAGACACATCGATGACCGCATCGCAATCATCGGGCATCTTATACTCGACCTGACCGGAGAACAGATCTAATACAAAATCCCTGTCTACGCCCTTCTTAGCAGCGAACCAACGCTTGGCCTCATGGACAGCGTCCTCAAGGTGAAGCTCGTCCAGGCAGACTCTAGCTATCGGACTTCCAAGGCGACGAAGAATCCATGCCTTCAGCTCCGTCTCCGTCATTAGCTGACATGCCATCCTCTACCTCTTCCTTCTTGTTCTTCTTGGAGCGCTTGCCCTTTGACTTGGAAGTTGTGGCAGAAACCGTCTCCTCCTCGGAGGGAGGATCTGATCCCGTGGGAACCGCAACCGCAGAAGCTAGTTCCGCTGGAGATTCCTGCTTATCCTCGGTAGCACTTTTTGCAGTCTCTTCTATGAAACCAAGCGCAACCAATGGAGCCCAGTCATTTGCATCATCATCTTCAACGACTTCCCCATCTCCAAGGTATCTCCCTGACTGATCGGGGTACGCAACAGGTCCACAGTTGTCTACTTTTTTGTATTTTGCCATTTCATTCCTCTAATCCAAGGATACGGAGATCTGTTTCTATCTGAAGAAGCCTGTCATCCGTCTCCCTTGAAGAGTTGCGGATCTCTTGCACCAAAACACTCATCTTGTCCGCCATTTTTGATATCTCAACAATGGTTTGTCGATGTTTGTCCATCTCTGCATAGGTATCATCGCGGCCATTTGATGATTTTTCATCTGAGTATTCACCATACTCATCATCGATATCGCTTCCTATCCCAAGGGTTTTCATCTCTGCGATCACATCAGCCGGGGCAGCCATCATACCTCCTAAGGGTGCTATCGAAAAAATATCACAGTTACCGTATTACCTCTACCAAGCCTCTAGGTAACGAAAAGGGGCCCAGGGATCTATCCCCTGGGCCCCTTTCATCAGCCTATATCAGATCTAGTCCTACAGACCAGTGAAGGACACCCGACCGTAGTACTCGCTACGGAGAATCTTCTTACCGTACCGAGTACGGAGACCTTTACGGAACGAGAAGTCCGCAGGATCAAGGAAGGTAGGAGTGACCTGTAGTGGAATGTATGGAGCCCATACAAATCCAGCATCAAGGAAGCTTGCTCCCTTAAGGCCAACAAGCATCTTGTCCGACTCGAAGAACGGATCTTCGTAGACAACCCACTTATTCATAAGGGTACCGACCTTGTAGATACCAAACTGACCATGCTGCGTCAGAGGACGTGGCATATCAGCAGGACCGTACGGACTCGCCCCACCAGACACCCAAAGTGGGCGGAAGTCACCATGCGTAGTGAGCTGAGCAATCCTCGCCGAGATCTCAGGAGAGGTCACGAGGAAGTTCGCTGGCGCACGCAAGGTGTCCTTATGGATGAGGTTAGACACCTTGCTGATTGTAGTAATCATCGATCGAAGGTGATCGATCTCACTGATTCCAGCAGGAGGTGTCAATGCGAACGTGTCGGTTCGGCCAGATGCCGATGTCACGAACAGATCATTGATGATCTCACGGTCAATCTCAAGAGCAATCTCTTGAGCGATACCAGAGACAAGCTCAGTCTCTGCATCAAGACCATGGAAGGCACGAAGATCTTCCGCAGCCTCTGACGACCAGAGAGCCTTGAGGCGACGGGGAATCGCTTCAATCGGCTGCCTGGTGATGTCCAGGTTGACCTGAGGAATCTTGGTGTTCAGTTCACCGTCGTAGAAGTACCGAGCAACAATCTTGTTGCCAGCATCAGGTGCAGCAGTGAACTTAAACGCCGTAACCGCACCAGAACCATAGTTAACTGCGCCGGCGGCAACGTCTCCGGTAAATCCACCAGATCCGTTATCCGTGGCCGTCTGAACAACGGCACCAGTGGTGTCAACATCAAGGATTTGAAGGGAGAACCCAAGATCTGCGTTCAATGGACGAACAGGGGTCCAAGCAAGGACAGAAGCCATTGCCGTACCACCACCACCAAATGCAGCACCGTCACCAGTTCCAAGAGCCTCATCACGAACGAACTCCGAGGAGTAGTCGCGATCGAAGTCCCGAGGAAAGATGGCCCCAGCCTGGGTAGCACCCTTGTTGGATCCATACTTGTAATCGAAGAAGAACACCGCACCAACTGGGGCTGTCATCGGCTGAACCGACACAATCTCATTGGCAATCAGGTTCGGGAAAACGCGCCTAAGCACTGGGAAGATGAACTTGGTGAAGGAACCAACGTTAATCGTTTTGGTTTCCTCCTCTAGTCCCTGTAACCATTGCGACTCATTTTCCATGAGCATGGCGGTTACGCCCCGAGTGTATGGGTTGTCGATACCTTCGAGTAGCTCGCCCCACTTACCAATAAGAGACTGGATAAACCCCTTATCAGCAATGCTTCGACGGGACTCGTTCAAAACTAGTTGTCTCGCTTCCATCTTCTTTTCCTCCGTTACTGTCTGTATCCGTTGTTGTTAGTTCCGAGAGTTGTCGTCGTCCGGCAACCCAGAGAGAGCACGGATATCAGACAGATTGGCTCCGAGCCCGTTATAATTTTGAGCGGCCACAGTGTGTCCGCTCGGACCATTGGTTGATTCCTCTTCGAGGTATTCTCTAGTTCCGCTATTAAGCATCCCGCGAACACGAGATCTAGCAGCTTCCAAATCTTCTGTCATAGAAGACCTTGGATGAGAATTGGACAGAATGTTGTCCACTTCATGCTTACTCTGAGGCTGGTGAGCCTCAACCAGGCTGCGGGCATAGTCTGCCTGCGGGTGGTTTACAAGACGCTGCTCAAGGTAAACCTGAGAAGCTAGGTGCTTGCTAGCCTCGATAGCTTTCTCAGAAATAAGTTTTTGAGCTGTTAGCTCTGCCTCAAGCTTGGCGATCCGTTCGTCATGAATAGATTCTTCCATCCTCTGACTATCAAGCTCCTCAACGATAGATACGATTCTGTCATCCATCTCCTGCACAGTGTTGTAATGAGATACATCACCTATGAGGTCTCTGACGAGATCTGAGCTATCAACACCATTGAGCCTTTGCTCAAGATGGAACCTGTAGCCAGCCTCGCGAGCTATGGCGGCAAGCTTATCGTTCTCAACCTGAAGATTTGCAATCTGAAGGTCCCTATCAGCAACAACGTTCTCAAGTGCCTCTATGGAAGCCTCACGCTCCTGAACAATGTGCTCTACATCCTCTGGGATGATATAGGGACGAAGTACGTCCTTAAGTTCCCCTAAAGCCCTCTTCGCACCGGCAACAGAGGGGTCGCTCATGAGACGCTGAGTGATGCTTGCCTCCATCTCTTTCTTTGCGTCGTTGATGGCAGACTCAAGCTTTTCGGCAAATTCAGCACGAAGATCAGTCGATGCCTCTTGCTTTGCACCGGTTATTTTTCTAGCCCAAATTTCAGCTGCCTTCTTTTCGTACTCGCGTTCAGCGTCGTACATAAAGCTTTGGGCTAGTTCAGGATTGCTCTCTTTGAGTTCCTTGAAAGTAATCTTCTTCTCCATAATTGCCTCCACGAAGCTAGTAGTGTCATCGGAGGCATTGGTTTCCGTACCTTCGACATGAACTACTGGATATGCTGATTGCTGAGCTGGATCTGCAACAAAATCAAAAGTCATAAGCCTATAGTCATCCTGGACTACCGACTCACCCTTCATGTTTGGCTTGGTTGTTCCAAACCCTCTAGAGGAAACTCCAACAGCTCCCCCGGCATCCAGGATGGCCTTCAAGTTTCTTCCCTGATCGGTATCCAAGATATGAGCCGTACCTATAACAACGTCACCCTCTAGATGGAGGTCACTGATAATATGAGACGTTCTCTTGAGCTGAGTGCGGCCATCCATAGGATGATCCAACTCTCCGTAGACTTTCATCTCCGACAATTGTTTACCGAGACGACCTAGCTCTCGCTCCCAGAGCTGGTGATTGTAAAGTCGCTTATTCTCAGTAGCTCGGTCTGCGCGAGCGAACTCACCACGGGCAACGTACTTGCCAGGGCCACCCTTAGACTCTTCAAGAGCAGTGGCCCTGAACGTCATGGTGTCTATGAGTAGCTTAGGTGTTCCCGACATGCTTACGTGGTCCTTTCCAAAATTTGAATGAATTAGCTGATCTGGCAATCTGGCGCTGTCCAAACGTCTTATCCAACTCGATTGCTGTATCTGGCTTCTTGATTCTATTTTTTGGATTCGTCCTCGACTTTACTTCATCATCATCCATCACTTTAGCCAGCCGACCCGAGGGATAGAGGTCTCTATTCCCTCGGTATTCTTCGGAGGCTATCGGCCAAAAGGGCCAGAACTCCGCGCATTGCGAAGAGCCGCCAAACGATCGCTTACGCTCTCGTTTTTCTCATCGTCGTCCTCATCATCATCGTCGTCATCATCGTCGTCATCGTCATCCGCTTCCATAATCTCAGCAATGGTTGCATCGTATGACTCTACGCCATCCATAAGATCTAGCGTCATGATACGGAAGGCATCCTTGATGGCCTCCATAGTGTCGTCGTCATCATCATCGCGAGATTTCATTTCGATAATGTCGAATGCCTCTGCTGCGTTGTCATAGAGAGACTCCATGGCTGCATACAAAGACTCAACATCGTAGTCTTCTGAGATTTCGACAAGCCTCTCCGCGAGAAGAGCTGCGTTCTCCCCAATAAGAGAGAAACCTCTGCCAAGATTGTCGAATTCTTCATTGATTCTTGAGCCATGAACCAAGGCATCAAGTTCGCCAACCAATTCAGCGGCTCGATTCATGTAAGAAGACTCAGTCTTCTTGCTCATGCCACCAATCTTCTTGGTAGGCTCAAGCCCTTGAGCTACATCCGGGTCTTGCCCGCCGTCGTAATTTCCGCCCTTGTTTTTATCAACAAGTCGGTCGCGAAGCTTCTTGTATCCATCTGGATATTCAGCCCGTGGGTTACCATCGAGACCTTCACGATAATTCGGAGATTTACTGTAGCTTCCAGAACTCTTGCCCATCTTGCCGCCGCAATCTAGAGCATCAGGATGATCATCCTTGTCAGATGGGGCGATACGGGGACGAGGCTGCTTGGCATACTTGTGCCTAGCCTTTGCATTGATCGACCCCTCGCTATCATCGTTTCCAGCTAGCGTGCTTGGGTCTGGAGATGGGATATCCCTAGGGTTCCTGGAATTGTCGCTCTCGTAGAGCCCCTCATCGGACTCGGTAAGCTGCTTCTCAGGAAGCAATCCGATCGCCCTGAAGTCTTCTTCGACGGTAGTGAGTAGTACTGGATACCTGTGATTCATCTGAGATTCTCCTAATTGGCCAAGTAAACCTACACGGCTCCGTCGAAAGCGCCGACCATACGCTCGATGAAACTAGTTGCCATCTCATAGCTAACCAGAGACTCGGCGATAGAGTCGTAGATATGCCCAAGACACATTACGCACTGTTCGTTAACAAGAGCATCGGAGACGATTCCCCGAACTTCCTGCAGGTCTTCAATAAGATCTTCAGAGAAGAAGCAAAAATGAGACAGGACATTAGTCTCGTCCGCCTCCAGGTCAGCATCCCCAACTGATTCAATAAAAGGTAAGTACGCCGCCTCGGCGGCGCGATGGACTAGCTCAAGACGCTCAAGCACGAGACCGAGGTCAGTTTCTGCGTTGGCTCTGTAGTTCTCGAACTGCTCTTCTGGAATATCATCAGTCTCATAGAGAGGCTTATATTTAGCCTCAAATGCGTTCTCGTGAATTGAACCAAGAACATCTATGATCTGGCGTCTGATCTCATCCTGCTCTTCGGCAAAAACCTGCCGCCATGGACGCCCCTCAGCTAGGGCAGCAAGAGTCTCACCAACATAATCCCGAGCCAACTCAACCTGAGCCTGCTCCTGGAGGCTGGCTAGCTGAAGAATCCTATCAACCGCACCGGAGCCCTCTGACATCAGGGAGTCAACAATCCCTAATGAGTAATCACGCAGGGACTTGGCAGCATTGCTTGTAGATACGACAGGGATGTCGAGTTGGGAAAACTCACCAAAAACTATATCGCCATCCTTACTCTCAAACTTAACCTCATAGTAAGAACCTTCTGCTGTCCCAACTATTATCTTATCTTTGAAAGTAGCTACCCTGGCGATATCCTCAGATCCACTAGTAAACAAATGCCGATTCTCACCGACGGCTTCATCGAGTCGATAAGTAAGCTGCTCATATGAGCCATCGACCATAGATCGAACTACTTCGATTGGAACGATTTTGTCTTCAATGGAAAAAGGATTGTATGGCATAGGGTTTTCGCCTTGCTGATGTGGATACTAGAGGTAAGAGAAAAGCACTGTCAAGGAGCTGCAGATCTATTTAGTCAAACAATCATCTTCTAGGCATACCCATCTTAACTTCATTAAGAAGCTGACCTAACTCACCGAGACGCCTAGCTGTTTCGGTATTGGATCCCATAATCGCATCCAGATTGTCTTCAACCATTTTTTCATGATCTCGGTTCCCGGCGAATAATTCTTTCTCCGTTATTGGCCTATATCCGAGATGCTGTCTCATTTGTGGCCATCTGCTGGACAGTCCGCCGGCAGTACGTATTGAATGCCTCAAATCTTCCGCAGCCTGAGCACTTCCACCAATAGCTCCTGCCATTTGTTGCTGAGCGGCAGCCTGTTGCGTTTGGATCTCAGCCTGAGCAGCCTGCTGCTGGATGGCACCCTGGTTCTGAACATCCATCTGAAGGCCCATAGCCTTAGCCTGAATCTCAGCATCGCTAAGCTGCTCCTGGTGACGCTCTTTGATTATGTATTCGATCTCCTCTTCGCTAAGTCCAAATACTTTCTGGAGAATCCAGTGAAGAGATACAAATTGTTGCATGCGACCAGCGAAATCTGCCTTGGCATTCCTGACCTCAAGCTGAGCGAGTTCAAAAATCGAACTCGGCGTTGTCATGCAAATATCAAAATCAACCGCAGATGGATTGATATTCAAAGAAGCCAGGTGGACCCTGGCCATCTTTTTCATACCGTTCCTCAGTTCACGCTGCAAACGCAGGACAGTACGGGCAAATCGCACATCCTCCTGAGATAGGACACCCTTAGCGCGAGGAGCCTCCGATCCTAGGTAGACTTTGGGTACCTTGATAGCCGCATAGAGCTTCAACTTGAAGTACTCGATATCCTCCATGTGTTGCCATGATGGACTACCAACAACCTCAATCTTGGTCTGCTGAACACCCTTGCGAACAGGAACAAAAAAGTCCTCATCCTGTGACAGTGGGTTGTATTTCAGATCAAGCTTGCCGGTCTGTGGATTGTAGAACTTCGTCTTCTTGTATTGCTGCCTAACCTTATGAAGAAAGGCTAGCGCCTCCTTTGGAGGCATATCTCCGACATCAATATAAAAGGCATACCTCTGAGGGGCACGCTGCAGCCTGTAAACCATAGCCGCATCCTCAAGAAGCATGAGCCTCTTCCAGATCCACCTCGCCGGCTCCAGCACCGAGTAGCCATAGATAGACCTACGGTGCCGCGAACGAAGCCTGAAGTGAGCAACCTCCCAGTCTTCTAAGGCGGCATACTTATCCTGAGTCTGCGACCCAGCCCCAGCCATACGCTGAGTAAGCAATTGCTTAAACTCATCTGGGCTATATCCAAACCTACCCTTATAGTCCTGGACAAAGCCAAAAAGCTCACCCCTTCTGCCTTCAATCCTTCTCATCGTTGGCGGAGGAAGGAAGTTAAGACCAACTAGACCATCCTGTGTAACTAGAAGCTCTTCGTAATTGTTTCCGTACTTAACAAGAGTTCTGGCAATCTCCCAAATCTCCTCGTCCATACGAAGACGACGCCAAAACAAGTCCTCAAGGATTGTCTGAACCGTCTTATCTGGACTATCAATCCATACGGCACGATTCTGCAGAGACTCCGTCTGAGTCGCATCATCGGCGTATATGTCGATAGCTGAAGCTAATTCAGGGTAGTCATCCATCTCCTCGTAATCCACGAACCTGGCCATGAGGTCGTGCTCTAGCTTCAGGTAATCAGATAGGACGTCGTGCCCATAAGCCTGAAGAAGATCGAAGCCTGTCTGAGGATAGCCAGAAGCTGTCCCTCCTTTGGCTAGATTGAGAACTACCTGTTCTTTATCCCACCGAAGGAGTCCCCGAACTTGATGCCCTACGTTGCCCCAGAATCCCAAACTATTACCTCTGTCCCGTCGAAATAACCATCATCACAATTCATCCTCACCAAGCCGGAACATGATTACTCGGACTATCCAGCACCAAGAGCTGGATATGAATCCACTGGCTGCAAGATCCAACCAGAAGGGAAGCCCCGATCCGGGGCTTAGTCCTATCCAGCACCAAATGGCACCCACCGGCACGCTGAGACACATGGGGCATTCAATCCAATATCCCAATACTGGAACATTCTTTAATAAGTCTCGCAGCCATTCGAAGATCTTACCGCTTGTTACAATGTTGGTAACACCGTAACAAGCTAGAAGAAAGCAGATCAGTGTAATCATTTTAGGACCATTAACGCCGGACGATCACTGCAAACCGTCCGGCTAAAGTAAGCAGCCGTTCTTGCAGCGTCGAACGGGCTGGAGCATCCATCTATCAAATTCAATTTGCAATGCCATAGATCTATCCTTCCGTATCTTCGATGAAAGCATCGGCGCCTATGTCTGGATCTGAAACCACGACAGAGGCACATACCGCATCAACCGGTATCGGCTCATGATCACCGAAATCAGCCGGGCTTGGGCCTGATTGCCCTCGTGCATCACACCACTTGGCATCCGCGTTACCGCCGAAACCAAGGGCCTCCCTGATGATTCTTTCCTCACGTTGATTACGCTCGGATTTCATAGAAAGAGTAGACATTTCGGATGCCTTACTCTGCGAATCATCGGGAGATAAAAGACTGCAATCATGATGATCTATTTCAGATCCATCACCGATTGCAGTCTTCACTTCCTTTCGATCATCGTCGTCCATTGAACGAGACCGTATCATACAGATCTACCAGATCTCTACCAAGCCTCGACATGGAAGACGCCTGCGCCTTTAACCGCAATACCTCCCTCATATCGATCCCAGTAGGTCTGCGACTCCCCGGCTGGAACAAACCCATGATCATTGGTACCGTCAAACGAAAATATTATCGCTCCAGTAGTTGCAATAATTCTAAGCGAGCCAGACCATGCTTGCTCAGGCTCATTGGGATCATTTGGATCTACGCGCTCGAAAGAAAATTTATTATCGGTGTAATCAGCCGTAGCCGTGCCAGTCGCATAGAAACGAAGCGACTTATTATTGCTTGGCAATGGTGGCGGAAACGCTGGCACCAGAACTCCTGGACCTGGCATCTAACTATGCTCCCTCTTTAACCGGTTCAGTCTTGGCCGAATCATCTGGAAGGGCTGGCTTAACCTTGGCGCCGTCAAATAGCTTCGACTCGATAAGCATAGATAGCTCAGAAGAAGCCTTCTCTGGAAGTTTCATGGCTATGAGCTGTGCGTTGACGAAGCTCATAGCCTCGGCCAACTTCTGCTGCCCAGCACTCTTCTCACCATCGGTCTTGACGGCGGCAAGGCTTTTCTGCTCAACGGCCTTGATGCCTTTGAGGATAAGATCATCAACCTTATCGTCATACTTAAGGGCACCCTCAAGATGCCACTTCTCCGCAGCTGCCTGGAGCATCCTGTTCACCAGCAGCAAAACCACTGGCGTTAAAACCGCAAATACCAATGGTATTAAATTCTCAAGAACCGTTTTCCACATTAACTATCTCCCTTTGTTACGCCTGATAACCATGTCGGGCTCAGGACGAGGCTCAGATCTATCCACTGCTTCCTGCACAGATCTATCTGCGGACTGAACATACTGCAAAAGTGCCTTTTGCAACACCTCGCCAACGGAACATTGCTCCTTCCTGGCAAATACGGAAAGGAGTGAATACGTAGCGACTGGCATCAAAAGAAACGTGAATTCCGTCTCCGGCGCATCCCCGAGGGCGTTGCCAATCTCATCAATTGAATCTGCCTTTACTTTCATATACTCACTTCATCATTCGAGTAGAATCAACTGATTACTAATATCCGATATTACTCTGAATATCACCGAAGGAACCCGCCGCTGTTCGTTGGCCCACCGCCGGGAAGGGCGGATCCATCACGCTTTGCCGCCAACGACCCAGGATCTGACAGATACCATTCAATACCCATTTCAATCAGCCTTAGCTCGGATGGATCTATCTGACCTCTATGTATCCCAGATTTAGCCATAGCCCGTAGCAATACCGAGTGTCTAGGTATCGTCTTATCTAAAGCCATGATCTCCAGCGCCCTATCCCAGATACGCCACGCATACTCTGTCCGAAACCCAAGACCGGGTGATTTCTTCAAATCATAGATTCCACCCTTAAACTCAGCATCATGCGTAAAGCCAGGACCACCAATCGTAGGCCCACCCTGGCGCATAGGTACAGATCCGAAATGTTGAACCGAATACCCACCCCACGAAGGATTAGGCGAGGAACTCCATGAGTGATTTGCGAAATACTCAAAGAGACCCATCGACCTCTTCATCTCATGGATAACCCTACGCCTGGACGGCTTAACCCCCTCAGCCACAGGGGCCGGGGCAACCACGGAGCTATCCGGCAATCCTAGGCTGACATTCGCGGAACCTGGCCTATAGGTATACGGAGTACCCATCTTGGATGGATGAAGAACAGGGAAAACGCTGTTCCACCTCCGCTTCCGCTTGGGCTTACCTGGTGATTTACGCCCTCTCGATGCCTCAGAAATAGCTCTGGATAGTAGCTTGATATCCATAACTACTTAGCCCTCTTCGCATCCCTTGCGGCATTTCTCTCAAGAGTCTCAAGCTGTCGAAGGGCAGCGTCTAGGCGCCTAAAAAGACTGCGGAGCTTAACGCGGGCGCCCTGAATGTTTCCCTTTGCCAAAGACCGACTGAGTTGCAGCATCATGGTCCCGTTGATCTGCATCATATGGGCAAGTGCTGCCGTTTGAGTCGCCGGAACCCTATACGAGGGGGTTGGAGGCTCCCACGCTTCGCCTAGCTCAGCGTGCCTTAGAAGCTCCTCAATCTCTGATCTAAAAACCGACATAATTACCCCTGCAGGAATGGCAACATAATCTCATCGTCCTCAACCATCTCCCGCTGCTCCTCTGCCTCAGGGTTGGAGAAGTTCGATATGCCTTTAATAACACCCATGGGAGATCCATGGTAGCTGGTCGTCAAGCTGTACGTAATGCCAGCCAACGCATCAGAAACATCTTTCGAACCGTTCCTGGGGTGATCTACCTTGTTCTTCACGTTATCCCTCTGAATAGACTTAAGCTCATTAATTAGAGGATCGTAATTATAGAAGCTTATTCGATTTTCATAAATTGCCGACTTCAAAACATCGTAAGCATCCATCGGCTTATCGACAGAAAGCCTCTCAGCCGTAATGCCCTTCTTTGCAAATTTCTGAAGAGAATCAGCCGAGTTGAACTGATCCATCGTAACCAACCCAATCGAAAATCCATATGCCTGAAACTGGTAGACGAGAGCCCTGATCATTCCATAGTCAATCTCCCCACCAATAGGAGGATTGATACGCAACAACATATCCACCCAGATCCTAGGTGCCGGCTCCGTATATTCCTGCTGTGTTTCAGCATCTCGACGGACAATCGTCTTGTATCCAGTCACGCAACCAATCGCGAATCCAGTCGAATCAGAGTTAAGCGATGGATCAATGTGTATGTGCCTAGCTAGACCTGGGTAGAACTTTGGCTGCCATATCTTGACCATGCTCGCACCGTCGCGAACGCTCTCCTGGGTAGCCAGCTTCGTCCAATTTACTTTTCCACCCTCAGTCTGGACCCACTCATCTACGCTGAACGGATGAGATCTATTCTCATCAATGCATGGAATGATTTTGTCCAGCTGCTGAATGAATGGAGAAATTGACACAGTCGCAATCCCAGCGACATCTCGAATCGAATCTTCCAGGTTGTTCTCGAAGTCATTCCTATAATCGACGGGAACCTCGACGATGACCATCCCCTCCTGGAGCTTCTCGCGAACCGTCTCCACTTCCTCTGGCTCTAAAATTTTAGATGGCACCAGGTCATTGCCAACCAAGACAGAGAACATCTCCTCGGAGAGGGTACCTTTCGGTTTCACATGCCAGGTTGCGTAATCGCGAACGAACAAGGTCGGATCATCCTCAGACTCCTTGATTCTCTTGGCCGTGAAGTCATCCCTTGTCTGCTTTGACGAGACGACAAGCATCATTCCTGGAAGCTTGCCATGCTTCTGAAATCGAGACTTCATACGACGCATAAGCTGATCGTAGAGAAACTGAGCCCGGTCACCTCCGCCAAACCGACTATCCAGGCCACCTTTTTTCTTCTTCATGGGCTGCATGAAGTTAGACTCATCGATCAAAGCTGCAAAGACGTTGAGACCAAGCGCGGCACTGTCGGTGGAAGCTCGTGCGGCAACCTGGACATGATTAGGGAATAGAATCTCTTTTTTGAGCGGCTTGTATGGAAAATTCTCCATAAAATAATCGCTCTCTTTGATTTTATTGACGATATTCTCGAAGGCAACCTTGATCGCAAGGTCTTCCTTAACCGAGAGAACAATCAGTGTGATGTCGGATCCTTTGCCGATACCAAAGCTCTTGTGCGGATCCCGCATGCAAGATAGCTCATAGAGAATTCTGCATGCAGCTATTGACGCGAAAAACGTTTTCCCCCATCCGATGCTGCCCGTCAAGACTGCCTCACCGTAGTTACCATTAAACAGCTCACGCATGTCCTCCTTCAATTTCGGATAGAGCACATCGCATGTTTTGCCCAGGTAATACGGATCCATGACGAAGGTTTCAATATCTACCGGATTCGTCTTGAACTCGGCATCGTTAAGAACGTCTATAATCCTGGCTGGAGTCTCTCCTGCGAGAGCCTGCAATTCGTTAAATGCCGGGTCATCCATCTCCTTGAGGCACAGTAATACTGCCTCCCTCTCTTCCGGTGATAAGCCCTCGAACTCATTCTTGAGAAGATTGACCACCTCTTCCGGGGTTTGTTCACTACGAACCCTGCCGCCTAAATCTCGTATTGCCACCTATTCCCCCGGCTCTGATGGCACATCTTCCTCGTCTTCCTCATCGTCTCCAACATCTATGATATCAGGAACTGAATTAGCAGCCGCCTTGACCACATTAACGGCATCGATACTGGCCCGATCGCTAAGTACCGACAGCGCATTGACCATACTGAGAACCTTCCTACGGCTATCAGGATCAGCCATTACCCTTCCGACTCCCTCGTTGTATCGGTCAGCTATCTGCACAGAGGCATGCCCGGTAACGGACATCTCACCCAGCTGACGCTTAGCAATTCCTAGGTCCATCTTCAGGGTTGCGCTCTGCTTTAGGAGCTGCATCGCATAGAATATCTCTCTTCCAGTCTGAGGAAGAAGTTTCTTGATCTTCTCCTCATTGGTCATCTCTATTTCAATGCGTCTGAACTGCTTCTTGTACAGATTCTCAAGCTCCTCAAGCTCATTGAGGCCATTAGATAACCTCTTGTTAGCCTGCATCACCACGGTAGCATTCTGACTCGTCAGAGCCAGCTCAGCCGGTGGAATGGCTCTCCTATATTCATCAATCATCTTACGAACATAGTTGGCACTAAGGTGTGTAAGCTCCTCGCTCTCATCCTGGATAAATTTAGTCAGCTCAGATGCCGACCAACCCATCCTCAAGCGTCGATCCACCTCTTCGAAACACCTGCAATCCTTGAGTGCAGCTGCCTTCTTCTGCTCCCGGCTAACCGGACGAACTGGTGGTCTACGAGTCTTCTTATCTGCCATAAGTCGCTCCAAAGATATGGTAACTGCGACTCACAGACTAGCCTATTAAAGCATTTACCTCAATATACCCGAGCGTAGCGATCTACCTATCAACGCAAGCGCTTGCGCACCTAGATCTTGAAGTCCATTCCATCCTGGATCTTCTCCTGGACAGTCTTCTGAAAATCAAATTTCTTACCCATCGCTGAACTCATGATCTGCGATGTCGTCTGTGCAATCAGACCAATACGACCATCATCTGCACCAAACCCGCGACGCAATGGCACAAGAACACTACGGACATAGTCAGCGGGACTATTGACCAGAACCTCTGCATCTCCCTCCAGGAATACAATTCTGGCCACCATATCGGCAATATTTGCAACCGGAACACCGATCTCTAGCATCACCTGAATAAGCAATGTGGCAACACCTTCGCCGAAGCCATCAGCCATCTGCTTAGTAGTGATAACCATTTCCTCGCGCTCGCGACCGGAAAGCGTACTCATAATAGCCAAGCTATCAGCCCCTACCGCCGGAGAACCCTCCGCTGGCTCCTCTAATGGCCCAGAGAATCTACGACCCCAGCCTTTTTTACGCATAGCCAGATACCATTCAGCGGTTAGCGCAGGGTTTGGGAAAGACACACCAAATCCAAAAAGTGCCAATGAATCTGAAGATCTGTTGTATAGATAATCACACAACAATCTATTTGGAACACCAAGTATGAAATCGATCAGAATTGCACGGTAAATCGAGTGCCTCAATCTATCTGAGACCATCTCCCATCGATTCACATCATCTGGCCCAGCCTTAGCCCAGTATTCCGCGAAATTCTCAGCGTTAAGCGGGAGTGCTCGCAGTAATCCGATAGTTCCAAATGCTTCGTCCACCAGCGTCGGAGCAATCCTCAGACGACGACCGACCCGCTCCCTCACCGCATCGGATATCAGAGGAACTAAATTGACTTCTTTGGCGGAAACGGGTGGGGCCAAGTCCTCGCAGCCAAGGGCTTTCATAACCTCATAGGCGGCTTGCTCCCTCCTGATGGGGGCATAGCCATCCTCAAATCCATACTCAGTACTCAGATGAGCAGCTATACCCGTCTGAGGTATGGCAGGAAAGCAGAGGAGACCGCTTCTGACCTGGCCATCAAAATTACGATACCTTGCCCAGAAACTCCCATTGGTACCACCAAACACCCTCTCCTCGACATGTTCGATGCCTGTGGTACGAAGCCAATCCCATAGGATGGGCTCTGGCATATTCCATGGAGGGTCAATACTCGAACCATCAAATCTCTTCGATGGAACTAATAGTACTCCTGTCCTCTGGTGATAAACCGGGGAACTGGGAAGATTCGCTGCTACGTATGCGGACTCAGCCGCCTTAGCCTTTTCGCTGGCCTCGACGTCACGCCGACTTGGCTCCGGGGGCTCATGGGATAGCGCACCAAAAACACTACTGAGCCTGGCTATCGATTGGTTTGGCATCTATGACATGTACCTCTGGTAGAGTCTCTACCAGATCTGCTGCTTTGCCAAGATACTGGAATGCAGACCTCAAGTCACCCACCTCCGCAGGATACATAGGCGAATACGCCCCGCCATATCGACGCATCGCATCATGTAGACCCTTGCAATTCACCTTCTTCTCGGAGGTTGACCCGTCTGACATTAGAGCCCTAACCATCGTGCAGCCACTCGTCTCGTCAGTCCACATGACACGCTCGACCCTATGATCATCGCTAAATACGAATACGACATGCATGCTAGTCAACCTGATGGCTCACTTTGAGCTGTGAAATGGTCCCCTCAAGACCATGCTCAAGCATCATCTTGGCACGTTCCTGAATGAATTCACCGTCTTCCTTGGATATGTCCATAGCGCCATCACCAATCATATGGTGACCCTTGGCTATGCTACTGAGCACCTCCTTCATTCTGTGCGGATAGTTCATACCTACATCGTCTGACCTATTAGCCCTATAGTCAAGCACTCCGCCTGGGGCGTACCCGGAGACCACGGAATCGCCGCCCCTGAGGTTGGCTTCCTGCCGAGAATGCGCCGACCGCATGGAGCTGTCGTGATCGATAGCGATTGAATGACCATGCTTGGAGACCAGTATATTATCATCGTGGCCATCCGTATGGCCAAAAAGAGTATGCATTACAATGCCATGCAGCCTATCCTCATTATCAACCTTGGCGAGATCGGATGGGGCTGTCACTGAGGCCTTAGTATGCTCACCAACGTGCTCCTGAACATGGGCATCCTGCCCAGCATGGAAGGACGGCATCCTCATAGCCTTGGCCCTGGAGTCGTTTTCATCCGAGGCGAGAGTATCCTTTAGGTGATCGTGTAGCTTGGTCTTAAATCCAACGGGAACCATATGATGAGCACCCATTGCTGCCATCGTATCAAACACAGCCGAGTGTCTCCGATGCCATTCATGCGACTCAGCGCCGGTATGCATAGCTTCGCGATCATCGTCGGGGATATCTCCGCCATCGGGACTCTTTTCGTATCCCCACGCTGCACCACTATGCGGCTTTGCGATGAAGCCGTGGCCACTCTCCAAGTGGCCACCTAGCACCACATTTGAAGATCCCCTGAGGTGGCGAATCTTCTTATGCCTATCCGAAGTATTAACCTTTGACCCCTTGGCATGATAGGCCTCATGAAATCCATTATGTCGATCCGCCGCAGAACCCAAGTCCGGCCTGACGCGAGACGCAAGACTTGGCTCATGATGAGGTATCTCAGACATCTTCCCCGCCCAAGTTGACTGCTCTTTGGCCGGGGGCGGAGGGGCAGAAGCGGTCTCCGGTTCATGGCTAACGCTCGCTGCCTTCGGTACCTTAAGACTTGGCGTCTTGACCTCAAAGAGAACACCGGGTGACCGCAGGAGATCTCTGGTTGAAACCCATCTAGCCATCGATAACCTCCACATCGATAACGGGACTCAGCGTCAGTCTTCGTAACAGCCATTCCAGTGGAGATACGCCAAGCCGACTAGCGCGAATCTGCATATCCTCTGGCATCAACGGCACGACGCCGTCCCATAGACCCGACACTTTTATCTCCCCGGACGACTGCCATATATCGGCCCCCTGAGATGACTTGAGTTCGCCATCGACGATATCAACCCTCTTTACTCGCAGTCGCCTGGTATCAGGAACGCTTGTCATCCTTGTGCTCCGATTTCATCTTACTGAAGAATGAGAAATCCCCATTCAATGAATTCTGCATTGTCTGATCTACGTATTCCTCTATCCCAGACATTTCATCAGGAACATCGCCGTTCAGTATCTGCGCATAGTATCTAGCTGCAAAGTAAGGATCTTTCGCTATGTCGGCAGAATGCGTGGCCAGCATCCATATCCGACTCAACGCTCCGCATATCTGAAGAGGATTGAGCTTACGATCGATAAGCGAGCGAGCAAGTTCCTTTGACCTGTCACCGCGCATACGAGAAGCAATGTCATGGCCAATATCTTCGAATACCCGTATCTCATCGTCGCCACCACGAACTACAAGCATTGTCATTATGTCGTTCCACATCAACGCTTTGCCAGACATCGAATCTGCCACAACATCACCATATGCCCCGATTCCAGATTCAGCGTATCTCTTACCAAGTAGAGATGGGCATGGAAGTGACATTTCATTCCCATATGCAATCACGGGATGCTTTTCATTATCACAAAACGCGATGTCTCCCAGCGACCTATCCAGATTCCATACAACAAAATCAAACGCAGCAAGCCTTAGGAAAGATATCCTTCTATTGGGAGGCATGACTTCCCATATCCTATTCAAACTATCCGACTTATCTTCAGATCCAGAATCTTTGAATATCGACTTAAACCAATCCTCCCTATCTACAGTCCAAAGCTCATCCCTAACGAACTGAACAGTGGCATGGCCACCAAGCCTGCGCCTGACATTATCCGGATCATCGCCAGTCTGCTGCGCAACCCAGTCAACCAGAATTTCTCTCTTCTCTATCAGAGAATCCGGCAATACAGATGTCAGATCTCCGCTGTCGTCATACCTGCTCACTGTTGGAGGAATGACATCATCGAGACCACACGACTTAGCCACCTCATATGCTGAGGCTGCTCTTATAGAAAGAGCCCCACCATCCTCGATGTTAACCAAGTCTCCCCATATGGACTTGACGATTGGGTCCCTGAGCGATTCTAGCCATAGGTAAGCGCTAAACGAACCACCCATATGAGACTCGATACGTGCAAGCATGGACCCACAGCCAGGCTTCACCACCCGCATCTTACGAACCGTACCAGACCTCAAATCATTAAGTAAATTTGGCTCATCGACACCCCAGAGGACTCTATCGGTTGGGAGAACGGAGCCTATGGCGATATTTAACGGACCAGGATCTATGACCTGAAGAGCCCTATTCCCCTTGTCATACCTTTTGCGCAAGTGCGATGGTATAGGATCAGCCTTCTCGACAGAGGATTTCGTCTTCTTATCAATCCAGGCGATATCGTAATAGCGAACAGCCATCCTGGTTGGCAATGGCTGCGCAACCTCAGGTTGTGGGGCGTCGCCCTGTACTGGGCCAGCCGAGCCAAGCATTGGCACACCTGGCTTACCCTTACTCATGGAGAGCGGCTGGATTGATGACTTAGCCTTGGCAGCATATTCGTCGTTGGGATTAGCCTTCTTCACATGAAAGGCTTGCTTAACAAGCTGGGTCCCTCCATCGGGAGATCTTCTGCGAACCTTCTTGATGACGCGCACGAGGCTTGCGCCAAACTGTTCAGTTAGTCCCGCCATCTAATCCTCGACAATTTCAGAACGAAAAAATGGACTCCGAGATATGCGTGCATGAAAAATTGCCAACGGGCTCATGTCAGCACCAACTGATGACATCGTGTATCTCGCCAGTGAGACCGGCTCGAACAACATAACTGCGGCCATGCCGGTCCCATGGAGACTTCCCTCTTCCGATTGCCATATATCGCCTATGGCAGAATGATCATCTCCGGTACCAGGATCTACGCTGTAGATTCTTAGCAACCTATCATCGCCAACGATATCATCGGGCTGAAGATTGACCTCCGGTGAGCTATCGCCTTCCATTCCTATAAATCCAAACCAAGAGCTGCATCAATAATGGCCTCTTCGATTATCTCGTTGATATCGACTTTCTTAGATCTTGAGGCTCTAACAATTCTCTTCATTGCTTCCCTGGTCTTATCAGACATCGCGACATAGATGTGCTCCTTGCCACCCCAGGTAAATACAACAAATCCATACTTAGCGGTATCTCCGCTCTCTGACATGAACTTCTGAATGATCTTGTCCAGATCACCAACAGTCCTAGCCTCCTTCGCCTGCGCTTCAAATTCATCGGCAAGCTCCGGTGACATCGATTTCTTAATATCACCCTTCACCTGCTTGATTAACTTTTGAATGCCATCGTCGGAGGTATAGCCAAACATCCGCACGGCGCTCTCGCCATACTTAGCGGCCATCTCATTGTAGAGGGCCACCATCTTTTCGGGATTCATTTTCCCGTGGATGACATTGGCTCTTACATTCTGAAACTTACGAATATCCCTCTCTTGCCACTTGTCTCCCTGCAACACATCGACAGGGATTCGTCGCAACCCCAGGGCTTTAGCTGCGGCAGCTCGATGATGACCGCTGACGATTTCATGATAAGTGCTACCGTCACTGCGCTCAACATAGGCCACAGTTGGTGGATCAATAAATCCTACTTCTGAGATGTTCTCCTTGAGGAGTGTGAACTCCGCTTCAGTCATCTCGTTTGGATTCCAGTCCGCACCAACGAGATCACTGGGATCCATGATTGCCCGCTCAACATCCAACTGTTCGGGGGAGATGTCCGGCTTCATGCGTCTAATACCTCAGCTATGGCCATCAGCCTCTCTGCGGCCAAGAGAATCTCACCCCTTAGTTGGTACTGCCAGATTTCGATATTCATATCGTTGGCTGGCATTTCATCGCCAGGTATACCTGCAGCAAGCTTTTCCTGCTGCTTCCCTAGGAGGGTGAGAACCTGATCTATTTCATCCCGGAGTGTGTCCGGCTGGAGCCGCATAGTCATGCGGACATATTATCTATATGTACGTAATTAGGCCACTGCTAAACAGTGAGACTTTGCATGGCATCATCCATGTCAGGCTCGTCACGCAAATAGGCATGCCATATCTCTTCGGTGAGTATCGTGACTCTTTTTTTATCCAACGAATCTATGATCTGAGACCTGTTGTGCCTGCGGAAGTCCCAACACCGCTTGCAGAGTCCATCCCCGGAATGCCTGGTGCGCTCATCGTTTCCACTGGCACCGCACAGACGACAATGATCCAAATCATAGTGAAGTGACCACTTGCGCTTCTCTGTTCGGAGGTAGCTGATAATCTCCTGCACCTGATCAAATGTGATCATGTACTTCCTGAGCCCGTAGCGCTTCCAGGTCTGCTTTATTGCATCTCGCGCCCTCTGAATCTGTCGCCAGTCATAGCCAGTCTCACGCTCGATCTGAAGCCTTGTATAAGTACCCTGAGTAGGAGAGAAACCAAGCTCATAGCATCGCCTCTCGATAGCCAGCCTATTCCTCCTGACAAGCTGATCCATTAGCTCGAAGATGCTCATGTGACCAACGTTCTTCATCAGAACTAAGTCCTCGTCCTTTGACCAGGGATATGTGATACGTCCTGGGCGACAACCAACACGCTTACCCTTGTCATCCCTAACGTTCAGATCTGTAGCCTTAGCCCGGACGGCTTGTACAGTCTTACCAAGGATGGCGGCAACCTCGGAGTCCCTCCTGGTTCCCCAAAGCTCGCGCAGTCGATCTTCTTCGTCGCTAGTCCAACGCGAGCGCTTACGCCTACTACCAGAAGACTCCCCCATATGGGAGAGTCTAGGGTTTATTCAGAATTCATGCAAATATTTGCGCTGATACCTAGGGTATAACTAATCAATATACCGTGGCGATGCTTTGCGTACCTAAGATCTACGGAACTTGATCCTGGTAATTTTCCAGCATCTCGGAGATCGCAAACCGGTTCCCAGCCATAACGCCGAGGACAGCCTTCCATGCCCATGCAGCCTGAAACTCCGTCGGAGCAAACGTTTCCTTCCAGAAGGTAGCTATCTCCTGCTCCCGATCAGAGGCATAGGCGAGGAGCAATCCATCCTCAGCCGTTGGCATCTGCTCACCCATCATCAGGAGTGCTTCTAATGCCATGATATTACACATGGCAATATATGGACCCTTATTGCACTTCGCACCCTTGGTGATCTCGGGATCGCCAAGCTCATAGGCTTCGATACCATTGAGGTGTCGGCCCTCAATCATGATACTGAAATAGGCTGGCTTCCAAAAAGCCAAAGCAGATTCTACCTTAGCCCTGGGCACATACTCGATCTTAGTTAGAACCCCGTCATCATTGGCAGTCGCCTTGCGCTGCTCTATCACCTCATACAGGCGACCCAGCTCAACAGGATCCATACTTTGGCCGGCGCCGCTTGGCACCTGACTTCTACCAACTTCCCCGATCGGGAAGCCATCCGCTCCTAAAAGTCCCATCCATCTACTCCATCAAGAGGCCCGTTTGATATGTCTCGACGAAGATCCCCTAGCCTCAGGTGAGATTCCGTCCAACCCATTCTGAATATTCTCGAATTGCCCACAACGGTAATGATCCGTCATCGTCTCTACCTTGAACTTAGCCAGACGATCCTTTACGTCAATGGCCTCACCCAAGCCAGCGTCAACCGCATGTTCCATCGCAGAAACCACCTGATCTACGATATTTAACCGACGCACATGGGCAAGCCTGGCAGTACTTTCAACGAGCTGGGCCAGCTGTGGAAATTGGACATTCATCCGCTCATGATGAGCCAGTCTGCAAGCGCTTGCGCGGGTGCAAATGTCCATACAGGCTGACTTGTTATTCAGCCTATCTTCGCCGAACACTGAAACCGCTCGACCTTGACCATAGCCAAGGTATCCAAAACAGTTCCACTTAGCAATCTCGCCCCTGATTCTCTTCTTATGCTTGGCGAAACCCATATTACTCGTTGCCCTTTTGCTTCTCCTCCATGAGGCGCCACAAAAGATCGGTTCCATGAACAGGCTTGCCAGTCTGCGGATCGATAGCGATGATGAGAAGCCCTAGCCTTCGCTCCATCTTTGAGATGTACTTCGCCACATCTTTCTTTGGATCATCAAAATCATTATTCGATAAGAAATCCTGGCATATAAGCTCAAGATTATGGCCCTTCTTATCAGACCTAGAAATGCCCTGCGCCCTCTTGAAAGCAGCATCACATGTCGTCTTCTGGCCTTCAAATAGGCCAGCCTGAAAGGTAGTCATCTCCTCCGGCTTCGGCAAAGACTTACCCTGATCTTTCGATGCCTCTGCTTTGCCAGACTGATCTACCTCATCGGTGTCAACAGACTTTGACCCGGCGACAGCCCTGGCAGTCCTGATAGCCACCTTAAGCTCATCGAACGTAAGATCTTTAGCCTTATCAATCCAAAGCGTAATGCTATTCATGTCAGCAACGCCGGCCAGCAGATAAACCTTCGATCTTCCTACTGAAATAAGCTGATCGATAACCTCGGCTGGCATCTCCTGATTGATTGCAAACCAGTAGTACGCATAACGCAAGTTCTCGGCAGTACGTTTCTGAATGCCAACCTCACGTTCACAATACTCGCCAAACCCGCTGTATCCCCACTTCCTGAACAGCTCGACCCGATCCCCTGCCACACCTTTGCCTTTCAGCAAAGCCCGATATCCGCCAGGAACACCATCGTAAACGTCATACAGAACACGGCCAAGATCCCAATACTTGGTCTCGATATCATGAACCAAGGTCCTGGCTTCGCGCCTCAGATCCGCTTCGGCCTTCTCCAGCTCCTCATCAGAAACATCAACATTATCAGCAGCATTAGAAGTGTTGTCGTGGACTCCGCCGACGACTTTCAGTGTCGTTTTCATCTCTTGATCCCCCGCCTATCATTTCTTCGGTTGGTCGATAGGCTTACCACATCCGGCACACCTAGGAGAAGCGTATAGCTCCTCGGTTAAGATGACACGATCATCTCCGCACGATCCACATCCCTTTGATTCCGTATTTTCTTTACTCGTTTTTTCCATCATCGATTGCCCCATTCTCGTCATCTTCATGGTCTGGAACGAATTCCACTGTTTTAGCTCTAACCTCTGTAAGCTTACCGAACTTTCCAGACCTATTCATGAGTTCGCCAACCACAATACAGTAAGATCCACTACGTGCCTCATCATCGCATTGGGCAGCCATAGCACCATACGCATTCACCCTGACTCTCATGGATTTGCGACCACTGTCCTCGGATGATACGGAAAACGAGAATGCGTTACCACCATCACCGGTGGTTCCGGATACCATCTTACCTTCAACGTATCCGCTTATTAGCACCTGATTGTGCCCTCTCATTTTTCGTTTCTTCCTTGCCATCTATAACTCTCTTCACAGAGGGAACTAAGCTGTTCCAGCAATACTTCGCCGTGACATATGCATCCATCTCATCCTGTGAAGGGAATTCTAATCCATTATTCCTGAGGAGAAGTTCTATGGCATCCTTGATCGTTGCCTTCTTCGTCCCGCCACGCTTGCCTGGGATCACCCCGTATGACCACTGCTTCTTCTTCTTACCCTTACTATCTACTACTGTCTCCTGAACTTTACTAATCGTACCAACTACAGCTTTACGCATCTGCGATGCCTCTTTGACCATTGGTACAATCCCGGTGGCCAAAAATATCTGAACCTTGATTACGCCGTGGATCTCACCGATCTTAGCAGCTTGCCACTGCTGATTCTTAGCAGGAGCCTCGATTACTATGTGCTCTGGAGCCTCTTTGCGAATGAGATCCAAAACTAGTTCGGTAATTGCGATAAGCCTCATTACCTCATCCTTGACACCTTTAACTTGCGGCTGGGGAAAAAGAGCTGTCCACACTGACTCAGGATGATCTCCCCCTGGCACACCATCCAGAACGCATACCCCTGTTGCCCGCAGGCTAAGATCTAACCCAAGAACCTTCATTACGCACCGCTTCTTGCTGATCTCATCCTGGATACACCTGAGGCAAAAACAATTGAATGAAGAATCCGATCAGCGCCATCATCGGTAAGCTGCCCATTGGCAAATATAGATCTTCCCATTTCTTTTTCTACACTATCTGCAAGTTCAGTAATCGATTCTGCATTCTCAACCCCCCATGGGGATGTAACCAGAAAACATTTCGAGCACGACAAATATCCATTAGGTGGCTTACCGATTGCCCATCTAGCCTGCGATATGAGGCAGGTCATGCATATTTTGTCGGAAGATACGCCGTCCAGAGGTCTTACCCATCTGGTATCCATGATTAGTGGACGTTTCATCATGATTGGTTTTTAAAACAGGTAACAGACACTTCGCAAGATCTGGCTCTTGGGCAGTTGGAATCAGAGCACGCAGATCTCTCCGGAAGTGCCCCACCATCCAGTCCTATCCGGATATTCTTAATGGCCTCTTTCACCTGGATAACAGTCTCCTCGTCATATACGGAGTCATGCTCAACAACCCCTTCCATGCCGAATTTTCCTTTGTTTACGTAAATTATCTTGGCTCGCCTAAATCCGGTCAACCACATGTAGCACTGGACCTGAATAACATGCATGAAGTCAGGGGCCTTCTTGTACTTGGCGAAGCTATTCTCACTACAGCTCTTGAACTCCAGAATAACAACCTCATCACTAGTAAAGTTGTTTGGGTCCCCGTCAACAAAGTATCCATCCGGATGACCACCGATCATGTACTCATAGTCACCAACCCACTCTTCGACAAACAAAAAAGCGTTGGCTCGCACCGTGTAATCAGGAACATTGTTTGCCCTCGGAATATCACCAGCTATCGCGCCGCAACGAATGCACTCATCGGGCCTGGGTTTAAGACCCTCCCTGAGTGACCCATACACCTCTCCACACCAAGTGCATCGCCATTTGCCAACAATCCTACCGGTTGCTGCCATAATCAAATTCTGCATAGCCCAATGCAGTGCATGTCCTATAGCGAACACCATACCAAGGTCTGGGTTGATACCCTCTCGCCGGATGATATTACCCCTGGACATCAAGACCTCCTGTCTAGGGCACATACCGCCAACAGATGACATCCTCAACCAGGTCTCCGGACGCATAGGGTGATGTTCCCTGACGTCCTGGCGAAGTGCCTTCTCTATTAGCTCGTGAGCACTTTCTGTTTTTTTCTGCTTACGAATAAGTCTGTGAAGCGCCATAGAATCCCTCGTCTCTTCTTTTCTTCTTTTTGAATAACAAAAACAGAGGAGATGGCTCGAACATAATTCGTAGCAAGAGCATTAGCCTCAGCACCGGTGACCGTGTATCCGCACGCTTCGCACTCAAATAGAGACCTTGATGAATTCTCTATAAACTCAGTGCCGCACGGCATGCACTGCAAGTAAATGCCATAGCCAAATACCGTATCAAGATTCTCAACATCCCTTCGAATCTCTACGCAGCCCTCGGCTGGGATAACCATGTCAGATCTATTCTCTTCTAAATATGCCACTATTCAATCATCGCCACTGTCACGGAAGTCCCATAATCAGAATCATCATTGTAAAAAGTCAATAGCCCCTGGAAGCTGTTAGCCCTGATGTTGGCGCCGCAAATCACAGCCAACCTGTTAAGCATACGACGCAAGTCATCATCATCTCCGATGGCGTCATGCCTAACCTGAAATCGATTGCCGCTACGAAGCGCAACTACGGCTTGCTCAGTTAGGGCTTCGACCACGATAACCTTACGTCTTTTCATCTTTGCGCGTCGCCAACGATCAAACAACTAGGCCCCCTTGGCTATGCCCTCCAAAAGCTCGCGCGACCTGTCCTTGCTAACCGGGAGCACATACACGACCTGCTCAACCTCATTGTTGACGGTGTCCACCTCAAGGGTTACCTGCTTGAACGTATATGCATGGGATTTCTCATCCTCATTGAGAGTTATTCTCATACCTGGCATCCCTGACAATTGAGGCAGGTCACCCTTCCATAGAACCAACTCGTCAGATCCATGATCTACGCCGGCCATCTGTATTCTGCTTTTCATTTCTTTGTAAGCCCTCTCATTCTCAACATTTTATGAGCGTCCTGCGACTCATACCTGACAGACGTTCGATCAACTCCACGAAACTTCTTGTGAAACGAAACCATATACTCCATCGTGTCCAGATATCTGATGAAGATCAGACCGAGTGTCTTGTCACCCGAAGACTGACGAGAATCCAATGTCGTTGTCATCCTCTCAAATAATTTTTCAGCAGGACTAACCGGAACACTTTTTTTAAGCTTGGTCAAAGTCTCCGATATAAGTACATCCAAATTTCTGCACAGGTCCTTGTCGAGAGATGAGTAGATCAGACTATCAGCCCTTATCTCCCTCTCATTTGCAACCGAGACCATATCCGCAATAGCAGAATCAAGGCACTTCGACTCAACATCGGTAACCGGCAACGGAGTTGCGTCATTGGACTCCACGATATGCCTCCAAAAGTTCCTGCATAAAATCCGACGGGACCATTACCCAGTCCCTACTCACCAATTTAGGCGTATTACCGAATTCAATAGCCACCGCAGGTATACGGTCATAGCTAATGGCCTCCATGGTTATCTTCTCTAGGTACGCCAAGGTTATTGAAATGCTCTTCTTGTCAGTTCTTTTACACTCGCCAAGAAGCTCAACACCCCTAACATCGCCCCTGTTCCCCGGAAGAGCACCAGAAGCCTTTTGCCTATATCCACCAAGAGCATCGGCCACGCGATCTTCCTGTCGCATAGACTTCCGACGCTTTTTCTTCTCACTGTTACCTAGAAAATAACCAGGAAGATTGTCGTCATCGTCGCTCACAGCGCGGTATCCACCTCATCGACAGGCGTTGACATGTGCAGCAAAACCTTGTCCTTATATTTTTCATACTTATCTGGATTCTCCATCCAGAACTTCTCAAGAAGAGATACACCACCGAATGTCTCCCCCTCACACACGGTGCCAGCGCTACCCTTGCCGACATCAACCAAACCAAGCTGACGCCCTATCTTGACCCCGTAGCTCTCGTCAGCCACCTGGCCAGCCCTCTTAATCTCCATATCCCTGACATAGAGGACATATTCAGCCTCCATCTTCGCCGGAGCAGTCTTATTCTTCTCGTTGCGAAGCTTCATAAGGACTGCATAAGGCATCTTATTTTCATCCTCTTTGTACTTACCTGGAGACATCCTCGTCTCGGTAGACGTCGCAAAGCCCTGAGCAAATCCGCCTGGCACGGTCTCGGGATTGCCAAACATAACCCCAACCTTGTGGCGGATCTGATTCGTGAACCAAACCGTTGGACGACGACCGTCATTCTGACCCATCGCATTGGTTGTCGCGACCATCTTCCGGAACATATTGCCAAGCAATCGAGCCTGATTGGCAACGCTGGCCTCAGACGCTGACTTCTCAAGCTCTGCGGTTGATATCATAAAGGCTACTGAATCGATAATCACGATATCGACTGCCCCCGAAGAGATCAGTGAATGTGCTATGTCACAGGTCTGTTCACCCGTCTCCGGCTGAGCAAAGACCAGCTTCTTACGGTCAAGGAACCTATCGGACCACTTGTCGTCCCATACGCCCTCCACATCAAGCCAGGCAACGTTCGTCTCTCTGTAGTTACCACAGACGCATGCTGGCTTCCGAGCCGTGAAGTGTGGCGTCCAGATAGGGAATGCAGGGGTCCAGCAATTGGAGCACATTCGTTGCGCCCTACCAGCGGCCCTCAGGAAGCATGTCGTCTTGGACGATGATTTGGGACCATAGAACATCGACACACGACCAACGGGAAGGCCGCCGCCAAGAGATACGTCCAATGGGAATACGCCAGTGGTAATCCTCTTTATGTTTCCGTGACCATGATCGACGGCAAAGCCGACGGCACCTTTCCCATAGTTCTTCGATGCCTGCTTGAAAAATACAGCCAGCTGACTAGCCCTATCATCAACAACAGGAGCGTCACCCTTGACATCATCTTCAGTATCTTTTTTCTTGGCCATACTTTCCTATAGCGGGCTCTGGCCGCCACCATTCCTATTGGAATTGATCATGTCCCGTTCTTTTGCCAAGCGCTGTTCCGCCCATGCCTGAGCAAATTCATAGGCCTCATCGATCTCCTCCTTGTAGCAAGGTACGGTGACGGAGACGCTAATCCTGGCCGACTCATAATTGCCAAGGTTCATCGTCAAGGCATACTCAACACTGACATTTGCCACGTCGGTGGCAAATTGATGTATCGCAATGACATCCTCCTCACCCTCTCCAGGGGGAGATCCTTTGGATGGGCCAACAGTCCTATTGACGTAAACAGTAGAATTTTTTGCTTTCATTCTTCATCTCCAACGACGATACCTATTGCTTCCCATCCGTCGGCAATCTCTTTCCTGAACGCATGATCTAACGAGGATATTGACGGCCCACGAGTACTGAGCGCTTCCTGGACAACATCAATCATCTCTTCCGTGTAGAGCCTCTCCTGCTTATTATCGGTACCAAGCAAATATGGAGTTCTTGGCAGGAGTCCAACTCGTTCCCACTGGTGCAGCGTCGGCACACTCCTGTTCACCGTGCGAGCAAATGTCCCTATATGCACCAAGGAGATCGTCTCGGAAACACCGCCCACATCAACGACCATCTCAACCGGCTTACGACTCTTAGGCAACTTAACCTTTGGCTTCGGGTCACTAATCCGCTCCTTAGCCTTGCTAGCCCTATACTCTCGATTCTGATCCAGAACCTTCTGGCGATGCTTCTTATCAGAGTGGTATCTAGCCTTTCGACGAGCGGCTATCCTGGCTTTGTTGCGGCCATACCACTCTTTATAACTCCACTTTGTTTCATCATCCTCGATGGCATCCGCCACCTTGTCATCCGTCATAGACCTCTCCCCAGCAGAAGATCTTTATATAATAAAGATTGCACTGTCAATCGATCGGTACACCTCCTACGCGCCATAGATCTTAGCGTAAGCATCATCTCTGGATCTTCCGTAATCCTTGCAAACCGGAACGCCATCACATCGCATGTCCACGATAACAGGATCCTTTTTATCCGGATCACGAAGCCTGCAAACATTGGCGGCGAGTAGTGGATCTCGAACAGGGGTAGCCAACACAACAGTATCCAGCTCAGGTATCTCTGGAAATGATTTGGCAAATTCAAAAGTTGTCAAGATGATGTCAGCCCTGGAAGATCTTTCGATTTCCTCCGATGACATACCATCAACAATATAATCTATTTCCTTCGTGGATCCGGACCAGGCAGCATCAATCAACAGATCGAGGGCCTTCAAATGGGTCACCTTATCGCTGAATATGGCCACCTTCCTCCCAGCCTTCAACGCTAGAATCACCTGATCAACAACACTCTTGTTGTATTTAGAATTCACACAGATGTGATTTAGGATAGATGCTTTTGATATGAACTGCGGGTTCACCCTATCCCATGTTCCGATCCTCCATCCAGACTCAACTCTCCTGATTCCAGGGATAGTAGAATCACTCTTGGCCGCAAAGACGGGACTTCCAAGATGATACGAGTAGATTCGAGAGAGCCCCTCAGTAAGAGAGAACGAAGGCTCTGTTATCCCAAGCCTCCTGCCTGCGTTCAAAAACCCTACGCCGCGAGCCCACTCTATTGGATCCATCCTATGTATATGATGAGATATCACAAACCCATACTCATCAGGTGACACATCGCCTCGATCGACGGCATGGGTTAGGTAATCAACAGTCGTTAACGTGATATGTGAAGTACCATCATCTCGCTCATCCCTGCGAATAAATCCAGTCCTCGCATCTGGGAGAAACCTACCAATCACAGTTTCCCACATTGAAAATGAAATACCAGGAGGAGTAACTACTAGCGTTCTACGCCTAATAGTCCTGATCAAAGACAAGCAAACCTTTGCCGCACTCTGCTCGGAACGAAAAAATGCGATGCCATCTCGGTACAATGCAACCGCCCTGAGAATTGCATCTATGGCTCTCCTTTGGTCAGAGGAGAAAAAATCACTCGTCTTATCACCGGAGACTGAATCAATGAGAGTTAAACACTCAAAATCATCATCTTGCTCTGCCCCCCATAAGACACCTTCGCCAGCCAAAACCTTACTAGGCCACTCGCCGCCATCGGAGGTTAGATCCTCAACATAGTGGTCCTTCGTAGAAGAATCACGCAAGAACGATCGGGGAATACCGATACGGTCCCCATCCTCCACGTAGGCACGATGGAGCACCGGCTTTCGCCTCCTTACGTCGGCTACCGTTAAACTTTTGCGAAGCCAGTCAACCTGGCTATCGGCCATCTCACTGATGGGCAGCCAAGCCCATCCGCCCATAAGAATATCCACCGATCACCCCCATCAAACGAGCGAGGGCAGACTCACCTGCCCTCGCTCTCATCCATTTACAGGGTGACTGTTAGAACGGAACTTCTTCCGGATTGCTCGCAGAGCCAGATCCCGACGATGTCTTATTTGAGTTAAATGGCACTGCGTCGGCGCACTTAGCCCTCATATCGGCGATAGACATCGGTGCCATCAAAACCGGGAAGTTGAACTGAGGAATCTTCTCTGGAACTGGCCCCTCGGCGGGAATTTGAAAGTGATGCGCAAGGAATTTGCGAGTCCTCTCTGCGTCCGTACCGTTCCCGTTGGCCTTGCTGATGATATCCTTCAAGAGCTTCCCCTTGTAGGTGACCACCGTGTAGAGACCATCCATCTTGATCTCACGAATATGATCAAGATCATCTCCTGTATTTGGCGAGTTGGAGTCCGACCTGGTCAGCGTCCAAAGTTGACCAAGAAGACTCCCCTTGTTCTCCTTCTTCATCTTGAGCTTGTTAATGACCTTGGTCTTCGCCGGAAGAAGAATCAATCGATTCTTGTTCTCAGTGCCATCCTTGGTTGTATAACCAGTGATGTCTACAATCGTGTAGTGGCCAACATAGTCGGCCCGGCTAACACCCTTCTGCGCACAAGCTGGGCAACTATCCTCAATCTTCGCCAGACAAGTTGCATGATGCCAACTCTTGTTACTGTCGCACCACTGATGCTCTTTGATGCAGAATGGATCATCGCCAATAAAAGCGATCTCCTTAGAATCTCCAGCGCGCTGCCAGAGGCGATCTGGCGGATATCCCATGGCCCGCTTCTCTGCCTCTTCCTCTGCGCCCTCGTAACCGGTCTCATACCAAGATGCGTTTCCCATAATCTGATCTCTTTCTGGCCCTTTTTCGGTGCCCGCTACCCACAATGGGCGAAGAACATCAGTACCAGCAGACTATGACAAGAGTCAACGAACGAAGCGTGACTTTAGATCTTCGACCTCATCAAAAGTCATATCGTTTGGATCTCTTCCACCTGGAATCAAGTACGTAGCAACATGGATCTGATTCGCGAAAATTTTTTCCAACCTTGCCGCAGCATCTCTGCCAGCATCATCACCGTCCATGACCAAAATGACCGAATCGAACCACCTCAAGATCTTGGCCACCTGTGGCTTATTTACGTGAGATCCGTTGATTGCAGCAACGTTCTTGATGCCACACTGATCCAGGTAGATGACATCAAATGCACCCTCAACGATGAAAACAGTACCGGTTCCATTATTTGACGTTTCAAACCAATCCTCACCAAAGAGATATTGATCTCTCTCGAACCCAAGAGAGTGCATCCATTTGGGAACTCGATCTTCCCTCGACACCTCCGGCACAATATACGGATAAATATCACACCAATATCGAAGATATCGACCACCTATATTCACCAGCCTAGCAGTGTGATCATATTGGGGCACTGACACCCTACGCGGACCTGGGTGCCATCCAAGCTTCCACTTGGCAATCGACTCCATGGTAAAACGCCTCTGCGGCCCAGTGAGATATGAAATCACCTCATCATTGAGCAAGCTGATCATCTTCTCTACATGATCCTCAGCTGACTTCGGCAACGGCGGATGCAACTTGGCGAGCACCTCTGGATCGGAATAATCCTTCCCTCCGGTCCACACCGGCATAGGCTTTGACTCAGATGGCTCCGAATACCATCCAGAGCTGAACTCAATGCGCTCCATGCGCTTCTCTATCGAGATATTATTGTGCTCAGATACGTAGAGGAGCTGGGCCGATAGGTCCCTCCCTGACAGCTTTTGAATCCTGAAAAGAAGATCATTCAGATCACCCTGAAAGCGGCAGCTGCCACCAAGACAACCGGCTCGGCTTACATCATCGTCCTTGACGTAGACCAGGAAAGACGAACTCTTATCCTCACCCTTCGAGTGGTTCCATGGCGCAAGTGGGCAGGAACAGCTAACTCCGCTGGGTTTCTGTCGGATTCTCTTACAGTCAAGCGACTCTAATAATTTTACGATGGCTTCGGCTCTCATCCCGTGGCACGCAGGGCGTTACTTCGGAGGAGGGTAGACAGCCTTCGGCCTATCGTCAAATCCAACGTCGTCGCCAGGGATATTCTCCTCGGCACCCTTGCCAGCGCTATCGAGAATGGGTCGCGGAGGCTGCTTGCCACCAGGACCATCAAGCTCCCACAGCTTAGGCTCGATCAATTTCCAAAGCTCGGCAAATTGAAGATCTTTAGCTTCACCGGCCTTACCCTCTGCGGCGTGGTGAAGGTTACGGACCCATCCCTTGCCTGTCAGCTGTATGTCCTGCAGAACGGCAAGCTTGGCACCGTGGTACACATAGCCGCTCTTCGCCAAAGTATCCCTGGCAATACGCATAGCCTTTATGAAGCCATCTGGGCCGCCGCCAGTTGACTTATTGTATATCGCGACTACCGAATGCCTAACCAGGGGAGGGATGTCTCGCCAACCTGCCATACCCCCAAGTCTACCACGGGGATTAGCCTGACTATCAGGCGCTCTTCTTCTTCTTCTTGAAGTTCGCCCAAATACCACCAGGCTCAGCTGCAACGGCTCTGGCCAATAGAATCTCGTCCCTGGAGAGCTTGTCATGGTGCGCCTTGCACACCATCCTGAACCTTGGTGCAGCCGTTTGCTTACACCCCTTAACGGGGCACGGACGCAGCATACTCTTCCCCTTGGTGGACTTCCTCCGTTTCACCGTCGGCGCAGCAGTGGACCCTAATATTATCTCAGGCTCAGACCTGATCCCAAGCTCAGACCTGACCTTCTCCATGGCTGCGGACTCAAGCTGAGATCGAATCCTATCCATAGCCTCCGAAAGGACCGTTTCGGTCAACTCAGAAACAAATCTATCAACGATTGTATTAACCCTTTTGGACTTCATGATAGTTCAAGATTAATAGGTAAAGATTGCATTGTCAAGATATCACAAATCGTCAAGAAACGACGTATCTACACTCATTGGCAAATCCATTCTCTTGAGTATTTTACCATGAAAACCAGACACTTCTCTCGTACACGCTCTATCACCAAGCATATGCATAGCCATGTCATCTTTGCCCAAGTCCAGGCACCTGACAATGTCATGTCCAACACGGCCATCCTGCGGCCATAGCCTGACCGCAAAGACAGAATCACTGCTGATCCCCTGCTCACATCGCCAGCATCTGGCATAGAAATCCAGTGGCGGAAGACTAGAAAGGGACATCACCATAATCCCCGCTATCATCCACAGCATCATCTACGGCATACATCGCATCCCCACCACCGGTGTCAGCCCCAGCCGGAGGCGGCACACCAGGCCCACCCTCGCCACCTACTTCGGTAAAATCCATAGTTGAGTGATTCCAGTTTATCTCGAAGGTGCCTGGGACGCCCTCGCGAATCTTCAAAGCCTTCATATGAAGCCTGGCATTCGCCTTCGTCTCCTCATCCTGCATCATTCCGTAGGCAACATCAGAATTCCAACCGGCAACATCGGTGATACCAATATTATCCGCCGATATGGTCTGCTCCTGGCCAGTCTTGGCAGACCTGTTAAATTGAAGATTAGTTATCGTAGCGACACCAGTTCGCTTTCCGATCTTCTTAAAGTCATCAAAATTATTGGAAACACGCTCATGTCTGTCCTTCCCGCTATTCTTGATCAGGTAAGGACCATCGACACAAAGAAGATGAGGCTTTTCATCCTCAACAACCGCAGCAATATTGTCGATTGAATAGTCGAAATCACCGGCAATGATATTCAGACCCTTCCCCTTAAGAAGCTCGTTTACTCCTTCATAAAGGCGTCCCTCGACGAATTCCCCCAACTTCCCCAGACGAACCTCGTTATAGGGAAGGTTTAGATGAAGAGAGAAGAACCGCCTGGCCATCTGTCTCTTGTTCATCTCAGTGGAAACAATGAGCACATTATGAGTTCTCGTTACCCATGCAGCGTGGGCACAGATAGTCAATGCCCAGGTCTTTCCAACGCCAAGCCGGCCAACGAACAAGACCAAATCCTCTGGCCACCAGCCTAGTGTCTGATCATTCATTGCTGGCCAGGGTGTAGGGATACCTCGCTTGCCAGCCTTGGCATCCTCGTAGTCCTCAATCACTAAGCTACCGAGCGCAAGGAGGCTCTCCACTTTGCGGACCGTAAGAGACTCCGTCTGGATTTTGCGATGAATCTCAGCCCAGATCTCAGCAGCTCCCTCGGGATCTCTGGTAGCCAGAGAATTTGACACCCTCTCGATGCCCTCCTTCTGCACCATGAAGAGTCTGCGCTTGAAGATCTCACCAAGGTAGAAACTCGATGACCCCTCTGAACTGCCAGATAGATCAAGGCCAGTTGCAGCGGAGACGGCCTCTAGCGGAGGAAGCTCGCCATGAGTGCGATAACTATCGGCAACATATTCCCACGCCTGACGTCCCTCTCCATATAGATGCTCTTCAGGATTTATATCCTTGTTAAGACAGGATAAATAGGAATCCTTACCCTCGCGAAGTACGGAGCGAACAAGCTCTTTGTCTAAGTCCATCTTAGACTAGCCCGCCGCGCAGCAGCGTTAGCCCATGGCTATTGTCCAATGGCTCAACCTTAGCACTACAGCAGTCGCATAAATCTGACGTAAGGATAGCTTCCCGAGCCTCCTCAACATACGGCACATAATCGCACTCCTCATCCCGATATGTCTCAACCACACAGGACGCATGAAAAACGCCAAGAACCAGAGATTCTGTCGCAACAACATCACTGGCTTCACAGGTGTCGGCAGCAATTCGAACAATCCTGTCACCGGCAAGTATCTCATCGCCACATAGCTCACATATCGAATCACTCATCACTAACACCTCGCACCCTATCCACCAGCTCACGACTAACGCGATCTCGCAGGTTATCGCCATCGATGCGAATAGGAGCCATACAACCCTTCATCACCTCGAACAGGTCCGCATACACATCTTGCTTCAACGCATGAGCCACCCTAGTCGTCATTACCGTCGTTAACATAGCTGACGATCTTTGCGTCAAAAGTCTCTCCAGGTGAAGAGGACCAAAAGCCTTGTCAACCAAAAATGGAGCATTGAAGTTATCAAGTACCAAAAACTGCGTTCTCGCGATCTTCTGCTTAACCGTTATGCCATCCGAGCCATCACCAAAGAGACGCTTATCCCTATCCTCGAATTGAAGATCTCTCAACTCATTGTGTGTCACGAAGAAACTTGAGTACCCGCTTGAAATCGCTTGTTTGAGAAGACACACAGCAGCAGATGTTTTTCCGACCCCTATCTTACCGGTGAACACTATTCCGCTGGCAGTCCGAAGCATCCCATCGATATTCTCACGATACCGCATCACCGTATCGCGGATCACCGCGCTCTGAATCAAGTCTGATCTGGACCTCCAGAACGCCTTGCCAAGATTTACTCGTACAAGATCTTTCTCTGTCACAGGACGAGAGATTCGACGAAACGAGATTATTGGTCTCTCTGGAGCTGGTTCATCCATATCATTTTTCCGGTGCGCAAGCGCTTGCGTTGCTACCACTCGAAGGTTCCACTTGTTTTGCCGCTCTCCAGCTCTTGCCTGGTTGTTTTGACCTCTTGAACCATCGCAAAGATCGACTCTCGAAAGTAGACGAACACGCCGATAGTGGGGACTGAATCTTTAATTTTCAACTTCGCACTGATCTCCTCCCAGTCCTCGCAGAGGAATTTCCAGGCCTTACGTACAAAATCAGCATCATTGTCGTAGATCTCCATGATGTGAGTCAGCTTGCTGTACTCCTGAACGCCAAACCTACCCATGCGGGCATCCGGGAATGAATCTCTATACGCATCCATCATGAACCTCTCAAGCTGATTCTTGACGGTCATCTTCTCCTCCTTAGACGCAAGCTTGAACGCACGTATCTTTTCAGCCTCACCAGATGCCTCCTGAGCGTCTCTTCGCTCCTCAGACCTAGCCAGAGCCTTCTTTGCCTTGCGGTCCGCAGAGAGGCCCACAGAGGGGATTATCCTGTCCGCCACCGCTCGACGCGCATCCCCATCAGCCTCGGAAAGTGAGGCTCGCTCAGGTCCGGCGGTTTCTCCTTTATTTTTTTCGGAGCAAGGGGCGAAGCCCCTAGGATCTTCGATAGCAGAAGAATCTGATTCATATTCTATAACTTCTTCTGTATCGAGATCATATGCAGTACCTCCTTTGAATCCTATTCGCCTTGGTGTCTGCGAATCAGCTTCATGCTGATTCGCTAACTTTCTATCTTTTTCGGATTTATTTTTTATTCTTTTCTCTTCTTCTGACGTGTCATTTTTGCCCCTAATGTAGGGGCGTTTTTGACCCTCATGAAGGGGCATTTTTGCGCTTAATGGATGATCATCTGCATTGTCAAGATCTTCGGCGTCTCCATTAGGGGCATTTTTGACCCTAATGGAACGAAGCTCGTCAATCTGCTCTGGACTTCGCTCCTGAGTACACCAATCCCAGAAACCCCAGCTCCATAACTCATCATCGTACATCGAGGATGCACGCCTAAGAAACTTCATCTTGCTCGCGGCGTAATCCCTGGATTGGCATTTAATCCATCCTAGTTCTCGAAGTTTCTTGGCCCTACGTTTTACCGTACTCTCATCTATCCCAAGATCTTGCGACACTGTCTTCCATGACACCCATGTGTTCTGGCCTTTCGTAGCTCGACTGCGTAACCGTAGCCAGAAGAGCAAGATCTTCTCACCATCGGTTAGCCTGCCGTCAACAATCTCAGGACCATGGACCATAATGAATGGACATGTTCCATTTCTGTCCTCATCTTCTAGTTGAAAAAATTCCTCTTTAGACATCGCCAAACCCCCATCGGTGGCGCACTCCTTGTGCGACCGGCGAAGCTATAGATCCACTTTTCTATTGTCAACGAAACGCGAAAGGGCGGACCAGTGGTCCACCCTTGTGCGTCGTTTTCTCTAGCAGATCTAGACTATGAATTTTGATCCAAGATCTCTGATGAGAGATCTGACCAAGAGCGGGTGCGGATTCACGCATGGTCGCCCTTCGCGGAGGTGTTCAAGTGCATCGGCCCATCCCATGCCTTCATGAATCATGAGATATGCCATCACTGCCGTACTGCTTCGGCTCACGCCAGCAGCGCAATGAACAAGAACTCGCTTGCCGCCTCTTCGGGCATCGGCGATCACATCCGCTGCCTTTTCGAAGACACCACAATGCGTGAGCCGCCCGTCATCTATTCCGATTTTCACTAGCTGAACGCATGACGATAGTTGTGGATGAATTTTATAGTCGCATTCGATGGCCATGTTGAGCACCACATCGATGTCGTGCTTTTCCAAATTATCATCGAGCACAGCTGCATAGCTTCCAATCAAAATACCAGGGTGAACTTCGTCAGCCCTCTCGACGATTTCAATCAATGGCATATCTATATTTTCCCTCAACTTTTCATCCCATGACTTCTCATGATTGCGAATGACTGTCTTCATGGCGTCCGACAAAGATCGGAAGGTTTGCTGCTTCCACTCATCGAACTGGTCGGTGTAGTCCCTGTAGACGGACGGAAAAGACAGTACCGCCCCCATGTTATTTGGAGGCTTTCAGTTGAAGCTCAAGAGCTGCTACATGAGCATTCATCAGGCTCTGATCTACGAGGCGAACCAGCTGCTCCGCGTTCACAGCCTTGAGTTCCTGGATGGTCTTGGCCATCTCCTCATTTTTGCTTTCAGAAGCAGCAAGTGCTTCTCGTAATTTTTCCATATCAGTCGGAGCAACAGGTGTCATCTTTTTCCCATCAATTTAAAACAACCCATACAGGCTGCTCGCAGGCTGTGCAGGTTACGATATTGTAACGAACTCCACCCCGGTATTCTGATTCAACTACTCTAATTTCCTCGACAACACCATTTTCACATCCTGGGCAATTCGTCTCTTTACCAGGAGAGAAAGTGTCAATAACCTTTAGCTTCTTTTTGGTATATGGATGCCTGACATACTCCGCTTTGGGAATTTCCTTAGACATCGCACCCGTAAGATCGTGTTGAACTGCAATTGGTCATAGTTACTGCATATCAATCATGGCCCTAAGCAGTTTAATTGTCTCCTTGACCCACTCACGATGGTCAACCCGATCAGCCTTGGATGATTCGATTACCATTGATAGCGTTTTTTTCAAATCACTGTCCGATGGTTTCCTCTTGAGCTTCTGAATTTCTGCCAAGGCAGAATAATATTCTGCCTTGCACATCCATAGTCGATCGCCGGCGCTAGCCAACGTAAGCATCTCCTCGACAGCCACTTTACTGCTGGACGAAAGCCCAGAAAAATACTCAGTGAGTAATTCGATTCGTTCACTGGTTACATCCCACATCCCTGACCAATTTTGCATCATCGCAAGAATCTGATCTTCGGAACCTGAGTGAATTTTCTTATATTCTTGACTCATTAGCTCTGCGAGCATCGCGCTCATTCATCAATCTCAAATATCGCCTAACTCGCTCAATCTTGTACACGCGGACCTTCTCAAATCCGTTATGTCCTAGATCTTCGTTGACAGCAGGACTCATATCAAGAATACCACGCCAACGCCCAACGCACTGCCCTAATGGGCAGATGTCCACCGGTGGTAAGTGCTTCTTCCTCTTCTTCACATACCAAGCTTTTTTTCCAGACTCGGTTATGACCGGAGTATCTTCGATGAAGATATTGGCTCCATAGGGACCCCTATCGACAACCTCACACCAACTCCTGTTTTTATTTCTGGCATTCTCGATGATAAGGATAGTTCCACAAGGGTATTTGCGATGGGCACATTGATGCTTGTCCGGGCTCACCCTGGTATCTGGTTGACAAAATAGATTACCACCAATCCATTTATCACCAACATCACCAAACCTGGAAGCGATACCAATTTCATTCGGTCTCGCCGGAAGGTCGATCGAATTTCCCGCTGAAACAACAGTGGCCAACACGGCATCAATCATAAAGTTATGCGGCCCAATAGAGAGCCAATTCAACACCCATCCAAACATCAAATCCTCGCTGCCACCACAAAGGGCGGTGTATCACTTAGGGCGGCGCAGGGTTTTATTCTCCCCTAATGCCCAGCCAAGTGCAGCTAGAACACCGCTGTCAAAATCATCTAGTCCATTGCCGTTATTGTCAATTAGCAGACTTTGAACTTCATATCTGATTTCTGCAGTGGATGGTCGTATTATTCTTCCAGAGGATTCACGCACCTCTTTCCGAACACCGGTTTCCACATCCTTAGCACTTGAACCATCGCCTGGTTCAGACTCCCTGATCTGCCTTACCCTGTCTCGCTGATCTCGATCAGGAAGAGTTGCTATGTCGCGAGCGAATCCATAGGAAACATCGCCTTCACGCACAGCGTCTTGCAGCTGCGGAGTAGCGCGTCTCTTGAACTGCATCGCATTGGAAACCCATGTCTGCGACTTTCCGATCTTATCAGCTATCTCTTTTTGCTTGTAGCCAAGATTGAGAAGTATATCCACGCCTTTACAGACTTCGATTGGAGTCAACTCTGACCGCTGGATATTCTCCGTAATATTGAGAACCTGGGCTTCGGCAGAAGATCCCTTGAACTTCTTTACTTCAACAGTCCTGAATGCATTTGAATCCTGGGCTCTTATCCTGGATATGGCTTCGTATCGACGAAAGCCAACAACCAAATAGTATCTATCCTGCTTGGCACCGTCGCGAACAGTAACAGCCTGGAGTACGGTGAGTGGAACCTGTAACCCAACAGACTTGATCGATAACATGAGGTCATCGATATCTCTCAAACTATCGCGGGGGTTCTTTATCTCATCTGAGAATTCAATACTATTGAATGCTATCTGCGAGGTCGCCATCTACTACTCCGTCTTGATTCCTCTTCGATCTCGCATCACCTGCTTGGCGATCTCGCAATAATCGAAGAACTGACATTCGGTACAAGCAGAAACACCCTTAAGCTCCCTGCACTTCACGACCTGCATTTGGCGAAGTCGCCTATCGTAGCCGGGCGTCTCCTCCTTGAACCCTTCCATCTCGGCAAGCCTCTTCAGCTGAGCCATTACAGTGTTATCTTCGCTCATGGCTTTTCTGGATCACCCATTTGACAAGGAATGTCCTAGAGCTTTAATCGTCATGTAGCAACAGTCAAGGTGTAACAATCAATACATCTATGTAGTTGAAAAGATCTTTCGCATCAAGCTCTTACCTTGAGTATCGAAGATATCCCATCTGCATATATTTGATGAATCATTTCAACATGATCGTGCGTACCATCGGGTCCAACCTCGTGGGCAACTTCCTCGACGACAGTCTTTAGTGATTCTTCGAATGATCTGAGGCATATTCTGCTGATATAGATCTGCCCCTGCTTACGTATACCCATGGTATCCGGGTTGATGAAGTCTACAACTTTGATATCATTGTGAAATGTAGCAGATTTCCTGGACAGGGCATTGGCGACGAACTGAACACTGGCAAGAAGATTCTTGGATTCTTCAGGGGTAATATCGATGACGGTGTATTCCTTTTTGATCGACTCCTGCATTGAGAATCTGACTGATTCTATGGTGCCAACCTCACCCTCAAGAACGCCCCTGAGTACCTCAGATTCCACAACTTCACCGCGACGACCATAGAATTCAAGCTCCCTGGCCTCGGATTCCGTCCGAACCGCTACCGAGTCAGATCCAAACTTTTCTCGGAATCTAGCGGCAACTAGCTTTCTAGCGTTATGTCCAACGCACCATTCATAGCGGAAGTGCTCCACATCTGACTTCTCATCAGCCAACATCCCATCGACATGCCAGCAGTAATCCTTCTCTGGACGCATGTAGAGCGCCTCCCAGACCTTTGCTGCCAGACCCTTGGCATCCCAACTGCTAACCATCCGACGGTCCCTATCAAGCTTCACGTCGGCTGGTCGGAAGTCATAGCCATGGACCAGCTCTTCATCCTTGCAGACCCATATCCCATCGACGAAGATGTGGCCGCCACCATCGATCAGGACAGATCCAGAAGCTGATTCTACGATTTCATAATCGTGGGATTCAAGAAAGAGGAATTTCGGTGCAACTGGAGCCCATTCTTCATTTGTGATGCCGTTGATCTCCACGACAACTTCATCCCTATGCTTACGACCACTGGCTATATCAAAGGTCAAAACCTTGGCATTGAATGTCTTGGAGTGAACCAGCTCTGGCTGCCAAACCTCAGCTCCAGTGCGCATTTTTATGCCTTTCCCAAGCCGACATAAAACCAGTGATCCTATCTTGTAACCCTCCCCCTGCTCTCCAAGCATATCCGACCTTCCTCGCTTAGTGGATTGCCCAAGCAGGAGAGTCCTATGCTCAAGGACGGCACCCTTGGTCTTGATCACAAGGCGAGACTCCTCGGGTAAGTAAAAGGAATCGAAGGTACAGCCGGACCTGGTGGCATCTCTGGCGTTTTGCATGAACTCCCTTACGCCCTCAAACAGTCCCCAGGAGTCGCAATAGTCTTCGCTAATCGTCAGTGGGATCTTCATCGCAATCGATATATCGACGAAGATCTCAATTGTCAAAAAAACGCAAAACGGCGAACCCTTTCGAGTCCGCCGTCTCAATCATCACGTCTTCTTTAGCTATGCGCAGCCACGATTATTGCGCTTGGTATCCATTCCGGCAACCGCAGTAAGTGCCCGACGAGCCCCTGCCTTAAACATATCCTTCATTGCCGGCACAGCTTCATCCCAGTCTCTATTGGGGAATTGCCAGGCCATCCATGCCTTAGCTGCAATCTCAACCTGTTCCTCGGATGGCTCTATATCAATACAAACCATATCAAACGACTCCTTTAGCTTCACAGCCCATGAGTGCCCCATGGGCTGCCAATTGTCTAGGAGGTTATTCGTCCTCGGAAAGAGACTCGCCGTTTTCTTCGCGGTCAGCCTCGTCGAGTAAGCGATTGATAAGATCGTCCTTTTCGTCTTCACTCATGGACGCAGGGAAGAGCATGCTGTCGTTAACGACTTCCTCGCCTTCGCGAACAACCCCGCCGATAGTGACCGTGTACTGTTTCACCATCTTATATTTGACCTCACTGAGAGGGCCATGCTTGACGCATGAACAGTGTTCAACGCCATCCTCGTCAGTGCGGGCAAATGTGGTGTGCTCGGGGCCCTCATTTTCTACACAGAGAACGCAACCAACGACATCTTTTCGCCATAGCTTGCCCTCCCATAGATGCATGGCATCTTCTTCGATGCGCCATTTCGAGCAAGGCTTACCGTCAAGCTCGATGATTTTAGTGGGACCGCTCATTGCGAATGCTACGTTTGACATGTTTCTAGGCTAATAGGTGTTGGTTCGATTGTCCATGTGCGTATATGTAGGTATGCAAATGTCATTCACCTATGATTGAAATCATTGGCATTTACGCATGATGACCAGGATCATCAAATCAGTCGGTAACTGGAACTTCGTTCAGTGCGTTACGGAAGACCTGGCTTGGCTTGAATTTCATGACCCGTCGCCCTGATATCGTGATTGATTCTCCAGTTTTTGGATTTCTACCCTTACGTGGGTTTTTTGTCTGAAGAGTGAACTTGCCAAATCCAGATATCTTGACCTCTTCCCCTTTGGCCAAAGAATCTCTGATCCCCTTGATAACGCTATCTACGATCAACTGCGACTCCGTAGCGGAGAAGGAGCTGACAGCAGAAGAGATACTCTTTGCCAGGTCTAGCCTGGTAACTGTTTCCACCTTGTCATCTTTCATATTTTTATCACCCATCTAGCTGTCCACAGCTTCCTTTAGATCTTTGCCGACCTTAAAGCACGGCAACTTCTTTGGTGGCACTGGAACATTCTCCCCGGTGCGAGGATTTCGCCCCATATAGCCATCGTAGTCACGCACGGAAAACGATCCGAAACCCCTAAGTTCGATCCGTTTTCCGGCCATCAATGATTCCGTTATGGTTTCAAATAATTTATTGACCGCCGTTTCCACATCCGGAAGCAAGATATCGGTTTTTCTGGATATCCATTTGATCAAATCAGATTTTGTCATAAACACTTTCGTCGCCATTCTACCCCCATCAAACCAGACTCATCTGGCCTTTCTTTACAAAGATCACCGTGCTATTCGGAATAGCCCTGATAGCATCCCTGAACTCACGCCTTAAACGATCTCTCGTTTTTTCATCCTTCAACTTCACTTCATCGAAAAAAAATACACCAGAAGTTTCAATCACCTCCCCATTCAAGGTTACGAAACTAGACGGACTATGGGGCTCCTCATTGAGGAAGAATTCCAAAGCATCGGTGAAGTATGTCTTTCTAGATCCATCAACGAAAGGTCTAATTAAGCCTAATGTCTCAGCTGCCGCGAGAAGCTTTGGATCGAACTCCACACAGATCTCTCGCTCCACCGGCGATATATCTTCGATGGGATTATCCTTATTTACAAGGATGACACTCTTGGACTTTGCCATAACCCTAAGCATGGCGAGCATTGCCATGAGAAGCTTCTCGTTGATCGAGAATAGGACCTCTTTCTTGAGAGTCTGATCGCAGGCCGGGCAGACGCGCAAGCGCTTGCGCTCCTCCCTGTCAAGATTGATGATCTCTATATACGACCGTAGGCTGAGAGCCTCTAGAAGGCCATCAGCCTTCCCCTCGTCGATCTTGAGGATGACTGTGCGGACGGTCAATTGATGCCTCCCGGTGGCATACCCATTCCCGGAGGCATCCCACCGGGAGGCATGGCGCTTATCTGAGGGGCACCAGGCATATCCTCTTCATCGACCTGAAGCTGATCGATCATGGCCTTGTACTCAACCTTGGTGGGAAGCTGGGAGACTTGAGTCAAGATCAGCATCAGGAAGAGAAATAGCGTCCCTGAGCCAACATAACGAAGCCAATCTGGACCGCCGCCGCCAAGACCGATCGAGGCAGCCACCAAGAGTCCAACCATCGTAAGAATTCCAAGACTTCGTAACATCAAAATGGACGCTATCTGTGAGATCTTTAATTGTCTAGGCTTAACCTGATCCCGAAAATGAAAAGGCCGATAGTTCTCTGGGAGGAAAGAACCATCGGCCTATCGATTGGATTTTGCTATTTAGCCAGCTAGTCCCATATAAACGCGCTTCTGTGGACTTTCTGGGTTTGGCATATGGGCAATGTATTGCCCGATTCTCGCGCACCGATGGCATTCCATCAGGTGATCACTTTCCAGATCAGATGTCCTGTTGGAGTCTCCAATTTCAATGAGGATGCGAGAGTCGATGCAGAGACTGGTGGCGGGAACTTTTGCCAGGATCCGCAAATCTCTCACAGCTTCACTGCAGCCAGCACCTTCCTTGCAGCACTGGCTTACCCAGAAGATCTCATCCTCCGAAGCAACGTCAAGAGCCACTCGGGCTATCAGCACTCGTGTGTATTGCATTTCTCTTCCTCCGCTAACCAGTAATGTTGCGATGGTTAATGATGCAATTATGCACTGTGCTGCAAGAAAATCAAGTGCTGTCGGTACTGTATGGGGTAATACCTCCAATTGGAAGTGTTACAGCCTATGCAATTGTCCAGGTAAGATGTCAACGCGCCCCACATGAGTCAACATGCCTCGCATAATCAACGAGGCATGTTGGCTTGCCACCATCCTCCAACTTATGGTCGAAAGTTGGAGGAGACATTAGGGTCAACACGCCTCTTGGAAATTCAGGTGGCGTGTTGACCCTAAAACCGCCGAGTCGCCAACCGGCGCTTGACTCGATGAAAATGCTTTCGTAGAATGGCTGGGCGGGAGAGAGAAACGGCTTACTCGCTGGGCTCATAACCCAGAAACATTGGATTCGACTTCCATTCCCGCAACCAAATTTCAAAAGACACCAATCAACATCATGACTACTCACAAACATACACAACCCTCATTAGGAACGAGCACATGCTCGTGGCCAATGGGGATTAATGCGTGTGTGCTGGGTAGCGTCGCGAGCTTGGAATCCGAGTATCTCTTTGGACTTAGCACCCAGGCCCGCGCAAATGATCCGAAGCAAGGGGTGGCTTTCACATAAGTAAATAAGCGAAATTACTTATAGATGAGCCACTCCAGGGAAACCGGGGTGGCTTTTTTAGTTTCTGGGTGTGTTGGGCAGGCGGTGAGCCCACTTGACTGTAAATCAAACGCTTCGGCTTTAGTGGTTCGATTCCACTCACACCCACCAGCGAAAGGAACGAGACAATGAGATTAACCAAACTAAAACATAGGCTTATACCCAAGTATACACATGGGCCTATGGCGCAATGGCAGCGCATCTGACTTTTAATCAGGTGGTTCTCAGTTCGAATCTGAGTGGGCCCACTAACACTATTGAGGAGTGATCTAGCGGCAAGATAATCGGCTCTGACCCGATTTACGGGGGTTCAAATCCCTCCTCCTCAACCAAGCTGAAATGTTTGTGACACGAGCGCAGCCACCGTGCAGCCAGGGTGAACGGCACTATCGGCAAGAAAAAGACCTCGCACCGGCAAGGCAAAAAGTTCTGATAATTAAATAGTTTACGATGCGGGGGCGTTAGCCTGCCCCCTCTTATTGCCGCTCAAGCTAACCAGGTGGAAGCGCTAGTTTGAAGAACTAGAGGGCTCGGCTCGATACCGAGGGGCGGCACTATTATAGGCAGCGTTCTGGGAGCAGACTGATCTCCAAAGTCGGTCTCGCGGGGTTCGATTCCCCGGCTGCCTGCCATGGGTTCTTAGCAAAATTGGATTGCACTCGGCTCTTAACCGAACAAAACGCGAGTTCGAATCTCGCAGGGCCCACTAAATGATAGAGTGATCGCATGTTCGGATCACTCGTAGAAGAGCTTCGACTGGAAGCTGTTAAGAAGGCAGTAAAAATAAAGAGTAACGATCGGATGCCAGCTCCGACAAGGCTCAATCTGGCCGCTTTCATGGATGCCATCCATGACTGGAATAGTCCTCACAGGAAGCCTGTATTGGCACTGGCAAGCAAAATGTCAGAAGAGAATCTCTTCGAACTCATGCACAGTATTCGGCGTTGGTACACAGGCCAAACGATGGCCAAGAACCTGATAAAATACAACGATGTACTAAGCCAGTTCATGCGACTGGACCCGAGCGATGCCGTTGGATCCTACAGAGGATTCAAAGTCCCAAACGATGATCCAATGGCCAAGTTATCACCAGGCGACAAGCTAGTACTAAATGTGACACGGAATAGAGGTATCTCATCCTGGTCAACAAACGAAGAGCCGACTCATCGCTTCTCCGGCGGAGGAAAAGGGAAGACAGGCATCATCGTCAAGCTCATTGACGGCAAAGGAATCAAGCCAATTCTTGCTCCGCCATCTCATACTGAAAAATGGTTCAACGAGTTCTACTCAATGGCGATTGGCCAATCATTCCGACCAAAAGAAAACGAATATCTCATCGCTGCACCGAAGGTTCGTGTCGAGGTCATCCGAGTAAAGAAATGAGTCCAGAAGAGTTTCTTGAAAAGCTAAAGGATGAATCCAGGTCTGGGACTCCACCGGATTGCCATTTGTTTTGGGGTGGATTTCTCAGCCAATGGTCTCCATCCCCATTCTCGGTCAAGGGAGTTCGCTTCCCAACGGCAGAACATTACATGATGTCAGAGAAGGCTAAATTCTTTGGCGACAACGTAGCATATGAGAAGGTCTTAGCGACTCCATATCCTAAGAGTGCCAAGGAGATTGGTCGCGCTGTTCGCTTGTACGATGACTCCGCCTGGAGCAGGGTTAGATATGAGATAGTGGTTGCTGGCAACCTGGCTAAATTTACACAAAACGAGATACTCAAATCTAAGCTTCTCGACACCGCTGACACCGTCCTCGTGGAAGCAAGTCCATACGACACAGTCTGGGGAATCGGCCTTGCCGAAGATGACCACAGGGCAACGAATCCTCTCCAATGGAGAGGGCGGAATCTCCTAGGATTTGCCATCATGGATGTTAGGCAGCGTCTCAGATGACATCTATGGCTGTGCTAAAATTTGAAAATGTCAGAACTTCAAGTGCTCAACTGTTTTGAACACGACTGCAAAGACAATGCAGTCTTCTCTGTTCACCCAGAAAATCCAACATCATGGGAGGATTACCACAACTCCTGCGCTGCACATCTGCAAGAGTTCATGGAGCATGATGATGGAAGCAATGCCTATGTCGTAGCCCTGGTAGTACAATCCAGGAAGAGCTAGCCGATTGGCGACGGCAGCGGTTTCGAAAACCGTCGAGGCTTCACAGCCCTTAGGAGTTCAACTCTCCTCTCTTCCGCTACATCTCAATACTGAGATTCTGCAGATGGCATCAGGGACTGCTTCTTACCCTGTTGCCGAACCTTTGCCTTCAAGGCTTTTAGCTGTGCCTTCTTACCAACAGCAGGGTGCATTCGACCCTTGTAAGAGTGGGCCTGCTTGACCCTAGGTTGAGAGCCGCCACCCTGGGCAGACTCCATTCGGATGGCCTCGATCAACTGCTGGAACATTCTGCGACTCTACAACACTTTGCCCCTGGAAGCATCTGGCGAGGCTATCCGGCTGTCTACCGGACGAGGAGGGTTCGATTCCCTTCAGGGGCGCTAATTATTCATGAATAACGACCACCGCAGGGTACGGTTATACGAGAATATTCATGAATAACGATTGATCCAGGGTGGGACCTGGTAAAACCATAGCCCGACACAATAGTCGCCTCACTGCAACTAACTCCTCAGTTGATGTTGCACGGAGGTGTGAAGGTCGGGAGCAAAACGGAGCTGAGGGCAACGGATTGCGTCTGGATAGAGTCCTGAGGGGGATACCCCGCTGAAGGAAGACAAAACCCACGACTCCGCGAGGGGTCGTTAAATTTTCGGGGAAGCATGTTCCAAGGGGGCGAACTGCACTTGCAATGCGGTTGTGGCGAGTTCGATTCTCGTCTTCTCCACTATTTTTGGGTCTGTAGCTCAGTGGGAGAGTGCCTGCATGGCATGCAGGAAGCCGAGAGTTCAATCCTCTCCAGATCCACCGGTTGACTATACCTCCAGTTGGATATAGTCATAGTCCATGGCATTTCAGATCTACACCACCTACCGATTCGGTTTCTACATTCCAAGCAAGGACTGCTTCATAGGGGCAACTTCAATTCATACCGATCCATTCTCTGGCGACCTCTGGGTAATCAGAGCCCATATCAAAGACGAACCGACACTCGCTGAGCACCTCTCCGAGGTTTCGCTAGCACAAGTCTTCCTCTTTGAGCGAGGAACAGAAGGAGACTCCCGTAGGATTGGCGTTAAATGGAAAGGATGCAGATGGTCTCCGATCGATCTGGATGCCACCAAGAGCGAATATGCAAGTGAACGCCTTGTTCTCACCGATGTCACCTATGGGCCTGTGGAGGATATCAAACGTGAGGATGTTCCCCAGACCTTCAAGGTGAGACCATAGTAACCATGGCTGACACTGATAAAACGCTCACCAATACAATTCTCACAGCGGGAAAGGTCACCGTAAACAATCATATCTACCCTCGCGAAGTCCTTGAGAAGGCTGTCTGTGAATTCAGCGAGAAGCTGAAGGCCGGCGACAGCTTCGGGGTAGTCGAGGACGGCATACCACTCAGTCTTGGCAAGATTACTCATCGAGTCACCAATATCGAGATGAGTGGAGACGATGTGATCGCTTCAGCAGTCATCATGGACACTCCCGAAGGCCTGAAGATCAAAGCCATGCTTGAGAACGGCGGGGATGACATGGCATCCCTATCGTTCAATGGTCATGGTCGCGCCGATGAGAACGGTACGATTGATCGATTCAGCTTGGATTCGATCAACATCAATTTGGATTCTGGAAAGACAAGCCAATAGCCGGCGATGGCACTTCTCTGCTAAAGAAGCGAGCCCGTAAGGGCCTTGCGAGTTCGACCCTCGTTCTTTCCGCCACGCGCAAGCGCTTGCGTCGCTCATGTTCCACGGGGAACATAACTTTGAACAAAGTTCACTATGAAGATCATGCATCACAGTAGTATTGTTGGTCCGGGTAAGCTCGGAAAGGCCGAACACTTTCTCGAAGTCACAGATGATGGGACATCCCAGCGACATCGTCTTGTGTGCAGCATGTGCGATGAGGAGAAGATATTTCCAACAAGCACTGCAGAGAAGGACAGTAAGGTGATCTTGGAGTGGATCTCCAGTCATGCTCATCTAAATTAAGATTTTACGGAGTGTAGGGTAACGGTGACCCACCTGGTTTGGGACCAGGTCAACGCAGGTTCGACTCCTGTCACTCCGACCAATCTTGACAATGCCCGCATCAACAGGCATTGTCATTCAACTGGCGTACTTTTACGTCCACAGGCAAGGAACCATTAAGATGCAAACGTCAAATCTAAACCATTGTAAATACACAGTTATTTATCAATGGAATAGAGGAGACCCGCATCAATGGCTACCAAAAACATCAGCCGATCCTCCCTGGAGGGTGGACGGTACAATCACAATAAATCCGAACGAAACGCATCCCATCGACACGAGCGCTCTCGCACCCGCGAGTGGCTTAGTAATGTCCGCCAGGACGTTGAGCACGCAGATGAAGCCGCACTACGCCCACGGGACAAGGTTTACAAGGGCTTCACCGATAAGCTCAATCCGGCCTTCCGCTGGCTAGCATCTCGTTGTGGCCAGCCTTGGAGTAAGGTCCACTCCGAGCTGAAGCAGAGGTTCGATACTCGCTCGCTCGCAAGCTGGCATGTTGTCAATCAGCACATGCTGACCGAGATCGAGGGTGGTCGTACTGAATACGACGGCAAGGATAGCTGGGGCCATAAGCGCTTCTTTATCGACGAAAACGACATTCTTCGAGACAGAGGTGAGTTGCACTGGCGCTCCAAAATGGAGAAGTACAAAGGCCCTCGCCGAGAGTGGGTGAAGAAGAGGGTTGGCAATCGTCGAGTCTTTGACGATGGTGAGACCCAGTACTGGGCTATCCCAGCAGACAAAGACTGGGTCCCATGTAAATACAGCTGCCAGCAGGTCGATCGCTGTCACGTTGACAGCGTGCATCATCGCAGCTTTGAAGCGGAGCCAGCGGCGTGGATCAAGAAGAAATACGAGGAAGAAGGTAAGGAGATCCCAATGTGGGCTCGCCGCTTCAAGTACGAGCACTATGATTGGAGCGCCTGGCGACGTAGCAGGCAATTCACCGAAGGGGAAGCCAAATGGTGGGCAACCATCAGTGATCGAATCAAGGGAAGTTACGTAGTAGGGAAGTAGGGTGATTAGGTCGTTGCGATTCGGCGACCATTTGCGGCTGAAGTCGATTTGGTAAGACGCTTCGTTGCCAACGAAGAGACAGCGGGTTCGACTCCCGCCAGCCGCTCCGTCTGGGGAGAGAATTTGCCTCCCCAACAAGGCAAAGGGAACAGACCCCGCGCCATTCAAGCGCGACCGCGTATTCTGCGTGTATCTGGTTCCGATGGAGAACGCGGCGCCACCAGCGCGTGCCATTCTGGTGGCTAACCTACTTAATTCGCCGTAGTAACTAGAGTCATAGGGCGAACTGCAATGTTGGTATAACTTGGTAATCACTGATATATCTATGTAACTCGCTACACCAAGTTGCATATCTCGGATACACACGGATACTCAGCATCGAAACGACGAATACTTTTTTCGATCAACGCTGTTGACTGAATGAGATCTTCCTGCGCATAGTGGATCTATGATCACTCATGCAACGAATGGGGAGAAGAAGATCGTGATGAATGCCGAATCCGCCGACAAACCTACTGTAAATGATGATAATCCTACGCAAAAGCAGCATAGGAATCCCATGGCTCCATCCAAGAGTCTATCCGAATCTATCGCCATGGTGCGGCAGATCTACGAAATAGATGGTACTGCGCCTATCCACAAGAAGCGACTTGCTGACATGGTCGGCTACAGTGCATCGAGTAGCTCTGGTAGTCAGGTGTTGAGCACGCTGGGTCAATATGGGCTGATTAGCTACTTCAAAAACGGTAGCACACGCGAGGCTAAGGTCTCAGACCTAGCCATTCAAATCATTGTCGAAGAAGACAGGGAAGCTCTTGCAGCAGCCTGTCTCAAACCAAAAATATTCAAACAGCTTTGGGATACCTATGGGGCAGATCGACTTCCCAGTGCGGATACGATTGCGCACAAACTTGTAATATCATTCCAATTTAAGCCATTTGCTGAAGCAAAGAAGAAGGCTGCCCTATTCTTGGATGCTTGCAAATTGGCAGGCATTGGTGGACAACCAAAGGCCAAGGAGGCAGTCGAAGAAATTCCAGATGATTCAGATTTCTTCGACTCCCCTCAGATATCTCTGCCTCTAGCAGATCTGACCTCGGAAGATCTTAAAAGAGTAGAATTCTCACCGCCTGATGTGGGCCCCAGTAGCCCAGGATACGATTCAGTAATGCTTGAAAATAAAGCCGACAGCCCGAACTACAATAAGGTAACCCTCGCCGGAAAAACATGGGAGCTGGTTCTACCTGACGAGTGTACTCAGCAGGATGTTGAGAAATTCAAGCAGTACCTGAGCATGGTTGTCTCGCCTGAGCAATCCGTACAGGCCGCTTAACACTTTATGGCAGACGCAGATCTGTCGGCGCTAAGCGCCAAACGATGTGGCTGTAGCTCAATGGTAGAGCGCTCGGTTGTGGTCCGAGTGATGGGGATTCGATTTCCCTCAGCCACCCCAATTGACAATAGTCTGTTGATCTCTACTATGATCAAAACCAATGGACATAGTGTCAGTATTCATTCTCGCACTAGCTGTCATTGGCTGGCTGTCATTGGGCCTGTTTGCCAATATGCAGGTCGATGAAGCTGACGGAGGTCGAGTAGCTGATTGGACATTTCTCCTGTCGATACCACTGTGGCCAATCACTGTTCCCATCTGGTGCATCCTGATTGTGTTCAAGAAACGTCGCATCGAAGAGATGCAAATGAACCTCTTCATGGGTGGCAGATGGGTCGGGTACCGTCCCCAGACGGTAGCTCCTGAGGATGGACCACCAACTAAAAAGCCAACACCAATCAAGGATCAGGCGTGAAGAGATGTGGATCGTGTAAAAACGACAAGGATATTTCAGAGTTTCACAGAAACAAGAAGGCCAGGGATGGTCATCGCAATCGTTGCAAGGAGTGCGTGAGGGAATATCACCAAATGCATTATGCGCAGAACAAGCAACGGTACGTAGATCAGTCATCATCACGTCAGAAGAAGCTGAGAGACTTTGTCTGGGACCTTAAGCGAACTCCATGTTTTGACTGTAAAATCGAATATCCACCATGGGTTATGCAGTTTGATCACCTCAGGGACAAGGATATGGGCGTTGGCAAGTTGACCTACTTTGGGAGCAAAGAGCGTATCCTCAGGGAGGCAGCAAAATGCGAGATCGTATGCGCCAACTGCCACGCAATTAGAACTCACAATAGGCGGGTATAGCTCAATGGTAGAGTTGCAGGCTTCCATCCTGTAGACCGGAGTTCGATTCTCCGTACCCGCTCCATGGAAAAAGAAGAAGCTGAAGTCGTACATAGGCCAGAGCTAACCATCAAGGAGATTTTGGTCACCGCCATAGTTCCAGCCAGTCCGCAATGGGCTCCATTTAAGGAGAAAGGCTGGAAGGAGAACCAATTTGCCAGCTTCTACGTCAACACGGAGACATGGGAATGCAAGGGTGAAGTCTCAGGACTAGCCATGGTCGATGATGAATGGTGGCAGCAGCAGTGCCAACGAGTCTCCGATCGAGTCCGGGCCAGTATTACGACTCTTAAGGTTTAACGCCCCTGTAGCACAATGGCAGCGCACCTGCCTCGTAAGCAGGCGATGGCAGTTCGATTCTGCCCAGGGGCTCTAAAGATCGTTAACTGAAGGCATCTTTGCCATCTCGGCGCGAGCGATCATCCATGCCCTCTGGACGATCCATGACATTGATTTATCTTGGCGCTCCGCCTCCATTTTGATCTCCTCAAGGATATCTTCTGGAAAATACAGGCTTTGCTTACGCTTATCTGTTGGCTGCATACAGTGGATACTACATTTTTATTCGGGGTTCGTCTAAAGGTAGGACTTCTGGTTTTGGACCAGACTACGAGGGTTCGACTCCTTCACCCCGAACCAATTTGCCCGTGTAGCTCAACGGTAGAGCAACGCTTTTGTAAAGCGTAGGTTGGTGGTTCGATTCCTCTCACGGGCTCCATTCCAGGGTCGGCTAAAGGCAAGTCACCTGCCTGTTAAGCAGGGTAATGCAAGTTCGAGTCTTGCCCCTGGAACTAACTACCGTACCAATGGCCACCAAGAGAGCGGTAGTCAACAGGCACCAATCTCTTCTCGGCGTCATCTATACCGTATTGCATCCCATCGGAGACACCCAGATCTCCATAGACAGCAGTCAGATGCGCAACCTGTCGCCATGCGAAGCCAGCATGGATGCCCTGCATGCGCTCCTCTGGAATGGAATCATCGAGTACACCCTCCTGCGTATATAAGCCATGAGAGGCATAAGGAGCCTCCCCTCGATTAAGACTGTCTCGTAGGCAGGCTCGGAGATATCGGAGGTTCATGGACACGTTGCCGGCATACGGTGATTCTATAATGACAAGTTTCACGTCAGATCTTTCATACCAGATCCCATGCTGCTAGCATATTACAATGACATCGCGAGACTTTTGCTTTTGGTTGCAAGGATGCTTAGAGATGGGTCAATTGACCGAGCTTAATGCTGAGCAAACCGAGTGTTTGAAAAATCACTTGGCCCTAGTCTTTGTACACGACATCGATCCGTCCATGGGCGATAAGGATAAGCAGGATAAGCTCAACGCGATCCACTCATCTCATCACTCGCTCAATAACCAAGTGATGAGATGTTGACCGATAAAAATTTGCACCTCTAGCTCTTCTGGTTGAAAGCGATCGGCTGTTAACCGATTTTAGCTGGGTTCGATCCCCAGGGGGTGCGCCAACTACGTGAACGAGCCATTGCGTAAAAATCCATGGTAGCCCTCAACTGCGATGGAGCCAGCCCCTGCTGCGCAGGTGTTACCACCCTTGCCAACATCAACATTAGGCGGTTCGCCCTTCCTCACCCAGCAACGATGCAGCCTATCCTTCGGCATAGTGCAATTACTAGCCTTGCCGTCAATGTCCCACTCTAGCCCATTGGGGAGAATGGCCCGGAGATGCTTACCAGTGCAGTTGTCGTGGAACACACACCCAGGACCGTCCCTCTTAGAGTACCAATCGGCCCAGTACAGATCTCCAGGCTCCGGGAACCCAGAGGCAGTGTCATAGATTCTCTTACGAAACACCTGCCTCTCAGCCTCTTCCGGCACCACTGCGTCACAGTGGTCGCATTTTTTAGGCCACCGGTTATCCTGGTAGTCGGAGATCTCGCCGCCGAGCTTCCAATCACCAATGGTCGGTGAGTCGCCCAGGTGAATCTGAGCGTTGTGATAACCTCTGTTCTTACCACCGATGCAACTAGGGCAGTCTTTACCCCAGTACACACGGAGGCTGGCGCGAGTTCCCACTTCTTTTATGAATCTAGCTTTCAAAGTCACACGTAGATCTTAGATCATTTTTGTCCTTGTAGAACAACGGCAAGTTCGCCGGCCTCTCAAGCCGGAGACAGCGGGTTCGATTCCCCTCAAGGACGCCACGGTTCAGTAGCCAAGAGGAAAGGCACTGGTTTGCAACTCCAGGATCGGCGGTTCGATTCCGCCCTGAACCTCCAATTAACCTACTAGATGCCTGTCATGCTTCCACTCGGTAAGTATGGTCACGAGGAGTTCAACCAACGTATCCTCCACATACAGGTAACAGTCGTGCAGACCTACCCAGCAGGCATCCTCGCTTATAATGCCGGGCTTCTCCCTGAAGATTTTCATTCGCGACTCCTACCTCCCATGTAGCGCCCATATGATCTTACCCCATCCACAGCTGCACTGAGGATAGATCCGATACCCCTCAGAATCTGTCGCCGCCCGTGGGTTCTTGAGAACCTTGGTGATTCCACAGCTGTCCTTGTGATCTCCATATGTTTTAAGTACTTGGATCATTTCCAATTCTGTCATTTCGACCCCATCGTCTAGTGGCTAAGATTCCGGCCTTTCACGCCGGCAACGAGAGTTCGATCCTCTCTGGGGTCACCAATTCAGGCTTCCCATCAGTCTTCTAGAGCCCTGGAATCACTTGAATCTGGGCGTTCATAGGGCCGATAACCGGCACTTCATCTGTGTGCCATTATAGCTCATGTGGGAGATCTGAGCAACTGCGCGAGTAGCTCACTGGTAGAGTACTTGTTTGACATTCAAGAGGTAGGAGGTTCAATTCCTCTCTCGCGCACCATGAAATGTCGTTACCGATTACCTCAAGACCTTGAACACGCCAAGGTGATGTGCTGGGAGTGCAATGAGTGGGTGGAACATGACAAGTGCCACTACTGCCTGGCATCTAAGATCAATCTCTACTACCAACCTGTGGTAATTGAAATACCAGTCATTCGATGAGACCAGGAAAGATCCATTATTGGCCAGACGGCAGACCGCTGGAGCATGTCGGTGTGCCGATCTTTGAGCCACATGTACTCTGGTGCAGATCTAAGGTCTCCATACAGGGATATGAATGGACATCCGACATCGGCAAGGTCACATGTCGCGTATGTCAAAACATGATCGTAAAGAGACACAATAAGCCCGCGTAGCTAAGTGGTTTAGCGCCGTCTTGGTAAGACGGAGCACGGCAGTTCGATTCTGCCCGTGGGCTCCATTTTTTTGCCTCCATAGCTCAATGGATAGAGCACCGGTCTACGGAACCGGGAATCCAGGTTCGACCCCTGGTGGAGGTGCCAATTTGTCACCGTGGCCAAACGGATAAGGCGCTTCCCTCCGAAGGAAGAGATTGCAGGTTCGATCCCCGCCGGTGGCACCAATCTTGACAATTGCCTCACCTGGAAATAGCTTCAGCAAATGATTTTTTGCATCTGCGGAGGAGTGGGCGAAGTGACACTCCTCGTCATTATCGGTGGCTCTATCGCCAAGGCATGCCGCTGGTGTATGGCTCGGGTTCGAGGTAAGTAATAATGGAATGCGACACCTGTGGAAGCGATCGGGTCTGCAGTCTGAGCGGTAAATGCTCAGACATGTTTGGTCTTACCCTTGGGGATTTGGAAATAGACAATGATTATGTCCCTGACGATTTTGGCATCGGCGGAGGCGACTACATTCGCTTCGATCATTGTCTGGACTGCGGAAAAATCCAAGGTGACTTTCCGCTAGATGTCACTGACCTTGAAATGAATTCCGAGGAAAGTGATGATGTTGAACCTCCAGAGAATGAAGAAGAATTCTTCGAAGACTAATGTCTAAGCCAAGCAGCCAGATATTCTATCGACAATGTCGATACGAGAGTGCCTTCCCAGAAGGCGGCACCACCCAATGGGATGAGTCATGGATCCCAGAGAAGCTTGCTAAGGTGGGTAAGCTTATCTATTTCAGCGAGAGAAAGTTCGGCGTACCCCCTGAGAAGAAGTTCAGAATTATCTCCGTAGGGGATAGACGAAGAAGCGCGGAATGGCTGCATAAAAACGAGAACGCCAGCAGGCATCACCGCGATGTATCAGATGTTTAAGGGCCTATAGCTCAGTGGTTAGAGCCGTCAGCTCATAACTGACTGGTCCTTGGTTCGATCCCAAGTGGGCCCACCAGATAAGAGATAAAAACAATGGAAAGCACAGTATCATTCTATAATGTCTCAGTGATTCACGACACCGGCAAAGCACTCAAGTGTCTTATTGAGGGCGAGGAAGTCTGGATCCCTCAGTGGGCGATTCACGCAAATTCCGAAGTCTATAATGAGGATACGGAAGGTGAACTCGTTATTCTTGAACGATTTGCTGAGCAAGAAGGCTTAGCATAAGGGTAAGGCCCTACGGGTTAGGACGGTGCTTTCATAAGGCATTCGGCGAGGGTTCGAGTCCCTCCTTTACCACCATGGATAAAGAACAGATAGCCTCATTCAAGGTTGAGGGGATGTGCTGGAAGCCAAGTCCAGATTTGGACTCAGTATGCCTACTCGACGATGGACATGATGGATCTTGCGGATGGCGGAAGTCTATGGATAAAGAAGAGATCGATCGATTCCTTATAGAGGAATGGCCGGAAAAGAGGTTCCTGCATGCCGACGGCTTTGAGGAGGCCTTCGTTGGAGTCGTGTATGGCAAAGGGAAGCGCCCCGTTACCTGCTACGACAGGAGGCTCTGTATAGAGATTCTCATGAACAGAGATGGCATGACCGAGGAAGAAGCTGAAGAGTACTTCTCATTCAACGTAGACGATACTTGGATGGGAGCAAGAACTCCCATGTTCCTATGCGTCCCCAAGGGACTAAGCTAAAAACTTTACAATAGGCTTCATGCCTGAGATTCTGCCCTTATAGCTCAGCGGGAGAGCGGCGCCCTTACAAGGCGATGGTCGGTGGTTCAATCCCATCTGGGGGCACTAAGATGACGACAATACAAGAAAAAGTACGCAGCCTAAGCAAAACCATGAGCGAGCTGGGACAGGTCGAGCCCGACCGTCACAAACAGCACTGCTTCAGTCTGCTACACGACGCAGTTCTCTTTACGGAAGACCGCATTGACGAGATGAGCAATCACTCCCTGCTTGGGTACATTACGATTGCCTCTTCCACGGTCACGACAAAGACTCCAGACTGCAGGAAGTTACGTGAGAACTTGCAGATGCTTGGATTCGACGTTGTGCCACGGGATATGCTGAACTGATGATTTTCCCTCTCCATACCCATGTTCACGTTCCCGCTGGAGTGCATCACTGGGATGCTGCATGGGATGCTGCTGGCAAGTGCGTAGAGGTCGAATTTCCTGTGATCGAAGAGGAATTCAACGGTATCATCGTTAGAGTGATAGATCATGGGCGCGAGTGGGAGGTTGATCTCCGTCCTGGCGGGAGTCACACCAAGATTGAAGACATCGAAACCGGGAAGACCTTCATGTTTCTCGATAGCACGATCGATGGCAAGATTACGCGCCTATAGATTTACCCCTTGATAGCTCAATGGCAGAGCACTCGGCTGATAACCGATAGACCGAAGTTCGACTCTTCGTCGAGGGACCAATGCGAATTACACACAGTAAAGATCCAATAGAGCTAGACATTAAACGCTTCTATCCACCATTCAGCGTCTACGACGACTGCCCAGGGTGTGGGAAGGAGATAATGGCTTGCGGCGACGGCGCCTACATCATGTATCCATCAGTCAATAAAATAGAAGATTTAACCTTCTATTGTGGCGCTTGCGAGGATGCGGGTAAGCCTCACGTTGAATGGACAAAGCATATCGTCATCAAGGTCACGGCAGAGGAATGCAGTTCACCTTAGCATCACTGACGACTCCACAGTCTCTCAGTGAATGGACATCCGGCCAGTACACCCTGATGGTGTCGGCGTTTGCCATGGGGCAATATAGGATTCAGGTATGGTGGGCTGGGCCAGTAGGACATGAGTTCAGATGGCCAAACTGCGTTCCTCCGAACTTCTGAACGTACAATGAAGAGGTGGCGCGTGACGTCGTTAGAATGGTTCAGGATGGGCTCAGGGACATTCCAGATGGAAGTCCCCCATCAGATGTTGAGGCAGTTATCCGGGCCATCGCAGCGGGCTACGGGGACTACCCCGACTCAGCTCGCTGTCGAATTGATACCCTCAGGCAGGGTATCAAATACAAATAGTTTGCCACAGTGATCTAACTGGCATAGGTGCCTGACTTAAAATCAGGATTTTGCGGGTTCGAACCCCGCCTGTGGCACCAATTGACAATCAATCGAGTTCGAGGCATGACCATCCACGGATGACTAAATACAGTGACAAACAGATCGACGACACCGTAGAACTAATCGCCTCGACACTCAGGGAAGAGGGTTATCCAATGCACGTCCCAATCCTCATCGGAATGATTGATCAGCTCCGCGCTGACGCCAGCCAACAGGATAAGCCTCTCCTCACCAGGTGGGGTGAACTCTGTAGGGATATCCCTCACGAGGAGGGGTGCCCAAGACAGCCACCGCTGGGTGCGGACAATATCCGCTGCCAATGCAGTACCGGAGACAAGCTTGCTCCAATCCATAATGAACTCGTATCTATCATTGTCGAGAACTCCAAATCATCATCATTGCACTGAGGGTGATAGAGCATGAAGACACTGCAAATCGACATGGCCAGATTTGATCGTCTGGTATCAAAGATGACTGAGTTCGCCGAGGACGACTTGCCTATGATTTACCTGGAGGACTTGTACGGAATCATCGCTTCACTTCAATGCCGCACAGACACTTGCGACAACGAGTGTCGTTACGACAGTGGGTATTGCTCGTTGTGTGATATGAAATTGAATTCCAGCAATGGAAATAGACTAGAGTAGATATGCTGCCGTGGCGGAATTGGTAGACGCGCCAGATTTAGGATCTGGTATCCTCGGGTGTGGGAGTTCGAGTCTCCCCGGCAGTACCAAATATGCGATTCCACTGAGGATTGACAGTCAGATCTCAGTGGAATAGGCTAGATCTTATGTTTGGCCAACTTATCGAGAGTATTCGTAGCGTTGTCGAAGGCGAGGGCACCGTCGATCAGCTCGACAAGTGGGCTCGGCGCGGTAGCTCCGGCAACAAGTTCACCAAGAAGCGGACGTCAAAGCTCCGCCGGCAGGGTAACAAGATCAAAATTCGCAAAGGCGAATACGACAAAGTCCGAGACCGGGTCACCAAGGGATATGCAAGCTAATGTCAAAATTACCAGATCTTCCAAGTTCAGTATCAGGGACGATCGTTTGGATCGTAGCCTGGGTATGCTGTTCCGCTCTAGCCAGGGTTGGCTGGGAAGCTGGCGGATGGCTCTGGGGTAAAATTTAACTGCTCAGGTGGTGGAATGGCAGACACGCTGGCCTAAGGAGCCAGTGCCCGCAAGGGCGTAGGGGTTCGACTCCCCTTCTGAGCACTATTATGGGATGGGCTAAAGACTACATAGACAAACTCATTGAGGGTGAAACGGTCCAATTCAGACCGCGAGGTCACTCAATGACTGGCAGAGTCAATAACGGAGACCTTGTCACTGTAGAGCCTATATCGGAATCGTCGCGGCTGGTGACGGAGGATATCGTTCTCTGCAAGGTCAAGGGTGCTGAGTATCTGCATCTGATAAAGTCGGTCATCCAAGATCGATACCTCATTGGCAACAATCGAGGTGGGAGGAACGGATGGATCGGAAGAAACAAGATCTACGGCAAGTGCGTGAAGGTCGAGAAGTAGATGGCTCAAAATCCTGTGATCCGGATATCTCTTGCCCCACCTGCCAGATACCGCTCGTTCCAGAGCATGCACACATGACGTGCCTTCGCTGTCGCTACAGGGATTCGTGTTGCTTTTAAAAAAATAGTTGTTGACAGCCTGGGAATGCGTCTCTACCTTGGAGTCATGTCCTCACGAGCTTGACACTTCGGAAGTCCATCGGGCGACCAGTGGTCCCGTAAGTCCCAAGACGCAATATCACTATTGCATCGTAAGAGCCGACCTCCCCATTGGGTTGATGTCAGCTCAATTAGTTCATGCCGCAGGCGAGTCGAGTGATGGGGATATCCCATCTGGAACTCACGCGGTAGTTCTCGCCGCCGAGAGTGAGATCCATCTTCTAAGCATAGAGAAGATGTTGATCTTAAAAGGCATTCCTCATGCCTCGATCAGGGAACCTGATAATCCTTGGTGTGGTCAACTTATGGCCATTGGCATCGCTCCATGCGACCGCGCTAGTATCCGAAAGGAGGTATCTCAACTGCCTTTGATCAGATGATAAATTCGCGCGGTGGCCCATTCTGGGGGAGGTCTATCGTGGAAGCATGTGTCTTGGTACCGGGGCGCATTGCGGAAGCGATAGGGTAGGTGGTTCGATTCCACTGCCGCGCACCAATGCGGAGGTAGCTCAGTGGTAGAGCAGACGGCTTCTCGGAGTCGGAAGGTCAGTGGTTCGATTCCATTCCTCTGCGCCAATGAAAAACGGAGAAGACATCATGCAACTTTCAGAAAAATACGTAACTGAGACCGAGTCCATCGCTAGTAAACCTGGATGCTGGAATGTTCTCAAGGTTAAGATCTTCCGCGTGGAAGGTGATTCCAAGGTCGAGATTGGAGAATACGACCGCAACTACAGCTCGATGTACAACACGTTTGTGCCTTTCGTGCAGGGTGGCAAGGAATACGCTCTCTACTCCAGGGATTACACTGCAACCAGAGTGATGTCCCTGCCTGCTTGCAAAGACATCTGTGGCGAAGACCGGGATGGATTTGGGTTTTGCCCGACCGACTTCTACGTTCCCACCGTAGGATGCAAAAGTGAGCTTGGAACCGAATCCGACCCCGACGGAAGTTTCGGCTTTGTCGCCGGCTGCGTCTGGGGAGATGATAGCTCTTGGAAGATTCAATATCTGGACCTGAGTAAAATCAGCGAAGGAATCCTCATCCGCGACGATAGATTTGGCTATATCGAGCTACCCAACTCCAGCTCACTCAAGTCGGCTATCGACATAGAGTGGTGGGAGAAAGATTGCCCGGTGATACAGATCGCCTGCGCCCAGAGCTTTAACATTGAAGAGCTTGGGAAGAAATTACGCTCGGAAGCATTGATTGAAGATGCAACTGCTCCTCATGCATGATGTCCAGAAAAGTGAGGTTCGATTCCTCATCCGAGCACCAACTCTAGACAATCGCAGGAGTACCTGAGATTGTCTGATTCTGTTTGCGTAGCTCAATTGGTAGAGCGCCCGTTTAAGCAATCGGGTCGTTGCGGGTTCGAGTCCCGTCGCATACGCCGAGGTGGTGGAATGGTAGACACGCTGGTCTCAAAAGCCGGTGCCCGCAAGGGCGTGTGGGTTCGACTCCCATCTTCGGTACTAAGCTATAATCATAACGAAAGGAGGTTGCTGATATGTCTGCTACAGAAACTAGAACACTGGTCTTATCTCAAGGCTACGAACCATTGAAAGTGATCTCATGGGAGAGGGCTATAACCCTTCTCTTCCTGGGCAAGATTGAAGTGATCGAGGAGTACGATCACGACATTCGATCAACCTCCATGGTTATCAAGATGCCAGCAGTGGTGCGCCTTCTTTCCGCCTTCAAAAGGCATAAGAAGAAGGTGAAGTTCTCTCGGATCAATATCTTTGGTCGTGATAATTACAAATGCCAATACTGTGGCACCAAGGAGAAGATGTCGGACCTGACGTACGATCACGTTATTCCGAAGTCACGAGGCGGAAAGACAACGTGGAAGAACATCGTCACTTGCTGCTATGACTGTAACTCAAAGAAGAGAGACAGGACTCCGAATGAGTCTGGCATGCATCTTAAGTGCAAGCCATCACAGCCTAACTGGGTGCCGTCATTGACGATCACAATCAGCAAGACAACTGCGCCTTCAGCATGGGCTTCTTACCTATACTGGACCGGAGAGCTAGACGAAGAGTGATCTTGGCTCTGCCCGCACGCCTATGCCCCTCGGGGGACAAACGGGAACACCGGAAACGGTGAATCCTGGCGGGCACATGGAAGCGCAAGCCGATTGGCGACGGCGCCGGCCTTGAAAACCGTGTGAGACTGAAAAGTCCTTAGGAGTTCGAATCTCCTCGCTTCCGCAACTACACCGGTTTGACAATAGCCAAACCACCACATAGAGATTGAAGCGGCTCATTTAGGTGCAGCCGCTTTTTTATTGATGACGCCCATGATTCACTGAGCAATGCTGCCATTGACAATTGGGAGATGACCTATAAACATAGGAGGGGTCCAATTATGACTACCGATGCAAACACACTCGGGCCTGCCGAACACATCATTCAGGCCATTCTTTCCCACAGCGACCATATGGTCCACAACCGCCCAGGTATTATCACCATGGATGGACGCACCAATATTGGTGTAAAGTGGGACCCAGTCACTCACAAGGTTGAGGACGGCAACAAAGTCGTCTACAAGCTCGTCAAGCAGGGCAGCAAATCCACCAGGGTGAAGCTTGGCAACATGCTCGATGACGGCAAGGTTCAGAACGGAACCTACGTCGGGAACTACCGGCCAGCTGGTCTCTTTCCGGAGGTTGCTACTTGGCTTTACGGACAGGTTGCAGAAGTCTGGAAGCTAGACAACGAGTTCGCGGCCCGCTGGGCATCTTTTGCCTTCGGGGAAGATCACCGCGATCTCAAGGTTGTCCTGGCTGCCTTCATGCTCGTCCAGTCCCGCAAGGGTGATCCTGTTATCGAAGGCGGAGAGAAGCTCTTCAGCGACGATGACTTCCGCAACGTCGGCGAGGCTATGATGCTTATCCGCAAGGAGAAGATGGACCTAAACCCGAAGCTTCTGCTCCGGATTCATGACCTTCTTAGTCTGGAGGGCGTTGCCAAGATCAATCGGGAGCTTGGATTTGGTCGGTCAACTCGACGTCCGTTCCTTGGTCGTTGGCCAAGGGTTGTCGAGAAGTGGCTCCGCTACCGCGAGGAGAACCCCAAGATGCTTGATGGGCTCGTCAAGGCTGGCTTCAGGACTACGGTCATGGAACTCGCCAGACGGGTCGGCTACAAGCCAATCACTCCTGGTTTCTTCGAGACTCTTCGCTGGAAGCAGAAGCAAGCCGACGATGGTCGTCGGTCTCTGGCGATTGGTGCTGCGGTCAAGGTTGCGGAGAGCTGGGAGGGTCTCAATGAGACTCAGATCTGTGAAAAGATCGTCTCGGAGAAGCCCAACTGGAAGCGTATCGTTGGACTCATCCCACGAGAAGTCGGTGTCACTCGGGCTATCGTATCTGCAACCATCGAAGCCAAGGCTCTATCGGACAAGGATTTGGTTATCCTGACTCCTACCCTTGAAGATCTGGGTCTACTACAGGTCCAGGAGGTGCGAGAGCGATGGGAGAAGGCCATCAAGGCAGCGGATGACATGCGAGCGGCCAACATTGCCCGCAACGTGAAGTCCGGCGAGATTAAGGAGAAGCTGCAGGAGGCCGCTGACTCAGCTATGCAAAAGGCTGTCGAAGAGGTCACCAGGGATATCGAGGTCTACGTCTTCATCGACATCTCGGCATCCATGCAGGGAGCTATCGAGCAAGCAAAGAGCCACATCTCGAAGTTCCTTCAGGGCTTCAAGCTTGACCAGCTTCACGTTGCCACGTTCAACACACAGGGTCGTCCTGTTGAGATTAAGCATGCTTCTGCGGCTGGCGTAACCAACGCCTTCCGTGGGATTCAGGCTGGCGGTGGAACCTCTCACGCGGCCGGTATTCGCGCTCTGAGCGGTATCAAGCCAAAGGATGGGGCTGACGTTCTCTTCCTCTTTGTCGGAGACGAGGAAGAGCAGGGGACGTTTGAGCAGGCCATCTTGGCATCCGGCCTGAAGCCAATGGCTTTCGGCTTCGTCAAGACTGTGGCAGATGGCGGTTCGGCAGGATGGCGATTCCGGCAGGGGTACGAAACCACTGCAGTTCGCAACACTGCTATCGCGCTTGGAATTCCGTGCTTCATGATCGAGGAAGATACCTTCAGCGATCCGTACGCAATTCCTCGCACGATCCGCAACCTCGTTGCTGCAACACCGGTCGGCCAGGCAACTCCTGGTCGAGCTGCTCCAAAGCGGGTCAGCCTTGTGGACCGTATCCTCAAGACTGAAGTGCTACAGAAGCCAACCTGGGCATAACACATGGGATGGAGAGACCTAGTCGAAGTTGAGGAGCAGGATATTACTGTTCCTTGGACCGGAGGTAGGTCTCTCCGTTGCCATTCCAGAACGTATACGATCAGCGGAAGGCTTCCGTCTGAGCACGGCTGGTACCGATTCAAGGTCCAGCACAAAGAAGCGAAGCTCATTGAAGCCGCCGAGCCCAAAACTGATGAACTTAAGGATATCCGAACTGGATTCCTGGTAGGCGATAGGTTCATACCCGATGGAGCCCCTGCCTACAATTTGGACTATGGGCTTATCGCAAGACAGTACAAGAAGGTTGCCCTCATAGAAGAAGGGTTGGATAGATTTGCCAGGATTGAAGTTGGCAAGCTAACGCCATTCGGTTCACTGATTTACAGGGGTGCAACATTCCCGCTCGGTCCAGAGGAGGAGGTTCTCTCTGCCTTTTTGGATAGGAAGGATTCAATCAGTGATATCAAAGGGGTAACCCCTGCCCTGCAAGCTGCATTCGAAGCGGAGTGCAACCAGATACGCGAAGCGGAGCAGCGGCGTGCCGAGCTGGAACGCCTTCGCATAGAAGAAGAGGCCAGGGAGGCTCAGGAGCGCCGCCGTTCTGAACTGGCTGAGGCATTGGGTAGCGGCGCTGGGCGCCGTGAGATGGCCACTGTGGACTTTCAGGAGGCTGCCAGAGCGGCACTGGCAGTTGGCGGCGCAGAACTATTGGACGTCCGCGCCGGACAGCGCAACGAGAAGGTTGTTCGGTATCGACTTGAGGGCCGACGATTTGAGTGTGTCTGTGATCTGCAAATGCGAATCATTGATGCCGGAGTCTGCTTAACCGATGAATCAACAGGTGAAAAGGGTGACACATTTTTCACCCTCGAATCACTTCCAGGGGTCATCAAACAGGCGATACGAGAGGGTGTCCTCGTCGTCTTTCGCCACGTATAGGAATTTTATGGATTTCAAAGACTTCCCACTATCTACCGTAGGCCACTCGGTGCAGCTCGTTGGCGGCATCTGGGCTGGCGACGGCAAGTCATATCTACTTCACTTCCCGGAATATGGGTCCGAGTTCGACTCGGAAGTAGTGTCGATCACCAAGGAGGAATGGAAGGAGCTACTTCGCCAGTCCGACCTCCTTGAGACTGAAGTTCTTTCCAAGTGCGAGGACGGCAAGCTCTATAAGGCGGTCGTCAGGAAGTGCCAGCGCAACATTGATCAGCAGGTCTCCTGGAACGTGTTCCGGCGCGATGGGTACGCCTGTCGCTACTGTGCTCGGAATGATGTTCCGCTTACGGTAGATCACCTCGTCCTCTGGGAGGAAGGTGGCCCATCGACTGAGGCCAATCTGGTGGCTGCTTGCAAGAAATGCAATAAGACCCGTGGCAACACACAGTATGCCGATTGGCTTAACAGTGGCTACTACCAGCGAGTAGCGGAGAAAAGCCTCTCGCAGGCACAGAGGCAGGCTAACCAGGATGTCGCTTACACTCTTGATGGTATTGAGCGAATCATCAATGTCAGGTCTAAGAGATGATTGAGGCAGGGGTTGTCATTGATAAGAACGGTTTCCCGATGCATTGGCACCTGCCTCAGGGCAGGACGTCTGCAAGCATTCCCGATACCGACACTCTTTGGAATGTCATCTGGGATAACAGGGAGAGCGTTCTTGGCTTTGCTCATAGTCACCCTGGTGGAGGAATGCCTCAGCCATCGCATACAGATCTGACCACGTTTGCAGCTATCGAGGCCGCACTTGGGCGTCGGTTGTTCTGGTGGATCACAAGCTCTGAGCATTTCATTCGCTTGGAGTGGTGCGGGCCTGAGAAGCTTGACTATGGATTCATGACTTCCGAGCATGAGCCCGGCTGGGTTCATAGTTTGAGGGTTATCTCCCGCTCTTGACAATAGACCATCACCTATACTACTAATAATAACAAGGAGACAGACCATGGAAGAGCTAGTTCAAAATACAGAAGCACGGGTCAACGTGACCTATAGCGGCCAAAATGGCGACCTGCCAGACACGGTCTTCTTCGAGGCCACCGATGGCGATGTTCGCGCCTGGGTGACTGAGGCTGTTCAAAATGGCAGCATTCCTGGTATCCCAGCTTCCGGCGATGCCGATTTCACCGACTTCGTGGTTGATCGATTCACCGCCACGGAGAGCCGTCCGTACAACCTCATTCAGCTTCGCCCAAAGACTCCATTCGGAAAGTAATGGCGAAGTACATCACAGTGGTCGGGGTGGGAGCGCTTGGTTCCCATCTCGTCCAATTCCTCCGAAGCGAGGACATCACTATCCGCGTGGTTGACTTCGATCGTGTGGAGCAAAAGAATGTCCAATCTCAGTTCCATGGGAAGCCAAGTGTAGGCAAGCTGAAGGTTGATTCATTGAAGCAGTCTATGCAGTTTCTGTACGGACGAAAGATTCATACAATCTCTCACAAGCTCGTCGTAGACAATGTTGATGCTCTCTTACAGGGAGACCTCATCATTGATTGCCTAGACAATGGCGAAGCCAGGCGACTGGTCCAGGCCAACGTCAGGGACAACGACATAGCTTGCCTTCACGGAGCGCTGGCGCCTGATGGCGGCTTCGGTAGAGTCATCTGGGATGAAAGCTTCACCATTGACAGTGAGGTCGGCCAGGGCGGCGCTACATGCGAGAATGGAGAGTTCTTGCCCTTCATTGCTATCACTGCTGCTTACCTTGCCAGGGCTGCTCAAATTTTTCTTAATGAGAACAAGAAGATTGGTTTCTCTATCTCCCCAGTTGGCGTGGTCGCAGTATGAAATCGTCAATACTAGCCTCCGACAGGATTGACAATCGCACCGAGAGGTTCTACTCTGGTTTTCAAGTTGGTCGCCAATCTGTACTGGGCGAGAAACTCAATAAGGCGGATATGACCCGTGGGGGTCACTTTCATTCTGAGAAAGCAAATATCCGACACCGACACTCGCGGCCCTTGGGCTGCATCAGTTGAATGTCTACAAGCATGCTTGGTTCGACTCCAAGATCCGCCTCCATTGCTTTTTGATAATTGAATAATTTTTTGCCGGACTACAGAGGATCGGTTCCTCAACCAACTGTTAATTGGATAAACAACTGTATCCGACATCAGTACTCGCCTTTTACGGAAGGCATCAATTGTATGTCTACACGCAATTCTGGTTCGACTCCAGAGTCCGGCGCCACGAGAGTGACCACCAGAGAATGCTTACAAGCAATATAGCTCAATTGGTAGAGCTTCGGCCCTAAACGCCGATGGTAACTGGTTCAAATCCAGTTATTGCATCCAAAAACTCAGCACCTCAACTCGGTCGCTCTCGCAATTTTTTGCAAAGCCTGCTTGATGGCTTAGGAATCAAGACGAGACTAGATCCATCCGAAAGATCTTACACGCAATCTGCAGGTTCGAGTCCTGCCTCCTTCACCAACTTTTGAAGGAGTGGCCAAATGGTAAAGGCGCACGTTATGGAAACATGTATAAAAGCAATTCCAGATTTATCACTCGGGTCTAGTCTCTTCTTGATTTCTACCGCATGTCGGCGATAACGGTTTTTTGACGAAAACCATCAAGAAAATCTTACAAGCAAATTGTCGGTTCGACTCCGGCCTTTCCCCCCACTTTCATATGGGGAATGCTGGCAGGTGGCTGCCACCAGACTATTAATCTGTTAAAACGCACTTCAGATTCTCAACTCGGTTTTCGTCAATATTTTTTTAATCACTACCTTTAGATCTGCCTTACACGCAATACGTCGGTTCGAATCCGATCGTTTCCGAATGGAAATGTGGCTCAGTGGTCGAGCACTTGTATGATAAACAAGCGAAAACGCAACTCCAGGCTTCTCACTCGGTAGTGGTTATGTTTTAGAAAGGCTCCTTCACGGGGGCCTTTCGCATTTGTGCAGTAAGATCACGAAGATTCCCGATAGGGTATAATGAAGCATGGACTTCATAACGTGCTCACATTCGCGTCCCGTATGGGATAATTGTCCACATTGTAACGAAGCCAAGGAAGCAGCGCGACCACAACTTGAGATCGAGATTCCGAAGTGGGATCGAGAGATTGAAGAGGGACAGGTTATCGAGAATCCAACATCGATTGTCTTCGATATGTCTGGGAACGACGAGCAATAGTAGGCATATCGATTGGGCTGCATAGCTTGTGGATACGACGACGTTGATGTACACAGGACCCGCGATTCATTGGTCACGTACTGTCAAAATTGTGGAAATGAAACATCTGAGAAGAGAGAAGAAGATCGACAGAGATGGACGCAAGAGCAGCGTGAACTCAGACTTATTCAGGGTGGTGTGGAGCCCAGGGCAATTGGCGCACTAATTCCGCTCCCGGATAAGAAAAAGAAAAAGAGGAGAGGTTGATATGTCAGTGATCGTAGAAATAAGAGCAGCCGAAGGCGGCAACGACGCCAAACTACTCGTGCAGGATCAATTCGCAATCTACGCGAAGGTTGGAGCACGGAGATCTCTTTAGCTACGAAATCCTTACGGAACGACCTGGATTACTGATCTTCAAGGCAACAGGCAAGCAGGCTCAGAAGACTTTTGCGAATGAGTCTGGCGGTCATCGTTGGCAGCGGGTTCCGCCAACGGAGAAGAAAGGGAGAAGGCAGACGAGCACCATCACGGTTGCCGTTATGTCTATCCCGACTCACTCAGAGCTTAAGATCTGTGATAGAGACATCTCCTGGAAAGCCTGTCGAGGCTCAGGCGCTGGTGGTCAGCATCGCAACGTGACAGACAGTGCTGTCCAGTTGACGCACATTCCAACCGGGGTCTCTGTCCGCTGTGAGTCTGAGAGGTCTCAGCATTTCAACCGGGAGACGGCCATGGAGCTTCTCCGGGCCAGGCTTATGGAGGCCCAGAGGGAGAGAGCTGCCAGCTCTAGGGCCAATGATAGGAGATCTCAGATTGGCTCAGGAATGAGAGCTGACAAGCGCAGAACAATTCGGGTTCAGGATGGTTCCGTGGTAGACCATATTTTAGGTAAGCAATGGAATCTGAAGGATTACATGAAGGGGAACTGGTGATGGTAAAGATCACCTGGACCTGCGGAAATCCGGTTGGGCCCAGGACCTGGCGGCGTCATCCTGATTGGCATCTAGATCAGGATGAGTGTCTTGGGTCTGGTGAATTTGAGATCACCCAATACGAATGGGAGAATCTCGAATTCGGCCAAGACTGTTCATCGTGTGGCCGTGAATTGGATCATTTCTGTGCCCATTTTGAAGATGAAGATGGCGTCACAAGCTATGATATTCACGAGAAGCTATTTGGAGAGGCAAGCCAATTGGTGATGGCACCCGCTTGGAAAGCGGACGAGACTTAACAGTCCTTGCGAGTTCGACCCTCGTTCTCTCCGCCATGAGTAAGAAGAAAAGTACTACCATCCCTGTTGGAGCTATCGTCTACCTTCCATCATCGAAGGAATTGCTGATGACAGTTACCGGTAACTCTCCGTCGGTCATAAGCGATGAGAAGGGAGCCATAACCATAGGTGTAACAACTGAGGTTGCCTGGTTTGATGAAGATCATAACCTGCACAGGGGATCCTTTGATCCTAGGGCCCTGAAGGTCAGGGTTCTTAAGCCGAAGAAAAATTGAGCCGGCAAAAGAAGAGAGCCCTCGTTCTCGATGACGAGCAGGAACGACATGATGTCTTTGCTTCAATCCTCAGGAATGAGGAGGTTGTTCATTGCTACAACTTCGATGAAGTAATTAGGGAGATGACCTTCGGACCTAAGTTCGACATCGTCTTCTTAGATCATGACCTTGGTACCGGGAATTCGGAGATAGCCGATAAAGTCGGGCTCCCGTATGTCAGTGGGTATCATATCGCTCTCTTTATCTGCCAGGACCTCGATAAGGATAAGAGACCCGATCGGGTACTCATTCATTCCTGGAATGATTATGGCGCACAGAGCATGGAAACTCTCTTTCAAAGGAGTGGATTCCAGAATGTCGTGCGCAAGAGATTCCGCTCATCTTGACAATTGCCGGTATCGACGAGAAAAATAAAGGTGAGAGGTTAATGCCTCCGTAGCTCAGAGGATTAGAGCAACCGGCTTCTACCCGGTGTTGTCGCAGGTTCGAGTCCTGCCGGAGGTGCCAACTATGGACAAAGAAGAAGAGGAAACACTATCGACGGCACTATCCAGGATGGAGGAGCTGCTGGAGATGAAAGACGTCGAGCTTACGACCCTGCACGGTAAGCTTGATAGGTACGAGACCAAGGATAGGCTCGCTGAGAATGAGGATCGGTGGGCATGGACTGAGCATGTCATCATGGAGGAAGACGACATTGTTGGCCTCCCCATTCCTCGTCTTGAGCTTCAATGGGAATCTCTGGATGATTATCATTACCAGACCCGATGCTGGTACTACCTCGTCTTCAAACACCTATGCGGTGAGACCATCAAGGTCCCGCTGGGACTGACTAGGAGCACTGGAAGGCTGGAGGCCGAGTTCCATCCTGATGCTAAGGGTGGTCCGCAAATCACTGTCCCATTCCGGGATGGTGCCCATGCTACAAACGAATCTCGCCAGCTTAAGCTGCCAGCCTACGTCATATGGGGGAGTAAGGCGCAAGAGCTGCTCCCCCATGAAAAGGGGCCAGGATTTGAGCGTGGCCCACTCTTGAATGTGAAGAGCGAAGAATGATTGATCCACTGCGAGATACCTTCAGGCGGATATTCTCGCAATGTTACTCAGGAAGGATCTGCACCGACTCCATTGAGATATGCTTGGACGAGTTGACCAGCTACGCCAAGACTCATCCGGCAGAAACTGCATCTGCGATATCTGCATCAATGCAAGGAAATCGTGACCTCATAGGTGAGATCATGACCGGCATAATCGAGAAGGCTGAGAAGGCCACCAATTGCACGAATGAGCTATGCCTGCCGTGTCGCACGACTCGGGTGATGGAAAGGGATAACCCATCCGATGATGAGCTGGCCCTCATGAGGTCATTTCTGGGTCAGGAGATTATAGAATCGTCGCAATGGCTAGGAAAAATACTCGAAGGAACCATTGCCTCTTCAAAATCCAGCGAAGATCACAAGAAGAAGGCCAAGTATGCCCACACGGTGACGATACCCGTGCTCATGCTCTCTGTTGCAGTTATCGCCGATCTTCAAAAAACATTGGCCCAGACAATCGAGGATAGAGACAAGTATCATAGGCTCGCAGATATGCTGATGGACTAGATGGTAGGTCGAATGAACAGTGAAGAGAAATTGCCCTCCAAAAAGGAAATGGTTGCATCCATCCGTCGTGCTATAGCCCTATCGAAACAGCTCAAAGCCTACGACAGACAGATACACGACATTATCAAAGATATCCAAGGCCGACTATGGGACCTGGAATTTGACTCCTTCGAGTCTGGAGACTATTCATACCGTTGCACCAACGGTAGATGGCGCTTTGTACGCAATCGTGATCAAACCCCTGTACTAAGCCTTTCAAGGGACGACAGGTGCCATTTCCTTGGCACCCTTGTGATACCAAATAGACTTACGGCTCCGTAGCTCAGTAGGATCAGAGCAGTGCTTTCCTAAAGCAAAGGTCAGAGGTTCAAGTCCTCTCGGAGTCACCAATGACAAAACCACACGAAGCAATCGCTCTGTTCGATCTAGATGGAACCCTCGCAGACTTCGACAAGTCTATGAGGGGGAAGCTCACGCTGATAGCTAGTCCAGAAGAAAAATTTACTGATGTCGCAGATCTTTTCGAGACAGGAACCACTCCCGACTGGATGGAAGCTCGCAAGGCTATGATCAAGTCTCAGCCCGGATTCTGGGAGAACCTGGAGAGATTTAAATTGGGCTTCGATGTTCTGGAAATCGCCCGTGAGCTGAACTTCATCAATCACATCCTGACTAAAGGGCCAACCAATACGGTTAGCGCATGGACGGAGAAGGCCATTTGGTGTCGCCGGGAAGTTCCGGATTGCCTTGTCACTGTCGGTATGGACAAGGGCCTTATGTATGGCAAAATGCTCACTGATGACTGGCCCAGATATATGGTCAGATGGCTAGAATGGCGCCCTCGTGGACTTGGTATCATGCCAGCCCACAGGTGGAACGATGGCTTTTCGCACCCAAATGTCGTCCGCTACGATGGCACCAATCTATCGGAGGTCCGAGACCGAATGGAGGCTATTCGAGAAACGGCTGAGTAGGATGCTTGAGCATTTTAGAGAGTATCTGCGTATGCGCAGATATAGGAAGCTGTATAGAGAGCTTGGTCAATGGCAGAGGTCAGCTGGACTGCACGCCAGAACTATAGAGCTTGCCGAAAAGGAATCCGGTATTGTTGGATGCTGGGACACCAGTGAGTTCAGGGAAGCCCAGGATAATGTTGAGCGTATCAGGCGGCAAATCTTGACAATTGAAACACCGCAGGCGAGAGTGGTGTCTGATTGATGGCGTCTATAGACGCACTGATGGAGAATTAAATATGGAACAACCGCTAGGCTGGGAACTCACAAAAGAGGGTTGGTCGCCCGATATCGATTTTGACGCGCCGATGCCAGGCATGATTGCCATCTCGACAATCAACGGCTACGGAGACTTGAAAAAGGTCTGGAACGCCGCCAATGAGGACGAAGTCGAGGACGCTCGCCGGAGCTTCAACCATCTTGTCAAAGACAAGAAGTACCTGGCCTTCAAGGTTCAGGAGAATGGCGAAAAAGGCGACCAGATTCGCGAATTCGACGCGCAGGCCGGGAAGATGATTCTCATCCCGCCAATGGCGGGGGGTTGATGCCGCCGATAGATCAATCCCGCATAGTCTCCATATACGAGGGTACTCAGACTCCTGGAAGCATCGTTGAAACTGCCACTAGCGAGCTGAATGACCTTGTTGGTCAGCCATTGACCAATCAGACCTATGCCAAGATCCGCTATATCCAGGACAAATGCTTTGGGTATTGGTCACAGACCTGCTCCACGACGTCGGTGACGGGTGATCACTGGCCAACTGGATGGCTTGACCCTGTCGTCACGACTAGTACCGGGGACCATTACACGGTTTCCTATACTGGAAATACGCGGGCTAGCGATGATGTCTGGGCTACTCCTGGATGGCTTCAATGCCGTCATAAGCACCTCACTGAGAGGTATGCACGCAGGCCTCAAAAGTCACCTGAGCAAATTGCTAGGGAGGCAGCCGAGTACGAGCGCAAGCGACAACTGCTGGTTCGCGACAATGCCCGCAAGAAGCGCTTCAAGGAATCTGCCGAGCAGAGGGCTCGCGGGCTACTTCTCAGGATGCTCAACGAGCAGCAGCGTGAGGAGATGGAGAATGATAACCGCTTCCATCTCACTGTCCATAGCCAAGATGGGTCCATGCGGGTCTATCGCATTGACTATGGCTTCCAGGGCAACGTGAAACTACTCGGTGCCGATGGCGAGGTTGACAGTAGCTACTGCATTCACTCGGATAGCCGGCTCCCATACGAAGATCAGATGCTTGCTCAGAAGCTACTCCTTGAGGCAAATGAACCCGAATTTCTTCGGATTGCCAATAAAACCATCAGAAGGCGGAGAGCCGCCTAGAAAGCAATTGATATGTCGAAAATCACAGCTGAAGAGATCCTGGATGAAGTTCGTGCCATCATGGCGAAGGCTCGCAATGGCAGCAATGGAGCCCATTTATATATTTCGAGCTACAATGTTCTGAGCAGGATCAGTGCGCTGGGCTACGCCACTCTCGTAGCCGACCATGGTCCTCCTGGCAAGGGTGCCGGTAGTCACCATTCAGCGGCGCAGGTTGTCAAAAACGCGCTGAAGATGCTCAGCAACAACGACGAGGTTGAGATTATCTACGCTCATTCCAATGGTGAGAACTGGTATGAGATCCACGGCGAGAAGATCCAGCCTGGAAATGCTACTATCGGCATGTACAGATATGTTGGCAAAGAATTCGCCGAGTGATGTGTGAACTTCCCTGAAGATCACACTATAGAGCTGGTCAGGGGTGCCAAAAAGCCGAGCCTTCACAAGGTTCTCGGCACCCTGGCCAGGAGATCTGCATGGCTCACGAAGCGAGTTGAGAAGCTCGCGAAAGAGCATGGTGGCTGGTACGAGGTTAGGAACAGTGGGGAGATGCGCGAGCTGGAGGCTATAGCCTTTGTCGTTGACTTTATCGAAAGCCACCAGCCTAATAAGCCTCAGCGCCAATCAAGATCAAATGACTTATGAACTATCAAAGATGTATTATTGTGGGCGATGTCCACGGCTGTCTGGATGAACTGGACGAACTTTTACTTTTGGTCGATTACCAGGGCCGCAGCAGGGGCGATAGGCTCGTGTTTGCTGGAGACCTACTTGACCGTGGACCGGATCCAGTTGGCGTCGTTCGACGGGCCAGGGAACTGGACGCTGAGGCTGTTCTTGGAAACCACGAAGAGAAACACATTCGCTGGCGAGCATGGATGCACAAGGTGGCAACCGGGAAGGCAGACAAGAATCCCATGCGCCCGTTTGATGAGGCAAGGTTGGCTCAGCATATTGCTCTCTCAGATGACGATATGGACTGGCTCAATCATCTCCCGCCATTTCTCCGCCTCGACAAAAACTGGCTGGTTGTTCATGCTGGCTTTGAGACAGACGGCACTCCCCCTGAGAATCAAAAGCTAAGTAAAATATGCCGAGTTCGGGATGTCGGGGATGACGGCAAGATGGCAGCTGACCATAAGAACCCCCTTAAGCCTGTAGAAGGCGCTGCACCATGGGGGACTCGCTGGGCTGGACCGGAGAGCGTCATTTATGGGCATGCCGTACACAGCCTTGCGAAGCCCCGGATTGACTGCCATGGTGGATACTCATGCTACGGAATAGACACCGGATGCGTATTCGGAGGTCGGCTAACGGCCATGATCGTAGAAGATCAACCTGAGACAGATCCGTATACAGTGCATATCGTTTACGTAGATGCGCACAAAGAGCACTACGTTCTCCCGGATGGCTGGAAACCAGGACAATCCCTAATGTAGAAAGCCCGGAGCAATTGCACCGGGCTTTTTTCTTTTGTGCAGCGCAAGCGCTTGCGTGCCTACTGCTTTGCTTCTGCTTTGACTTTTTTCTTGGCCGGCGCCTTGGACTTCTTGGCTTTAGCGTCTCTCGCCTTTTTGAGATTCATTGCCAATTTGGCCCTGGTCTCAGGGGACACCTTGCGCTTCGGCTTGTCCTTGACTGAGGCCGCCTTCGTCTTTGAGGAAGCGGCTCTGCTTGCCTTAACTGTAGTAATAGTTTTTCCGCCGACGGCATGATTGAACTGCTGGATCAACTCAGCGCGAGTCTCCTCGTTAGCGTTCTGAACGGCCTGTGTGAGAATCAATCGGACCTGGCCGATTGCATTTTCGATAATTCCATTTACATCGTTGCTCATAAGATCTCCTTGTCCCTATAGGACAGTTTAAGTAAGTCCTATCATTCAATACTTGGCCAATACAAGTATTAGTGAGTGGACTGTTCGTTTGGATCGTACCCAAGATGAACAAAACCGAGTGCCAATCGATTGATTATTACACATAGTAAGCAGCACAATGGCAACTGTATGAGATATGGCAGATCATTCAGGTAGATGAATGCTACCACAGCCACCATGACTGTCATGAGATCAGCTCCAATTTCACCGATAGCCATTATTGCCATATCAGAATCAGTATACTTCATAGTAACATTGTTGACCTATATATGACTATTGTCAATATAGTCCTTAGAAGAGGCTACCTTGTCTAGGGTTGCCACATCGGGATACTTTCTCAAGCTTGCCGGCTTTGGCAGCCATAGCAATGACACCCTTCGTGCCTGGGCTCACCTGATCCCAGAATGCTTTCAACTTCTCACAGTCGTCAACAACAACTCTATTTCTGATCATACCTGCGGACTTTCCATATTTGGCCCAATCCGGCAGATGCACGACCACTTCCAGGCCTCTAGCCAGGGCTTCGCTCTCTGCTATCTGGTCAACGCCACGGGCGCCCCCGGTGATAATGACAGTGTCATCCGGTAATGAGCGAACGTAGTCCACAACATCACTCAAAGGGGAATAGTCTCTAGATCCAACAATGGCGACTCTCATCGTCGCTTAGTTATACACGGCTATTCAAATAGCTTCCACTCGGGCGGCTTACCCCTGAAGTTGACTCTGGCAGTATAGCTCTCCCACCCAACCTTATTGGAATCAAGCCACCTCTTGGCGCTGTCTACGGCTTCCTCACTGGAAGAGAAGATCTCACCGCGAATAATTACTCGGCCCCATTCTCTTATGAGCATCTTCCAACCATCCGCCACCTGCTCTGTGTCGGCGGAAAATCTCTTCAATGGAACGATCGAAGGCTTTCTATCTCTATCCAAGGGGCTTCGAACCACTGCCCGTGGATAAAGCTTTTCATCCCTGATCTCAAACAGTTCTCCGCTAACTTCATCGAGAGTGAATCCATCTGGCATAACAACGCTCCTGAGAGCGTCGTCATTATTGACGGGACCACGCCATCTAAAGTTCATCTCAGCAAATGCCAGATGATTACTCCCCTTCATGGGGAGTCGATACAAGCTAACGTTCTCCGGGGGAGAAACTGCAATATTGCGCTTAAATCGAGTCATCAATGCCAACCTTCGGACAGATCTTGCAAACCCAGGCCAAATTGCGTACAGATCCGGCAATCACAGGTATGGCTGCGTGTGGATTGCTCTGCCCACCAACTTCTACCACATGGAAGACCTCGTCGAGGGACCCCTTGCTGCCACATTGAACGCACGTAAACACGGCAGTGCGTCTGCATATACCTAGAACATCCTCTACCGTGGCTTCTTTAGACATTCCTTGGCTTTCTCGGCTGCCTGTATTACGGAGCTGTTCGGCATGGTATCCAATACAGCCGCCAGAGACTCTCGCAGCTCTTTGTTGTCATCCTTAAGATCTTGGATCACTTTCCTCAGATCTTCGAATGGCGTTGCCCTGTCCGGTCCGTACATCCGATTCAGAGTATCTTGAGAAAACGCTCTCGTCGTAGGATCACTGAATGAGGTCATAGCCTGGAGAGCGGATACTAAGATCTCATACCTGTCTCTAGTGATGTGTAATATCTCAACATCTTGACTAGAGACAGCTTTATATCCGATATGGGAAAGGGCATCCCTGATACTGGCCTTTACCCCGACCGGCCCATCATTCCTGCCGATCAAGCGATCTACTCCGGGTCTGTCCTGAAGACCCGACCGTCCCGGACGATAACCTCAAATGATCTCTTCTTAGAGGTTTCCGGAGGTGCGTCCCAGCCTTCTTTTCCAAAGAATCCGAGTATATATGCTGCATGTGCAGGGAATTCATAGTGTGCAACAGTCCATATTCCATCGTACTTCGAGATCCTGGACTTCAGCAGTGTCCAATCAGGAGCGAACTGCTCACCAGCTGGAGCCAAAGTCATATTCTTCCCCTCCCCAGTTTCAGGGGTTGCATGCAGGATGGAGAGCAGGGAATTTACCGGGGCTACCGTAGCCGCCTGACCATTTGGCACCGGCCCGCTTGGGAGTTCATCAGGAACAGCAACACCCTGGGACCGCATCACAGCGCGTCTATGCTCCTCGGCGGCGACGGCACGGGATTCATCACTACTGTGCATACTGTGCGCAGCCTGCTGCCTCTCGAATGCTTTTTTCTGGCCGCTCAGATACTGCATATCCTCAGCGGATAGCCCAGCCATAGGATCAAAATTATTTGCCATCATCTTCTCCATCGTGCAGATACTACTTCCGACACATGAGATCGGCCAGCACCTAGCACCATCTTGCGATGGTTATTCTCAACCAAGCAATTGTCAAACGCTATGATGATATCGAATCATCAGCAATAGCGTCAAACACTTCTACTCGATCTCGACCAGCAATTTTGGCCTTGTAGAGAGCCCTGTCTGCACCTGAGATCAGGGACTGAGATGTTCTAGAACTCATATTCATCGAACATATCCCGAAACTCATAGTTACGGTCTCATATGGGCTTGGCATCTCCCCGATGAGAATCCTAAGCCTCTCGGCTAAAATTCTAGCTCCATCCGAATCAGTCCCTGGAAGCAGGATTGCGAATTCCTCCCCACCATACCTGGCAACCATGTCGATCAGCCTGCATGTCTCTGCAAGCTTGCTAGCAACCAAACGTATAATCTCATCACCCGCCGGGTGCCCATGGCGATCATTGAACAGTTTGAAATTATCAATGTCGCACATGACCAATGACAGATCTCTACCTCGACCAGATTCCAGTATTAGGTAATTGAGCCTGTCATTGAATGCCCTTCGATTGGCTATACCAGTCAGCTCATCCGTTGCGGCAAGTTCCATGAGCTTGGCATTCACAGACTCAAGCTGATGCATGAGTCGCTCTCGCTCAGAAACATCCCTGGTTATAGAAATTACCTTCTTGGTGCCGTTCTGGGTCACATGGATCTTGGACGTAGTCTCGACCCACTTATAGCTACCATTTTTACACCTGATCCTATATGTGATCGGCGGGGCGTCCTTGGCCTCCAGGCCTGCAACATGATTTCTAGTCGCATCTTCAACATCTCCCTCATGAAAAAAATCAAATACATTCCTTCCAATAAGTTCGTCCGGCCTATACCCAATCATTCTTCTGCTTGCCGGTGAGGCGAATACGTAGAAGCCGCTAGCAGAGTGTATGGATATGAAGTCCGTGGCATAGTCGGCTATCAGCTGATATGCGGCGGCACCAATTGGATCCTGCGGCGGCATTGTGCCCTCGTCTAGGGGCCAATCCGAATCGTCGAATTCCGAAAGGCTTTTTTCCGCCTCCTGGGCCTCCCTTCTAAGCCTTGTGAGCTTAAAAAGTATTTTTTCCTTGTCAGACAACTAGATCACCACTTCCCTGAAGTGCATCTTGTATCGCCAGGATGGCCACCTCGGGTCAAGAACATTGACACACCTAAAGCATCTGAGTTCATCGAACAAATGCAGGCAGCATACGTTCGAGCATAGGATGCATGGAACAATTCCATAGCAGTCATCGTTAAGGCATTCGTGACACACGAAATGGTCATAAATCCCATTACTCATCATGCCCTTCATTGACTGGAATCATCGTAAAACACCAGTCAGGCCATTTTCCGTCCGGATATCCTGAACAACAAAAGCAAGTAAGATCTTTTTTGTTTGGATGAAAGAGATGGACGCATGCGTAAGCAAAACACTCCACGCACTGGAATTCCTCGGAATCACCCCTGAACATCTCACAGGCGATGCAACTAAATACGTTGCGAAATCCGGGGTACAATAGGAATCTGCGCGCACTTCTACGCATCACGATCCCCTGCCCATGGCCATCTAGCCAATATCTCCAGATCTAACCCGTGGGACTCTATACAGCTAACGCACCATAGCTGTGTGTCAATTTTACTCGACAGATGGACACAACAGGACAGCGGGCATTTGTCACAAAATACCAGTGCCGTGCATCCATGGGATTCACAGTGGTCGCAATAGCGTATTAGTTCTTCTGATTTTGTAGACGTACGCATGCCGTATCTCCTTGAGATCGGCTACCGGCGCCTTCATTCAGAACATCCTGGCGACACTAGTTGGTTGGCATTCATCGCGAGCGAGATACGCTCGCCTAGACCATCTCCCTGCTTAAAGCAAAAGCAGGGGTTCAACTACTATAGCACCTAATCATAATCCTGGTTAGGTACCTACATCAGTCTACGCTGCAGCTGCGGCCTGCTCCTTCATGTACCACTCAAAGCGCTTGATACCTGGGATTTTGAACCCTGCTCGTTCGGCATAGTTCTGAAGCATTTTTCCATCCCAGGTAGTACCTCGAATTCTGAATCTCTGCGACGGAACTACGCGAGCCTTTACGATTCGCCCGCTTGACGTCTCGACCTCAAATTCATCGATCTTTTCTACGAATACGATTTGGTTGCGGCCCTTTGAAATAAGGAGGATTCCCTCTCCTTTCTTAAGCTTGGGTAGCTTCCCAGCCTTCTGTAGTTCAAGGAAGTTGGTCTCCTCTGATTTCCTGAAGTCAGCCTCAGAGATTAGCTTCAATCGTAAGTCTCGCATCAATCCAGAATCTCCAACCGCAAGCTCGGCTTGTATTCATGGATCTCACGGAGGGTGCATTCGTATCCCTCCATCATCCACAGCAATGATTGCTTGTATGCTCGCTTCCTAGCCAGCCTGCCTCGGTACTCCTTTCGGTCGCCGTCGTCGGCAACGACCTCCCATACCTCCCTGCTGCCATTTGCTGCCGCGAGAGCCTTGTTGAACATGTCCAGGCTGTTGGTGGCGTCTGGCTTGTTAGGCGGCCTTCCAGCCCTCTTCACGGGCTCAGAATCCTCTCCGTTAAACCGGGACTTACCGCTGGGCTTAACTTTCTTCGAGGTCTTCGTCCTGGCCTTGCACATTATTCCACTCCAACACGAAGAGCAGTACCCTAGCCTGCCGTCCTTCGCCGATGCTGATCGTGGGAAACTGTCTAGCGCATATTGCTTTCCGCAAACACCCTTGCAGGTTTTTCGTTTTGCCATGTTCTTCCTTACTGTTCCTTGGGACACGTTGAATAACGTTCCAGGTACCATCTAATAAAGGAAGTGGCTAAATGTCAAGTAATGCAGAGGTTTCCAAAAAAGAATAATAAAATCAGTACAAGTAACACTACGTAACTACTTGGCAGTGTGCTAGCTATCTCTCTCCCATGAGCCTAATTGACGCAAGTCGAAGCCCCATCTTCGTACCTTCCCGCAGGACTTGCACTCATATGATGCGTGTGTGACGCAGGCGTGCATCGTCCACGTCACACCATCTCCACTACACCTTCCTTCGCAGGTAATCAGTGCCTGCTCATACGGAAAACGCTCGCCAACAACAGTTAGCTTCTGTCTATGACAGGTCTTAACTGGCCAAATCAATTCACCTTCTTTTTTCAAAGCAATAGATCCTTTCGATCTGGACTCTACCCAAATATTCCCAGTATTTCCCTGAAAAGAGCCCATGACATCTTCTAATCAGACCAAAGGAGCGAAAGATGAGAGAACATCTCTTCTCCGGATATGTTCTCCTGGCGCACTTCGAAATAGCTTGATTGCGAGGTGATGATCCGCAGGGTGAATCCGCGAGATTTATCCCATCGAATCGTTGCAGATCCCTTGGCGCCAGTCAGGCTAACTAATGCCAGCCAAGCAGGCTCCACCCAATCAACCTCAACTCTATAGTTCTCAGATTTATGACAAAGTTCCACAAGCCTGAGGAAGTCATCCATCACTGCTGCTTCCATCATGATCGTTTTCGATCTCTCGCCTGAGTGAACGCAATAATCGTGTGAGTCACAGCGCCAAGAAGACCAGTCAGGCCTCCCATGAGGGCTGTGATTATGGCGATCCAACCAGCATCGCTCATAGTCTCAGGTGGCTCCGTCAACTGTGGCTCTGATAGGACAGAGTTAGGTATCAGAGGGTTTCTACATATGCTATCGACGCAAACTTCTCCGATGTAACAATCGGTTTTGTCTATGCACATGCCAGGGTCGGTGATCGCCTTGATAGTAGGATCACTTGACACACTGTCCTTGCGACCATCGAAGGATAGCCATACGACCAGAGCCACAAGTAGAAGTGGAATGGTTAGATAGAAATACAGGACTCTAAGTGTCTTCTTCTGATTCGCTGTTGACATTTCGTGGCGGCCCTCTCCACGATGATAACAGCTCTCCGATCAACTCTCCCGTGGATCCAGGTTCAGACCACTCATATAGGGCGTATGAGATCCCCGGAAATTCCTTCTCAAGGAACTTGACCATGAAGTTCTGCATGAGCGCTCCTCGGCCATCTATTCTTAGAGGCAGATCCTGTAGCATCTGACGGCAGATAGATCGAGGAGGATATCCAATACATATTGCATCAGTTTCCAGATCCCACCTAGCGCCAGCGCGCCGGCTGAAGTCAGTCTGGCTACGGCGTTTCCACCATCCCATCAGAGACCTCCCTGGCGAGTAATGAAGCAGCGTCTTTTTTGTACTTCTCTAGGCAATGCTCACATCGATTATCGCCAAGATAACCTTCCTCGTCGAGGACTTCACGCTGAAGCTTGTTCCACCACCAGTTAAGATTTTGTTCTGGCGAGGTTACGTTCCCGAACCTGCGGTGAGACTTCTCCTCGGTGATAGCATCCAGATTTGATGATCCAAAATACCCATACCCCTGAATATGGAGAGTCCGGAACATGCCGAATGCCTCGCCAAAATATCCATTGCGAGCATCATGGGCAAGGATGGACGTATCCATACCCTGATTCCTCATGCAGTCACGACCGGCATGGAGGACAGCCTTCGTCTCGCCCTCGATAGCATCCTTGAGCTTGTCCGGAATCTTTATGAGTCTCTGTCTATCGCTATCGGTACTGTACTTAGGCTTCACCATGTAAAAAGATTCACCCCAGAGAAGCCAATTGTCAAAGCCCCTGAAGCCATGGCTAAGATCTGATAGACTCTCATTCACAGTAATAATAGAGGGTCATCGAATGCCACATAGTGATGAAATCATTTATAAAACAAAGAGATGGGTCAAGATAATTAGCATCGTGTCTGGCGGCCTAATGGCCATATTGACGCCAATGATTGTTATGTATGTGGAAGTCAAACCACAGGTAATCAAGGCCCAAAAGGGCGCAGAGAGTGGCTACGAGGCGATCGTGCCAGCCATCATTGAAATACAGGGAATCCTAAATGACTCCACTGATTGGGCCAAGGATGTTGATCTGAATATCAACCAAATGCGCACAAGTCAAAATGAGATAAACAACCGTCTCATTAGGTGCGAGACATACATGGAGATGCTAAGCAATCGCAGAGGCACCAGGCCTATCCCAGTGCCACCCGTCCCATCGCCCCCTGAGCCTATGGCTATCACTGGTGAACCATTCATTGACGATGCTCCAGTGCAGAAGAAAGCGACGTATGAAATGCCTAAAGATCTAAAAGAAGCAAAGGCAAAGGTTCAGTCGAGGAATTCCTCTGGATGCTCACCGAATGATCCACTCTGTGGGGAGTTGTAATGATGACACTACCTGTCGTCGGTGTCAGAAGCTCTGCAGTCGGCTCGCCTCTGTTTAACACCAAGCCCAGCACAGGCGATGCATCGTCCTCCGCCATAATCCTTGCCGTCGCCAGTACATCTGGGGCACTTGTTCAGTGCCTCATCCATTTCGTTTCTCTTTTCAATCGCAGAAGACAGCCTGTCAAGGCTGCTAGTCACTGAGACCATGATCTTCGATAGAGACTGAAAAGGATCTTCCATCTTTGATCAGAATAACAAAAAACTGGAAATGTGGGGAGTCGAACCCCAGTCCGCGAACTTCTAGCGAAGAGAATCTACGTGTGTATCTGGTTTAAGATCCAGCAACTTACTACTAGGGCGCGCCCTACTGCATCATAATAGCTCTATACAGTAATACTGACGACGCCTCCACCATCTGAGGCTTTAAGTCTCTCAGCCGACTGTATGCGGAGCAGTTAAAAGGGAGCTACCTTACCCCTTCCCAGGATTCTGTTCCGAGGCTCCAGGGAGCCCGACCTACCTACGCCGCAGCGTAAGCAGGAGCAGCGAACGAGTTATCGTTTGCAGTTACGTTTTAGCCAGCTTTTAACGAGGCCAACCGGCCAACCTCGACACGCATCCCGACGTTCGTTATCCACGTCGAAACCATTTCATTCCCAAATATTCAGTTGTCAACGCCCACCCATCATACTGATTGCGATGCGATTGTCAATAATGACCACCACAGTATCGTTGCCATCGATGATAGATCAGTTCGTATGTGCTGCAGTCATTTGATCATACATCGCCATGACAATTAGCGGTGGTATATCCCATTCCTTCCCTACAGCTATGGCCGATGAACAAGAAATCATATCAGGGGCTTCGCGGAAGATCTGAGCGTCAAATGCAAAGCCGGAACTGATCATATATGAGTCATCCTCTGTACGATATACCCCTACAGGGGTGGCGCGTTTTATTAGAATAACTTGGCCCATACTCTCGTTATACGCACAGTTCAGCTCCCAGTACGCTTCACCCCGCCGACGAGAGGCCTGACCCACACATCCTTATCCGATAGTTGGCGGAATCCGATCCTCTCAGAATATTTAGCCAGCTTGGCATGTGCCCGCCGAGCCTCCTGCTCATCCTTGCGGTCTTCAAGCTCCGTAGGCCATGGGCAGAGGGCAGCAAGCCCGCATGCTCCGCCAAATAGCTCTATCGTCCTAGTGACGGCCTGGAGGCCAATGCCAAGACCCCTAAACTCTGGGTGCAATTCGATCTCACTGATGACAAGCATGTCTTTCTGCGCAATATCACCGAACATATCTTCGATATGCTGAGTCCATCCGCCTCCGGCTCGATAGACAAATTTGGCTATCTCAGCCAATTCCTCACTCTCCATGCGGGCCCATTTCCTCGGATCCAATTCGTCGTTAACGATCATTTCCATGCATCGCAGATGACAAACCCGGATGTGACCGCATAGGGTCCCATCATCATCGTCTTCGCTATCGGCATGCAGGATTGAGCCAAATATCTTGGTGGCATACCCTTCCTCGCTGCCCTCGCGGGATAGCCATGATTCAGCTTCATACCGGATGAAACACCGACAGTCTGCAATGACTTCCATGGCTTCAGTCTACTACTAAGTAGAGATCCTAGTTTGCATCACCTATCATGTACTGATGGATGGGAAGAAATTCAGCATAGTCGTAGCAGTTGATGCCAAGAATGGCATCGGAATCAACGGGCAATTGCCATGGACTCTACCCGAAGACATGAAGCACTTCCGCAGACTGACGTGCGGTGAGCCATGGGACACAAATGCAGTGATCATGGGGCGGAAGACTTGGGAGTCAATACCGCTAAAGTTCCGACCACTCCCCAAGCGGAACAACGTCGTCATCACCAGAAATAAGACATACGAAGTTCCGGATGGTGTCTGCGTAGCAGGGAGCCTCGGAGAATCACTATCGGTAAATGCAAAGAAGATTTTCGTCATAGGCGGAGCAGAGATCTACGCCGAAGCCATCAAGCATAAGGACTGCGAAGGGCTTTACATCACTCGCATACAAAATGAATACGAGTGCGACACGTTTTTGTCCGCTTACGAAGATCTATACAAGCAGAGTGAGGTGCTGGCGAGCTTAGACGAAGGAGGGGTCGGCTACAGCATCGAGCACTGGCTCAGGCAATAGCTTCTCGGCGACGACATTCGCAGCGCAGTCGCTACAGGCGTTTTTCTCCTCGGCTATTTCAGTTCCAACAGCCTCATAGGCCCCAGAGCCGCCCCGATCTCTAATTCTGGTAACCACTCTGTTGACGGTCACGCAAACAGGCTGCACTTCTCCACATATCTCACATCTAAAAGACATTATAGATTTTCCCTAATCTTTGTAAGTTGCTTGCTCGCTCAGAACTTCTGCGCATGGCTCGCACTCTTTCACATGCTCGCTCTCCCAGAAGCCCTGGCATTCATCGCAAACATTTAGTCCACTTAAACCCGTAACACATTCGATGAAAATGAAGCCCATATGCTTCTCGCAAAAATACTTCTCACAGGAGTATTCATCTTCCCCGTGCATTCCACCGCAAACATATGCAAGCCCTCTATCGATTATGGTCTCGCACTGATGGTGATCGCATACGGCCTCGTGGGTATACCCGATCGGTCGCCCATTGACATCCGTTCCGCAGCTAGCCCATCCCATAGCTAAGTATCAGTTGGCTTTCTACTCACAGCAGCTACAGCTTCATCCAGTAGCCTCCTGTGATCGGCCCTGTCTTGCTCTGTTACTGGAAGGATGTCTGGCGTTAGAGCCAGGACATCTTCAGCATTCACTAGGATCACATCCTTATCTGCGAGTACGCTTTCCAGGATTGGATCTGTGCCGCTGAATGCCTTGTCCCAATAGGGCTCCCAATTATCAGGAAGTTCTTCCGTGGATGAATCATCATTGTTGGCCAGGACAGGGGATGGGCGCCAACTGTGTCCCCATCGGTTCCCATCCGTATTCTTTGCGGACTCTACCTTAGATCTGATTTCATCGAAACAACGACCAAAAATTGTCATCGCAGCCTCGGCTCTCTCCATTTCATATGGGAGCAGATCTGGATAGGTTTCCTCTGGGACTGGCTCAGTCTTCAGTGGTCGAATTTGTAATTTGTCTGTTGCCATTATCTATAATATCCTTTGATACCCCATACATAGAGAACATATCCCTCCTAAAATTGCGGTACAGCTCAAGGATAAATATCATCTCGGCAGAGAGAGGTGAGTTGCTAATTGGTATCCAGTCGATCTGATCCAATGATTGCTACCGCTGCTTCCTCACAGTCATTCCTTTCCTGCATGGTGATCGGAACCCTCAGCGTAATACTGGTTGGATGTATGCTAAATATACTCGTTTTCAGACAATAAACGCAAAACGCAATATCGCCACTGTCCGGCATAGAGTCGCCACACAGGGAATTCAGCTGTGACTCGCAATGAGGACAGTTCGGAGGATCTAGCTTGGCTATTATAACCCCTCGGGAAGAATCACTCATTCAATTCGTTTTTAACGAAGCTCCGATCGCATCCGCGATGTCGTACATGAACATGCAAAAATTTGCGACATCGGCAACTTCTCTCCTTAGCTTCCCTGGGCTGAAATCCAGGTTGATGCCACTCTCTTCGACATGGTCACGCAAGCTCGCAATAAGATGATCACAAACATCATCTTGACCAAAAAGCTCTGTGAGGACTTCTCCAAGCTCTTCGCATATCCGTGATGCTCCGACCTGTGCAGTCATCGTCTTCCATCCATCTTTCCCTCTCTGCGCGTCATGACTGCGCAGTACGTCTTCTTGCGCCTCAGCAAATGTTTTCAGTTCTGGACGTATATCGGTGGTTGTCATAGGCGCATACAACTCCCGAAGGATTCAATTGTCAAGACGCTGAGTTGTTCACAGGATTTCCACAGCTAATTAGAATGGTTGACTTTTACGCTCCGGATTGGCAGTGTGTCCAGCCCCATGACTAAGAGCAGATCAAAGGTACGACTTGGCCATTGCCCAGAATGCAATCTTTGTCTTGTCGTTAGCGACGAGCGACGCATAAGGGCACACTGTGGGCCGAGAAGTCCATTGGAACGATGCATTGGCTCCAACATGCCAGTGACGGGCCCATTGATTGGTGGCTCATTCCTCGTCGGGGATGCCCATGATCAGCTTGAGATTGGCGTGTAATTTTCTGATCACCATATCCTTCGGGAGATGGTCCGGCATGTCATAGATCAGCTTGACCTCCTGTAGACACTTGTCCAATGCAGCGCCCAGTCTATCGGCACCCATAAATATTGCCGATTCACCATAGCTGGTATAGGCGGATTTTTTAGGATTGACCCTAGGATTGATTGCCATTTGTTCCAATCCTAAGGTCAATCCGGAGTTGCGTCGAGTGCATAACTGGACAATTGGGTCATCACCTGATGTTATGGAGAAACATTGGATGAGTTACCGTACAGACCGTGCATCGGAAGCGGCTATTGCTGCAAGACAGCGCCATGCTGGATTGGCGTACGAGTGCATGGCTCCATTACAGGGCCTTGTAAGAGTCTGGTTTTTGACGGAAAGAGGCACTGGTGCGGAGAAGTTCTAAAGAAAAAGGGATCGAAAAGGCAGGAGATAGTCACCGACTTGAGCATCGGAGCGGGATGCTGCAGCCCGATGAACAGCGACCGGAGGAGCATGCTGGTTCAACTGAAGAAGCAGTCAAGTTCCTAGCAGCTCTGACTAAAGCACTGATCCGCATGAACCCTTCATCAGATCTTCTGTACCTCGCCGTGCTAAGGGCTTCCAAGGAGGCGAATATAACCAAGGAACAGGCTGATAAATTCGTCGCCTGGGTTATAGCTGAACAGAGCAATTCTCCTTGGCCAAAGGGTTTTTTCTAATTAGAACGTCATGCTATGAAATTCTGCCAACCCTGATGTGTTTATAGAATATGAGCGTAATTGTTGAAAATGGATTCTGGGTTGCCAACTTTCCCTATGAGCAACGAAATATCCCCAAGGAGGCCGGATTCAAATGGCACAGCGATGGCCAACTACACAATAAGGCTACGTGCGTAGCCTGCCGGGGAGGACTTCCATTTAAGCGCTGGTGGACCGACCGCTCCGAGTGTGCGGCTCGTCTCGAAGCTCAGTGCAACGATAAAGCCCTATCTCTTCTTTCTGGCCACAAGGAAACGGTCATAGCCTCGAAGGCCACGGATGCTGATATCGACATCCCATGCCCCGAAGGCTTCGCCTATCTCCCCTATCAGCGAGCCGGCATCGCCTATGCCATGGCACGCTCAAACACTCTCATTGGCGACGAGATGGGGCTCGGAAAGACCATCCAAGCCATAGGGGTTGTCAATGCATCGCCTGATGCCAAGTCCGTTTTAGTCGTCTGTCCAGCCTCGCTGCGTCTCAACTGGATCAAAGAAGCCAATACATGGCTTGTTCGCAAGGACGCCTTCACTTTCCACGCAATCGAGACCGCGACCAAGAGGGTCAAGACTGGTCACAAGGTTGAGAAGGAGACCAAAAACCGTAAGACGGGCGAGGTCACCAAGAAGATGGTCAATGAGATGGTCAGCATTCCTGTGGATGTCCCTGATGTGAACTTCGTTGTCGTTAACTACGAGCTACTGCGCGGCAGTATGGAGGAGGATTTACAAACCGACGAGCACAGGCGCATCTCCACTAAGGCCAGGCTAGTACTTGCGTTCGATCCAGGAAGCCCTCCCAATAAAGAGGAAGTCTTTCAGATGAGTCAAATGGAGAAAGACGAACTGGCGAAGCTCCTTGTGATGCGCTCCGGTGCCTTGGCTGCACTAAAAAAGAAAGCCAAGAAGGCTCAGAAGGACCTCCCGCACAGGTGGGAGCCATCACCCGTACTCAAACAGCTCATGGATCGTAGCTGGGATGTGATGATTGTTGATGAATGTCATAAGATAAAAAATCCAAAGTCACTCCAAGCGAAATGTATCTTCGGGCAGCGCCCTGATAAGAAAAAGCAGCTACCGGCTGCGCCGGGTCTAATGAGCAGATCTGCGAGGAATATCTTCCTCACAGGTACACCTTTGCCAAATAAGCCAATTGAGATGCAGCCCATTGCAGCAGCTCTCGCTCCTGATAAATTTGGCGACTTCTTCCGATACGCAATGCGATACTGCGATGGTAAGCAGCAGTGGGTTCCTATCCCTGGTGATCGTGACGGCAAGATGGTCTGGGACTTCTCAGGATCATCCAATCTTGAGGAACTGCAGGAGCTGCTCAGGTCTACCTTTATGGTGAGGCGTCTCAAAAGGGATGTTCTCAAAGAACTTCCACCTAAAAGGCGGCAGGTCATCCTGCTTCCTGCTAATGGCGCACGGAAAGCCGTCGAAGCCGAAGCCGCTGCCTATGAAAGCAAGAAAGAGCGGATGGATGAGATCAGCTCTCAGATCTCCCAGGCTCATGCATTAGGAGATGAAGACTCCTACAATAAGGCCGTTAGTGCTCTCAGGGATGCACAGGCTGCAGCATTTGCTGAGATGGCTAAGGTTAGGAAAGATTTGGCCATTGCCAAGATACCGGCAGTGATTGAGCATCTGGAATCCGTGTTTGAGAACGGTATCGATAAGATTGTATTCTTCGGCCATCACCATGTCATGACCGATGCTATCGCCGAGCATTTTGGCGCAGCTGCCGTAAAGTTGACCGGCACTGTAACGTCCAGTCGGGTTAGACAAGATGCTGTGGACAGGTTTCAGACCGATGATTCTGTGAAGCTCTTCGTGGGATCAATCGGGGCAGCTGGCGTTGGTCACACCCTTACGGCTGCATCAACAGTCATCTTCGGCGAGCTTGATTGGGTGCCGGCCAATGTTACCCAAGCCGAGGACCGCTGTCATCGCATTGGTCAGATAGAATCTGTGTTGATACAGCATCTTGTACTTGAGGGCTCACTGGATGCCTATATGGCTCAAATGCTGGTCGATAAGCAAAACATTGCAGACCGAGCCCTCGACGGCGACACAACACTGCTTGTCCCCGTTCTCCCGTCGAAAACGAAGAAGACTGGTGCGATGGGAAAATACCCCACAGCGTCCGATGAAAAGAAGGCTGCCGCCCTCCTTGCTATGCAGATGTTGGCAAGGGTATGCGATGGCGCCAGGGATGACGACGGCATGGGATTCAACGCTCTGGATACCGGCATTGGGCACAAGCTAGCAGCCTTCGATATCCTTAGCGATGGACAGGTATGGCTAGCTACAACACTGGCTCGAAAATATCGTGGCCAGTTACCCGATGATCTGATCTACATCCTCGGAATTAAAAAGAAATAGGATGCGGCACAGGGTGGGAATAACCCAAGCTGAGCGAGGCTTGCTCGCTGAGATGGGTGTCGATAAGACTGTATGGAGCAAGATAAACGCAGCCTCAAATCATACAGATGGCCAACTGGCTATCGATGAAGCCAAGGCGATATGTCGCAAAGGGTATAAAGCGGCGGCGGGGAAATACCATCCGGATGTAAATCAGCATCTTCCTGAAAAGGAACGCAATGAGAAAGAGAAGCACTTCAAGCTTCTCAAGGCAGCCTTCGAATACTTCACCACTCAGTATCGGCATCAGTGGCCTAGATCTAACACGCGGAGAGCTGCGCATAATTTTGATCCGTTTGGTTTTCAGGGTTCCTATGACCAAAAGTTGGAGGATGAGCTTCGTTTCTGGAATGACCCCAACGCCCTCAACTTCATGCGGATCAAGAGGGAGCAAGAGAGGCAGCAGCGTGCAGATATCAACTACCTGGAGCAGATTCGCAAGAGGGAGCTGTGGCGCAGCATGGGGCTGAATTACGATGAGATGATGCGACGAGATCGAGCAAAGCCACCCGAGCGGATCACCACGCTGGCTGGTGGCAGTGGGGTTTGGTATCAAGATAGGAGCGTCTGGACGAAGACAGCTCGCCCTAAAAAGTAAGGCTCATGCGCATCGATCTGCCTTGCCACCACCTCCCTGTGGCTGCTAATTATTGCCTATGATTATTTGTAGCCACTGTGGACGCCCCTGGAGCGGGGAGGCGTGTCGTCTGCCTGGCAAACCGATAGAACAAGATCTTCATCCGAGGGCTCCGCAGACATTGCTGCGTGACGATTCAGGTGAAGATACTCGCAGTGAAAACGAAGAAGTTCTAGGCAGATAGATCATGGACTCATGCCCCAGGTGTGCGAGCGAAAACGTGCTATACAGGCGCCGCAGTATTTGGGGTCGGCTGTTTCGCCGTAGGCGTACGCGCCTGTGTGGTTCTTGCTTTCGCGAATGGACCCCAAGATAAGGGGATGGCAATGAGTAGAGATGTTGAAAAGTTAGATCTACGGCTGGACAGGAACTTCAGGGAATCAAAATGTCATATCTGTGGAGATGAATCATTCATTTTTTGCCACGTAGGTCCAACGCCATGCTGCTCTCCATGCTTTGTGGCAGCCTGCAAGAAGATTGAAGCAGCTAGATTTTCGAAGTCGTAAGTACGGTCCGATCATAATCCTCGCGAAGCTGGCACGTTATCTTGGCCAACTCGCTAACGATATGAGCAATATTGGGAGGAAGTGGAATTCCGCGCTTCTCTGCCTCGGCCTTAAGGCCAGCAAGTATCTTGCGCTCCAATCTTGGGCAATCTTCGCAAGTACAGTCGCATAGGGTACCTCTATTGGGACAACAAAACATGCCTAATAGGGTACCTCTTCCTTGCCGCGAAGATATACAGATCGTATCGCTCTCCATAGATCTTCGGGAGAGGCATCTCGCAGCCAGAAGTGTAACTCACTCTGTTCATTATCTGCAGGTGGCTCCGGGCGCTTGGCTAGCGGCTCCCAGATACTGAACGCCTCGACCAGGTCTTTTTTATCCATATCTTTCATCGGTAGCGCTTACAGAACTCCTCGACGAACTTATCGGCAGCCTTGACGATCGGAGTCAGGTTATCCTCGTGCGGTACTGTACCTCCAGTGATGATCGCAGTGACGACTTGGCACCATAACTCCTCTTCGGCAACTCGACTGTTGCTAGGACCGCGTGGCGGTGGTGGACCAGGTGGGGGTAGTGACGAATTATTGCTCATATCTCTCCTTACGTCTGATTATCTAAGACAGCCATTTTAGTGCAGCTGCGTTTATCAGAATGTGCATCAAGTTGTCCGTTATGATCATGAGCCATACGGCTAGCCAGTCCGGCCTGCATTCCGGGTAGCCAGTTTTTCTACACTTGCCCCAGCGCCTCTCGGCGCCTGGCCAAGGGTAATTCTTGGCAAAGCAGACGAACCTAGCCAGGCGCCATCGGTCAATCACAAAGTGTGTCACCCCTATGATGGCCAAGGCTTGCCAGCTTGTAGTTAGAAACAGAAAGACAGCTGTGTATGTTACAGCATGCACCAACGCGGCTATGGACTTTTTAGTCTTCTCATTGGCCATCCAATCAGACTGAATGACGTAGTCCCCAACCGCGTGAGCCACTAGCTGGTCAGCCGAGACAAACACTAGACATCCTCTCCATCGTCATCTAGATCCTCACTGCCAGCAAACAAGAATCCAAGCGGCTCATCGTGTACTGGCTCTGGAATGGGCTTAGCGGCTACCGGGTGGTCCTCTGAGTGATACAGCATTTGAAGAAAAATACTGTAGACGACATCAGGATCATTGAATCGATCGGCGCAGTTCCATTTAGCGCTCACCGTCGCCCCGCTGAATTCAAACGAGAAGATAACGTTCTTGTATTCGTTTTTGATGACTTCAACATCGACAGAGGTCGCGCGACGAAATAATTCCTGGGCAACGATATCTTTAGCTTCATCTGCCTTGTACAGAGCAAAGGTTCTCATTTCTTCACTCATCAACAACCTCACTTCGATCTATAGTGCCAGCTATGGACACGGAAATGACCTCATCGTTATCAGTTGGGACAATTTCTGCATTAAGAAACTGCTCGGCGTGAGCAGCGCATAGGCCCATTTTTATTGTTTTTTTGCTACAGCCAAGCACGGCTATTGCCGGTGAGTCGCAATCCATCCATATGCAATTGGCATCTGGCTCCTCGCCGTCTACAACGAAAAAGTCTCCCATGATCTAACTGTCCAGCCCTAGCCTCTTCCAGGCTTGGTCAATGTGTTCCTGCTGTAGACCAGTCGCATTGTCCACCTGAACAAGATAGTTATTCAAATGCAGCATATCGGAGTCGTCATCTAGGATTACAAAATCCGGCCAAGTATCCGACCTAGCTCTGTCGAACATGAATGCGCCGGTAGCTGCTGCCAGCCACGAAGATATCTCCCTACCCCTCTTGCCGATTGAAACCGGAGTGGAACCAATGGTAACCCCCTCAAATCCCTTGTCCTTCAGCATCCCCTGGATGTGATGTAGCGGATGTATGATACGCCAGGTGCTTGAAATAACAAAGACGACACCAGGAACCACAAGACCGTTCAATCTTCTTACGCAATCTTCGTCGAGACTGGCAAAGCCTATGTCTCGGTTTGAGACTTCATCCATCCCATTGAATTTCTCCAGTGGCTGAAGCCTCTCGAAGAAGTCTGCATGGTTAAGGACTCCGTCGATATCCAAGAATACGTACTTCATTCCGAGGCAACATCCTCTTCGAGTGTTAACTCTCGCATCGCCTTGGCAAGCGCGAAGGCTGACTTTGAGTAGTTACTCATGCTGGATCTATGTATGTCATTCCATTTTTCGGCAGCTATGAGCCTGTCATGGTGCTCCATGCTCTCCGTGGTAACAATGAATCCCTTACGATCGGTTACGCTGCCATAAACAATGGACTCCAGGCAGGCTGCAATCTCATCCTTACGCTCAACGCAAATTGGCCTCAGGTCCTCCACGGAGTCAATACCGACTGTTTGAAGCCAGCTAAGAAAGGCCCTGTCGCCGCCGAAGGTAAGAATCGGAAGCACAGTCTTTCCGTTCTCATCATCGATTCCGATTCTCCCTTCACCGAGGTTGAGCCCAGCAATAGCCGCTATCAGATCATCGTCTGCTTCAATAGTCATTGCATCGGAGGGATTGATTACTGAATAAATCATTCGCCCACACTCATGGGTCACAGCCCTATTGTCAATCCCATGACAGAGATCTCCCCATGCCTCTGTGTTATTGTGTATGGAATTTACCTACATGCCAGAAAGACTGCCAGGGGAAAATGACCTTGGTCTCTGAATGGATCCCTAATTAGCCTGGGAGGCTTTCTTATCGTCAATTTCCTTTTCCATCTCCGATCTGAAACCGTTCCAGAACTCCATGAAGCCGGGCAGAGTCGCTCCAAAAGCGTTGAACTCCCTGATGTACTCCATGGCCTCCTTTCTTCCCTTTGGCATGCCCTCCTGGCCAACACAGGCCCCCTGTACGCCGTCCATAATGCCCTCTAACTCCAACTTCCTCTCCTCGTCAGAAGTGAGGCAGTACTCCATCCAGGCTGCCCTATAGATGCTCCTGGCCTCTTCCTTGGTTATGGGCATTCAAGATCGATCCACATGGGTGGCCCCCATCAATTCAACATAGGAGAATTTCTCCCCTAGAGCCTCATCGATGGATATCGTTTCAGTGTCTCTCCTTTTCACGACACCTCCATTGTATAAAAATACATGCTTAGGCACTCGGCATAATCCGCCAACAAACGTCTTGCCGGCAGCTGTTATTCGATAATTACCAACCCTATCACTGCCATCGTCTCGAATTGCCTTTTGATCCTCTATCAGGCCCCAGTAACGCAGTTTTGACCAGTCACCACCGCGAACTGTTGCTCCGGATATGATCCTGGAGAGATACGACGGGACATGGAGCCATTCCTTGTCAGGATTTGCCTGGAAGTACTTGTAAATGTACACAAGAGCCACCGCCATCGAGCTATTGAGCTTCCTTTTATAAAGCTTAACCATCTGGTGGCAGCATGGACATGATGCACCATCCTCAAACCTAACTCTGAGCCATTGCTTGGCTTCCTCTAGAGTGCAGTTACTACTCAAATCATTCATTGCCCGGCTCCAAGTTTACAATGTGAATGGGAGTACGTAATCGGACGGCATGACCCAGAGATGGGCAATGTTAGCCTGATCGACCAAGTCATCTACCTTGGGATACACCTCGACTGCCAAGAGGTCCTTGCCAGCTATTTCATTTTTGATCCGTTGAAGATCTGCCCACGAATGAGGCATTACTCCCGTATGATGTCGGATCCACAGGTGCGTGACTGACCCATGGCCAACTCCATGCAACCAAGCTGAGTAATCGCTGATCTGAACAGAATATCGATTGTTCAGATAGTTCTCTTCTCGCCAATGCTCGATTGCTGGGTTGGCGAATCTTGGCCTCAGTTCGTGGTGGATAGAAATCATCCTTTTCTCCCACGGTCCAAAGGGCTTCTTAGCCTCGCGCCTAAGCAATGCCTGCTGGCTTATTCCGCCCTTCTTACCCATACAGGCAACATCACAGCAAGACATCCAATTGTCTAGTGATTTGACTTTGTCATCGCCTCTTGAGACTCTGGCATTCATGGATATCCCCAGCATGCTTAAAGACGTAACTATTACAGGCGTCTATTGCTATGAATGTGATTTTCTAATTACGGTTCACGGATCTCCAGTTAACGAAGATTACAGATTGGCCACCAATCAGCACTCTCGCATCTATCACAGTGACAACAAAACGTCGTACAACATCCAGGGCACAGTTAGGCGACCTGCTGTCATTGAGCCTGTGACCAAGGTAAGGCTAGAAATGAAATTCCAATGAACACCAGAATACCAGACGTCTATCAGGTGTCCTGGTGGCCACGCGCCACCCAGGTCGGCGGCCCGACGCCAGGGCCAAGGAAGTACAAGCAATTTCACAGCGAAGCCGAGGCTGCCAGATTTCTCGATAGCCTTCCCTCAATTAAATATTGGACAAGGATGGGTAAGGTTAAGCCTGGGGTGTCATTGAAAAGCGGGGAGTGTGATTAGTGTTGAGCACCCTGCCCCAGGGATCGATCGGATACAGACAATTCCAAATAGGACAGAAGCCATGATTAAATCAACCGCTGAATATAAAGACCAAATTATTGTCATCTGGAACGGAGACATTATGGCTCCGACGATGGACTACATTCTCGATCAGGAGCGTGATAACCAACTTCGCTTCTTGGTAGGTCGCGTTAAACCTGAGGACGTGATTCAAATCATCGTTTTCGGTGAAGGCGCGATTTTTGATAGGACGATCATACATGGCAAGGACTACCTTGAGTTCCACGCCAATTACGCTAAGTCTTAGTGTTGATCCCCTTGGCGATTGCCGCCTCCGGGGCGAGAAGATCCTGACTTCCTCTTCTTGCTACTCTCTCTGGTCTCAGCCTCAATGATTTTCCTACGTCGATCCAGCTCGGACTGAATAATTGATTGCTGGCGACGTTGATGACACCCGCTGCAAACAGCGTATTCTCCGGCTCGGTCTTCGCAGACCAGGAATACCAGTCCAACATGGCCCTTGGGGATCTGCTTGATTCCGCAGTCGATGCACTTCATCTCAGGAAGACTGGTCACTTGCCAGACTTCTGCTTACGGGTGCCATCATAATAGATCCAATACGAGGGGCTCTTACACCTAGCTCCCTTTGCCCCTGTGGTTTTATTTGGCGGGTGAGCGTAGCGCCAGAACCCCTTCTTCTCTACTCTCATCCCGGAGGCACACAATGGGCATGTACGAATAATCTTGGTGTTGGAATCTAACCATTGCACAAATCTAGCTATCTGGAATTCAATCATTGCTTTGTCCTCGGCAGTCTCTTCGCCCTAATATCTATAAAGTCGGAATTATGACTGGCTGAAAAGCTATCAGGATCTACATCCTGATATTCCCAGTGCAACCGATCTTTCCTTGTTCCGTCCCCCAAAGTTCCAATCACCCTGACAAGGATGAACATTTTAGCGAATGAATTTCTCCTATCGATCTCCTGCTGGAGCTGTTCAGTTGTCAGATCTCCAATAGGCGTCTTTGCGAAATACTTGTCATGGAACGGGCTTGGCTCACGTCTCATTTCCTCCTGCGCCCGTTCGTTTGCTTCTTTGATTGGATCTTTCAATGGTTCACCTTCGGAATATAGCTAGGGGTATAGCTCGGATCGAAGAGCATCTTTTCGCCCTCAGTGCTTGGCCCCCACCAGGACCACGCAGTAACACCGCGACCACGGATACTCTTGTTCCATTCCTCGCAAGCTGCATCATCACTGTCAAATAATCCATACAGAGACCACTTTGGCGGCCCGTACCAATTCACCCTAATCAGAAGCATTACCGACTTTGATTTACGTGACTTAAATCCCATTAGAATCCCTTGAGCGGGGATACATAGCATTTTCGACAACGCGAATCGACAGTCATTGGCCCGCTGCACGTCCGGCAAAAGTTCAGCTCTCTTAATACGAGTGCTGCCACTGCAGCCTGCGCAGCTTTTCCTTTGATGGAACATCTTGGGGAGGTCATGAATTCGGCGATGACCTCCTTAAGCTCCTCATCGGATACTGGATCGTCGTTAATACATTTATCACAGGTGCAGATCATGGGGTATTCCAATACTTCCTTGCGTTGCGGCGGCGCACTTCAATACTTGCCTCGTATTCGGCTATCTTATCTGGATCAATAATCGGGCGAACGTCCTCAAGCCATTTCTCTAGCCACGCTATGCGTTCGGGGGTGCAATCCCACTTTTCAATCTCCCTTAGTTCCTGATCTTTACGGCTCCCGTTCTCTATTCTATGCATAATCAATGGGAAGGCTATGCCAATGGCTAGGGCAATACCTATTGAATCAACATAGCTCATAGATTGACATATCCAGACCATCCACATCCTGGACACTGAATTCGCCTTTGCGGAGGTGATGAAAGCATGGTGACCCCTGGGGTAGGATCAATAAGCTGGCATCCACAGACGTCGCATGAAATATCATATGCGTGGATGAAATAGGCGATATCCTGACCAACGGCCTTGGCTGTGCCGTCTACAATGCCTCTTAGGCATGCCCGAAGAGTATCTCTTAGCTGTTCAGAGGTCACGACTGTGACAGATTCAGCCTGTTCTAATATAGAGCGCAGGAGCTGCACCTGGCACTTGCGCTTCTCCTTACGATCGTCGGACACAGCCTTTTCCCATTCACTGAACTTGATCATACGTCCTCGCCAGACGTGCAGCGCCAGCGTTGGCATTCCAGGGAATCCATAAGGCCATCCTTACATTCACCAGGAGGGCAACAAGGTCCTCTTCTCTCCAGTGAAGTCCTGACCTCGTCCAGGATCTCATCCGTGGATGAACTCGTCAGCTTTTCCACAAGCTCACAGCCAGGATGGCCAAGGACTCTGCGACACTCAATCCTTATCAGACCGAGGGCGAGACCAAGCTCCGCAGGGGTGGCGTTACTGGCACACCGCAAGATAGCTCTGAGTGATCCGGTGAGTTCATTGTTGTACTCATTCAATCGCTCGTTCTCATCCTCAAGATTCGACAGCTCTGCGAATGTTGGAGGCGTATTCTCATAGCGCTCAACCTCGGCCAGAAGCTCTTCATAGGTGGAATGTTCACCCTGCGGGAGAGCATTGCTGATTACATGGCTATGAGGCTCAACGCGGCCACAGATAGGGCAATCATCGCCGGTTCTCATGGTTTCTTCATCCCACTTCCAGATCTCCAGCCCACTTGATAAGCTTCATTGATAAGCTGCGCCATCCATCGCCATAGACGATCTGAGTCACCTTCTGGATCATCATCTCTGGAGATCTCCATGAAGCTATCAGAGTACTTGACCCCCAGCGTACACAGCTCATCCTTGTCGTCTTCGAAGCCCATGGCCTTACTCTTTGTCCTGAAAGAACTTTAGCGCATCTTTGAGTTCCGAAATTTCCAGCTTCATATCTTCGATGCCGCGAGATTCAAGACGCTCTATCTTTGCTCGCATTTTGCGTATAGCTTCTTCGGCCTCGCAGATCAGGTCTACGTAGGGTTCTTCTTCTTCCTCGAAGGACTGGTTACGCCACCTGGCGATCCTGTGTTCTATGAGGCCACTTTCGTGAAATTCGCACCTTGGGCAGTTAGAGACCATAACCGTCTCATACTTCCCATCAGTAGCCTCAGACCCGCAGTGCCTGCACTTCTTACCCACGAATCACCTCCGCACGAGCAAGTCCATCGCCGAGCTGAAGATTCTCCTTCTCCCAGGCGCATAGAGCCTTCTCCTCACGCCCGGAAAGAATGTATGGACGTCTCCAGAGCAGGCCCTCGTAGACTGTGACGACAAAAGCTGCACGACTCAGTCTGTTCTTGAACTTATTCTCCAGGGCATCTGCACTGAAGAATCGAGTCCTATACCTATGCTCGCTAAACGCCTTAAGGATGATTCCACGCTTGATATCGCGCTTTTTCCAAACCATCATACGCCATGAGAGGTACCCGTGGATGATATTGCTGATCATCCTTGTCATCGGGTTTGTTTGAGGTTCTCGCTGAGAGCATTGAAAATGTCCGGTGTCAGCTGATTGAGGATTTCATCGCGAACAGTGCTGATCATAATCTTAACAGCAGATTCCTGGTCAAACTTGAACGACTCTGTAAGGATTGATTTTACAAGAAAATCCTTCCCATTGAACTTGAACCGAATATAGGCGATTCGCTCTTCACTGGGCGAACTTAGATTGAACACAACAACAACGCCGTTCAGCGTATTATCTCCGATCTGACACATCCCAACCACGCTGCTTCGCGCCGCCTCTTCCATCTCCCTGAGGAGCTTGACACTATCGTCGGTGGGGGCGCGATGCTCGTGGATTGTCTGTGGATAGGCTGGAGCTACGGTGCTGTGATTACTCGTCCAGTGTATCTTATCGCCAAAAATAAGTCCCATAGATGGCAACCATCACAGATGCCAATTCAATTGTCTAGCCCTGTCCGCCAGCTGCTTCCCGGTGATTCGTCGAGCGCCGACCATTATGCTTGCGCTCATTACGAATCATCTGTAGAGCCAACTTCAACAAAGATTCTACCTTTATATCCTCTTCTATCTCAGGCTCTACCGCTACCACAGCATGAGCTGGACGCCTTCCTCTGCGAGGGGTCATGCCATTCGCATGGTTCATTTTCTCCTGATTAAACTTCTTTGGAATCTCGCGTTTGCCCCGTGGAGTTATTGAGTAGGTTCCCCTATCAACTTTCTTGGCAAATCCTGATTCGACCAACGTTCGCATAGTGTTCCTGGTAGTGGACGTACCGCTATCCATCTCACCAAAGGCAGCGATTTGCAGCTCCCCAAGGTGCTTCTTTTTCTCACCCTGCCCAAGCGAGTGAAGTAAAGTTTGTTCTTTTTCGGTTAATTCGTTCCACTTCGATTTATTTGCCATGAGCGCTACCCTGTGCAAATCTCGTATCCAATTAATATCAAACCATATCAATCACTTACATATTGTAAACCTGCGCGATCTTCCGCGCCTCTGCGAGAGATTCCTCAGCTTATGCACATCCTGTCGATGACCGGAGCATGTGACACCATGCCTTGACAATAGGACTGTTCACTGGCGACATGGAGGTCTTACTGTGGCGAACACAATTCTCAACAAGTTGAAGCCGACACGCCGGGAGTATCAGTACTCCGACAGGTCTGGATATGGCTTTACTATCGTAACTTCGTTAGATAAGGAGTCGGGATGGTCTGCGAAGGTGGAATTTAGCTCACATGGTCTCTTGGATGAAGATGGGGCAGTTCAGCATCTCCTTCCGGCGCTTAAGCACTTCATACGAACCATGGAAAAACAATGACATCAATCGACCTATTTAGGAAGGCTTGCAAAGCATGGGGGGTGAAAGAGCAGGTTCATAAGAATAACAACCTCAATATCAGGCGTGATTTATCCTATAGGGGGAAATTGCTCGATGTCCACTGGAGCCCTGCCGTAGTCGCCGACTTGGCCCATTTTCACGGCGAAGAATCGGCCCAAGCATTGATAATAATGCTGCTCGATCGCATGTCTAAGGCCATTATGGGTATGCCGCTCGATCAAGAGGAGATAAATGAGCTGGAAACGTAAACAGAAGAACAGAACCGAGCATGGTCCGACCTGGGAGAATAAGAACCCAGGAGCTGGCTGCAATGCAACCCATGTCGCTCGTGCCAGACGCTGGTGGCAGAATTTCGCCCGGCGCACAGAGCGCAGGAATGGGGAAACGGCTTTCAAGAAGTTCAAAATGGGCTCACGGAGGGTCCGTCCCTCAACCACCGAGGATGAGTAATGGGTAGTTCAGCATCCGCAAACCTCTTTTATGGCTACGTCTTTGACCAGGAGGGCGTATTTCCCTGGGAAAATGAAAACGACGACTACGAGATCAGTGAGTCACGTCGCGACCGCAACTGGGAGGTTGAGCATTACTGGCTTCATATAGTCCTGGGAAAATCCGAAGAAGAAATCGATTCGATGGAATACAAGGTGAGGAGAGATCTGACTAAAAATATTGCCGTCGAAGTTTGCTCCTGGGGCGCCCTATACGATGGCAGTAGCTGCTATTACATTAGGCCAAAGGACAAGAAGGCTGACATCTGCGTGAGCTGGGATACCCCAACGGTAATCAAGCCATCAGAAATGCCCGTCAACTCAGAATGGGATACCGTTCTCAAGAAATTTGCCAGGGACATAATGATTGATCTGAAAGGCCAAACCCCTGCATGGCATTTGGTGGCTTCCTATGGCTAAGGTTCCCGCAAAGCCGCTCTCCGGCAAAGAGCGAAAGCACCTGGCCGATATGGCGTTGCTCGGCGCCATGGCGAAGGCTAGACAAATCTCCATCGTTCACGCGCATCTGGATGCTGCAATGGAGAGCCTTAGATCTTTCCAGGGGTGCTGGAGTCATTATTCACAAGATCCTCAGCTTGCTGAGATGCACGAAGACATCAGACTGGTGAGTCGTAAAATAGGGACCGACTGGGAGTATCTGCATGAGATCTTAATTCTTCTCTCTGACATGTCGATGGATGACATTGAGTACCAAAACCCTCGCTATGAAGATGAACTTCTATTGCGTGAGCTTGGAATCGACTACGACGATGAGGAGCCATTGGACGAAATGCCTTTCATAGAGCCGTTAGAGATGTACAAGCGCACGAGGGCTAAGTAATGGGCGGCAAACCAAGGAAAGATTCAGTTAAAATCGAAGAAGTGGAAAATCCCGATGGTCTCATCATGGTCGATGAGATGGATATATCCGAAAACGGTAAGAGCAAATGGGCTGGCATAATTTGCCCATTCGTCGGCGAGGCACTCGAAGTGAGGATACATCGCAAGGTCCATGCTCTGGACATTACCGCCATGAACATAACCAATATCAGTTTCTCTAGGCTTGGCCGAGGTAGGGCAGCGATGACTCCAGGAGGTGTCAAGCAGCTCATCATTAAGGTGAAGTATCGAGACCGAAGCTAATGCCGGCGTGTAGCCAAGGTATAGGCGGGTCGTTTATTCACGTCTGCGTTGGACCACCGCAGATCTTCCCCAAGAAACCAACATGCGCCAAGGACAAATGGAAGCTTGAGCAGCAGTTGAAGCGTCTGGATGTTCGCATCGAGGCATCCAGGGGCGAAGTGATGAATATGGAATGGCTTGGCTGGATGGATCAATACATGAGTGTCTTGAATGCGCTTGAAGTCGAGGGTGATTGACAATCAAACGTTATAGTTCGAGGATTCCACGGATGACTCCTCCGGCATGGATTCTGAAACTCATGAACAATATATCCAATTGTTTCGAAACGGCTGGAGAAATCAACTGGGTCTGGGCCATGGACGAGGGGGAGCACGAGATTCGAGTATTCCCCGTCCCATTCGACACAGGAAATGGAGAAGAGCTTGATGGCGACATTAGGCTTGACCTGGGCTACGCCGTGGCATACTTCGACCCTGAACCAGTCGTGCAGTGGCACCTCTCCGGTAGGGAGGAAGGTGCCTGCCATATCGAAGGAACGGTCAACGGAATTGAAGTGTGGATATGGTTCCTGGAAGCTCCGCCGGAAGATCTGGTCGATGATATTCCCGAGCTACCGCCGGATAGGGACTCGGATACGGACCCTGAATTGAACCTAAATTAGCCATGTTCGAAGTAGTGATTGAGGAGTTCCCCGTAAGCCACAGGAACGAGTATCCCGAACGGACCGTGATGAGGCTTGAAGATGAAGAGGTACACACGGTGTACGAATTCCTCAAAGACGGTAAATGGGAAGTGTGGGACGACATGGGATCTGCCGTATCAGTTTCCAGCTTCCTGATCTTCGCTGGTCTACTATCGAATCGAGAACTAATTGAACAGACTGCTCAGAAAGTAAGTAAATGAGAGGTCCACCGTTAAAGGAGCGATGTTTCAACTACCATCTCTACAATGAAGATCACGGTGCCGAGGAGCGCGGGCTGGCTTTCATGGTCAACACACACGTAAATACTGAGACCAGGCAGGCATCGGTATCAGTTGATGTCCAACAGCTTGACCGCGAGCTGAAGGCTACATCATCGGTACTCGTTCATGGGCTGGAACCGGAGAAGCTCAAGCATCTAGGGCTACTCCTCATAGAGGCAGCCAATTCCATCAAGTTCGATGTAGATAATTCCAATGATAGGAATATGGAAGTCTTGAAAGAAATGTTCCATAAGGCTGGCAAGCCGTGAGCATGACCGACACCATCTACTCTTTTATCTATATAGCCGTCTTCATCGCCGGATTCCTATTCATAACCTATGAAGCAGGACGAGATGGGGTTGGCCTGCTCAAGGCGCTAGATCATAACGACTACGGTCCCGCCATCCTGCTGTTATTGATCTGGCCGGCGGCTGTAGCCTTCGCTCTTGTCGCGGGGCTATGTTGGCTGCTGAGTTTCATTTTCCGATGGAATGGATTCATTGCCATCATGCCGTGGCGATGGGCGCATTGGCTTGGAGCCAGGCGCAGGAGGACCGAGTATGGGGATGAAACCGAGGCTGAGGAGCCATCAGCTTAGGCCTATTCGATTCAATGTCCCCAATCTTCCGGTATGGACCATCTATTACTGCCCTGCCTGTGATGAGGCCTGGTCGGATCGATGCCTGCCGAGACTCGATGCGAAATGCCCGCGAAAGATGAAAGTTGATGAGTGAACGTAAAAATAGCAAAGATGAACGTGTGGTAGAGATCGATTGGGAGGGAGCATTCTGGGAGTTGCGTAGCCTTGCTATCGCAGTTAGCCAGGGGCCGACCCCGATGGATATCAAGGTGGACATCGATTCCATCGTAAAGGCTCACACAAAATGACAGACATGAAGAAAATAATCGCCTTCAATGAAGATCAGATTGATCATGTCGTGCTCATTCAAAGGCAAGTGCTTGAGCTGTGCAACAAGCTCCTTGTTTCTGCCATCGAGCATGACCGAAGCAAGTTCTCAGAGCTGGAGTACACGGCTTTTGTTGAGTCCCGTGACTCCCTAAACCAGAGCAAGACTGGCACCGACGAGGAATACCAGAAGCACCTCAGGGGGGAGGCCATCCAACATCACATCACCAACAATCCGCACCATGCGGAGTACTGGGATGCTCGGAATGAGGATATGCCGTTCCATGAAATCATTTCCATGTTTTTCGACTGGAGATCTCGCTGTCTTGCCAAAGGAGGTAACATGGATGCCTTTTGGGAATACAATATTGCCAAGCTCAAAAACCAACCCCACGCTATCGCCATCGTGGAATGCCTCAAAGCGGAGTATGATTGATGCCTAAGTTTAGGAAAAAGCCAGTTGTTATCGACGCCATCCAATGGACTGGCAAGAACTGGCAGGAAGTTTATGACTGGATCATGCAATGGGATCTGCAAGATCCGGGCGTCTCATGCCTCAAAAAGGTGGTGACCATCTCAACCCTTGAAGGCGACATGACCGCATCGCATGGTGACTTCATCATCAGAGGTGTCCAGGGCGAGTTCTATCCATGTAAGCCTGATATTTTCGATGCTACCTACGAACCAGCATAAGTAACTCATAGCGTGCCAGACCAGATAATCTTCGTTAGAGACGGTAGCGGTCACATAGTACGCGATCGAAACAGGCGACCAATCCTCGAATCAGACCTGGTCTGCGGTAGCTGCGAAATTGTAATGGCTCGCATCCCGGATGGCCGCCAATGCCCTTGCTGTAGCAATCAGAATGGCGTGCCGCCGATCATCCCAGGAGAGCTATCGAGATTACTCATGGAAGCAATCAAGCACTGGTTCTTCAAAAAATGCTGCAAGTACGGTTTCCATATCTACGAAGACATGGAAACTAGAGACGAGAAGACAAGGCACGGAACCCTATTTGGGATCCCCATCGAATCCAGCGTCTTCTTCAGAACCTGTGCGAACTGCACTAAGGAGCAGCGAATGGATTGGTTTGTTTGGCGTGACATTCCACCAATCGCGCCGGCCAGGATGATCAGTGATGAATAGCGAACTAGAGCAAATGATGAGACGGCTAGCCGCAAAGGGAGTCGATAGTGCCCGTAGACGTAAGCTAGAACGGGACAGGGCCGATAGAGCGATGATCCGCCGCAAACTGCAAAGGGGTCAAGAAGCTCGTAGTCGCAAAAAATTTCTGGAAATCAGGAAGATAATTATCGACCTTGAACATGAAAAATATCTTGATGAAAAGGAAGCCATTAATGCTCTTGGGTCTGCTGAGCCACTAAATCCGCCAACACCACCTCGCAACTGGAAGCAGCCAGGAGATGAAGAGGATGATGCATACTGGCGACAGCTGGCCAGATCATTTCGTACGTATGATATGCACTACCTGTCCAGCGAAGAGGTAGGTGACGCCATCCGGTGTGTGACTCTAGCCGCACCAACCCGGACTCCTCAGCCTATGAGCCCCGAGCAGGAGTTTGACAATGGTAGCTACAGCGAGTGACCACTTGGCCTATGATCTCATTCCCAAGGGCGGCCATGACTATTGCCAGATAACCTATATCTGATGGTTTTGGTCTCCGGGGAATTTCAGCATGTCTAATCTCTATAGTGGCGAAGCCACGTCGATTTTTTAGAAAATCACACACTGTGAGGCACCAGCACACATTTGGTGAGTCCTACTCATCCAATTATCGAGCACTTACAATTATCGGCTTTTCCGATAACTTCAGATTATCGGTTCCCCTGATATCTACGAGAGGGTGGCTCGGCCATCACGGATGAAGCCATGCCACTTGCATCCCAGTTTCAGAAGGACACTTATCGCTCCCGGAGGGACGAAGGTGATGTCTGACAGATCTACCCCCTCTGGATTCCAACCTGGATGTCCTTGTAGCTTCACGGACCTCTCCCCTAGCTTCGAGAACCATAGAGTGATCGAGTGGCTCCCCTCCGCCCCCTTAGCCTTGAAGCACTTCGGGCAAAGGAAATCCATTCCATGGGCATCGGCGAGAAGCTTTGTCTCCCTGAATCCTCCACCGCCACTTCCATCATTCTCTATGAATCGCAGGAGGCGACCCTCTAGATCCTCCTTCAGTGAATAGCTCATTCCTCATCCTCTAGCTCGATTAGCCCATCCCCTAGCCACGTCTCGATGGCATGGGCCTGGGTTATGGACATGCGACGATCACCGTTAGGCCAGTTGACGTAGATGGTCTCCCCCTCAACCTTACGTTCCAAGGTAATGCCTCTCCGAGGATCTAGGAATACGTCCGTCTGCTCATCATCCACGATGAAGCCCATGTATACAGTTTTGATGATCTTGTATCTCAATCATTGCTCCAATCTTCCCAGCGCATCGTCCCCTTGGGCAGGTTCAGGGTGTGAGCCTCGTCCCCAAGCACGTAATACTCGGCTCTCAGGCCCATCTCAGGCGTCCCCAGCTGCTCCCTGAGGTACCAGGCCCTATTCCTCCTGACGACGTAAGGCGGAGGCTCAGTGATGCCTTTGCGAAGGACAGCGCAGGTCATTGCACGTTCGTCGAACTGATTGATGAGCATGATCACCCAGCTTGTTTTACGCTTTTGTAGGTATTCATCACACATACTTGGCCAGATTCAGCTCAGCGGCATAGTACTTCGTCGGTATGTATTCGGGCCAGTCGTCCCCATCTTCCTGGCCCTCTTCCCAGTCGGCCTGCTCCCTGGCCTTCTGGAAGGTGATCCATTCTATGGCATCCACATAGCTCGTGAAATACCCAGCCTGATCACACACGCCGTAGTCGTACTTGATGCAGATGACCCAGATTCGATCCTTCGTCATCCCGTCGATCATCTCAAGCAGATCTGATACCTCGTCGGTAATGATGGACGGATACAGGCTCCCCACCATCTCCCTAGAGAGCTTCGCCCGGATCTCAATCTGCTCCCTGATCTGGGGTATCTTCTTCAGCTCTCCCCATCTATTGCGAGGGAGGTAGTACGGGCCATCAGTCATTCATAATTCCTAGACAAATGCTCTAGCCAGACTTCGTTCCTAGCGAAGAACTTCGCGCACCAAACCGCCCACCAAATATCGATAAACAGGGTTAGCCCAATCGACAGCTCAAGAAGGACTGCCAGCATGGTCAATCCGAGGAGACTAACGATACCTATGACGAAGGCTTTGATCCTATATCCCTGGACGTTGAACTTCATGGTGAGATCCAATAAGCACACTGGATGACATACTGTTGTCCCCATCCATAGGAGACATTGCAGCTCCCCATCTCTGCGTACCAGGATGTGAAGGTTATTGGTCTGTATTCAATCATGGCCTCTTTCGACAGATCGATTGAGTTGGACGAGACCTGCTGATCTCTTGGACTCATGATACTCAATTTCCTCTGCCAGCACTTCACGCCAAGGCCTACCATCGGAGCGATGGCGTCCGCATGGTGTGAATGATGTATACCCAGGATAGCCATCATGCGTATCACCTTGGTTTATAGTTGTAATATCCAGGCCTTCGGAGCCCATCCGCAAAGGATGCATCCAACAAGCGAGCGGCTTATATGTCCACGGATGCTCATTATTCCGATCAGCAAACACCTGAAGAGAACAGTGACCATCATCGAAGGCAAAAACACACCGCGTTTGCTCAAAGTGCGCCGGAAAATCTAGATTTTGATACTCCCATGGACGAGTATCCGTCTTTAGCCCAGGCTCACTATCCAGCCAATGATCAACAACGAATGGCTCCAACGGCAGAAAAGCAAAGAACGTAGTATCTCGTCCGATTGCCTCTCGAATACGAAATTCATCATCAGGAACTAGATAGGCCCCATCATAACAACAGCGAGCCTCACACTCTGAAATATTACAGCGCTCAAGGAGTAACATCAAAGCGCCACGGTTCCACTAAGCACCCATCGATAATGTAGGCGCCGCTTAGGCGGTTTAGTAAAATGAGCAAACACTGGCTCGGAAACATAGGTCAAGATCTTATACACATTTGGCTCACCAGCAAGTGCCTCTGCCAAGGACATCTTCGGAGACGGAACATGAACATGCCATAGACCACCAGTCTGTCCAGCAGGACAGATCGGGTAAGGGCAGGGCATCCTCCGAAGCCAGCCAGGAACTTGATCGTCTGGCTCCTGCGGATGATCACACCCAATGTCTCGCTCCTCAGTTAGGATGTGCCGCCAGAAAATATTTTCGTACTGCTTGGTTACGAAGGGTACGTCTCTGTAGATCTGCGGAGCTGCGCCGCCACACAAAGGGACGAGACGGCCAGAGAAGCCAAGAAACATATCCTTGTCTTGGATAAGCTCCCACTCCTCAAGTACCCTGTAGCCAGGAAAATCGTAATCAGTCTTCATCTCCGGTGCTAGAGAACTTCTTGCTTGGTGACTTCCAGGTGGACCCAGCTTCCGCCATAGCCAGGACCGTCCGGTTCTTCCCCATCCCAGCTAAGGGCAAGCTCTGTGAGCTGTTTCTTGGTTGGCTTAGTGCTGAACACAGCGAGATAGTCATCGCCGGACTCACTTTTCCCCTGAACCACCCAGACCTCTTTCATCTTCTTATCGTCCGCCATCCACGATCTATTACCACAGGATGTCTCATAGATGGTGTCTTTGGCCAGATCTGCCGCATAAGATCCTCCATTGGACTCCCCATTGATTGCAATATCCACAAGCGCACGCCTGAGATATAGAAGCAGGTGACGATTGGGTCCTCTCCCGACAGATGGCGTCAATAGCCTCCGTTGATCTGATATCATCCCAAGAAGATGCGAGACTTCCCTGCGGTAGTAGTCACGTTGACTCGATACAGTAGTCAGATCACCCATGAGTTCACCGAACTCAGCAGCCTGCTCACCGGAGATCACATTCGAATAATTTTCGACACAACCAGCACAGGCAGACTTTTTTAAAATCACTTTTCGTATTCCGTCAAAAAAGTCTGCGCAATTCTCCCCTGTTCCGTGTTGCGGTCTTTGCGCACAACCATCTCAATCCCCTTGAGGAGCATATCTCTGTCTTGCGATAACTTGTTCCGCTCCACCAGAAGATTTGAGAGAGGGCGCCACTCCACCTCCGTCATGCAGGTACCGCAATGCGTCCCTGAATTCTGAAGACCCATGAGCCAATCCCTACAAGTAGGACAGTAGCGACCCTTGCCGCCCATTCCTGGCATCTCTGGACCACGGTCCAGATTTCGTCGAGCCTCATCGCGCTGGCACCTGGCCTCATGTCTTTCCATAAGGGCTTTCTCAAGCTGCAGTGATGTCTCATCGAGACACTTCATCTGATACTTGGCACAATTTCTATCGCTACTGTGCTCTCCCTCGTCGTGATAGCAGATATCACAAAGTTCACAGTATAGGTCTGGACTAGGTACGCTCAAACATCTTCCTTTCAAGCTCCTCAACTCGATCTTCCAGAGACTTCAACCTTTTCTCATAAGCCCCTCGAACGCTCTCTAACATTTTTCTCAACGCATCTGATTCAAGACTCATTTACCTACTCCGTGCAAAACCAATGCTTCTTACGCTGTTCCATCAAATTCAAGAGAGCAGCCCCTTCCTCTTTTACGAAGTCCGGCAGCACATGCCATTCCTCCATCGGCCCAACGCCATAGACAGACCGAAGAACTCGCCCCTCCCGGCGGCGACACCATGGACAAAAGCGATAGACAAATTTACTCTCCCCCTCGGGTCTGATCTTAATCCACCTGTGGCTGCACTCACTCATCGATCACCGATACAGAAACAACGATGTTGCACTGCTTGCAATATAGGGTCTCAATCACAACCCATCCCTCGGTCCGATATCTGTTCAGTTCCATATGAGGGCATGTGACAATTTCATTGTCACCTATATCTGATGATTTTTTATCCTCCAGCATTTTCGGCTGACAGTCTCCAATGTTCAGCCAGGCGATTTTGGATTTTCCAAATTTGATACGATAACTCATGGACTCTCTCAGCTCGGTGATGTTCTGTAATCAACCGCACGGCAATTACATAAGTGAGCTTGACAATATTTTCAAGACCTATAACAGAACAACTGCATATCCAATGGGAATGGCTGGGATTTTCCCTAATTATGATTCCAGGATAGGTGTAATCTAGAATCTGATCAGATTTTGTCCTTATTCATGGCGATAGCAATCCCCGCGTCGAAGGCGGCTCTTAGCTCTTCCCGGAGTTCTTGATTGAGATATCTTTGGCCGATGAAGTCATTGAAGGCCATGTCGCGCCATTGGCCATGCCTGGTTTGGCTAATTCTCTCTTCTGCGCCCTCTTCTATGTCTGCTCCGCTTGATATCCCAATCAGGTCCTCCCAAAGCGCGTAGTACGGTCCATTCGGCTCTTGCTTGCAGGGTGCATATCGAGCGTCCCCTGGGGCTTCGTCATCTTTGTAATAGACACGAGAAATCCTATAGTTGCCGTCGTATCGCACGATGAAGTAGGGCGGATGGTTCTTATCCTTGATGATGGTGGCATCGACGACGCTGTCGAGTTCAGAGTCACCGCTATGGAGGGTTAGAATCCAATTGCATCTAGATCCCCTACCCCAGGCTTGCTGCTTCTTGCCGGTCATTGGTGTCTCTTCGCATCTAGAACAAACGACGGCGATCATCTCGTGGTTCCCAGGCAGCTTATTCGAGCATTTGGGACACCAAGTGCGGTTGTCTATCAATCTGCACACTCCTGCATCCCCACCCCTATCTCAAGTGTGGGCAGACATCGCTCGCAGACCGGTTCCGAGACATTACACTCTGGAATATTAACCATAGTGCAAGGAGCGCAGTGACCACAGGAGACGCAATGTCTAGGTGGGCGCTTCTCATTCTTGGCGTTTCTGCGCTCCATACAATCTGGACATCCCCGACCAGGATTAGGCGGCGAGGTCGTAAAGCACAACCAGGCGTTGCATTTGTGAACGTCACACCAGATCGGATATTGCCTACTTTCGGAGTAGGAAATGAAACAGCAGAAGTTATCTATACTCCAGCCACCACAGCTACGATGACTCATCAATCGTGACACTCCATGCTGCACAGAATTTTCATCCCTGGATACCTCCATGGCCTTTGCCATTGGCGATATCACTAACCCATGCTCTAACCCAGTCCATACTATTGCCTCTGTCGATGCCATCCAGGATGTGCTGGCCATCCTTTTTGTGGTTCTCCCGAAATAGAGCGAACCGCGCCTTATACTCCGTAAGACGCTGCTGCATGATGAGAATATCCCTCGCTTGATAGCAGCTGATCTGCACTGGCTCGACGTTAAGGTACGCCCGCTCAAGCTTGCTCTTGAATTCCTCGCTCATTGCGCCCTGCTCAGTATGTGGGCCACCGCAACCTCTATGACTCATCAATCGGGACACTCCACCATGAAGTGCCGCCCGCAATCCTGGCATTCATACTTGTCACAGCAGCCATCGTCACAAGAGCCGATGTCTTTCGTGTTCCGATGGTTACAGGCAGCTCCGATTGTCCTCGAATCCACACTTCCCAGGAACTTACCGTCTTTATCGTAAAATGGTGCCTGACTCATAGCTTCTCCTTGGTTTCGATCATTCATGACCAGCTTTAAACACTAGCGTCACAGGAACCACGCCCTTCCTAAAAGATGAAACCTGCACATCCTTGCGACTTACGTGAGGAAAATTCTCGCTCTTGGCGAGCCTGTTGTCGTAGTAGCCAAAGTATTGGATGCAATCCTCGTCCAGATAGATAGACGTGATCGGCTCTCGGTCTTCCGTGACCCCTTTGCGGAGCCAGACCTTCAACTCAATATCGGGTAGTCGAAATCGACTCATGGTTTGTCGTACCTTCTCAGTCCCCGACGAACCAATTCCCGGCGAGCTTGATGCCAATTCCAAGTGAACGTATTCATTTGTGCCTGTTCATAAATAGTGAGTTCCCCATTGTGACTTGGATACCAGGGAATATGGAACCTCTTGCCACCAATATGAAACGCGCTGTTCTTGGTTTCCCGTAACGAGCGATACCACTTGATTAGATCTTCATTAGACAGATCTAAAATATGCGTATACGTCAGCATGCGAGCCTTTCGAGCACTCATAGTGGAAAATTTGGACAACCAGCCTTGTGCTCGCCATCCCCCCATTGCGCAGAAAGTTCACAACCACAACCCTTACATCTTTGCAGACCTTGTCTCACCGGAGACCACTCCCTACCAAGCGCCTTGGCTTGCTCCCATGCCGCAGCCTCCCGAAGCGTAACGACAACTGCCGTGCCATCAGCACAATGAACACATGGTTCAAAATCGCCAAGGTTATACTCAGGTTGTGCCGGCTCATTGCTCCCGCAGGCGCAATGCCAGTAAGCGTCCATCACATCATCAGCCATCTACACGTTCCCCTACTTGGCTCTGTGCAATCGACCCACAATGATCACAGAAGCCATCCCAGCCCTGGATGTCTGCCTGCTTTTCAGCTGTGGGATTCCCACACTTTTTGCACATGTACTTGGGCCTAGGCTGCCCCTTTTTCACCAAAAGCGCAGCGAGTTCCTCAAGATTGTCGTCGCTTATCACCATGAAGCAGTCGTCGCTGCCAGGCTTTCTCATGACAAAGGTCAGCTTGCAGTCGGAATGAAAATGCTCACTCAGGCCAGAGAGTGCAAATTCAACCCGGTTGCGGATATCAAAGAGCTTGGCATCAGCCATCTGCGTTCGCCTTCACAAGCGCAACCATGCCGTCCCTCTGGGCATCAGCCAGGGTATCCGACCAGCCCACGATCTCCTTGTGGCCAAAGTTCTCGCACATCTCAAATCCAGCCTCCCCAACCAGGACTCGCCACTTGTACTTGCCATGGCCATTTCGCAAGATACTGACGTAGCGAATGCCAATCTTGCCGCTGTCTATGCCGGTGATGATCCAGTCGGTCATGAATCACCCATCTGCATCCCTCATCGTTGCGAGTTCCTTCGCCACATCGGCTGCCGTAGCGAACTCCATGTGAGTGGATGCGCTGGATCTAGACAATAGCGACAGGACGAACTCCCCATCCTCACAGGCTTCCACTCGAATTTTGCTGGTGGATGGCAGCACAAACCACATGGAGATCAGGAAATCGGCAGTCCGGACAATCCTGTCGGGTTTGATGTCGCGGTAGCTCAGTTCCCGTAGCAAACTATCCGCCGCAAGATAGCTCACCCGATTGAGTCCATCCTCGTTGAGAGTCTCCAGCTTCCGAAGCGCTCGTGAATGCCAGTCATGCCACATCGTTACTTCTCGCTCATTTCCTGTTCTTTGAGCATGTCTTCGACCTGTATCCACATACTTCTGTCTCCTGTCTGGGCGCAGAAAAGCTGAGCCAGCCTACTCATCTCCCTAAGAGTATCCTGGATACTAGGGAGCCTCTTAGGCTCTTCAATCTCTGTGGAGATCTGAAGGTCCTGATAGAGATAGCCACCAAGAACTCTGATGTCCTCGACAGATCTGATCTCAAACGTAGCCGTATGCGCAGGGCTTTTCTGAAACCCTCCGCCGACCTCTAATAGCTTACCTAAGATCTTCAACTGATCTCCTCTCCACGACAAGGGCATGCGCCCAGCCATTGCCCATCGGCGCTGTGTAAATCTCCAGTGCCATCACAACTCTGGCAACGCTTCGAGGTGTCTTCGGTAGAAGGCGAAGCCACGCAATTTTTTATTTTTCCAGGTCTAGTTTCCTCATCCTCATCCTCATTGGGCATGGTCACAGCAATAAATCCCTCCCCGGTGCAGCAGTCAAGGTCCCCGCAATGGAAGTAATCACACTCCGGGTAGTCGGTTGGAACAACGTCCCCCGTGATCAGTCCCTGACAATTCTCGCATCGCCAGTTCATCAATCCACCCTGGAGATATGAGAGATGAGCTGCCGCTCCGCATCCATCGTGTGAAAGGCCATGAGGTTGCTATCTGGGGTAGCCTTCCAGATGACCCGTAGGGGCTCCTGTTTCGGCGCTCGCAGCCTGTAAAGGCGTATCGCTGCGCCAGCAGCCCAGAGCAAGGTAGGCGCTGCCAGGAGGAGTATGAGTGACCATGTGTCCACTAGGGGGCATTACGCAGGGGATGATTCCAATTGTCAATCAAGGGGGGGCTACTAGATATTGCTGTAAGTCTTCCGACGTACACAGTTCATTATCGTACCTTTGTCTACATCATAGATTTGCGCCAATTTCATATAGGAAGTGCCACCCTTGGCGTATTCAGAGCGTATTTTGAGAACTTCCTCTGAGCGCAGTGGGCCTCTGGATGATTTCCCATGCCTGCCCTTCTTGGAACGATCCCACATATTAATTTTATGGGTGCCCAAAAATAGGTGATCAGGATTGACACACGGTGGATTGTCGCAAGTGTGAAGCACCTGCATTCCCTTAGGTATTTTGCCGTTTACAATTTCCCAGGAAGCACGATGTGCTCGTCTTCCCAAGAGTCTAGAGACGGAACATCCATACCCATCCTGGTCTTTAGATCCTGTCCATACCCAACATGCACCACTCTTATCAACCCTAGCCCAAAATCGCTCGATGGCCAGCTGCATCGGATCTCGCCAAACGCCGCATTCCTTGGCCAATTCTGAAATCTTAGCTGGGCTGGTCTTGGCTTTCTTGCCAGCCGCCACGGCGGTATCCCCATCGACATAAAATTGCAATCCTTGCCTTAGGCGATCATGAAAATATTTTCGGCGCTCTGCGGCAGCAAAACGTTTTTTTTCTGCAACCTGCCTGCGCTTATGCCTGCGATGCTCTAAATCTTTTTGCTGCCCCTGGTATGGACTAACGCCAGATAGCAATAGATAGCGATACATCGTTCTTACCGCAAAGCGTGATTTGATAGCAGTAACAGCGATGCCATTTTCTATGGCCTCTATCCATCCTAAAATTTCCTGCTTACTTGGGGATGGGCCTACTGCCCAACCATTAGCCTTCAGCATGCTCCTTAGCTTGGGACTATGGACATCATGCCCTTTCGCATACTCTGCAATGTTTTCTCCATCATATTCTTCGACCGCATTTCTTAGACGCTCATCCAGAAGATCACGCTTAGATTTTATCCCATGGGCACGCAATTCATCAGTGACAGCGCCCATGCCTATCCCCAGTTCTGAGGCAATCTCCTTAACAGTAATCGAGTCAAGATACATTCCAAGAACCCGTCCTAACTTCTCACTGCGCCGTTTTGCATGCACGGCAGCCACGGAGACGCCAGAGGATTCGATCCTGGCTCTTGTGGTTGGCACTGTCAGCACATATTTTGCCGCCAGTTCTTCTATGGTAAGGCCTCCCTCGAACTCCTTTGCGATTAGCGCTCCGATGCGCCTTGTTTCGTGAAGCTTCAGATCGAACATCTCCCGCCGCTCCCTAGCCTGCTTACGCCGCTCTAACCTAAGAGCAGTAGATCCAGGGGCGAACTCAGCATAATCATCCTTGGTTAAGGACTCGCCATCCAATGCCCGCCGCAGACCGCCAATATACATCCAAACCATCAAGATCAGCCTAGCCCCGCCTTGACAATTCCTTAACCTATATATCCGTGTTTTTTACTTTTCCGGAATTTTTCGGTTCCAATACACAGACGCCCCGCCTCATCTCTGCATTTCTGTTTGCAATATTGACAATTCCATCAAAACCTATATTGGTTGAAAATGGTCCCTGGCTAGAGATGACAACCGGCTCGCGATGTGCCAACTTCCCACCCATGTGCCCGGAGAGAATGCCAATAATATCAACACTTTACACATGTGTGCCATGTAGGTAGGAAAACTCATAGTCCAATGATTACGCATACTTATTATGAGTTTTCCTACCCCGGCAAGGTCTGGGCCAGTCACACGCCATGCCAGGCTGAGCCACGTCAAGCACTATGCCAGTCAAGGCATGGGCCAGGTCGAGCCTGGCCCGATACCGTGCCAACTATTCCATCTCTTCCATGAAGTCTCGAAGAGTCTGGACAATGACAGGTTGCCGACGTGTTGCGCTTGATTGACTCCAGCCTACTGCGCTTGCGGCTTCTTTGGCCGTGTTGCCAGCGAGCACTAGGCCAATGAAAGTAGCTTCATCGGTCTTCAGACAGGCGCTCATGGCGTTTCTAAGCGCTTGCAGCTCCATATCCCGCTCGTGATTGTCAAGGCCGTTGCCGGCAAGAGTCATGCCCTCGTGTTGATCGTTGATATCATCTTTGCTGAGGTGTTTATCAGTGTGATTGACACTGCCGCCGTGCTTGCTGTTACGGTGTAGGCGAACGTAGAACAAGGCGGCATTCTTGGCGCTACGTAGGGCAAAGCGCTTGAGGTCGGTTTCGGTGTCAAAGCGCTCGGTGCCTTGCGCAAGGAGCATAATGATTACATCGTTTCCGATGTCCTCTATGTCGGCGTTTTGCCTACCAAGTACGCTAGTCACTTTGCGAAGGATGGCTGGCAAGAGAGAAATAATTTGGTTGGTTTCGGTGTTGCTCATACCTCTATTATAAGGATATCCGCTCCATGGTCAACACCATAATAGCATTGAAGTTATTTTAATTCCTCAATGATATAGGCTATTTCAAATACATAGAATAGCTAGACTATTGAGAGAATATCGCTATAATAGAGGTATGAGCAACCAACCAAACCAATCACAAATCGATACTCTTACCGCTATCCGCGACGCGGCGGCCGACCTGCTAGCCGAAACAGCTAAGCGCTACCGTGACAATGCCTCTGGCCCGCTTGCCGACGTTTACGAGCTTGAGATGGATGCGGCTTTCGAGGCGCTAGATCTGGCGGGTCGCAATCTTCGCGAAGTACGCGACGGGTACCGCAACACCTACCCCCACCCTAACGCACGGTGTCACCAGCACCACGCAATCCCAGGAGCCTGCAAGGGCCACCGGCACTAGGGGCCACGGCCCACGGGTCGCCCTTCGGGGCGATCCGCCCATGAGGATTGGAAAACTCATAGAGTTTTCCTTATATACTAGGCATGTAGGGGCTTTCGCCCCTTGTGCCCTTGCCACCTAGCGAGGTATCTTGATACCGAGTCGCGCTAACTCGGTGTCAAGGAACTCTTGCAGCCTATCGGTGAACCACAGATCGGCCTCTGAGCCCTCTAACTCTTCCGGCTCATTGATTCCAAGCATGGCGCATATCTCAGTGTCAATGCAGCCCTCGGCGCATGGTTCACCGTTACGAAGCATGTAGCGGCTCAGCCATGGACTTGCATCGCGGCAATAGTTCAAGGTTAGCGTGTACACAGAATCGCCAACGCGCAGATCTGCGCTGAAGTCCTCAATGGTAGGGATATCGGGAAAATTGCGGTTTGGTTGATTGCTCATTCCTCTATTATAATGATATTTGCTCAATAGTCTAGCTATTCTATGTAGTTAAAATAGCCGATATCATTGAGGAATATATAATAGTTCAATGTTATTATTATATTGACCTGAGATGCTAGAAAAGCGAATATATATACATGCTGAACACCGAAACCGTTTCTCAAGTCCTGGTCACTGGCTCCACCTGCGAGCTAGCAGACCTTAATGATCACGCCGTTAACATAGTTCGCGACTACTGCCGCGAGCATGGCTACAATGCAGCCGCTCTGGTAGCTGAAGAGCAAGTCCGGATTGACGCTGGCAATCTTAACTTGATGGCATACATCAAGGCTAAGCGAGTAGGCTCGCGCATGCGCCTCATTCGCTCGGTCCGCCGTGCAGTCTGGACTGTCATTGCCACTCGTCGCGCTTTGCGAGGTGTAGCTTGACACTTTGCGAGGCAATCGCCGCTAAGCAAGCGCGGGACGAGCGGGGGCCATGGTTCCCTGCCGGCGGCGGCTCAGAAGTCCCCTTCGTAACTCGCGGCGGCTATCGATTGCTTTACATGTTCCAGCCATCGACTCGAAAGCACGCACACCTTGACCTCGATCGCGACATGTTCGTTAGCGATGAGGAGATTGACGCCATCCTAGCCTAGCCCTTCGGGGCTTCGGCCCTGTGATTGGAAAACTCATAGAGTTTTCCACCTTTACATGGGCCAATGGCCACGGCCAAATAATTTCGATTCGCTGAAATTCTGCGAGAGCTGAGGTGTTTACTTACCATGAGCAACACCATGAATCACTCCGACTTCGTCTCTCTTGCCAAGGTCCGCATGACTACCGAGGTCATCCCATATCGCACCGATTGTCCACCGTCGGACTGGAGCCGGGATGCAACCCACTATGGCATCATTCTCTATCGCGGCGGCGACCGCACCGCTGAGGCTGCTCGCTTCATGCTGGAGTATTCGCAGGGCTCCGCCCACACCAGCCCGCCAACCGTGGCCGCCGTTATCGGGTGCCTGCAAACAGACGCCTCAAGCGTCAACGAGTGCGACACGTTCGAGGAGTGGGCCGATTGCTTCGGCTACGATACCGACAGCCGCTCCGCCGAGCGCATGTATAAGACCTGCCGGGCGCAGGCATCGAAGCTCCTGGCCTTCCTGGGATGCGAACTCTTCGATACTCTCATGGAGTGCGAAGAAGAGTAGCGGCAAGGGAGCCGGGCCTTCGGGCTCGGCTTTGCTGCGCATGCATGGAAAACTCATCTGATAATAGATGGTTAGAGTTTTCTTAAATAAAATGCAGAGCCTTGTCAGATGCTGAGCCTTCGCCGCGTCCTGGTCTATGAAGGCAGCGAGAAAAGGTTTCAATCCCTGAAATTCCATCATCGCTGAAGTGTTTACTTACCATGAGCATCGCAAAGCACACCGAATCCCATCTTGACCATAACCTGAGCGCAAAGCAACTCGCCTTTGTGCTGGCTCAAGACCCAACCGACAAGGGCGACCCTGCTAGCCCCGTCAAAGTCTTCACGGTGGAAATGCCCGCCGAGCTTGGCACCCTTCCCTGTGGTCTCTACGGTCCCGCCTGTGGCGATAAGCCCATCATCGAGTCATCGGTGCAATACATGGTTCGAGGCAACAGGAAAGGCGCGAGCCGCCTTATCAAGCCCCACGAATGGATGGGAATGACTGGGGACTACCCGGTTAGCACTCCGGCTCCACTCCGCCCAAGTAACAAGGTTACAATCGTAGCCGGCCCGCATGATGGGCATGACTGGGTGCTCTTTACTTCCTACGGTGGACCCGAAGCTCCCCGCGAGCCCTTCGAGTTCGAGGCTGAGGACACCAGCCCGCCCGCCGTTGAGTCCCGTGAGTTCTGGGCAACGCATGCCCTTACGGAAGGTTAGATTTTACCAGGTCCCCGGCACGGCCTTGCTAGGTTGTAAGTCTCATCCGGTCGCTACGGCGGCCAAGAGCATCACGCAAGGCTCTGAGAAGTACCGGGGGCCGCAACCGTTGTCAGAAGTGGTGTTCTGGTCATAGATGGCTCCGGGTAATTCTGCTCGGGGCCATCGCCTTTTGAGTTCGAGGAAAACTCTACTCCATGATCGGCTTGCATCTTTTCTCGCTTTGCCTGAAATTCTAGGCGAGCTGAAGTGTTTACTTACCATGAGCAACACCATCAAAGTCTACCGAACTACCTCCAAGGGCGTGAGAGTCCTTGACTTCTGCGGCCCCGCCGACGAGCGGGAGGCCCGCGAAGATGCTGGCTATTACAACGTGGTGCGAATGTACCGCGACGCTGGAATCAGCCGCCGCGTCATCAAGCGCGGGCTCACCTTGAGCGAGGCGCAAGCCCACTGCAAGGACCCCGAAACCAGTAGCTCCACCTGCACAAAGAGCGCAGGAAGGACCAGAACGCGCCGCATGGGCGCATGGTTCGACGGCTACGAAGCCTGCAAGAACTAGAAGATTTTCCAGCGCTAGGCGATGAAACGATCGCTCCGTAGCAAGTACAAATCCCCGAGAAACCTGGGTTGAGCTGTGGGTTCCTAGGCCCAGCAATCGATAGTCCGGGGGGAGGAGGAAAGCGTTTGATGGAGTGGGGGTGGAGCCTAGCGCTGGTTTTGCTACGTCCAGAGGAAAACTCTAGATGATCATGCCATTACCTGAGTTTTCTATCCATCATCGTAACTTTCTGCGTTTTCGCTGAAATTCTATCGAAGCTGAGGTGTTTACAAGATATGAGCAACACCGAATCGAAACCAAGCTATTCCGACCGCGACCCCAAAGGATGGGGCGGCGACCCTCGCCGGGGAGCGGCCATGGGCCGTGGAACCTGGGCTGGCCCGGCAGATTTTTCTGGCCGAATCACCCTCCGCCGAGTCCATCTTGACAATGGTGGGTATGATACCAATGGCACCTATTTTGGCCATGGTGATCCGCTTTACTGGTACGCCTCCGACGATGGCGAAATCGATGGCATGCTCCGCGCGGCCCCTGCATACGATACCAAGAAATCACGCGCCGATGCTCGCCGTCAAGTCCTGGAAATGTATCCAGATGCGAAAGTGAGGCGATAAGTACCGCCGGGCTCCGGCCCACGCCGCCTTGAGTTTTCCTACTCTTTCCCTGAAATTCTAGCGGAGCTGAGGTGTTTACATACCATGAGCAATGTAAACCTTAGAATCCTCCGCCAGGCTGGCCATCGTCCTAACTTTGAAGAGGTCATCGCCCTTCGCCTTGCCACTGCCATGCACTTTGCGGAGTCCGATGATTGCGTCGTCTCCTGGGAAGCTCAGGAGCGAGCCGAAACATTTTTCAATGAGCAAGGCGCCAGTGCCGCCATCAGCGAGATCCTCCGCTGCCAGGCTCTCATCCCTGAGAAGACCGATCTATGCCGCGACTGTCTGGAATATGAGAAGGAGTATCAGCCCATGATCGAGGTCGGCGGTTACATGGAATGCAAGCAATGCCAAGGGACCCGCGAGATCTAACTCGCCGGGCTCCGGCCCACTCAAAGGAAAACTCTACCTACGCAAGCGCTTGCGCTGCTCTTGAGTTTTCGACTCCCCGCTGGGCCGGCGGGATCTTGCCCGCCCAGCGGGCCGCTATGCCGCCTGATAGGCAAGCTTCCGCTGAATGGAAGCCTTGAGCCTTGTTCCCTGCACTCGGCTGATACCGATAGCGTCGGCAGCTTCCGACCAGCCATGCCCGAGCATGTAAGCCTGGCAAAGCGACTGCTCAAGCTCCGACAGACGACTCATAGCTCGCGTAAGAGCCTGCGCCTCGATGGCAAGGGCCAGCATATCCGTATCAGCTGCGAAGGCATCTGCGCCGTTCTCGGCTGCATAGGCATGAGTTCTGCTCTGGGGATGGTTCCGGCACCAGTTCAGGAAGCGCCGCTTAACCGCCGACAGGGCGAAGGCCCGTACATTGCCAGCCTTGTAGTGCGGCAAGGCATACTCTACAAGGTGTAGGTATCCGTCCTGCACAGCATCATCGACATCAGCATCGCATGCGCAAAGGCGCGTAAACATGTTGCGCATGTCTGGCAGGAGGGAGATAGCAATCTCGTTAGTTTCGTTTGCGTTCAGCATGCAATGTTTATCTCATACCCTGAGTATGGATTCAATCTACAAATATAGAAACATTGATGATTTCTTAATACATCAATGAAATCGGTAGTTAACAATGCCTGAAATTACATGGGTTCTGAAGTGTTTACATACTATGAGTAACTTCGTTCTCCTTCTTTACTGGAAGGTTCGCCGCATATTTTGGTCTATCGTCTATGAAGTTGAGAATGACCCAATGGTCCAGCGCTCATGGGCTAAGATGGAACAAGCCGAAGCCGAGCTGATTGAGGCATGGGAACAAGTCAAGGAGAACTGGCGGCGGTAGCGCGGGAAGGAAAACTCTTAGAGTTTTCCTATTCTGTACAGCAAAACGGCGGGGGCCGGCAATTCCGACCCCCGCCGAGTGTTTAGTTTCTTGCCGCGCTTTGCAGCTTGACCATGAGATCCATGGAGGTGTTGCTCGTATCCGGCTCTACCCAGTGATTCAGCTCGCGAATGTCCTCGTCACCGTTGCGGACCTTAAGCCCAAGCTCATGCCCTCTGAGCCATTCTGGGGCCAGGTCACTCTCATCGGCGGGGAATGCACCGCCAGCGCAACCCGTCTGGAATCCATGAGCGAATGCAATCGGGTCATCGCTGGGAACCCTCTTGAGTCGGACCTTCAGAGCCCTTGTCTCTTGCTCCACCTTGTATCGGTCAAGCCCCGCCATGATGTTACCCTGGCCGAAGTCCCTGGCCGTGGAACCGATGGCATTCACTGGCCGGTCAAGCATATCCTCGCACTTGACGGAATCGGCGATAAGCTCCTCGACTTCGCGCCTTGCTGCCGCCCGTGACCGCTCGGGATAGGATGGATCTGAATACTCTCCCATGGGGGCCGCGCATCCGTAGCCCGTGAGAGCTTCAACGACAACAAGATCAGTCTCGTCGCTGTCATAGTTGGCGAGTTCGATGCCGCATGACTCAAGCGCGGATTCCACTTCAGACTCCGGGATCTCATCGAGATCGATCCGTGAGATGCTACTCACGTATTTATCAAGGCCGCCGGCCTCGACATCGCGCTCGCCCATGCACTCAACGAGATTCATATGCTCAATCACGTAGAACACGCGAGAAAGATTCGGATCTTTGCGACACCACTTGCCGCCATGCTCCTCCCAGTTGATATCGCCGCCGAGTTCAACCCAGCCGCGCCAGACACCGGACTCACCAAATTGTTTTGTGTTGCTCATATCTAGTAAACACCTGGGAGCCGATAGAATTTCAGACAATTCGCTGAAATTCTAGGCGAGCTGAGGTGTTTACTGAATATGAGCAAGATAGACATCACAATGTACGGGGAACAAGAGCTGAGCCTCCATGTCCTCAATACTGAGCACCTTTACCGAGACCTTCTCATCTGTGAAGATGACCAGGACTTGCGCGACCTCTGCTCGCAGTTCAAATACACCGAAGAGCAATTCGAGGAATTGTGCCGGGACCGCGAAGAGGAGCAAGCTGCCGCCGAGTAGGTTTTGAGTGAGGGGTGTGTGTACTATGTCCGAGTGGCTCCGGCCCGAGTGTACAAAGTCCAATCCCCTCGCTCTTTTTACTGTGCAGGCAGGAAAACTTATAGAGTTTTCCAATTCGCACAAGGGCCGAAGCCCCTGCAGTTACAGGAGCCCGGTAACAGAACTTCGTAGAGCCTTCTCGGCTTCGTCGAAGGTAGAAAAGACAGTGGTCGCGATAGGCTCCCAGGGTTGCCAAGCCGCGCCGACGCTCTTGGTAAAGTCGATGCGATAGCCACCCTGTTCGGTGATGACCCGTACGGCAAGGCTTCCAGCCTTACGCTTCAGGATAGCGGACCATGCTCCGCTGCCACGATCGATAAGTCTGAATTGATTTCCGGTGTTGCTCATATCTAGTAAACACTTCAGAAGCGCTAGAATTTCAGCTGTGAATCAATAAGTTCAAGGAAAACTCAGGGCAAACAGGGCCGAAGCCCCTTCCCTTAGAGGGGGTAGACTCCGATCACCGCCCCATTGATTGGCTCGCAGTGTAGGCCACGCTCGGCAGCATCCTCGAATACTCGGCACCATGCCTCAACAGGACCATAGACCGGATCTGGCAAGCAGCTCTCAGTGAGAATTGTTGCCACCGCGCCCTGAGTCCATCCGTGCGGATCTCCGCCGCAGACTGAACCGTCAACGCGATCCGATGTAATGAAATCATCGCCGAAGTGATGATAGAGGATCTCCACCATGATCTGGCGTGCCTCTTCTTCGATTGTTTCTTGCTGTTCGTCGGTGTTGCTCATATCTAGTAAACACCTCAGCTCTTGTGGAATTTCACTGAGATCTCATTCTCTTACAGGAAAACTCAGGCGACCTGGGGCCGCAGCCCCGAAGGGCCTAGCCGTCGAACCTATTTTCCCAAGCCTGCTCAAGCTGAGGGCGAAGCTCCGGGTCGATATGGTCGGCCATAGCTTCAAGCGCCCAATCGTTGCCAATGAATCCCCAACACGAGTCAATCACTTCTGGCTCCCCGTGTTGGCATGAGTCACACTCGGTTGTCTCAATGATTTCAAAACCATAGACATTGCCTTCGAGATATTCCGCGTAAACCTTGACCTCATTTTCGAGATTCTTCGTGACCTGCTCACGAATCTTTTTGGTGATACGCTTGACCATAAAGGTTGCGCGAATCTGCTCTGGCGTTGACACAATGTAGCCAACAGGGCCAGAATCCCAGCCGCAAGAAAACGGGCCAGTGCTCATGGTAATTCCGCTGTGATCGTAGAGATACAGGCAAAGAACCACGGAGCCCTTGGGCGCATTCTCCTTGAGCCATTCTTGCGGCTCTTCGCGGGGCTGTACGTCGCCAAGGTTGTAACGGTTGTGCCAGCAAGCCATGGTGCTGAATTCGCCGGCATATTCACGCGGCGACTCAGCATCATCATCGAGGCGGATTCGGATGGTTTTGGTGGTTTTGCTCATGGTTAATAAACACGCCAGCCAGGCTAGAATTTCACTCTTTTCGCTGAAATTCTATCAGTCCCCAAGTGTTTACATAATATGAGCAACACACAAGCAATCAAAGCACTCATGGCAATCGCCTCGGCAATTGTTGAAACAGTCGAGGAATTGGGCGAGCAGGGCCTACCAGCCGGCCATCTGTACGCGACTCTCATGGGCATCGGATGCTCTCTTGAGCAGTTCAATACCATCGTCGGAACCCTGGTGGAAGCTGGGAAGATTCGCAAACAGGGCCATCTGCTACTCCCAGCATAGCAGGAGCCAGACCGCGCCGCCCTTCGGGGCGGTTTTTGCGTTCCGAATTGGAAAACTCATAAAGCACTGCGTTTGCTGATCTTTTACTGAAATTCCGTAAGTCCTGAAGTGTTTACTATATATGAGCTACTCACTATCATTCAGCCCCGAATTCTTCATCTCCGACGACGAGTTCAGCCAGGAACGACCATTCACGGTCGAGCAGGCGATCAACGCCATGCCTGAAGAACGCTACGCCGAGCTAGCCCGTGAGGTGTTCGGGTGTGAACCTCAATTCTTGACTGCCGAAACCGTGCTTGAGAAAATTGAGGAAACAGATACCTGCGGGACACTCTCCAGCCCTGTTGACGTTTGGATTGACCCCGAGGGCTATTTCCGAGTCGAAGTATATGACGCTCCGCGCCATATACCCGACATGGACAACGATAGCTTGCCACTGTGCGGCAATGAGACACAGGGCGAAACTGTTGCCTGGCTCGATCGGCACTTCGTTGCCAATTGCGACAAATGCAATGCGCTACTCAAGGAATAGGCGGGCGGGCTGCGCGGCAGGGTAACTCCTCGCCGCGCAAGCGTTTGCGTAGGTCGGAAAACTCTTAGAGTTTTCCAATTCCCAGGGGGGCCGAAGCCCCGAAGGGCTACTCCTCGGGTACTACCTCGGCGCTCGCTCCCCATGATGTTACGGTGGCACCCGTGCCGCCAGTAAGAGCACCATTGGCCGAGGCCTGGCGGATCGCATCTTCAAGCATGAGCTTGAGTTCATACGAGTCCACTCCATTCGCTTGGTATTCGACATCGACGGTCATGCGGAGCTTGACCACACTGGCATCCCACTCAATGAGGACATAGAGCATCGGCTCCTCGCAATCACGATCTTCCTCGGGAGGAGTCTGGCATCGGTTGCCGTTCTCATCGATGTAACGGAGATCGATAGCCTCAATAGCCTCGGCCAGTACCTCCTTGATCTCATCGTTGCCGATGGTCTCAGGGAACCCGCTGTCGGAATCATCAAGGGAATTGAGCAACTCCTCAACGGTCTGCTCAATGGAACACCCAAGAGATGCAAGGCAAAGAGCCTGGCCTGGGCGAGAGTAACTGTCCTGAAGGTAATCAGACAGACAGGTATCGACGTATCGTGCGGTTATTGTGCTCATGCCTAGTAAACACTTGAGGGCAGCTGGAATTTCAGACTATTCGCTGAAATTCTGCAAGAGCTGAGGTGTTTACAATATATGAGCATAACATTCTTCATCGGAGTCAAGAACGAGTCCAAGGGCTACACTGAGCCCGCTGAGTCCTGTGATTGCTCGCGCCGATGGTGCGACGATTGCGATGCTGCCTGGAAGCTTGACCAGGACACACCAGAAATGTACTCGTGTGATATCTGCGATGCGGAGATCAACATGGCCAATGGCAACGCGCTCGATCTCTTGCGCTGGCTCAATCTCACGGTTGACTACTGTGGGGAGATTCCTGCCAAAGAACTGGCACCAATGCTGCGCCGTCGTCTGTGGGACGTGGAGCGCAACCACGATGCTCCCATGAGCAATGACGAGCGGGCCGAGTCCATGGGCCTTGAGAACTCGGATCGATTCATCACCATGGGACGCGAGGGCGGCTATCTCCGCCAGCGCTGCGAGCAATTGCTAGCAACGTGCGAGCGGGCAGGTGACAGGCTCATCGTATGGGCCTAACCCTTCGGGGCCTCGGCCTCGCCGGGGAGTCGGAAAACTCATTGAGTTTTCCAATGTCACACAAGCAAAGAGGGCGGGGATCTCTCCCCGCCTGACTGGCCTACTTGACCGTGAACGCTGTGACGTTCGTGAAGCTCACACAGAGGGCGAAGTCCTCACCTGTAAGCTCAAGGATTGCCTCCTTGTCATACTTTGGCATCTGCTTAGACGAATACTTCGCAGAGTGGCCAGAGGGCGCTTCGTACTCAGTGACCTCAAGCTTCTTCAAGTGAAGCTTTGCCACTGCTTTGAGATTGTCGATCTTCGCATTCAGGAGCTTGCGCTCATTCTGTAAGGCAACGATTCGATCAATCGACTCATCAAGACTAACCGGGATTACATCCCCATCCATCACAAACATCAGCAACCTACTTTCGGTCGGACACCCTCGCGGGGCCGGTTGATTCGGGTGGGCTCTATTGCCCATGCCCAGTAAACACCTCAGCCTTTGTGTAATTTCAAAGAATCTGCTGAAATTTTCAGATTCCTGAAGTGTTTACTATGCATGTTCAGAATAATCAGATTTGAAATTGACCAGGAGGCACTCATAGCAAGCGCTGATGTTCATATGAGCACAGTACGGGCTCTGCAAGAAATCGGCGAACTGGGCCGATATGATGGCGCCTTCTCCTCTAAGGCGATGGCAACGACATCGCCAGGCTACTTTGAGATGGAGCAACGTCTCCGCTCACTATTTGGCGACGGTGGCAAGAGTGGCAAATGGCAGGTCATCGACCACTCTAAGAAATATGGGCTCCTGCGCACTCGCGCTCCCAAAGAGTATGATTATGGCTATTGTGTTGAAATTGGCACAATAGCCGGCGAGAATGGCCCTGAAAGACTTGTGGCCATGCCAGCAGACCGGGTGGAATACCAGTCGGGGCGCTACAGCTCTGGCCTCTTTTGTCCAGTCAACTGTTCATAAAGCTTTTCTGCCCTCCAGGGTTGAATCAGTGGCAATTCGGCCGTTGTGTTCAGCATAGCCTTGGGGGGCAGTTCTTTTCTGTCACAAGGAAAACTCATAGAGTTTTCCGATCGGAGCACACGCAAAAACGGTGGCCGAGGAGAATTCCCCGGCCACCTAGAGCAACCACTCGCCGTTTACGCGGCGTTTGGATTCTTGTACTTGGTAGCCATCTGCTTAAGTTCGATGCGGCGGTACTCGGCTTGGCTCCCCCGGACATCGGCTGTGCGCTGGCAGGCTGTGAGAATGAGCTGAGTTCGGCTCTCCCTGTCTTTGCCGGCCATGTCTGGTAGGCAACAGAACTGGAATGGGGGAAGGAAACCGCAACGGATGTAGGCGTCGCAAATCTCCCAGCTCAAGTCCATGCCGCCACCCGTGAGGGCAAAGCCGGTCTCGCCGTCTTGCAGGACAATCACACAGAGGGGAAGGCTGGCAATCGCCCGTGCCGCTTCGTCGGTATCGTTGAAGGGGCAAGGGTAAAAGCTATTCATCATTGGGCCTTCAAAGTAGAGATGCCCCATGCACTCATTCTCGACCACTTCGCCGTCTTCATTCTCAAACTCTGGCTCAATGTAGCGATGCTCATCGCCACCCATGGCCGTTGTAAGGACCGTGACCCGGTCGCACTCGTCGCAATCAACAGCCTCGAAGGCTTCCCAGCCCTCCAGGTCTTCGCCGAGTGTTGCTGCCCAGTCGATGTGCCGGGACTGAACGTCCACGGTATCATTGCGAAGGTCGCGGACGATACTCTTGTTGTCGATTGCATTGCTCATGTTTAGTAAACACCTGGGAGCCGATAGAATTTCAGACAATTCACTGAAATTCTGGGCTAGCTGAGGTGTTTACCAGCCATGAGCAATGCAAAACAGCCATCAACTACACACTATGCCTATCGCCAGCTTGTCTGTGGCGATGGCCAACCACTTTACGTCATACCCCTGGACGATCCCATGAGATATGAGCACCCATTCGATCATCTGTTTGACACACCCGAGGAAGCCAAAGAACACCTTGGTATGTGCAAAGAAGAGGAAATCTATGGAGATGACCTTGATGACCTTGACCTCATCCTGGTGAAAATCATCATCTCCCCCGTTGAGAGCTGAGCCATCGCGGCCTCCGGCCCAAGACAGGAAAACTCATAGAGTTTTCAGATCCCCAAGGGTAAAAGGATCCACTATGGATCCAGATACTCGACTGATCATTATATCCCTGCTCAGCGGCCTACTTGGATGGTCGCTGGGAAGCCTGATAGATGCCTATCTTCCCAATGTTCAGATCACCAAGTCGAAGAAGATCCTCTGGGCAGTGCTCGTCGTTGCGATATGCGGGATCTTCTATCTCAAGCTCGGACGATTGCCCCAGCTGTAGCTAGTCCGTCATCGCCATGACTTCAGACAGACTCACCATCTCGCCGGAGTTACGCTTTGCATCTGCGCCAGGCTTCACGCCACGAATCCGGTTGACCTTGCCATGTTTGGCCACCAGATCTGCGGCTGTCTGAACGGCGCGAAGCCCAAGAATGTTCTGTTCCTTCTGGAACTCATCGGGCTCAGCGTAAGCCCTACATCCATGGCACGAGAAACCATCCCATTTGTTACTGATAGCCTGATCTAGGCAGGCATTGTAGAATGCACAGTCACTCTTCCTGCCAGCCGCCATGGCCCTTTTGGTGATGCTATCGATGTCAACCGGCAGGGGATTGGCAACCGGCAAGAGCTTGACCGGGGCAATGGTAGCAACCGGAACGATATCGGGAACCATATAGGTTCCGTCACCAATGGCACTACTGTGCATGATCATCCCAGAGCGAACAAGGCGCCGCACAGCGTTGCGAACCCTGCTATACCCTTTGACTTTGCAATACTCTGGCGAGAACGGCACAACTGGGATGTCCCATTCGAGCGCCTCCATGATGGATATGATCTTCATTCGATCCCCGGACTGGCGGAGCGTCTGCAAAACAGCCTGCTCATCCTTGTTCAGTTGGCTGAACTCTAAATCGAGAGGCTTACCCCTCTGCCCAGAGTTGAATACCACACCATTATCAATGACATGCAGTTGCTTGCTCATGTTCAGTAAACACCTCAGAACCGACAGAATTTCAGTATCCGGCGGACTATCTCCCGAGAACCTACCTAGCATCAGCCAGAGATCGTGGTCAACAAAATCCAGGCACCTATTTGTCCAGCAAAAACGAGGCATTGTGGATGTATCTGTGGATAAAGATCTAACTGCGTTGACTTCATTGAAGGTTTCTCAAACTAGTAATGTTACCGGAGATCTATTTTTTTATGTCCACAGGCTGTGGGTTAAATGAGCCTGTAAAAATAAAGTAGCCTCGATCTGTACTTTGCATTGACTAGAGCCGTAATAATGTTAGACTTTTTATAATTCCTCAATGATTGTGAAATTATGAGAACCAATAGGTGTTTATGAATTATGAGTAAACAAACCGAGCTGAAATCGAAGCAAGGGCAGCGAGGGGGGGAGCTGAAGCTCCACTACTCGGAGCTAAGCGACAACGAACTGAAAATCGTTAAAGCGCTCGCCAAACCAGGCCGCCCCATCTTGACCATCAAAGAACTGATCGTTGAATGTAAATGGAAGGGCCTCGGCAAAGCCAAGGCAAATTCACGAGTTCGCAACACCGTTCGTCGCCTGGTGAAAGCCAAGTGGATTGAGCATCCCGAGGAGATCGGAGACGGCCAATATCGTCTCACCTCGGCTGCGAAAGACCGCTTGCGTCGCCTCGCGAAGCCACGGAAAGCAGTCGAAAACCAAGCCGCACAGTAGTGCCAAGTCGCCGGGGAGATCATCTCCCTTGGCGACTTTCTGTTGCTAATAGTAGAAAACTCATAGAGTTTTCCAATACATAGGCCCCGAAGGGCCGAGGGAACTAGTCCCTCAGTGGCGTTTCGTAGATCTCCAGTATCTCCCCGTAGCTGGTCTCGTTCTCGATGTCATGGAAAAAGGCGAGGGCTGCTGTCTTATCCTCAATCCCCTTGAATTTCGCCTCGTTCTCGGAATCACACCAGGACTCATCGACACGCTCATCGGCCAGCGCATATGCCGCCTTGAGGGCACCTTCATAGGTTATATGGACTGCATGATCTTCACCGTGCTTGTGAGTGTAGGTCAAGACGTAGACCTTATCCCCGTAATCAGGGGCCACGCTCCCGTCCAGCTTACATATCGGGCCAGGACAAATGGGACAATTGATCTCTCGATGCTCACTCATTGGTCATCTCCGTAATGCTTCTTTGAGATCGCCCTCGGGTCTGGATTGACGACAATCTGATCTGGCGCGGTCGGTGGCGTCCATTGCAGATCATCGCCGGTCTCCCCGTGGGCGTAGATAAGGGCATCGTTCAGCCAGACACGGATGTCCGGCGAGCCGAGCGCGGTCGTGTCGTCATCACCAGGACCGGAGATAGATACCACCAGGGCGCCATCGACACCTCTGGTGATTTCCACTTCCAGGCCATCGAGTTCGACGGTAGGGTTGGCAGGGTTATTTTGTTTGTTGCTCATATATTATAAACACCTCAGCAACGCTAGAATTTCACCTTGCCGCGACAGGCATTCTTGTTTGCCTTGCGCTTGCGGTCCACGAATTTGCGCGAGCGATTCGCGCCAGGATAGGTTCCACAGGGAGCCTTAGCCTTAGCGAGAATGACCTCGACGCGAGAAATGGTCTTGATGGTTTGCTTGCTCATGGCCAATAAACACTTCAGCTCTCGCAGAATTTCAGCGAACCGCCGAGGATACAGGAAAACTCAGGCCCATAGGGCAAAGCCCCAAGCCTTTCGGCTTAGGGCTGCTATGGGAAGTAGAGGACCGGGTCGGCATACCGATTGTCGTAATCCTCGACTCGTGGCTCACGCTCCAGCAAATGCTCCAAAGTCGCCAGGGCTTTCTCGATTTGCTTCTCAGTGACATGCTCACCAAAGACAAGCAAGGCGGCGGTGCGATTTGCTCTGTAGTCACTCATGGTCCTACTCCTGATCTTTCAGGACGGCGCCATCGTCATCCGTGACAACCCACGTCCCCTCCGGGAGCGTGTGGCTGTACTCAGTATCGACCGCCTCCGAGAATCCTCGCTTCACAAGGTGGATGGCCTGATCGACAGACATGGCCTCAACCTCGTGGGTCGCGACGTGGACCTCCCTAACCTCGACTATGAATTTTTGTTTGTTGCTCATGCCTAGTAAACACTTCAGCTCCTATGGAATTTCAGCGAAAGCGCAGGCAGATCTAATCGGAAAACTCATGGCACCAAAGGAAAAGCGAGGGCCTGAGCCCCCGCCGTCCCGCCTGGACTAGTAGCCCAGCTTGGCCAGGTCCACCTTTTCAGGGATGGACACCTTCCAATCTTTGGCGAAGAGCATCGCCCCGCCGAGGGTCTCAAGCTCCTCAACGATGGTCCAGCGCTTCCAGGTCTCGGTGTGAGCCGAGCGAGTGATGGCATTGACGATAGCCGTCTTGTCATTGCCAGGCTCAGCTTCCCATGCCCTCATCAGGCGAGCGTGCATGGCCTGGGGGGCAACGCCACCAATGTTGACCACCTTGTTGAAGATGAGTCCACGGAACACGGATTCGATATCGGCGCATCCGTACTTCTCCAGGACGTTCTCCAGGGTTGCCTCGCTCCATTTTTGGCAGAAATACTCCACCTTCTTCATGGCGTCCCGGATGCCAATATTGACAGCATCGGCGATTCCGTCGCCACGGTGCGAGCGGCGCATCACCATGTCTCTGGCGTGGTCCACAATGATGAGATTGAGACACAGGTTGCGCCATAGCTGGGCAGCAATCTGAATCGAACCGCTGCCATCATCGGCAGTCTTCAGCATGATTCCGGCCTTGAAAATCTCGCCAGCGACGACTCGCTCCGGCTGGACATTGCTGTGAAACAGCACGTCAATGCGCGAGCGGTACCCGTCATAGGTGACGTTGGCGCGAGCATCGGCGGGAATCGCCTCGCTGGACATCACCTGATTGGCAATGGCGTCAATGTCATGCGCAGAGTAGCGAGGGCCGACCACGGCGAAATTCTCGCGGCGACCATCGGACCCGTTGATACGGGTGCGAAGAGTGATCTCGCGAGGGACAATCACCGGGGCGGGCTGAGCATCAAAGCAGCCCTGCTCTTGCCACTCGCGCATGAGTCGATTGGTCGCGCGGACATCTTCACGATACCCGTTCTCACACCAGTGATTGACGTTGAGAGCGCGAAGCTCCGTAGGGCACTCCCGAAGGTACCCACCACCACCGGGGGTAACATGGGTTGCCAGGCCGGTCATGGCACGTTCGCTCATGGGCATGCCGGCACCCGTGCCGCGAGTAAGGCGACCATCATCGAGCATCCGAAGATTCGGAACTTCGATAACGATGTCGCGACGTTGCTCGGCCTGGACTTGCGCGGCCAGCTTGCTGCACGCCTCAAAAGCGGTAGGCATTGCCTCGAACTCCTCGCGAGATGCGCGGAAATTCTCAACTCCGGTCTGATTGACCAGGGAGCCAATCTCGTAGATCGGCGGGGCGACGGTGAAGCCCGCAGCAGTAGCAGCTTGCTCGTCTTCTTTGGCGCGAGCGGCGCCCTCGGCGGAAACGCCTGGAGAATTCCAAGAGCCATCACGCTCAGGAATGACCTCTTGTGCGAGCGGCTTTGGCCGCGCCGCGTCGAATAGGACCTCACCCACGGGTGCGTCGGAAAGAGAAAAGGAAGGGTTCTTGTTGGTGATTGAATTGCTCACGGTACATAAACACTTCAGCTCTCGCAGAATTTCAGCGAAAACGCAGAAACTTCACTCTGGCTCAGGTGTTCTATAGGTAGGCAGTCTCGCCATCGAAGCCAGCGAGCAGGCCGATCAATATGGGTGCGTGTTATCCGCCCCGGTGGAATCACATCGTACCAGCGCAAGCGCTTGCGCGGCAAAGAAAACTCTTAGAGTTTTCCATTGCTTAAGCGGGGCGCCGGGGGAGGAACCACCCTCCCCCGACATTTATAATGAGCAACATTACCCCTACGATTTTCTGCGGAATACCGTGCCGTTGGCACCGACTCCGGGGTCATGGCCTCCACTGGATGGAGCCTGACCGTAATAGTTATTGGTTACATGGGTCACGCCGTCTGGGCCTGACTTCGCACCTCTGCGAGCATGGGCCGGGTCGTTGATTGCGTCCACCACCTTCGTGAACTTCTTGTCGGCGGCATACTCAACATAGCAGGCGAGAGCATGTCGCACACCGGGCATCCAGAAACACCCGAAGGTCAAAAAAGCGTTGAAGAGGGAGCTGACCGGCTTACCCATAAGCAGAACAGCAAGGGGTGGGAACAGGTAGCAAAGTAACATCATTAGCTCATCCCTCCCTTCTGTTCACTGGCATAGCGATAGAACTCCTGGGCCTGCATTGCGTCGCGGTAGCCGATAGCGAATGCAATGTCGGCCAACAGTTGATCGGGCCATGCGGCAACCTCGAACTCATACATACAACACCTCTCGAATATTTCATCATCATCGAATTCACTGGTGTCTTTGCGCATGCCCTTGCGAAACCCCTTGACGGCGAACTCTCGATAGAGTTGCTCAGACTCAGGCATGTAGATGAGATCGAAGTCGGAGCCGGCATCCTCATTCTCGCACAGATGAGAGTTCATCTCGATGTATGCAGTGAGGATTCCAGCAAGAACCTCTGGCGGCAGGTGGTCATCGCTCATTGCCGCTGCGATAACCAGCTCGCGAAAAGTGTCGATGGAGGGCAGAGCCTTTGGCCCCAAAAGGCCAATAAGCTCTGAACCTGGGCTGACTTTAATTTGGTTGCTCATATCTAGTAAACACCTCAGCTCCGCCAGAATTTCAGACTCTAGACAATTGGATGATGGTCATAGAGAGTCTCAGTAACCGTGGACTATAAAAGAAGCATTCATCAAGGACTGATCACTCCAATGCCAAAGAGAAGGAACCCGAGGCGAGTGCCATGGGTCCTTCTGATCATCTCTGTAGGGTCGTCTGCGGCAGGTGCCTGGTTGTTCTACTACTAGGATAAACCCACCACCATCGGTTTGAAATCCGGATCTTTCAGTACGGCTTCCTTCTCCGCCTCCCGACGCATCCAGCGCATACAGACGAGCAGTTGCGATTCAAGGATGCCTACACGTTTTTCGAGGGACTCAATTCTCTCCGTGTCCGTTGGCGGGCTGATGGTTGTCTTGCTGTTTGTACTCATAGTCTATAAACACCTGAGTGAACCCATAATTTCATCTTATCAAGGAAAACTCTTCCATATATAGGAAAAGGGCCGAAGCCCCTATCCCTATGGTTTTGCTTTCTCGAAGACAGTCTCAGCTCTAGCGAGAATTTCCTGCACCTCGGCGGGGTCCAAGTCCATCGACTCAGCCGCGCCAGCGATTGTCTCGTGGTCAAGCCCGGCAGCCACCAGCTCTGAGAGTAGCCTGGCGAACTGAAGCTCATTGTCATCCCACCTGTCTTTGCAATCAGCAGTGAAACCATGCTTGTCTTCGATGAAGATACGGGCCATCTCGGTGAGGGCCTGTTCCTTTGACTCGGCGCGGATGTAGTGACCTTGGCGGGCCTTCAGATCATGCTGGCCTGCACACTCATGTTGATATGGGCTGTTTCGAGTACAGCGGAACTCTTTTTTTGCATTGCTCATGGTAAATAAACACCTCAGCTCATGCGGAATTTCAGTTAATCCGCCGCCATCGCGTCGGCGAGCCATTGGTGGGCACTCATGGTCTGGAAGGAAACGCCACCTCCATTGAGATAGACGCGAACCGCCCCGCCTCCGAACTCATTGACCCGCATGGAACTGCACGTATCGGCGTAGGTGAATCCCACCTCCTTGAGATGCGCAGAATCACGCTTGATAAACCCGAACTCACGCTGGCTCTCGTCGGCAAGCCTGATCAACAGGGCCATGAGAAAGGCGATAACGTTGTCCACGTTCCCGGTCTCCTCAGCGTAGATCCAGCAGCACCCATTCTCCATGTCGATGCTGATGTCGAAGCCTGGTTCCTGGTATTCATTCCAATCGGGAATAGCCACAAGTAGTGGACTAGCATCCTCCAGCTCATCACCGGTGTGCTCGTCAATGAGTTCCACCACCTCACAGACCCAGCCTCGCTGGCTCTCCGGCACGATGAAATCAAAAGAAAATTGTGTGTAGTTGTTGCTCATGCTCAGTAAACACCTCAGCTCTTGTGGAATTTCACCCAACGCAAAGCTTGTTGTGGAAAACTCAGGGCATATCCACAGACAGTCTGAGTTTTCCATCCCTGATCACAAAAAGGGGGTCTAAGCCCCCCTGATTATGCCACGCCCTTGTGCTGAGCCTTCAGCTCGTCGGACTCTTCCCCGGTGAGGATTCGCAGGGTCCCATTCTCAACGATGGTAGTCGAATCCCATCCATCGAGAACTTCCGTCATCTGAAGGAGAATCTCGAACTGGTGCAACAGCTTGACCGGCTTACCACTCATCCCGAACTCCTTACGGAGAATGGTCGAACACTTGGGAGCCTTGGAAGTCATCCGCATCCCTGGGATACGAATCTCCTGGATAAGCCCGCTGCGAATCATTATCAGTCGCGCCGGTCCAGTCCCATACTCGAAGTGCTTGTTCACGGCCTCGGCCATCTTCTCGGTGATGGTGAAGGGAATCATTGGGACCATTTCAATTTTTGGTTTCAGTGAGTTGCTCATATCTAGTAAACACCTCAGCTCCGCCAGAATTTCAGCGAAAGCGCACAGCCTAGGAGGAAAACTCATGGCAACAGGGCGAAGCCCTGCGATTTGATCGCAGGGCTCATCTATGGGACGAAAATAACGGGATGATTCTCGTCAAGAACTTCATGACCTGAATCTGTGATCCTCAGCTCCGCCGGATAATACTCATCCTCTGGACCCATCTCCACGGTGACAGTCATGGACAATTGCTTCTCATCGAGTGCGAGTAAGGATTGGAGTAGCTCTCTGTATGTTTGGCTTTTGTTGCTCATAGTAGATAAACACCTCAGCTCATGCGGAATTTCAGAGAAAATCAGCCAGCCTGGGAGGAAAACTCAGGCCGACAGGGCGAAGCCCCGGAGGGATCAGCCCTTCGGGGTCGCATACTTCTCGAAGCGCCCATACTGCTCTGGCCGCTTGTTGATCAAGATCCGGATTTCATCCGGGGTGAGAGGATTCGGGCCTTGCTGAATCTCAACAAAGGCCCGGTTAAGGTTGGCGCTCCGCTTCTCGGCGTCGGCCCAGAACTCTTTGGCTGTCTTGCTCATGCCTAGTAAACACCTCAGCTAGCCTAGAATTTCACGGTCATCGTCGGAAACGAGCAACCCGATGCTCTGGCGCTCCACAATGCGATGCTCGGTGGCCAACCATCGCGCCTGGATGGACTCTGGCGCCGCTAGGTGGTCTGGATTCACAATCACGAATTCGCCTCGCTTGTGGCCAGGCAGAGCCGCTACAATGGCCCCTGAATCGATGTTAGGTATGGTCGAGAGCATACCGTCCACTTTGCCAATGTCCCGGCCCTGAGTAATACGACCGAGCGCAACCGTACCAATCTGGCCAAGCGCCTTATAATCCAGGTCGCCCGGCGATTGCGTTGCAAGTACAGTGCAGAGACCGTATTTTCTGGCTTGACGCAAGAGCATCATCAGCCCCGCCTTAGCAGGGGGTTTGCTCACTGGGGGACAAAACGGGGCTATTTCGTCCAGGTACAAAACACCAGACAAAGCATCGCTTTGCCGCAGCATCCAGCGATACATAGCTGAAAACAATAGGGCCAGGAACTCTTGCTGGCGCTCTTGCGTCAAGTGGGCAAGGTAGATAATCGATAGCCGCGCCTTACCGTAGGTAAGCGGACCGGGCAAGCGAAGCCCGAATAATTCATCAATATCAATGCCTTGACCCATGGCATACAGGAGGCCATTCATCCCCTTGAGACGAATCTTCAACGATGCCAGCATGTTGGCCCGCACTTTGGCCGGCATAATATGCTCTAGCTCGTCGGCTAGCTCGTTCGGTGGGTCCGCGAGAAACATCTCCAAGTCACCGAGATTGCTGCACTCTAGTCCGTGCTGGTCGGCATACTCAAGGATAGTGTAAAAGCCTGCAATCGTTCCATCTTTGGAATTGCCAAGCATAGTACCGATACCGCAGGCAATGGACTCCATGATAGCAACCCTATCCTCCACGCCGGCAATGTTTGGAATGGTCATATCTGGCGCCAATGACACGGGAATTCCATCCCGTGAGCCGGGGGTCCAAACCTTGACATCGAGGCGCTCCGCGTACTTCTCACGGGTCACGTCGGAAACGGGAACGGCACCTTCGGGGCAATCCATGGATTGCAGGGCAAGGGAAAGGATATCCCCTTGCAGGTCAATCGCGACGCACGGCAATCGATACCGGATGCACTCTTCAATCAAGGCTTTGCAAAGCACGGTTTTGCCCGAGCCCGTGCCACCGAGCGCGAGAAAGTGTCGCTTAAGCGCTGAGAGTGGAAGGGTGAACGGTTCCCCGGATACGCTCCGGCCTAAGTGAATTGGTAATGCTGCCATAGTATGTAAACACCTCAGACCAGACAGAATTTCAGGCTTTGTCCCAGACTGGCCGCCCGATCGGGCGCCGGGCAGGAGCCCTGAGTTTTCCATATCCTACTTATCGCACACACCCATACTGAACAGCCAGACAGTCTGACATTGAACAGCGCTCCGCCGCGCCAAAAATTTGGCCAGGATTTTCCAGGGGAGGAATGGAAAACTCAGGAGTTTTCCTGATCCATATACGGTGGGTGTCTCTAGTGTAGTAGACAGATCGTCTACAGGTTGGTAGACGCTCACGATATTAACAGCGAGGACAGATCATCCACCCACTATGACCTGGGGAAGCGCCCATGATCGTAAGTGTTTGATCATGGCTACTTGGGAGTCAAAGGTAACAAAAGGGCAAAACGTTACCTGCTCAAATGAAACCCCGGCACTGATACATCGCACAAACGGCGAGACTTCAGTGCCGGGCTCCTATAGTCGCTACTATGGGAGTGAGGCGACCCTACACGGAAGATCTACCGAAAACAAGGAAGGCTACCCTCTTGCAGGAAGGTAGCCTTCAAACGTGTTGCCGGTATGACTCAATTGAAGTGAAGACCGACTACTCACCCTATGAAGTCGGACCAGGGAAACAATATGCGATCAAAAAAACCTGGTCCTGGTGCATCAAGTCAAACATATGCAGCGCCGAAACCCACCGAAGCGAGCAAGATTCTACTCTAGCAGAGATTACTTCTTGCCCCAAGTAGGATCGATGCAGCTTTTCAACTCCCCAAGTGATACGGTTCCCATATCTCGCCTGCCAGGTGCAGATGGAGTAACAGGGTCGTCCTTCGGGGCGGCCTTTGCCTCTTCTAGGCCCTCGGGCGAGAACAGAGCTGGGCCAGCGTGGTACGGCCTCATCTTCTTCAAGGCTTCCTCCCTAAGCTCAGCATCCCACTCAGCCTTGGTTGGCTTGGATACCAACCCTCGCTGCTTGGCGTCTGCAACACGAGCCTGAATCTCTGCATCGAGTTCAGCAATCTCCGGGTCTGTCTTGAATAGCTCAGCGCTCGGCCTTGGCATAGGCGAGGGCTCAGGATGATCTTGCGGCTCAAGCTTGAAGTCTTTTGCAGTGCGGGCAGCATCAGCGGCTGGCAGGCCAAGCTCAATGGTGACATCAACTGGCACCGGATCTTTCCTGAGCACCTTGACGAAGTAGGGGTCCGCCTGACCAAAGGGACATCCATCGTCAAAAATACGATAGAAGTTGGCGAGAATCTCCTCAGTGGAGATTAGCTCAGCCTTGGTTGGCTCACGCTCAACCAGAGCTGGCACACCAGACAGAGCCCGAATCTCAGGTGGAACCTTGTCATTTTTGGAAGCGAATTCCCTGACTGACTCCCGGAAAGTGGGTTCCTTCTTCCGCTTCCTCTTCTCCGCATTCACAGCTGCCCAATGAGCATTCTCTGAACTCAGGTCACCATCAAGCACCCCATCGATCAGCTTATCCATCTCCCTCCGCATCGAGAGTTCATGGGTTGTGCAGTGAGCCCGATAGGCTTCATACACCTCCTGTTTGACTGAAATATCACCAGTGCCGCGTTTGGGTGCCATAAGTATCTGTTTTTATATAGTAGAGAAAGGGTGGATTATTGGTAATCCGAGCAATTGTCAATGACGACATTTCAGGTAGTTAGTTAGAAAAACCCCGAGGATTTGAACTTTTCAGGATGAGATCAGATCTGCATTGTCAAGGTACACCCATTTGGGGGTTCATGGTATACTCAAGCTATGTTCAGGAAGCTTATAGCTGAAGGTAGAGATCTAGTCGCTGCTGGCAAGAGGAAAAAGAAGGAGCTGGACGAGCGCCCAGAGGTAAGCAGTGGTGATGGCTTGAGTTTTCCTCGTAGGGGCCTAGAGAAAACTCAGACGCTTGTCTACCCTGGAGCCAACACGGGGCAGTCTGGGACGAGACCATAACCTAACCACTACCTCCCTGATACATAAGGAAAACTCAGGAGTTTTCCTGATCCGAGCCCTGCCTTGACAATCGCTTTGACAATGCAGGGCTCGTTTGCGTTAGCTTTTGACCCTCCCCTGAACAGTGAGAAATTCGGAAAACTCAGGAGTTTTCCTGCACTTGCGTCCATTTGCGTTCGATCTTTTGTGAACTTTTTTGCCCCGGCGAGGGAGGCCGAAAGCAGATCCTCCCACTATATCCAACCACCTAACTCCAGCAATTACCCAGTGTTACAAAATCAACCATGAAAGTATTTTCATCATCACCCCTTATGATTACCAGATCATCTGCCAATGGATCAAGGGATCGATTTTATGGACAATTCCCCCTTAATACATCATCTGCTATTGTCCAGGAAAATACTTTCATACTAAGCCCTCGCGATACTGCACCCTTAGAAATATTGACAATGGAAATAGCAGGTGATGTAGTTCTTTGACGAAGTGTCTTTCTGAACAAGCTTGCTCGTTGGCTTTGATTACGAGACGTGACAGCAGTGGTTTTGCTTTTCCTTCTTCCTTTGGTTCTTCTTCTGATCTTCTATTGGGGTTAGGTAATCTTTCAGAGGTTTCTTTTTTAGTTCCATCTACCCGCGCCCTTGATAATTGCTAAATATAGGTGAAATTGTACGGGGCCTCAGGTGTTTACTGAATATGGAACGACAAATCACACAGAACTTCCTTACGAGACTCATTGGCAAAAGCGAGCTGGAGTGCTGCGCTACCCAGGATGCCATCAACGAATTGGCCGAAGAGTTCAGCGGTGACCGCCCCTACTTCTTCAACGTCATGGAAACAACCTCCGACGAGATACTCTGTGACCTCATTATGGTTGCATGGGCGAAGGCTCCTCTCACCTTAGCTACTGGTCTCTCCAGGGACCAATGGCTTGTTTTCTTCGATGATAACCTTAAACCGCGCCCTTGACAATTGCAGATATATGTCTTGAAGTGAGGCATGCAATCAAACAGTAGTGATCCGCAACTCATCCTTGTACCCAGGAACGACACCATCGGGTCCCTCATCAAGGACTGCGCCGAAGGCATGCTTCCATTCTCTGGCCCTGACTCCCTCTGCGCAAAGGTTGCTGCCATGGGCTTCAAGACCACGAGCCTCTATGAGGCGGTGATCGCCTACGAGCGTGCAATGGGTGAAGATGAATGAGCTAGACGACTTTGAACGCGAAAACCTCGCGTCACTTCTTCGGGAGGCAATCACAAAGCATCGTGAAGAGGCCCGCTTATCCCATGTTGCCGGGGAAATCACGCAAAGCCAACTCGACTGGCACCTATCACACGCACAGCACCTGGAAGGGATAGCCAAGAAGTTGTTTCCTGGATGGGGAACATAGCCGCGCCGTTGACAATTGTGAGATATAGGTGAAATTCCACGAGAGCTGAAGTGTTTACTGGATATGAAGAAAAAGAAACCAAATCAACAATGGGAACAATTCGAGAAGCTTCTGCTGGCTGCAGAGTCTCGCTGCCTTTGGCAATCAAACGTTCGAGGACCAGACCACATGGCGGAGTGCTGGCTCGTTGGCCAATTGCCAGTGATCTTCCTCGTCTACGAAATGGGTGGCTTCGATGTCTTCACCTCGCACCAGGCGCCAGGGGAAATCGACAAGATTATTCCCTGGCTCACAGAGCAGAGTGACAATCTCAGCTGATGAGTGAACGACTGGACTGGGTGATGTCCCTGAAAGTAGGAGATTCAGTCTGCGACTGCCGGTACGAACACGTCATTATCGAAAAAATCGAAAATGAGTACATGGAAACACTTCCTAGCCTAGCCTCAAGATGTCTACTGCTTCTACCATTCGCACTCAGCATCTCTCTGGAGAGTGTTTTGCTTAATATTTGTGGAAAGAGAGAAGTAGTTGACCGCCTGGTTACTTCACCTGGTGGTTTTCAGTGTTCAGCCCTGAACTGCTGTGGTCCTGTGGATCATAGTGAAGATGACCATCCGCGACCTTGACAATTGAAGATATATGTCTTGAAGTGAACAGTATGGGCAAGAGCATCAAATGTCGGCATAACCCGGAAATCATCGTAGATGCAACTCATGATGCATTTACGGGTAGACCACTGGTGACCATCTGGCAGCATAATGACTTCATTGAAGACATTATGCTGACCCCTGTCGAGGCTGAGAGGCTTGGGAGAGCTTTGATGGCTGCCGCTGAGAAGGCAAAAGCCAGCAATAGGGAGTGATCTCAGTGAAGCTAGATGATGTGCAGGTAGACAATGCTTTGGCAATAATCGAGGAGCGGAACGCCCTCTTGCTGGAGGTGAAAAACCTATCAGCGAAGCTAGATCTGGTCCGCGAGCAGGCTATTCTTCGTCGCACTCACTATCCAGAGGTAGATCCAAATGACATGGGGTGGAGCCCAGATAAACCTTATCGCTTCACGCGATGCGGTATCTGCGGGACGCAGGCCAAGGGTCCAGAGGATGAGCCATGGCCCGCCGAGAAGCATCATCAGTTCTGTGTATTGGCCATCTGAGCCGCGACATTGACAATTGCAGATATATGTCGAGGATTCCATTTATGGGTTTCAAAACAAGAACCAACTACGGGCAAACGATCAAGAAGCAGGGGAAGGTTAAGACTGGCCTCTACCTGATAACTCTCTCCTGTGGAGATGTGACCTACAGTCATAAACTATTACCAGAGGGAAATATTTTCTATTGCACCCGCTGCCGACAACGGGACGATGACATTACTCGTCATCGACGTGAACTCGCTAGGCTCCATGAGGAAAAGTGTCGGCTCCTTGACAATTGAAGATATATGTCTTGAAGTCTAAATCAATGACACGAAGCTTTTGCCCAAAATGCGGGACCATCCATGCACCAGATGGCTCCCTTCATCCCTCCTGTCTTTCCTGCGGTTTCATCGTCTGGGAGAACCCGGTACCAGTTACCGTTGTACTGGTACCCCTGCCGAGTGTGCGTGGACTTGGACTTCTCACGGTGCGCCGTGGCATTGAGCCTGGAAAGGGTAAGTTAGCGCTTCCAGGAGGATTTGTTGATAGGGATGAGCCTTGGGTGCAGGCAGGTATCCGTGAGGTTCGAGAAGAGACAGGGCTATCGGTAAGCAACATAGTCCCCTTCTGGATCTCTTCAACCAAACCCAGGCCAAACCGTATCCTTCTCTTCGGTGAAGCCGATGGCATCGACGTGGACTACTCGCTCCCTCCATTCAAGCCCAACGAGGAAGTCTCAGAGAGAGGTATCATCTACGGATCTGAAGGGCTAAAAGATGAGTTCGCTTTCTCCCTGCACTATGATGTGATCCATAGATGGTTTGAGAAGCAGGGCACCAATGGACCTAGCTACTATGAAACAGCCTGAGGCTAACCGATGACACGAAGCTCTGCCGACCCATGCGACATCTGCGGCTGCACCGATGAAATCAGCACCTGTCTTGACTGCCGTCGAAACGACATGATCCTAGCTAACCGATATTCCTGCATCCTCCGGGGAATGGACGCCGCGCTGGCCGAAGGTCACGGGGTTGAGGTGATCATGGAGATGCTGGTCTCCGCCCCTGGCATCGGTAAATTCATGAAGCATAGCCTGAAAACGCTAGATAAGACCTGATGGCAACCTTGCCACAACCACAGCTGTGTGAGCGGTGCGATGCGCAAATGACTGACCCAGATGAGACCTTCTGCGACGACTGCCTGTGTCAACTGGCAGACGAAGAGTACGAAGAGTACGAAGAGCAGTCGCACTCTTGACAATTGACGATATATGTCCTGAAGTCGGAGCCATGTCTATCGTATTCACCCAATACTTGATGCCTCACGGACGTAAATCTCCCCAGTCCATCGAACGTCCTCCAGAAATCGAGGAAAAGGCCCATGCTGCTATTGATGGCGGCGGGGCTTTCGAGATGGAGATGCTCAATGTTCATCCTGGCCTCCCCAACGTGAGCATCACTTGTGCTTACGAAGATGACGACATTGCCCATGAACTCGCCGTAAATGGTCCAGCTGTTCTCGTGGCCATAGATTCCGTTATTGATCAGGCATACAAGATCATCGTGCTCCGGGAGGCCCCGGACCTTGACAATGAAGAAATATAGGTTAAATCGCGACTGCGTCTGGACCCTCGGCTATTTGCCAAGGGAACGATACGACTGCACCACGGCATGGATTCTCCCCTACCTCTTCTGTGAATCCTGTAAGAGTCACTATCGGATTGTAGATCCTCCCAGGCCATCTGCCTTGATCCTCGACATTCTCCATAAGAGGGTATGGGGACCATGCCCCACATAGAACACTGCTGCCTTCGGCATGGATGCAAGTATGGGAAAAGCGACTGTCCTGTGGCATCTGGGGCTGACCAACAGGAGATCCCCTGCGAATCATGTATGGAAGAGGAGCATATCCTTGTCATGGGATTTAACCACCTCGGGCGAGAAGTCATCCCATCCGACATACTCGATCCGATTCTCTGGACATCAAAGGGTCGCTACCTGATCCCTCTGGAGGTTCTTGGGGCCCTTACCGAGAAATACGATGTCCAGGTCTCTCATCGACTTGGGAACAAGGCTGCCGTGGGACTATGGCTAACCTTAGAGGCCGCTGGCGGACCACATCGAAGACAATAGTCACGCAAGCGCTTGCGCAGGTCGCGACCTTGACAATTGGCGATATATGCCTTCAAGTCGTAGTCATGACCAGGGATACCGCTCTTGACCTCATCAAGCAATACCAGGCGATAGCCAATGAACATGGTGAGGATAAGCTATATCTTCTCTTCACCATACGAGACAGATTTCCAGAGGATGGGGACATCTCGAAGGCCATGCGATGGCTTGGCTTCTGCCAGGGAATGCTCGTCGGCAGTGGTACATTCTCTCTCGCAGATGTCATGGAGCACTCAAAGACGGGCCTGGTTCCCAGTGAAGGCCAAGCCTATGGGCCGCAGCGCTGAGAGTGCCTTGGATGAGCTAGCTATGGTCCTAGAAGAGGCAAAGGCTAAGGTGACGCTTGATCCTGAGCGTAACATTACGCTGTGCGCCATCTGTGGAGCGCGAGCCGCACCAGGGTCATCATGGAAGATACGAGCACCTGGCTACCCAGAATCAGCTTGCCGCAGACTATGCGGAGAGTGCCACAGGAGGAAGCAATGAATCGCCTGAAACCACCACTGCTCTGGCCCATTATCGATCAGGAGCGACGTGACATCGACGCCAGGACGCTCCTGCTCATGGCTGAGATCTTCTCCGATCCAGGTCGATTCATAAGGGATATCTGACATGGTTATGAAAGAACAGATTGAGGAACTGAAGAAAGATCTCGGTGAACTCAACAATCAAATCAATTCAGTAATCAACGAGATGCGATGCGAGCTGTCCTCGTATGACCCACAAGTGAAAATCCAGCTCACGTCGGCTGTATTCTGGGGACGCATGCCGAAAGAAAGGAATGGACAGCCAGACTGGGATCTGATCAGCCATGAGTTCGATTCTATTAACCAGAAGTGGGATGAACCAAAGCGTCTAGTTGATTGCTCGCAGACCAAGCGCAGCCTTTTTGTATCTGCAATGGGGGCGGCGCTTAATAGCAAGGGGTCAATTGGTGCCATGGTATTTGATACGCTCAATGCTGAAATACGGACCAGGAAGGCTGATCTGAAAGCTCTAAAAGATGAGCACTACAACCGCCGGTAATGGCCAGATGTATGTCTCTCAGAATCATCGTAAATCCAAAGTGCGAAGACCCTTGTGATCGTGAGCCATGTGCTATCTGCATGAGGCTGACTGCCCACTGGTATACGCCAAAGGATGTCGCCCTCTGCACTGACTGTGCGTCCAATAGTAGGCCGCATCAAGTTCCGACTAAGAAGCAATGGTTTGCCACTGTCATCCAGCGACTCAGGTCGCGACCTTGACAATTGACGATATATGCCATGAGATAGCTACTATGACTGATTATACTGATTGGGACGCAATACATAAAACACCTGCCGGAATGGCCTTTGAGAAGGAGATGGAGGGTCGTACCTATTCTCTGGAAGCGAAGGAGACAGCATGGTCCTGGTTTGAGGCTGGGTATCAGGCTAATGACGATAAGACCATATCCGAGAGTCGTCTGGGCCTATTGGAATTGGTCAAGGAATACTGCGATGACCTTCGCACCGGTCGGTATGTCCCGCTCCCCGGTGAAGATCCATTGCTTAAGATCTCAGACATCATCAATATTGGCAAAGATACGTCCCTGGTCATGTCGCCAGAGGCCGCTACCAATGAGTAGCGACAGCCCAAAGAAGAAAGATCTCCTCGGATGGCTCAACCCGGCCAGCGACGACTTCTGTGGCTCAGGGATGACCATGACAGACTGGCTCACATCCCAAGGCATTGCCAGGTTCAAAAATTCATGGACCAACCAGGACCGAAAGGAGCAAGACCGTCGATTTCACTTCATCACCGAGATGACTTTGGAAATGCGACGAGTCCAAGAGACCCACGGGACGTACCTTGAGGGCGACTGGTACGTGCAATCTGGCATCGCCTTCAACTTAGGAATCAAAGCCGTTATCGAAGGAAGTAAGGAATGCTTGAAGGAGGCAATCTCCATGTGCAACGAAGAGGGGTTCACCTGGAACTTTGGAAGCGAAGAGGCTGGAAAGCATTGGGGTGATATCTACGCGCCGTTTAACAAGCTTTGCCAAGACTGCCTTGACTCCTGGCCTACTGGCAGGGAAATGATGATGGCATGAGCGAAAAGCGAGATGGTTTTGACTTTTGCAGCCACGATGCTGAGCCCGACTACTGCGACAGCTGTCTGTACATTCGACAGCTAGATGCCAGAGATCTTCATGCAAGAGTGAAGCTCGCCGTAGAGACCATCAACACTCATCGCGAAAATATACGCCCAAAAGGCATGCACGATTATATCCTGGGCAAGGTCTTAGAAATCCTAATCAACGAGTCAAAACCATGACCCATCCTGACAAACACAGGAGCCCCTACAGGTGCAGGGTCTGCAACGAGGATGTGATACTTCGGCAGGTTTCCGGTCATGTCTTGACCTCTTATCGTCATGCGAGAAGAGGTGATTGCACAGCCATGGTTACTCACTTTTCTCTAGGGATGCAGCCATTGGATATCCTCGGCGAAGAGGCCGTCTACACCGTTCCTGCCAGCCCCGATGATGATCCCTGTGACTGTGGACCAAGGAAGTCCTGCCCGGAATGTACTAAGAACCCCAATCCCATATGTCCATGCGGCGCTTGGTACAACTTCACCTGCTACTGCACGGAAGCAGAACTCAAAGCATTTCAGGCTGGCAGGAGGTTTGAGTCGCGACTCCTGAAATTCTGTAGCTCCTCAGGTGTTTACTAAGCATGAGCGAAGCTGAGCAGAAATACTTTTCCAATGTTATCAAATATTGCCAGCGCAACATCGACCTCACCGATGACCCGGCATGCAAGGCCGCAAACAGGGAGGCGATTCGGCGCCTGACTGATCTTGAACGGCGCCTCAGGTTGGGCGATGACTGAGAGCCCATTCACCTACGAGGTCTACGCCAATGTCACCTTTACCACAGAGGAGGTAGAGAACATGATGACGTGCTCCAGGGAGCATTACGACGGGCGTTGCCAACATGCCTCGACTGAGGTCGGTTTCCTCTATCGGCTACAGAGGCGGATGAGCAATGCCATGGCCGACGAGACCCCGTCGCCATCTACCCTGAGCGGGGATCAAGTTGACACTCTCTGCAAGATCCTAGAAGGATTCTTGGCGGACAAGAAGCTCTACTGGAGCATGAGACGGCTACTCCTGACCATGAACCTGGAATCAGAGAGACTCCATGAGTCGCGACATTGACAATTGATGAATATAGGTCTGAAATGGTGAGTGTGACCAAGTGAAGCTCTACAGAAACCATCTCTACCTCGACTTCGAATGCTCGATTGGCTTTCGCTGGTTCGCCTCGAAGAAGGAGGCTGTCCAGGACGCCAAGAATGAGCCAGAACTCTACACTGGTGAATTGGCAGAGATTGCCGAGGAGATCAGCTTCGAGCCAACCAAGAAAGGCATTCTACGTCTACTGGAGAAAGTCGCCCGCTACCCTGACAATGGATAATGAGTATGGGCAACGAGTACATCAAAGTTAGACTGAATGGGTCTATCCAAAGGGTGCGGCTCGTGAGGCGCTATAGGAATGGGTCGCTCGCCGTAGAGGTGCTCAGCAAGCGCCATGGGGCTCAGCATGGCTCCGTGGACTCAGAGAAGATCAAGCTGGAAGCATGGCAGGAGGTCAAGGAGTACGAGAAGCCACTGGCCGCATATAGCTTCGTCTGCTCAAGGTGTGGCAACTGGTGTCATGTGTTAGGCCAAGAATGCGAATGGGATGGTAGAGATTGCTCACCGTCCGGAAAGCGGCAGTATTGACAGACGTACGAGAACACCTGGAGCAGATCTATCATGCCGTCTTTGCCGCCAATCGATCATTGAAGTTAACAGCAAAGATGAGGATAGCTGACCAGTCCAGAGGGAACCTCTACATGTACGAGTGCATCGACACCAGATCATTACTTAGGTGGCTTCAGGAGTACCGCAAGGAGGAATCCAGGCTGAATGCCAGGATTAGAAGGCTCGTCGAGGACTTCGGCGAGCGATGGGTCGAAGATGATGGCATGAGGCAGTGTGTCGCCGAGACCAGGCTCACCATCGACACCATGATCAACAATATAAAGGCAACCCTTGCGTCTCGGGAGCACCTACCAAGCAAGGCAGAGCGTAAGGCCATCCGCCAGGCAAAGGCCAGGAACCGCCGATGAACCACCCTGGGAAAGCAATGTGCTGCTATCGCTGCGAGCATCTCGTTTGCATATGCGGAGCCCAGGGATACATAGCTGCGCCCCTGCCTCAAAAGTATTGGCCAACCTCAGAGCCTTGGATATCCATTGACGATCATGACTACGATCAAATTAAGACGGTCATATCGATTGTCATAGAACGCTGGCACGACGGGCAAGATGCTTTCGACATGATCGATGCACTCAATGCCATCCCAAGAACCCGGCTGAGAACTTTATAATTCCTATATAGGTTAGTAACGCAAGCGCTTGCGCACCAAATGGTGAAATTCTACGTGAGCTGAGGTGTTTATTTAATATGAGACTCGACAAATTAAGACGAGCAGCAGCCAAGCTCGGGCTCGAAGTCGAAGATGACAGGGTTGCCTGCATCATCTATGTACAAACACCACCAGGAATGAAGCTGGAAGACGGTCTTCACTATTACTGCGAGCACTATGATATCGGCGAATCTGAGTGGCGCAAGGAGGCAATCGCAGAGGCATTTGCCAGACTCGATCACTATACGCCTGAACCATGTACTGAACCGGGCTGCGACTGGTGTGATCCGGCTCAGGACTGAGGAAACCGATGGCCAAGGCAAATGCTTAATGCCTCGTATTCTCATACATTGACAATCGGGATATAGGACTTGATACTTAGATTATGAAAACAAACATACATACAATCATCCTTTCTTTCCTTCTTTCCTTTGCCTTCATGGCCTGTGCTGACGGTCCCATGGATGACGAACCCGAGCCTGACCCAATAGAGGTTGAAGGTCCTACTGGCCCAGAGGGACCGCAAGGACCTGCCGGACCACAGGGGCCCGAAGGACCAGCCGGGCCTGGCACTCCAGTGCTTTCCAGCGCCTCCGGTGAGCAACTTGGATATCAGGTCACTATCGACACCCTCTACGGCACGGCGATGGCCATCGTGGCTCACAGGGACGACCCGCCACCGAATTTTCCGGAGGGTCTCACTATGGTTACCGCGAGCATGGATAACATGTACTACAAATCAATGGATTGCTCTGGAACCCCGTATTTCAATCACTTTAGGACCAGCGAATCGTTCGACTCGTTCTATAACCACAACGGCGCCTGGTATGGATTCGCCAATTTCGCTCAACCATTTGCCATGGAGACCATGTTTAGCTACAGGAGCGTTTACTTTGGCACATGCGTGACGGAGGCAGGCGGATTCAATGAAGCAGTCAATGAGGCATACCTGACCTCATACGACTTTGATATTTCACCACCTATCTCGATCTTCATCAACTAAGCGAAACAATCTCTATGTATGATCTAGACAAGCCAATAAAAATCTTTTGAGCCGTTGTTGTTGGGTACGGTCGTACCCCGCCCAAAGGTCACCTTCCAGTACACAGCGTCTGCTGTGAAGATAGAGCTAAGTCACTGATCGTCCTCGCCTGTGAGATGAACGCAAAGGGTGAGTACATTGCCCGTGAGTTAGCTACCAATCAAACCATAGCCAACCTCGGAGCCTTCAGCGTTCGCCTGGCTAAGACTGAGGGCTACCTACAGCCTTGCACCTGTACAGAGCCGTAAACTTGACCTCTCAAGACTTCAGAGAGCACCCCAATTGCCTTGGAGCCAAGGTAGATCGAATCGTCTTAGATTTTGAATGCCGGTACTGTGGGGCAGCTCCCCATCAAAGATGCAGGACTAAGACCGGGAACATCGATCCCGCCTATCACCACCTACGCTGGCTGGATGCAGGCTGGGCTTACGATGAGGGTTATCGCACTGCCGCCACTGATAACGTCCCCAGCCCTGTCCTACGGGCCCGTAAGAGCAAGACTAAGACCCAGGAGGGAATCCTAACCGCTCCATCGCCTATGCAACGGAGGATGACCGTCGCATGATCGTATGGCGAGTTCACTGCATGACCTTGTGCTCGCATGCATTTAAGGACAACTCCACAGTCTCTGCATGCGGGAGGATGGGCATCTCATTCAATCTGAGAATCCCAATGAAGAAGCATACGCCTTGTAGGACATGCCTCAAAATCTACCCACAAAGAAGAACCTATGAGCACAAAATTAACAGCAGCAAACGTAGATGAGATATTCAGGAAATGCTTGCACACCGACGAGGAAGCAAAGCTTCTGATGAAGGACACCAAGAAAGGTGAGGCCCCGGCAGGAATGGAGGTCACGAGAGGGATTATGACAATGGTCGCCTTTCATCAGGGTCGAATCGCAGATTCTAAGCCTGCCATCATCGAAATGGTCAAACAGCTCCCCGATGAATTTCACAAGGGAAAGGGTGGCGGAATGTCATTCCTGAGCATGTGCGTCGATAAGGACGGCACACAATGGGGTGAACACCCAACCATGGATCAGCTGGTTATCCTTGCCCTCGCGGCTGGCGTAGGGCAGTACTGCATGCCCAGGGAAATGTGGAGCATCCTGCCGGGAGGCATGCCATACGTCGTATTCGATCTTGAACTGTAAAGGAATCCTTAACAGTTCGATCTCTTCTCACACCAGGTTAACAATATCTGCTCCTGGCGGAGAAACCTGTACAGCTGCAGTGGGATAGAGTTGGTGCCGTAAATGGGTAAATCTACCCCTCGAAGACCCATTTCCCGTCCTCCTTCCAGAGTATGTTCTCCCTCTGCATTCTTACTAGCTGTTCTTTTATCCATTGATTGATCTCCCGAAGAGAGTTTCTGGTTGCCTGGGACCTCTCGAAACCAGTTCTCTGCTGCAGGCAATCTAGCAGATAGAACATCATTGGCTCAGGGACATCTTCCCAGGCTCTGAGTGTGGCGGTTCTTTGGCTGAACTCGATCACTAGAGTCACATGCGGGATAGAACTGTCCCATTCGGGCTCAGGCTTTAAGGACGTCAATACTTTATGAAATTCGTCGTCCTGCTCAAGCATCTTGAGCGCCGATGGGCGAGCGGTGGAACGATTGAAACCATCCCATTCTGATGTCTTTTTCATGAAATTCTATGCCGACTGAGGTGTTTACCTAAGATGAAGGGATGCAGGCCATTGACAAAGCAGGAATCGGAATTGGTTACTGCGACTCTCCACTGCGGAAGCAATGGAGTTAGGAATGCCTGCCTATTCACGGTCGGCTTGATGACTGGATTTCGCATCAGTGAGCTTCTATCCCTCAATGTGTCTGATGTATTTCAGTTCGATCGAATTGTCGATACCGTCTCTGTAAGACGGTCTGCCATGAAAGGCAAGGGGGAGGGGAGGACGGTCAAGCTGAACTCCAAGGCTAAGGTTGCCCTTGCTGCTTGGATCGAGGAGATAGGAGGGTGTGTGGGGGAGACTCCTCTATTCTGCTCAACCGCCCACAAGAGGATATCACGAGTTCAGGTGTGGCGGATCTTCGATAAGGCATTTAAATCTATCGGTATGACCGGAACTCTCGGGACTCACTGCATGCGCAAGACCTTTGCCGATCGAATGCATGACCTCCTTGATGGTGATCTGAAGCAGCTCCAAGGAGCACTTGGGCACAAGTGGATTACCTCCACATCCCAATACCTGAGTTTCAAAGAAGAGCGAATTAACTTCGCCATCGACCTACTCTAGGCCAGCTTGACAATTGCAGCATTCAGCAATAAATAGCTGCAAAGCCTGCTTGATGGCTTAGAAATCAAGACAAGGAAGAGAAAATCAACTCCGCCCTCGACCTACCCTAGGCCAGCTTGACAATTGGCTCTCAACGAAGTGAGATAAAACCATGATTTCCCGCATCAAAGAGCTGTTCGATTCGACGTACTCATGCCGAATGTGGTGGAAATACATGATTTTAGCCCTCTGGGCAGCCCACATTGAAGAGTGGAAGGCCAAGTGATTCACCGGATTGAATCGCTCTCATCGCCTGGGTACATCCTACTAAGCCAGTTCCCATCAACGTTGATAATGTTGACCCAGAGACCTGGCTGGCTAAAAAGGATGACGATTAGCTGAAACTATCAGCCGCGTCATGTGTTTACCGAATATGGACAGGTCAAGACTTGAGAACGTAGTGGATGCCGTAGCCAAGGCTCTCGGTGTCGATACGGGAACATGTTCAGAATCAATGTTTGAGGATGCTGTCAATGCGGCAGAAAAGGCCATGACACCTTCTGCTCCGGGATACCTGGTCGTCCACAAAGACGGACTACATGTCTATAAGATGCACGAGAAATATCCCAAGCCATCCAAAGCGGTAGTCCACACCATGGGGCAATTGACTGCTTGGTGTGAAGAATGGGGAGTCGATAACTTCATGTGCTCATCGTCTATAGACTTTCCTGAAGACTCAACAGATGACGATCGAGTGATTGCTCTTTGCAATGAGATCAGAGGTGAACAAGAGTAACTATGAGCACCTGCAACAAGAATGTCTGGGATAGGCAGGGCCTCGTTCTCCTATCCGACTGTCAGGGCTGCCAATCTTATAGTTCGCTGGATTCTCAGTCTGGGCTTGGCAAAAAGGGCTTCAAAGGGCTATGCCTGCTCGGCAAAAGTGGCAGCCAGCCAAGCTTGGCAGAGCTAAAAAAAGTGCCATGCATGGACCGCGAGCTGGTCAACACTCGCCGTCAGGAGCTATCTCAGTGAGACTCAATGAACTACGTGATTTTGTATCCGGGGACTTGATAGCACAATTCGACGGTCCAGTTCCCACGAAAGATTCGATCATCCAGACCGCCATAGGCGCTGGCCCCAATGTGACTCATTATCAAGTCATGCATCTCGTGTACATGGTGGCGAATGGGGGCTCATGGGCCGAAGTACACGTAAAAAAGTGCTGAAAGGCAGAAAGCAACGATGAAAGACCAGCCATATCTAGTCCAACGAATCCAACGTCGTGAACATCCATGCGATGCTCGCAAGGGTATCGATGTTGAGTTCGAGTTCGATTACATGGGAGCTTCTGAGTTCGAGTTCGGCACCCTGCCCAAGACACTTAAGACAATACGCTCACTCGCCCACGCCTGGGCAATTCAGAGTGTTACAGTAGTCGTCGATAAGGATTCTCCGCCCTACACTTGCTATCTTGTTGGAGACGGCAGCAGCTTTGAAGCAGCGTCTCACTTCTTCAAAGATCAACTTGAAGAACGCAAGGTCCGTCTAAAGGAGGCATCGTACATAAGGTCAACGTATAAACGTGGCAGTGACCTGTTGCACGGCGTGAAGTGCGATGGCTGGTGGGCCCTCGACTCGGATCCGTCGTTCACTCTCTTTAAGGAAAAATCCCACGCAGAACTCTGGCTCAGTTTCCTGCGCCCTACACATAGCTAGAAAGAATTGATGACATGGATGAATTTGAAAAAAACCTGGAGATTCGAGCGATGATGGCTCTCGCCGAGAGAATCGAAAATGGAACGCAGGGTGCTCCTATCACCAACACCTCAGCCCAGCACGCAGCCGAGCACATTCTCGTGGCAATGCGAAAAGGTCGTGGCGGCGAGGGCTTCATCGAGGAGATGGAAGCTACCGGACAGGCAGAGTTGGTTAAAGCCAACGGTACGCGACTGCCAGCAGACGGTACCATCAACGAAGGACGCTTAGGCCAGGAGCCGTTTGACTGGTCAAGTATCGGAGTGAAAATCGGAAAACCAGTCAGCGGAGATGAGATCTGGGTTGAAGCACAGCTCCCAGATGGATGGAAGCTCGACGGAACTGGCCACGCCATGTGGAGCAACCTTCTCGACGACAAGGGCAGGAAACGTGCCCAGATCTTCTACAAGGCTGCCTTCTACGACAGATCATGCAGCATCTCGCCAATCCGTCGATACAGCGCTGGCAGCACCAGCGTCGGCGAGGACTACAACGGTCCGTACTTCGCCACCATTTCTGATAACGGAGAAGAGATTCATCGCTTTGGTCCATTTGACAAGGAAACTGAGCCGCGCCCTGGAAGTGGCTATAGATTGTCGGGCGGCGAACTCGCAGACGAAGCTGCACGGGCCTATCTCTTGGAGAATTACCCAGACTACCTCGATCCTGCTGCCTACTGGGACTAGATGTCAGACGATCGCATAGAATCATCAGTCATCATTAAAAAGCTACTAAGAGGCATCCTGGAGCCGCCAACTCTGAGCCAGATAGCTCTTGCTGGGCAGAATGGAGTACAGCAATTTTCAATAGATCTGACACAAGATCTACTCCTGGAGTACGGTAGGCAATGCTTTGAGGCTGGTGGGAAAAGGTTTACCCCAGATCCGGGTGGCCCCGCCAATTCAACCGACAAGGCTCTAAATTCGCCGAGGGGTATGGTTGCCTACCGTGAGTCCACGCGAGACCCTATCTTCCTATTTCAGACCGTGGAATATGGTCTATCCCCGCATGACTATAGCGCCATGGAGGATCTTGATTGGCACTGTGTAGAGGATGGAGGGGGCTGGCATACCTCGGACGCTGAGGACGCTGAAAAGGTCACCAATGAGATGATGGAAGACCATGAGATCGGCACCAAACATTGGCGCACCGAGAAGGTCTTTGCCCACCGAGAAGAAGCCCGGCTCCACGGACAGTCTCGTCCATATGCCTGGGGCGAAGAGGGAGTAGGCTGGCGAGTCTATTGCGTCTGCGCCAACGGCCATCTGGCTAAACTATTGTTACAAGCCGGTGCCTATGAGTAACAAAGGAAGCGGCGACTTCAGCATTGGATCTAACTATTGGCCTGGTATCAGCAAGCTTATCGAAGAGTGCGGAGAGGTTGTCCAGGTAGGAGGCAAGCTTCTCGGTAGCCGAGGTGAAGTCGAACATTGGGATGGAAGTAATCTCAAGGAGCGCCTTGAAGACGAGATTGCCGATGTCCTCGCCGCATGCAGATTCGTCACTCAACTCAACGGTCTCGATATAGATAAGATCATGGATCGGCGTAGCGAAAAGCTCAGCCTGTTCCTCAAGTGGCATCAAGAACAGGATGATTAGTAAATGAGTGACTTAGATCTAAGCGGCTTCGCTACCTTCATCAACATAATCTTCATAGCTGTAATGATTTGGTTAGGCTATTTCGGATTCATGCGTGGGTTCAGGAAGGTCAAGGAAAAGCAGCTTACGGATGTGATCGCCATGGAGAAATCCCTACCAATCGGCGTGCCCACTGAATGCCCAAAGTGTGGCAACTCAAAAAGCCATCCTATGGGCATGGTTCGCTCGACCACTTTCTTTGACCCTGTATATAGAGAGCGAAATGTTGCCCTTAGAATGCCAGAGCATTTGTCCTACAAATGCATGAATTGCAGCCATAGAATTCTCATGGCTCCACGGAAGCAAGAGGCAGCATGATTGACAAGATTTTGCCTCAGCCAACCTCGCAGGAGTGGCATTACCATATCGGAGAATGTGACAATCGCCTGCGTGCTGTCATCCAGCTGGCCCCAAATAAACGTCTATATATCGGGCTAGAATATCTAAGCACGCTAGACAATCGCTGGACTCACTTTCCCTGTGTATCGGCTAGTGTCAGGGATGAGATTGAAGCTGAGGATGTTGCGTGTCAAATGTTCTATGGCTGGCGCCTGCGGATAGAGCAATGCGGACCAATACTAGCCACCGTAGATGGCCTGCATCCATCCATAGTCAAACAGGTTGAGGATTTCCGCCTTGCACAAAAAGCGCTATGAGGAGGGGCCGCCCAGCGACACGAAGCCAATTGTCGCACGATGCAGATGCGCTAGAGAATAATATCTGGTGGGCAAATGCTATCGATCACAAGTTCTGTAAAAAATGTAGCCCTCATGCCCTGCAGCTTGCCTCATTCATCGGGAGAGCCCTAAACGTAATCAGTCGCTACCGAGGGAAGTGGAATAAAACAGAACCAAAACCTAAGCAAGACAAGGTTATTACTATGTTTGATGAAGAAGATTTAGACCCAGTTCACCTCTCAGCTCATCTTGAGAGGGTGTCTAACATGCTGGAGATTACGTGCCAAATCTTGGAGGACAAGGGACAGATCGAATTGCTACCTGACAACGCCTTCGATTGGTGGGAATCCCTCAAAGACAATAGGGCTACAGCAGCCCGCAGAATGCAAGAGAAGCGCGAAGAGTTGATTGTTAGCGCCAGGGACAAGTTAACCCCAGAGGAATGGGAGGCGCTCAGAAATGGATGATGTGTTATGGGCGGATGCGATTGACAATAGGCACCCATCATTGGATGGTGTTCTCGAACAGTAATGGCCGCCAGCAAGGACAGAAAACAAATCCGTGAGAGCATTGCCCGCAAAGGGCGGTTTTCTCAGGGTCGGACGGTCAGGCCTAAAGCCAAGAAACCACTGCCCAGGAAAGATCTGCCCATGGATGAGCCGGTAGGAGATGATAAGTTAGTCGTAATTGCACGAAACCCTGCAGAGATGCAAGTCGCGCAGAAGAAGCTCTGTGACTGGGCTTCTCACAAGGTGGAAACGTCGCTCGCCGAACTAACCGAGGCCAACGAAAGCCTTGAGCAGGCTAAAAAGTCAAGATGGCGACAGACTGGCTTTGTGACTAACGTCCGGTATGCTAGGGAGCGATACAATTACTACCTCAAGGTGAGGGCAGCTCTCGAAGCTGGATATGTCATCGTCCCTAACTTCGATCTGGACATCTTTGCGATCAGAACCACCAAGTTCAGACCAAAGGCAGAGTCCACCTCTAGACGATATGGGATGCCAGATCCCAGTGAGTTTGAGAATAAAACCGACCGCTCAGTGCTTGGTGAGGGAGAATATGTTGACCCTTGGCCGGAGCTGACTCACACGGTTAAGAAGATCGATGACGGCGAAGGAAAGTCGCACACCGAGAACATGGCTGTAGCCAAGGATTGGCGAGATGTTGACTTCCCGTACAAGCTGGCCAAGCCGCAGATCTTAACCGACACATCAACAGCGATGGCTCGGATGATCTTCGATCAAATCGGAGTCTCACCCAACCGTAGAGCCAGGAACCAAGACCCAATGGTGATCGGACAGATCGTCTACAAAGGCAAAGGCTACCAGGAGAAGGCCGTGAGCTTCCTGATCACCTGGTGGGTAGACAACCAGGACCTTGAAGTATGAGCGTACATTACACAGCATACCTATTCATCGGAGCAAAGGTTCCAGTCTCTCACTTCTACGAAGAAGGGGAGAAGAAGCTCTCCTGCTATGCGCATGGTCAACAGGAGAAACCATTCTGCGGTAACTGCGGAAAGAAATGCACCATAGAAGCTGAGTTTCTCTGGACTGAGGCAATGCTTCGCGCCGCAAAAGCCTACGAGCAGTCGCCTGAGGAGCTTTGGGAGTCACTCATGGAGGATGGTGGCAAATACTTCAGAGCCGACAGGGGTGACATTGGCTTCTGGCGGTTTGGCTACGAGAACGACAATCAGCTCTTCGGAGCAGCTGTCGCTGAGGCTGGATCGGATGACAGGCCAAACAATGACAAGGATACCCTGGACGGCGATCAACTACAGTCATACCTGAATCAGGTAGACGGTGCATTCAAAGCCTTCGGCATCGAACTGCCAGTCAAAGTCAAAGCTGTGATGAATTGCGGGTGAAACCAGGCGACACCCATATCGTAGTACCCGCCATGCCTCGCTATGCAGATGAGGGGCCCTGCCGTCATAGTAACGGCTGGCGGTTCACGCAGGATGACGTGGACTGGTATGGCATGAGCCTTGAGGAGATTCCCGCCGAGGTCAAAGGCGTCCACTGTGACCTGTGTGGAGAGCTATGGTTTCGCAACGAAGACGGGCATGAGAATGGCCCTGGCTGGCATCAAAAATACTGGACCGAAGAGGAGATAGCTGAGGTCAAAGAAAATGCCAAAAAATACGATGCAATGTTTGATTTAGAAGACACCGAGTGAAATTCTCAACCAGCTCAAGTGTTTACTGGATATGCCCTATGGACCACCGATGAGTGATGAAGAGCGAGCTACCGCTGCGCAGAAACTGATGGAGGGCATGTTGAAGGACCTTGAAGGGCTCACTCAATATAAGGCCCTAGCAGAACTGTCTGGCGTTACTAAAAAGGCCGTAAAGAATAATGTGGTTTCTTACAAAGCCCTCATGGAACTCAATGCCTCCAGCAAATACTATGGGATTTCCAAGCTGCTTCTGGACGATGAGGTAGTTACCAATCCGGACCATTCGTACAGAGCCCCGGCAAAGATCCCCCTCAGCCAGCTAATGGAGCAAGCAGGTCTCGACTTCCGTCGCATCGTCGAAGTCTATCCGCAGGCACCAAGGAGAAATGTAGTCCCCCCGACCAGCTATCATAGGAAGCTCATCGATAATCTCAACGAGAGCCAGGACAAGATCAAATTTGTCCTCATCGAGCCTCGGCGCCGTAGAACATGGCTGGATAGACTCCTTCGCCGCAGACCGGCAAAGGCCACAATTGCATCCGGTCCATGCGGGTGCTACCCGTGCCGATGCGAGCTGTTTTGCCACAAACTTTCATTACCGGAGCAAAAGCGATGACACCTTGGTACGACACAAAAGAGGGAATCGAGGAAGCCACCAATAAGGGCATCGGCGGCCTAGAGGAACTGCGCAAGGCCCGCCATGAGGCTGGGTATAAACGCAATGAGACCATGGAGGAATGGTGCGTCCTCGGGTACTTCCGCCTCTCCTGCAATGGCAACTTTGACATGCTGATTGAGGGGGCTCCGAAGGATCATCCCAAGGGCTACAAGCTTGGAACTGTGGCAACCATGGCCGAAATGACTGAGGTTACTGGAGGCTCATGGTCGGCTACCAACGCCCATCTTCCGCCCATCGTTGAGAGATGCGACAGATGCCTTCGCGGATGGGATCTACGTAATGTGAGCGACTATCATCCGCACAGAAGCGATGATGCTCCTCATCGCCATGAGAGCTGTCACAAGCTATGGGTCATAGAGAGAGAGCAAGAGTTCTTCAGGGAGGTCATGGAACGCTCAGAGATGCCCTACACTTCCATGCGTGCCATCCCCAACGAGTACCACTCCGGTCTCTACAGCAACCCATGGTTCATCGTGGAGACACAATGGGGTCCCATTCGAATGGGCTGGCGCAAGCGAGTGATCAATATCGACTGGAGCAACTCACAGATTAAGCACGACGGCACCGTGCTCTTCAAGAAGGCTTACGACAACCGCATCACTATATGGGAGACTGGGGCTCACGCCTACGGCAAAGAGCAGGCCATCGAGTATCTCCGCGCCCTGTCTCAGGGTAATTGACAATAGGCCTTCCGCACAATATGACGTGCTGATGAACGAGGAAAAGCATATTCAGATTATCGTCGCTGGTATGGCGGGGGTTGGGAAATCAACGATAGCGGATATTATCCACGAAGCCCTACGTGATGCTGGATTTGCAAACATCACCATCACCAGCGATGACGTAGTCGCCATGTCACCTGCCAGGCGACAAATCTGCGTTGCAAGCCTTATCGAGTCTGGCAATACAATCAACATTCAGGAGCGGAAGATCTTAAGTCCAGTTCCCGATGTCCGGGCCATCCCTAAGCCGGAATGAAAACAATACACGTAGCGCAGCCCAAGCAATCATCCACCAACCAGGATGGGCCGTTCCGCCCCTTGTATGTTGAAAGTGAAGCCGTGAAATCCATATATGAGCTGACCCAGCTCGAAGTCTTCGAAGCCATTGTTGAATGGATGAGCAACCACCATGGCATCAACACTGAGTATGGGCATATGGAATTTGCTTACAAAGTGGACAACGGACGTGGCAATGTGATCGACGATCCCCTAGAGAAGTACACGCTATCGATCGTAGTGGGCGAGAAAGATCGAGTATGAACCATGCGATTGACTTGGCTGACCGACATTCACCTTGAGTTCCCGAGCGATGCTGGGCGGAAGCGCCTGGCCGATGAGATTTCACTTCAGAATCCAAACAACGTTCTCATCACGGGTGATATAGCAAACGCTAGCAAGATCAAGACACTACTCCCTGAGCTACAAGAGCGAGTTGGAGTTCCGATCTTCTACGTACTTGGCAACCATGACTTCTATGGTGGATCTATCGGAGGGGTTAGGAGATGGGCCAACAAAAAAACAATCTCCGGTAACGGCAAGCTCTTCTACATATCTGGCAACATCATCCAGATGAACTCGCATGCGTCACTGATCGGAGTTGACGGCTGGGGGGACGGACTCCTTGGCGATGGACTCCATTCCAATGTCATTCTCAACGATTGGGATGTTATCGAGGATATGAGAAAGGCTGGAATCTTGCGCGACCGATCAAAGAGACTGGCCATGCTAAAGAAACTTGGCCATGAAGAGGCTAGCATCCTTGGCCCGATACTCGCGCAAGCGCTTGCGCAAAGCCAACATGTGTACGTAATGACTCATGTCCCACCATGGCGAGAGGCTACCTGGCATCAGGGCAAGCACAGTAATGATGATTGGCTCCCCTGGTTCTCCTGTAAGGCCACAGGAGAACTGATCGAAGAACGGTCGGCTCAGCACCCTGGGAAGAAGATAACGGTCCTGTGCGGGCATACGCACGGCGCAGGGAGGTCTCAGATCACGGATGACATCGAGGTCTATACGGGGGCCGCCGAATACTATCTACCGAGGGTTCAGGGGACTTTCGTGATAGCCGATGACGGTTCTTACTCAATTGACAGGTTCGTGGCAGAGGGCGATGGCGATGACTGGACGTAATCAGGAATTCCAGGTTCATTCCAAGTGCCGGCACACCGCCGATGTCTATCGATTCGTATTCAGGGGATCTTTAAGCGGATGGGTCATCTTCACTATCTGCGATGAGACCGGCGAGCTATCGGTACAGTCTGACTGGGGATGCTGGGGTCACCGCTGGAATATTGAACACCTTGGTAACGGCGCAACCCTCACTGAATTCATAAGGGATAGGGATCCGGAGCACGCTGACTATCTGGCCAACAAGCTCAGCTATTCCATGCCATCTGATGCAAGGAGGCTTCCAGACGAAGAAGGCACAGAGAAAGCAATTCGTGATCGTATCTTAGAACTGCGGAGGGATGGCAGTGTCACCGCCGAAGATGCCAGGGAAGCCTGGGACGACGTTGAAATGCTTATGATGGAGTATTCCGAGGGCGGACCATCGGTCGCATACTGGGCTATGCCAGAATCAATATTCAAAGTCCTGGGATCTGACATCTACGAGCACTACTTCGCACTCAAAGAGGCGCCATGCCTGACGATCCTACGCGAGAACCTATTACCACTGCTGATTACCGAGCTTCAAAGCGAGCAAGTTGAGCAGCAAAAAGGATAAGCAACGGCGTCGAGACGCTCGCGCCAAGGTTCTTGCGCTGTACAAGGAGATACCTGGGATCTGGTGTAAAGGACTATGCCATGGGACGTGCGGAACCATACCCGTTGTCGATGCCGAAATGCCTATCGTCAGAAAGGCTCATAAAGGATACCTAGGAGAAGTCGTACGATTCGTCGCCAACCCATCCAATAATTCAACAAATCCTCTTCTTGGAGAGATGCCAGATGGCAATCTTTTATGCGGACATGACGACTATACCTGCCCGGCGTTGACCAAAGATAAACGGTGCGGCATTCATGAGTCCCGCCCACTTATCTGCCGTCTTTACGGAATGGTTGACAATAACAGGATGCGATGTCCACATGGCTGCGTTCCGGAGAGATGGGTTTCCGACCGAGAGGTTGCTGGCTGGTATAATCGCCTGGGCAAGATAGACCGTGGGAAAGAATAACAAAGAGAAGCGTAAGGTTCGTAAGAAAACCAAGCTTGCGCAGCTTAAGAAGCTACCAATAGCCGATCAAGTACGACCATGTGATGGCTGCACGGAATGCTGTACCGTACTAGGCGTCGAGGAAATTGAAAAAGATCCCTGGGTGCCGTGCGACCATCTGAGCCACGAAGGCTGCGGCATTTACGCGACTAGGCCAAAGCATTGCCGCAGCTTCTATTGTCTCTGGCAGAATGGACTCGGTGGTAGCGGCGATAGACCAGATAAGCTCGGTGTCATTTTTGCGCCAACCAATGGGAAGACCGAGTTCACTAAGCAGCAGGAAATTCAAGCCTACGAAATAGAGCCCGGTGCTTTTGATAGGCCCCAGGCTGTGATGTTATCTCAGAGATTTGTTGATCGAGGTAAATTAGTTATTGGCCATACGTTTGGTGGCCATACGTTTCGCTTCATGGGACCCTCTGACAAAGTTGTTAAAGCAAGAAAATGGGCAGAGAAGAATCAGATCTAAAATCGTGCCCAAACCCTGAATGCTCAGGTGGGCCGCCTGTGGTGACTAGAGATCCATTTCCTTTCGCCTGGTACGGATGGGTTGTCTGCGACTTTTGCGGGATGAGAGGTCCAACTGGGATTAGCCAACCTGATGCCGTCAAGCTGCGGAACACCCTGCCGAGAAACAAATGAGCATTATAAAAGCCAAAAGAGGCACGCTCAGTATCGAACTCTTCTCAGATTATATGCTGAGAAATGATGAAGAGATCCTAGGATACGCCAAGGGACCCTGTAAAGGTTGCGAAGAAATGACCGAAGATGACTACAAGGCAGGCGATGAGAACAACTGGCTGTGCGTTCAATGCGGGGACGTGGAGTATCAGACAATAGCCAGGGCACGAATAGCCGAACTTGAAGCTGAACTGGCGACCCTAAAGGCCAAGGACTCAGACCGAGAAAAGCATCTCTCCTGGTATTACGGTCTCGATACAGGCATTAGCTCGGAAACTATCTTCGGAGTGATGACTGATATTCCTGTTCGCTCCAATGGAATACCATACGATTTAGATGACTTTGGCCGATGTTATCGCTTGCTTCAGCTCTTCCCTGAGTGGAAGAGCAGGTTAAGCGAGGTCTCCGAGAAATTCCCTGAATGGGCTCTCCTGATTGACAATTGGGATCAAATTGAGTCTCTATATGAATCAAAAAAGAAGCTTAGCAAAGAAAAATGCTACAACCTGCTCCGAGCATGCCGAGATAATAGTAGAGCGATTGTTATTAGATCTTCATAAGGCGACACCATGAAACAGTATCTTGAACTAATAGAACAAGTCTTAAAGGATGGCACAGATCGCGGCGACCGCACTGGCACTGGCACACGGTCCATTTTTGGCACCCAAACCCGCTATGATCTGCAGAAAGGGTTCCCTCTCCTCACCACTAAGAAGGTCAACTTCAAGGCTATCGTCGCCGAGTTGCTCTGGTTCCTTAGGGGTGGCACCAACATAAATACTCTCGACTCCAAAATCTGGAATGAATGGGCCGATGCCGATGGTAATGTCGGGCCTATCTACGGAAGCCAGTGGCGAAACTGGGGTGCAGAGGATTGGAGCAAGACCCGAGCAGAGGCTGAGGAGCAATTACTCGAACCTGGGATCGATCAGATATCCGAGGTGATTCACTCCATTCAAACCAACCCCGAGTCCCGTCGGCATATCGTGAGCGCATGGAATGTCACCGCCCTTGATGACATGGCCCTTCCTCCGTGTCACCTTATGTTTCAGTTCTATGTTCGCCAGGGTGAGTACCTAGACTGCCAAATGTACCAGCGCTCCGCTGATTTGGCCTTAGGCGTCCCTTTCAACATCGCAAGCTACGCACTCCTTATGCACATGATAGCGCAGGAATGCAGTATGAAACCCGGCAACTTCACTCGCCTTAATCCTGGTGTCCTTGTACACACCATTGGCGATGCTCACATCTACCAAAATCACATAGAAGGCATTCGAGAGCAGCTCACTCGTGAGCCTCGCCAGTTGCCGCAGGTTTATCTTAACGGCAGGCCACTGGATAGGATGGTTGCCGAAGATATTCGCCTCGTCGGTTACGACCCTGACCCTGCGATCAAGTTTCAGATTTCGGTATGACAGATCCTCAATACGAGTCTATTGAAGCTCAGATGTTCCATATGCGAGCCGTCCTAGAGCGTGTCGCCATGGATGAGTGCGAGTTCCTGGAATTCCCGGAGGACAAAGAAGTTCCATGCTATTGCAGTCCATGCCGCGCCGTAGCTGCTCTGCGCCACTCAACCGAGTGGCGATACGAAGGGGCTATGAACTACCGCGTTCACAATGGTCACAACCCTAGGGAAACCAGGATAGTGATGGCCTGGAAGAAGGCCATTGACGATCATAGACTTTCGCAGATTCTAGACGAAAGACGTGAAAGTGAACATCCGGCACGGCCATCAGCCAGGGATTGGTATGTAGCGACGTCGGTTGTCCAATGGCTGGCCACCAACGTCGGCATGAGTGTGCTCGAAGCAGCAGGCTTCAAATACACCAAGTGGGACGAGGATAGAGAGAGTAGAGAAGATAAATCATGAAATATTACTTAGATACAGAGTTCGCCGAAACTGGATCCGACCATTCTCCGACTATCGATCTCATCAGCATAGGTCTCGTGGCGGAGGATGGCAGGGAGTATTATGCCGAGTCGAATGAGTTCGCTATCTTCAACTGCAATGACTGGGTCAGGGCAAACGTTATCCCTCTCCTTGGGCCAGAGGAACATCGCAAAACAAGAGCCACCATCAGGGACGAGATAGCTGCCTTCGTAGGTGGCGACTTACTCGCTGAGTTCTGGGCTTATTATGCCGATTATGATTGGGTCGCTTTCTGTTGGCTTTGGGGCGGCATGATTGACCTACCGCATGGCTTCCCTATGCTATGCATGGATCTCCAGCAATGGTGGATTCAGTGCGGAAGACCAGAAATTAAGCCGACAGATCCAACCGATGCGCACAATGCCCTTGCGGATGCGCACTGGAATAGGCAACTCTACCAGGCTATATATTCCTATGAACTTGAACGGGGCTGCAAAGCGCCGTATCACAAAGAGACGACCACGTCTCAGCAAGAGAACAATCTATGAAAGCAGAAGCTAGCTATCGAGGTCTCAGGACTCCAAACGGATGTCTTGTGACTTGCGACAATGTGGAGCTGCCAGCTCGCACTGATATCCGACCCCTGTCGAACACTGGTTATGAATGGGGATTAGAGAGTTCGGGTTCCGGTCAATTAGCGTTGGCAATTCTCGCGGACTTCTGCGGTGATGATATGGCGCTGAATCTATACCAAGATTTTCAACGAGACATCATCGCTCCTATTGGCTCAAGCAGGTGGGAGTTCAAGGCTCCCATGCTGCATGAGTGGATCAGAAATAAACTAAAAGAGCAAAAACAGGAAACTCCAGCCACCGGCAACTACACCTAGGTCAGATCTGCCAGCGATGAAGGCTAAAGTGATCTCATATAACCTGGCCAACGTCCAGGCTATCGAGGACCGCCTCAATGAGTGGCTTGAGGCCGAGGGGGATATCCAAATAGACAGATGTGTCCCCCTTGGTAATGCCGGGCCAGATCGAGACTGCGGAGCAGTCATAATCCTGTATCGAGAAGAAGACCAGACTAAGGATGCGCCATCGGTCGGTCCACGCCAGCAGATTTGCAGGCAATGCAAGAAAGCCCCTGCGATTAGGGGCATGAAAATGTGCAATGACTGTCGCGAATATCAGCGTCAATACAGGGAAAAACAAAAAGAGGATAAGAAAGCCAGATATCCCTGAAATTATCAGGCCTTTGAAGTGTTTAACCGATTATGAAGATAAAAAAGCAATTCCAGGGCATGGGCAAACATCGCTATGCCAGTGATCCGCTCGAAAAACGGTTTGCCGAGGCTTGGCAGACGATCAACAGCTCATTTTCTCCGTCGGCAGTGAATGCCAAGTCAACCCTGGACTACCTCATGGATGAGTCCAATAAGGGAATCCCTGATCCGCAGCTCTCGCAGCGAGACTGGCTGGTCGCCAATACAGCCATTCAATGGCTAGGGAGCCCTGTCGGTCAATTCTTCCTTTCAGAAGTTCTTTCCGGCCCCGAAGCAATGGAGTTCAGGGAACGACTTGGCCGCGCTGTAGAGGATAGGGAGAAGAAGAAAAAGTGAGCCTGACTGAATTACAGAAAGCCATGGACAACCTTCTGGCTGCCTCACTTGCTCATCATACAGCGGAGTCAGCTGTATACCGCGCCCGTGGGGCTGATGGTGCTGGGATCGTACCCGAGGATACTATGCGAAATTTAGACAAGGCCGCAGTAGACCTAAGGTCAACATCTCGCATCTATGCAAGCCTCCAGAAGAAGATGACGGCGAAAGCACTCATTGGTGATCGGGATAATGAATTTTCATGAGCAAGAATCGGAACATGATATGTGGTGGTCTACTGTGGGCCTCGTTTTCAAGAGATTACACATGTTGTAGCTGCGGTGATCGGTATAGCTCTGTAGACGCAGCGATGGCCACCTATAGATGCCGGGCGGCTACTCGCAAAGCCGTAAGCGTCGATGAATCTCCTTAAAAACCCGGAAGAGTGGGCCAATGAATATTGGTGGCCACCATGCCTGCCCAATCCCAGGCTCGTTGACTTCTACGATGAGAAGGAATGCTACATCTGGTACCTCTTCACGGAAGAGGGGGCAGATCTTCTGCTAGAAGAGTGCGCCAACGAAGAACAAGGCACCCGCCCGGAGTGGCTAGAGGAAGAGATATCCTACGCTGGTACTGATATTTACGATTTTGGTGGCTCCACTGAGTGCAGCACGCACTACGACAAGGAAGGTATAGGCCATAACGCCACCTGGGCGCTAGAGAATGGCATTGCCCCGTACCAGCCTTTCCGTATCCATCTTATGCCACCTCACTACTACAACTGCAGCTGGGAGTACCCTGGCGAAGTTGATGTCGATTGGACCTGGTGGGCCGATCGAACCATGCGTATCTCAGACTTCGACGCCTCAAGACGCTGGGAGCACTGGATACGTGAGCGCAAGCTCCACTTCGAATGGATGGATGATCGTCGTCGTCGGATAGACCATATCCTGGCCCATGAAGTCGAGAGTATGCATCTCGACTGGGAACTGTACTGCGGAGTCAGGTCGGACGACTGGAGGTCTGCAAAAGGCATTCAGGTCTCGCTGAAGTCATGTGCATCGATCGACGGTCGCATGGAAACCAAGTCATGGGGTGCCGGGCGCAGCGACGATGGTGATCGATCTGAAGCCATGAGGGACCTTCTCAAAAAAGTTAAGCCCAGGTTGCCGCACATACACGGGAATAAGATTCGTGGCATGGACAAACGTGGGAAACGACCAAAATCGATTTTCGGACCTATACGGTGAAATTCCAGCAGAGCTGAGGTGTTTACCTACTAATGGCGAACACAATCAATAATCTCGACGACTCCACTATAGGCTTCGTTCTGGACGATGGCGGCAGAGCCGCAGCCGGATTCAAAGGGAACACCGGCGATTGCGTAGTCCGCGCAATCTGCATAGCAACCAAAATGGACTATCAGTCTGTCTATGATGAGATGTTCCGCAGGAACCGTCTTCATCATGAATCCAAGGGCCTGTCCATGGGCAAGGCCAGCCCCAGGAATGGGAGCCACAAGGCAGTCTATGGCCCATACCTGACCGAGCTTGGATGGGTCTGGACCCCGACCATGTTCATCGGTGCTGGCTGCAAAGTTCACCTCCGTTCAGATGAATTACCTTCTGGAGTCGTCATTGTGCGCCTCTCACGCCATATCGCGACAGTGATAGATGGCGTACTGCATGACTCCCATGATTCATCCAGAGATGGAGCGCGATGCGTGTACGGCCACTGGACTAGACAATAGGAAATCCATAGGAGAATCTCAGAACATGACTGCCTACATCACCGACTGGACCCCAGCTAAGCTTGAAGCCATTCAAAAGCTTGCCGACGAGTGCGGCGACGATGACAGCATTGAATTCGAGGGCTGCACTATGACCAGGAAACACGCCTACTGGCTTATTCAAAGCCTTGGCCGGGTCTTCTCAAGGACTGACTTTTCTGGAACGGAATCAAAGTGAACTACAAAGACATCAAACCATTCACGCGCAGCTCTCGTTATTGCGTGAATGTGTCGTGGGCCTACCTGGAGAGTTGGCTGGAGGCGCAGGAGAGAGACTGTGTCGGGTTTGAGCTTGACCCAGAATTCCAACGTGGACATGTATGGGACGACCATAAGAGGATTCGCTATGTCGAATACATCCTTCGCGGCGGACAATCCTCGCACGACATCTACTTCAACTGCGCCAATTACCTTGGCAGTGGGGTCGAGGGAGCTATGCAACTCGTCGATGGGAAGCAAAGGCTCGACGCTGTACGCAAGTGGCTTGCGAGCGAAATACCAGCCTTCGGAGTCTTGAAAAAGGATATGGAGGGTCGCCTTCGTTCGCTTAGTGGGCCCGACTTCGTGGTTCACGTCAATGATCTCCAAACCCATGCTGAAGTGCTCCAGTGGTACCTAGATCTAAATGAAGGCGGCGTTGTCCACACTGAGGATGAGCTGGCCAAGGTCCGCGCCATGCTCGCAAAGGAAACCAAGTGACCGACACGAGGACAACATCGCTGAAGCATCTCTATAAAGCGATGGCAATGCGAACCACGGATAGGCACAGGGCGGGAGTAATGGCCGTCCTGGGAACTACCTATGGTATGTCACCGAATGATCTGCGCGGACACAGCATTCCAAGTCTCGTCGCCATGATGGACAAATTTGGCGATATTGGGTTCAGCACAGAGCTAACTTGCATCAACACCCTGCTCGCATGGAAGGAGTCTGGGTGCCAGACATTCTCGCTGAGAGAGAGTGTATTAGATCTACTCGCCTGTACGGCAGCGCCGCCACTCAGCGAGCTTGCGCCGATGGACGGCTACGACTCGCCAGAGTCCTGCCGGGCCAACTGGAATATCCCATACCCAGCCTTCGCCATCGAGCTTCCATATGCTACGGCTACTCCAGTAGCGGGAGGGTCTACGGAGCATTTCACCGTGGCTGTAGCGATACCATTCGCCGACATCACAAACAATTCCGCCGATTGGTCACTCACATACCTCACCGTCAGCGACGTGGCGAATAATCAGATATCGATGGCAAACGGAACTTCAGCGATTGGATCCTTGTTGACCAACCTCTGCCTGCTCATCAATGAAGGCGGCAGCAAAACGAAGGCTGGCAAGCGCATTGGCTACGACAAAATCGCTAAGAGTACCAACGCCAAGGTCAACATCTGGAACGTCGAGGCAACCTCTACGGATATTCCTCTCGGAATCGCCAGGGAATACATCAGCAGCGGCGAAGCACCTCCCTCTACGTTCCGAATAGGAAAGAGATTTATGGTTCGCGGCCACTGGAGAAACCAAGCCTGCGGCACAGGCCGAGAGGATAGGGTTCGCAAGTGGATTAAGCCCTATGTCAAAGGCCCAGAAGAGGGGCAGGCGTTCTCCCGCATCTATCAGGTAAAGCAATGAAGCAAACGATGACAGACAAAGAGAAGATTGAACAATTGCAGAGGCACAAGAAGATCTTACGTCGTGCCCTCTATGCTACCAGCGATTTACTGGACCTCGCCGACTCCAGGAAAGAGTGCAAGAAGGCAAACGTTGAATTCACTGAGGCATGGCAAGATGTCTACGGAATGTACAGAGAGGATACCGACGAAAATGCAGAGTAAATTATTCTATGTAGAACATCAGCTCGGCGAAGAGTGGGTCGAATATGAGTACGAAGTAGAGATCTACAACTTCGAACCACTCCATCCCGGCAGAATGTATGGTCCGCCAGAAGACTGCTACCCGGATGATCCCGCATCCTGTGAGTTCAACGATGAGACCGTTCAGCGCCGCCTAGCCGACGGGACGGAGCCCCCATGGGAGACGGTCCCATTCGCCATCTTCCTGGAAGGATACGCCGAGAAGTTCAAAGACGACCCCAAGGACAAGAAATACGGCAAAACCGCGATGACCAAGGCCCAGGATGACATCGAGCAGGAATGCCTGATGCACTGCCAAGAGGCAGCCGACGACGCATATGAGGCAGCCATGGAAGCCAAAGGCGAAGAAATGCGTGACAGGCGCATGTTTGGAGATGACTGGTAGATAACCTGTTCTTGACAATAAACCTGCCACCTATGAGGATACTGGTCCACCTCGACACCAAGGCCAGCACCATGAACGACCCACAGAGAGTACCTGTTGAAATCCTCCGTATCGCACACCGTTGCCTGCGGGAGACTATAACCAATAATCCTAACCTGGCAGCCAAAGCGATAGAGCCAAAGGTCCCGCCTGAAGTTAGGGCGATGTTGAAGCGATTTGATCGAAGCTATGAACAAGATACTCAAACATCCAGCCGACAGGAACTCTACCCAGGCCATTGATCGAGACAGTGATCTGGAGGTCGGGCAGTGGTTCTGGGTCAAGCAATTCAAGCAAGATTGGCTGGATGACGATGAAGGACTTGGACCTGCCTACGAAACGGACCCATGGCTGGCCTGCGTTGTCCACATAGGCTCTAACTTCGCAGAGTTTCGTGGCCCAGGGGATAACCATCAGCGAGTTCATTTCGATGAGTTCAATGACCTTTGCGTTAGAGAGATTGCTCCTGAGCCCGTAATTGCAAGCAAGATAGCTCAACACGGCGACCAGGCAAATAAGCTAATGGACCGCGTAAAACAACTGACGGCACGTCTAGGGATTGCCCCGCGAGCAGAACTGGCCGATGAGAGTGATACCACCTCGACCGCACTGGCGGTGGCCCATGGCACTGCCGACATCGCTGAGCACAAGAATGCTTTGATCAAAGCAAAAGAGGAGACTCTTCCAGATTTGTTTAAGAAGATCGAAGAAGAACACGCTGAAATGGCCATGTGGATGAAGGCATCCCTCATTCCGATGGCAGCAGAGGGCAGCAGACTCCGCAAGAGATGCGATGCTATTGATGATCGAATATTCACCGTTGAACTATATGCTGGACTTACTGAGGAGTTGACTCAGATCAAGAAGGGCAAGCCAGCCGATAATGATGAGAAGATACGCATCTTCCAGCGCCGGCACTACATGGACGAAGAGTGTCTGGCGGAATATGAAGCGGGCGGAATGAGCTATAAATCGCTCAAGTCATTCGATCGATGGCTTACAAGGAAGGGCAACCTGGACCGTATCCTACCTCACCCTCGGTGCGTGGTGGCGTTCAGGATTCGCCGCGAGCGCAAAAATCGAGAAGATATGACCCTGTTCAACTTCATTTCGATCATGAATGAAGAGGAATACGATAAACAGACATTCCTCTATATCCGCAACGGCTCTCAGGTTTTTCGTCTTGTGACAAATATAGACTTTGGTGAGGAACTATTTCCAGACACAGACCATTCCAGCATCCTGGGTGGCGGCAACCTCTATATGGATATCTTTGCTGGGCGCGTTGGTAAGATCATAGGAGAGCAAGAGTATCAGGGCATCATGGAGCGCCATAAAGAGCACCTCGAAGAACATTGGAGGAAGATGGAGGAATGGAAAAATCTCTCTGATAAGCAGCGCGAGAATAGGTGCGAGCCATGGCTCCCTACTCCAAGTTCAAGACTGGAAATGGTAGAACCAAATCACATCTACTACGACGATGCCATGAAGCTGGTGGCAGCAGACGCCAAGGCTCACAACAGAGTCGCTGTTGTCCTCCAGGGCCTGCTAGATAGGTCGCCTGCATTCATTCCACACCCACCATGGAGACTCTGGGAGGCTGATGGATTTACCAATGGTATTGAGCTAATCCACGACAATTCTAGGGCGATAACCGACGGCGATGCACCGGACTTCGAAGCGTATCGCAATCGCCTCAACGCAAGCATTGCCAAGGGCACCAATATAGTTGGCCAGCAAGACCTATGGGAGCGATATGAAGCCAACAAGGACTACGAGAGACAGCGGGATGACTACCGCGTTAGGACTCCGTATCGCCAGAGTCACATAAGCATCTATGGCAATCCTGGCCCTGGACTAATCGCCCAGGCCACGAAGGTAGGTCGCGACAGACAGGTTCACTTTGAATGGCAGCGGGAGCGCACCAATGCACGATGGGTTTCCGATCCGGACAATCCTGGCTACCAAAAGATTGATGACTCCACTCTGACGGCAAGATTTAAGTGCTCAGCAAACGGTGTGCTGAATGTCGATGCCTACACACCAGGAGACTTTCGCATCTTCTACAACGATCCAAGGACCCGCAAGAACTATCTGAAATGGGCCCCGCTACTTCTTGCTGCTGAAGACTGGCACGCCAGCAAAAAGTAGAAAATTGAGCAAAGTCTGGTACATCGAGAACAAATGGAGCTGCGACTCCTGCGGAAGCTCAGAGCAGCTTGGGAGACATCTTGAATGCACTAACTGTGGCGCCCCGAAGAAGAAAGACGTCATTGACCGCATAGGAGATCCTGACACCGAGACGCCTATAATAGATCTGGCCAGGGTCCGCGAAGCAAAAGCTGGCGCCAACTGGATTTGCGAATACTGCGGGAAGCAAGAACGAACCCTTCACGGCAAGTGCCGCTATTGCGCAGGCGAGAAAGAGATAGAGGCTGAGACGGTAAATAGCTCGCAGCGCCGCACGGGTGGCCTTCGATACACACCAAAAGAAACCCTTGAAGAGCAGCCTGAGTCCGTAGCTGCACGGATCCCCTCCGTCAAACCCAGACGATGGTGGCATCGTCGCAAAAACCAGGCTGCGGCTGTATTGATAGCAGCCGTCACGGTGATGGTCACCTGGCTTGGCTACTGGCTGTTCGTGCCGATGGAGGTTGACGCTAAAGTCACTCAAGTCTCCTGGGAGTATACCAAGCATCTCAAGCAGCGGGAAACCCACCACGGATCTGATTGGGAGGACAGCAGACCATCATCGCACTTCAATGACCAGTGTGAAACCAGGCAGCGTGGGACCGAAAATTGCCACCCATACAACTGCAACCCGCGCCAACAGAGCAGCTCATGCCGTCCACACGAGTGCAACTGCTCCAACGTATGCACCGATCAGGGGAATGGCTACTCCAGCTGTACCCAAAGCTGCTCAACCTGCTACGACACCTGCTACGAGACTGTTTACGACACCTGTTATGAGCAATGCCCTGTCTACGATGAGTGGTGCGAATACGATTACTACACTTGGCCAATCATCCAGACCGAGGTCTCCTCAGGTGTGAACAACCATGATATGAAATGGCCAATCCTAGAGACATCCCAGGAGCACCAGAAGATCGAATCCATATCCAAATACGGGGTCAAATTCCAAGACACCGAGGATAGTGGTGAAAAATGGGATCACAGCCCTGAGACAGCTGATGAATTCATCACGTATCTAACTGGGGATTACTGGAAGATTAAAGTAAACCGAGCTGGCATGGTTAAGCCTATGCATAAGATCAGGGTAGAAGAATGAGTAAAAAACTGCTCTACATCAATGAGGATCAGATCCTTGGGCTGATGAGGTGCTCTAGGATTAGAAATTATTGGCTGGCTCTCCGCGCTGTCACCTTGCCAACATCGCTGATGGCCATCTTGTTCTCGATTACAGGTAACATGCTATGGCTGTTGGCTGGCGTACCGTTGGCGGCAACAAGCCTGCTCGGAGACTACAAAGCCAAGTCATGGAAGAGAGCCCATGAAGATATCGTCACGGCGATTCGTGAAAAATAACAACATATGCAAAACATAATCGTAGTTAGCGCACTGATACTCAACGACAGCATGGAGATGCTCATGGCCTTACGCCATTCTACTCAGGTCCCGCCAAATCGCTGGGAGAACCCAGGTGGTAAGGTCGAGCCAGGGGAGACTGAGCGCGATGCACTAATGAGAGAGATGCGAGAAGAACTCGGCGTCGAGGTTGGCGTAGGTCGGCTCATATCGACAAGCTCATTCACCTGGGACGATCGGCTCCACATGCTGCTCTACCACTGCTGGATCATAAATGGAGAGCCCAAGCCACTGGAGTCCCAGGAGCTATGCTGGGTCAATCCATTGCAAGCTCGCAAGCAACTAGCTTGCCTTCCGGCAACCTACGTCTGGTACCCAGATATAGTGAATTTCATCGATACCGAAGCCAGCTGTTTCCAGTATTGCTGATATTGACAATTGAACCGCCACCTGTGAGCGTTAGATATGGGATTCAAGCGTAGAAAATCAGCCCTGGAGGTCCTCTCAAGCACCTATCTCGTCGTTGCTCAGAACTGGGAAGAATCTGAGGCTGGATGGGGCGTAAGGCCAGATGGCTATACGATGCATCTCTCCGAGGACGACCACAGGCACTTTGTCGAGGATTACCTTCATAGGCAGAAGGAATATTTCGATGGCCGACTGGGGCGTGGCGTTACTCCCCCTGAGTACACCAGGGTGTGTGGGTCGCCTAGGCCTATTTCTGTCTCCAAGGAAACCTATCGGGAGCTGGTGAAAGCAAAAGATAAGCATGGCATCTGGGGTAAAGAGCGATCGATTGCCCATGCGAGAATACCCTCCGCGCCGGAGAGCCGCTAGACTAACGCTATGGCAAGAGGATTCAACGAAGCAAAGTTAGCTGCAGCTAGCACAATCAGACTCAAGCTCCAGGAGGGACGACAGCGAGGTGCCGGATATATGCTCCGCATGGAGAATACCGTCTCGCTTGAAGAGGTCTACGTTTTCCTCCCACCAAGGACTAAGCCACGCCAAGGATTCCAGGACTATTGCACCAGAAATGGTCATAACTTCAATCCTCTTGAGTGCTACGACTTCGAGGAAGATCTAGAAAATCAGGTGCTATCCGACAGCACGCAGAACTGGGATCGAACTCTGCCAGTACAAACCGGGCCATTTTCCGGAGTGGTCCCATACCAGGGCGAAGGCCCGAACATGCCCGATCAGGATCCAGAGGACCAAAGGTAACCATGAGCGACAAGACCCAAGAGGAAATAGCCCACCGCAAAGAACTCGTCTACTTCTGCGAGAGATGCTTTGGATCTAGCGACAACAGCTCATGGGGCGAAGCTGTTGATAGCAACTACTGCTACAACTGTGGCGGCGGACCGTGCATCCGGATACCTAGATACTCAGTTGAATCAATCAGGAGTAGCGCGTTCTTTGTTGGCAGTCGCTACTACCCGAGCGCTGAGGCTATCGAACTGTTCGAGGAGCGCAAGCGCTTGCGCGGGCTGATTAAGGAGTTCCCAGGTCGAGAAGCAAAACCGCCAACCGAAGAGGGTGGCTCTTGGTTTGTAACACAGAAGAAACCAGGCAATCTATGGGTATCCACTGCGGCTATGACGGCTACCAATGCGGAGGAAGCGCTCCACGAAACCCGCCTAAGCCTTCCATACTACGACGAAGAAAGCCTACGTGAAGACTGATCGGAGTAAGCTATGAATGAAATTTCTACATATGAAAATAGCTGGCAATTTTGGCTAGACGATTGTTGCTATCTTATCTCCAGAGGAGTCCGCTCGCTTGGCTACGCTGGCGAGGTCTCAAGAAAGCACTGGGTGGAGTACATGCAGCCATGCATAGTTGACATCGAAAGGATTCACAATGTAGTCATCCGCTACAACGGGGACAACGACGGCGGAACCGTCGAGGTTGCAAAACATAGATGGATATTTGATCTTGCAGATGCAACATCGTCCATGGGTGACTTCGCGCCTATGATTGAAGGTTTGCTTCTCGGGTATGATGTAGATTCTATCAACTCTTTCATAACTACCAATAAATCATAATCACGCCACTGCAATGATATACTGGCCGCATGGCCAAAGTAGATGTCGGCGACAGGGTACAGCAAGTAACGATCACAAAGGATGTCGCTGAGCGCGTCTACCGTCTGCTGATCAAACATGCCAATGCAGACCATCAGCAAAGACTTGCCTTTGTTCATCAGATGGCCGAGACCGGCAATAGCCTAGATCAGGAAGAGTGGAGAATTTCGTCTGGTTACTGGGGGATCACAAAATTCTTCATGTGCAGTGACGAGTGGTTTGTGATCACCTCCCAGGAGGATGAATCAACGCCAACCAGGGCAGCGGTTGACTTGTGTAATCTTGAACTGGCCAAGCTGCGAGATATAATAGATGCTGAGCAGAACACTTGACAATTGTGCCATCTAACACGATGGTTTCACCATGGACGAGAAATACACCGACGTAGCTAAGTCTTTCCTCGGCGTTAGACACCCGGAGGGAACTCAGAATCTCAAGAAGATTCAGGCGCTAAACCAATCTATTGCGCAGCACAAGGAGAAGGCTCTGGCCGCATTTGCCAGGGTTCAACTCTGCATGGCCAATAACATCACGGCCAGGGATTGGCCGGTAGCCGACATGAGGTCATACATCAAACTGCTAGATGACAACATCAAGGCGATCGAAGAGATGAGCATCCAAGTCCTCGTGGCCATGTCACCAGTCGAACATACCCTGGGCATCGGCACAGGAGTGACACCAGCAGAGCTGGAAGGCGCAAGACTCCGCTCAGGACAAACCGAAGCCGATAGTGAGTGATATTGTCAAACTTGAGCCTCGTATTAAAGCCGAAACGTGGCTCAAAGAGCTTGATAGCCTGCTCAAGCAGTACAACTTCAATTACACCTGTGAGGCTGATCTTCAAGTCGGAATCAAGGAAGTATTTGAGACTCTGGAATCCCCCTTCCAATCTGAATGTATTCTGTCCAAGGAAGATCGGATAGATTTCTACTGGCCGGAGACCATGATTGGTGTCGAGGTCAAGATCAAGCACTCACTAAGCGCTCTTACTCGCCAAGTGCATAGATATGTTCAGCATGAATCCATCAGAGGGATCTTGATTGTGAGCGCCAAGGCGAGACTTAATCAAATACCTCAGATGATCAACGGCAAACCCGTGCTTATTCACAGTTTAGTTGGCAGCCTTCTTTGAGAACGTACGGAAAAGTAGCACTAGTCAAAGATACCTGGGTCATACAATGCGAGCCACAAGTGGCTCTCCGACTTAAGAGAATCTTCAAACAGATAGACAAAGGCCAGTATGGCGAACAATGGCTATCTGCGACCACTGACAACTCAAGGGAGCTTGAGTGGTTCATGTCTCGGTATCCAATGGAGATCGAGGCCAATGATCAGCTGGTTCTGACGGAAAAAGCCGATGAACAGAGAGCTAAGGACTCAGCCATTGCAGATATCCTAGCCGATGGATACGAGCCGCCAGAGATGGAAATGGCTTTACCGCCGAGAGAATACCAGAAGGTAGCAGCCGCCCTTGCGATGCGAACTGGCAGACTTCTCGTTGCTGATGATCTTGGACTTGGCAAGACGATCACCGGCATGTGTATTTTCACTGACCCGTCTAATTTACCAGCGCTCGTCGTCACGCTGACTCACCTTCCTAAGCAATGGGAGAGTGAAGTAAACAAGTTCCTTCCTGGACTTCGTACTCATATCGTAAAGAAGAGTTCTCCGTACGACATGACCAAAGTAACCGTCGGCAGGGGTAAAAACAAAGAAGAGAAAAAGGTCCTCTTCCCTGACGTTATCATCATCAACTACCACAAACTTCGTGGTTGGGCAGAGACTCTCGCTGGTGTGACCAAGAGTGTTATCTTCGATGAGTGCCAAGAATTGCGCAGATCTGAGTCACAGAAGACTATTGCAGCGGCGCACGTATCCGGCCATTCCAGGACTCGCGTCGGATTGAGCGCGACTCCGATTTACAACTACGGTGGAGAATTCTTTAACGTCATGTCATCGATTGCTCCTGACGTACTAGGGACTCGCGCAGAATTTCTCAGAGAATGGTGCAGTGGATCATCTGGAGATAAACCATCGATAACAGATCCAAAGGGTTTTGGATCTTATCTCAGGGAAATCGGATTGATGATCAGGCGGACTAGAAGCGAGGTTGGCCGTGAGCTTGAGCCCCTCACTAAGATTCCCCACGCCATTGAAGCCAACACTGAAGAACTCAGTAAAATTGAGGACTCAGCGGCTGAGCTGGCCCAGATAATCCTTGCCCAAGGCGAAGCCAAGAAGGGCATGAAGATGATGGCTGCAGAGCAGCTATCGAACGTACTCAGGCAGGCCACCGGCCTTGCGAAGGCGCCGTATGTTGCAGACTTTGTAAGAATACTCGTAGAATCTGGTGAATCCGTTCTTCTATATGGATGGCACCATGAGGTTTATGGAATATGGCAGGCAAAGCTGAAAGACCTCAACCCGGCCATGTACACGGGCAGGCAAAGTACGGCACAGAAGATCGAATCCAAGCGAAGGTTTGTTGAGGGCGAAAGCAAAATTCTGATGATGTCCCTCCGTGCCGGCGCCGGATTGGATGGACTGCAGTACTGCTGCAGAACCGTTGTGTTCGGTGAGCTAGACTGGTCGCCAGGGGTCCACGATCAATGTACAGGGCGAGCCCACAGGGATGGTCAACCAGACCCAGTCATGGCCTATTACCTACTCTCGGAATTTGGCAGTGATCCGATCATTGCCGACGTCCTAGGCGTGAAGAGATCTCAAATGCAAGGCATCAGAGATCCCAATGCAAGCCTCATCGCACGCAGCAATACCGAGGGGCACAACTCCAAGAAACTCGCCGAAGCATTCATGAAGCAGCGTGGACTCGAAGTTAAGGAACCGGACGTAGCCAAGGTGCTTCAGTTCATACCAGTGAAAAATGATGCAACAGAAGAAACGGATAGCGAAAATTACTAAGCGGGAACGCTGGTTAGTTTGGAAGCTAATCGACTCCCTGCGAGACAGAGACGTGCCCTTCGAAGGAACAAACGATGAGTTCAAAAAAGATTTTGACACCCTGCGCGACAAATGCATAGACATGGCATTTGACTACAAGCCGGAATAACTATGAGCATCACAGACAATCCATGGCCATTCGGTAAAGAGCACTGCGTTCAATGCGGCGATCCCTGCAGCATTGAGTCACACCTGTGTGAAGACCATGCCGAGGAACTCAAGAGGCGCAGCAGGGCTGAAATGCAAGAAAGCGTCAGTAATGGAACTTTTGACAAGTCCGGCGAGCTGGCTGCCGACATAGAAGCGTTCCATGGCAGCAAGCCCAAGACAGGATTCGGAGATATGGAATGAGAGGTAACGAGAGGCGACCCAAGAAGCCAATGGGTCCACGCATGAACAAAAGCATCAGAGTGTCCTCTGTACGTGTTGTTCTTGCGGATGGTACGCAACAGGGGATCATGCCCATCGCCGAAGCGCTAGCTAAGGCTGAAGAGATGGAGATGGATCTAGTTGAGATATCTCCAGAGGTTAGGCCGCCTGTCTGCAAGATCATAGACTACGGTAAATTCTTATATGCAGAGAAAAAGCGCAAAAACGTTGCCAAAAAGAACCAGACCAAGGTTGAGCTGAAGCAGATTAAGCTCAGACCTAAGACTGACGTTCACGATATTGCCTTCAAATCCAAGCATGCCCGCAAGTTCCTAGAAGAAGGGAACAAAGTCCAATTTGAGGTTAGATTTCGGGGACGTGAGAACGCTCACCCGGAGGTTGGCAAGGCCATATTGGACAAGATCATGGTTGAGCTGGTAGACATAGCGAAACTAGAGAGGGCTGCTCGGTATGAAAACCGCGTCATGACAATGATGATTAGCCCCAAGTGAGGGACTATGGGTTGGTCTTGATTTCTAAGCCATCAAGCAGGCTTTTCACTTTGAACGTTACCATGACCTTGCCGTCTAAAACCACCACGAATGGTTGGAAAATATGCTCCGCTGCAATCATCTACGGGCTTTACGAGGTGGTTACAACGCAATCCTTTGCGGCGCTAATTTTCTTCTCATGTTGCGGCATCACCTATGCCGCTGTAAAGCCTAGGCATAGGCTTCGATGAGACATATGGGTGATCATGGGTGTAGACTGCGCACATGATCGCAGCCATATGGAACCTGATACTTAAGATCTTCGGTGCTATCGAGAACCCGCAGAAGCCAACCGAAGAGGACATACCGGTCCTTCCTGAAAAGGTTCCCGTGGAAAGCCCACCAACCGAGGCTTCTGGGGAGGTGGTCACTCCTGCGCCTCCTGTGGAGCCCTCTGAGCCGGAGCCATCCGAATGGAAGCTGAGATGGGATCTGATGATGGAGGTCCTCTACAGGCCATTTGACGGCCCCCTGGATGCCCTTCCGTCCCGCCGCTACCCAAAGGAGGGTGAACTCAGTGTCTATGGCGTCTACGGACGACCATCAAACGACACCGGCAACAAGCAATTCCCGAAGGCCAACCTGAAGGTACACGAGAATCTGCCCGGCAATTGGAACAACGACAGGCCTCGTCTGTATATGGAGAATCGGGCCGGCATCTACTTCCGGGAGGGTCTATCTCGTTGTGAGGAGTTGGAGGCGCGAACCTCTTCCATCATGGGCATAGTCTACAAAGTCCTCAGCTACCTGACCAAAATTGGCGCCTATTCCCCTCGACACATCCGCCATAACAAATCCAATCCACTGAGCTATCACTCATGGGCTTTTGCATTTGATCAGAACATGGAGATGAATCGTGGCGTCTCCAAGCATCACAAGTGGCAACGCAAGGTGAAGATCAACGGTAAGATCAAATGGATACCTTGCACCCCTAACATCGCTGATCGAGGACCGATTCATACGATCCTCCCATTCTCCAAGCAATACTTCGAGGTGTATCCAGACAGCATGCCACTGGAGCTATTCATCGCCTTCATCTCCGTTGGCTTCTCCTGTGGGATGAACTGGGGTCGGATGGAGTGGCTACACTTGGTGAGAGACTTTGGCATTGGATATGACCAGAACGATCAGGCGATCAACTCTACAGACGCCTTCAAGCGGGCCATGGGAGAATGGGAATCAATCGATTTTGTCGATCCTATGCATTATGAACTCACCACCAGGGGTGAATGGGCTAAGAAGCTTTGGCTGGAGCAGCAATCAAAGATATCCGCTGGCGGCGCCCTATAGACAATAGGCAAACCTTGAGTCATGGTCCCGGCCATGGAAAGAGCATCCTGGGATCATTATTTTATGAACATAGCCACAGACGTGGCCACTCGCGCCACATGCCCGCGTAAGCATGTCGGTGCTGTGATCGTCCGCGACAAGTCCATCCTAGCCACTGGCTACAATGGATCGATCAAAGGCTTGCCTCACTGCGATGACCCTGGCGTCGGCTGCATGATGGAGGACAACCACTGTGTGGCGACCATCCACGCAGAGCAAAATGCCATCATCCAGGCTGCCAAGAATGGCACCTCTATTGATAGCGCGATGCTTTACACCACAGCAAGCCCCTGCTGGCCATGCTTCAAGATGATTGCCAACGCTGGAATGAAGCGCATTGTTTACGCTGAATTCTACCGAGACGATAAAATCTTCTCTGTAGCCGAGGAGCTAGGAATCACCCTGGACCTGCTCCAGACGACGATGCATCAGTCTTGATCAAAATCATTGGGCGACTTGACAATTGACCGCACCCATAAGAACGTGGAATCTCCTCTTAAAGAGAGTTCCAGTATGAGTGACAAAAAATCAAAAGCCCTCACAGTCAAAATAGAAGAAATCCGCAACCTTATAGAGGCTCGCCGAGCAGAACTCTTTGTAATATGGGGTAAAATGCGCACCCTTGAAGAATCTCAAGAGTGGCGAACGACTGGGGCAGCTTCCTTTCGGCAATTTTCCCTCAAACATTTTGGTATTCAATCCAGTGAGTACGAGTACTACCATGCCGCTCACCAGTTCATGACCCATGATGAGATGGTTGCCATCGGACTGGGGGCTGTTCGCGAGTTCGTCAAAATCATGCGTGCTAACGCCAGCGCCCACAAGCACGCCGTACCCATCTATGCAGCGACACTGATCAGTGTCGAGAAATATCGCTCCGAACATGGCTACCATCCGTCCAAGCAGACACAGGTTGCTCTTGTCAGGAATGCTGCAAAGCAGAACGGAATCCTCTTTTCTCAGGACAGAGATTTAACTGCCAAGGAGAAGTACAGCAAGCTCGTCGAGAGCCTCAGGCAAATCTGCCAGATGGGCTTCTACAATACCCCACCCAGCAGCATAGGTGATTACGCTGAGTCGATACTCATAGAGGTTGGTCACCAGCCTCCTGCTAAGCCTAAGGCGGTGGCATAATGCCTACACATCAACACAGGTGGGGAGACCATCCAGATCCAAAAAAAGAACTGATTCAGGTCTGTTCGATTTGCAAAATCGAAAGCCATAAAACAGTCGAAAATACTATTGAATTCCGCCTTGGGAGACCGACATTCGCGGGACCGGAGAGCGACTGTCCAAAATGTAATCAGGACACCGATGGTGACCTGTGCAATGGTCACACTCTCATCTATCAACTGCGCCTGGGGCACGACCATCGGAACAAGCTCACTGAGGCCTATCGAGCCTCAACGAAGCTATACAGGGAAATCATAGGTGAAGCCCCTAGCCTCCGCATGGAGGAGTTGAATTCAACGATCGACGAGCTATCCGAAGAAATCAAATCACTCAAGGCCATCCTCAAGGCCGACAAGACCAATAAGGGAGCAAAAGATCTCAAGAAAAAGCTTACGGCTAAGAAGAAGGTTGCTACTTCTGAGCGAAAGGATATACGCGAGGAAATCAAACAGCGCCCAGAGATTGAAGATAAGATAACGGCCAACAATAAGAAACTCGCTGCGGAAATCAAAAGGATACGCAATGAGTTCAGGGAGCAGCATAAGATATGCTGGGGCACCTACGGGGCAAACGAAAGAGCCGCTAGGGCGGCCCAATATGCTCCTGGGAGAAGGAAAGATCCAAAATTCAAACATTGGTCTGGTGACGGTATTGTCTCAGTCCAACTGCAGAAAGGTATCACCGCCGAGCAGGCATGGGGTGGTAGCAAATTCCTTCAGATCACAAAACCGTTCTCGACCCCGGAGGACAATCCTTGGACCAAGAATAGACCGGATGGCACCCCAGACCGGGCCTTCCGGCGCAAAAACTGTCGAACAACGGTGCGCATACGTGTTGGATCTTCGCCAACCAATCGCATGAAGCCAATATGGGTGGAATTTCCCATTACAATGCATAGGAGTATCCCAGATGATGTGAAAATCAAATGGGCCAAGATTGTGCAGAAAAGATCAGGCACCACCTACCGATTTTACCTGCAACTGACTCTAAGCAAGGATAAGGCAAAAGAAGTTCAGCGCCCTGGGGTCGTCGCAGTGAATCTGGGCTGGAGAAGAGTCGGTGACAATAACATCCGCGCAGCCTACTGGTACGGAGACGATGGTCGCCACGGCGAAGTCATCCTTGAGGGTGAATACAGCAAAAAGATGGAAACGATGTGCATAAAGCAGGCGGCGCGAGACCTGGCACTCAATCAGATTAAAGAGTCTTTTGCGGTCTGGCTGTCTCGTCATAAAAAAGAGCAAGACAGCCTTCCGCAGTGGCTAACCGGATGGCGCGGCATCAGTATGATTAGAAACTGGGAATCTCAACGTAAGCTAGCGTCATTCGTTCTTCATTGGAGAAAAAATCGCTTCGATGGCGATGAAGCCATGTTTGGCGAACTGGAAACCTGGCGAAGTCTGGACAAGGCTGCATATAATAGGACACGCGGCATCGAGTACCGCTGCCAGCTACGCAAGAAAGACGCATATCGAAAATTTGCTGCCTTCCTTGCCCGTGAATATGGCAAGGTTGTAGTCGATAATACAAATTACGCAAAATTCAAGACCAAGGAAAATTTCGACGGTGAGCTGAACAGCAAAATCGTCAGAAAACAAGCCTCACTCGCATCTCCTGGGAAAATGCGGATCCTCATCAATAACGCCTGCGGAAACCATGGCGCGATATTCGAAGCGCTGGACTCTAAGCACATAACTGCTATGTGCCATCAATGTGGAGTGATTAACGATTGGGATCATGCGCTATCCATCAATCATTGGTGCTCGGATTGCGGTGCCTTCTGGGACCAGGATGCGAATGCTGCTATCAACCTCTGCCGCAGCGGCGGAGGAACCCCACCCGATTTCGAGACCCCAGGTGACCCGAGGAAGTCAGGCATCCCATCATTGGCTGTAAATACTAAATATGATTGGATTTTCCAGGAAACAATCGGACCAGCAGAACCTGCTAAAAGAGTCCGAAAAGCCACCTCTCGAAATTAGCTACATAACTCTTTGATAATTGAATAGTTTCTAGGATAGCCCTTGAATAGCTTGCTCGTCGGCTTTGATGACGAGACAAGTTTGGCTTTGATCAGCATCACTCGCCACCTTGAACAGCTTGCTCGTTGGCTTAAAGAACGAGACCGGTGTAGTTGGCAACGAGCCAGAAGCCCCCGTGCTCCTTGAACAGCTTGCTCGTCGGCTTAAAGGACGAGACTCCACACTGGTGAAGAGCGATCTTAAATAGCTTGCTCGTTGGCTTAAATAACGAGACGGCCAGTCGAAAGCCTTGCGCTATCAACGACATCACCTTTAAACAGCTTGCTCGTTTGGCTTTGATGACGAGACGTCCTGCGGTCCGGTCCGAGCCAGGCAACGCTACCAACTTAATAGCTTGCTCGTTGGCTTCGATAACGAGACCTCTACTGGCAGGTTGACGGTGCCTACCTGAGTACGACTTAAACAGCTTGCTCGTTGGCTTTTATAACGAGACAATGCGCTCAACATCGCCTTGCTCAAGGGTCCTCGCTTAAACAGCTTGCTCGTCGGCTTTTATAACGAGACCCTACACTCTACGACATTTCCACAGAGATATTTGATCTTAAAAGCTTGCTCGTTGGCTTTAATAACGAGACCGCAGCTGTCTGCATTTGGCCATCACTCCTGCCAATCCTAAAAGCCTGCTCGTTTGGCTTTGATGACGAGACTACCTAACCTCCGCAGAATGCGAGCGCATCTTTAAATAGCTTGCTCGTTGGCTTTGATAACGAGACGTCATGGGAATAACCAGCGACTCCATGCTCTTGGTTCTTTAATAGCTTGCTCGTTTGGCTTAAATGACGAGATATAACCCGGTCCAGTAAGGCCGACAAATCAGCATGACTTTTAAACAGCTTGCTCGTTGGCTTTTATGACGAGACCGAAATACTCCAACAGCGACTGCTGCAAGACGCAGTACTCGAATAGCTTGCTCGTTGGCTTAAATGACGAGACACCGACTTACTGGCCAACTTTAAAGCTTGCTCGTTGGCTTTATGACGAGACGCTCACCATGATTCTGTGCGTGCCGAACAGAGACACCTTGAAAAGCTTGCTCGTTGGCTTCAATGACGAGACTTGTTTCGCATTTCTCCGAGGGGAGTCCGCTTGCCTCCTTGAATAGCTTGCTCGTTGGCTTAAATAACGAGACTACTTTGGAACTGAGAGAGCTTACGGAATCTCCTTGAACAGCTTGCTCGTTGGCTTATATGACGAGACAGTCCCGGATACGCTCTTTAGGCGGACAGCTTCTGCACTTGAAAAGCTTGCTCGTTTGGCTTAAATAACGAGACTCAGCATAGAGTTAGATTGATCAATTTCAGGCACCACCTTGAACAGCTTGCTCGTTGGCTTTGATGACGAGACCAATTCGGACACGTAGCCACGGCTCAAACCTGTAACTTGAACAGCTTGCTCGTTGGCTTTGATGACGAGACGTGTGGACGCTACTAAACGATGGCGCCCCAGAAATGGCTTAAACAGCTTGCTCGTTGGCTTAAATAATGAGACGCAAGATCGTAAGCGAACGAAGAGGAGCATGCCGCAGCTTAAACAGCTTGCTCGTTGGCTTCGATAACGAGACCGTGATCGGCAAGACAAAGCGGACGTTTATCATCAACTTGAACAGCTTGCTCGTTGGCTTTGATGACGAGACCCTAGCTCTTCCAAAAAGCTCAGTCGCTGTGCCACCTCTATCTTGAACAGCTTGCTCGTTGGCTTCGATAACGAGACACCGGCTTACCCGGTTTCAGATCCACTTCTGGCAAGAACTTGAAAAGCTTGCTCGTTGGCTTTGATAACGAGACACGATGTAGCGTTTCAGGATCGGCGGAGCCACCTCTACTTGAAAAGCTTGCTCGTTTGGCTTCGATGACGAGACACACATAATCCTGGAATTATCCCCTAACTTAAACAGCTTGCTCGTTGGCTTAAAGAACGAGACTCGGCGATGAACATGCCATTGAGACATTTGAGCCTCATTTCAAAGCCTGCTCGTTGGCTTCGACAACGAGACACCATCTTGTAGCCGATCTCGACCAATGGGCCGTGCCTTGAATAGCTTGCTCGTTAGCTTAAATGACGAGACCATGTCCATTTGCCATAGCCGATGAATGGCACTCCCTTAAACAGCTTGCTCGTTGGCTTAAAGAACGAGACCGTCAATAGCGTTCATATTCCGATCGGCGTTCATACGACCTTAAATAGCTTGCTCGTTGGCTTCGATAACGAGACTCGGAGTACCACGTCCTGGCATGTTTGAGAAGCGGACTTGAATAGCTTGCTCCTTGGCTTTGATGACGAGACGATGTGAGGAAATTGAGAAGCCCGATGGGACCCGTGCTTAAACAGCTTGCTCGCCGGCTTCAATGACGAGACAACACGATGGTCGCTGGGATAAATCGAAATGCCTTGAAAAGCTTGCTCGGCGGCTTAAAGGACGAGACATGGTGAGCACGGGTGTAGACCGACAGCTTGACAATCAGCTCTGCCCATTGGACTGTGGAATTCACAGGCTAGCGCATGGGAAATCACTACGAAATTCTCGGGGTCAAAAAGACCGCCTCTACGGCTGAGATTAAGAAGGCATACCGTGCCCTCGCAACCCAATTTCACCCTGACCACAATGAGGATGACATTGTCGCTGAGAAGCGCTTTAAGGAGATTGCAAGCGCCTATGCAATCCTCTCCAACCCTGAGAAGCGCGACAGATACGACACAACTGGTAAGGCTGATCCAGTCACAATCAGTTCCCGCAAGGGAGTCTATGAGATCATAACCCGCGTCTGCTCTGGCGACCTGGCCGACATCTACAAGGCGCAGGACACCAAGAATGGATACTTGGTGGCTCTTAAGGTCGTTCGTGACCCCAGGAATAACGACCTTCTGGAGAATGAAGCCAAGGTGATCAAGGCTGTTCGTCCGCCCGATGACAAGGATGAGCAGTACAACCGCTACTTCCCGCGTCTACACGACAGCTTCAAAATGAACGACGGGGCCACTCATCGCCAGGTGAACGTCCTATCCTGGCTTGAATACTGGTGGACGTTCGATCAGGTTCACTCTGCCTTCCATGGGGAACTCCTCATGAATCATGGGGTCTGGATGTTCAATCGCATACTGGGTGCGCTTGGCTATATCCACGGGGCAAATGGAATCATCCACGGTGCGGTGGTGCCATCGAACTTGCTTGCGTACTCCTCCGGGAAGGCAACTGACCCGTGGAATCACGGAGTCAAGCTCATTGACTGGAGCTATGCCGTGAAAATTGGCGAGAAAATCTCGGTCATCGTACCGGAATACAAGGACTTCTACCCGCCAGAAGTGCTAGCAAAGCAGCCGGCGATTCCAGCTACTGACATCTATATGGCTGCCAAATGCATCATATATGTACTCGGTGGTGACCCTAAGACTAATCAGCTTCCTCCCCATATCCCTGGATACCTGGCAAATTTTCTCAAGGGATGTGTTATCGGCAATATGGCATCGCGCCCCGGTCATGCATGGGATTTACATCAAGAACTGAAGCAGCACATGCGTGAGCACTATGGCAAGCGCAAGTACGTACCATTTAATATGCCCATTATGGGCTAACAAACAGGAAAGAGAATCGAATATGGGCGGATCAAGTTGGAGCGACAATGACTACAAGAGTCGTGTCAGTAGCAGCGTCAAAAGCCACGGCACTGCATTTCATTACGACAAGGATGTGAAGTCGGGCAAGGCGAGTGGCTGCCATGACCTTCTCAATCCCAAGGACGTGGTACTCAGGGAGAGTCGCGACAGCGATGCTCATCCCAACTCGAATGCCATCATCGTCTCCCTGGATGTCACGGGATCGATGGGCCGAGTGGTCAAGGCTATCCACGAGAAGCTGCCTACCCTGATGGGCATCCTGACTCGAAAGAATTACATTCAGGACCCGCAGATCATGTTCACTGCCGTTGGTGACGCGACTACCGACAGCGTCCCTCTGCAGGTTGGACAATTTGAGTCCGGCGCAGAGATGGAGTCTGATCTTGGTCGTGTCTTCATCGAAGGCAATGGTGGCGGTCAATCGACCGAAAGCTACGAGCTTATGGCGTACTTCGCTGCTCGTCATACCGCCATTGACTGCCTGGAGAAGCGAGGCAAGCGTGGTTACTGCTTCATCATTGGCGATGAAATGCCGTATCCGAATGTCAAATCCAAGGAAGTCGCCAATATCATCGGCGGTGGACTTGAGGCCGACATCGGCGTCCAAGCCATGTTTGATGAGCTGCAGAAGAAATACTTCACCTTCTTCATCATCCCCGAGGGCGCAAGCCATGGCCATGACCCACAAATCGCATCGAAGTGGAGCGAAATCATTGGGGCTGAGCATGTTCTCAAGCTCAAAGATCCGGCTGGCGTCTCTGAGCTGATCGCTACCCAGATTGGCCTCTGTGAAGGGACCACTGATCTGGATGCTGCTGCCACAGACCTGGCCGAGCACGGCACCAGCGAAGCTCTCGTCAAGGTTGTGCGTGGTGCTGTCAGCAACGCCTATACGGGCGGAGCTATCGCAAACGTCGCCTCCGGCACCCTTGCTCCGGCAACCAAGAGCAGCAGCGTAGAGCGACTCTAGGAGAACACTGCATGTCCCTGGCATATATCCTGGCTGGACTTGGCTTCGGCGATGAAGGCAAAGGCTCGATCACCGAGTTTCTATGTGCCAGGGACAAAGCAGATCTGGTTGTTCGCTATAACGGTGGCGCCCAAGCAGCTCATAACGTCGTAGCAGACGATGGGCGCCACCATACATTTTCACAGTTCGGCAGCGGAACCCTTCAAGGGGCAAAGACGTACCTATCCCGCTTCATGATTGTTGATCCGCTGGCCCTACTCAAAGAGGCTAAGCATCTAGAAGAGATCGGAGTATCCAATCCTTTCGAACTCCTCTCTGTTGACCGAGAATGTCCGGTCATTACTCCATTTCATATCATCGCCAACCTGGCCAAGGAGCATGCTCGCGGCCATTTCAGGCATGGTACATGTGGAATGGGAGTGGGGGAGACCGTTGTAGATTGGATGGACCACCCACAGGATGTCCCTCTGGTTGGAGATATCCTGAATCCAGTAAAGTTCGCTCGCAAGATGAGGTTCATCAGGGACCTGAAGCATGACCAGCTCATGCATAATCCTGCATACTGCGAAGTGGCCAATGAAGTTAAGGTGGGTCCACTGATCGATCGGTACAGTGAATTCGCCAGGCGTGTCTGCGTTGTAGGACGGAACTTCCTCAAGAACACCAATGCCCTCAAAAATACTGTCGTCTTCGAGGGTGCTCAGGGTGTGCTCCTAGATCAGGACTTCGGGTTTCAACCACACACCACCTGGAGCAATACAACCTTCGAGAATGCGAATACACTCCTCGACGAGGCCGGCTTCTCTGGAGATATCGTAAGGATGGGCATCACCCGCTCCTATCAGACTCGCCATGGGCAGGGTCCAATGCCAACCGAGTGCGCCATGTCGAATCGCGAGCAACACAATGACTCCCGGAATGAGCAGGGTGAATTCCGCAATGGCTGGCTAGATATGACGCTCATGCGATATGCAATCGATGTCCTCGGAGGAGTTGATGAAATTGCTGTCACCCACCTAGATGGGGTAGGAGCATTCAGAATCTGCACTGAGTACAACGCGCCTGCGGATACCAGTGAGTTCTATGATCCAAGTGGCAATATAATCGTCAATAGGCCCGGAGACTACGACTACCAGTGTCAACTCACCAAAGCTCTTGGCAAGGTTATGCCTAGTCATATGTACTCAGGTGGCGCCGATTATGAAACCTTGCCAGGAATCATTGAAGAACAGATGAACAAGCACTGGAATAAAAGAAACGTCGCTGTGACCATCGGTTCGTTTGGTCCACGCCTTAGTGACAAGCATGACATTTCCAATGGCCTGGGAGGGCACCTATGATTCTCATTGATAATCCAGATAAATTCGCCGAATACCAGGAAGTTGATGGAGACGGCCTCCGCGTCGCAACCGAGGATGGCTGGGTCGTCATCGCTGTGCTCAATACACAGAAGGTCGATAAGCACATTGTGTCCAATCCCATGTACGACCAGAGTGGCTATCAAACAGGGACTAGCAGCTCAGAGCAAAGCTTCGTTATCAATCAGCCACGCTACCTGCTTGGCCTAACACGCGACCAGGCGATGAACGATCTCCGTGAGCAGAATAAGGGACTCCGGGATACCTGCGATCACCATATGAGCACATCGCACAACCTCGGTGTTCGGGTTAAGGATCTGGAAAAATCCATAGTCGATGCTGAGAGGCGTTCCATAACGGCTAAAGAGAATGCCGAGAAGTACCAAAAAGCCCTCAGCGACTCCGACGCCAACCGTGGGCGTATGGAGGATACCCTTGGCAAGCTGCGAATGGCGCTTGGCGACATCAAATTCAAGGAGATCATTGGGTAGCAATGGACCCCATTCGAGACATCGCCAGATACAACTGCGCCTGCGGCAAGTGGATAGTCCTGCCAAAAAGCTTCACCAAGGAGAAGCCATTCGTATGCACTGGGCCATGCCACTCAGGGCCAAATGTCATCTGTGGCAACAGGCATCTCTGGGATGACGGCACCGTGAGGATACTTAGCAAAGGCCAGCTTGATGCCTTAGTCAAGGAATCCCAATGAGTTACGAAACCAGAAAGTGGCAGAACATGCCACGCAAGGAGCAGGAGCTAGTCATCAAGGTCTGGCAAAACGTTCTTGAACAAATCAAATTTCGTGCCGCTACCCCAGGTGACTTCGGGTCTAATTTTGGATTCTTCAAGCCAAAGGACACCCTCTTCGACACAGCTCTCAACGCACTGATAGATCTTGCTGGCACCCCAAAGTACAAACACGTCTGCCCAGGATGCGTATTCCTTGGATCGTATGATCGAGAATTCGACAAGATTGCAGATCTGTACTTCTGCAATCAGGGGGATGCCGTTAACAGGCCACACCTAACAGCCAGGTGGGCGGATGACCCGGATGATGCAGATCGGGACCTTGGTTGGGAATCGAAGGCTGTCGCTGATGTCATCAACAAGGAGACATCCAGCGATTTCCTGCTCATAGCCAAGGCACGCGCAAGTGAGAGAGGTCTAATAGAGCCATGGACTTACACCACAAAAAAGTAGTAACACCGTAATGGGGATGTCCTCGGCTAACTGTCTCGTCTGTGGGCGAGACATGATGTCTGACTTGTCCTACGAGGGCACGCCAGAGTGGATGAAGCACGTTGTTGTATTCATGCCTGATGATGTGATGATAGCTGGAAAATATACTGGTTATTTTGCAGTTGAGACAGGAGAGACGATCTGGTCCAAATACGTGGACCGCGAACGGAGCGAGCGTTTCGACAGATGTGAGGGCATCTCCATTATACTTTTCAAGAGCGACATCTTCTTCAGCAAGAAAGAGGCTGACTTAGATCATGGATATCTTTCCATGTACATGTGGAGAGACAGCCATCTCTACAACCCATGCTGCTACCATAGGGCTTGCTGGGAGGCGGTTGGATCTCCGCAAGGATACCGTTGCGGGAGCCTTAACTCGCCGGACCAGGGGTTTGGCAGTGCCGCAAGGCTCCATGGCGTTGCTGACTCTCCACTCTCTGATGAAGACCATGATGATGGTCCGATCATAGAACTACCGTCGAATATGATGGGCCTATGGGCAGTGAATTCCATCTGCCAATTCATCTATACGATGGGGTCATGGGCTAGATCTATGGCCCACGCCCAGAAGCAGAGGGACCTATTCCGATCGTTGGATAGAATCGAAAAGATGATAGATGAACCAGATGAAAATGATGACGCATAAAAAGATACTGATCACGGCGGGGCCTGTTTACGGGAAGATCGACGACAATAAAATAATCTCAAACCGCGCTCGCGGGATCTGGGCGGCAAAGCTAGCTCATTGGCTGGCTCAAGAGCACAGCTTCCAGGTGTACCTAGTCCTGGCAGACACTATGAGAGACTCTCCTTTTTCAAAGGACTACAGGCAGGAGGTGGTGATGGGCCAGGTTCCTGGCAGCGGATGGGTTCAAGTCATTACTCACCAGGGATACTTTGACTACGCAGAGATCTGCAGCCGGTACGCCGGAGAGGTTGACGCAGCCATCATGGCTGCTGCTGTTCTCAACTACATCCCAGAGACCACCTATGTGGGCAAGCTTCCGGCTGACAAAGAGCATATCTCCCTCAACTTCATCCTGGCTCCCAAGGTCATCAATGAGATGAAGAAGATTAATCCAAGGATGACTCTCATTGGATGCAAGCTTCTCTTCTCTGACGATGAAGACAAGCTAATCGATGCCGCCTATAAGGTCGTCTTGGATGCCAGGTGCAATATGGTAATTGCAAACGATGGCAATCTTGGTCTCAAAACGAAGTACCTAGTTCATCAGGACAAGACAGTAATCAAGCTTGAGAATGATTTCGACGGTCTCTATGGGCATATCCTCAGCCATATCCAAGACGTTCACTGGTCAACGAGTCAGAGCAGGGAAGGCCGTGGTCGCATCGTGCTGTACGGCA